>Ga0209276_100064_pt1 | contig 239708 bp, 202 predicted proteins | sample DewCreD2012metaG_3_FD_185473 | JGI IMG/M metagenome (GOLD analysis project Ga0209276, IMG submission 185473) | Hot spring sediment bacterial and archeal communities from British Columbia, Canada, to study Microbial Dark Matter (Phase II) - Dewar... ...
AATTGCCGGTCGAACTCGCTGGTCGTCCCTTCAGGGAAACGTACCACAACCTGTCTGCCGGTGAGCGGAATACTCGTGTCCCGCTGTGCTTGCCGCCGCTCGGTGCAGCCGGCGAGCACGATCCCGGGAACGGCCAGCCCGGCCCACCGGACAAACGCGCGTCGAGACATCAAGCCATCCATCCCAAACCTCACGCCTCCTGCACACGCGCAAGTCGATCTTCCTGATCGGCTCTGATCGATGCGTCAGTTGTGTTCGCCAGCGTCGCCGGCTCAGTCGACCAAACCGGTGCGGTCGATGGACTCAATGAAGTAGCGCTGGGTGAAGAAGTACACCACCAGCGGCGGCAGAATGATCAGCACACACGCCGCCATGATGAGGCCTTCATTGAAGACGGCTGCGCCTTGGCCGCCGGTGAGTTCGTTCAAGGTGGCCTGCAAAACGGACAGGCGCATGGGCAAGGTGAAGTGCTCCCGCCGGTTCAGGTAAATCAGCGGCTCAAAGTAGTCGTTCCAGTGCCACACCAGACTGAACAGGAACACCACAATGATCGCTGGCCGCGCCAGCGGCAGCATGATGCGCAGGAAGGTCTGGATCGCCCCCGCCCCATCGATGCGCGCCGCCTCCTCCAGCTCCCACGGCAAGCCGCGGAAGAACTGCCGGAAGATGATGACAAACAGCGCCCCCTTCAGCCCCATCCCAAAGAAGCTGGGCACAATGAACGGCCAGTAGGTGTCAATCCAGCCCAGGTTCTTGTACAGAATGAACAGGGGCACAATGATCGTCTCCGGCGGCACCAGGAACGAAAACAGCACCAGCCCGAACAACAGATTGCGCCCCGGAAAGCGCACCCGCCCAAAGCCATAGCCCACGAAGGCGCAGGAGAGCGTCTGCCCGATGGCGCTGCCCACGCTGATGAAGGTGGAGTTCCAGAAGCTGCCGGTGAAGGGGGCACCCGGCTTGTACACCCGCACGGCCGAGGTGGTGGTGGCCGTGGCCGTGGGGTACATGGCCGCTTCCTGGGCGGTGCCGCACCAGTTCAAGAAGCCCATCAGAAACTTGTCGAACTCCAGGCTCTTGAAGGCAAAGCAGTAGTTGCCCCACTGGGGGTCGCGGGCCAGCCAGTAGACGGTGGGGTCGGTGAGGTCCTGGGCGCTCTTCACCGAGGTGGCGATCATGTAGATCAGCGGGAACAGAAACACGAACGCCACGTCCACCAGCATGAGATAGGTGAAGACATTTAAGAAAAGGCGCTCTGCTTTACGACGCAGCACGAGGACGTCGACGCGGCGTCGCCGCGGTCGCGGTAGGGCAAGAGCGCCCGGAACCACACCGGCATGTGGCGGAGGGACGGGAATACGCGCTTGCATAAGGCCTCCCTGGGTGCGCGGGCATCGCATTCCCAGAGTAGCACGCCAGGGTTTCAAGAAAGGTGACGTTGAAGCTACGAAAGTTACAAACAGGTTACGCAATCGTAACCTGCCTGAGCGTATGTCCGATACCCGGGGCTAAAAAAAGCGTTCAAGCGCGGCGCTGTTGCGGAAGGCGCGACTTTACAGCCGGCAGCGGCAGCACGCCGTCGCGACGGGCGCGGCGCCTGAACGTTCCTTGGGGCGGAGGGATCCCATGGCACGGCAGACGACCGGCATTGCCGCGCTCGATGACTTTCTCGACTATTGCCTGATCGAAGAGGGGCTGACTCCGGCCACCATCGCTACCTACCGGCAGGTGTTGCATGCCTTCTGCACCTGGGCTGCCCAGGCCCGTGAGGCCGGGGACTTCTCGCCGGATCTGCTCACCCGCGACCTGCTGCGCGGCTGGCAACACTATTTGATCGCCGAACGCAAGCTCGACACCGCGACCTATGTGAAGTACATTAGCGCCCTGCGCTCGTTTCTGGCGTATCTGCACGAGGAACGGCTGACCGAGCTGACCCGCGATGACGTGCGGCTGCCCAAGGGATACCTTGATCTCTCCTCGGTGAAGGCGCTCACGCTGGAAGAGCTGACCGCGCTGGTGCAGGCGCCGGACCCGCGCACGCCGTGGGGCCGCCGAGATCGCGCCCTGCTGGCGCTGCTCTATAGCACGGGCATGCGCATCGCTGAGCTGTGCAGCCTGAACCGCTCGCACATCCCGCTGGAGCGGCTGTGCCGCGGCGAGGTGCTGGAACTGCCCATCGTTGGCAAGGGGCGGAAGCCGCGCGTCGTGTTTGTCGACCGGCTGGCACAGGAGCTGCTCAAAGTCTACCTGGAGAGTCGGGATGATGATCTGGTACCGCTCTTTCGGCCCTATCGCGGCAAGCCGAATGGCGAGGGCCGGCTCACCCCGCGCATGATCCAGCGGGCCATTGATAAGTACGCCAAGAAGGCGGGGCTGGCCTCCTCGCCCACGCCGCACACGCTGCGGCACTCGTTTGCCGTGCATAAGCTCCAGGCCGGCGCCGACACGCGTATCGTCCAGGCATTCCTCGGCCACGCTTCGCTCGCTACCACCCAGCGCTATACCCGCATCACCGACCGCTACCTGCGTGAGGCCTACGAACGAGCTCACCGCAGCCTGCCGCTGCGGGAGCCGGCCCTCACCCCCGGCCCCTCCCCCGAATCTGCGGGCGCGGGGAATGAGGCGACAGGCTGACCGCTTTCCGCCGGCGCGGGCCTGCTTGCCACCTCCGCGGGTGTGGAGAGGAGACGAGACGACCGGCCGGCAACCCCGGCGCAGCGAGCGGGTCGAAGCCGCGGGAGCATTGGAGATTGTTCGTGCGGGTCCCCACCTTGCCGTGTACGAGGGCGCTATCCTTGCGAGACCGTCTCGCGCAATCCCGCTCCTCGCCCCCGCAGCGTGGGAGCGGGGCCGGGGGTGAGGGTCACCTGCCTAGCGTCGCGCCGGCTCCTCTACCAGGGGCACCGGGGTCTGTTCCAGCACAGCGCGGATGATATCTTCGGCCGTGCGGCCGCGCAGCTGACTTTCGGCGCGCAAGATCAGCCGGTGCGCCAACGTGGGCAGCGCCATGCGCTTGACATCATCCGGTAGCACGTAATCGCGCCCGTGCATTGCCGCCCAGGCCTGCGCGGCGCGCACCAGGGCCAGGCTGCCGCGCGGGCTGGCGCCGAGCGCCAGATCCGGATGCTCGCGCGTTGCCCGCACCAGCCGGAGAGCATAGTCGCGCACGGTATCGTTTACATGCACTTGCCACACCAGTGGCGCCAGCTCGACGATGCGCTCGGCGCGCTCCACCGGCTGGAGCGTCTCGATGGGATGCTGCCCGCGCAGGTTAACCAGCATGGTGGCTTCATCCTCAAAGGAAGGATAGCCCATGCGCAGACGCATGAAAAAGCGGTCGAGCTGTGCCTCCGGCAGGGGGAACGTTCCTTCGTATTCGATGGGGTTCTGGGTAGCTATGACCAGGAACGGCCGCGGCAGCAGGCGGGTCTCTCCATCGACAGTAATCTGCCGCTCTGCCATGCACTCCAGCAAAGCCGACTGCGTGCGCGGCGTAGCGCGGTTGATCTCGTCGGCCAGGAGCACGTTCACGAACGCCGGGCCGGGCCGGAACTCGAACTCGCCGGTACGCTGGTTATAGACCGAAACGCCCGTGACGTCGTTCGGCAGCAGATCGGGCGTGAACTGGATGCGCTTGAACTGACCGCCGATGGAAATCGCCGTGGCTCGGGCGAGCATCGTCTTGCCCGTGCCCGGCACGTCCTCAAACAGGATATGTCCCTCGCACAAAAGCGCGACCAGCACCATCTCGAGCACGTCGCGTTTGCCCACGATCACGCGCTCGATGTTGGCAATCACGCGCTCGCAAAACTGCTGGATCTCGTGGATACCGGCAGCCACCTGCTCGCTCCCTCGTCACGCATCATAGCACAGAGCCTTGCATATGCAGGGTACGACCTCGTATTTGTTACCCTGTACCCGCCGTATTCGTTACCCTACACCTGGATGCTCCGGCTGTGCACGCAGCACGCTGCCGAACGCGTGCTTTGCGGCCGGTTGACACCTATGCTATACTTACTGCTGCCAAGCTCAGGCGCCCGTAGCTCAGTGGATTAGAGCGCAGCCCTGCGGAGGCTGAGGCCGGAGGTTCGAATCCTCTCGGGCGTGCCAGATGCTCCTCAGACCCTGAGGGGCTTCACCGGGCCGGTTCGACGCAGGTGTGCGCTACCGGCCCGGCCGAACCCGGGCGTCCAAGGCACGCTCGTACACGATTCGAGGTCACGGGCGATTAGCTCAGGTGGTTAGAGCGCAGCGTTGACATCGCTGAGGTCAGTGGTTCAAGTCCACTATCGCCCACCGCGCCTCCGTAGCTCAGTGGAAGAGCAGCTGCCTTCTAAGCAGCGGGTCGCAGGTTCGAATCCTGTCGGGGGTGCCGTCCAGGACGTCACTGCCGCGCCTGCCCCGCCCAGAGGAAGGCGCGGCAGCATTCCTGGGACCTTCGCACGTGCGCTCGTGGCGGAATGGCAGACGCGCTAGGTTGAGGGCCTAGTGCCCGTTAAGGGCATGAGAGTTCGAGTCTCTCCGAGCGCACCGCCTCTCGCCTCTGATCTCCACCACCAGCGGCGCTGGAACGGCGCCGGTGAGCTCCGCCCCTGGGTTTGGCATCGGCGCCGGCCAGCGTGCACGGAGCGGTCCCCTGCCGGTTATCAGGGGGACGCTGCCCACGCAACGGGTGTGGTTCCGCGCCGCCGGACCTCTCCCGCGCTGCTCCGCTGCACCTGCGCTGTGGCTGCCAACAGTGCGGTTGGTGTCGCAGGCGAAAGGCAGGCCGCTGTGGAGCGCACACTCGTCCTCAACGCAACGTACGAGCCGCTGACCTTTATCTCGGTGCGGCGCGCCGTGGTCTTACTGCTGCGCGAAAAGGCCGAGGTCGTCGAGGCTGCCGTCGAGCGCCGGCTACGCTCCGAGAAGTTCTCGATGCCCGTGCCGCTCGTTATCCGACTCGTCACGTATATCAAAATCCCGCAGCGCTTTAACTTCCCGTTCACGCGCCGCGGCGTGCTGAACCGCGACAACCACACCTGCCAGTATTGCGGCGCTACGGGCGGGCCGCTGACCGTGGATCACGTGATCCCGCTCTCCCGCGGCGGGGCGACCTCGTGGGAGAACTGTGTGGCCTGCTGCCCAAGCTGCAATGCCAAGAAGGGCGATCGCACACCCGAGGAGGCGGGCATGAAGCTGCTCAGCAAACCGGCCCGTCCGACCTATGTCGCGATCGCCTTCCTCGGCCGCGCCGGCGCCCACGACGTGTTCAGGAAGTATATCTACTAGCGAGCATTCCAGAGGACCCGCACCCCTCTCCCTTCTGTTTCTTCCTAGACTGCTTCCATCAGAGAGCCTCGGGAGAGGGGTGCGGGTCCCGCGTCTCTGCCTCACACGGTCGCGCCGGCGCCGCCGTCAATGTTCACCGCGGCACCGGTGATATAGGCCGCCCGCTCCGAGACCAAAAACGCCACCAGATCGGCAACCTCTTCGGCCTCGCCCACACGCCCCAGCGGGATGTGCGTGCCTTGCTCGGCATAGAAGGCATCCAGGTCCATGCCCAGGGCCTGGGCGCGGCGCACCCACTGCATGCTCTTGATCGAGCCGATACAGACGGTGTTCACACGGATGCGGTCGCGGGCGAACTCCTTCGAGCAGGCCTTGGTCAGCGCTATGCCCGCAGCGCGGCTCACGCTGGTCGGCAGTGAGTTTGCCGTCGGCGCCTTGCCGGTCACCGTGGTGATGTTGACGATCGCACCGCCACCGGCACGGCGCATGTGCGGCACGGCCAGCCGGATGGCGCGCACGGCAGCCATGAGCTTCAGGTCAAGGTCTTCTTGCCACAGCGCGTCGGTGGTCTCTTCCAGCGGGTGGGCAGCAGAGCGACCGGCGTTGTTGACCAGGATGTCCAGCCGGCCGAACCGCTCAACGGTGCGGCGCACCAGCCGTTCCAGGTCTTCCGGCCGGGTCACGTCACAGGGCACCGCCAGCACCTCGGCGCCGGTCGCCGCGGCGATCTCCTGGGCGGCGCGGGTGAGCACATCCTCGCGGCGGGCGCAAATCGCCACGCGCGCGCCCTCTGCCGCCAGTCGGTGGGCAATGGCGCGGCCAATGCCCTCGCTTGCCCCAGTGACGATAGCCACTTTGCCTCGCAGGCCCAGGTCCATGGCTTTTCCTCAGCTCAGTTCTCTTCGCTTACTGGTCTCTCTGCCTACTGGTATTTTCGATTACTCGTAACTCTGTATTCCGCTGCCTTACTCCAGTCCCAGGAGTTCCAGGCTGTTGCGGTGCACGATCTTTTCGAGTTCATCGAGCGGCACCGGCGGTAGCTTCGTTCCCTCGATGATGTCGTTCACGTGCAGCAGCGCGTCCATGGTCTCCTGCGGCGTCGCCACCGGATAATCCGAGCCGAACAGCAGCTTGTGCAACACGCTCCATTCCGTGGCCAGCCGCAGGGCGTTATAGTACGACCACGGCCGGTAGAACTGCGCTGAGATGTCGGCGTAGACATTCGGGTGCTTGCGGATCACCACGATGCAGTCGATCTGCCACGGATGGCCCATGTGCGCCATGATGATCTTGAGGTCTGGGAAGGCCGTGGCGATGCGGTCCATGTGCCGCGGGTGGGCGTAGTCCAGATCGGCGAAGCGCACCGGCGACGTGCCCTGGTGGAAGAGGATGGGCAGCTTGAGCTCCTGGGCGCGCCGGTAGATGCGGAAGGCATCTTCCCCCAGCGGATCGAAGTTCTGGTAGTTTGGCCCCAGCTTGATGCCGCGCAGGCCCAGGTCGAACACGGCACGATCGATCTCCTCCATGGCCTGGGGATCGCGCGGGTGCACCGACAGGAAACCGATCAGCTTCTCGGGGTAGGCGCGCACGAGGGCCGCCGTCTCGTCGTTGATCTCCCGCGCCGGCGCGGTCGGCCCCCCGGCGGGCGCAGGATCGCCCGGTGGCGGGGCGGCGATGTTGAAGCAGATCGCCCGATCGACCGGACGCATCGCTGCCATGTAGTCATCCCAGGTGTACACCTTGGGATTCGGCCGGTCCGGCCGCATCGGCGCCATATCCGGGCGGCGGAAGAGCTGTTCCTGCCCCGGCGGAGGCGGCGTACGGTAGCGCGGGGTATGGGTATGGACGTCAACGATCATGAAGCACGCTCCCTCAATAGCGTTCGCCTGAGTAGAGAGCCAGAGCAGCGCGCTCACCTCGCCGCGCAGCCACAGCCCGTGTCGCCGGTGAAGGCTCCGAGCGCTGCAGCGCTCTCCTGCACCAGGGGATCCAGCGCTGTCTTGAGAGCCTGCAGAGCCTCGCTCGGCCCTGTCTCGCTGCGCAGGATACGCGTGACCTCGCTCTGGATCTGGGCCAGGACCTGCGTCCAGTTCGTCATCTGCGGCTCGGTGACCGCATAGTAGGGGGCCTCAGCGAAGACGGCCATGCTCTTGGGCGGCGCGTCGTGGAGGTATTCCGGTACCTGGGCCACCGATTTGCGCACGGGTGCTTTCATTCCACGCAGCATGTGGCGCATCTGCACATTGCGGCTGGTAATGAACTTACAAAGCTCCCAAGCGGCATCTCGCTGTATGCCGGAGAGCGCCAGCGCCCAGGCCGCGCCGCTGCCGGTGGTGGCACGCAGCCCCCGTCCTACCGGATGCACGGCCACGTCCCATTCGAAAGGCAACGGGCGATGCTGTACCAACTCGGCTGGGCCAGCCGTGTACATCGCCAGCCGCCCGCTTTCAAACAGGGAGTACAGTCCGCCGGCCTGCTGCGCCTGCTCCAGTGTGGGACTGACCCGATGCATAAAGATCAGGTCGTGCAAGAACTGCAGGGCCTCGACGGTGGCCGGCTCGGCCATGGCGAGCTGGTTCCGTTCGGCATTGAGATACCAGCCACCGTTGGCAGCCATCCAACTCGCCCACTGGCGCACGCCCACGCCGTATCCCCAGACCTGGGCTTCGGCGCCGGCACGCTGCGTCAACCGCTTCGCTGCGTCCAGAAAGTCCTGGAAGGTCCAGCCCGGCGCCTTCCAGTCACTCGGCGGCAGCGGCAGCCCGGCACGGCGGAACAGTTCCACGTTGTAGTAGATCACGTTACTGCTGAAGTCATACGGTAGCCCGTAGGTTAACCCACCCAGGCGAAACTGCTGGACCGCGCGGTCGAAGAAATCGCCGATGTCCATACGGTCTCGCCGGATGTAACCGTCGAGCGCCGCAGCCGCCTTGCTAACAATGAGCAACGTCGCCTGGGGACCCATGAAGAACAGGTCGGGCGGTGTCCCACCGGCAAACTGTGCCCGCAGCCGCTCATCCGTCTGGCCGGTCTCGTGCTCGATCCTGGCGCCCGGGTAGCGTTCCTCGAACTCCTTGAAGAAGCTGGTCACAACCGCATCGTGTCCCCCGCTCAGCCAGGTGGAGGCGCGCAGGCGGACGCCCTTGAGCAGGGTGCTCGGGTCGGGTGTGCGCTGCGCCGCCGGGGCCGGCCTGCTTGCCTGGCAGGCCACTCCGGCAGTGACAAAGGCTGTTCCAATGATGGTCAACAGACCGCGGCGTGTATGCCCGGTTACGGGCGTCCCTAGACGAGCCATGCTTCTGCTCCAGTCTTCCCACGTGTCCGGTATTCCCACGTGCGGTTGCGCTCCGCTCCTGCATCCCATCTGCAGCGTAACAAAGCGGCCACCGCCCTGCAAGAGCAGGACAGCGTATCCGTGCTCCGTCCTCTCCTCCCTGCTCCCTGGTCAATGTATATGGTTCAACGTATACGCCTCGCTCGCCCGGCTCAATCAGGGTGCTGTCGTGCAGAGAATCCGGAGAAATCCCTGACGCCGGGTCCTGCTTCCCCGCGGTACACCTGCAGGTGAAGCATGCAGAGCCGCGCGCGAGCGTCCGGCTCTCTATACGATCGTAGGAGAGACAATGCCATGGTAGGACGGAGGACGGTTCTCGGGGGGATCGCCGGTATAGGTGCCGTGCTGGTCGGCGGCGCGGCTGCGGCGGCGCGGCTGGGACTGAATGGTCACAGCGGAGCCCCAGCGCCTCTCGATCAGGGCCACATGATGTCCACTGCAGACCTGACGGCTGATGAGCTGGACCGGCATCACCGCGAGCGGACGTTGGCGTTTCCGGCCAAGACGCAGGGCCTGGGCGGGCAACCGCTGCCGTATCGTCTGGACGGCGGCGTAAAGGTCTTTGAGCTCGTGAGCAAGGTGGTCCAGTGGGAAGTGGAGCCCGGCCGGCTGGTCGAGGCCTGGACGTACAACGGCGTGGTGCCCGGGCCAGAGATCCGCGTCACCGAGGGAGATCGGGTGCGTGTTATCCTCACCAATGAGTTGCCGGAGAGCACTTCTATCCACTTTCACGGCGTCCGCACGCCGAACAAGATGGATGGCGTTCCCTTCATCACGCAGGACCCAATCAAGCCGGGCCAGCAGTTCATCTATGAGTTCACAGCGCGCCCATTCGGCAGCCATATGTACCACAGTCACCATAATTCGGCCAAGCAGGTAGCGATGGGGCTGCTGGGTGCCTTTATTATCGAGCCGCAGGACCGCTCGCGCGAGCCGCAGTACGACCGCGAGTACACGCTCATTCTGAACGACGGCCCGCACGGCTTTACGTTAAACGGCAAGAGCTTCCCGGCCACGCAGCCGCTGACGGCCAAGCTGGGCGAGCGCATCCGCATCCGCTTCATGCACGAGGGTGCGATGTATCACCCGATGCACCTGCACGGATTCGCCATGCAGGTGTTTGCGAAGGATGGCTATCCGCTGCCCCAGCCCTACTTCTGTGACACGCTGCCGCTGCAGCCGGGCGAGCGGATCGACGTACTGGTGGACTGCGACGAGCCGGGCGTGTGGGCATTCCACTGCCACGTGCTCTCGCACGCCGAAGCCGAGACCGGCATGTTCGGCATGGTCACCGCGCTGATCGTCGAGCCCTAGCGGCGAGGGCGGCGCCCCGCCGGGTGTCTAGGCCGGCGGCAACGCCAGGATGCGGTTGACTGCCTCAGCCGTCCGCATGGCGACCTCGCGGGCGCCGCCCTCGTTGCGCCACAGGGCGTTGAGCTGCTGGTTCGCTTCGGCGACGGTCTCGAAGTAGCGATGGTTGGCCGGCAAGTACATGGGCCCGGGCGTGCCGTCGTACACCTTCTGGATCAGGGCGTAGATCGGGTGGAACTTATGGAGCCGCTCATCGCTCCAGACGTCGTGCCGCGCTCCAGGGCTGCCCGCGCCGCCGGGCACCTGCTCGACACCCTTGTCGCGGCTGGTGATGAACTTGATCCAGATCCAGGTCGCTTCCGGCTGCTTCGAGAGGGCGGTGATACCGAAGGCGTTGACGTTCGCCTGGGTGCCGCGCTTTCCTGTCGGCCCTTTAGGCAGGACGGTCACGCCCCAGCGGAAGGTTACCCGCTGCTGTCCCGGCTTGGAGTACTCCGCCACCAGCCCAGGCGTGGACTGGATCATTGCCAGCTTGCCCTGCTCGAAGAGCTGGCCCGCGCCGGGCGAGCCAGTAAGGCTTTCAGTCACGCGGTAGCGATACTGCGCATCCGCCAGCCATTGCAGCGCGGCGATGGACTCGTTGGAGTCGATCACACAGCGCCGCCCATCCGGAGAGTAGAAGTCGCCGCCGAAGGTGCGCAGGTGATGCACGCCATCCTGGAGAAAGCTTAGCGAGGGACGCCAACCCCACTCCCCACTCTCCGGGCGGGTCATGCGCATCGCCGCGGCGATCAGGTCATCGGTGGTCCAATTGGCGTCCTCCAAAGGAATGCGCACACCGGCTTTCTCGGCCAGTTCCAGGTTCACGTAGCAGAGGTTCGAGCCGAAGTGGCCCACAACCGGGATGCCATAGAGCTTGCCCTGGTGGCTGACCATATCGAGGCCGCTCTTCCAGAAGGGACGCAGGTCGAACTTGTCGACCTTGATGATCTCTTCCAGCGGGCGGTAGACGCCTTTATACATAGGATCACCACCGCCGTCGCTGATCGGGCTGAAGAAGCCCGCATCCCCAATAGAGCCGGCGGCGTGCAAGATAAGCATGCGCTCGGCGATGGTGATGCCGGTGACTTCGTCGAACTCGATTTTGATCGTAGGGAACTGCTGCTCAAAGATCTGGCGCTGATCCATGTACCAGCCGGTGTGTCCAACCGGCCCGGGACGCACGTGCAGGAGGATCGTGACCGGCTGTTTCGGCGGAAGGATGCCTGATGGCGCCTCCAGAGCCGTCGCCGGCCGCGATGCTCCCTCACGGCAGGCCGCTAGTGGTGTCGCTATGGCCAGCGAGGTCAGCGTGAGCAGTGCGCGCCGGCTCAGAGAAGCAACCGGCACAGACACTGGAGACAAAAGGCAGCAGTTGCGACGTCGCGTGTTCATGGTCCTCCCTCCCTCGGAGTGCATTGTGACTCTGGCCGACTGGGACGGCAAGATTGACAGATCTGCGGACGCCTTGGTACCCTGTGCGACGTGATGGTCGTGCCCGTGCCGTTTGAAGCCAGCGACTTGGCGTGGCTCTTGCAGTATTTGCCGGCACCACCGATTGTCCTGGCAGTGCTGGTGGGGCTGCTGCATGTCCTGCTGTTCGCCGTGCTGTTCGGCCGTCCGGGCCGCAGCACGCTCTACTATCTGCCGTTCGGTCTGGCTGGGAGCGTGGGCGGGCATGCGCTGGCCACCTTCTGGCGCATGCCGCTGCCGCGCGTGGGGGATTGCCAGGTTGTGGCGGCCAGCCTGCTGGCATGGCTGCTCATTGTGCTGGCCAACCTGCGGCGGCCGTAACCCGCGCTGAAACCGCTATGAAAACCTGCAAAACACAAACGTCTGAAGGTGAGACGAACGTGGCTCGGGGCAAGCCTGGTTGGACGTGGCAAGGAGAAAGCAGTCCGGCGGCGCTGCGGGCCGGGGTCTCTGCCTATCCGGTGCTTCGGCAAGAGCCGGACTGGTACTGGCGCGGCGTGTGGCTCGGGCTGGTAGTGGGAGTGCTCCTTGTGCTCTTCTTTACTCCGGTAAGCGGCCCGCACCTGCGAGGGCGGCTTCGATCGCTGGTAGAGACGTGGCAGGTACGTATCTGGAACCTGCTGGACCGCCTGGAGGGGATTGAGGGACAGCCTGGCCGGACCTAATATATAGCCGTACCGGGGGCACGGCACAGCCGTGCCCCTTCCCTCTCCGGCGCTGGGCTTCTTGGGCGCTAGCCTGCCACCTGGGCCTGCTGTGCCTTCAGCAGTTGCGCCAGCCGTTTCATCAACTTCGACTTGCGGCGCGCGGCAGCGTTCTTATGGATCACACCCTTCTGCGCGGCAGTGTCAATGACCTTTTGCGCCGTGATCACGGCCGCTTGCGCGGCATCGAGTGCCGGGGCCGGCGCGGTCAGGACGCGCCGGGCCTTGGCGATGAACGTCTTCACCATCGAGCGCACCGAGCGGTTGCGCAGGCGGCGCTCCTGCTGCTTCTGAATGCGCTTGCGGTCAACCTTCTTCTTGGGCACTCCGTCTCCTCCTGCCGGGTGCGTGTCCCAGGCCGCACCCGGCCGGTCACAATATCAGGGGGCGCACTGATGCGCCCCCTGCCTGTGGGCTCTGCACACTCGTCCCTGTGCGGGCCAGCGTAGCTGCGCTCGCCCCGGCCAACCAGGGCCGGCATAGGCAAATTATAGCAGGGCACACGCAGCCCGGCCAAGGCAGGCCATGCCGGCCCGACGCTATTTCCCGCGATGATACTGCAGCGCTTTGTGATAGACCTCGACATACTTGCGTGCTGAGCGGTTCCAGGAGAAGTCCTGCTGCATGCCCTGCACCTGGATGCTGCGCCAGACATCGCGGTACTTATAGGTCTCCAGGGCGCGGATAATGGCAGCAAAAAGGTCCATATGATCGTAGCGGATAAAGACAAAGCCGGTGCCACGACCCGTCCGCGGATCGAAGTCCTGCACGGTGTCGGCTAGACCACCCGTCTTCCGCACCACCGGAACGCTCCCGTAATGCATGGCAATCATCTGGCCCAAGCCACAGGGCTCAAAGCGCGACGGCATCAGGAAGATATCGCTGCCGGCGTAGATACGCTGGGCCAGCGGCGTATTGAACGTGAGGAATACCGCGGCCTGCGTTGGGTAGGCGGACGCGATGCGTGAGAAAAGGTGGTGGTAGTGCTGGTCGCCGGTGCCGAGCAGCACGAACTGCACCCCCTGCCGCAGCACAGCCTCGATGATCTGGGCGACGAGATCGAACCCCTTCTGGTCCGTCAGTCGCGAGATCGCCGCCAGCACCGGGACGGCCGGATCCTCCGGCAGCCGCACCTCACGCTGCAGGGCTATTTTGTTCTCGATACGGCGGTCGAGCGTATGCACATCGTAGTGCACGGCGATGTACGGATCGGTCCGTGGATCGTACACGTCGTAGTCAATGCCATTGAGGATCCCGACCAGCCGCTCTTTGCGATCGCGCAGCAAGGGGTCCAGCTTCTCCCCGTACTCCGGCGTGAGGATCTCGCGTGCATACGTCTCGCTCACCGTGGTGATCATATCGGCAAAAATGATGCCGCGTCCCATGAGGTCCACGACATTGGCCAGCTCAGCGATCTGCGGGTAGAGGAAGCCATACTCAGCAATTCCGGCGATTTCCAGTATACGATAACCAAAGACGCCCTGATAGGCCAGGTTGTGGATCGTATAAACCGATGCAACCGGCGCGAAGAACTCGTCGGCGCGATAGATTGTTTTCAACCAGTTTGGGATGATCGCTGTATGCCAGTCATGGCAATGGATAATATCGGGCTGCCAGTTCAGATAGCGGACTGCCTCAAGAGCTGCGCGGCAGAAAAAGATGAACCGCTCGCCGTCATCGGCGTAGCCATAGATGCCCTCGCGGTTGAAGTAGCGGGCGTTGTCGATGAAGTAGACCGGGACCGGGCCGGACATCGTATGCTTGAGCGTGACCGGCTCGACCCCAGTTTCGAACGGGACATCAAACGTGCCAATCGTTTCTAGGTTGAACCGCGCGTCGTCAATGCGCCCGTACTTCGGCATGGCGACGCGTACGTCTAGGCCGAGCTGGCGCAGTGCCTTGGGCAACGATCCCATGACGTCGGCTAGGCCGCCGGTCTTGGCAAACGGCACGACTTCGGCGGCCGTCATGAGCACCTTCAACGGCTGGTCCACAGGAGCTCCATCGGGCATCGCTCGTGGTTCCATCACTGTTTACAATGCCTTTCAGTGTTTAACAACGCCTTTCAGTCTTTCAGTCGAGAAGCCGGCAGGTTCGCGCTACCGGTTAAACCTCAGAGATCCCGAAATCTGCATCAGTGCCGGAAGTGTCTGACCCCGGTAAAGACCATGGCAATGCGATGGCGATCGGCCACGCGAATGACATCCTCGTCAGCGATCGACCCACCGGGTTGAATGATCGCCGTGACCCCTGCAGCAATCGCGTGCTCGACGCCATCCACCTTCGGGAAAAAGGCATCCGATGCCAGTACGCTGCCCACGGCGCGCTCGCCGGCCTTGCGCACCGCGAGGTCCACGCTATCGACGCGGCTTTGCTGGCCGGCGCCAACACCGACTACCTGCAGGTCCTTCGCCAGCACAATGGCATTCGACTTGACGTGTTTCACTGCCCGCCAGGCAAACAGTAAGTTCGTGAGCTCCTCATGCGTCGGCTCGCGCTGGGTCACAACCTTGAGGTGTACCGCATCTTCAGGGAGCGCATCGGGGGTCTGGATAAGCAGCCCGCCACGCACCTGCCGCACCTCGACGCGGGCCCACCACTGTCGATCAACGGGGAGCGGAGCCTGCGGCATTTCCATGATACGCAGATTCCGCTTGCGCTTCAGCCGCCGCAGGGCATCCTCGGCATACCCCGAGGCAATGATACACTCAAAAAACGTCTCGGCAATCAGCCCTGCCGTCTCGCCGTCGATGGGGCGGTTGGCGCCAATGATGCCCCCGTATGCCGAGATGGGGTCGCTGCTATAGGCCCGGCGGAACGCTTCCGCCAATGACTCGTGGCTGGCAAGACCGCAGGGGTTCGTGTGTTTAATAATAACCACCGTCGGGGCAGCAAAGTCGCTTGCCGCCGACCACGCCGCGTCCAGGTCCAGCAGGTTATTGTACGACAGCTCCTTCCCGTGGAGCTGTCGCGCTGCGGCGAGGCCGCTCAGGCCGAGCCGGCGGCTGCCGAGGCAATAGAACGCCGCGCGCTGGTGGGGGTTCTCGCCGTAGCGCAGGTCCATAAGCTTCTCCACCGGCACGCTGATGATCTCCGGGAAGGGAGGGGATTCCGCCGGGTCGGCCTTGGGCCCGCAGGCAAACCACTGGGCAATCAGCGCGTCATAGGCCGCCGTGTGCGCAAATGCGCGCGCCGCGAGCCGCCGGCGCGTGGCCGGCGAAGTCTCGCCGCGCTCACGGAGCTCCGCAAGGATCAGCGGATACTCCTGGGGATCCACGACGACCGTGACGTCATGGTAGTTCTTCGCTGCAGCGCGCAGCAGCGTAACACCACCAATATCAATCTGCTCCAGCAGCTCCTGCTCAGCAGAGGTCGCAGTCCCGAGAGCGGCTGCAAAGGGGTACAGGTTCACCGCTACCAAGTCGATGGTCTTCAGCCCATACGCCTCAAGCTCTTGGACGTCCGCGGCCAGCGTGCGGCGGGCCAGGATGCCGGCATGGATCCCGGGATGCAAGGTCTTGACCCGCCCGCCCAGGATCTCGGGAAAGCCGGTGAGCTCGCGTATCGGACGTGCCGGCACGCCGGCCGCGCGGAGTAGCTGCTCGGTGTTGCCCGTCGAATAGATCTCCCACCCCAGCTCGACCAGCCCGGCGGCGAACTCTTGGATGCCGGTCTTGTCAGAGACGCTAAGAATTGCCCTCATGCTCTATGCTCCAGCGCTCTCGTAGCCGTGTATCATGACGTGCCGGGTCGTGTGTCGGACCCACAGCTTCAGCTTTTTCCAGCGGGCCTGGCAGCCGGCTCTGGCGCAGGCAGGATACGCACGCGCCGGCCTTCGATCCGCAGGCGCCCTTCAGCGAAAAGCTGAATTGCGCGCGGCAAGATCCGATGCTCCTGCTCTAGAATGCGCGCCGAGAGCGTCTCAACGGTATCGTCCTCCTCAACCGGCACCGCAGCCTGCAGGATGATCGGCCCGGCATCGACCTCCTCAGTAACAAAGTGCACCGTGCAGCCGGCGATCTTGACCCCTGCAGCCAGCGCCTCGGCCTGAGGACGCGGCGCCATGCCACCGGCGAAGGCGGGCAGAAGCGACGGATGGATATTGATGATCCTGCCGGCGTATGCCTGGACGAATTCGGGGATCAAGACCCTATCGAAGCCGGCGGTCACAATGAGCTCCGCCCCGCGGGCCTGGAACTCACGCAGCATGGCGAGCTGCTGCGCACGCCGTGAGCCGTACTCCTTGAAAGTAATCGCCAGCGCCGGGATACCATGGGCAGCGGCGCGCGCCAGCGCCGGGGCATGACGATGGTTGCTGATCACCAGGACGATCTGCGCGTCCAGCTCACCGCGCTCGATGGCATCGATGATAGCCTGGAGATTTGTTCCCCTCCCGGACACCAGCACGCCAATGCGCAGGCTCATCTCACGCGCACCTCACTCCCCCGCCTCAATCATACCTGATCCATCTGCAGCTTCGCAGCGCCGGCCTATGCCGCCTCTGAGCACTCGTCCCCCCCAGCCTCTTCCCCGCAGCGCCTGCCGGCGCGCATACGCCGGGGTGGAGCGCAGCGGCACGGCCGCGCCCGGAAGGACTGGCTGTCCCGGGCTCATCCAGGCCGCTCCTGCAGACGCTGGCGCAGCGCTTCGAAGAGCAGGACCGTGCCCGCCATAGCGGCGTTGAGCGACTCGACCGGACCCTCCATAGGAATTGAGACGCGGCCCGTGGCGAGCGCCAGCGCTTCCGGCGACGGGCCGGCGGCTTCACCTCCCACAATCAGCGCGCTCGGCTGGGTCCAATCCACACGATCAAAGCGCGTTCCGCCGTGCGGAGTCGCAACCCATATCTGCCGAGCGCCGGCGCGCAGCACCTGGTCGCGGATAGCCATCCAGTCAAGGTCTTGCGCCAGTGGCAGGCGAAAGTGCGCGCCCATACCCGCACGTACCACCTTCGGGGAGAAGAGATCGACCGTCCCTGGCCCGGCAAGCACCGCCGGCGCTCCTGCAGCCTCGGCCGAGCGCAGGAGAGTACCAGCATTGCCCGGATCAGCGATGCGATCGAGCACCAGCACCGGCCCGCGGCCGGCGAGTGCGTGCTCTTCCAAAGTTACCGGGGACGGAATAGGAACGACCGCCAAGACGCCCTGGGGGGTCACCGTCTCGCACAGGCGTTGCAGCACGTCCTCGGCCACACGAAAGAGGGGGACTCCCCGCTTGCGCGCCTGCTGCAGCAGGGCCTGGCCTCGCGCGGTAGCCTCAAGCACCGCGGCATAGAGCACAAAACAGGGAGTGGCATAGATAAGCGCCTCCTCGACCAGCCGCAGGCCCTCGGCCAGAAAGAGCCCATGCTCACGACGGCCGCGCCGATCATGCAGCGCCCGCACCAGCTTGATTCGTGGATTCGATGACCCGAGGGCCGGGGCCTCCTCAGGCGCAGACACGGCCTTTCTACTGGGCTGCTCTCCTGTGCTGCGACATTGCCAGGCCATCAGGGCCAGCGCAGCGGCTCACACGGGGCGTTGCCTACCCGGCCGAGGTGCTGCCCAGCGCGTCCTGAGCCTCATGGCCTGCAATGCGGCACCTATGCCGGCTGCGCCTGGGCAGCAGCCGACGCCGCCAGCACCGACTTGACCGTATTGACCAAGGCCGCGAACGCGGTCGTGTCCCGGACCGCCATATCAGCGAGGATCTTGCGATCCAGTCTGATCTTGGCCAGGCGCAGGCCCCGAATGAACGAATTGTACGTGAGGCCATGCTCGCGGGCTGCAGCGTTGATACGCATGATCCACAGCCGGCGCATGTCACGCTTGCGCTGCCGGCGGTCGCGATACGCGTACTGCAGCGCGTGCATCACCGCTTCGTGGGCGATGCGGTACGAGCGATGGCGCTGGCCCCAGTAGCCTTTGGCCAGCTTCAAGATTTTCTTATGCCTTTTCCGCGCGGTCACCCCGCGCTTCACCCGTGCCACGAGAAACCTCCCGTGCCGGCAGTACAGGCCGCCAAAGCTGGCGCAGGGCAGGCGCGCTCAAGAGGCTTGCTTCGGCGGCGTTGCTCGGCAGCAGAATGCCGACATGAAACCTATTGCCCAAACAGAACAGCCGGATAGAACACTCACGGAGTAAGAACGAAACGTGCCGCAGCCACCTGTGCGAAGGGGTCGCGGCACATCGGCCTCGTAGAGACCGGCGCGTCGCAATCACGGCACGCCATAGGGCAACAGCTTCTTGATCCGCTTCACGTCACTCCTAGCCACCGGGAACATGCGAGAAAGGCTGCGTCGGGTTGCCCCCGACTTCTTCCGCTTCAGGTGGCTCTTCGCGCCGTGCGGCCGCATCAGCTTGCCCGTGCCAGTAATCGAGAACCGCTTGGCGACAGCCTTGCGCGTCTTTACCTTCGGCATTGGTCGTGTAGCTTTCCAGTCAAACCTGCCTGTCCGGAGCACGCGCCTTCCTCATCCTGACGCGTGGACAGGCCGAAGGTTAGTGTACCACAGGAGCCGGTGTGTGCAAAGTGCCGCCGGCACCGGCCCGGCGTCTAGAGGTGTGGCAGCTCGTCGAAGATGTACTTACGGTAGCGGCCGTAGCCCAGCCGGTCCATGATCGCAGCGCAGGTCTGGCCGGGGCTGACAATCGCCTGCGGCTCGCCATCGGCCAGATCGAAGATGATCTCCTTCGGCGTAGGCGACAAGCAATGATGCCCGCCCCGCTCAGCCGAGAGCATGCTCTGATAAGCCCCGGTGGCGGCAAAGACAATGTAGAGGTCCTCCCCCAGCGGAAGGTCTGGCAGGATGAGTTGCTGTGGAAGTCCGTTGTTCCCGCCGCGCTCGCCATACACATCGTCGTTATCGCACGTGCGCGCCCCGGCCAGCCAGACACGTACCGGCGGCCGATCGTAGGCGTTGGCCGGCAGCACGATGAACGTCTGGCCAAGCTTCCATGCATCGGGCAGCGAGACCATCAGGCTGCCGTTCAGGATGTACCAGAACCCTTCGCCGTGCTTCACCGGCTTCTTGTACTCGACGCGGAAGATGTGCAAGCCGTAATCGTTGCAGGTGTAGCGCCCAAACTCACCAACCACATGCGGCTCAGGCACGCCGCGCGCCCGGCAGACCCGCTTGATGCCCGTGAGCAACTCGCGGGCGAAGCCCGCATAGTCGAACGAAAAATCAAGGCTGTAGCGGGTAGGCATGCCGCCACCAAAGTCAAAGTACCGCAACGAAGGAAAGCGCTGCGCAAGCGTACAGTAGTGCTCAACTTCCTCCAGCAGGGCGCTGACAAAACGCTGCGCACCTTCGATCTGGGAACCGACCATGGCGTGGAAGAGCATCAGGGTGAGCTTAGGAGTCTGCGCGAGGCGTTCTGCGGTAGTAATCGCGTCGGGCAGGTCCATGCCGAAGCGGGTCTCGATCTCGTAGGAGCCAACTGTCGCGATGGCGTGCTCCGTACGCTTGCGCAGGCCGATCAGCATGGGCACCTCAACATCGCGGTAATACTGGAGTTCTTCCGGGGTATCCAGAATAGGCACGATGCGCTCGTAGCCTGCTTCACGCAGGTAGCGGATATTGCGGGCGTATGGTGCCTCTTTAAAGCCATTACAGAAGATGAAGCGTTGCGGCGGAAGGATCCCGGCCCTCCAGAGCGTATGGGCGATGTCCACGTCGAACGACGAGCTCGTCTCATAGTGCGCCCCGGCGCGCAGGGCAGTGCGCACCACCTCCTCGTTGGCGCTCGCCTTTGAGGCATAGGCATAGATGAACTCCCCGGCGTAGCCTGTCTCCTGCCGCGCCTGTTCGAAGCATGCCACCATTTCCCGGATGCGGCGGGCGATCACTGGAGTGTGCTTCACCGTAAGCGGCGTGCCCTGCTGCTCCGCCAGGGTGAAGAGGTCGATGTCCTCGTACGCCAATCTGCCGCTGCGTAGCACCAGCGTATCGGTCAGCCGGTTGCCGCGGATCCCGTAGCGCTCGCGCAGATACTCCTCATACGTGCGCTGCATGGGCATATCTCCCTTATTTCTTCAATTTCTTCTAAATAAATCTCTCTACCTGTTCCTCCTCATTTCCCTTTGCCTACTTTAATGCTTACTTTATCTCAGTAACCTATACGTTGAGGAGTCGGCGTCCAGGACACTCTCCGCCTCTACCGGCTTCCCTGCTCGCACAGCACGGCCTACAATAATCCTGTGAGCGAGCTACGCTGGCGCTTCTGGCTGGACCGCATTCTCAGCAAGCGCAGTCTGGCGACGCTGGGGCTGGCTGCCGCGTCGTTTGTCGGTTGGGCCTCTACGCAGAACCCGCTCTTCGGATGGCTGATGCTCGGCAGCGGCGGCGCGTGGGCTGCGTTGATGTACTATCTTCTGTCCACCACGGAGACAGAAGCAACTTCACCGCGGCCGGATCGGGAGCGCGTCGTCCGCGAGCTAGAGGCGCAGCTGGTATCGCTCTTGCCTCGCCGCACCGTTCCTGCTGAACGAAGCCGCGCTGAGCGCCGTCTCACTCAGCTTCGCCGCATCGTGCAGCTCGAAGAGCTCATCCTGAAGCACCTCTCTGAGCCTCCCAGCGGCCTTAGCATTCTCAGTCCCGAGCACGAGCAAGACATCGTCGAGTTCGTGGACCAGGCGATCGAGCTCACCCGGCGTCGCATCTTGCTCTTGCGGGCGCTGCAAGCGCATTCAGCCGATGCGCTGCAACGAGAGATCGAGCTGTTGCAGCAACGGCGTGAGCACGCCACCGAGCGCGTGCGCGCGGAGATCGACGAACTCCTCGAGCTCAAGCGGGACCAGTTACGCACGATCGCCCAGTGGGTTGAAGACCTGCAGATTACCGAACTCAACCTCGATCAGATCGAGTCGTTTCTACAATCCGTGGCCTACGATCAGTACGACCAGACCGTCAACGCCTCGAACGTGGGCCAGCGGATCGCTCGCGTGAAGAGCCGCATTACTGCCCGCAAGGAAACGCTGCAGGAGCTCGAGCAGCGCATCCACCAGGCAGGCCTCTCATAAGTCATCGGTAATACATGCGGCTCAGCCTAACGCTGCTAGAGAGGCGACCAGATCCGTTGGAAGCGCTGCACCGATGGCTCCACGCCTGCATGGAAGTATTTTCGCGAAGCCGTCGTGCTCCCCCTCCGGGCGCACCGTCTTGGTGAGGGATACTTCAGTGCAATACCGTCATTGCTGGGAACGGCATTGCTGGGAACGTCCATAGAGGTCCGAGAGGATGCGCAGTTATGAGGATGCGCAGTTATATAGCAAGAGCCAGCGGTCTTGCTTCCAGGAGGGGTTGCGCCAGGCCCACCAGGTGCTGACGCCGAACCGGGCACGGCCGTCATAGTTACCTAGCCAGCCCCAGCGGTACAGCCGCGACGTGCTTAGGTTAACAATGACGTAGTTTGACTCGTCGAACTCGCCGCTGCCTTCGAGGTAGCGCAGGTGGCGCTCCCAGGGAAGACCCTGGCGCTCCACCGGCACGAGACGCATGCTCCTGGCGCACGCCTCCCAGTAGTTCGGCGACCTTTGTGGCTCGGCGCAGGCCGCGTAGACAAGCGCGGCGAGAAGCGCCCCGATCACTCGTCGGCGTATGCCTCGCATTTACAATCTCAGGCTAAGGAGGTCTCGCGTGCTGCCCGTGCCGTTCCGAAGGAGCTCGGCGAGCCGCTCCGCCAGGCGCACCGCACGGTCCGCAAGCTCGGGAGTGATCGAGCCCTGCCGCACCCAGGCATAAAGCGGGGCAAGATCGACCACCTCGATCCGGCCATCAGGGAAGCATACGACGTCCACTTCAAGATCAACGTAGCGTGCACTGTCGGGCCCGAGCTCGATCGGGGTATTGATGTTGTACAGCTGGCCGATCAGCTCGCCTGAGGCACGGCGATAGATGCGACGGTAGACACAGCCTCCTTCCAGCAGCTCCATCGTGCCGGCATCCCCCTGAAGCTTGGGAGAACCAAGCGTGTCGTAGTATCCACCCGGCGAGAAGGTCCGTTCGATGGTCAGGAGACCGCCGGCGAAGCTGTGGATCCGCCCGCGCAGTGGGATCTCCTCGCCGGAAGGTTTAACGTGCCACGTAGTAAACGAGGCATCAGGCACGTAGGCGGAATAGATCAGCTCTCGACGCAGCAGCGCGCTCAGCACAGCCGGATCGCGTCCCTCAGTGAGCAGCGCTTCAGCCTGGTCCACACGCTCGCTCGCCAGGGTCTTGAAGTAATGATGTCCCGGCAAGGTGGGCGTCACTTCGGCGCGCAGGGCATCAAGCACGGCCTTACTCAGACCGGGGAATTCCACCACAACCTGGGCGAGCATCTGTTGCAGCGCCTGCTGCCAGGGCGCCAGCTCTGCCCGCGGTGTGCTGCGCCGCACCACCACATCCGGCAACGTGGCGCGCAGCACCTCAACCACTGCCGGCACTGCCTCCACATGGCCGCGGATGACCACGCCGTGCTTGTCACGGCGGTCGAACACCGCGACATCCTCGCCTGCGACGCCGCCCTCAGGCTCCGGCAGGCCAAGCCGGGCGGCAACCGTCGGCGAGGGATCGCTGAGCGCAAAGCCGTGGCGCAGGAAGAGCACGGAGAGCGCAGTCGCATAGATGCCGCGCACACGCACACGCAGGCGCCGTTCAGGGGGCACGTGGACCCCTCCCCTAGTCCCTCCTCAGCACAAGGAGCAGAACAGACGGAAATGTCTGGCCTGCCATGGCCGTTCCTCTCACCTCTGCCCAGGACCTCCCTCGAACGCCGGTGCAGCCTCCATCGAGCGACAGATCCCCAAGGGGAGAGCCGGCAAAGGCGCTGCCCTACCCGCTGCGTCCCCGGTAGCCAATCCCGGTGATGCGGATCCGCCTGTCCTGGAGCTCAACGCGAGCGCCCCGCGGGCCAAGCAGGTGCTCGATCAGCCAGAGATTTGACTGGACATGATCGGTTACCTCGGGGACGGTGTAGTCACTGGTCCCGTCGGCCAGCGCAGCATAGAGGATCAACTGATCGGCGGTGAAGCGGTCCACGCTAGCGCCGCTGTCAAGGTCCGCCAGCAGCAGGCGGGCAACATCACGGCCGATACTCTCGGCGCTGCGGCGCACCTCGCCGGCACGATCGGCGCCCAGGATACAGTCTCGCTTGGTGTACGCGAACGCGGCGAGTGCAGCGCCGGGCTGCGCGGCTGAGGTGTCGTTTACAATTTCCACATAGGCGCGCAGGCCGCGCTGCTTGAGGGCAGCCTGGAAGCTTTCCGCCATGCGCTCGGCCACACGGCGGGAAGCCAGGTGGGACGCCAGCGAGATGGCCCGGATCGTCTGCACGCCGCCGTGGTGCGACGGTAGCGCCATTGGGCGCAAGGGACCGTGGACTGAACGAACGGTGAGCTCAATAATGCCGTCGCCAGCGGGTACATAGCCGGGACGCACAATGCGCAGCCGTGCCTCCAGGCCTAGACGCGCCAGAAGCGGCAACAGGACCTCTTGCGTATGGAACGGCGATGGCGCGAAGTCCTGGAACAGGCCCCCTTCGATGGTAAGCCGGCTCTCCGTGCCGGGCCCACCGGCAAAGGCGATGACCGGCAGAACAGTGAGCGCAAGCATCGTCGTGGAGCCGGCCGTGCCGATATCCCATCGGTACGCGCCCGGCCGGATGGTCTGCCCGGGTCGGAAGATCAGCCACTCAGCCCCGACCGCTGCCCCTTCAAGCGTCCCGCCACAGAGCTCAGCCACGGCCTGCACGGCACGCAAGTGTTGCGGCCGCAGTCCCGGAGGGTTCCGCTTGGCGCGGATATTGATCAGCCGGAGCGCCTCGCCCAGCAGAGCGGCGATGGCAACGCTGGTGCGCACCAGCGTGCCACTCCCGGAGTGCTGTGCCCCATCGACTTCGAGCATCTCACCCTAATAGTACCAGCATAATCCCTTACCTAGGAGGGCAGTCTTATGCTACCAGATTGCCCTGTTCTTCGTTGTTATTATCGTGGTTGTGCCGACGCTTATGGTAACGTGAATGGGGCGTTTTTGCCCCAGAGCAGCGCCGGATGGAGCGCGTGTCCTGGTGGCCCTCCTGCGTGAGAGCAGCAGGGTGGTATGTCTTGGAGCCACGGGCACCAGCACAAGGGAATGTGCCGGCGCGGGATGACGGACGCAGAGGAGAGCCTGTACGTGAACACCCATACGATCTGCATCGTCGGAACCGGCTACGTTGGCTTGGTTACCGGTGCCTGTCTAGCCGAGCTGGGGCATCGCGTGACCTGTCTAGACATCGATGAGCAGAAGATTGCGCTGCTCCGCAGCGGCCGCCTGCCTATCTACGAGCCGGGACTGGACGAGCTGGTAGCGCGTAACGTGGCATGCGGCAGGCTGACTTTCACTACCTGTTATAAGGAAGCGCTGCGAGACGTCGAATTCGTGTTCATTGCGGTGAACACGCCGGCAGGCGCAAACGGCGAAGCTGACCTGCGCTACGTGCGCGCTGCGGCAGAGAGCATCGGACGTGCCCTCTCGCCGGATCACCCCCATATTGTCACGATTGTCAACAAGAGTACGGTGCCCATCGGCACCGGCGATCTCGTTGAGCGGATTGTGGCGCGCTGGGCACCGCCCGGCGTCCGCTTCCGCGTTGTTTCGAACCCCGAGTTTCTGCGCGAGGGAGCAGCGATCCACGATTTTATGCACCCCGACCGGATCGTCCTAGGCGCCGCCGACCGAGAGGCGGCGGAGGCCGTGGCGGAACTCTATGCCGTGCTGGACTGCCCGGTGCTGATCACTGATCTACGTACCGCGGAGATGATCAAGTACGCCTCGAATGCCTTTCTGGCGACCAAGATCAGCTTCATCAATGAAGTGGCATCGATCTGCGAGCAGGTCGGTGCAGATGTACGCAAAGTTGCCGAAGGTATGGGGTTGGACCGCCGCATTGGCCGGGCGTTCCTTGATGCCGGCCTGGGCTGGGGCGGGAGCTGCTTCCCCAAGGACGTGCAGGCGCTGACGCACATGGCGGCTGTCTATGGTGCCCACCCACAACTGCTCCGCGCGGTCACCCAGATCAACCGCGACCAGCGTCTGAGGGTGATTCGCTGGCTGCGTGAGGCGCTGGGCATCCTGGACGAAAGTGTGATTGCGCTGCTCGGCCTGTCGTTCAAGCCGAACACCGACGACGTGCGCGAGGCCCCGGCGCTGGATATCGCGCGCATGCTGTTACAAGAGGGCGCGCACGTGCGCGGGTACGATCCGGTGGCCGGTGAACGCGCCCGTGCAGCCTTGCCGGAGCTGGTCGTCTGTGCCAGTGCGCTTGAAGCGGTGCAGGGCGCCGATGCGGCCGTTCTGGTGACCGAGTGGGACGAGTTCCGCACGCTTGACCTGCACGTGGTCCGCAGTCTGATGCGCCGACCGGTGCTGGTAGATGGGCGCAATGTGTACAGCCCCGAGGCAGCACGCCGGGCCGGCTTGGAGTACTACGCCATCGGTGGCGGCCGCCGCGCTGCCCCGGCACCGGCGAACGCCGTCGCCGTCGGCGTGTGACCCACCACTGGCCGCTGGGAGGAACAACGCGGTATACTTTGAAACAACCAGCGGAATGGGTTGACGCGGAACGGTCTTCCGGCGTACGCTTCCTCCTTCCGCCGGCTGTGGCTGGCCGTCCATGGCTCTGGACTGGACGCCGCCTTCTCTGTGTTTGCCAGCCGGCACTGTAGCGCTTGTGCGCTGCACCGGCATTGTTTCCTTCATCGTTTCCTTCACTGTTTCCGAAGGAGGTCAGTGCATGAGCGCGACGGAGCGAAAGCGAACGTCCGGTGGCCGCAAGTCATCTTCTGCGCGCAAGGCGGTCGATACCCACCGCTGTGTCCTGTGCAGCAATCCGGCAGACCACGAATGGGCGCGCATTCCTGTGTGCGCGGAGCATCACAAATTAATCTTTGAAGAGGTCCGGGCCGCCGGCATCCATGGCGACCGTCCGCTCTATCGCAAGCTGACCAAGCTCTACGACGAGCAGTACCAGGTCCATTAGCCAAGGGTATCTCTCGCCAGACATACCGCTGAGCACGATGGTGCGATGCCCGAGCTCCGCCGGGATCCCGTCACCGGCCGCTGGGTGGTGATCGCCACCGAGCGCGCCCGGCGGCCGGAGAGCTTCTCTCAGGCTGTTCGAGAGCCTATTACCCCGGCTGCTGCCTGCCCGTTCGACGAAGGCAACGAGCATCTGACCCCGCCCGAGGTGTTTGCCATCCGGCGGCCGGGCTCGCAGCCTGACGCTCCGGGTTGGAGCGTCCGCGTTGTCCCCAACCTCTATCCCGCGTTCACAATGGCTGCGGCCGCAGTCACCGCCGGGTCCTCCGAGCTCTTCCAGGCGCAGCCTGCCTTGGGCGCCCACGAGGTGATCATCAGCAGCCCCGATCATACGCGCAGCACAGCTCAGCTCCCCCTCGCACAGGTGGAGCGAATGGTGCGCGCGTGGATCGCTCGCATGCGCACGCACGCGGCCGACCCGCGTATTGCCTACACCCAGCTCATCTATAACCATGGACGTAGCGCCGGGGCGTCACTGGAGCATCCCCATGCCCAGCTCTTCGCCATGCCGTTCATCCCGCCCGTCCTTCTGGAGGAAATGGCCGGAGCCGAGCGCTTCTACCGGCAGCAAGACGAGTGCGTGTTCTGCGCTATGCTCGAGGCGGAGCTTGCCGAAGACGAGCGGCTGGTGTTCGCCAGCGATCGGTTTGTGGCCGTTGTCCCCTTCGCCTCGCGTGTGCCGTTTGAGACGTGGATCCTTCCGCGCCACCATCAGTCGCGCTTCGAGGACCTCTCTGCCGAGGACGTCGCCGGCTTCGCCGAGATGCTGCAGCAGGTGACGGCTGCACTGCAGCGGCGGCTGAACGATCCCCCCTATAACTTCTTTATCCATACCGCTCCCTGCCGGAGCCCGGAGCTCCCACACTACCACTGGCACCTGGAACTGCTCCCGCGCCTAACCACCTGGGCCGGGTTGGAGTACGGCACCGGCGTAATCGTCAACATCATGACGCCTGAGGCGGCAGCGGTGTTCCTGCGCGGCTGATCAGCGCGGGCGTGGGTTTCGTGCCGTGCTATACTGCAATGAGGAGACTGCTAGGCCTACTGCGGCCACTCGCGGCAGGCGAGGAGAATCCATGCACGACGTTCGGCGTATCCTCGTCCCTATCAACGGAAATGCCACCGACGAGGAGGCGGTGGAGCTGGCATGTAGCGTGGCGCGGCGGTATCGTGCGCATGTCTATGCGATTTATGTTATAGAAGTCAAGCGCTCCCTGCCGCTCGATGCTGAGCTCACCGATGAGGTTGCGCGTGGCGAAGACATTCTGGCCCGTGCAGAGGACCTAGCGGCACGGCTGGAGTATCCTATTGAGACGGAGCTCTTGCAGGCCCGCGATGTTGGTCCGGCCATTGTCGACCACGCGATCGACCGCGGCTGTGACTTGATCGTGATGGGGGTCACCTACCGGAAGCGCTGGGGGGATTTCTATCTTGGCAAGACCGTGCCGTACGTGCTGAAAAACGCGCCGAGTCGGGTGCTGGTGCTGCGTGAGGAGCCGATGGCACGGACTGCGGCTGCACGGGAGTAGCCGGCTAGAGCCGTTGATGAGAGCGAGCAGTGTGCGCCGCTCGCTGTTTTAAACAAGCTTTTATACTAGAATAAAGCGTCCTAATAGAAAAGCTTATAAAAGCTTATATAAGTTCTCATATGCGGTGGTCTATCGCTGGTATTCCGCTCTAGCCTGCGCCTTCCCCGAGCTTACACATTCCACAGCGCGCAGGCGGGAGGTGGGAAGTCATATGTATGTTATTATCGTCGGCTGCGGGCGGGTTGGCTCAGCCCTGGCCATGATGCTCTCGCAGGAAGGCCATGAAGTGACGGTTATTGATATCAATCCGGCGCAGTTTGAGCGGTTTCTTGGGGAGGATTTTACCGGGAACACTATTGTTGGTGACGGGATCGACATTGATGTACTGCGTCAGGCGGAGATCGAGCGCGCCGACGCCTTCGTGACTGCGACCAGCGGAGATAATCATAATCTGATGTCGGCGCAGATCGCTCAGCGGATCTTTAAGGTCCCGCGGGTCGTGGCCCGCTGCAATGATCCAATCCGCGGGGCTACGTATGAGAAGCTGGGCTTGCGCATGGTTATTCCCACCACCATAGGTGCGGAGTACCTGCGCCGCGCGATCATGGAAGAGCCGGCGCCTCCGGCGCAAGCACGGGGCGATTCACAACCACCGGCGGACACCCCACGCTAGGCCGCCGGTCTGGGAGGAGTAGATAAATGTTCATCATCGTGGCCGGTGGCGGCACGGTAGGGTATCACCTGACCAAAGAACTGCTGGCCGAGGGACACGAGGTCGTCTTGCTGGAGAAGGACCCCAAAGTGGCGGCGCGCATCGCTGAGGAGCTTGGCCCGATCGTGCTGGCGCGCGATGCGTGCGAGGGACGCTGGCTGGCCGAGGCCGGGGTGGTGCGCGCCGACGTCGTGATTGCCGTGACTGGCGATGATGAGGATAACCTGATCATCTGCCAGATGGCGAAGTTCACGTCGTCGACGCCGGTGCGCACCATCGCACGGGTAAAAAACCCCAAGAACGAGTGGGTGCTGCGCCAGCTCGGCGTTGACGCGACGGTGAGTAGCACGGCGATCATTAAACAGCTCGTCGAGCAGGAGATTCCCCAGTACGCCATGGCTCACCTAGCGACCCTCCGCGAAGCCGGGCTCGAGTTCGTCGAGTTTCACATCGCCGGAGATTCTCCATCGGCCGGACGCCGCGTGGGCGACCTGCAACTCCCTGCCGGAACTAACCTAATCCTGGTGCTGCGCGACAATACCCCAATCTACCCCGACCGGGACACGATCCTGCGCGGGGGAGACACCGTTATTGCGCTGCTTCGCACCGAAGCCGAGCAGGCGGTGCGGCGCGCGCTGGTAGGCGAGGCGCAGTTCTACGAAGTGCCACGCTAGCCGTCCGGTTGCGTCGATGTCGTTGATCGTTGCGCAGGACTTACGCAAGTCCTTCGGCGCCCTTGATGTGCTTACCGGCTGCTCCGTGCGCGTCGAACGCGGCGATCGCATTGCCGTCGTTGGGGTGAACGGTTCCGGTAAGACGACGTTGCTCCGCCTGCTGGCGCGACTCGAGCAGCCCGACGCAGGCACGGTAGCCTACGCCACAGGCGTGCGTGTCGGCTACCTGCCCCAGGAGCCGGTGTTTGCGGGCCACGAGACCCTGCGCGAGTATGTGCTGCTCGCCTTCCCGCAGCTGGTGGCTCTGCGCCGTGAGCTAGAAGACTGCACCCACGTCCTGGCCGCCGCGCCGGCAGGTCGTCCTTCCGACACTGTGCTGGAGCGTTATGCCGAACTGAGCCATGCCTTTGAGGCAGCCGGCGGCTATACCTTCGAGCAGCGTCTCGCTCAGGTGCTGGGCGGCCTGGGCCTTCCAGACGATGCCCTGGACCGCCCGGTGCGCACCCTCTCCGGCGGTCAGCGCAGCCGCGCCGCGCTGGCCCGATTGCTGCTCGAGGAGCCGGATGTCCTCCTCCTTGACGAGCCCACAAACCACCTCGATCTCCAGGCGCTCGAGTGGCTGGAGCGCTTCCTGCAGCGCTGGCCCGGCAGCTTTGTGGTGGTGAGCCACGATCGCTACTTCCTCGACCAAGTGGCTACCCGCGTCTGGGAGCTCTCCCAGGGCCGGCTCGACAGCTATCCCGGCAACTACAGCCACTACCTGCGCCAGAAAGCCGAGCGGCTGGAACAGCAAGCCAAGCAGTACACTGCCCAGCAGGAATGGATCGCACGCACGGAAGAGTTCATCCGACGCTACAAAGCCGGCCAGCGTTACCGCCAGGCACGCGGCCGGCAGAAGCTGCTTCAGCGCCTTGAACGCGTGGAACGGCCGGTCAATGAGCGCGAAGAGCGTAGCTTGCGCTTCGGGTTGCACAGCCCGATCCGCAGCGGCCGGATCGTGCTTGCCGGTCAGGACGTGGTGATCGGCTACCCGGACCGGCCGCTCTTTCGGATCCCGGAAGTCCAGCTTGAACGCGGCGAGCGCGCGGCGTTGATCGGGCCAAACGGCTGCGGCAAGACGTCATTTCTGCGCACGCTGCTGGGCGAGCTGAGGCCTCTCGGCGGTGAGCTCCGCCTGGGGCGCAATGTCCACCTGGGCTACTACGCTCAGGCACATGAGGGGCTCTCCTTTGCCGGCACGGTCCTGGAAGAGATCCTTGCCGCACGGGAGATGGAGGTGGGACAGGCACGCACCTTCCTGGCCCGCTTTCTCTTCACGCAGGACGAGGTCTTCAAGCCGGTTGCCGCGCTCTCAGGTGGGGAACGAAGCCGTCTGGCATTGGCGAAGTTGGTACTGCAGCAGGCGAATGTACTGTTGTTGGACGAGCCGACGAACCATCTCGACGTTGGAGCGCGTGAGACGTTAGAGAGCGTGCTACAGGAGTTCCCAGGGACCATCTTGTTCGTGTCGCATGATCGCTATCTCATTGATGCGTTGGCCACCCAGGTCTGGGCCATCGAAGATGGCGAGCTACGGGTGTACGAGGGCGGGTATACCGAGTACTTGGAGGCCACGCGGCCGCACTGTCCGCTGCCCTGGCCGGCGCAGCGGCAGCATCGGGCGGTCACACAGCGGCAACGGAAACCGGCGGCTGGCAAGGAGCCCCCCGCCGCGCCTGCACGTGCGGGCGAAATCGAACAGGAAATCTACCGCCTCGAGCAGCAGAAGGCCGACATAGAGGCAGCTATGGCTGAAGCGAGCACGACAGGCGATTACCGTCTATTGGCGGAGCTAGCGCGCGAGCATAAGGCGCTTGACGCCCGCCTCGCAGAGCTCCACGTTGTCTGGCTGGCCGCTGTTGAGGGAGGCTAGGCGGTGCGCGTGATCGGGCTGACCGGGAACCTGGCCTGCGGCAAAAGCACGGTAGCGCGCATGTTCGCAGCACGCGGCGCTCACGTGATTGATGCCGACGAGCTCGTGCGAGAACTCCGACGCCCCGGGCAGCCTGTCTATGAGGCGATCGTCCGTGAGTTCGGAGAGACCATCTTGAAACCCCCGGCCGCGCCCGGCGCCCTTCCGGAAATCGACGCCGGCCGCCTAGCAGCGATCGTCTTCTCCGACCCCGAGAAACTGGCGCGCCTGGAGGCGATCGTTCATCCTGCCGTCACCGAGCGTGTGCTTGAGACTCTCTGGCAGCACGGGCGAGACTGGAAGAACGATATCGTCTTACTTGAGGCCATCAAGCTCGTCGAGAGCGACCTGGTCCATCTGGTCGAGGGGCTGATCATCGTGACCTGCCGCCCTGAGCAACAGATCGAGCGGGTCGTGCGTGAGCGGGGTTGGACGGAGGAGCAGGCACGCGCCCGCATGGCCGTGCAGAGCAGTCCGGAAGAGAAGTTGGCACTCTTCACGCAGAAGCGCGGCATGCTGCCTGCCGTGCTCATCGATAACAGCGGTACACTAGAAGAGACCGAGCGGCAGGTTGAAGAGGTCTGGCGACAGCTGACGGCACCACGGACCCTGTAGCACGCCGTGCGCGGATCTGCCGCCATCGCCCCCAGCAGCATGGCGTGCGTCGACGAACGCCGCTATGGATGCCGCACCATGACCACGACGGTCTCCCGAATAATCAGCCGAGCCGACACAGGCTCGCTTGAGGCAGGCAGGCGCGGTCGTATGACCTCTACAGGTTGCTCCAGGGACGGTGGCGTCACGCGTGCAACGGGCCGTGAGGGTGCTCCCAGGGCGCGCTCGAGCAGGCGGTAGCCCACATATGCGGCGAGCGGCACGGCAGCTCTCGCTACCTCACGGGCTACCCCGCGGGCCGCAGACGATGCAGCGACCTGCCGAAGCAGTCGGCCGGCGCGCGCAATTGCCGGTCGCACGCCTCCCGCGGGGCGCGGTACCGGCTCAACCACGCGCACCGGAACCGGCAGCGCCGGATTGGCCTCTTGGGGTACACCGGCATCACGCAGCGGCGCACCACAGCCCGCGCAGAAGTTGTCGCCCTCTGCAGTGGCCCGTCCGCAGAACGGACACGGTTCCGGCATTGCTCGACCTCCTGGCTGGCTTCTACAGGGACGGTACCACAGGCTGCGGAGGCACGTCAACGCCTTCGCTTGCCGCCGGTCAGACCCTCGCGCCATAATCGGCTTGTGCGATCGAGCTCTCCCGCTTCACAATCTGGTTGTTCCTCGACGCCACGCGTTGCGCTGGCCCATGACTACCTCATCGCGTACGGTGGCGCCGAGCGTACCCTTGCCATCATGCGGCGCATCTGGCCGGATGCGCCTATCTTTACTTCCCGGCTCGATGCCGAGGCAGTCCCGCCGGAGCTCCAGCGCGACGTCGTGACGTCGTTTTTGCAGCGCCTTCCGGCCTCACGCCGGCTCTGGCCATACTATGTGCTGCTGTGCCCGCTAGCATTCGCGCGATTTGATCTGCGCGGCTACGACTTGGTGCTCTCCTCTGCGAGTTTCGCCGCTAAAAATGTACGGGCTGCAGGCGCGCACCTCTGCTATTGCTATACGCCACCGCGCTTCTTGTGGGGCTATGAGCGGGCGCGTGATGTACGGCGGCTCCCGCCTCCGGCACGGCTGGCCCTGCGTGTCGTGGAAGCGCAGCTCCGGCGCTGGGACCTGGCTGCGGCGCAGCGCGCCGACACGCTCGTGGCAATCTCGCAGGAGGTCCGCCGGCGTATCCGCGCCTGCTACCATCGCGAGGCTCAGGTCATTTACCCACCCCTGGACACGCAGTGGCTGGGCGCAGCAGCATACGCCGATGCCCCTGTCGGGAGTTTCTTTCTGGTAGTCAGCCGACTGCTGTCCTATAAGCGCATCGATCTAGCAGTTGCCGCGTTCAACCGCCTGGGCTGGCCGCTGGTGATTATTGGCGACGGGCCGGAGCGGCAACGGCTGGAGCGGATGGCCCGGCCCAATGTCCGCTTTCTGGGCTTTCAACCAGAAAGCGTCGTTGCCGGGTACCTGGCCGGCTGCCGGGCTTTCGTGTTCCCCGGCCGAGAGGACTTCGGACTTGCCCCGCTCGAAGCGCTGGCGTGCGGCCGGCCGGTGGTTGCCTATGCCGCCGGCGGTGTCCTCGAATTCATGGAAGAGGGGGTCACGGGGGAGCTCTTTCCTGAGCAAAGCGTTGATGCGCTGATCGCTGCCGTCCAGCGCGCTGCGACGCGGCGCTACGACCCGGCTGCTTGTCGAGCCGTAGCCGCGCGCTTCGCCGTCGAGCGCTTCTGTGGCGAGTTGCAAGCCTGCGCCGCCGCAACTCTGGCAAGCCAGGGCTGGGCCGCTGCACCTGATCAGCGTGCTCGTGTGTAGCGGGCCCTGCTGCCCCGCTCTATGTATCTTGGGTTTATTTTACGTTTTTGTATTGTATTTTAGAAACACGCAATATAAGTTTTATACGTTCTTTGACGAGGAACCTGGATGCCTGGAACGAACCCTGCCGTGGCGCGAAGCCGGGCTATATCCCACGAGCCTGCGCTGGCGGCGCGCCTGCAAGAGATCGATCGCCGGCTCGTTGCAGTGTTCGGTGAGCCAGTCTGGCAGCGGCGGCTCGACCCGCTGTCGGAGCTCATTGCGGTGGTGCTTTCGCAGCATACCTCCGACGTGAACAGTCGGCGCGCCTTCATCGAGCTTCGCCATCGTTTCCCGACGTGGGAGGCCGTGCGCGATGCCACCCCTGAGGAGATTGCTGCTGCTATTCGCTGCGGCGGGCTGGCAAATGTGAAAGCCCCGCGCATTAAGGCTATCCTGCAAGAACTCAGTCAGCGCTTCGGCACGCTCGATCTCGAGTTCCTGTGTCACATGCCCCGCGAACAAGTCGAGAAGCTCCTGCGTGCGCTGCCGGGTGTCGGTGCCAAGTCGGTGGCGATTGTACTGCTCTTCTCATGCGGCCGCCCGGCCATGCCGGTAGACACCCATGTACACCGCGTGGCGCGCCGGCTTGGGGTCGTGCCCGAGCATGCCAGTCCTGAATTGACCCAGCGCATCCTAGAGGCACATATCGCTCCGGAGCGGATGTATGCCATGCATGTCAACATCATCCGCCTGGGCCGGCAGATCTGCAAGGCGCCTCGCCCGTTGTGCGAACGCTGTCCGCTTCAGGATCTCTGCGCCTACCGGCTGCGCCAACGGAGCCCGCGCGCCGTCGGCTCTGCCTCGAGCTCGCAGGAGGAATAGCAGCGCCGTGCCAGACGTTAAGCATGGCGCCCGTCCCGCAGTGGCCGGCATGCGGCCTGCCGGAGGTCCCATGACTTCCGTCCTACCGCCTTCCCAGTCACTCCACGAGTGGCTACAATCAGCCTGCAGAGAGCCAGCAGCGACGCGGTGAGAGTGCTGGTGTCTGGCTGAGCTGCCTGGATGTGTGGGGAGGTGTTGTGGAGATGAGGCAGCGCGTGCTGCGGGTGGTGGCTGTGGTTATCGGAGTGGTGGTGGCTCTGTCGCTGAATGGGCTAGCCTGGGCCGGCGCCGACTGGTGCTGCTAAGCACACAGACGATGCCGGAACAGGCGGCGATACCGTCGTTCCGGCTCGTCCTCTAGGTGGGTAGCGCCGTGCAGCCGCGACAGCCTCGGGAGGAGCCGGGCGAGCGCCACGCCGGAGTGCGTGCAAGCAACGCTCCTTCTGGAGGCAGGCTGTGGGTGCTCTACCGTATCACACGCGCATCTACGTCCTCGCAGTAGCTTCAGCCGGCGCGATCGCGCTGCTCCTCGCCCTTGCCCACCTGCACAGGGATATCCCGCTGCTGGTGGCGCTGGCGATAGCATCCCTCGCTTTCGGGATCGCACGGATCTACTCGATCCAGCTCTCGCATACGGTATGGATCAACGGCGGCTGCGCTGTTGCCTTTGCCGGCGCCCTGCTGCTAGGACCGGCGCCGGGCGTTATCGCGAGCGCGGCCGGCTCGCTCCTGGCAGCGATCAGCCCGATCCAGCGATGCCGCTGCAAGTACTACCAGCATATCTTCAACGCCTCAAGCTATATGCTGGCCTCCGGCTCGTCGGGGCTGGTGTGGGAATGGCTGCGCCCTGACGGGGTGTGGACGAATAGCCCGCTGGCCGTGCCGGCGGTGCTCGCTGCCGGCGCGGTATTCTTTGCCCTGAACGTTGGGCTCGTCACCGGGGTGGTCGCCTTGCAACGGAGCGAGGACAGCCTGCGCAGCTGGCTCTCCTACGTTCGCTCGACCCTCTGGTGGGAGTACATCACCCTACTCGTTCTAGCCGCGTGTTTCGCCGCGGTCTATCAGCTCTCTCCTCCGGCTAGTGCGCTATTCCTGCTCCCCTTCGCCGTCCTGGTGTTCTTGCTCAAGCGCTCGCTGGAGATCCGTGATGAGACGCGCGCCGCGCTCGAAGCGATGGCGCGGGAAGCCGATAGCCGTGACCCCTACACTGCCCAGCACTCTGAACGGGTGGCAGCCTACGTGGCCCGGGTCACCGCACGGATGCCCGAGCTTACCGAGGCAAAGCGTGAGCTGATCGTGCGTGCAGCACGGCTACACGACATCGGCAAGCTGTTCCTGGATCCCGGCCTGGTCCATAAGCCGGGGAAACTGAGCGACGAGGAGCGTCGAGCCTTCCAGCAACATCCCTTGCTGGGCGCGCGCCTGGTGGAGAACTTCCCCGACTACCGCCGCGGCCGCGACTTCATCTTGTATCACCATGAGCACTATGACGGACGCGGCTACCCAGAAGGGCGCAAGGGACAGGAGATCCCGCTGGGCGCACGAATCATCGGTATCGCGGATGCTTTCGACGCAATGACGTCCAACCGCGCCTATCGCAGCGCGCTTTCCTACGAAGAGGCGGCAGCAGAACTCCGGCGCTGCAAAGGCACCCAGTTCGATCCCGAGCTCGTCGAGCTCTTCCTCGCGGCCGTGACCCCGGAGGTGCTGGCCCAGACCCAGCGTGAGCGCCTGGCCACACCGCCCCTGGCGCCCCAGCCGGCGGCCCAGCAGACCCCGAGCCTCCGCCCGGCGCCGGTCTAGCGGACACCCGGCGTGATCGTCCCGGAGAGATACCCCTGAAGCCGGCCTGCGATGCCCTCGGGCAGGGAGGTACCCGCGTCGGGTAAGATGCCTACAGCGGGCAGCACCTCTTACCCGGTTTCGGTGTTATATAAGTGAGCAATCCCTGCCGTTCGTGAGGTACACTGGCGGCCCGGCCGCGTAGCCGCGGGCCTTGCTCAGGGAGGTCACCGTGATACCGGACGAGCAGCCGCTCACGATCCCCGACATGCTCCGTGCCAGTGCACGGAAGTTTAGCGCGCACACAGCACTGTGGCAACGCTCCGGTGACGGGAGCCCGCCGGAGACGATGACCTATGCGCAAGTGCTGGAGCAGGCGCAGCACTTCGCGGCCGGCCTGCTGCAGCTCGGCTTACGACGCGGGGATCACGTGGCCATCATTGCGGAGAACTCCATTGAGTGGACGCTGAGCTTCCTGGGGATCTCCCTGGCCGGCGGCGTGGCTGTGCCGGTCTACTACCGTCTCGCTGAAGACGAGCAGGCCGCGCTTATGCGCTACGCGGACGTCCGCTTTGCCTGCGTCGGCCCCAGTCCTGAGGGCCGCGCCCCAGGTGGGCTGCGCCATATGGAGCGGCTGATCCTGCTGGGCGGTGCCTCTGCCCAGCGCCAGGAGCGCGTGCGTGGCCTGCGTGCTTTGCTCCAGGGCATCCACAGCCGTGATCCGCTCACGTTCCAGGAAGTCCTCGCACGGGGTAGAGATACGCACGCAGCGAGCCAGGTCACGGTGGCCCCGGACGATCTCGCGGCCCTGCTCTTCACCTCGGGCACGACCGGCACGCCCAAGGCGGTCATGCTCTCCCACCGCAACATTCTGTCGAACGTCTGGGCGGTGAAGCAGGTGGTGCACGTCGGAGCAGATGACCGGCTCCTGCTGGTGCTGCCGATGCACCATCCGTTTCCGCTGACGCTTGGTCTGGTGATGCCGCTCGCCATCGGCGCCACGGTGGCGTATGAGAACGACCTCAAGCGCGTGCGCGACCGCATGGCCGAGGTGCAGCCGACCGTCTTCTTCGGCGTCCCTGAGCTGTACCGGCTCTTACTTCGCGCCATCTTCCAGCGGGCCGAGGCTGAGGGACAAGCTCGCCGTCTGCATACGGCGCTCAAGCTCTCCGGGCTGGTGAAGCAGGTCACCGGCATCAACATTGGGCCCCTGCTGTTCCGGTCGCTGCATCGCCGCTTAGGCGGCAAGATCCGCTTCCTGGCCTCAGGCGGGGCAGCGCTCCCGCCCGAGCTGGCGCGACAGTACTATCGCATAGGCCTTCTGCTCGTACAGGGCTGGGGACTGAGCGAGACGGCGCCGGTGCTGACGGTCCAGGAGATCGATAGGAAGAAGTTCCTCTTTACACGGCACTATGAGCGGCTTGCCGGCACGGTTGGCCGCCCCATCCCCGGCGTGCGGCTGCGTCTCCTAGACGTGCCCGAGAAAGAGCTGGTTGCCAGCCGCGAGGGGGAGGGAGAGCTTGCCGCGCAGGGACCGAACGTGATGCAAGGGTACTACAAAGACCCGGCAGCGACGGCAGCCGTCTTCATTGAGGACGAGAGCGGGCGCTGGTTTCGCACCGGTGACATGGGCCGCATTACTCCGGAGGGCTACGTCTACCTCACCGGCCGGGTTAAGAGCGTGATCGTGCTCGACTCCGGCGAGAAGGTCTCCCCGGAGGAGGTCGAGGATGTGCTGCGCGAGAGTCCCTACATTATCGATGTGGCCGTGATCGGGCGGCGCCCGGACAAGTATGTCGGCACTGGCAAGGTTGAGGTGCATGCGGTGGTCTATCCCAGCTACGAGGCCCTGCGCAAGCACGCGGAGGTCGAAGGAGTACCCCTCACGGCCGAGCGTGCCCAGCAGTGGGTCACCGAGGAGGTCAAGCGACTACAGCAGCAGCGGCTGGCCCCGTACAAGTGGGTTCGTCAAATCATTCTCACCGACCAGCCCCTCCCCAAGACGCCCCTTGGGAAAGTACGGCGCGGCCTACTCATGGAGCACTACGCCTTCGACCTCGAGCGCTTCGTGGCCAGCTCTGGCGCCGGCGCGGCGTAGGTTTAGGTTTCGCTACTTCTCCACGGGGTTGCCGCGCGCGATCCACTCCATCGTCCCGCCCTGCAAGTTGTAGAGCTTCTGCAGGCCGATTGCCGCGGCTACCTCGCACGCTACCGCGCTGCGCTCACCCACCGCGCAGACGAAGAGAATGTTGTCGCGGGTGAGATACTTGTGCGGATTGTTGATCAGCTCGCCCAGCGGGACATGCCGTGCCCCGGGGATGTGCCCCGACTGATACTCGTCAGTTTCCCGCACGTCGATAATCTCGACCTCGCCCGACTGGATAAGCTGCTTGGCTTGCTCGACATCAATGCGCTCAAACGGCTCTTCAACCTCAACCTGGGGTTGTTGCCAGCGTGTCATCGCTTACCTTCTCCTGCGATTCTTTGCACGAGTGAAAAGATACGCAAAACTGTATAAAGATCATCTCCGGCAAAATACCGTGCGCAGGCTCAGCGGCGCAGGAGCTCCAGCGCGCGCTCAAGCTGCACATCCCTGCTGCCGCCCTCGGCGGGCTGGAGGAGATCAGGAACGATCCCCGTGCTGCCGACGCTGGTGCGCTGGGGCATCAGCCACTGCGCAATAGAGATCCGCAAGGCCGCCCCATCCTTCAAGTCACGAATGACCTGGACCGTGCTCTTCCCGTAGCTGTTCTCTCCCACAACCATGCCGCGGCCATTCTGCTGGATCGCTCCGGCGACAATTTCTGAGGCACTGGCCGATCCTTTGTTCACCAGGATGACCAGCGGAATGTCGGCAGCCACAGCTCCTCCCCTTGCCGTGTAGGTGCGGCTCTGCCCGTTGCCACGCTCCTCATGGAGCACCACGCTGCCCTGCGGCAGGAACAGACTGGCCACGTCAACGGCCGTGCTGAGCAGCCCGCCCGGGTTATTCCGCAGGTCCAGGACAAGCCCGCGCGGCTTGGCCGCCAGCAGCGACTTGAGTTGAGCGCTCAGGTCCGATGCGGTGTGGAGCTTGAAGCCCGACAGCCGCACGTAGGCGATATTGCCATCCAGCAGCCTGCTCGTCACCGTCTGCTGCCGAATGCGCTCGCGCGTGATCGTGACATCGAAGACCTGCGCCTCAGGACCGGCGCCACGGCGGATCGTCAGCGTCACCGTTGTGCCGCGCGGCCCGCGGATGAGTGCTGCGACCTCTGCTGCACTCTTGCCGGTCACATCGACACCGTCCACTTTGAGGATCACATCCTGCGGGAGCAAGCCGGCCCGCTGTGCCGGGGAGTCATCAAGCGGGGTCACAACGAGAATGACGCCGTCTCGCTGCTCGACCTGGGCGCCGATGCCCTCGAAGGTGTCGTTGAAGAGGCTCTCCCGCTCCGCCTTGCTGGCATCTGGCTCCAGGAAGACCGTCATGGGATCGTCGAGCGACTGGAGCATCCCCTTGATCGCGCCACGCACCATCTTGGAGTGGTCTAGCGGCCGGCGATAAAAGTCCTGCTCGACAGCGGCCCACACCTGCCAGAAGAGTTCAAACTCCTGCTCAAGCCCCGCAGGAGTCTTCGCGGCCATGGCAAGCGCACGCTCTGGCGACTCCGTGGCCCCTTGGCCCGAGCGAGTCGCCGCATCGTCGGACAGCGAGGCGCTGCTTCCCTTCGCGGCCGCGAGGAGCGGCACCGGTGTTTCTGCAGCCAGGGCTGAGTACCGCCCAAGCCCGAAGCCGGCAGCAAATGCCGTCACAATGAGGAGCGTAACAGCTAGGGCAATGACGGAGCTGCGCAGGGTGGATCGCATGGCTGTGCCTTCGTTACTTTAACGTACTTCAATCTTTTAGAGCCGTCACACCCATTCCACGTTGGGGACCACCAGGACCGCGTGCCCTCATTGTACCGCGAGCGCGAAGTTGCAGCCAGGACAGCGAGGAAGACTGCCCTGACACCCCGGCACACCGGCCGGTGCGGGGAACGGGCCGGCCATTAAGAAACGACCGCCATGGGGCTTGGAAGACCTGCAGCCATTGGCAGGCAACGCGCGCCCGATACCGCCCCTCAGGCTGCCGGTGATGGCGCCCTGTAGTCCAGGCGCCGGGTCCCGGGCAGGCCTATCGCATCATCGCTCACATCGGGCAGCGCGTCGGTAGGTTCGATCTGCTGCGCATGGTGCCGCCGGAGCACGGCCTGCACCTGCTGCTCGAGGCCATCGGGATCGACGAAGAGGATAGCCCGTCCGAGCCTGAGCGCGCGATCCTCGTACGTCTGGCCCAAGCGATGGCCAATCCAGACTTCGATGGCCTCATGTCTGGCATCCTGTGGGCGGTCGGGGATACCGAGGGGACCGAAGATGCGTACGTGTATGCTACCGGGCGGCAGTCCAAGCCGTAACAGGTCCTGCACCGCACCATCGAGATCGCGGCGGTTCGTAAATATCGCACGCAGTCCGCGTCCCATCGTGCCCCTCCATTTCCGGCTACCCAGGCAAGGATGCTATCGGAAGCTCTGATTCCAATTCCAAGTATAGCCCGGGCTGGGGTGGGCGCTTGCGTCAAGCGTCGGCACGTGCCTAGAATGCGCAGCAAGCGCGGGTGTGCATCCCGCTCCGGTACAGGAGGTCGCTGTGGAGATCAGGATACCATACGGGCCGCGTGAATATACTCTGCGCATCAGCCTCCCTGAGCGCCAGGTTATATCGCTCAGAGCGCAAACCCGGCGCTGGTTCGCTCTTGGGAGGAGATCACACGAGCCGCGCTGGCAGAACCAATCGGTACCTCGCGGTTGCGGGATCATGATCTGCGCGGCAAGCGCACCGCTGTCTCCCGCACGACGCGTTTGATGCGACGAACCCTAAACATTGTCGTCAATCGCCGGCACGAGCCGTTCAAGGGGTCTGCCGGCCATTTCCTTGCAGCGCACCGCGCGGGAATCGCCTGGGGGGACCGGGAGGTTTGGGGCGCTGCAATTGGCCGCCGCGCGGATCTCACCATCGCCTCGCCTGGACCCGCGGCCGCCCCCGGCTCACGCAGCGGGCTCGACTACGCAGCGATCGGCACTCGCGACGGCGGTACGGTGATCTGGCTCTCGCAGTGGCGACGGAGCCTGGGGCCCCGCGTGCAGGCTTTGCCGCCGAGATGGCAAGCTGGAGCCTCGAGCAGCTCATCCTCGAGCACGAGCGTCGTGACCATCAGCGCAGTGCACAGGAGATCTCTAGTCGCTGCAAAGCTCTTCGCGGGGAGTATTACGCGCGCCGTCCCGCCTACCGCCGTACCGTCCTCCTGGCCGGCGGCCGCCTCAGCGAAGCCTCCCAGCGGCGGCTGGGCCTGCAACCGGGCGGCGACTGGCAGGCGGAGATCGACGCAGCTATCGCCCGGCACGGTCCACACGCCCGCGTCCTCGTCCTGCCCAACGCGACCATGACCCTCCCGCTCGAGCGCTACCACTCGTTCTGAGTGGTCCGGACTGCTTCCCGAGGCTTTGCGCTATGTGCGCGGCCGGCGTGCCACCCACCAGCCCTGCAGCACCGGCAGTGGCACACGACTGTGGCACCACGTCCAGGGTCCCCAAAAGGGCGGCAACGTCCAGAATTCTCGGGGGGACACGCGGTCGCACCGGCTGCTACGTGTAGGGAATCCACTGCTCGGCAGGGGGCAGCTCCGTGCCCCGCCCGGCCGGGCGCAGCTCATCGCTCGGCCGCAGCCGCAGCAGCGCTTCGACCTCGGCACGGCGGTAGTAGCGCTGGCGCTTGATGCCACGCCGATAGCTGCGCAGCCTGCCGCGACTCACATAGGCGTAGAGCGTTGCCGGCTTCACGCCCAAGAGCTCGCACGCCTCGTCAGCGCTGAGGTACTCTTCGTTCGCAATTACAATCATGCGGCGTTTGTACCCGGTCTCGCACGAGATCCACAGACGTACTGCAGACACTATACCACATTTGCGCGCGCAGCCCCACCGCGCAGCGCAGTCAAGGGAAATCAATACATATACAGTTTCATTGGCATTTCCGTCGGCGCTGTGCTATGGTGAAGGGGAGCAATCCCAGGAGGGCGAGTGCTGCTCACTCAGTGTGTCGCAGTTCCTGCACAGGAGGCCTGCCATGCCCGCGTTCACGCCACGACCGCTACCTCGACGCTATGAGCTGCAGGATGTCAAGGAGCCGAACCTCCTGCGTGAGACGTTCCCCTACACCGAGGTCCCGCGCATTTACTTCGATGCCGACGAGGCATGCATGGACCCCGCGCCGGAGATTTGGATCACCGACACGACCTTCCGCGATGGCCAGCAGGCGCGAGACCCCTACACCGTCGATCAAATCGTGCGCCTCTACGACCTGATGGCGCGCCTGGACGGCGGCAGCGGTGTGATCCGGCAGAGCGAGTTCTTCCTCTACACGGAAAAAGACCGCGAGGCAGTGCGGCGCTGCCGTGAGCTCGGCCATCGGTACCCCGAGATCACCGGGTGGATTCGCGCCGTTAAGTCCGACTTCGCCCTCGTGCGCGAGATGGGCCTGTCCGAGACCGGCATCCTTACCTCCTGCTCCGACTACCATATCTTCCACAAGCTCCGCTGGACGCGCGCAGAGACGCTCCGCAATTACCTCGAGGTCGTGGATGCCGCACTTGAAGCAGGAGTGACGCCGCGCTGTCACTTCGAGGACGTCACCCGGGCCGACATTTATGGCTTCGTCGTTCCCTTTGCTATCGAGCTGATGAAGCGCGCCGAGGAAAGTAAGCGGCCGATCAAGATCCGCCTGTGCGACACCATGGGGGTGGCCGTGCCCTGGCCGGCCGCGTCGTTGCCTCGTGGCGTGCCGAAGCTGGTGCAAACCCTGCGGCGCGAGGCAGGCGTGCCGCCGCAGCAGCTCGAGTGGCATGGACACAACGACCTGTTCAAAGTCCACGCGAACTCGGTGACGGCCTGGCTATATGGCTGCTCGTCGGTCAACACGACGCTGCTGAGCACGGGCGAGCGCACCGGCAACTCACCGCTTGAGGCGGCGATCATAGACTATATTGGCCTCACCGGCGACACGCGCATTGACACGCGCGTCCTTACAGAGATTGCGGTCTACATGCGCGATGAATGTGGGGTGCCCATCCCGGACAACTACCCGTTACTCGGCCGTGACTTCAACATCACACGAGCGGGCATCCACATCGATGGACTGTTGAAAGATCGCGAGATCTATACGCTCTTTGACACGGAGAAGCTCCTTAACCGGCCGATCGGCATCGTCATTACAGATAAGTCCGGCGCGGCCGGCGTGGCCTACTGGCTCAATATCCATCCGGAGGTGACCGGCGGCCGGCGCTTTGACAAGAGCGATCCGATCGTGCAGCACATGTACCGTGAGATTTTGCAGCTGTATGATGCCGGCCGCACGACCCATATGCGGGACGAAGAGCTCGCGGCAATGGCCCGGCGTTACCTCGCCACGGCCATAGCCGGCTAACAACGGCGTGTCGGGGTGCTGCACTGGATGCCTCCCGACGCGGGCAGCTGCCTGCGCTATGCAGGGAATGGTGTAGCCTGCCCTTAAGGGCAGGCTACACCGCCGCTTCGCCGGCCGCAATGCTCTCGGCGCAGGGTAACCGGCAAAGCGCAGCTGCCCGGCCTTCCTACCGGCACACCAGCGTGCGTCGGCCCTGAAGGTGGCCCGGCACCGCAGGCAGGCGAAAAAAATGCCTCAGGCGTCCTGAGGCTGCGCCGTATCTTGCGTGCCAGCGTCCACCTGGGCGGCTGCCTGGCGCTCTTGCTTTGCTGCTTGCGCCTTCTCGGCCCGGATTTCCTCCAGAAGCTTAAGGTCTTCGGCAGTGAGCGGGGCCTTTTCCAGTAGGTCCGGGCGGCCTCTAAGGTGCGGCGCAAGGACTCACGCCGGCGCCAGCGGGCGATCTCCGCGTGATGCCCGGAGAGCAGCACTTCCGGCACCCGCAGCCCGCGGAATTCGGCCGGCCGCGTGTAGTGCGGGTATTCCAGGAGCCCCGATGAGTGCGACTCCTCTTGGAGAGAGGCCTGATCTCCCAGCACGCCGGGAATCAGGCGAACGGTTGCATCCACAACGACCATTGCCGCGAGTTCGCCGCCGGTTAGCACATAGTCGCCGATAGAGATTTCGTCGTCTACAGCCAGCTGGCACACCCGCTCGTCCACGCCCTCGTAGTGTCCGCACACGAGCACCAGGTGCGGCTTCTGGGCCAGCTCGCGGGCGATCTGCTGGGTAAACACGCGGCCCTGGGGTGTGAGCAGGATAACGTAGCCATCGTCGCCGCGCACCGCCTCGATGGCCGCCACCAAGACGTCGGGCTTCAGCACCATTCCGGCGCCACCGCCGTACGGATAGTCATCGACGGTGCGGTGGCGATCGGTTGCCCAGTCGCGGATATTGTGGATGCGGATCGTCACGAGACCGCGCTCAATGGCCCGTTTGATGATACTCTCGTTGAATGGGCCTTCGAACATGCCAGGGAACAGGGTCAAGATGTCAATCAGCATAGATCTCTTTTCGCAGACGTTTCTTTATTTACCCAACAGGCTTTTCCTCTACAGGCTTTTTTCAATTCACCCAGATCAGTCCCCAACGAGAAGCCAAGCGGCGCAGGGTGCCATCACGGCGCATGTGCTCGATCGCCGCGGTGACGCGGTCGGCCAGCGTACTGTCAGAGCGGCGCAGCGCGGCCAGGAGGTACTCCTGGGTCAGGGCATCAGGTGCCACTGCCAGGCCGGGGCGAGCGCGCACCACCTCGGACGCGCTGAGCGCATCGCTGATCACAGCGTCGAGGAGGCCGTCGAGCAGCTGGGCGGCCGCAGCATCCGGCGATGGGAAGCGCTCAAGCCGGACCGCACGCAGGGTGCGCGCCAGCAGCTCAGCGGCAGAGCCGGCCTCAACGCCAATGGTCTTCCCGGCCAGCGCCGCCAGGAGCCTGCTGCGTCCGCTGGGCAGGGCGGTGCCCTCTCGCACCAGCAGTACCTGGCCGGCATTGTAGTATGGCGCGGTAAAGCGTATCTCGCGGGTCACGCGCGCGTCGTACTGCCACCCGGCAATGACGATGTCGATCTTGCGCGCCAGCAGCGCGTCGTGCAGACCATCTAAAGCGATGTTGTGCAGCACCGGGGTCCTCCCCAGCGCGCCGGCGATGGCACCGGCCACGTCGGCTTCGTACCCGATGATCTGGCCATGGGCATCGACGTCGGCGAGGGGCGGAAAGCTCGCGTCCAATCCTACGCGGAGCTCACCCCGGTGCTGGGCTTCCGGCAGAGTTGCCGCGCTACCGGCAGGATTGCATGCCCCAAAAGCCGCCACAAACGTCGCAGAGGCCACAAGCAGAAACGTCCGGCGGTGTACCGGCTTTGGATAGAGCCGGGCGCCTGCGTGACGCATGAAAGCCACCTGCAATCGAGAGTTCTTGAACGAACTTTAACCTTTGATTTTCATTTAGTTGTAATTTTAGGAATATTCGTGTTTAGCGGGGAGAAATAGAGACTACCGGCGAGGCGCGTCGCAGCGCCCTGTAAGCCTCACCGGTAAAGGGGCATAAGTTCTCCCTTTTGAGGATATCGTGCCGGCGCGGCGAACGCCAGCGTGCTCAGATACAGCTCTGGTCGATACCGAGCAAGGGAGGCAATCGCAGCACATTCAAGGGGCAAGGGGAACACAGGAGAAGGCAGCCGGGCACCCTCTCATCCACGGCCTCGCCCGGCCTTTGCACGCTACTCCGGTGTGACCACACGTCCCCCGGACACCCGTCGGCCTCCTGCCACGGCGTGATAAAGCAGGGCGTTACGTCTCGGCCGGCTCATACGAACAGGGAGGAGTGGCGTCCAGCATCGAGCGATCGACCAGCCCCTGACGCACGGCATAGGTGGCAGCCTGGATGCGATTGCGGAGCTGAAGCTTATCGAGGATACTGCGGATGTGGTTCTTGACGGTCTTCTCGCTCACATAGAGCCGGCTGGCAATCTCACGGTTGTCCAGGCCGCAAGCAACGAGTTTAAGCACCTCCAGCTCGCGCTCCGTCAGGCCCTCCCGATAGCCGGTGGCCCCCACTTGCATACGCCGGGCCATGCTGCGAAACTCGGTGAGCAGCCGCTTGGCCATACCGGGCGGCAGCGGGAGCTCGCCGCTGGGCAGGCTTCGCAGCGCATGAGCAAGCTTCTCGGCCGTGATGCTCTTCAGCAGGTAGCCGCTCGCGCCGGCCTTGATCCCCTCGAGTAGGTCCTTGTCGTCGTTCGAGACCGTGAGGAGCACCACAGCCGTGCTCGGACAGTCGGCCTTAATTGCCCGCGTCGCCTCAATGCCATTCATCTCCGGCATGCGCAGATCCATCAGCACGATGTCTGGCTGCAGCTCTTTGGCTCGCTCCCAGGCTTGCCGGCCATTTGCTGCTTCGGCGACAACCTCCATGTCCGGCTCGGCCGACAGCATAGCAACGAGGCCTTGGCGCACCAGGGTGTGGTCATCGGCCACCAGGATGCGCAATCGATCCATCGCAGTTGTTCCCCTCGCGGTACACTCTTTACAGATCTTCATTATGGCATCGTCGGACCCGGGCGCATAAGGTAAAACGACCCGTCTTGGTGGGACTTTCCCCTCTAGGCCTAAGACTTTTCCCGCGGGGGTCCCAGGGCCATCAGCCCTCGAGCACAGGACACTCCGCCTACCGGACGGCGGCGGTCCCAGAGGGCTGAGTGTCACACGGTGCCCTGCGGGAAGGTGTAATTCCCTGTGGTATTAGTATCATGTATAACGCCGGAGCAGCCGGAGAAGATAGGACCTCCAGTACAGCACCACCATGACAAAAGGGTAAAAGACGAAAGGGTAAAAAAAGAGACGTGACAGGTCTGCACTCTCCACGACCTTTGGGGCTCGCAGCCATTGGCTGTGGCGCTATGGCCCATGTCCACCTCGGCGTGCTCACCAGCGACCCTCGTGTGCGACTGGTGGCGGTCCATGATGTGCTTCCTGAGAAGGCCGCGGCGGTGGCTGAGCGGTTTCAAGTCCCACAGATCTATACGAGCTATGCCGACGTCCTCGCCGATGACGCGATAGACCTCGTACTGGTGCTGCTGCCCCATGATCTGCACTTTCGCTACAGCCTGGATGCGTTGCAGGCAGGCAAGCACGTGGTCTGCGAGAAGCCGCTCACGACCTCAGTGCCGGACGCAAAACAGCTCTTGGCCGCGGCAGAGCGGACCGGTCGTTATCTATTTCCGGTGCACAATCGAGTGTACGACGAGGCCACCGAGCGAGCATCCCAGCTCCTGACCTCAGGGGCACTCGGAGAGATCTTCCTGGCCCAGACCGAAGGATTCGAAGGGCCACGAACGGTCTCGGTGCGCCCCTGGCTGGCCACAGCGCAGGGCGGAGGCGGCGTGCTGCTGGCCCAGGCAGTGCATCCGGCATATCTACTGCGCTATCTGGTCGGGGATGTCGCATCGGTCGCCTGCTTCTTTGGACGACGCCGCCGCGTGGAGATGACCCACGAAGATACCGCCGTCGTGGCGCTGGAGTTCCGCAGTGGCGCGGTGGGCAACATGACGGCCACCTTTGGGGTTACTGCCGGGCCGCTGGACCATGTGGTGACCCTCTTTGGGACAGACGGCTGGGTGCAGTTTCGCATGGCGCCGCCCGGCCGGCCCGGGCAGGTGCTTTGGGCAATCGCGCCGCGCCTCTATGGCGACGATGCGGTGCATGAGGAGTATTTCCCCGAGCGGCAGGGCTTCCGGCAGATGTGGGACGATTACCTGAACGCGATCCTCACCGGCACGCAGCCGCGCGTAACGGCCTTAGATGGCGCAAAGGCGGTCGAGATCACTGCTGCGGCGTACCAGTCCCAAGCCGAAGGCTGTGCTGTGAGGCTCGAGGCCTGAGCAGCGGTGTGCTAGCTTCTGGGAAAACGCACCACAGCACGGATCGATTCCCCCGGCGCCAGGTAGCGCCGGAGCGGTGTGTCCCACCCATCCCAACGGTGTGTGGTAACGTACAGCCCGGGATCGACGGTGCTGCGGGCGAACGTGCCGTCGCAATGGAGCACTTCCAGGCTCAGCGCGCCAATGCAGGCCTCCGCGCCCGGGTAGTCGATCTCAATGCTATTCTCATCGTTGAGCGACGCCAGCGCCGCCGGGCTCAGCTCGAGGAACTGCCGTGGTGCAAAGGCCTGGAGCGAGGGCAGCCGGCCGATGACGTGGCCGTTTACCCGCACCGTGGCAGCTCCGGCTGAGACGCCGTAGCCGGCAACGTGCAAGCGAGCTGTCCGCGCCCGGGCCAGGTCGACCGTCTGACACAGTCGCGGGTTGAGCCCGGCGATGTCCGGCGCGCGCAGCAGCTGGACATCGCCGGGCTGGTGCCACACCAGTGTGGCCTGCTCGCCCCGGCCCAGCAGACGCCAGTGTGTCACCACACGCGGCCCATCAGTTTCTACAAGGAACCAGCTCGGCGCGCTATCCTCCAGGAAGCCGAAGTGCAGCGCGACCTGATTCGCCGGTGGCACCAGCGCCCGCGCTGCCGTGAGGGGAAGCGGATCCTGCTCGGGATAGCCGAACACGCACGTCTTCACCTGGAGCAGCCGCGTGGAACCCAAATCATGCGTCGTGGCCGCAATGTTGTGGGTGTGACCGCAGAAGAGGGCATCCACCGACTGGGTGCGCAGGCGGGCCGCAAGACAGTGCGCGAACTCCAAGCGGGAGAAGAACGGCCGCGCCACCGGAATCAGCGGAGCATGTGACAGGATGAAGGTGTGCGCTCCGCTGCGGCTACGCTCTAGCTCAGCGACAAGCCAGCGATCCTGGGCGTTGCCGCGAGAGAGGTCAAGGTAGTCCAACACGAGGAAGCGACAGTTTGCCAGACCCACCGCGTAGAATAGGCCGGGAGGGCTTTGCCCGAGCCACCGGCGCAGGAACGGAAGTACGGCAGCCTCGTAGGCGCGACCACTCTCACTGCCGGGCGGCCCGTCATGATTGCCGCGACACAGCAGCACCGGGACGTTCAGGCCGGCAAGTAACTCGATCGCTTCCTGCGCCTCAGCATGAGCGGCGGCGAAGCCATCGGCGCCGCCATGGAGCAGGTCACCGGCCTGTAGAACGAGATCAGGCTGAGCAGCCCGCACTTCCTCGAGGGCAAGCGGGAGCACGTTCTCGGTGACGTACGCGCAGGAGGCAAGATACGCGGCCAGACCTGGATCCCTCGCTGCCTGTGCCAGGGCACGGCTATGGTAGCGCGGGTTGAAGTAGTGAATGTCCCCCAGGACGGCGAAGCGCAGCATGGCCGGCCTCACTCCGCGCGGATGAGCGCCTCAGCCAGGCGTGTTGCAGCGCAGAGCGAGGCAATAGGAATGTACTCGTTTGGCGAGTGGATCTCGCGGTAGTCTAGGCCAACCACAATGCTCGGCAGACCCCGCTCGTTAAAGATATTCGCGTCGGAGCCGCCGCCGCTGGCATGCAATGCCGGCTCAAAGCCACACGCTCGCGCTGCCGCCAGGGCACGCTGCACGACCGGCTCGCTCTCCGCCAACCGGTAGGCGCGATAGCTCTGCTCCCGCTCGACGGTCAGCTGCGCCCCGAGCGCGGCACACGCCTGGGTGAAGGCGTCGAGCATTGCCTGCACCTGGCGCGCGAGCTTCTCCTGCGAGTGGCTGCGGGCCTCGAGCTGCACCTCAACCAGGTCCGGCACAATGTTCGTGCTCTCGCCGCCGCGGATCACTCCAACGTTGGCTGTGGTCTCCGCGTCAATGCGCCCCAGCGGCATCGTAGCCAGTGCCCGTGCAGCGGCGACGATGGCGTTGATGCCCTGCTCCGGCGCCACCCCCGCGTGGGCACGCCGCCCGCGTATGGTGACAAATAGCTTCTCCTGGGAGGGCTGCTGTACGACGAAGTGCCCTACCGGCTGGCTGGAATCGAAGACAAAGCAGTAGGGACTGCGCAGGCGGGAGATATCAAACTGCTTCGCCCCGACCAGGCCCCGCTCCTCCCGTACCGTGAAGATGAGCTCCAACGCCGCGCGCGGCTGGTCGCTTTCACAGAGGGACCGCACCGCCTCCAAGATGACGGCGATCCCAGCCTTGTCATCGGCGCCCAGCACCGTCCGTCCATTGGAACGGATGCAGCCCTCGGCCACGATCGGCTCCAGCCCCGCCGTGGTGTCCACAGTGTCCATATGCGCGTTTAGGGCTACCCATGGGCCAGGGCCCGGCAGCACAGCAAGGAGGTTCCCGGCAGCGTCGATCTCCGTCTGGGCGCCGAGCTGGGCAAGCGCCCGCTGGAGGTATGCGGCGACCTCCTGCTCCCGCCCCGGCGGGCTCTCGATCCGCAGAAGATCGAGGAAGGTCTGGAGCAGACGCGTCTCGTTCACGGCGCTACCTTTCTCGCTAGTCTGGTCGCAGTATTCTGTCTAGTCGTTGTCACAGCAGCCGCCGGACCTGCCCCTGCGGCGCAGCCGCGCGCTGCGCCGGGAACAGGATCGGCGGTAGGCCAAGCCGAGCACGCAGCCGGTTGATTGTGCCGGGCGCGAAGCCCTCGTAATGGTTGTTCACATAGACGAGCACGCGCGCGCCACGCGCAAGAGCCTCCTCGATGTGTCTGGCCCAGAAGTCCAGCTGCCTGTCCTTCGGCTCGGTGACCTGGCCAGTGGACTCGAGTCGCTCCAGCCAACCAACCAGCCGGACATAGACGAAGTCGGTGGTGAGCTCAGGCAGGCGCGGCATATAACGCCAGTCATTCCACACGTACGCGACCTGGTGCTCGCGCAGGAGCGCAAGCGTGCGGGCGCGCTGGTCACCACGCACCCAGCTCGGATGGCGCAGCTCCACGGCCCAGCGCAAATGCTGCGGCAGTGTGGCCAGAAACGCGGCCACAGCCGACCATTCGCTCACATCAAGGGACGGCGGCAGCTGCACCACAAGCGGCCCCAGCTTCTGCCCCAGCCGCTCAATCACACTGGTGAACGCAGCAAGGTCCTCCTCGACACCAACGAGCCGCTTCTCCTCGGTAATGCGCCGAGGCACCTTTGCGGTGAACAGGAAGCCCTCAGGGGTCTCCTGCCGCCAGCGGTCTACGTAGGCCGGCTGGGGAATGCTGTAGAACGTCGTATCGAGTTCAACCGTGTCAAACGCCTGCGCGTACGTCGCCAACCACCGGCGCGGCGGCGTGCCGGGCGGATAGAACGGCCCCACCCAGCTCTTATCGGTGAATCCCTGCGTCCCGAATCGCACGACCATAGCCGTGCCCATCTCTTCTATACGCTAGCATACGCCCCAGCCTGCCTCAACGTCGAATCACCCCACGAATGGCATACCCCAGAGTGATCTGCTACCATAGGCACACCTCTACGGGCCTGAACTGGTGTTCCAGGCTCCGCGTGGGCAATGCGGTGGCAAGCGTCAAGGAATCGTTGCCGTCCAGGCTCACGAAGGCAGCACCAAGAAAGAAATTAAGGAAATAAGAAATAAATAAATGAGAAGAGAAGCGCTCCATGCGTATCGTCGATCTGCGCAGTGACACTGTGACTCTGCCTACCCCTGAAATGCGCCGGGCTATGTACGAAGCTGAGCTCGGCGATGATGTCTACGGGGAGGATCCTACCGTCAACCGCTTGGAAGCCATGACGGCCGAGCTCTTGGGCAAAGAGGCTGTGCTCTTCCTGTTGAGCGGCACAATGGGGAACCTGGTTGGTATCCTCGCCCAGACTCGCCGCGGCGACGAGATCATCGTCGGGAAGAACTCCCATATCTTCCTGAATGAGGTCGCCGGGTGCGCCGCCCTCGGCGGCGTGCAGCCACGGACAATCCCGGATCACAACGGCATTCTTGCTCCGGAGGCCGTAGAGGCAGCCGTGCGCGGCGCGAACGTACACTACCCACGCAGCAGTCTTGTCTGCATCGAGAATACCCACAATCGCGCCGGTGGCGCGGTGTGGGAGCTGGACCAGATCCACGCTGTGGCAGACGTAGCGCACCGCCGCGGCCTGCGCCTCCATATGGACGGTGCCCGTGTGTTTAATGCCGCCGTAGCGCTGGGTGTGCCCGTGCGTGAGGTGGTTGCCCCGGTGGATAGCGTCACATTTTGCTTCTCCAAAGGGCTAGCCTGTCCGGTCGGCTCAATGCTGTGCGGCAGCCGCGACTACATTGCTGAGGCGCGCCGCTACCGCAAAATGGTCGGCGGTGGCCTGCGCCAAGCGGGCGTGCTGGCGGCAGCCGGCATCGTGGCCTTGGAGCGCATGGTCGAGCGCCTCGCTGAGGATCACGCCAACGCTCGCCTCCTTGCGGAGGGGTTGGCGGCGCTGCCCGGCCTATGCCTGGACCCGCGTCGGGTCCGCACGAACATTGTTTCGTATGATATCGTCCGCGAAGACATGGATGCCGCCGCCTTCCTGGCCGCGCTGGCGCAACACGGCATCAAGGCCGGAGCCCAGGGGCCGCGCCGGGTGCGCATGGTTACACATTATGGCATCACCGAGGACGACGTGCACTACACTGTGCACTGTGCGGAGAAGGTGCTCCGGGGGTAGGGTCACCGACATCTCTTTTGTTTAATTTTAATCTTTATCTCACTGTCCGGACGCCTCACTCACGCCGGAACCACCAGCATGTCTCTCGCCTGTCCCCAGCGGCGTGAGCGAGGGGCCGAGATAAGCGTGCGGGCTCGTTACAGGAGAGAAGAAGCAATGCCTGGCTTCACAACGCGACCGGTTTTCATGGGGACGCACGGCGTCGTGGCAGCCGGCCACTATCTGGCCGCTACAGCGGGCTTGCGTATGCTTGAGCGCGGGGGGAATGCCATCGATGCGGGTGTGGCTGCCGGCTTTGCCCTCAATGTGCTGAAGCCGCAGTCAAACGGCATCGGCGGCGAGGCACCCATCCTGATTTGGCTGGCCGATCAGCAGCGCGCGGTGGCAATTAATGGCCAGGGCACGGCACCCCGGCGAGCCACGATCCGGTGGTTTCGTGAGCAGGGCATCGAGCTGATCCCAGGCGACGGTCTCCTGCCGGCGACGGTACCCGCAGCGTTTGGGGCCTGGGTCACCGCGCTCATGGTAGGCGGCCGGCTTCGCCTGCAGGATGTGCTGGAACCGGCAATCGAGCTGGCGGAAAGCGGCTTCCCCATGTATCCGGCCTTGCGTGCGGCGATCCAGCGCCAGGAACAGCGCTTCCGCACGGAGTGGCCCAGCTCGGCGGAAATCTATCTCCCCGGCGGTCGCGTGCCGCAACTCGGCGAGGTCTTTCGCCAGACGGACTGGGCTAACACCTTCAAACAGGCCATCGAGGTCGAGCGGCGTGAGGCCCATCGCGGCCGGGAGGCGGCGCTTCAGGCGGCACTCGATTGGTTCTACAAGGGACCGGTCGCTGAACGCATTGGCCGCTTTGCCCAGGAAACCACCGTGCGCGATGCGACCGGGCGCGCCCATCGAGGCCTGCTTACCTACGAAGACTTGGTGAGCTTCCAGACGAAGATCGAGGACCCAATCACAGTCACATACCGTGGTATTACGGTCTGCAAGTGCAATACGTGGTCCCAGGGTGCCGTCTTCTTGCAGCAGCTTACGCTGCTGGAAGGTTATGATCTGTGCCGGCTTGGCCATAACTCGGCCGACTACATCCACACCGTGGTGGAGGCAGCGAAGCTCGCCTTCGCCGACCGGGAGCAGTACTACGGCGATCCCAACTTCGTGCGCGTGCCGCTGGACCGCCTGCTCTCGAAGGAGTACGCGGCAGAGCGTCGGCGCCTGATCGATCCCGACCGCGCCTCGCTCGAGTTCCGGCCTGGTGATGCACCGCCGACGATGCCGGTCCGGCCAACGGACATGGCTGCAGACGAGGAAGCGGCGCGCCTGCGTGGGGATATCTACGTGGGCGATCACGGTGGGGACACCACGCACCTGGACGCCATCGACGTCTGGGGCAACATGATGGCAGCGACACCGAGCGGGGGCTGGATGCCTTCGTCGCCGGTCGTGCCCGGCCTCGGCTTCCCGTTAGGCACGCGTGGCCAGATGTTCTGGCTTGACGAAGCCAAGCCGAATGCGCTCATGCCCGGCAAACGCCCGCGCACGACGCTGTCACCATCGCTTGCGCTTCGCGCGGGCCGGCCTTATCTGGCCTTCGGCACTCCGGGGGGCGATTTCCAGGATCAGTGGACCCTCCAGTTCTTCCTGAACGTGGTTGACTTCGAGATGGATCTGCAGGAGGCCTGCGACGCACCGACATTCCACATCCGGCACTTCCCTAGCTCGTTCTACCCGCGGACCATGTATCCAGGCCAAGTGGTGATCGAGACACGCGTGCCTGCGGTCGTGCTGGACGAGCTACGCGCCCGCGGCCACGAGATCGTTCTCACGGGCGAGTGGGCGAATGGCCAGGTTACTGCCATCCGGTTCAACCCAGATACTGGGGTGATCGAGGGCGCGGCCTCGCCGCGCGGCCAGACAGCTTATGTAATAGGCTGGTAGGAAGGCGTTTTCTAGAACACTTAGAACATTCATGTCCTGCGCATGTGCCACTGTCGCTGGTCTCAGGTGTCCCGTTTCCTAGACCGTCCCTACCTCTCCCTGGTGCCATTTCTCGCCTGCCTTATGGCCTTGCTCACCTGGCCGGCCTGCGCACGCGCTCCGCTGCTGAGTGGGGTAACGGCGCAGCCGCCGCGCTTTGTGGCCGGCGAGCGCGGCGGCACGACCATCACCTATCGCGTAGGCCGGACCGCCGATGTGAGTATCTATGTGGAGGACGCGGCAGGCCGCCGCTATACGTTGCGCCACAATGTACGACGCGCCCCCGACGAGTATGCGTTCCGGTTCGACGGGGCTGTGTCGCCGCCGGACCCGGTTGCCGCCGGCGACGGCTTCCTGGTAGAACGGCAGGTCCTGCCGCCCGGCACGTACACGTACATTGTCAGCGCACAGGCCGGCAGCGAGACTGCAGAGCTGCGCGGCACGCTGACAATCACCGGAGCTGACACCACACTGCCTGAGGTGCGCGACCTCGACGTCTATCCGCCACGCTTTACACCGAACCTGGATGGCTTTGACGACGAGGTGAAGATCAGCTATGTGTTAACCAAGCGCGCCGACGTTGATGTCTACCTGGAACCGGCCACTCTGGGTGCGGTGGCAACACCCCATCCAACGCCGGCGAACCAGCCCGGCTGGCGCGTGGCCACGCCTGCTCCAGGCACGGCGTCGGGCAAGCCACCCCGGTTTTTCATCGCCCAGCAGCGCGACGTGCCGCCTGGCCTCTACCAGCACACCTGGGACGGTGGCGTCTGGAACAAGGTCGTGCCGCCGCCTGACGGAGACTATCGCCTGATCGTGCGGGCGACCGATTCTGCCGGCAACGTGGTCCGTGCGGAGCGACGGCTCACTATCGCCGAGGGCGGCATCCCCCAAGCGCAGATCGTCTCAGCGACGATCACACCCCACTCCGTGCCGCTCGGCGGTGTCGTGAAGGTCGAGGTCACGGTGAAAAATACCGGCAGCGTGCCCATCCGCAGCACCGGACCACCGCCCGGCACGCAGTACACCAGCGAGGAGAACTTCAATACCAAGGGCTACTATGAAGAGCCCGGCGCTTTCCGCGTGGGCCTAGATTATGAGGGGAACAGCATCGGGCGAGAGTACCCCTACCGCTGGGGGCTTGGCAAAGAGTACCTTGCGCCGGGCGAGAGCGTCACCGTGGTGGGATACCTGCAGGTGACGCTAAAGACCCCGCGCCCGCAGCCCCACTTCTTCGTCGGTTTGATACATGAGGACGTCGCCAAAGTCGAAGACCGCCGCTTCCCCACGAAGATTACGATTGGGTTCTGAGACGTAGTACGTAATGCATAGTGTGTAGCACGTGCTGCGTAGAGACCGCGGATCGCCGTTCCCTGCCATGCGCGTAACACACCCGTTTTAGAACGACGCGTTTATCAAGTTCCCCTCCCCCTGTTGAGGAGGGCTGGGACGTCCACGTATTGTGCTGTTTTGACCGTTACTCCCCTCCCCGTGTCGGTGAAGGTACGGATCTTCATGAGGGCTGTGACTGCTGGGTGTTACTCCCCTCCTCGATACTGAGAAGGACTGGGCCATCACCGGCCTGCGTGGAGCCGGTGTTAGCCCCCGACATAGGGAGAAGCCGAGCGCTGAAGCGAAGTTCAGTTCAATCGGCCGATCCAGCTCCCCCTCCCCGTGTCGGGGAGGGGTCTGTCCACAATACAGTACACAGGTACGGTTTTACGCACTCCGCAGCAACACGCGCTGCCGGCCACCCCAGGCGACCTGAAGCGCCCAGGGCTCATGCCACACGACGCCCCGGCGCGTGGTGCCGGTGTACGGGAAGCCGATATACAGGCTGAAGGGACCGAGCACAATCAGAACATCACGGGTTTGCCGCCCGATATAGATGCCGCTGCGCATCACAAGCACCTCGTACCTCTAGGGATTGGAACCATATGCGTGGCGGTTCTCCTTCGTGCGCTGCGCGCACGGTAGCCTCTCGGAGAGCACCGCCATCAGCGTATCCGGGCAGACAACATGGACGAAGGTCAGAATACCTTGCACCCAGCGTAGAAGCTGGTCAATAGGTCCCGCAGTGCCGGGACATTGGGCTGTTCAAGCAGGTGCAGGGGGAACGAACGTAAAGCTGTGGGGCAGTAGCTCACGCAGGCGCCAGCGGGCGCGCCCTCCGGCCACGGTGGCGCTGATGACCTCAAGGTCCTGGTCCGGGGCCAGCTCGGCCAGCACTTGGCGACAGGCACCGCACGGCGGGACCGGCTGCGGCGTGTCTGTCACCAGAGCAACGGCGCGAAGAACGCGCTCTCCTGCACTGGCAGCAGCAAACACGGCGGCACGCTCTGCGCAGATGGTCAGTCCGTACGAGGCGTTCTCCACATTAGCGCCGGCGTAGATACGGCCGGAGCCTGCCAGCACTGCTGCACCAACAGCGAAGCGAGAGTAGGGACAATACGCGTGGGCGCGTGCACTGGCCGCAGAGCGAATGAGCTCGTCCGGGTCAATTGGGCGCTCGGCCGCACTCACGAGGCGCGCTCCTGAAGTTGGGAGATCTCCGGCCGGTCGGCCTGGCCGGGTGCGCCGTCGGTGCCTTCACGGCGCACCCGCAGCTTGCGAATGCGGTTACCCTCCACCGCCTCGACGATTACAGTGACCCCATTGACCCGCACCTCGTCACCTACGGCAGCCACTCGGCCGAGCTTTTCATAGACAAAGCCGCCCAGGGTCTCCACATCCTCGGCCTCAAGCCGCACACCCAGCAGCTCGCTGGCATCATCGAGAGGCAACAACGCATCGAGCAGCATCTCGTTATCGCTGATCACCTGCACCGGCGACTCTTCCCGGTCATACTCATCCTGGATCTCCCCGACGATCTCCTCCAGGATGTCTTCAATCGTGACCAGCCCGGCCGTCCCACCGTACTCATCCACCACGATCGCCATGTGCACTTTCTTCTGCTGGAGCTCCCGCAGAAGTTCGCTGACCTTCTTGGTCTCAGGGATGAAATAAGGCTGTCGCATCACCTCGCGTACCGGCACGTCTTGCAGCCCCTCGCGCAGCAGGCGGATGCTGTCGCGGGCGTAGAACACCCCGACAATATTGTCGATCGTTCCCTCGTAGACCGGGATGCGGGAATGGCCGGCCTGCAGGGAGAGGTCCACAGCAGCGTGCAAGGGCGTGTCAGCCTCGACGGCCACAATGTTGACGCGCGGCACCATGATCTCCCGCACCAGTGTGTCACCGATGTCGAACACGGCGTGGATCATCTGCTTCTCCTCTTCCTCGAGGATGCCGCGCTCGACTCCAGCATCCACCTGGATCATGATCTCTTCTTCCGTGGGGACGCCAACGACCGGCTGGCTCGGGCGGCCAAGGAGCCGACCACTCACTGCGCTGACGCCGTCGAGGAGCGCGACGAGGGGCGTGGCCCCCACGATGAGCCAGCGTATCGGGTAAGCCGACAGCAGTGCCAGCGGCTCCGCATAGCGCAGCGCGATGCTCCGCGGCACTGTCTGGCCAAGCACCAGCAAAAGGAGCAAAACGGCGCCAACCACGGCGGCCGGCATCCACCCGGCGATGCTCGCTGCCCACAGCCCCAGCCGCAGTGCAGCAAAGGCAGCAATGGCAGAACTGAGCAGCGTCAGGCTCGCCTGCGTAGCCGTCAGAAAGCGCTCGGGGTCATCGAGGATGCGTTCGAGCATCCTGGCAGCAGCATGCCCCTCTTCGGCAAGCTGCTGGATGCGCGGCCGCCGTACCGAACTGATAGCGGTGATACCAGTGAAAAGGAGGGCGTAGAGAAGGACGAGAACACCTACCACAAGGACGTCGACCCCCGCAGGGGCCGACATAGTACGTGAACTTGAAGGATCCAAGCGGCTCGAAACTCCTCTACAACGGGTGGTCTTCGGCATCCCCACGGTATGTCATCACAGGCTCTATCGCAGCCAACACTTCAGCCGTGGCCGATGCCGATCCACCCTCCAAGATAGCGCACCCCTTCGTCGTTGTCTACAGTGCCTGCCCCATTCGGGCATACTACGCCTATAGTGTACTAACATTATAGCATACCTGCACCGGACGATATCCCGGTGCGGGTGTGCGCCTATGCCAGTATGGCCGCGAGGCACAGGCAGAAGAGGAGGCCGAGCACGCCGAACAAAAGCAGACCCGCGGCGGCAAACTCCAGGGTCGCTTCTACCAGGCTGGCGGTAAGGGGCCCCCGCGCCCAGGTGGAATTCATCGATCCCACCTCCATGACGGACACTATAGCGCGGGCCTCTTATTCCAGACTTATCGCAGACTTAGAAGCTTCCGGCTCCTTGCTATCGTGCCGGAGCTCATGCTATGCTTCCCCAAGACCCCTCCCAGGGGGATTGGGTCTTAGCGGCCGGGCAGCGAGCAAGAGATCAGCATGCCTCCCCCCAATGCCCATGAACGCTTCCATGACCATACTCCCGAGCACCCCGGCGGCCATGACCAGCCGCCGCGCAGCGGCCAGGCAATCCCGCAGGTGCCGGCCATACACCCACCACGCGTCGGCCATGGCGTCCACGACAGGCATGCTGGGCACAGCCCGGCGATGTTTCGTACCCGCTTCTGGGTATGTCTTGCCCTGACCCTGCCGGTACTGTACTTTTCTGCGCACTTCCAGCAGTGGCTGGGCTACCAGGCGATCACATTGCCCGGCTCGACGTGGGTGGAGCCGGTGCTGTCTACCATCATTTTCGGGTATGGCGGCGGGCCATTCCTCGAAGGAGCATGGCGCGAGCTGCGCGGGCGAGCGCCCGGCATGATGACGCTCATCGCCCTGGCGATCAGCGTCGCCTTTGTCTACAGTCTGGCCGTGACCCTGGGCCTGCCTGGCATGCCGTTCTAATGGGAGCTGGCGACGCTGATCGTCGTGATGCTGCTCGGGCACTGGCTCGAGATGCTGTCCATCCAGGGCGCCGGCCGGGCCTTGGAACATCTCGCCGCGCTACTGCCGGCAACCGCACACCGGCTTCTCGATGACCGGATCGAGGACGTGCCGGTGGCGCAGCTCCAGAAGAACGATCTGATCCTGGTGCGCCCTGGCGAGCAAATCCCTGCCGACGGCATCGTGGTCGAAGGGGCGTCGAGTGTTAACGAAGCCTTTCTCACTGGAGAGTCTCGCCCGGTGCCCAAAGGCGTGGGCGATGAGGTCGTTGCCGGAACGGTCAATGGCGAAGGCGCGCTGACAGTGCGGGTAACGCGTACCGGCGAGGGGACAACCCTGAGCCAGATACTGCGTCTCGTCCAAGAGGCGCAATCATCGCGCAGCCGGTTCCAGGCGCTTGCCGACCGGGCAGCGTACTGGCTGACCCTGATCGCGATCACCGGCGGGACGATCACACTGGGCGCGTGGCTCCTTTTCGCGCAGGACCCGACTTTTGCCGTTGAACGGGCCGTCACCGTACTAGTGATCGCGTGCCCGCATGCCCTTGGGCTGGCGATCCCGCTGGTGATCGTGAATGCAACGGCGCTGGCAGCGAGCAATGGTATCCTGGTGCGGAATCGGGAGGCGTTTGAACGGGCGAGGGACATTCGGATCGTTGCGTTCGACAAGACCGGCACGCTCACCGAAGGTCGCTTCGGCGTGCGCGCAGTCTATACGAACGGCATACCAATTGAACAAGCCCTGGCGTTGGCGGGTACGCTTGAGGCCCTCTCCGAGCATCCGCTTGCCCGGGCGATCGTCGAAGCAGCGCATCACCGGCAAGTTCAGCTGCGTTCTGCCACAGAGTTTCGGGCGATCCCCGGACAAGGAGTAGAAGGCAAGATTGACGGCCGGCTCTACCGCATCGGCCAGCCGGAATGGACCAGTGAGCTTGGGCTTCGGCTGAACGGGACACTCCAAGAGGGGCTGCGCGAGGCAGAGGCCCGTGGCGAAAGCGTGATTGCGCTCATGGACGAAGAGCAGACGCTGGCGCTGTTTGCACTGGCCGACCGCGTGCGGGAGAGCGCTCGCCAGGCGATCCAGCTGTTGCGGGCGATGGGGCTCTCTGTCGTTATGGTCACCGGCGATGCCGAGGCGGTGGCGCGGACCGTCGCCGCAGAGCTCGGCATTGAGCGCTTCTATGCACGCGTGCTGCCGGCTGAGAAGGCAAAGATTGTGCGCAAGCTGAAAGCGGCAGGACCCGTGGCCTTTGTCGGCGATGGGATCAACGATGCGCCGGCACTCCTGGAGGCTGATCTCGGCATCGCCATCGGTGCCGGCACGAACGTCGCCATTGAGTCGGCAGATCTGGTGCTGGTAGAGAACGATCCACTGGACGTGGTACGGGTCCTGCGCCTGGCGCGGGCAACGTATAGCAAGATGCTGCAGAACCTGTTCTGGGCAACCGGCTACAACGCTGTTGCACTGCCCCTGGCCGCCGGTGTGGCGTACGCGTGGGGCATTCTCCTCTCGCCCGCGCTTGGAGCGCTCTTCATGAGCCTCTCTACGGTGATCGTGGCCGTAAACGCTATGCTCCTGCGCCGGCTGGACCTTACGTGAGCGTCTGCGTGGGCAGGCAGCGACCTTGGTGGTCCGGCCAAAGCTGTGCTACGATTCTCACCATCCTGGGCGGCGCGTCTGCGCCGTTGCCTGTGCGCGGGCGGACTACGCGGCCGCGCGCCTGCGTATCACAGCGTGGTGTGACGAGAGGCGTCTGCTCGTCCGGGTGGTCTCTCCGGCAGGAGAGTGCGCGCGCATGGCGTTGATCATCGCTGTAGCGAACCAGAAGGGCGGCGTTGGCAAAACCACGACGACGGCGAACCTGGGCGCATCGCTCGCCGGGTTCGGGAAGAAGGTCCTGCTGGTGGACATGGACCCGCAGGGCAATCTTACCACCGCCTTCGGCGTGACCCCGCAGGAGGGCGGTACGATCGCGCGTGCCCTGCTTGACCGCAAGGTGCCCCTGCCGATCGTGCGGATCGAGCAGGAAGAGGGCTGCGTCATCGACGTCGTGCCGGCCGACCTCTCCCTCGCCAGCGCAGAGGTCGCCTTGCTGAACAAGCTCGGCCGGGAGCTACGCCTGCGCGAGCTGCTGGGGCAGGTGGAGAGCCGCTACGACTTCATCCTCATCGATACGCCGCCCTCGCTCGGACTGCTGACCATCAACGCACTGGTGGCGGCCCATCGGGTGCTTATTCCCACTGAGGCGCGGCACTTCTCGCAGCAGGGCTTGCAAATGCTCAAAGAGAGCATCGACGAGGTGCTCTACTTAAACCCGCGCCTGGAAGTGCTGGGCATCGTGATCAGTAAGCTGGATCGCCGCCTGCGCGAGGAGCGGGCGGTAGCCTCGTACCTGCGCGAGCACTGGGGTGACCTGGTGTTCCAGACCGAGATCGGGACCAACAGCAAGATTCTCGAGGCAGCCTCCGCGGGAGTGTCGGTCTTCCGGTTCGCCGGCGCCGAGAAGGCGGCCGAAGGATACCGCGCGCTGGCCGAGGAGGTGATGGCGCGTGTCTAAGCCACGCCGGGGCTTCGATCCTGAGCGCGCCCGCGCGCCGGAGCGGCCGTCCGGGCTGATTAACCAGATCATTGCCGGTCCGGAGGCGTCGGTTGCAAAGGGCTTTACCGAGATCCGCGTGATCGGCGTGGGCGGCGGCGGGACCAACGCGGTCAACCGCATGGTCGAGGTAGGCCTGCAGGGCGTCGAGTTCATCGCCGTGAACACCGACCCGCAGGTGCTCGCGCTTTCGCTGGCCCCCACACGCATTCACATCGGCGGCCGGGTGGCGCGGCGGCTCGGCGCCGGAGGGGATCCGGAGATCGGCCGCCGCGCAGCTGAAGAGTCCGAGGAGGAGCTGGATCGCGCGGTCACCGGCGCCGATATGGTGTTCATCACCGCGGGCATGGGAGGCGGCACCGGCACCGGCGCTGCTCCGATTGTGGCCCGTCTGGCCCGCCGCCGTGGCGCGCTGACCGTGGGCGTGGTGACTCTGCCGTTCGGGTTTGAGGGACGACGGCGGCGTGCTGTAGCAGAAGCGGGCGTTGCCCAGCTCCAGCAGGAGGTCGACGCCCTGATCGTGATCCCTAATGACCGCCTGCTCAAGCTCGCCGGGCCGAACATGACCATAACCCAGGCGTTCGCACTGGCAGACGACATTCTGCGCCATGGCGTGCAAAGCATCGCCGAACTCATCACGGTTACCGGCCTGATCAACCTGGACTTCGCCGATGTTCGCTCTGTGCTGTCCAACTCTGGCCCGGCGTTAATGGCGGTGGGCACCGGCCATGGCAACGACCGGGCGACGAAGGCGGCTGAGGCGGCGATGGCCAGCCCGCTGCTGGAGACGCCGGTCAACGGCGCCCGTGGCGCCGTGATCAATGTCACCGGCGGCCCGGATATGACGCTCTTTGAGGTCAACGAAGCGGTCAGCAGGATCACGGAAGTGCTTGATCCAGACGCCAATATCATCTTTGGCGCCGTGGTACACCCACGCCAAGAGGACGAGCTCCGCCTTACGCTCATCGCCGCCGGGATCGGCGGGATCCGGCAGGCCGCGCCTTCCGCTACCATGCCTGCCACAGGGGCAAGTGAGATGCGTGCACCCGGCCGCTTCAGCGCCGCCAGCACCCTGTCTCAGTCCCGACCACAGCCGGCAGCACCTCCGGGTCGCCGGCCGCCTGAGCAAGAGCCCGATAGCGAAGAGCTTCCCGCATTCCTGCGTCGGCGCCGACAGGACTTATAGCAGGATTTAATAATTAGGGTAGAAACTCGGCCTGGCCGTCCAGGGACGGCGGAGCACTAGCCTGTCTGCGCCGGCATGAGGAGGTCCAGCACCTGCCGCGCCATCGCCGGCAGATCGTCCACGACGTAATCCGGTCGAGCGTCCTGGGGGAGTGCCGCCACCTCGGCCGCGCTGGCGAGTCCGGTGAGCACGAGCACGCTGCGTAGCCCACACCGCTTCGCTGCCGCGATATCGGTGGCAAGGTTATCGCCCACGACCAGCGCGTCGGCCGGGTTCGCACCGGCCAGCTCCAGCGCATGGGTGTAAAGGTACGGCTCGGGCTTGCCAAAGACCATTGCCTGGCGGCCGGTGCAGGCCTCGATGGCTGCCAGCAGTGCCCCATTGCCCGGGTAGACGCGATCCTCTGCCGGGAGCATCAGATCCCGGTTCGTCCCATAGAAGGCCGCGCCGGCCAGGATTGCCTCTTGGGCGTTGGCCAGCTTCTGGTAGGTAAAATGGACGTCAATGCCGCACACCACTGCATCCACGGTGCCGCGGCGGTAGGTACGGCTAGCGCCTGCTCCGGCGCGCACGAGTTCGGTGACCACGGCGGGGCTCCCAATCACGTAGGCCTGGCGTGGCAGGCGGCCATGGACGCGCAGCCAGTGCGCCATCACGTAGGTTGAGGTGAGTACCTCGTCTACCGTCGCCTCGATACCCATGCGCGCGAGCTTGGCGACGTACTCCTCACGCAGGCGCGAGGAATTATTCGTGATGAAAAAGAAGCGATGCCCCGCATGGCGGAGCTCACGAATGCACTCCGGCGCGCCCGGCACCACGTGGTCGCCGCGGTAGAGCACGCCGTCCATGTCACAGAGAATGACCGCCACCCTGCTCCTCTTCTCGCTGAAAGCGTGCGATCTCGTGGAACGGCTCCTGGAGCTTCCAGTACAGCCGCATGTAGAGGTCGTACAGCCGATCGTAGACGGGGTGGTGCTCGGGGCGAGGCTCAACCACCCGCTCGGGGTGCACCATCGAGCTGATGTCGTCCAGCGACTGCACGACGCCGACTGCCAGCATAGCGATGAATGCCGCGCCGAGCGCGGAAGCCTCGGTGGAGTCAACCAGCACAAGCGGCCGGCCCAGGCAATCCGCCAGAGTTTGCTGCCAGAGCTCGGAACGCAGCGCGCCACCCGTCGCACGAATCTCAAACGCGCGGCCGAGCACGTCTTCGACCGTGTCCACACAGCTGCGCATGCGGAAGCAGACGCCTTCGATGACCGCGCGGGCGAGGTGGGCGCGGGTGTGCGCAAGCGACAGCCCAAAGACCACCCCGCGCGCATCGCCGTTCCAGTAAGGCCCGCGCTCGCCCAGCAGGAACGGCAAGCATACGAGCCCGGCGGCGCCCGGAGGCACGCCTGCGGCCAGGCGATCCAGAGCGTCGAAGTCAAGCGTGCCTGAAGGATCGAGTTGCTCGCTCAGCCAGCGATACACCACGCCGGCGTTGTTGATCGCCGCGCCTGAGACCCAGCGTCCCCGCGCCAAGTAGTAGCACCACGTACGGCCCTGGGCGTCGGCGCGGGGGCCTTCATGCACGCCGCGCACCGCGCCGCTAGTCGCCACCATAGCGGTGATCATGCCGGGCCGGATCGCAGCACAGCCAAGCGTCGAGAGCATGCCGTCGCCAGCGCCGGCCACGACCGGCAGATCTGCCGGCAGGCCGGTGCGCGCGGCGGCTTCCGGCTGGAGCGTCCCGATCACGGTCTCAGGTTCCACCGGCTGCGCCAGCAGACCTTCGTCAATGCCGGCCGCCTCCAGCGCCAGAGGATCCCACCGCTGCTCAAAGGCATTGAACAGCCCGGTGCCGCTTGCCAGCGAGAGATCGAGCGCCGCGGTGCCGGTAAGACGCAGACTGACATACTCTTTGATCGATGCCACGCGCCGGGTGTGCCGCAGCACCTCCGGCCGCCGGCGGCTGAACCAGCGCAGCTTCGCCGGCAGGTACATCGCATGGACAGGACAGAGCGTGCGCCGGTAGAGCTCCTGCGCTATGCCTGCGGCCTTCAGCTCCTCGGCCTCAGGCGTGGCCCGTACGTCCCCCCACGTCACGAGCGGCGTCAGCGGGCGGAGCTCGTCGTCAAGGAGCAGCAGGCTATGCAGTACCGAGGAGAGCCCAAGCGCCCTCGGGCGGATACCCGGTGGCAATCCGTTAGCACACTCCTGCAGGGCCAGGAGCACCGCCTGAACGATCTCATCGGCGTCTTGCTCGGCCCAGCCGGGATAAGGAGCACGCAACGGGTACGGTCGACTCCCTGCGGCCAAGACGCGCCCGAAGGGATCAAAAGCAACAGCACGGCTAGCGGTGGTCCCAACGTCGAGCCCGATGAAGCACTGCACGGGCGGCGTTCCATGCCACGGGCTAGCGCACACGGACCTTCCCCTTGCCTTTGCACTTCGGGCACGTGCCTTCGAGGATATGCCAGCCGCCGGGCTTTGACGGGTCCGGCCAGCGCTCGTTCACCTGCCCCGTGCCGTCACAGCGGGTGCAGACCACACCGCCGACGTTGCCGAAGAAGCGCGGCAGGATGTAGAACGCCAGCACAAGAAGGATGACAAGCGGCAGGACACTGGTGAGCAAACCCATGATATCCACGGCGCACGTTCCTGCTGCGTCTTGCCGCAGCGCTGCTCCCCGACGCTCCCCGGCGCAGCCTGGCCGACGCCACTCCCCTGGACTGGGCAGCTGCATGCCTGTGGAGCGTGCATTCCCCTTGCCCGGCCATTATTGTAGCCCGTCCTCGCCGGCGCGACAACGCGCCGGCGAGGAGGTCGCACGTGACGGCTATATGTTAGGTTATATGTTACGTAGTTATATGTTACGTAAAGAGCTCGCTCACCGAGCGGTTCTCGTGGATGCGAATGATCGCCTCGGCCAGAAGCGGCGCCACACTGGCGACCACAATCTTTCCCCCTGCCGCACCGGGCTCGATCGGAACCGTATCCGTGACAATGCACTGCCGGATCGGTGAGCGCTCAAGAAGGGCTAGGCCCTCCGGCGTGAACGCCGCGTGAGTTACGCAGGCGTAGACCTCTTTCGCCCCACGCTCCAGTACCATCTCGGCAGCCTCGACGAGCGTCCCCCCAGTGATGACCATGTCGTCCACCAGGATGGCCGTCTTACCGCACACGTCGCCCACCATCTCCACCGTTTCTGCGACATCGGGGCCCGGCCGCTGCTTCAAGATCATCGCCAGTGAGGCGCCGATACGCTGGCGAAACTCATTGGCCCGCCGCGTCCCACCGGCGTCTGGCGAGACCACGACGGTGTTGCGGTCCAGACGCATGGCGCGGACCCGCGCCGCCAGCACGTTGGCTGCCCGCAGGTGGTCAACTGGAATGTTGAAGAACCCCTCGATCGCAGGCGAATGCAGGTCCATGGTCAGGAGGCGGTTAGCCCCGGCGACGGTAATCAGGTCCGCCACGAGCTTCGCCGTAATCGGCTCACGGCCGGTGGTTTTCTTCTCTTGCTTGGCGTAGCCGTAGTAGGGCACGACAGCCGTCACGCGGGCGGCTGAGGCGCGCTTGAGGGCGTCAATCGTGACTAGCAACTCCATCAAATTTTCATTGACCGGGTGACACGTCGGCTGGATCACGAATACGTCGTTGCCACGCACGTTCTCATCGATGTGCACGCGCACCTCGCCATTGGCGAAGCGCCCAATTAACGCCTTACCGAGCGGGCGACCCAGATATTCTGCGATCGCTTCGGCCAGCGGCCGGTTGGCATTCCCCGCGAACAGCTTTAGCATGCCATCCATAAGATGCCCCCACACGACACCTGCAGGACAGGAAACAGCGCCCTCAGTCCTCTGACCTGTGCCGCGCTTCGCCATGCACGCGCGCCGGCACACCATATACTTTGGCGCCGGGCGGGACATCGCGCGTGACCACGCTGCCGGCGCCCGTTAGCGCTCCGGCGCCGACCTCCACCGGAGCGACAAGAATAGAATCGCTGCCGATGAAGGCACCCTCGCCGATAACTGTGCGATGCTTGCGCCGGCCATCGAAATTGCAGGTGACAGTGCCTGCGCCAATGTTGGTGTACGCGCCCACCGTGGCATCCCCGATGTACCCGAAGTGGTGCATCGCCACCCCGGTGCCCAGCAGTGAGTTCTTGACTTCAGCGTAATTTCCGACGTGCACGCCCTGCTCCAGATGCGCGCCCGGACGCAAATGCGAGAACGGGCCCACCTGGACATCGTCGTCCAGGATCGCTTCCTCCACGACGGACGCCCACACGATGCAGCGCGCGCCAATACGCGAGGCGCGTATATAGCTGTGCGGGCCAATGCGGCAGTCCTCACCAATGACTGTTCCGCTGCTGATGTAGGTATGCGGCAGGATCACCGTGTCCCGACCAATAAGCACGCCTTCTTCGATGTAGGTCGTTGCAGGGTCAGTGATGGTCACGCCCTGGAGCATGTGCGCGTGGTTGATCCGCCGGCGCAGCGCTGCCTCTGCTTCAGCGAGGCGCACGCGGTCATCGATGCCCATCGCTTCATCAGGATCGTCAAGCACGTGGGCCACCACCGGCCGGCCCTCCTCTACCGCGCGCGTAACCAGGTCCGGCAGGAAGTACTCGGTGCCGGCACGGCCCGGGCGGGGCGGGAGTTTCGCAAGGCGCGGCCACGCCCAGTCAGCATCGAGGCACATCACCCCGGTATTGATCTCCCGGATGGCCCGCTGCTCCGCGGTTGCGAGCGCGTGCTCCACCACTCCGTAGACCGTTCCATCCGGCCGCCGGAGCACGCGACCATAGCCAGCCGGATTGTCCACAATCGCGGTGAGCAGCGCCACAGCGGCGCTGGTTCTACGGCGCAGGTCAACCAGCGCACGCAGCGTTTCTGCCTGCAGCAAGGGCGTGTCACCGTATACTACGGCGAGGTCGGTGCCATGCCCTTCCAGCACCGCTTGCGCCTGCAATACTGCGTGGCCCGTGCCACGCGGCTCGCGCTGCTCCGCCAGAAGGGCGCGCTCGCCGACTGCCGTTGCAATGGCCCGTCCTGCCTCGCTATCCAGGGGCGGGCAGACCACACAGATGCGGGCTGCTCCTACAGCACTAGTCACATCAAGGACGCGCTGGAGCATCGGCCGACCGCCCACCGGATGTAACACCTTGGGGAGCTTCGAGCGCATGCGCGCGCCCTGCCCGGCCGCCAGGATGGCAATCGTCAGCGTATCCATCTGCATCACCCCCGCCCAGGATACTAGTTAACCCACCGGGGCTATGTCAACGCGGCGCGCGACCAGAATAGCTCCCTATGAGCACACCACTTGAGAACACCGACGCAAGGGTCTTGCACCAGGCCGCTGTGGCCGGCGATGTATCAGGCACAGGCGCCCACTGCTGGCGAGAGCTAGAGATCCCCTGCATGCCAGGCAGATACGAGCGGGTAAGAGTAGATAAGCGGATAAATAGAGACCAGCCCTGCGGCCCGCGCCCCTGCCGATCCTGCGAGAGACGTGCAGGACGAGCAATCGCCTGAATGCCGACACGGGCCCGCCGGTTACCGGTGTCCGGCCTGGGGAGCGATCGCCAGACCCTGGTGTGTTGACGTTCATCTGGGACGGACATGCTGCATGCTTAGAGCACCGGCGAGCGTTCTCTATGCTTTCGCCCCCGCATGCAGCTCGCGCAGCGCGACCTTCAGCACCTCGTCCATATGCTCAACAAAGACGAAGTGTATGTCGCGCTGTACATCTGCCGGCACCTCGCTGAGATCCTTGGCATTCTTCTTCGGCAGCACAAAGGTCTTGATGCCGGCACGGTGAGCAGCCAGGACCTTTTCCTTTATGCCACCGACCGGCAGAACACGGCCGCGCAGGGTGATCTCACCGGTCATCGCGACGTCGCGGCGCGCTGGGCGGCCGGTCAGCGCCGACACCAGTGCGGCGGCCATAGTGATCCCCGCTGCCGGCCCATCTTTGGGAAGGGCGCCGCTGGGAACATGCACGTGCACATCGGTCTTTTCGAAGTCCCGGTTGATGCCGAAGTCGCGGGCGCGTGAGCGCACATAGGAGAGCGCCGCCTGCGCCGACTCTTGCATAACGTCGCCAAGCTGGCCGGTGAGGATCAGCTGCCCTTCCCCCTCCATGAGGGTGACCTCGACAGCCATGAGGTCGCCCCCAGCTGGAGTCCAGTACACGCCGGTGGCAATGCCAACCTCGTCTCGTTCCTCTGCCGCGCTATGGAAGTACTGGGGCGGGCCAAGATACTTCGCCAGGCTGCCGGCAGTAATTGTGCCGGGCGTCTTCTGCTCTTCAGCCACGCGACGCGCCACTTTGCGGCAGATGGTGGCAATCTCGCGCTCCAGGTTGCGCACGCCGGCCTCGCGTGTGTACTCCCGGATCAGCCGGCGCAGGGCGCCGTCGGTGAACCGTAGCTGGTCTGCCTTCAAACCGTGCTCCTGGAGCTGCCGGGGCACAAGGAACTGCCGGGCGATGTGCAGCTTCTCATCCTCGACATACCCCGGCAGCTCGATCACCTCCATGCGGTCGCGCAGCGCCGGCGGCACGGTGTCCAAGACGTTCGCTGTCAGGATGAAGATAACCTGGGAGAGATCGTACGGGATCTCCAGGTAATGGTCCGAGAAGGCGTGGTTCTGCTCGGGATCCAGCACTTCCAGCAGCGCGGCCGAGGGGTCGCCGCGGAAGTCCGTGCCGACCTTATCGATCTCGTCCATCATGAAGATCGGGTTGATCGTGCCGGCCACACGCATGGTCTGGATGATGCGTCCCGGCAGGGCACCGACGTAGGTGCGCCGGTGCCCGCGGATCTCTGCCTCATCGCGGATGCCGCCCAGGGAGACGCGCACGAACTTGCGGCCAAGGGCCTGGGCGATGGAGCGGCCGAGGCTGGTCTTGCCCACGCCGGGCGGCCCCACGAAGCATAGGATGGGGCTGCGCGCACTCTGCGACAGCTTGCGCACTGACATGTACTCCAGAATGCGCTCTTTGACCCGCGCCAGCCCGTAGTGGCTCTCCTCCAGCACGCGCGCTGCTTCCTTGATGTCCAGTCGGTCCTCTGTGCGCTGGGTCCAGGGCAGGTTGAGCAGCCAGTCCAGGTACGTGCGGATGACCGTGACCTCCGGGGAGGGCGGTGGCATAGCGGCCAGCCGGTCCAGCTCTTTGTTCGCGCGCTCGGCCACGAGCGGCGGCAGGTTCGCCTCGGCGACCTTGGCCCGGAGCTCAGCCACATCGGCCATGGCTGTGTCGGTCTCGCCCAGCTCGGCAGTGATGGCCTTCATCTGCTCACGCAGGAAGAACTCATGCTGGTCTTTCTCGATCTGGGCACGCACCTCCTGCTCGATCCTCGTCTGGATCGCCAGCAGCTCGAGCTCGTGAGCTAGAAGCACATTCACCGCCTTGAGCCGCTCCAGCGGGTCAAGGATCTCCAGCAAGCGCTGCCGGCGGGCAAGGGAGGTCACGACCGACGAGGCGATGAAGTCGGCCAGTGCGGCGGGATCCTCGATGTTCATGGCCGTCACCAGCGCCTCGTGCTCAACCGAGGGATGCTGCCTGACGTACTGCTCGAACAGGCTGAGGATATGCCGCATCAGCGCCTCGACGGCCAGGTCCTTTTCGAGGGTGTGCTCGGCTGGCTCGGCAAGGGCCAGGATATACGGATCAAGCTGGGGAATATCGAGCAGGCGCAGACGGCGCCGCCCGCGCACCAGAATGCTCGTGGAACCATCGGGCAGGCGCAGCGTCTTACCGATGATGACCTCGGTGCCGATGCCGTAGAGGTCATCCGGCTCCACCTCCTCCTTCTCGGGCTCCCGTTGGGCGACGACAACCAGGGTATGGTCCCCCTGCATGGCCTCGTCCACGGCACGCAGGCTCCGCTCCCGCCCCACAATCAGGCTTGTCACCATATGGGGGAAGACCACGGTATCGCGGACTGGCAGGAGCGGCAGTGAGAGGATCTCCTCCTCAGGCTCGCCCTCGTCGCCGGACTGCTCCTGTGTTCCACCGGCAGGATCACGTTGGAGATGGTCGTGCGTTCCAGTACGCTGGCTTGCGGTCGAGAAGAGCTGGTCGATGACCGTGCGTTGGGCCCAGCGGCGCAGCGTGGCCTCGTGCTCTAGCTCCTCGTGCTCCATAGCCTCGTCGTCTTCGGGATCCGGCACCGCGCCATTCTGCGGCAGACGGTCATGGCTCATGCTCGTCCCATCCTCTGCCGCGCCCCCGGCGCGCTGTACAAATGTATTCACGTAGCCTGTTCCTTTGGGCACAGTTCCTCCGGGCACAGATGTGCCTACTTTTCAACCCGATGGCGGACTGCAGGTTCTTCTGTTTTCTATTCTACCCTGCCGTTGAAGGGCGCATCAAAGCAGTGCCTAGGAGCGCAGAGAGCAGCGTTCGAAGAGCGCACACTTGCTTGCTCTGCCGAGCCCGTAATCCAGACAGCACACCGAGTAGCGCTCGACTTGGGGCAGGCGTCTGGCCGTCCAGCCCGACGGAGGCTGCGCTGCCGCGGCGGCAGCGCCGGGGCCAAGCATCAGGTACGCCTGTACGCTGTCGGTCGCGCGCATCAGCGGCGTCCAGTCTCGCGTATCAGGCGGGAGCGGCAGGATCACTAGGTCAGGCGCCAGCTCGCGCAGGGCGTCGGCGTAGTCCATCACCAGGACCCATGTGGGCACCAGCGCGCGCCGGTCTGGTCGGTCACGGCACCAGGCCAGGTCATCGACGGCGCACACCTCGGCGGTCGGCTCAAGACGGGTCCGTAGCTCGCGCGCCAGGATGCCGCGCCCGGCTCCCAGCTCGAGGATGCGGCGAAAGCCGCTCTCGCGCAGCACCTGCGCGAGCGCATCGACATACTCGCGGTTCCAGAGCTGAAAGAAGTGCCGCGTGGCACACCACTCGGACAGGGCGTTGCCTGACTGCCGCACGTCCGAGACGAGCTCCCAGAGCTCGCCGTGTCCCGGGATGCCATGGCGGTACAACTCATCGTAGCGCGCCATGGCTGAGGCAAAGGCATTCCAGTACACTTGGTTGTTGTCCTCCAGTTATTAGACCGCCTGAGTTGTGACCACATAATTGAACATGCCGCATAATTGAACATGCCGCCTCTACCCGTCGGTCCTGTACAGGTCGAGAGCGCCGCGCCATCCCGGTGTGATGATGTCGGTGCTCTATAACCCGCTGCGATGACCCGCGCGGCCGCCTGCTCGGCTTGTTCGACGATCCACCGGCTCCTTGACCGCGGCGAGCAACCGGCCGGCTGCTGAGAGCGCCGGCAGCCCACATGTACGTCTCTGCTGCCAGGCGCTCGAGGAGGCCGGCAGACCGTGGCCCGGCACCCCGGCCCGCTGCTGCAAAAAATAAACATAAACCAAAGAGAAGGGCGGCAACGAGGGACGCCGGTTTTTTTGACCCTTCCTGGCTCCCACGCCTATAATACCGCGTGCTTGGCTCCGGCGCTGTTCGTTCTCGAAAGAAGAGGTAGAATGTGAAGGGGGCCGGGCAATTTTGCGCCTTGCCGGCGCCCAAGGAGTAGGTTATGTCGCGGCCGAGCATCTCTGCCTTCTTTCCAGCGTACAATGACGGCGGCACGATTGCCTCGATGGTGCTGTCGGCCCTGCGCACGCTGCGCACGCTCACCGACGACTATGAGGTGATCGTGGTCAACGATGGCAGCGTCGATTATACCGCCGAGATGCTAGAGGAGCTGGCGCGGCTCTTTCCCGACCACGTGAAGGTAGTGACGCACACCCGTAATCGCGGCTACGGCGGGGCACTGCGTTCCGGCTTCGCGCATTGCACGAAAGAACTAATCTTCTATACTGACGGCGATGCTCAGTACGATGTCCGGGAGCTGGTAAAGCTGTATGAAGCGCTCACTCCCGACGTCGACATGGTGAATGGCTGGAAGATCCAGCGTCACGATCCCTTCCACCGCAAGGTCATCGGCGCAATCTATAATCAAACGATCAAGCTGCTCTTCGGCTTGAAATACAAGGATATCGACTGCGACTTCCGGCTGATCCGTCGCCATGTGTTCGATAAGGTATACCTCGAGTCGAATTCCGGCGTGATCTGCCTGGAGATGATGAAGAAGATTCAGGAGGCCGGATTTAAGGTCGCTGAGGTACCGGTACACCATTACCATAGGGTATATGGGGTCTCGCAATTCTTCAACTTCCGACGCATTTTCAACGTGGCCAAGGGTGTGCTGCGGTTGTGGTGGAAGCTGGTGATCAAGAAAGAGCTGAACAGCGTGCCTGCAGAGCGCTTGGGCGTGCGCGCCATGCTCGAGCCTGACGCCGTTGGCCGCTCAGAGTAGACGCGCTCCCCTCGTCTCCCGCCAGGGTGGAGGGAAAACGCCGGTGTACCGCGCAAACTTTCGCGGCAAGCGTTGTATGGTGACAGGCGGGCTGGGCTTCATCGGTAGCAACCTGGCCCACCGGCTGGTTGAACTCGGCGCCGAGGTGCTGCTGGTCGATTCCATGATCCCCGGCTGCGGCGGGAATATGTTTAACATTGCCGGGATCGAGGACCGCGTTACCGTTAACATCTCCGACGTGCGCGACCAGCAGAGCATGGAGTACCTGGTCCAGGGCCAGGACTATATTTTCAACCTAGCCGGCCAGGTAGCGCACTTAGCCTCCATGAAGGACCCCTTCATGGATCTGGAGATTAACTGCCGGGCTCAGCTTTCGCTCCTGGAAGCCTGCCGGAAGTACAACCCCCGGGTAAAGATCGTCTACACCAGCACGCGCCAGATCTACGGGCGGCCAGACTACCTGCCCGTCGACGAGAAGCATCTGCTCCGTCCCACAGACATTAACGGCGTCAATAAGATGGCCGGAGAGTGGTACCACATTCTCTACAACAACGTTTACGGCATCCGCGCCTGCGCCCTGCGTTTGACGAACACCTATGGCCCGCGTCTAGCGATCAAGTTAGGAGGCATCCAGGGCTTCATCGGGCTCTTCATTCGCCAGGCGATTGACGGCGAGACGCTCCAGGTATGGGGCGGCGATCAGCTCCGTGACCTGACCTATGTAGACGATGTCGTCGAGGCCTGTCTGATGGCTGCTGCGTCGGATGCGAGCAACGGCCAGGTATTTAACCTGGGCGGCCCGCGGCCGATCTCGCTGCGTGAGCTGGCCGAGCTGATCGTAGAGATTGCCGGCAGCGGCTCGGTCGAGGTGCGCCCCTTCCCGGAGGAGCGCAAGGCCATCGACGTGGGAAGCATCTACCTGGATTACTCCAAGATCAAGCGCGCCCTGGGGTGGGAGCCCAAGACCTCCCTCGAGGAGGGGCTGGCGCGCACCATCGCCTTCTTCCGCGCTCATCGCGAGCATTACTGGCCGAAGTAGCGCCGTCGGCGTCCTGCGGAAGCACCATGCGCCGGGGTGCACTAGGCAGATAGGGGATTGCCCGTGGCTACGACGCCGCAGCTCTCCGTTCCGATCTTCGCCACAAAGCCGCAGTACTTAGCACTAAAGGCCGAGATCGACGCCGCCATCGCCGAGGTGCTCGACGTCAACTTCTTCATTCTCGGCCGCTTCCTTGAGGCGTTTGAGCGAGAGTTTGCCGCCTGGCTTGGGGCCGCCTATGTGGTTGGCGTGGGGAATGGCTTCGACGCCATCCAGCTGGCCTTACGCGCCTGTGGCATCGGCCCCGGCGACGAGGTGATCACGGTCGCACATACGGCTGTGGCCACGACAGTGGCGATCTCTGCTACAGGGGCAACACCGGTCTTTGTAGACATTGATCCGGTGACGTATTGCATGGACCCCGCCGCGGCGGAGGCGGCGATCACGCCGCGCACCCGCGCCATTGTGCCGGTGCACCTCTATGGCCACCCGGCCGATATGGGGCGTATCCTTGATCTGGCGCGCCGCCACAACTTGCAGGTGATCGAGGATGCGGCGCAGGCGCATGGAGCGCGCTACCAGGGCCGGCTCTGCGGCACCCTTGGGCATGCCGGCGCGTTTAGTTTCTACCCTACTAAGAACCTGGGCGCCTACGGCGACGGGGGAGCAGTCGTCACAAACGAGGCGCAGGTGGCGCACACGATCCGCTTGTTGCGCAACTACGGCTGGGCGGAGGGCAGGCGCTACTACTCGGCGCTCAAGGGGGTAAACTCACGCCTGGACGAGCTTCAGGCAGCGATCCTGCGGGTAAAGCTGCGCCACCTGGACGCCTGGAACGAGCGTCGGCGCGCTATCGCGGCACGGTATGCCGGCGCGCTGGCCGGCCTGCCCGACCTTGTGCTGCCGCGCGAGCAGCCAGGGGCCTATCACGTCTACCACCTGTACGTCGTACGTACACCCCATCGCGACGCCTTGCAGCAGCATCTCCGCGCGCGCGGAGTGGGCACACAAGTGCACTACCCGGTGCCGGTGCACCTCCAGGAGGCGTACCAGGACCTCGGCTACCGCCCGGGGTCGCTGCCGGAGACCGAGCGCGCTGCCGCTGAGATCCTCTCCCTCCCCCTCTACCCGGAGCTGACCGACGCGCAAATCGAGCATGTGTGCGCTAGCGTGCGAGAGTTCTTCGCCACAGGCTGAAGCGCCGCACGAAGGGCTATTCTGAGCAAATTCGTTAGAGACCGTTCGCTAGCAAGAGAACGTTCGTTAGAGGGAGACAAACGTCGGCGCCCGCGTCTCGAGGAACTGTTTGACGGTTTGAAGAAAGCGCGAGGCACCCAAGCCATCGGTAATCCGGTGGTCAAACGAGAGGCACATGTTCATGATCGAGCGGATGCCAAGGGTCCCCTCGTCAAGCACGACCACTCGCCGTGTGATCGCCTCCATGGTCACGATACCGGCCTGACCCATCGGGATAATCGGCGTGGAGACAATCGAGCCCAGGGCCCCGGTGTTATTTACCGTAAACGTGCCGCCTTCCACGTCCTGCACGGAGAGCCGCCCCTCGCGGGCACGCGTCACCTTGTCGTGCGTTGCCCGGGCCAGTTCCTCAAATGAGAGCAGGTCGGCATCGTGGATCACCGGGACGATCAGGCCTTCATCCAGAGCGACGGCCACGCCGATGTTTATCCGGCCGCGCAGCAGGATCCCCTGCTCCGTCCAAGAAGCGTTTAGCACCGGCACCTGGCGCAACCCCTCAATCACCGCAGCGATGACGAACGGCACGTAGCTCAAGTCGAATCCATGGCGCTCACGCCAGGCCTGGCGCACCTGCTCGCGGCGGCGCACTAGGTCCGTGACGTCAACTTCGATGAGCGTGGTAACGTGCGGAATCGTGCAGGCGCTGGTAGCCATGTGCTCGGCGATAGCACGCCGCATGGCCGTCAGGGGGATCAGGCGGTCCTCGCGGCCGGCAGGGGGAGCCACCGCCGGGGCTGTAGGCGCGGCAGGACGGGCTGCCGCACGAGCCTGAACAAAGCGCAAGACATCATCCCGGGTGACGCGGCCACCACTGCCGGTACCAGGCACCTGCTCCAGATCAATGCCATACTCTTCAGCCAGCTTGCGCACCAGCGGCGAGTAGAAGCGCCGGCCTCCGGCAGCCGCAGGTCGTGGCGCCGCCTCGGCACTCGGCGCCGGTGCCTCCGCAGCAGGAGCAGGCGGGACAGCAGCCTCGGCTGCCACCTCAGCCTCGATCTCAGCAATCGGTGTGCCCACCGGCACAGTGGCCCCTTCAGGCACCAGGATCTTCCCCAGCACACCGCTCGCCGGCGACGGGATCTCTGTCGAGACCTTCGCCGTCACCACCTCGACCAGCGGCTCATCGCGCTCGACCCGTTCTCCTTCACGCTTGAGCCAGCGCTCCACCTGGCCTTCGATCACCGACTCGCCCAGCTTGGGCATTACTACGGTAACCGGCATCCGCTTCCCTCTCGCCAACCATCAGCACCACGCACGCGCGAGCACGTGCGCCTAGCGCACGGTAACGATCACCGGGCGAATGGCATTGTTGCCATAGCCGTAGCGGTTCCAGCGCGGCACATCAGGCTGAGTGTTCCCGTGGGCATCGGTCGCTCTTGCGCGCAGGACATGCCGGCCCGGCTCAGAGGCATCCCACTCGAATTCCCAGCTCCGCCAGGCATGAGGCCACAGCGCCGGAAGAAGCCGTGCCTCCTGCCAGTTCTCGCCGCCGTCGATGGCTACCTCTACCTTCACCACTTCGGCCGCACCCGACCACGCCTTGCCGCGCACAATCACCTTACCGGGCGCAAGCGTCTGCCCATGCACAGGCGAGGTGATCAGCGCACGCACCTGTATGGTCGTGACCGGCACCGGCTCGGTCGCATCAGTATGTATATAGATGTAGCGCTGTGTCTGGTAATAACCGCGAAACGGCTCGGTCAGCGCCTCAAGGCGCTGCAACCACTTCACACTCGCCATACCGTACCAGTCAGGCACGACCAACCGCAGCGGTGCGCCGTGGTGGGGCGCAAGCGGCTCTCCATTCATCTCTAGGGCGAGCAGCGTGTCGGGATGCAACGCCTTCTCTAAGGGGAGCGCGCGAGCAAAGGGGATCTCTTCAGGCCAGTCAGATGGCCTGCCTCGATCGGCCCCGACGGCCAGGATCTCCACCACGCCGGGACGCAGGCCGGCGCGCTCCAGTACCGCACGGAGCGGTACCCCGCTCCATGTCGCCGTGCTCACCGCACCAAGGTCCCAGGGCTCACCGACCGGCAGCGGCGCCAGCCCGGTGCGCTGGTTGCCGGCACATTCCAGCGTTGCCATGAACGTTCGGATGCCTAGGGCCCGCAGGTCCTCCAGGCTTAGCTCTAGCGGCTGCTCCACAGCTCCGCCGATGCTCAGCCGGTACGTGGCCGGATCCAGATGAGGCACAGGAAAGTGGTTACGCACATAGAAACTAGACACCGGCGTCACATCGGCCTTCAGGCACTCAAGCGGCGCTTCGGCGTTGAATGGCTGCGCCTTGACTATGACCAGCTCCTCGCCGGCCGGGTCACTGGCTGACGCCCCCTGGTAACCGGCTGGATGAGCCGGGCCTCTGTGCATCTGCTCTTGTCCTCCCTCTCGGAATGCTTCGAAACCGCGACTGAACACGAAAAGCGCGGGTACCCTTCGATAACTGCGGCCCTATTATAGCCGAGCCTGCGCTGGCGTTTCTCCTAGCCGCTGTGACGGACGGCAATGTCCCATCAGGACCCTCTGTGGCCGTATTGATAGAAGCCGCGTCCGCTCTTGCGGCCGAGCGCGCCTTGTTCTACCAGCTCCACCAGCAGCCGCGGCGGCCGGTCCCGCTCGTCGCCCGTCGCAGCATGCCACTGTTCCGCCATGCTTTTTATCACATCCAGGCCGATGAAATCGCAGAGCTCGAAGGGCCCCATGGGATGGTTGAGGCCCAAGCGCACGGCGGTGTCGATGTCCTGGGGCGTGGCATAGCCCTGCTCCACCAGCCAGAAGGCTTCCCGCAGCAGCGCCCACAAGAGCCGGTTCACGATAAACCCGTGGATTTCCCGCGTGAGCACCACCGGCTCGCGGTCGATGCGGCGCACGAAGGCCACCAGGCGCTGGAGGGTCTCCTCGGTGGTGTGCGGGCCCCGCACCACCTCCACCAGCCGCAGCACCAGGGGCGGGTTGAAGAAATGCAGGTTGGCGCACCGCTGCTGCCGCTCCAGGGGCAGAGCCGCCACCAGCTGCGAGATGGGCATGCTGGAGGAGTTGGAGGTGAGCAGAGTGTGCGGTGGGCAGTGTCGGTGCAGCTCCTGGAAGACCTGCTGCTTGAGGGCCAGGTCTTCAGGCACCGCCTCGATCACCAGATCAGCCTGGGCGGCGGCCTCGGCCAGCGTCGTGGTGGGATGCAGGCGGGCCAGCACGGCTGCAGGCGCAGCAGCCGGCAGGGTACCACGGTGCACGCGCCGTTCCAGCTGCCGGCGGGCCGTGGCCAGGGCGCGATCGAGCTGGTCTGGGCGCACATCGTGCAGCCACACCTGCAGCCCCTGCAGGGCACACTGCAGGGCGATCTGTGCCCCCATTGTCCCTGCCCCCACCACGCAGACGGTCTCGATTGCCTCGCGGGTCATGACGCCTCCTTCTAGTCACTCTAGGTATCCACCGGCCGAGTTGTCCACTGCCCGCTTGATGGACGCAGCGATTGTACCATGCCCGCAGCGCGAACAGATGGGCGCCGATCAGTCTGCGATTCTGCTCTTGGGGCGGCGTAAAGGACTACAACGTCTCTTTGACGCCCCGGCGGCCCTATGCTATGACATTGGCTGCAGGATAGGGGGACAGTGGAGCAACGTACTGTGGCGTTGTATTGGGGTCGCCTGGCTGCAGACAAGAGGCAGAGATAGATGCGTAACGCGGGGTCGATCGTCGCCGGATTCTTAGTCATTGGAGGGATTATTGCTGCCGTTACGGTAATGAACCAGGTCAGCGCGCAGCAGAAGGCTGAGGAGGAGGCAGCGAAAGCGCGCGCCGCCCAGGCGACCGCCACCGCCATTGCTGCGCGCCAGCCGACGCCACGTCCTGGCCAGCCGGCGCAGGCCCAGCCACAGCAGCGGCCGGCCGGCCAGCAGGCCCAGCCGGCGCAGCAGCAGCAACAGCAGCGGCCGGCTCAGCAGAGCGGCGGGCAGGCTCAGGCAGCGCGGTCCAGTGCCCCGCAACAGTTCCGCCCGGCTGTGCGCGAGACACCGCCAAAGTATCCGACCGTGACGCTCATTGTGAGCACGACCTTCCCAGACCTTACCGTCACGGTCGGGCTCAATCGAGACGTGCGTCAGGGACCGCGCGTGAGTCTGAACGGAAGTCCGCCACGTGACCCGGTCCTGGCAGAGGATGGCACAAAGATCGTGCAATTTGAGAACGTTCCGGTGGGGCGCCATGAGCTCGTGCTGTACGTGCCGCCTTACCTGCCGGATATACCACCCCAGACGTTCCGGCGTACGATCACGATTTCCGGCAATGAACCCGTAGCGCGATTCTCATTCGGCTAGGTGGCCGGACCACGCTGTGGCAGATACACCCACGTCGGGCCGCCGGGCCGTGCCGGCGGCTGTGCTGTTCCTGCTGCTGTACCTTATCTGGGGCTTCACGTATGTTGCCCTGCGCATCGGACTGGCCCATGCGGCACCGCTGACCTTTGCCGCCGGGCGTGCCCTGCTCGGCGGCGTAGTCGTGGCGGCCGCAGCGGCCGGCGCACGCCGGCCCTTCCCGCGCCGGCCGGACGAGCATCGCTTCGCTGCTTTAGTGGGATTAGGCAACGTTACGGCCCTCGCCGGCCTGATGAGTGTCGGTGCGGCGCGGGTGAGCGCGGGTGAGACATCGATCCTGATCTACACTCAGCCGTTGTACACCGCGCTGCTGGCCTGGCTGTGGCTGCGTGAGCCTCTTACGTCGCGGCGGATCGGAGGGTTGCTCGCCGGCTTCACAGGCATGACGCTCGTGTTGGCCGACCGTGTGCGCCCCGGCGCTCATCCTGATTGGGGCGCCTACATGGCGCTCGTCGGCGGCGGCTTGGGCTGGGCCCTCTCGGCGGTGTACTACCGCAAACGCCAGACCGAAGCGCGCCGCCGCGGCGAGCAGCAGGCCGACTTCCTGTGGCTCACAGCCTTCCAGGCGTTTTACGGCAGCATTCCTCTCATGCTGGGTGGGCTCCTGCTCGAAAGCTGGCATGTGGAGCCGGTGCTCGACTTCTGGTGGACGCTGCTCTACAGCGGCGTGTTCGCTTCAGGTGTAGCGAACGTGCTCTGGTTTCACCTGCTCAACCGCCGTGAGGCGGTGGTCGTGGGGGCCTACGTGTTCTTTGTGCCGGTCTTCGCCGTGATCTTCGGAGCCCTTCTGCTTGGTGAGCACCTGCCTCCGCCGGCACTCGTGGGCGGACTGCTCATCGTCACCGGCATCTTTCTGGTGAACTCCCCGACCAAGCGCCCCACGCCTCCCAGCCAGCTTCCCCTGGAACAGCTACATCACGGGCGGCCTCGCTAGTACCGCCGGCGCAGCAGGTGCAACGCATGGCGAAGACCACCACCCTCCCTTCAGTGAGCACTCTAGTCTCGTGCCAGGCTTAAGGCCGGGCTTAACTTAAGATGGACAGCCAACGTTGTTTGCCCGGTCGCGTCATTCCATCTGAGTGGCGGCGAGCAGAAAGGCGCCCGTGCCCCAGGGGTAGGTGCCCGTAGGGATCGAGTTGTAATGGGCGACGTCGCCGGGACCGGTGCCGGCCGAGACGCCCACGACGTTGCCCCGCTCGTCCACTTTGTCCTGCAACGCTCGCCAGGTGCGCCGCGCCGCGTCCATGTAGGCCCGCTCCAACAGGCCAAGGGCCAGGCCGCGGGCAAAACAGTAGGCAAACATCGCCGAGCAGGAGGTCTCAAGATAAGTATCCGGCCGCTCGAGCACGGTATGCCACAGCCCACGGGTATCCTGCACGCGCAGGAGCGCCCGACAATGCTGCTGGAAGAGAGCGGTGATGCGGGGCCTGCCGGGATGGGACTTGGGCAGCCATTCGAGTAGCTCGATGCAGGACATGGCCATCCAGCCATTGCCGCGCCCCCAGAAGCCGCTGGTGCGCCGCCCGGTGCCGGCCTCCTCGGCATGCAGGTAGAGCGCAGCCGCAGGGTCGAAGAGGTGCGCGGTGTGCAGCTCAACCTGGCGCACTGCCTCATCAAAGTAGGCCGGCCGATCAAGCAACGCCCCCATACGCACGAGCTCGGGCGCGCAGTAGTAGACGGTGTCCACGAAGAGCCAGGCATGTCGGTCCGAATGCTGGATCGCCCCATCCGGCCAGCGGATCGCCTCGTGCATGATGAACTCGCAGATGCGCTCGCCGAGTGCCAGATAGCGGTCGTCTCCATACATGCGAAAGAGGGTGGGAATGACCAGTACCGGGCCCCAGGTCCCACAGTAGTGCGTCACCCGCACACCCTGACGGAGGTGATGCTCCATCCAGGCGCGGATATACGCCAGGTACCGCTCGTGGGGGAACCGGTTCGCCGCTGCAGCAAGGCCATACATGAGCAGCGACTCGCCCCAGTTGGTGCTCCACTCAGATGGGTGCCGGCTGAAGACTACCGCATCTGCTACCGTCTCCAGCATGGTATCGGGCATACACGTCCTCTCCCCGCTACTGTGCCCAGGACAGCCCGCGGCACACGGCAGAAGTTGCATAATGCTAGCATTTGTAGGGGAGAATGGTCAAGCACGCGGCTAATAGCCCTTTTGCTTGTCCACGACGTTGATGAGTGGCTCGCCCGCGACGAAGCGCCGGACGTTCTCGCACAGGATCTCGATGGTGCGCTGCTCCTTCTGGAGCGAGTGGCCGGACGAGTGCGGGGTGATCAGGCAATTCTCCAGCCCCCACAACGGGCTCTCTGGCGGAAGCGGTTCAGGCTCAGTGGCATCCAAAGCAGCGAAGGCGATCCTGCCGCGCTGGAGCGCATCGGCCAGCGCCGCATGGTCCACCAGCGCGCCGCGCGAGATGACGATGAGCGCCGCGGTGGGCTTCATCAGAGCAAGCTGCTCGGCACCGAGCATGTGGTAGCTCTGCCGCGTATGCGGCGCGCTGACGACGACAACGTCCGACCTGCGCAGGAGCTCCGGCAGGCCTTCGAGCCCCCAGAGCTCCGAGACGAACGGCCCCTTCTCGACAGGCTCGGGGTCGACTGCGAGCACCTGCATCTCGAAGGCGCTGGCGCGCTGGGCTACCGCTCGTCCAATGTTGCCCAGCCCGATGATGCCCATGGTGCTGCCGGCCAGCTCGATGCTGTGGCGGCGTACCAGCGCCCCCTCCCAGCGGCGCTGACGCTGCAGATCGCGCGCCAGGAGAATACCGCGGCTCCAGGCCAGGAGCATGGCGAAGACATGCTCGGCCATGTTGCGCGCATGCGCCCCGCGGGCGTTCGTCACGATGACGTCGCTTTCCACTACCTCCGGGAAGGTGAGCAGGCGCTCGACGCCCGCGCTGGGGCACTGGATCCAGCGCAGCCGCCGCGCTAAGGCGAACGCCTCGCGCGATGGCCAGCCATAGATGGCGTCGGCATCCACAATCTCGCGCTGCACGTCGGCCTCAGTAAAAGCCCTGACCACCTGGACGCCTTCCAGCTCATCAAGCAGATGAAAGAACCGTTCGTTCGCCCGCGACGCCAGCACCAGCTTCATCGTCGCCTCCACTCCTTTCGCCGCACAGCGGTGTCCTGCCTCAGCACTCCCACCGATTTCTGGAGCGCCACTATACGCGGAAGAACCGCTGTCTGTCCACCACGGTGTGGGCATAAGTCGTTCTGCTCACGACATAGGACGCACGTAGTCCGTAGGACACACCAGATGCTACACTGAGCTGCGCTAATACGATTGTCACGAACGATAGGGAGCACACCGACATGAACGAGACAGCTTCGTCCGCCGCACCCCTTGGCGTTCTCCAGATCGGCGCGGGGGGAGCGGGGGCAGGACATCTGCGCGCAGTGGCAGCACATCCCCGTTGCCGGCTGGTGGCGGTTGCCGATATCGCCCCGGAGGCACGGGAGGCGGCACAGCGTGACTACGGGGTTCCAGTGTACGAAGACTATCGGGAGATGTTTCGCCGTCATAGCGGCGAAGCAGGCATTGCGATCATTGTGCTACCCCATCATCTCTATCCTGAAGCAGTGGAAGCCGCTGCTGAGGCGGGCCTGCACATCTTGAAGGAGAAACCTTTCGCCCGTGACCTCGCCGATGCCCGACGCATGGCGGCCGTCTTGCAACGCACGAATCGCGTGTACATGACGGCGGCCCAGAACGCCTTTAGTCCGGCACAGCAGCAGGCGCGCACCCTGGTACGCCAGGGGGCAATCGGTACAATCTACCTTGCCGAAGGGACGATCCTGTATAGCTGGAACCCCGACGGCCAGAACTGGCGGTGGCGCGGCCGCCGGGCACTCTCCGGCGGCACCGCTATCCTGGACGCCGGCTGGCATATCCTGGAGAGCGTCTCCGCTATGAAAGGCCGGCCGCAACGAGTCTATGCCACGACCGGTAGCATGTCGGCGTGCCCTGGGGGCGACTACGATACCGACGATAAGGGCGTGCTGGTGCTGGAATACGCCGATGGCTCGATCGCCAGCATCGTGACCTGTCATGTGGCATTGCCGCGCCGATTCGAAGTTCTGCTTCATGGGACGCGCGGCAATCTCGAAGTCCAGCCGGACCGGTTGGTGCAGTATGATCGGCGGATCACGATCCAGGTGTCTGATCTGCCGGCGCCGGCCGACCTGCGCGCAGCCCAGCTCGATCACTTTCTCGCCTGCGTGCTGCACGGTGAAGAGCCGCTGTGCGGCCTGCAGCGCTCCCTAGAACTCCAGATGATCGTCGAGGCAGCGTACCGCTCGGCATCTGAAGGACGGCCTGTTGCCCTCGACGAGCTTGCCGGTACTCTCTAGCTGAAGGGCTTCCATAACGGTATTCCAAAGCGCCAGAACGTACCTAGGGAACGCATCTAGGGGAAGGAGCCTGCTCACCGTGTGCGGATACCGGCCCGGAGAGCCAGCGTAACAAGCAGGAGCGCCCACAGCACCAGCGTTGCCGCGCTCACCAGCGCGCCTACCTTAAGAGAGGGAGGGTCATACACCAAATGCACCTGGTGCTCCCCGGCGTCAAGCGGGATGGCGCGCAGCGCCAGGTTGGCCTTCAGGATCGGGGCCGGCGCACCGTCCACGGTGGCGCGCCAGCCCGGATACCAGCTATCGGACACCACAAGAAAGCCCGGCTGCTCCAAGCGGACCTCGATCCACAGCTCTTCGGGAAAGGCGCGGGTGATGCGTGCTGTCCCGACCGGGGCAACGCGACCGGCCTGGTACAGGTGCGCCGACGTTCGTACGAGCCCACTAAACCGATCCGGCGGCGGCTGTTCAAGTACGACGGCCACAGTGGGATCAAACCATGGCTTTCCGGTGGTAAGCAGCCGCGCCGCCTCCTCCGATCCTGCCACCAGAGCATACGGCACAACATAGGCGCGCGGCAGCGCGGCTGTGTTCACAAGCACACGAAGCGAACCAACCGAGCCACCGGCCGGCTCGCTCCAGTCCTGCGTGACGGCCTCGCCTGGCTTTTCCAGGAGATAGCGCAGGCCAAGCAGACCAGCAAGCTGCGGATCAGGACGCGTCCCGCGGCGCGCCATCGCCTGCCGCCAAAGCGTAATATGTGGCGCGTCGCCAGTCTGAAACAGCAGCGCGGCGAGCCGGGCATAGGCCTGCGTGGGCAACAGGCCGCCATCATAGCCATCAATGCTCTGCAAGCCAAACGCGGTCGGCAGGTTTGGCCACAGGCCTTCTTTAAACTGAGTGAACTTGAGCAGGTTCTCTATCCCCAGCGCGTCGAGACGTCCCGCGTAGGCGCGCTCGAGGGTCTTGCCGTCAGAGAGAGCCAGCGGCTCCGGCACAATGCTCAGCACACGGCCTGCTGCAGGGCTATCCTGGTGCACCAGCCGCCGTAGGTAGGCCGCCACCGGACGCTCTTGTGTGTACACCTCGGGCACAGTGGGATGATGCACCGACAGTCCCAGGCCAGCGGCATAGAGTTCGGCGGCCAGAGCGGCGCAGAGGAACCAGGCAACCAGGCGTGCCGGCGCGGCCCCGCTCAGCGCTAGGCCGATCAGCCCGCAGGCGCCTAAGATGCCCAGGGACCAGAGCGCTGCACCGGCTCCTTCAGGCAACGCCTGGCTGGAGCGCACGAGGTACGTGCGCACAGCGTACGCCGCGCCGCCTGCGCTCAGGAGAGAAATGGCGATGGCGAAGCTCCGCGCCAGAGACACCCTGCCCGCGGTATGTCTGGCGCGCAGCAGAGCATCGAGGCCCAGGCCAGCCAGCGCCGCCGCTGCAAACGTCCAGAGCAGCAGCAGGCGGCCCGGCGCCCGAAAGGCGTTGAAGCCGGGCAGGTAGTGGTACAGCAGGCCATACAGCGGCGTGTAAGTGCCCAAGGCCAGCACGACAGCGAGCACACCCATCGCCACCAGCACAGGAACAACGGCTGCATGACGCTGCAGCTCTCCTCCAGAGCTTTCATCCGCTGCCCGCTCGTCTGTGGGCTGTAGTTTCGCCCAGAGGCCAGCCCGTAGGTGTTGCAAGCGCTCTCCTGCCCAAGACGCTATGGCAAGAAGCGCCAGCGCCAGCGCAATAACCCCAACGTAGCCGATCTGCTCGACCGACGGAATACTGCCCGGCTTCCAGTACCCGGGCAGCAATGCTTCGAGGAGGTGCAGGCGATCGAGGGCGTAGCGCGCTGCCTCCTCTACAGGCACTCCGCCCTGGCGATACGATTGCTGAGCCAGCTCCATTGCCGGCACAAGCTGAATGGCAGCAAGTCCGATGCCCAGCGCCGGCATGGCGCCTGCCAGCAGCACGGTGCGCAGGCGGGAGCGCCAAGGGCGTGCTCGACCTGCAAGCGCCATCCAGATCGCTAGGCCGCTGAGGGCCAGTGCTGAGTAGTACGCCTCCTGGGGATGGCCGGCGAGGAGTTGCAGACAGAAGACCGCCCCTCCAAGGAGCATCCAGCGCCAGGTACCATCTGCGACACGCACGCCGGCCAGCAGGAGGAGCGGCAGCCAGGCTGAGGTGTGCACCTGATTGAGATGGTCGGCGTGGGCAGTAAAGTAGCCTCCGAAGGCAAAGCTCAGCGCGGCTAGGAGTGCCGCCTCCACATGGAGGCGCAGCCCAGCGCGGCAAAATACATACATCGCCGCTGCAGCCAGCCAGGCATGAAGTACGATGCTTGCGTTGATGGCCTTCCAGAAGGGTAAGACAAGAAAGAGCGCATCGAGCGGATAGAAAAGCGCTGTCTGAATGTTCGCCAGGAAGGGCGCACCCAGAAACAGGCGATCATTCCACAGCGGCAGCTCGCCACGGCTGATACGTTCAGCAGCATAGTGCTTTAAGGGAAAGAAGTAGGTGAAGCTGTCGTATCCGACGAAGGTCAGCCCATGGAACAGGAGCGAGCGGTAAAATAGCAGCGCATAGCCTGTGAGCGCTGTGAGGGCCAACACCTCTGCGAGGAGCCGCGCGGGCATGACCGCGGCGCTGCTCCCGGCTCGCCTAGAGGTTGAAAGATTCCGTGAAAGCGTGATCGGCGGCACCTGGACGCGCGTGTGAGCCATTGCGCCGGCATTCTATCACTCGCCGCGTGACCGCACCAAGGAGCTCCATTCCGGCTCAGGTATGACATGCGAGGGCAATACCTCATGGAACAGCTCGCTTGCTCGGTTGTGCTTGTCGCCGGTGGCAAGAGCAGACGACTAGGCCGGGACAAAGTGTTGCTGCCCTGGCCGGAGCCCAAGGATGCCGCTCCCGGCGCCGACCCCGGGCCGCTCCGCGGGACCCTCCTCGGAGCCACGCTCAGCCGCCTGGCCCACCTTTCAGATGACCTGATTGTGGTCGGCCGTGCGTTTCCGGCGGTGCCGCTCTTCCGCAGCGTCCCAGATAATGTCCCCGATGCCGGACCGCTAGCCGGCATTGAGGCCGGGCTTGCTGCTGCACGCTACCCGCGCGCCCTCACGCTCGCCGCAGATATGCCGTTCTTAAACCTCGACCTGTTGCGCGCCTTGGTAGAGCTTGCTGAGCGCGAGCACTGGGATGCAGTAGTCCCACGTCTTGCAGAGGACCCGGACCCGTTGCACGCGGTCTATAGCAAGAATTGCCTTTCGGCAATTCGCGCTGCCCTGGCAGCCGGGCAACGGCGCATGATCGCCTTTCTTCCGGCAGTGCGCGTGCGCTATGTTAACACAGCGGAGCTCCGCCGCTATGATCCAGAGCTCCGCTCACTGTGGAATATCAATACGCCTGAGGACCTGGAGCAGGCGATGAAACATGCAAGCGGCTGAGCATGGCAACCCAGCGCCACCCCCAGCCGCTTGGACATCGATGAGAGCCAGCCCTATTGTACGGGTGGGATTTTCAAGACGGTGCCGGGATAGATCTCCGTGTTTGGATCGGCGTTCGCTTCCTCGAGGATACGCTTATTGGTCTCGTACAGGAGCTGCCACTTGCTCTCGTCACCGTACTCCTTGCGCGCGACCGACTTGAGCGTATCGCCCGGCATGGTGCGGTATTCCTTCATGGGCCCGGCAGGTTGCTGTTTCTTCCCGAACAGACGATCCAGAAAGCCCATGGGTGCCCCTCCTCGAACGCACTGGCGCTAGAAGCCTGCAACCGGCAGGATTATAACAAGCTACGCGCAGGTGGGCAACCAGCCTCCGCTTCACACCGCCGCCTGGTGTGTTGACGGCTGCACATAATTGCAGTACACTGGCGCGCAAGAGACGGAGCGCTGGTTGAGCAGGTCCAGGGTCAAGTCTGGCTGTGACATCATGGCTTGTGTCGCTCGGGACCTGCTATCTCTGTGCTTCTTGTCATTAGTAGCTCTTAGCAGTACTGGTAGTACATGTACACTCGTCACGGAGTGAGGGCGAATGGCCAAGGGGCTCACCGCGCGACAGCGTGAGGTGCTCGCGCGCATCATTCAGCACATTGAAGAGCATAACTGTCCCCCTACGATCCGCGAGCTGGCTGCTGAATTGAATATCACCTCCACGAATGGGGTCCGTGACCATCTGCGTGCGCTGATGGAAAAGGGCTTCATCAAGCGCAACCCGCGCCTCTCGCGCGGTATCGAGCTCACGGGAGAGTGGCGAGCGCTGGTCAGACGGGAGCTCGTCGGGCCGGCGAGTCACCCTGCGACGCTGCCGGTCATCGGCCAGGTTGCCGCCGGTTCACCGATCCTGGCTCAGGAGAACATCGAGGATACCCTTACCCTGGATGCGCGGTGGGTGCGTGAGGGCGACTTTGCCCTGCGCGTGCGCGGGGACAGCATGTGCCTGGCCGGCATCTTCGAGGGCGACTACGTCGTTGTGCGCCAGCAACCGGTCGCCCAGCCCGGAGACATCGTAGTGGCGCTGGTCGGAGACGAGGCCACGGTGAAGCGGTTTTACCCCGAAGAGGGCCGCATTCGGCTGCAGCCAGAGCACCCTACTATGGAGCCGATCTTTATTCGCGCTGGTGATCCAACCTTCCGTATCGTGGGTAAGGTTACTGCGGTGTTCCGCGTGCTGTGACGGTCGTATGGGCGGGATCACCGGAGCGATGACGAGTGTTCTGCCCCATCGTCCCGGCGTGGCGTGCTCCCCCCGGCGCTGGGCGGGAGAACGGGCTCGACGGGCAACCGGATGGTGAAGCGGCTGCCCCGGCCAGGGCGCGAGTGCACGGTGATCTCCCCTCCATGGGCTTGCATGATTGCTCGCGCGAGGTTGAGGCCCAGTCCTAGGCCGCCGTACTTCCGCGTGGTGGTCATGTCCACCTGGTAGAAAGCCTCGAACACGCGCTGAAGGTTCTCCTCAGAGATACCCACACCTTTGTCAAGCACCGTGATCTCGACCCATGACGGCGCCGCAGGGATGCGCCGTGCAGCGGTCCCTGACCCGCGACGCGGGGACCGCACGGAGATACGCACCGGCTGGCCCGGCGCAGAGTACTTCAACGCGTTGCTCACCAACACATCAAGCACCTGAGCGATGCGACGGCGATCGCACCGGATGGTGGGAAGATCGGGTGGGATCTTCAGCGTCAGCGGGCGCCCTGGCCAGCGCGCGCTCTGTGTTGCAATCGACTGCCGGAGCAAGGCCGCCAGATCAACCTCTTGCAGGTCCAGCGACAGCTCCCCCGAAGCCGCCGCGGTGAGGTCAACAAGCCCTTCGATAAGCTCCTGCAGATGGCGCGCCTCCTGTTTGATCACTTGCACAGGACGTATCAGCGCTGCCGGATCCGGCAGCGCAGCCGCGCTCCCATCGGCGTGCAGAGCTTGCAGGCGCCGCTCGAGCAGTTCGGTGTACCCGCGGATCGCTGTTAACGGCGTGCGTAGCTCGTGGTTCACAATAGATAGAAATGCATCTTTCGCCCGGGCGAGTCCCCGCTCTCGCTCCACCTCGTCGGCCTGCTGGGCAAACGCTTGAGCGTTGTGAATTGCCAGCGCCACATAGGCAGCAAAACCGTGGAGAAGGGCAAGCTCGCGCTCGTCAAACCGGCCAGGCCGACGACTCAGCACGGTGATGACCCCAAAGAGGGTGTCGTGATAGAAGACCGGCACTGCGGCGCCGGCCAGGAACCCCAGCTCTGCCAGGAAGTCGGCGTGAGAGATCCGCTCATCGCTACGGAGATCAAGGACGACGGCAGGGCGGCGGTGCAGAGCCACCCAGCCGCTCAAGCCATGGCCGAGCGGCCGCCGCCAAGTCCGGACAGCAGGCGGCACGCCATACATCCCGCGCACGAAGAGTTCGTTGCCTTCTAGTGCCAGCACAATGCACGCGTCGGCCTCCATCTCCCGAGCGGTGAGCTCACTGATCAGCTGCAGGCGCTCATCGAGGTCCATCGGGGCAGCCAGAGCGCGGCCAATAGTTAATAGGCTGCTTTCGAGGCGCTCGGCACGCTCCTGCGCCTGAGCCAGCCGCTCCTGCTGCTCTCGCATCGCCGCAACGCGCCCACGCAGGTCGCGTCCAACCAGGACGTAGCAGGGCTCCCCCGACGGACTTTGCCCAAACGAGGCGGAGATCTCCAACGGAATGCGCGTGCCGGTGCAGTCCTGAATAGTAATGGCGGCTAATGCAGGCGTCCCGCGCCGGCGTACTAGACGCCGGAACAAAATATCTCCGCGACGCAGTTCCTCAGGAGGCAGTAACTCGCGAAAGGAACGACCGACCAGCTCCCAGCGCAGGTAGCCGCTTATCTGCTCGCCCGCACAGTTAACAAACGTGATCAGGCCCTGTTGGTCCAGCGCGAGGACCGCGTCGGCAAGCTCCTCGACCACCTTCGGAAAGTTAAGTGCGTCGATGCCCGGCCGGACGGGCGACCGCCCCGAGCGCCAGAATGTCGGTTGGCCTTCGGTCGCCATTTCCATTGTCGAGGTCACTGAGCAGCACAGGCGAGTTCCAGTGTACTACATCCCTCTCATGTACATGATGTATATCACGTACATCTGAGTAGTCCTCTGGGTAGTCCTCTGGATGATTATTTGAATGGTTGCATCCGAAATTGAGGCTCAGGCTGTTCCCGTGCTACACCGCCCTTGCGGAGTTCGGATGCCCGGCATACCAGGTTATATTCCACCACGCGCAAGGCCATTGTGGCATGGTGGAGTTACAGGCTCAGTGTAACGAGAAGTGCCGCCTCAAGCAACCCAGTGACCGCGCACAAAGAGCGCGGTCAGCAATCCGAGCAGCGGCAATGCCAGAGTCAGGTATATTCGTTCGATAATGGTTGACCTCTCACTCCACTTCGCCAGCAGGATGAACACCGGGAAAAGCATGAGAATGTAGCGGTTCACACTCCAAAGGGTAAAGGTCGACACGGTTGCGGCCAGCACGGCCGCACAATAAATGCCGTAGCTAGGGCGCAGACGAGCCAGAATGAGCGGCGTAAGCGCCCACGCACCCACGAGCAAGGCGTAATCAAGTACCTGCATGGTTCGCCACGCCCATGCTGCGTGGAGCCGTGGAGAAAGGTACGCCGGGAGCGCGGCCAGGCCAAAGAGCAGGCATAGCCATTCGAGACTGAGTCGCTGCTTCCGCACTCCAGAGCGCAGGAGAACGAGTGTGGCTATACCTGCCGGCAGGCCGACGAGCAGCAGAGCAGGCGGCATCGCCAGCGCACCGGCGGCAAGCTCACCGGCGATGGCTGGGAGCCTGGCCAGGAAGCTGAAGTCCGTTTCGCCCCAATACGCTTTGGCATTGCGAAACAGGAACGGATCACCAAAGCGCACCCACGTGTAGACGGCATAGATTGCCAGGCCAGCCGGCACCAGCATGCCCCAGAGGAGGCCCCACCAGCTCCGGCCGGGCTCCCGGCGCGCGGCAGTGACATACTCCCAGGCCCAGAAGAGCACGAAGAGCACGCCCACCGGACGCGCCAGCGCTGCCAGTGCACCCAGCAGGGCTCCCAGCCTCCAGTGCCCGCACCGCGTCAGGTACGTGGCCGGGATCAGCAGAGCCAGGAAAAGCGCCTCAGCATAAACACTTGCTAGGAAAAACGACGAAGGGAATGCCAAGAGGAAGAGAACGGCGCGCCGCGCCGCCGGCTCCGGGAGGTCGAGACGCGCGAGCCGGTAGAGGTACAGGGCAGCGATGAGCACCGCAGCGTGCGAAATGAGTAACCCGGCCAGCACCCGGTCCGCCACGACCGTAGAGACGGCGCGAATAGCCAGGGGATAGAGCGGGAAGAACGCCGCAGCCTGCTCCCACGTGTACCCGTTCGCAGCGATGCCAATGTACCAGTCGGAGTCCCAGTGCGCCCACATGGCCAGCAGAGGGTTCGGGGAAAGGCGCACCGTGGAGACCAGCGGCTCGCCGTCTGGGGCAGGGCCAAGCACCTGCCAGACGATCAGCCCGACCAGCGTCAGGCCTGCCCGCCACGCCAGCACCAGGGCGCCGATGGCCGCCCACCAGGGTAAGGCACCACCGCCGACCGGAGTGCTATAGATGGGCACTGCCCTGGGATTGCGAGAGGGGCGGGCAGGAGCGGTTGGAGACCGAATACTCATGGGCTTGCCGGCCGGGTGGCCTCGGGCGGAATCATGCCAAGCTGTTTGACCAACTTGCCGGCCAGCACCGGGGTGACGCTGCCCCGCGGCGGCATACCGGGCACCTCCTCCACCCAGTGCTGGAAGGCGATGTGCTGGAAGCGTTGCACCACGAAGGGTCCGCGCCTCTCCGGTCTCGACATCGGCAGGCCGTAGCGTTCAATCGCCGCATCGACCGAGCCCGGGGTCATATACACCTGCAGGATCGCTGCATCCGTCAGCCAGCGCAACCGGATCTCCCGCGCCCGCTGCCAGTCGCCCTGAGAGCCATCATCACGCACCAGCCGGGGAATGCCGCCCTGGCCCCCGCCCACTTCGGCAAAGAAGGCGCCGGTCGAGGGAGTTGAGAGAGCAGGCGCCAGCCCGATGGCCCGGTGGTACTCCTCTACCATCTGCCGGGTCAGGCGCAGATACAGGTCACCATAGCTCACGCTGGGTTCGATCTGGCTGCCCTCCAGCCATTCATTCCAGGAGGTGATCATGATCATCTCCGGGCGAGTGGCGATGGCCCCCTGCCACACACGCAGATAGTCGGCCCCGTCCTGTCGGTCCACAGCAAAGTTGTCCTGGGCCGTGCGGCCCAGGCGGGTGTCATCGTAGCCCGGCATCACCGTCGCCATCCACAGCACCCGGCGCTGCGGGTCGAGCTCGTCGCGCAGAGCACGCCATGCCTCGATGGGAAACTCCTTAACCCCGTAGAAAATAATCACCGGCCGGCCCTGGTAATGTGGCTAGGCGGGATGGCCGAAGTACTGCTGCGCATAGATTGCCCACTGCCGAATAGTTTCGAAACTCCGCACATATAAGGGATCGACGGCTACGGTGACCTTGAAGTCCTGGGCCGCGGCCACGGCGAGCAGCGTGCGCAGGTTTCTGTCGGTCCTGCCGCCGGGGCCCAGCCAGTCCACAGCGAAGGCGTCGATTCCCGCGCTCTTGGCCTGGCGCACATGGCGCTCGATCGTTGCGCGGTCGTCTGAGTTATAGGGCACCGCCGGCAGGTCGGAGGACTTCCCGCTGGTCCAGTCACCGTAGCCAAACCAGGCGAAATAGGCAGCTACCACCGGAGCCTCGGGGGCCGCCCCGACTGGTGCTGCCGGCACGGCGATGCACAAGACGCCGGCAACCAGCGCCAGGCTCACCAGGAGACGTGCCGTCGGCAGGTTCATCCGTCTACATATCGGTAGGGTCACCCCTCTACACATACACAAACCTATACAGTCTCTCGAGCCAGCCAGGCACGCAAGACCTCCGCATGCTGCGGCAAGGCTACTTCCGGCTCTTCAATCTCGGGATGCCATTTCTTCTCCCATTCCGCACAGTACCATCCCTGGTAGCCAAGGCGCCTGAGCTCTGCCAGCATCTCACGGACCGGCACCTCGCCCTGCCCCAGCAGCACGAGCTGCCAGCCGCCATCGGTGCGACGGGCGTCCTTGATGTGGACGTGCAGGATACGGCCATTCAGATAGCGCGCCGTCTCCTGGGGTGACTCGCCCATGCGATACGGGTGGTGCGCGTCCCAGATCGCCCCGATCTCGGGATCGGGCACGCGCTGGAGCACCTGGGCCACCGCATAGCCGGTAGAGAAGTCGTCGTGGGTCTCCAGGGCAACCTTCGCCCCCTCGCTGCGCGCCGCCTCGGCCACCCGGCGAAGCGACTCGGCCATGTACGCGTAGACCTCTTCGACCGGCACGCCCGCCGGCAGATTGCCACCGAAGACGCGCACAAGCGGACAGTCGAGCCGGCGCGCCAGCGCAAGAAAGTCGAAGAGCACTTGCTCATTCCTGCGACGCTCAGCCGGGTCGGGGCTGCTCAGCCGCGCTGACGAGCCTAGACCAACGATGCTTATGCCGGCCTGTCCGGCCACGCGCCGGATCCGCTCTTGCTGCGCAGGCTCCATCGGTGCCTGGATGAGCTCACCGTCGATGAGCCGCAGCTCAAGTCCCTGGTACCCGTACTGCTGCGCCGCCTCAACGGCGCGCTCGAAGGACCACTGGGGACAGCCCAGGGTACTGAACGCCAGCTTCATTACCGAACCTCCCGTGACTTTTCACCGCAGATCTTGGTCAGAACCTTGTCGGACCCGCGTTCGAATCGCTCGTCGAATAATGGCGGTTGCCCCAGCCGGGGTCGACCGAATGCAGGGAGCAAGCATGCCGGATAGCGACGCGCACAACCTGCGCGATTATAGCACCCTCACAGCGCCCTTCCGACCGTGGCACAGGCTATGCAGAATACCCTGAGAGACGCAGGTCTCGAACACGTAACCGGCCGCCTTGCCGGGCGTTGAGACATGCGACCAGGACACAAAATAGCTAGTCCACCGCGGCGGGATTGACTCGGAAAGGTCCGACGTCCTACACTCTGCAAAGGCTCGCGAGGCCGGACCGGGAGATAGCGGGTGTGGCTGGCTCTGTGAAGAGGGGCAAGGATCTGCCGTTGCGCTCAGTACTATCGCTCTTGCCTGTGAACCCGAAGTGGCTGTACCCCGGGATGGGGGTAAAGCGCTGGGTCCTGCTGCTTGCCGTCGGTGCCCTGCTGGCGGGACTCGGGGCCGGCTACGTACTGGCAGACTTGTATCGCACGGCGCCATTCCCACCGGTGTTCTACTACCTGACGCTGCAGTTCATCCCGCGCCTGATGCGCGGGGCGCTCTTCCTTTCGCTCGGCGGAATAGTGGCCATGATTGGCCTGCGCAAGCTCACGGAGTCGGTGGTTGATCTGGTGGCTCCACAAAGCAGGGACCTGGCGCACAAGGCATACACGCAGCGCTATCTCGCACGCCGGCCGAAGATCGTGGCCATCGGCGGCGGCACCGGTCTCTCGACCCTGCTGCGTGGCCTGAAGGAGCATACCGCGAATCTCACGGCGATCGTCACGGTGGCCGATGATGGGGGCTCGAGCGGACGGCTCCGTAATGAGCTCGGCGTGCTGCCCATGGGAGACCTACGGCAGTGTATCGCCGCGCTGGCCGATGCCGAGCCGCTGATGACCCGCTTGCTTGAGTACCGCTTCAACGGCACGCCAAAGGGCTCCGGCCTGGATGGCCATAGCTTTGGCAATCTCCTCCTCGCCGCTATGACCGGCATCTGCGGCGACTTTGATCGCGCGGTGAAGGAATCCAGCCGGGTCCTAGCCGTGCGCGGCCAGGTGCTGCCGGCGACGCTTGATCACGTGACGCTGTGTGCCGAACTCGACGTCAGTCCCCCGGCACAGAGTGGAAGCGCTCAGCAGAGCGCCGCGGCGGGCAGTGCAGCGACCTCTACCCTGGCGCCAACAGTCGCTGAGGGCCGCATGATTAGCCCGATTATCGTGCGTGGAGAGAGCCGGATCCCCGAAGCCGTGCTGCAGGCAGATCCACGCGCCGGTGGTGCAGCCCGCCGGGCATGCCGCATTAAGCGGGTGTTCCTTGATCCCGAGGCGCCCGCCGCCTATCCAGAGGCTGTCCAGGCCATCCGGGAGGCAGACATGATCGTCCTCGGACCCGGCAGTCTCTATACCAGCGTGCTCCCCAATCTCCTGGTGCCGGAGCTCTGCCGGGCCGTGCGCGAGAGCGCGGCCCTGCGCGTTTACGTGGCGAACGTAGCCACTCAGCCCGGGGAGACCGATGGCTACGACGCCGCTGCGCATCTGGCAGCATTGCACGAGAACTCAGGCGGCCCCGGCCTGGTGGACATTATGCTGGTGAATAACAATACCTCCCCGGAAATCCCCGAGGCATGGGGTGTCTCGCGCGTCCTGGTTGAGGAGGGCACTGCGTACCTCGAGGGGGTGCGGGTGGTGACTGCTGATATCGTCGACGAGGCACGACCCACCCGTCACGATCCGGCGAAGCTCGCCAATGTCCTGATGCGCCTTGCCGGAGGACGCGCCTGATAGCCGGGCGCTTGAGACCGGCCGGGCCATCCGCTCGGTTCCTCTATGCGCCGGCATGGCATCTCCCATGCTTTGTCGGTCCCGACATGTGCCTTGCTGCTCTGTACCCCCTTCCTGCAGAAAGCTGATGCGCGCTCGCGACCAATCGCGCGACTTATGCTATAGTGATGGCTGCGCCGATACACAGGAGACCAAGGTGCAGGGATGCGCTACGCCATCCTCGCCGATATCCACGCCAACCTCGAGGCCTTTCAGGCGGTGCTGGAGCACGCCGGCTCCGTCGAGCAGTATTGGTGCCTGGGCGACGTCGTCGGCTACGGACCGCAGCCGAACGAGTGTATCGCCCTCCTCCGCTCGCTCAGGTTCATCGCCGTAGCCGGCAATCATGATCTGGCCGCCATCGGCCGGCGCTCGCTGGAGGATTTCAATCCTGAGGCACGAGCCGCCGCGGAGTGGACACGCACCCAGCTCACCGAAGAATCGCGCGCCTTCCTCGCCGGGCTGCCCCATCGTGAAGTTGTCGATCGGTTCACCCTGGTCCATGGAAGCCCGCGGGAGCCCATTGACGAGTACTTGCTCAAAGAGTGGGACGCGCGGTGGAACTTCCTGGAGTTCATCACCCAGGTCTGTCTGGTTGGGCATACGCACATCCCCCTTATTTTCGAGCAGATGCAGGAGACCAGCACGGTTCCTGCTGTGCGGACTGTGATCCCCCAGGAGGGTGAGCCTATCCGGCTGGACCGCCGCCGTTTAATTGTCAATCCCGGCAGCGTGGGGCAGCCACGCGATGGCTCTCCGGATGCAAGCTATATGATTTACGACAGCGATGCCGGCACGCTTCAGCTCTACCGGGTGCCGTATAATGTGCGCGCTGTCCAGCAGAAGATCATCGCGGCGGGACTTCCGCCGCGCCTTGCGACCCGCCTGGTGTATGGGATGTAAGCGTGCGGCATACGCGTAGGCTTGCGGAGTGAGCGGCGTGGCAACGGAGCCGCGATCCTCAAATGGCGCTGTGCTCGAAGGCGGCGCGCGTCAGCTTGTGCGGGCTGCGCTCAGCGCGCTGCAGGTGGTGGGCCATGCTATTGCGCGCCTTGACCACGTCACACGCGGCCTGGCAACGCGCGGTGTTCTGGTCGTCCTGCTCCTCTGTCTTGCGTTTTATACCGGCCTGAACCTTGTCGGGCTGGCGAGCACTACGCGGCTGCCGTCGTGGGCTCGTGTGTTCCCGCACCCCCCCGCGCCCCCCCAGGAAGCGCCGGCCGAGGTGGTGCCTGAGCCGCCTGCAGCCGTTGAAGGCGCCGGACAGGAAGCGCCCGCCGCGGTCCCACCTAGGGCCGGACCGACCGCAGTGGAGGCATTGGGCGCCGCGGCGCCTCTGCTTCTGAGCCTGTTCTGGCTTACCTGCGCCTACCTCTTCGACAACGAGGCGCGCCGGCTGTTTGTGGCCCGCGATGAGTGGGGTGAGCGTCGCAGTGGGGCCTATACCGCCGTCGCTCTTGGGTGTGTCACGCCGCTCCTGTTCCTTGGCCTGCTTGTCGGCGCCTGGGGGATCGTTCGTCTCGCCGTCTGGACGGTACGAATGCAGGCGTGGGTGGCTACCGGCCGCGTCCTTGCTGCGGTAGCCCTGTTCTACCTGGCACTGCTGACGATCCGCTGGCTGTTGCGTCCGCGGCCTGCACCGCGATGACGATGGAACAGAGCAGGCCCCCCCAGCCGGTCATTACCGTGCAGAAGCTCGCCTTCGATGGCACAGTGCTGGCCACCTGGACCGGCGAGCTGGTGGCGCAGGACCATGAACGGGTAGTGCTGCGCGCCCGCTGGAGTCGCCCGGCCTACCACGGCCTGAAAGTGGTGAGCTTTGAGCCCGGTGATTGCTTCACCGAGTACTTCTTCTTCACCCGCTGGTATGCTATCTGGCGGGTGGAGCAGCCCCCTGAGCGAAGCGGGCACCTCAAGTGCTGGTACTGTAACATTCAAACGCCGGCTGAGCTTACCGGCGGGGTCTTACGTTTCCGTGATATGGCGCTCGACCTGCTCGTGCTTCCCGACGGAACAGCCTATGTGCTCGACCGTGAGGAGTTTGAGCGGCTGCGCCGCACGACGTTCGATCCATACAGCGCGCGGCAGGCCGAGCAGGCGCTGACAGAGCTGGAGGAGCTGGTTCGTCGGCGTGAGCCACCCTTCGAGGACCTCGCCCGGGCCGGACAGCCGACCCAGACACTACCGCCGGGGTAAAGGATGATGGCACAAGCAGGATTGGGCGACACAGCGCGTCCCTGGAAGATAGGTGTTGCAGGGGTGGGCTCGTTCTCGCAGCGGGTCGTCATCAAGGGGCTGCAGGCATGTGGTGAAGCGCAGGTCGTAGCACTGTTCGGGCGGACTCGGGAGCGGCTGGCGGCGGTCGCGGCCGAACATAGCGTGCCTGCGTATTACGACGACTATGCGGCGTTCCTGGCCCATCCCGGACTGGATGCAGTGGTCATCTGCACCCCTAACGATACGCACTACCGCTTCGCTGTCCAGGCACTTGATGCCGGCAAGCATGTGATCTGCGAGAAGCCCCTGGCGATGAGTGTGCAGCAGGCTGAAGCGCTCTACCGGCTTGCCCGCGCACGCGGCCTGCGCACTGCCGTGAACTTCACCTACCGATCGGTCTCACCCTTGCGCACCATCGCGCGCGTTCTGGAAGAGGGCACCATTGGCCGCCTGTACTTCTTCACCATCGAGCAACTGCAGAACCTGCGCGCCGATCCCACCGCCCCCTTCACCTGGCGGATGGACCGCGCCCAGGCCGGCGGTGGGGCGCTGTGGGACCTAGGGGTGCACCTGATCGATCTGGTGCACTGGTGGATCGGGCCGATCGAGGCGGTTGTGGCGCAGACCGCTATCAGCGTGCCGCAGCGCCCTGACCCGCGTACCGGCACGATGGTCGAGGTAACGACCGATGATACCGCCATGGTGCTGGTGCGCGCCGACGAGGGCGTGCAGGGAGTGTTGCAGACCAGCCAGATCGCCCAAGGGCGCCAGAACCACCTGCGTATCGCCCTGTACGGTAGTCGCGGCGGCCTGCTCTACGATGCCGACCGTGATAAGGAGCCGGAGCTGCGCATCAGCCATCTTCCAGCCGGCGCGGAGGGGCGCTCGGGCCCGTTCGTTGAGCTCCCTATCCCGCGCGAGCTCCTTGTGAGCTACGAGGAGTTTCCTGCCTTTCACATGGCGCGGCTGGTCCGTCAACTCAAGGGGACCGAGGAGTTCCCCTCGTTTGCCGACGGGATGCGCTGCCAGGCCGTGCTCGATGCAGCCGAACGCTCGGTGCGCTCAGGCACCTGGGAGATCGTCCGAGTCCCGCCGCTGTAGCACTGCTCAGTGGATGCCGCGATGAGCATTAGTGCACAAACCGCAGGCGTGTGGCCACGGCCGTGAAGGTGGCGATCAGCGGCGCCGGCAGGAATCCCAGCGCCAGGACTGCTGTGGCGGGCAGAAGAAGGAGCGCCAGACGAAGGCGCTGACTGGAAGGCACCTCGATGCCGGCCGGTGCATTCGCACGGGGCATGAGCATGGCGGCGCCCGCAGCTCGCAGCGCGGCTGCGCCTGCCAGCACTACCGCCGTACCTATAGCGATGGCGGCTCCCCAGTGGACCTGTAGGGCAGCCTGCAGGGTCGCAGCGAGGATGGCGAAGCCGGGGAACGGCGGTAAGCCGGCTACGACCGCCAGCGCACATGCCTCGGCGGAGCCAACCATACGGCTCGTGTAGCTGCCGGGTGGCAGCCCCTCAGCAACGCCGGCGGATGCAGCAAGCAGCGCGGCGGCCACCTGTGTCACCGCCAGCGCTGCAAGCGCCATCCCCACCCCCGCCGGGGTCTCGGTAGCGAGCCCGCACAGCAGGAACCCGCCGGTCAACAGCCAGAGCCCGGCCAAACGCTGGCCAGATGTCCGGGCAGCATAGAGACTCCATCCCCCTACCAGGGAGGTCAGCGCGCCGCCGGCCATGCTCAATGCAGCCGCCTGGCCTTCAGGTGCCAGGTGGGGATAGCGCTGCCACAATTGGAGAACCAGCACAGCGACGGCTGGACCGCTGTTCACAATCAGGGCGCCGAACTGCGGCGCGGAGACATGCTCGGCGAGCTCCCACCACCAGAGGCAGAACGGCCCCAAGGCAAGCCAGGCTATCAGCCCGACAAGGCTCAGCGCCACGATGAAGGCAGGCGATGCTGCCAATTCACCGTAAATAGCCAGTCCTCCGGCCAGGGCATACGCGACAAGGAGACAGAGGGAGCCGAAGACAACAAAGATTATATGTTTCAGCCCGGCGAGCGCAGCTGCGCCGGCCCGTCGCTTCTTGGCGGCGTGCGAGGGAGCCTCGTGAGAAGGCGCCAAGCCAGGCATGCTTTCCTCCATGACACTCGGGCCGGGCGCGGCGGGGACAAGTGCTGACACAGTACTTAGCAGGCCGGCAGCAGCGACGGCCGCCACGCGAAGCTCCCAGGGCACACCCGACTCAGGAGCAAGTGCTGCAGCAGCAGCAAGCAGAAGCAAAGCGGCATGCTGAGCGCGATCAACACGACACCATCCTGTCACCGCGACCAGGTATGCCGTCAGCACAAGACTGAGTACGGCCGGTAACACGATACCGGCGCCCAGCGATGGACGGGAAAGCAGCAGCACAGCGATCGCGCCGGCAAGTGCGGAAAAGGGCGTCCACCATCGCAGCACGCGCGCAGGCAGCACCAGGCTGCCCACCAAGGCTATCCCCACCAGCAGCGGGCCCGGGGGAATAGCCGGCTCGCCGAACTGCGCCAGAATTCTTGTCACAACCATACCCTCTCAGGGCTCCTGACGCTCAGCCGCCAATCCCCTCGGCCGAACCGGCTCACCAGCATGCTCCGCTTCCCGGGAAGAACCTTGCGGACGCGCCCTTCTGAGCTGCGCACGCGCTGATCGGGCCGGTTCCTGGCCGGAACGTGCCGAGTGGAAAAGGCCGCGCTGAGACCAGCTCAGGCTACCGGCAGCAAGATAGTGCCGCGCCATGAGAGACGATCCGGCAGCGGCGACGGCCAGTTGCAGCACTGCTCCTGCCAGGCCCACAACACCGGCTACCGGCCCGTCCTGGATCTGGAGCAGCGTCGCCCCATGGCAGAGCAGCAGAAGCCCGACGACGGCGTGGTAGAAATCCGAGGCCAGCAAGACGGCGAAGACGCCTGCCAGACCGAGCCAGAGGGCAGCGAATTCGAGTTCGGCAGGGCCGCCGACAATATGCTGGAGCGACACGCCCCAGGCGCCCACTGCGCTAACCAGTATGACGCTGAGCAGAAAGAAATCGTCGAAGAAGGCGTGCCGGCGCACCAGGCTCGCGTCGAAGTACCGTCCCTCGGCCATAGCCTGCATCCGGCCATGTCCAACCAGCCCCTGTAGGGTCAGCCCAAGCATCGCGCAGGTCGTGAGCCCAGCGGATCCCAAGCCAAGGCCGGCAGGCGCGCCGGCAACCTGCCAGACCAACACACCCGAGAGCACGTATTGCGCCACCAGACCGACCAGGCTCAGCCGCCAGTGCCGTGCCAGAACGGCGATCCCTCCGGCGCATACCAGCACCACGTCGACGACCACAAGCATGAGTACAGGCTTCCTTAAGAATGGCGCCACCAGAACGGCGTCACCCTACCCGGGCTGTATCCCACTCTCACCCTATCGTGCCGGCCCTACTGTGCCAGCAGCACAACGGTGGCTACACCCACCAGGACTGCACCAATGATGTAGTATCGGCCGTGGAGAACCTGCAGCAGCCCATGCCAGCCGGATACAGCCCGGTCCAGCGCCTCGCTGAAGTCAGGCCACCGCGGTCCAGGCCTGGTCTGGAGCGCTTCTCTGCCGGGTGCGGACCGCCGGAGGCGGCCGAGTGTGCTCGCCGCCCGCAGTAAGCCCAGCGCTGTGGCGACGGCCACGAGCCCCAGCACCGTTGCACTCAGCAGCTCAACTGTGCGCAGGCCGATCAGGTAAACGGTCGGATCAGGACCGCTCGCCGGCACCAGGTCCTGCATCGCCGTACTCCCGACGAGAAGCACGCCGAGCGGGCGCACGAGTATCGCCCCGGCCACTGATGCGGCGAGAAGCCAGGTGCGCGGCGCACCGACGAGCTGGGTGATATCAGACGGCACCCATGCACAACCGGTCCGGCCCATAAGCCCGATCATCGCTGCTGGAACCCCAAACGCGGGCACACCAAGCATCAGCACCGCCACTGCCAGCCACAGGTCGTCTGCCACAGTCCAGTACGCCAGGCAGCGACCAACGAGCGCAGCCGGTAGGTACGCCACAGGCACTGCCTGTTCCAATGTAGGCCGGCGAGACGCGAGCTCGTGCTCAACGAAGAGCAGTGCTGCAGCGAACAGCGTTAGCGCTGCGCCCGGCCAGCCGCGCCCTCCAGCGCCGAGCCCGACCAGTGCGACGCCCAAGAGGTCCCCGGCGATGGCACGCCACAGCCCCTGCGTACCGCCGCTTTCGTCGGAATGCAAGCGCGCAGCGACAAGCCGGAAAGCTGCCCATGCCGAGAGGCCTAGGCCCAAAAGCACCAGCAGGGGAGCCAGCCGTTCGGGCCCGCCGACCAGGCTATCGACCCGCCAGAGCAGAACCCACCCACCGGCACATGCCGGGATAAGGACTACCGCGCGCGCAGCCAATGGCCGCGCACTGTCTGCCAGGAGTTGTATAGGCAGGGCCAGCGCCAGCACCGCTGCAGCAATAAGACAGGCAGCGCCTGCGCCCGGTGCGGCCGCCGGAAGCACCGCGCCGATGGCCGGGGAGCCGCTTACCTGTGCCAGCCGCACAGCCGCCAGGAGCAACACTACTTCGGCCGTGAGGAGCAGAATGAGCAGTAAAGAAGGATGGGCTACGGCCGTGCGAGCAGGCGGACGACGCTGCTCAGGGCTGCCATACACGCACAGCCAGGCCCCACCGAGACTAAGCAGGCCGGCCAGCCAGGTAAGCTGCACCACATCCGGCGCGTTAGCCAGCAGGACCGCGCCCGCGCCTCCCAGGAGCGCAGCGATCACTGCCGAGGGCGGGGCGGCCGGCCACCAGGCGGCGATGCTTGTCACCGCCAGCGCTGTTGCAGCTGCCGCACCAAGCGCCAGGAGCGTGCCGAGCAGCGTGACCTCGATCCCCGCCGTGACGGCCATCCCAGGCCAGGGCACCCAGGAAAAGGTCCAGCGCGCCGGACCATACCTGGCAACGAGCGGCACCGCCGTCGCCGCCGGCACGAGTGCAATCAGACCGGCAGCGACTGCGCCGGCACGGAGGAGACCGGCGTGGCGCCGCCCGATGGAGCCGGCAAGAGCCTGCCAAAGCGCCGCCGCTCCAAGCAGTAGCGCCACCGCCGCCTCCAGCGCACCTACCATCCGTATCGCTCCGGTCCCCACGGCCGGCGCACCAGCTCCTGCTTGGCAAGCACCAGCGTCCGCGACGGCAGGTCTTCGTACAGGATGACGCCCGGTCCAACGCAGCTATACGGCCCGATCTTGCAGCCCGGCATGATGATGGCGTTCACGCCGGTACGGCAAAATTCGCCGATATACGTGGCGTTGGCCCCAGTGGGTGGTATCTCTGGACGGCCTTTGATCCGGTGCACCGTTGCCCCATCATCGAAGCGCAGGGTCCCGCACACGGTCGCGGCGCCGATATCCGTCGCCGTGCCAACGACCCCGGCCATCTCGCAATAGTGGTAGAGGTACGCCCGGTCCATGAGCACACCGCTCATTTCAGCGCCGTGGCCAACGACGCAGCGATGCCCAATGCTCGTGTAGCCGGCGATCTCACAGTAGTTACGCAGCACCGTATGGTCTCCTACGGCGACATTTGGGCCGAGTACCACACCATTGGTGATCGTGCTGTGGTCGCCGAGCCAGACTGTGCCGTGGATCACGCAGCGTGGCCCGATCACGCTCTGCTTGCCGGCGATAACACGGCCGTGGATCTCCGCCCCATCAGAAATCTTTGCCGTCGGGTCGATGCTATCGCCCTGAAGCTTCCGCGCCGCATAATCGAGAAAGCGCCGATTAGCCTCCAGGAGATGCCATGGCTTGTCCAGGTCGACGAACAGCTCGGTCGCCGGAACAGCCAGCACTTCCAATGACTCATCGAGCATAAGCTGGAGCGAGGCCGCCAGCTCTGCTTCCAGCGGCGGCATTCCGCCTACCGGAACGCTCTCTAGGATGCCCGGGTTGCGCTCGATATACGGTACCGCGCGGCGGTTGAAGGCATAGATGCCGCAGAGGCGATACTGCCCGCTTCTGGGGTGCCCTAGCACGCGCACGAGCGCGCCGCCGCTCGCCTCAGCACAGATCCAGTCGCGGGGCGCCTCACCGTCCAGCTCGGCGAGGAGCGCCGCAGCAGGCACGTCTTCGGCCGCATACGCCCGCGCCAGCGCCTGAACATTCTCCGGCGCGACCAGGAGATCGCCATGCGCGACCAGAAAGTGGTCCCCCTCGACCAGCGGCAGGGCGCTCAGCAGAGCATCGGCAGTGCCACGGGGCGTTTGCTGCGTGACGAAAGCAACCTCAGGTAATGCCCCGAGCGCCTGGCGAATGCGCCCCCCGTCAGGACCAACGACCACAACAAAGCGCCGACAGCCGGCGTAGCGCAGGGCATCGACCAGGCGTCGCACGGCCGGCACATTGGCGATCGGCAGGCTGCCTTTCGGCCGTGTCTCGCTATACGGCCACATGCGGCTGCCGGATCCTGCCGCCAGGATCACCGCCGTCTCCAGGCGGCGGCCTCCGTAAGGGGTCTCGGCCGGTGCTCCTCCATTCACTGCCTTGCCACTGCCTCCGGAACGCGGTCAGGCGGATTATACCACGCCCCTCTCGCTTGTCCGGCGTGCGGCTCTGTGGTAGATTGACGATAAGCCACCCGGAACAGCTAACGAGCCGCCTAGGCGCATCCCGTCTGGCCTCTCCCGGTCCGCGCCGGCCGGGTGTCGCACACAAATCACGCACACGGTTCACGTTTGCGCTTGCTGCGCATGAGCGCACACATCCTGCACACGAACGACCAGCACGGGCGCCTCGGCACCTTTCCACAGATCGCCGCGCTGATCCAGCAGTATCGCACTGCGTATCCGAACACCCTCCTCGTTGACACCGGCGACCTCGGACTAGCCCGCTACTACTGGCCTCTTATTGTCTCCGTACTGCAGCACGTGCGCTACGACGCCATCGTCCCAGGAAACCTGGAAACCCAGCTGCCGGATTCCGCCTCCGCCGCCGACCGCCTTACCGAAGTCGGGGCGCCGCTGCTCGCCGCCAATCTCGAGGACTGGTGGGCCCCATCTCAGCCTGTCCTGGTAGTGACGTGTGGAGACCTGACCATCGGCTTGCTCGGCCTCACCACGCCCTTGCCCTATCCACCCGGCCATCCGCTCGCGCCTACCGAGCGCCCCCCCGGCACGCCGGTAATCACCGACCCGATCGAGGTCGCGCGTGTGTGGGTGCCGCGCCTACGGCAGATGGCCGATGCGGTGGTTGTGCTATCCCACCTCGGCTTGGCCGGTGACCTGCCCCTGGCGCGGGCTGTTCCAGACATCGATCTCATCATCGGCGGCCACAGCCATCATCGCCTCGCCAGCCCTATTCGGGTCGGCCGGACCAGCATTGTGCAGGCCGGTTTGAACAACATGGCCATCGGCTGGTCGTCGCTGCGGCGGGAAAACGGGAGTATCACAGCGGAGTACCGTCTGCTGCCGGTGACGCTCGGTGCGCCTCGTGACGCCGTAGTAGAGGAGTTGATTCGGCACTACCTGGAGCGCTGCTATCCGGAGAAACTTGAGGTAATTGCGCACACCGAAGGGTTCGGTGGTGACCACGCCCTCGAGAACGGCTTCAGTAACCTTGTCACCGACATTCTGCGCCATGCTGCCGGAGCCGACATCTTTCTCACCAAAGCCAGCTTCATCGTGCCTCCGATTGAGCCCGGGCCGCTACGCCGCTGGGACCTGGAGATGCACGTGTTCCTGGCCACCGCCTCGGTCGTGGTCATGGAGCTTACGGGAGAGGAGGTGCTCGCTGCATTGGAGCATGGCGCCACCGACCCTGTCTTCACCTTCCTGCCACCGGAGACCCGCATGGAGGATGCCCGCCTGATCGAGGCCGCGGAGGTACGGCCGGCGACGAACTTCCTGTACCAGTCCGGCATGCGGCTTCTGGTCGATTACACACGGCCGTGGGGTGAGCGAGTAGTCCAGGCGCGCATCGGCCGCAGCAGCCTGCGGCGAGAGCGGACATACACCGTTGCTATGGACAGCTTCCTGGCGCAGGGCTACTCCGGCTTCCACTGGTTCACCCAGGGACGCAGCCGCCGGGAAGTGGGGAAGGTGATGGACCTTCTTGTAGACGAGCTCCAGCGACGCGCTCGGGCCGGCCCGCTGCGCGGACGGTTGGATGGCCGGCTCCATATGCGCGGCCTGCGCTTCGCCGGATGACGATGGGGAGTGGCTCGGCCGAATCTCGGCAAACCTGCTACACTGAAGCGTACCGGCATGGGGCGCCGGCAGCTCTGCCGGCCGCCCGCCACACCCTCTGTCCTGAGAGCCGCCGCACCAGCCCCACGCCAAATCACGGGGCCGGGCATCCGGTGAGGTGCATAGACATCCCGTCTCTGTGCTCGTGCCCCCGGTCAGGCCGGCGGAGGGCTCACCATGTCTCGAAAATCGGAAGTCGAGGAGCCCCATGGAGATCATCCCCGGTGCTGAGCGCGAAGAGGAGAACCATTTCCTTCCAAAGGGGCAGTCTCTGCCCGCACACGACGCTCGGTCTGGCAGCGAGCCGCGGCCGGGCATATCCGCAACCCTCCTGGAGACTGCGCCGGCGCAGGAAGACGGGAGTCTTTCTCCCGGCGAGATCCGCCGCATGGTGGTGCGACTGGCCTGGCCGGTCATTCTGGAGAACCTGCTGCAGACGATGATCGGCGTGGTTGACATGCTCATGGTCTCGCGCCTTGGCCGTGAGGCTATCGCCGGCGTCGGCGTGGCCACGCAGATCTTGTTCGTCGTCTTTGCCGGCATCGGTGCCCTGGCGATGGGGACCACGGTGCTGGTCGCGCGGTTCACCGGGGCGCGCCAGCCCCACATGGCCAGCCGCGTCCTGCAGCAGTCGGTTATGCTCTGCACACTCCTGGCAGGGATCCTGACCGTGGCCGGCGGCGCGGGCTCGTACTGGATGGTGCAGGTGCTGGGCCCTGAGCCGGAGGTAGTGCGGCTGGGCGGCGACTACCTCCGGCTGGTGTTCCTGTTTTCGTTCTTCCTAGTCGCCATGTTTGTGCTGGGCGGCGCGCTGCGCGGGGCAGGGGATAGCCGCACGCCCATGCTGGTTACCGCCCTGAGCAATGTCATTAATGCGCTTGTAGCCTACGTGCTCATCTTCGGCTTCGGGGGCCTGCCGGCTCTAGGCGTGCTGGGCTCAGCGTGGGGCGCCGTCAGCGCAAGGATCGTGGGCACGCTCCTCCTGCTTCTGGTGCTGCTGCGCGGGCGGGCCGGCCTCTATCTTCCCCTGCAGCCTGCTCGCTGGGTCATCGACCTTGCGCTGGCGCGTCGGATCCTGGCGATCGGCATTCCCTCTATGATTGAGCAGCTTTCCCGCTCGGGTGGCATGCTGGTGTACAGCACCGTGGTGATCTCCCTGGGCACAATGGTCTTCGCCACCCAGCGCATCACGTTCAATATTCTCGGGATTTCCTTTATGCCGGGCTTCGGCTTCGGCATGGCGGCCACGGCCTTGACCGGGCAGAGCCTCGGAGCGCGGCGCCCGGAGCAGGCGCGCCTGGCAACCTGGTTTGCCATGCGCTCGTGCATGATCTGGATGACGCTGGCGGCGCTGACCTTTTTCTTTCTGGGCGAGCAGATCATACGTCTGTTCACAAACGATCCGGAGATCGTACAGCTCGGTGCGCGCTGCCTGAAAATCATAGCCTTCGGGCAACCCCTGCAGGCCATCGCCATGGTAACGGCCGGCGGCCTGCGCGGCGCCGGGGACACGCGTTTTCCTATGATCGTGACGTCGGCCTCGATGTGGCTGGTGCGGATCCCGGTGGCCTACGTCCTGGCTGTGCGTGCCGGGCTGGGCCTGCCGGGTGCCTTTTACTCCTTCCTGTTCGGCTCGCTCCTTGAAGCGAGCCTGAACTTCCTGCGCTTTCGAGCCGGCAAGTGGCAACAGATCGAGGTGTAGCCCCTCACACGGAGGGCTGGTTTGTGGAAAACGTAAAAAAACAGGAGGATCCGGGCATGTCTGATCGTCGGGTGCGCGTGGCCTTGATCGGTGCGGGCCACATGGCCAACAGCGTGCATTATCCCTCGCTGGCAGAGTTCGAGGATGTAGAGCTGGCTGCCATCTGCGATCTGATCGAGGAGAAAGCGCGGGCGACTGCCGAACGCTTTCGCATCCCGCGGGTGTACACCGATTACCGGCGTATGATCGACGAGGTGGAGCCCGAGGCTGTGTATGTCATCATGCCGCCGCAGCACCTGTTTGAACCGGTAGTGCACTGCCTGCGGCTGGGCCGTCACGTATTTATCGAGAAACCGCCGGCGGTGACGACTTTCCAGACCAAGGCGCTGGCCTACTACGCCGAGGAATACCGCTGCATCACCATGGTGGGCTTCCAGCGCCGCCACATTCCGGCGCTCACTGCGCTGAAGCAGCGCGTGGAAGCGCGCGGGCCGATCCAGCAGGCAGCGGTGAGTTTCCTCAAGTCCACCCGTGATCTTACCCAGCCCGCCTTCGTGTATGGCGGGGTCATCGACCAGCTCACCGTAGATGGGATCCACGCCGTCGACAACCTGCGCTTCCTCTGCGGCGGTGAGGTGGTGGACGTCGTCAGTGACATCCGCACGCGCTACGTCCCGGGACCATTCCCCAACGCCTTCACCGCCCTGATCACCTTCAGCACCGGAGCGGTCGGCATTCTGCAATCCAACTACACCACCGGGCGGCGTATCTTTCGGGCCGAATTCCACGGCCGCAACATCACCGCCTACGTGGACGCCGACCGTGAAGCGTACATCGTGGCTGACGACGGCGAGCCTGAGCGCTATGACCCGCGCGACTTCTTCCCTCGCCGTGAACGGCACCACTACCTGGGCTTCTACCACGAGAACCGTCACTTCATTGACTGTGTGAAGGAAGGCCGGCAACCCACCAGCAACTTCGCCGACGCCGTCAAGACCATGGAGCTCGTTGATCGGATCTACCAGGCGCGGATGAAGGCGTAGCTCCTGCATGGGGCTAAGCCGGCTGCGGGGCCGGTCCGGCCCTCCCACTGCGCCGGGCTGATGGCCGGCATGGGGACGCCTGCCCTGCTGCTTTGTCCCGGTGAGCAGGGCAACAAAAAGCCGCAGCTGTTCGCTGCGGCTAAAAGCATATGGCCTGCCCCTCCGGCGAACTGGAGGGGCAGGCCAGCAAGGCCGGAAGGCCCATCCCAGGGGCGACACTCGGGCCGCCCTTGTTCTATTCCTGCCGAATACGGTCTCGAATTAGGGGCAATTTACACTGCCACGAAGCGAAGCAGTGGCTGTCAGCGGTGACGGACCAGGGGTGATACTAATGGTAGATGTGTTGATTATCGTAACATCTGATCCTACTACCCCTTTAAAGGGCACTATATAGTTAATGGTCAACGTTGCGCCAGGCGCGACCGTCTGTGGCACGTTATTGGGATCATTGGGATCCGGCGAGAAGCTTGCAGTGCCCTGACTCAGACCAGACGGGCCGGACAGAGTATCTGTCAACCCATTCACCGTAACGGAACACTTGAGATTGTTAGTAAAGATAATTTTCCCTCGGATCTGGCACGAGAACCCGCTAACTGAGGAAGGCTCAAGTGCATCAATTGTCTTGTCAACATCTACGAATCCCGGTGTGCATGCCACCGCCTGCGCCAGAGCGAGCCGGTGCATGCGCGGGGCCATGTAGGTCGCTGCCCCCGCTGCGGCAGCCCCGGCGCGCAGCAGCCGGCGGCGCGTGGCTGCGCTCAGGCCGCTGTACCTGGCCCCCAGAGTTCCGCTTTCCTGCCCTTCCATAGTTTCCCTCCCTCACATTAAGCTAGATCCCTGTTGATACCGGGTATACCTGCGCCTGCAGGCCTACCCGGCGTTCTGACAGGGATGGAAGCATTAATAACGTGCTTGCAGCTTACACGTACTTGCAGCGTAACGGATCCGGCGACAGCGTAACAATCCCCCCAGGGCCTAATTCTAGAAACTCTGGGCGCGCAAGAGGCGTACTCCTCTTTGACTATGCGGGCCCAGGGATCATACAGCGCCGGGTGACGTTACCGTCTACTCACCCAGGGCGAGCGGATTAAAGTTCGTCTCCCGGTCGTAGACGTCGATACCCTCGATGCGCTTCAACAGGGTGACAATGACGTAGGTAACCGGGGTGACCGCTGCCTCGTAGACAGTCTTTGTCAGCCACTGGGTCAGGATGGTCGAGGCCAGCGCTTCAACTGAGGGCATGATCCCGGCAAAGGCCAGGGTAACGAAGACCAGCGAGTCAAGCCCCTGCCCCACTAGCGTTGATCCGATGGTGCGGCTCCACAGCCATCGCCCCTGGGTCAGCACTTTCATGCGCGCCAGGACGATAGCGTTGGCGAACTCGCCGGCCAAGTAGGCGGCGAACGACGCCACCAGCAGGCGCGGCGTAAAGCCAAGGATGCGCTCATAGGCCGGCTGCGCGTCCCAGAATGGCGCGGGCGGCAAGAGCTGGCCGGTCCAGATCGCCAGGACCATCAGCAGGTTGCAGAGAAAGCCCAGCCAGATGACCCGGCGGGCCATGCGGTAGCCGTACACCTCGGTGAGCACATCGCCGAAGATGTACGACACCGGAAAGATAATCACCCCGGCCGGAAGAACCACCGGCTCTCCCGACCAGGGCAGCACAACGCCAGGGATAAAGAAAAGCTTGACGGCGATGATGTTGGAGGTGAGCAGTGCGGTAACGAACAGCGCCGTGATAGCGACAAACCAGTGCGAGACCTTCACCCCACCCTCCAGACGGCTCCAGGCTGCCAACAGAGGCCGGCAGCGAATATGATAGCCGATCAGGCCGGGTGCCGTGCCTCCCGCATGGCCCTCACGGCGGCCGGTGCGGGGTGACGCCGGGCGCGTTAAGCATCAGCCACGCGCGCCGGCTTGACAAGCGCGCGCAGGTCCCGCTTGTAAAAGACCCAGGTGCTGCCGACCTTGTAGCCCGGGAGCTGTCCACTCTCAATCAGGCGATAGAGCTTGGAGCGGCTGATGCGCAGGAACTCCATCGCCTCGGTGCTATTCAGCAGCACGTCATCGTCGTCGATCGGTGCTTCGCGCTTGAGCTGCCCCATGGCCAGGCTCTTCCTCCCATATTGTGCTGCAGGAGCGCGGCCGCATAGACGCGCTCCCCCCGTCCACACCTGGTGGACGCTCTCAGTGTAGAGCACCGCCACGGGCGCGGCGAAGCGGTGGGCGAAGCGGCTAGTACTGTCGGGGTATGCCATGCTGTTCCGTGCTGTTGTATGCCGCGGTACTGCGCGGCGTGCCGGGCCTTGATCACTCGGCAAACGAGCGGCAGCGGCCGGAGCACAGGTCCTGCTCAGCCTGGGCGTACCGCTGGGGATCGCCGATATCGAGCACGTAGCCGGTTGCTTCCCATCCATATACCGGCATGCCGGTGGCAAGAAGGCGCGGGATCAGATCGTGCCCGAAGTCGTAGGGCTCCTCGGGCGGCACAAGGCGCAGGACTTCGGGAGAAACCACATAGATGCCGGCATTGGCGAGGTCACTGAAGATCTGGTCAGGAGCCGGCTTCTCCACAAAGCGCACCACCCGACCGGTGCCATCGAGCTCGACGATGCCCGCGCGCGCCGGGTCGGGCACGCGGTACAGTGCCATGGTCAGCGCCGCCCGACAGGTCGTGTGCTGTGCCAGCAGGGGGTCGAGCGGTGTGTCCGTCAGCACGTCGCCGTAGAGCACCACAAAGGGCCGGCCTTCGAAATAGGGCTCCAGGCGCTTGGCGGCCCCCGCGGAGCCCAGCAGGCGCTCTTCGTACGAGTACGTAATACGCACGCCAAAGCGCTCGCCGTCGCCGAAGTGCGCGGTGATCACCTGCGGCAGGTAGTGCAGGTTAATCGCGATGTCGCGGATGCCATGATAACGCAGGTAGGCGACCAGGTGCTCCAAGAGCGGCCGCCCGGCCAGCGGCAGCATCGGCTTGGGCCGGCTCAGGGTGAGCGGGCGTAGGCGTGTGCCCTCCCCGGCCGAAAGGATCAACGCCTTCATGCGTCACCTCGTTCTTGCCCGCGCCGTACGGCTTATAGGCCCTCCTAGCTCCCAGCTTCAGGGAAGGTGGCGGGACATATCTCGTGGGCACGCAGAGCGCGGCTACATCCTGCGAATGGCATCGCGCAGCGCCTCGGCCAGCGCGTGGTTCAGCGTTAGATGCACATCCTCGATCTGCGCCATGGAGTCGCTGGGGACGACGATCGCCACATCCACCAGGTCCTTGAGCCGGCCGCCCTGGAAGCCGGTCCAGCCGATGGTCGCCGCCCCGCGGGCACGGGCGAACTCAACGGCTTTCAGCACATTGGGAGAGTTGCCGCTGCCGCTGATTGCCACAACCACATCGCCGGGCTCCAGCAGATTCTCCAGTTGCTCCATAAAGATATCGCTGTACGCCGCATCGTTTGCCCAGGCGGTGATGAGTGGCACATTGTCGGTGAGCGCAAGCGCCTTCACCCGCGGCTTGCCCGGCGAGATCGTGAGCTTGCAGAAATCGTTGGCCGCATGTGAGGCTGTGGCTGCGCTGCCGCCGTTTCCGAGGAAATAAATGCGCCGGCCATGCTGATACGCCTGCAGCAGCAGCGCCAGCGCCCGCTCGATCTCCGCCACTGGCAGGCGCGCCAGCAGGTCACGCAGGCGCGCGTAGTACCCGGCGATGCCGCCGTCCGCCGCCGGTCCATATCCCGCCATAGGCGTTTCTCCTTTTTTACTTTCACTTTAAGCCTTACCTTTAAGGTCTTACCCCCGGCCCCTCACCCCAGCTCATAGCTGATTGACACGTGCAGCCGCCCCTGCTCGGACGGCAAGAGCACGAGACGCACGCCTCGCGCGATCACCGGCCCGCCAGCCTTGATCTGGAACGCGCGCGCATGTGCCGGCTTGATGTATACAGCGCAGCGCAGGCCCTGCTCAACCGTAAGCTCCTCGTGCACGCGCAGGCGGCCGTTTGACCAGTCGTACTCCCGCAACAGGGTTGCCGGTACATCGACGGTGCCGTCCCAGCGCGCCGGGCGAACCGTGGCGCGCAGCCCCTGGGGCCGTTCTTCCAGCTCGCCTGTCAGCGCCCAGTGCGCCGCCAGCACCCCGCGCGGTGCAGCCAGCAACGGACGCAGTACGCGCCGCCACAGGCGCAGCGCCGCCGTGCCGGTCCGGCCGGCTGCGAGCTCCAACCGCAGCACAAAGAGCCAGAGCCGCAGGTCCCGGCCCAGCCGATTCTGCGCCAAGAATTCGCGTAGACGCGTCACCGGACGCGGTCGCAAGGGGTACAGAGCAAAACTCCCCTCGCTCTCCGCCTGCTCCGGCCGAGGATGGACCAGATTGCGCCACCCGCAGTCGGCCCGTCCGTAATAGACCACACTCGCTCCTGCCAGCGCCGTACCATACAGCAAGTTCATCGGCTGTCTGGCCGTGCGCACCAGGAGGGTCTGATGGGCATCATCGTAACGCACGAGCCCCGCCTGCGGAAAGACGCGCCGATGTGGCTGGCCCGGCGGTACATACTCGGCGGGCTCGTCCGTGATCGGCAAGAGATGCGCCACCCGCGCGATCCACGCTGCATCGGCCGTATGGAAGATCGGGCACACGAAGTCTCGGTCCGGTCCGGCATGCGCCGCAAGCGAGCCATCGCGCTGCTGGTGCTGCATCACCTGCTCCAGCGCCACCAGCGCGGCGGTGCGGTAGCGCTCGTCCTCCCACAGCTCCCAGGCGCGCAGGAAGGCGAAGATATCGTACGGGAAGCTGCCACTCTCGTCGGGCGCCTCCCAGAACCACCGCTTGGCCTCTAGGAGGAGGCTCTTGCGTCCGTCGGGCTGATGGAGCGCCAGGAGAAACTCAGTGCCCCGCCGGAGCGCCTCCAGCAGGCGGGCCCGCCGCGCCGCCTCCTCCGGCTGTGCGCTGCCCAGACACTCCAGGGCGTAGTGCGCAAAAGCCAGACAGCGAGACTGGTAGTAGCTCGTGATATCGCGGATGCCCGGATGGATGCCGGCCTGCTCGGGAGCGGGATGGTACGGCCAGGAGCCGTCGGCATGCTGCTCGTCGAGCGAGCGCTCCAGGCACTCCCAGATAATAGACCGCCACTCCGGCCGGCCCAGCAGCCGGTACGCTGCCGCCAGGCCCATGGCACCCCACAGCCGCTGGTTCGTGATCTCCTTGCCGGGCGCGTGGCAGGCCAGGTAGGTAGCCGCGTTCTCGGTGATCGCCTGCTCGATCGCTTGCTGCTCCTTTTGCTCCAGCCGGTCGCCGTGCATCAGGAGCAGCGTGGCGAGGGCGTCGGTAGCCTCGCCACTATCGATCACCGAGGTGGAGATATTGCGGGCATCGTGCCGCGCCGGCAGATAGATCCACGCGCCGTGCTCCGGATCGCGCGCCCGCCGGGCCAGCGTGCGCTGCGCACGCCGACGCGCTCGCTCGAGGTAACGCTCCTCTCCGGTCTCGCGGAAGAGAATGCAGTCGACAACGATGCTGCGGGCGTTCTTCGCCGTGTGCTCGATACGATGGCGCGGGCACACCAGCACACCGTTCGCCCGCGCTGGGCCGGCGAGGTACGTCGATACGCCGGCCAACAGCTCCAGAACGCGCCGCGGGATCATCGCCTGGATGCACGCAGCAGTGCACTCATGTTCGGGCAGGCCATGCCTCCTAGAGCCTTATGCCCCAGCCCGCTTGACCAGCTCCCAGACGTAGATCTTCGCCTGGTTCCGCAGGAGCGGTGTCAAGACACCCGCCGCCGCAGAGAGCGCCAGCGCCGGATACTGCAGCTTCTTGAAGGGCTCGCGGAAGTTGCGCACACGGTGGCGCACCTCGTCGGGCGGCGGCAGCGGGAAGAGCCGCCGGTCGCGCTCTAAGAAGAGCCCACCCTGACGGCACATCGCCAGCACCTGCACCGGATCGAGCGGCTTGAACGGCCCCAGGCTCGGATCGGGCGCCAGGATATACTCCACCGTGCGTCGCTTCTGCGAGTACAGCCCGCGCAGCAGGCGCATCAGCGAAAAGTACGAGAAGCGGTTGACGAAAGCGAGCACCATGCGCCCACCGGACTTGAGTGCCCGGCCGGCCTCGAACAGCACGCGCACCTGCTGCGCCTTCGGTAGACCCTCAAGCCGGAAGATGCACGTCACCACGTCGAGCGTGCCGTCCTTGAACGGCAGCGGCTTGTTCCAGTTGTACTCGTAATACACCAGCGGACGCTTTGTGCGCTTCTGCACGAACTCGGCCGTCTGCTCGGAGAGTTCCACGAACGCCACTTCTTCAGCGTCGGGATAAGCCTCGCACAACCCCTCGAGATAGAGGCCGGTGCAGGGGAAGAGGTCCAGCCAACGCTGCGGCTTGAGCTCGCGCAATCGCCCGCCGATGAGCGAGACCAGCGCCTCATATTCCGAGCGCACCGGCTTGTTGTAGCGGGCGCCCGAGCGGATGCGCGCCATCTGATATTGCCGGATCTGCTCCATCGACCAGCGATCGGGGTCCGGCGAGGTCGGCAGCAGCGTGCGTGGGCGATAGCGCTGCCAGTGCAGCAGGTCCTCCACCGGCCAACGCCGCGGGGCAGACGGCTGTTCATCGGGGTAGCCCACCAGCACCGTGGCGACGAACTCGATCTGCGGCGGCAGGCCCAGCAGCTTGCGCAAGAGCGGGAGATCATCCACCGTGGCGACCCAGTAGCCGCCCAGCCCGATCGAATGGGCATAGAGCAGCATATTCTCGATCGCCGCGGCAGTGCTCTGGATGCCTCCGGCGCTGCCCTGGGAGAACTCTTTGTTGTAGCAGGCGAAGATCGCCGCCGGGGCGAGCTTCACGTGAGGCACCGCCTGAGCGATCTCCGCCAGCCGCGCCGGGTCGGTCACCACGATGAAATCCCAGAGCTGCATGTTGCAGGCGGTCGGAGCCCACCGCGCCGCATCGATCAGGTTATGGAGTACCTGCTCCGGCACCGGATCGGGCTTGAAGCGGCGGATCGTGCGGCGGGTGCGGATGGCCTCCATCACCGTCATCGGCCGCTCGCCCGCGGTCGCCGGGGCGGCCGGCAGCTGCGGCGTTTCCGGCGCGGCGCTTTGGCCGCCGGTGAGATCATCGAGCTGGATCAGCGGTACAACACTTTCCTGCTGCACATCGCCCCGGCCGGTGGCATGGTGCGCGGGATCGGCTGCGCGCACGTCCGGCGTGCGAGAGTCAGTCGTTGCCATCAGACCTGCCGCCTTTCATTACGTAAGGATATATCCCTATGGCAAAACGAACGAACATAACGCTGGTAACATACAGATGCTACAGGAGCTCCGTCAAACCCAGCCGCTACCCGGTGCGGCGTGGCTGAGAGAGTAGCCATCGTGTCTTCCAGGCGCGGTATGCGAAGAGGAGCGGCAGGCCAAGCCACATGACGAGACCAAGGGGAGCCCACAGCGGATGGGGGCGGAGGGAAGCCTGCACGATATCGACGACGTCGGTCGTGGTCTCAGTGACCGGCACAAAGATATGGCGGTGCTCCCACCGGCGAAACGGTCCATGAAGTTGCCGGTCAACGAACCCCGCCGCGGCAACTTCCTGGACCTGCAGGACCCAGCGCAGGCTGAAGGGCCCCGCGCGTAAACGAAGTGTGACCACATCCCCGCCTGCCCCCACGGAGGAGCGCTGCTCTATCGTTACGCGTAGCGGCGGCGGCGTAATCGCCTCCAGGTTCTCCGAGCGGCGGTGGAACGCTGCGACCGCTGCGAGTGGCGCACGCACACGAAAGCGATGACGAAAGGTCATCGCAGTAGATCCCTCAGAGCACGCTCGATCTCTGTGTACGTGAAGGAGAACGCTTCCTGCTGAAGACGGGCAGGCACGGCCCGTTGTCCGCCCAGCAAGAGGAGGTCGGCGAGTTCACCAAGCGCGAGCCGCAGTGGAAGCGCCGGAACCCGCATGAAGGATGGCCGCCGCAACACGCGGCCCAGAGCGCGACTGAATTCAGCGTTGGTCACCGGCGTCGGAGCAGTGAGATTCCATGGCCCCTGCGCCCCTTCACGCTCGATAAGGAACCGGACGGCTGCCACATGGTCGGCGATATGAATCCAGGGCATCCACTGGCGTCCGCTTCCCAGCGGTCCACCCACGAAAAAGCGAAACGGCAGCGCTACCAGGGGAAGCAGCCCGCCATCGGCGCTCAGGACAAGACCGGTACGAATGATCACCCGCCGCACTCCCAGCGTCTCCACCTCCGCCGTCGAAGCCTCCCAGTCCACACAGACGCGTGCGAGGAAATCCGTCCCGGGCGGCGTGTCCTCTGTTACCAGGTCATCGCCGCGCGGGCCGTAGTAACCCACGGCGGAGGATTGCACAACTACCCTTGGACGGCGCGCCGCGGCGCGCACGGCCTCCACCACAGCGCGACCGGCATTCAGCCGGCTTTCGCGAATGCGGCGTTTGCGCTCCGCAGTCCATGGGAGCGGTGGGATACCGATGCTTGCGCCGGCGAGGTTGACGATTGCCTCCGCACCGTCAACCAGATCGCCCCAGCCATCGGCCGTGCGGCCATCCCAGCGGACAACCTGAGCTGCCGATGGCAGCGCGTGCGCTCGTGCGGGATCCCGGCTAAGGACAACTACTTCATATCCGCCGGAGAGCAAATGCTTTGTCAGCGCCCGCCCGATCAGACCGGTTCCTCCCGTAATAATAACCCGCACTGTTCTCTCCTTAGTATCTTAAATCTTAAGTTTTTACTTGTTTCTACCAGGGATTTATTATATAAAATTTACTCTGAAACTCTGAATTTAACCGATCAGGGATGCGAAAGTGCCTGGACCTCACTCTCGATAGCGGCAATAAACCGGCGAATGATCTCTGCTTGCTCCGCTCGACTGCAGCTCCACGCCGCTCTAGGGACATACCATGGCCCTCCAAAGCGCAGCCACACGGCCGCGCGTCTTCCCGCAAAGGAATAGTGCAAGCCGGCAGGCACAATAGGAATCGGCTGCCGGGCAGCCCGCTCAGCCAGGATGACGAACCTGGCGAAGCCGGGGCGGAACGGCACGAACGAGGAGGCGGCCGGTCCTTTCGGGCTATAAACGGGATCAATATTGGGGTATCCCTCTGGAAAAACGACGACTGCGCGGCCCTGGACAAGCAGCCCTACCGTATCTGCCACGGCACGGCGCAAGTACGCCGGCACCTCAGCGGCGCTGTAGGCGCTGCGGTGTCTGTGTGCGCGTGCCATCGGATCGCGAAGCGCCTCGGAGCGCAGCACCACCGGCCAGCGCGCAGTGCGGCAGGCCCATTCCATGAGCCTGCGCAGCGCCGGACGATCGACCCAATCGAGCGCGACGACAAACGAAAGCGGGCGGGGCAGTGTAGCAAGAAACACACAGGCGTCATAAAGATGATGGTAGTGCCGAGCGGCGATCAGGACAGGACCGGCCGGCGGGACAGCGTCTGCCCCTTCTGTGTACACGTCAAAGGATCGCCGGAGCATGAACCGGCTGTATGTGCGTAGCATCCACCAGGCCCATGTGGCCGCCGGGGAATCGACGCGAGTCTTCGGACCTGCGCAGCCGACTACCGGAAGCCGGAGGAAGCTGCCCTCTCCTTTGTGTGCTCTGCGGCCTGTATGTACGTCGCTCAGGTTGATACAGGCGCTTGGGCCGGACTGCCGACCGGCCGGCTCGGAGCCCCACGTTCTTTGAGCCAGAAGCCGAGCAAGATCGCGCAGACCGGGCCAATCCCGGAGACACTGGCCAGAATCGGTGGTATCCATAATCCTCCCCAGAGACTAAGCACCGTCGCAAAAGCAATGTTTGCCGCATACACTGCCAGAGGGATTCCCACCGGTACGCTCTCGTGCGGTGGAGTCCGGCCCCACAGATACCGGCTCAGCGCAAGGAATGTTAGGCCGGTGAGCGCCCAGCCGGCCAGGTTCGTGAGCGGCATGCCGAAATACGGACCGCTCACATGCCAGACCCAGAACTGCGCGGGCAGCCTCGAATGCGACATCGCCGGATCGAGAACTATATCCCAGGACACCAGCAGCCAGGTACCCAGCAGCACCGACCATCCGGCCCATGCCTCACGGGTCAGGCGCTGTACTAGGGCGTCCGCAAGCAAATACGAGGCAAACCCCATATAGAACCATGACAGCGGAATGCTTACCGGCACACGGTCAAAGACCCGCACCCCTAGTCCTGACATGTAGGAATAGGCCCCAAAGGGCCACCCGGTGCTCGTGCCAAGGAGTTCGTAGATCAGTGAAACCCCTACGCTTACTACAAAGAACAGCGCAGTACGGCGCGCTCCCAGCCGGCGTATGCCAAAGGCCAGCATCGTTGCTGCCCCGCACACGATATGTACCGACCCCGCATATTGCAGACCAAAGTTGAGCACCGGCAGGGCTGCTGTGTTTGCGGCCCAGGCATGCAACTTCGGCAGCACGACCAGCAGTCCAAAGAGGCCGAAACCCAGGGCGGCCAGATGGGCGGCAAAAAATCCGAGAACAAAGCTCATCACCATTCTCCAACGACTATCTCGCGGCCGCGCCAGGTATGGCGGCGGCGTAGCAGGCTATCCCACAACCTGACCACAGCCGGCAGATCGCAGAGAGGAGAAAGCCAGTAGCCCCATGGTCGCGAGGCATAGGCGCGCGCCATGCCCCACAGAACCCCCAGCCGGATACCGACGAGGAGACTGTTTACCGCAAATGCCCAGCGCCGCCGGCGGCGCTGCGGCCAGAGCAGCACAGTGAAAAGTAGGGGCAACGCCTGCACAAACGTGACCTCAATCAGCGCGACGATGCTGCGCGTTCGCCAGAAACGATCTCGGAGTGGGAGGGAGCGAGGCCAGTTGTCCCAGACATCCCGCCAGTTGCGATACATCCGCACTCTGGCAAGTGAGCCTGCCTCATAGAAACCGACCCGGTATCCCGCCGTAACCAGCGCGCGGGCCAGGGTAACATCCTCACAGAGCGAATCTTTGATCGCCTCGAAACCGCCGCAGGCGCGGAGCGCATCCTTGTGCACGAGAAAACACTGCCCGTTTGCCTGGACCGCATCGACCTGTGACACGGCATGCCCCGGCGCACCGAATCGATAGACGAGCGTAGCCAGGAACACAGCATGTACGAGAGCTTCCAGAGCGTCCGAGACCTCCTGCTGCGTGGCCACGCTGAGGGCGTGAATTCCGGCGCGCTGCGCGTGCACAACAAGTGACCGCGCCAGGTCCGGAGAAGGACGGACATCGGCGTCGAGCGTGAGCAGCCAGCAGGCCGACGATGCCGATGCATCGAAGCCTACCTGAAGGTTCCAGGCTTTGCCGTTCCATCCCGGCGGAGTCGGACCGGCATCGATCAGGCGCAGTCGCTTGTCGCGTGCTTGATAGTACGCAACCAGCTCCGGTGTGCCATCCGTCGATCCGCCATCTACAACGAGGATTTCAGCCACTTCTGGGCCCTGCTCCAGAAGACCCTGGAGACAGGGCGCGAGGCGCTCACATTCATTGAGCACCGGAACAACGACAGAAATCAGCGGCAGATTGCTCTCAGCAGCATCGCACGGCCGGATGGCCTGCCCATTGAACGTTCGTGCTAGACGCAGCATCACGCGCAGGCCGAACAATGCTTGAAGGAACGCAACAAGGCTAAGGAGACGGCTCATCAAAGCACGCATCGACATGTCAGAGCATCTCCGAGCGTGACCCGCTATGCTCATGCTCCGGCCGGCATGCAGCCGCTCGATAGCGCTCAGACCTCAGCGGCACAGAAAGGACTAGACGGCGCCGGAGGCCGGCGCAATCTGCATCCACGAGCGCGGCCGTAATCTCTGCAGAAGCCAGCACACCCGGGAGCCCAGCACCGGGGTGCGTGCCTGCGCCGACGAGATACAGCCCCGGCACATCTGCACAGCGATTATGGGGCCGGAAGTATGCCGATTGGAACAAAGTTGGCTCGATCGAGAATGCAGCCCCAAGATAACTTCCCAGCTCGCCGGCAAAGTCACAGGGAGTAAACCGGCGCTCCACAGCAATGTGTTGCCTAATGCAGGTAAGCCCGAGCCTGTGTTCCAGCATATCAAAAATCCGCTCTCGCAGACGATGAGGCATCACCGACCAATCGATATCTGCCTGCAAGTTCGGCACCGGAACCAGCACATAAAGCGTCTCTCCACCCGGTGGAGCGAGTGTTGGATCGGTGCGTGTCGGCGCATGAATGTAGAGAGCAAGGTCATCCTCAATCAACTCGTGATGGAAGATGGCTTCTACAATGGATCGGTAGCAGCGCGGCATCACGATGGTATGGTGATGCAAAGAGGGGTATTGCTTTATTAATCCGAGATAAAGAATGAAACACGACATAGAATACTTCAGATGTCGAAGTCTTGCTCCCCATCCTTTGTTTTGATACTGAGCAGGAAGAAGTTTGAGGTACGTCGTCGCCACATCAGCGTTGCTTACCACAACATCTGCAGAAAGCATCGCGCCGGATCGTAAACGGACACCTGCAGCTCGCTTTTCTCGAAGAATGATCTCGATTACCGGATCGCCACACTGTATGTTGCCTCCCAACTGTTCAAACTGGCGCGCCATTGCCTCCACAAGGGCATACGTGCCGCCACGTACGAACCAGACGCCTCCCAGGTGCTCAAGATAGGGCACCATGCTATAGATCGCACTGGCCCGAAATGGATTGCCCCCGATAAAGAGGGGATGGAAACTGAACGCTATCCGCAGGTGTTCATCCTGAAAGAACTGGGCAACGTAGCTGTAGACACTCCGGTATGCCCGAAGGCGCGCAAGATCCGGCACGATCTTGAGGAAACTTGTCAGAGAAAGAAATGGCTTCCTGGCAAGCTGCTCGAAAGCACGATGATAGATAACGCCAGTCGCTGCCAGAAAACGGCGATAGCCGGCAACATCTGACGGACAGAGCCGAGCAATCTCTGCCTCCATTGCTTCCGGCTCGCCCCAGTACGAAAAGCGCACGCCATCAGCGAAGCATATCTCGTAGAACGGACGCAGAGGAACCAGTTCAACAGCATCATCCAGATTGCTACCCACTGCAGCCCACAGCGCGCGCAACAGCTGTGGAGCAGTGATAATCGTCGGCCCTGTATCAAAGGTATATCCGGCTTCGCAAAACTGATATGCTCGCCCGCCTACACGCGGCCGCGCCTCAATAACTGTTACATCATGGCCGCGCGCTTGTAACCGCATGGCTGTTGCCAGCCCACCGACCCCACCACCGATTACGAGAACGCGAGCCATGACCGCACCTCAGTTTGAAGCTGTGAAGATGCCTCGCCGGGCGCCTCACCACAGTCTCGTCCCCACAGATGCACCAGTGCCAGCGCCGTCAGCACCTCACGAAATTTGACGAGATGGGAGACAACAGCCCGTTGACCAAGGACATTGTAGTCTTGTGCCTCGATTGCCTTGAGAATGGCCCGATACACCCGACCGGCAACCAACACGGCTAGGCGTACCTCAGGAGGCAGCAACCAGACCCCTGCAAGGCCGCGTGCGTAGTACATCTGAGCTCGTTCGATTTGGACGCGCATGAGCGCCCGAAAAGAGTCATCCGGTATAGCAGAGGTCGTGGCAAGGTAGCGCAACCGTGCCGGAGAATAACCAAACTGTGCCAGCTCATCAGCAGGGAGGTAACTCCGTCCCCGCCGCAAATCGCTTCCCAGATCCCGCAAGATATTGGTGAGTTGCATGGCAACGCCGAGCTCTGCTGCAGCACGATAGGAGGAAGTATGACGAGCTCCTAGCAGATGACACATTGCCAGCCCTACAGTTCCGGCCACGCGCATGCAGTAGATATACAGCTCCTTGAAGGTGCGTATTGTCACCGGAACCAGGTCTGTTTCTACACCATCAAGGAGGGCCAGCAAGTACGCGCGGGGCACGCTGAAGCGGCGCAAGACCGCTTCAAGCTCAATGGCAAGCTCCTCCGGCTCAGGCCTACTTCCGCAACCTTCCTGGTGAAGCCACCGGCGCCAGCCATAGAGCCTGGCACGGATTTGCTCGTTAGAGAGCTCCGGCGAAGGATCATCAACCAAGTCATCAATTACACGACAAAAAGCATATAACACAACCACGGCCCGGCGATAGCGCGCGGGTAAAAACCGAGCGGCGAGAGCAAAGGTGCGCGCTCGAGTCGAGAGGTACGACGCAATCTGTGCCGGCACAGGAGCGGCGGGATCATTTACGCTCATGAGGCCATCCCCGCACGGTGTGTGGCGAAGTCAGGCAGCGGAAACCATGTATGCTCTACCTGAAGCGTCACCTCTTCTACTACAGCCCCCTGAGCACGGAAGTGCGTGACCGCTTCATGCACCAACTCCTCCGGTGTCGAGGCACCGGCGGTCAGGCCCAGCACACGCGCGTGGGCAAGGACGGCAGGATCGAGCTCGGTAATCCGCCCTACGAGGTACGCTGGCGTTCCGGTCCGTGCAGCGACCTCACGCAGTCGCTGGGCGTTCGAGCTGCTCGTATCTCCCAGCACAAGCACAACATCAACCCGGTGCGCTAGCCAGCGCACCGCATCTTGGCGATTGCGTGTGGCGAAGCAGATGTCTGCAGTAGATGGCCGAACCAGGCCGGGAAAGCGTCGCTCCAGAGCCGCCATGACCGGAGCGACGTCTTCCGGACTGAGCGTTGTTTGCGTGACGCAGGCAACCCGCTGGGAATTCGCTATCACCAGGCGCTCGACGTCCTCAGGGCGCTCTACGAGGTGTATGCGTCCAGGTGCCTGTCCGAGCGTTCCCACCACCTCATCATGGCCGGCATGGCCGATTAAAACCACCTCATATCCTTCCTCGAGATACCGCCGGACTTCGCGGTGCACCTTGGTCACAAGCGGGCATGTCGCATCGAGGACGTCCAACCCGCGCGCGGCTGCCGCCTGCCACACAGACGGTGCAACACCGTGTGCGCTGAAGATCACGAGTGCTCCGGGGGGCACCTCGTCGATCTCCTGCACGAAGATCGCCCCTTTTGCCGCAAGCCGGGCTACGACATGAGGGTTGTGCACGATGGGACGGCGCACGTAAACCGGCGCGCCATACACCTGCAGCGCCCGTTCCACTATATCTACGGCGCGCACAACTCCGGCACAGAACCCGCGTGGAGCTACAAGCACAACCCGCTGGATCATAAACCTTCCTCAGCTCGTGCAGTAATGCTCTCGGCACGCGGCTCGCCTCCGGCATCGATTGCTTCAACCCCGGCGGCAAACACCGCAACGAGTTGCTGAAGATACGCCTCACGATCCGGTGAGTTCTCGCCCCCGCGCCGCAGCAGCTCCTCGTGGATAACAAAAGAAAGAAGTGCTCCGGTGAACTGACGGGCAAGCCAATCGGCGCGCAGCTGCCGGCGTGCCCTTTCGGGCAATGCACGCTCAATGAGCGCCGCTACGGCGCCCTGGGTAGGGTCAGACAACTGCTCGAGATAGCGGCGCCCCCATTCCGGGCGATGATGCGCCTCCACAAGGACAACCTTGAGGAGTTGTTTTGCCGGTATCGTGCTGATGCCGCGGAAAAACCCACGCCCGGCAGCCTCCAAGATCTCCCGAAGCGATGCCTGCTCCGGCAATCGCGCCACACCCTCGAGAGGACCGCCGGCCGCGCGCTCAAGGAGCGCCTCCATGATCGCTTCCTTTGATGGGAAATAGTGATACAACGACGCCGGACTCATCCCCACTGCCTCGGCAATCGCGCGCAAGCCGGTTGCTTCATAGCCATGCTCTGCGAAGAGACGGAGGGCCGCGTGAAGAATCCGTTGACGCTGCTCGTGATGTTGGGGTGTAGGACCGGGCCGCCGACCTGGCATCGTCACCAACCATGCATTCTTGGTCGTCTCTTCTCTTACGCTCTCGTACGAGAGCTACCGTAGGTGCGGCGGCATGCCTTGTCAAATACCCCATGTTCACTGAGCGACCGGTCCGCGCACCCTCCCTCTACGGCTAGATAGCTCCGGCATTCGCCGCAACCATGTCACCCGGTGCCGGAGCCAAGCGGTTTGTCCTTCGCTGGCTAGGCCAGCCCGCGCAGTCGGGCCCGATACCCATATCGCCAGGCAACTATCAGGATCGCTCCGAGGGCCAGGAGTAGTGGGAGAACCGCACCGACAGCGCCACCGGTGCGCGGGAGCTGCTGGGGCTGGTCGGTCGCGTCTACGCTCAACAGAGCTTCCAGAGCAGGCTGCTCACCCACCAGTCCCACGGCATACACGGTGTACACGGTTCCGGCGCTCAGGCGCACCTGAGGTACCTCGAGCGCTACAGTATTCGTTCCGGCGACGCGCACCTCGAGGTCATACGTGCCCGCCGGCACCGGCGTATAGGTGCCGACCTGCCGAAACGCAATATTCTGGAACAGCACCGGTCCTCCCTTCACGGCGATGTCAACCGCAGGTGCGTTCGGCGAGGCATGGACAAAGCGCACATGCGCGCGGTTTCCTACAGGGAGTGTGTTGTCGTCCATAAGGACAAGCGGCGCGATGCCGGCCAACCTGCCCGTTGCAATGACCGTGTAGTCGGCCCCGGCGCGCAAATCCAGGGCGGCGTCAATAACGACCGGTTGGGTAGCGCCTGCTGGAACGACCTGCACCGCCGCCCGACCTGGAGCAAGGGGGGCATACGCTGTGACCCATTTGAACGCAATATTCCGAAAAGCGGGCACGTTGTTCACAATTACGTCGACCGCAGGAGCGTCCGGTGAGGCGTGCACCACGCGCACGCGGGCTCGTCCCGCCTGGGCAGCGACGGGGTGTGCCGAAACTGCTACCAGCGCCAGGCTGAGCAATGCTACCATCCAGCGAAGCGCCATCCTGTGATCCTCCTCATTCATTTTTCTTCCAAACGTTCGTTTGGCTAATTCATGATAGAGGTTCACCCACCAGATGTCAAGGCGTATGGCCGCTTAGTCTGAAGAAAGACCGCGCCGCCTTGTCTTGGCTATCCTCATGGTCCAAGGCGGCATAGCGCAGGCATAGGACACTGAGTCATGCCGGTGTGCCCCGGCGTAAGGGCAATGAGGCAGTCGTACGAGGGTTACCCTGAGAAAGGACCGTAGAGTTCCTGACGCCACAACAGCTCCGTCACATAGGCCACGCCACACTTGAGATGGCGGCGGAACGTGCGCGGCGGTACATTCAGAAGATCGGCTGCGTGCTCCTGGGAAGGTGCCGGCTGGATATACGTGTGGAAGAGTGCCGCATAGGCTTTGCTCAGCCGGGGCGCGCTCCGCAATGTCTCTAGCGCCTGCATCAGGATTTCTCGCAGCGTAGTCACGCGCTGCGTAGTTGTCGCGCGCCAACCGCTCCGATCGAGCACCAAACGCGTCCGCAGGAGCGGATTTTCCCCGAGCGCAAGCGGTTGCTGGAAGGCCCGCAGCGCTGCCTTGACCGCCGCGGCAAACTCCTCCCGGCTGAGCGCCAGGACCTGCGTTGCTGTACCCGGCTGCGGAAGAACTGGCTCGGTTGTAAGCTCGCGCTCAGCCAAGAGCTCAAGCCAGGCTGCAGGAGGAACGACCCGCCAATCGTGCATGTAGACGCCATACCGCCGGCCGGCGATTTCAAAATCAGCCTCGGTAACGCGCGCAAAGTCCGCATAGGCACAGATAAACTCCCAGAGCTCCGGCTCGGCACAGGGAAGAAAGGTAACGGCCAGCCGCGCCGTACTCAGCGCGTAGCGGACTATCTGCACTGCAATCAAGCCCTGGACGGGCGAAGGGGCCTGATAGGTCTCCTGGGCAAGCCAGAAGCGAAACAGAGCGGCTCGCTCTCCCTCGCGAAGGGGACGGGTGGTCTCGAGATACTGCCATGCTGCTCGGGTCGCCGGATCGAACGCGAGGTCATGGACAGAACTCTCCTGGAGTATCACAGTGAAGAGCATACCGACCGGCCGGTGCGTGTGGTTGCGCACCACGCGCACGCCCTCCGGCTGACGCGACCACCAGTAGTCGGCAAGCTGTGCTGCCGGCTCGCCCTCGTGTTGTGCCACCATGGCGCGCAGGATTGGCCAGTCATCGGGGCGGGGGAGATCGATCCAGAGCGCCTCGAAAGATTCTACTTCTTCTTCAAGTTGAGTAAAGAGGGGCTGGAGGAGGGGATTATCGCGGTGCAGGTAGATGTAGTCTGCGAGCAGTGCCTGCTGGCTCCGTTCATCGCCCCTGTCGAGACGTGCAGCATAATAGGCCCGCGCTCGATCGTGGAGCCGGCGGTAGCGGTCGGGGTTGCGCCACCGGAGATCGGCCGCGATCGCCTCCCGCGCTAAGTCGTGCAGAACCACGCCCCGTGGCACAGCTTCGATGAACGAAAGCGTACGCAGCCACTGAAACAGATCGTGGGCATCCGGTATTGCCAGCATCTCAGCCAAGAGCGATTCGGTCATCACCCGGACGACTGCACAGGCCTCTATGGCAAGACGATGCAGCGGGCCGGGTGCCTCCAGCAGCAATTGCTCGAGCAGCCTACCGACCATATCCGGGGCCGCCTCCGGTCGAAAATCCAGGTCGGACCGCTGCGCGAAGAGATCAGCGACCAAGGAGAGCGCCAGCGGATGTCCGTGCGTAAACGCAAGCACGCGCTCCTGCTGTACAGCCGGCACTCCCCGTCGAGTCAGGTACAAGCGGCTTTCGCCCGGCGTCAGATTTCGCAGCGCAAGCACACGAAGCAGATTCTGCCAGCCGGGATCGGCCTGCCAAGGGGTTGCCGGAGGCCGGCGGCTGGCCAGGACGACCAGCACATGCGTAGAAAGCTGCCGCAGGAACACTTCACGCAGCCAGGAATCGAGCGGAGCCAGCGCCTCATACGTATCGATCAGCAAGACCTGCCGTTCCATGCGCGCCCACAGCGCTGCCGTGGGGTCCTCCTCCGGGCGCAGCTCAAGCACGCGTCGTAAAGCATCAAGAAACGCACTCGGCGTCGCCTCCATGGCGCGGCCATCGAGCATATAGACAGGGATCTGCTCTTGATCGCAGAGCAAGGCGAAGCGACGCAGCAAAGTCGTCTTCCCGACGCCGGGTGGGCCAAAGATGTACAGCACACTAAACGGCGCTTCAGCGCTGCCGAGCGCGCTCTGAAAGAGCGCAAGTTCGGCGGCGCGACCAACAAACTGCTGCTGGCGTGCCAGCGCCAGCCGATCGCCGACTGCTGCGCTCATGCTTTCCGTCTCTCCCGCCTCACTCACCACCTGGCAGCTCGCCTTCCCCTTTTGCTGCTTTTTTTTGCTACTTCTAGCTGCTAACACGACACCTGCACCGCAACATCCTGCGTTCACAGGATACCACAGCGCCGGCGGCATGATCAGCACCGGCCGTGCCAAAAGTGGCCGTAAAATGGCCGCTCGTTGACCTAGACTGCGCCCTCTCCAGGGCCTACCCTGGAGAGCAGAGAGAAGCCTGCGCCGCCCCTTATTGGTGAGGACGAAATGGTGAGAGCAGCGAGCCGGGAGCGGCGCAGCACTTTCTCACCGCTCCTCCCAGAGTGTCCAGAGTGTACGCCTGGAGGGGAGCTAGACGGGTGTAAACGCCGGATAACCGGCGTGAGTGTCAATAGTTCACTTCGTTAAGTCAGGTCAAGTTAAAGTTGAGCTAATTTAGGCAAGAAAGGAGGAACGTAGAGAAATGGTTGTTAATAACGAAACCCACGAGCAGGCATCTGCGCCATCCGCGGCGACAAACGCAACGGCTACGCGCAGCACGCTCCTGCGCCGCGGTGGCCTCATCGCCGGGGGAGCTGCCCTACTGGCCATGGTCCAGCCGATAAGCTTCCCCCAGGCATTCGCGCAGACTGCCGGCTGCCCGGAGAGCACCACCGACATTCTCAACGCCGCACTTACTGCGGAGCAACTGGCCACGACTTTTTACTACCAGGCCCTTGTCGGCGGGCCACCGAGGCTTCAGGTAGTCCATGATGAGGAGAAGCGGCCGTATTTCCAGGCAGCGCTCTGGGAAGAGTTTCAACACGCTGCCCTGTTCAGTAGCGTTGGAGCGAAGAGCCTGGCCGGGCCGAGCCCGCGGTTCTATTTTCCGGCCCCCACGTTCAGCAGCTCCACGCAGTTCCTTCGCGTGCTTGATGCGCTGGAAACGGCGTTCATCAGCGCGTATATCGCCGCAATTGGCGCCTGGGCAGGCGCCTCGCCGAACGCGGTAAGCAGCACCGGCTCGTTTACTCCGGCCCAACTCGCCAAGATCGCGGCGCAGATCCTGGGAATCGAGGCCGAGCATCGCGTGCTCGGGCGAGACGCAGGCGGCGAAGAGGTGCCAAATAACCTCATTCTCGAGCGTGCCCTCTTCTCCTGCGTGGGGAGTGCTACTAACACGTCGGGCACTGCCGTAGGCGCGCTCCTGCCCTTTGTGACCGGAGGCCCCGGCTTTGCAGGTCCGTATACGATGCCGAGCGAAGAACAGGTTCGTTCAGCCGTAGGAAGCGTAATAATTGCAAAAGTGATCAATCCAGGGCTTGCATCGCCATAGACTCTGCCACACCACGATACGCGGGTGCCGCCTGCCCCCGGCTGTTTCTGGTATCCAGCCAGAAACAGCCGGGGGCAAACTATTTTGTGAGGCTTGCAGTCGAGCGAGACGGCCGAGCAAGAAGAACGCTACACGGCAGAGGCGTTCACCACCCTACACCAGCCCTCTACCCTGCCCGCGCGACAGTCACCGTCTTAACGCTGGTAAAGAATTCCAGCGCCGCGCGGCCCTGCTCGCGAGAGTGCGAGCTGGACGCCTTCATGCCCCCGAACGGCGCCTGCGGCTCCACCCCGGCCGTCTCGCCGTTGATGCGTACCATGCCCGCCTCGATGCTCTGGATGAACGTGAGGATCTTATTGATGTCGTGGGTGAAGATCGAGGCGGAGAGGCCGTACTTCACTCCGTTGGCGATGGCGATGGCCTGCTCAAGACTGTCGGCGGCCATGATCGCCAGCACAGGCCCAAAGATCTCCTCTTGGGCGATGGTCATCTCCGGCGTCACATGGTCAAACACCGTCGGCTCGACGTAGTAGCCGTGGTCATAGAGCTCGCCTGTAGGAACACCGCCGCCGACAAGTAGGCGCGCTCCTTCTTGCTTGCCCTTCTCGATATACCCCAGCACGGTCTCGCGCTGGCTGCGCGACACCTGCGGGCCCAGATACACGCTCTCGTCCAGGCCGGGCCCCACCTTGAGCTCGCGCACCCGCGCCACCACGCGCTCGGTGAACTCCTTGAGCACCGGCCGGAGCACAATGGCCCGGCTGGTGGCGGTACAGCGTTGGCCCGTGGTGCGCATGGCGCCTGAGACCGTCAGCTCAACTGCCTGGGCCATGTCGGCATCTTCACACACGATCACCGGGTTCTTGCCGCCCATCTCAAGTTGGTACTTGGCGCCGCGGGCCAGCGCCGCGGCGGCTACCTGCTTGCCGACCTCGTTGGAGCCGGTGAAGGTGATGCCGTTGACGAGTGGGTGCTCGGCCAGCGCCTGGCCCACGACGCCGCCGCGGCCGGTGACGAAGTTCAGCACGCCTTCCGGCAACCCAGCCTCAATGAACGCTTCGACGACTTTCGCCGCAGTGACCGGCGTGTAAGAGGCGGGCTTAAACACAACGGTGTTGCCGTACACCAGCGCCGGCGCGATCTTCCAGCAAGGGATGGCAACCGGGAAGTTCCAGGGCGTGACGACGGCGACGACTCCGAGCGGGACCCGCGTCGTGAAAAGCAGCTGGCGCGGATCGACCGAGGGCACTACTGCGCCGATCTCACGCATGCCTTCGCCGGCGTAGTAGCGCAAAATTGTTACGCCGCGCAGCGTCTCCGCGCGCGCCTCGCCAATGGTTTTGCCCATCTCACGGGTCATGGTGCGGGCCACGTCTTCCGCCCGGCGCTCCAGCGCATCTGCGGCGCGGCGCAGGTACTCCCCGCGCGCCACGGCCGACAGGGCCCGCCAGGCCGGCAGCGCGACGGCAGCAGCCTCGACAGCGCGGGCAACTTCCTCGACCCCAGAATCCTGCGCCACCCCCACAATCTCCCGCCAGTCGGCCGGGTTCTCGCGCTGGAAGGTCTTGCCACCTGCAGCGGGAACCCATTTGCCCGCAATGTAGTTCTGGAACACGGGCGCAGATGTCTCAACAGCCATGTGATCCCTCCTGGTTCTTCGCTCTTCCTCATCGCGTATCTTGGCGTATTTTGAGCCGGTGTGTCCAAGCATCAGGCCATCGCCCGCGAGAAGGCCATCACAGCCCTACGGAGTGTCCCGGTCAGTGATGATCAACGTACGGCCGGATCTCTCGCTCCTTAAACTCCAGCACGAACGTTACCAGGGCGCTTACCGCAGCTTCGAGCAGGCGCTGGCCCTTCTCTTTGGTCGCCAGCGTCGGATCGCCGATAATCCCGGTCTTGGAGATACGGCTCCAGCGATCCTGGAACGTCACAGGAGACTTGCGGATCAAGTCGTTCCAGATAAACTGGGAGGGTGGGAAGTTGATGTCCCGCACCGCCTTGGTCATGTCCACCAGGTCGGGCCGGATCGCCAGCATGAGCGATGTCTCAGCCTCGCACGCGTGCGACATGCCGCCGGGGAACTGCGACTGCCGCACCTCTTCCCAGACCTCCTGCGGCACAAGCGTCCACCACGGTGCCATGGCGCAGATCGCCTCGGTCTGGTTCGTGATATTGCGCGCCACAATATCAAGGAACGGCACGTTCGAGCCATGCCCGTTGACCAGCACGATTTTGCGGAACCCGTGACGGGCTAGGCTCACGCCAATATCGGTGATATAGACGATGATATGCTGGGGCTGAATGCTGATCGTGCCCGGGAAGTCCATGTGGTGCTCGTTGAACGAGTACCAGACCGGCGGCATCACCAGCACATGCTCCGGGATGCGCTTCGCTGCTTCCTCACAGACGGTGCTGGCCGTGAGGACATCCACGGCGAGAGGGAGGTGCGGACCATGCTGCTCGGTGGTGCCAACCGGAAGCAGGATGACGCGCCGCTCGGCGACGGCGCGCTTGATTTCAGGCCAGGAGAGTTCGGCATAGTGGTACTTTGCCATCGCTCTTCCTCCACGCCAGCGGAACGCCTCCTGCAGCGCAGACTTGTTCGAGCGCACCGCAGGTAAAGCGCGCCGCTAGTAGTGTACCTGCGGGTCGGAGCAGGCGCAATGAGCACGCATCATATCCGCTGCCCCGGACAGCGCGGGACGGACCGCCGATCTTATGTTATGATAGCGAGCGTAGTCCCCCGAGAGCAGACACCTACAGTCCGGAGCACGCTCGATGCTCGTCACTGACGTGAAGCTTTCGCGCCAGACAAAGCTGCTGCTCTTCTGGACTGCCGTCGCGGTCACGCTGCTCTTCCTGTGGGCGGTCCGTTCGACCTTGAGCCCCTTCATCTGGGCAGCGATGGCGGCCTATCTGCTAAACCCGCCCACAACTTGGCTGCAGCGGCAGATGCGCGTGCGCCGCATCTGGGCTGTGCTCACGGTGTACCTTATCCTCGGCATCCTGCTCACCTGGGCCGGACTTGTGTTCGTGCCACGCATCATTGCAGAAGTTCGTGACCTGATCCGCACCGCGCCGGCGCTGGTCAATCGGGTGGAGGCATACCTGGTCGGCACCAATACTATCCAGATCCTGGGCATGGAACTCGATCTCTCCAACTAGACCGGTGAGATCGCACGTGCGCTCACGGACTTTCTGGGCCGGGTGTGGCAAGAAGCGCTCCATGCCGTGGTCGGATTGGTCGAGACGCTGTTGAAAGTCTTGCTCTTCCTCTTTGCGACGTTCTATTTCTTGCTGGACGCCGATCGCATCGGTCGCCTGCTTCATGACCTGATCCCAGTCCAATATCGTGCAGAGCTGCTCAGCCTGGCGCAGGACATCGATAGCGTGCTCGGACGGTTCGTACGGGGCGAGCTTATCTTAGTGCTCATCATGAGCACGGCAACGTATCTCAGCCTGCTGGTCCTGCAGATCCCCTACGCGCTCGTCCTGGGCATTCTGGCCGGTTTTCTGGAATTGATCCCGATCGTCGGACCTATTACCGCTGCGACCCCCGCCGTGATCATCGCGCTTGCCCGGCCTTCGCCCTTCGGCTGGCCCCAGCCGGTTCATGCCCTGGTGGTGGCGGGCGTCTACTTTGTCCTGCGCCACCTTGAAGATTACCTGGTCATTCCGAATGTGGTCGGACGCGTTGTTGAGATCCACCCGTTGGTGGCCATTTTCGCCGTCATTGCCGGAGGCACTCTCGGCGGCATCCTGGGGATGTTTCTGGCGGTACCGGTAGCTGCGGTGCTCAAGATCGTGGCGCGCTACCTCTACCTGAAGCTCACTCTGTGAGCACAGGCCTGACCCGGGTGCCGATGCAGCCGGTTCACTTAGGACGCCCTGCGCTGCATCGCGCCGGTTGTGCCGCTCCGTGGTATCATGTCGCTGACAGCGCCCGTGATTCAGGCATTCTGGCCGTTCTGGGGTCGCTCAGGGAAAGCAGGCAGACGGAACACACTGTGGAACGGAGCATGGGACGGGAGATGGCGGGCAAGCGTGCCCTCAAAGTCGGACTGCTGGGTCTTGGAGTTGTAGGGAGCGGTGTTGCAGAGATCCTCTGCCGCAAGGCAGACACGCTCGAGCGCGAGATCGGCCGGCGTGTCGAGATCGCCCGGGTGCTGGTGCGCGATCCAATCAAGCCGCGCCGGCTTGAGTCGCTACGCCCGCTGCTCACCACCGATCCCGCAGCGGTCCTAGACGATCCTGAGATCGATATCGTTATCGAGCTAATGGGCGGCGAGGAGCCGGCACGGAGCTATATTTGCCGCGCGATCAAAAATCGCAAGCACCTTGTGACTGCGAACAAGGAGGTCATGGCCAAGCATGGTCTTGCGGTGCTCCAGCTTGCCCAGGAGCACGGCGTGGATGTGTACTACGAGGCCAGCGTCGGCGGCGGTATTCCCCTCATTGGCACCTTTCGCCAGGACCTCGCGGCAAACGAGGTACGTGAGATCCTCGCGATTATCAACGGCACCACGAACTTCATTCTCTCCAAGATGGCGCAGGAAGGGTGGACGTTTGAGGATGCCCTGCACGCCGCACAACAGCTCGGCTACGCCGAGGCCGATCCCACGAATGATATAGAAGGCATCGACGCGGCGTATAAGCTTGCCATCCTCGCCTCGATCGCCTTCCGCCAGCAGATCCGCCCAGAGCAGATCTACCGCGAAGGCATTACCCGACTCCATCCGAGCGACTTCCGCTACGCCCATGAGCTGGGATATGCGATCAAGCTGCTGGCGATCGCTCGCGCCAGCGACGGCGAGGTCGAGGTGCGGGTGCATCCCACGCTTGTGCCCCAACACTGGCTGCTGGCGCAGGTGAATGGCGTCTTCAATGCGGTCCAGCTCGATGGCGATCTCGTGGGCAAGGTCCTCTTCTACGGGCAAGGCGCAGGGGCATATCCGACGGCGAGCGCTGTTGTAGCTGATGTCATCGACATTGTGCATAACATCAATAGCGGCGTGGCAAACCGCGTGCCGTTTCTGGTCAACGGACGCCGCCGTCTGCGCCCGATCGGCGAAGTGGCCAGCCGGCACTATTTCCGGTTCTGGGTGGCAGACCGGCCGGGCGTCCTGGCGAAGATCGCACACATCTTTGGGGAGAATAACATCAGCATCGCCTCAGTCTTGCAGAAAGAGTCTGATGAGACGGCCCAGTTTACTGAGCTGGTGATCATGACGCATGTCTCCCGCGAGGCCTGGGTCCAGCGTGCCCTCGAGCAGATCCGTACGCTCGACGTGGTGCGCGAGGTCGCGGCCTGCCTGCGCGTGGAGATCGGAGAGCGCTAGGCGGCGGACGAACAGTGAAGACCTCGGAGCGCATGCAGTCGGCTGGAACGCCCGGCATTATCGCGCGCTATCGCGATTTCCTGCCGGTCACGCCACGAACCCCCCTGATCACGCTGGGCGAGGGGAACACGCCGCTTGTCCCGGCAGAGCGCCTGGCTGAGATGGTGGGCTGCCGCGCTGTTTATCTGAAGCTGGAGGGCTGCAATCCCACCGGCTCGTTCAAAGACCGCGGCATGGCGCTGGCTGTGGCAAAGGCCTTGGAGCGGGGGGCGCGCGCAGTCATCTGCGCGTCAACGGGGAACACCGCCGCGTCGGCGGCGGCGTTTGCCGCGCGCGCCGGCATCGAGTCGATTGTGTTACTCCCGGCCGGGTATATTGCCCGCGGGAAGCTCTCCCAGGCGCTGATCCACGGTGCCCGCGTGGTGGCGATCCAGGGGAACTTCGACGATGCCCTACGCATCGTGCGCGAGCTGGCGGCGCGGCACGAGGTCGCGCTAGTGAACTCGATCAACCCGTACCGGCTGGAAGGGCAGAAGACCGCTGCCTTCGAGGTGTGCGACGTGCTGGGGCGAGCCCCCGATATCCTCTGCATTCCAGTCGGAAACGCCGGAAATATCACGAGCTACTGGATGGGTTTCACAGAGTATCGTAATCGCGGCCTGGTAACGAGCACGCCAAAGCTGTGGGGGTTCGAAGCAGCCGGAGCAGCCCCGATTGTCGAGGGTCGGGTGATTGAGCGTCCTCAGACCTTTGCAACGGCAATTCGCATCGGCAATCCGGCAAGCTGGGCACGCGCGGTGCAGGCACGTGACGAGTCCGGCGGGATGATTGACAGCGTGACCGACGAGGAGATCGAGCAGGCGTATCTCCTGCTTGCGCACCGCGAGGGGGTGTTCGTCGAGCCGGCCTCCGCCGCGGCGGTGGCGGGTCTTCTGAAGCACCGTGAGAAAGTGCCCCGCGAGGCCATTGTGGTGTGTGTACTCACCGGGAGCGGCCTCAAGGACCCAGATGCCACCGCACGCGCACGTGCTGAGATGCATGAGCTCCCCAACGACCTAGCCACGATTGAGCGCGCGCTCGGATGGCTTGCCCGCGGCTAGGGCTGCCCTCTATACTTAGGTGTAATATCGGTGTCATCGAGCTTATCCCAGAACTGGCGCTAGAATTCCCACATAGCACCGGGCGATCGGTACTGAGCACGGAGGCGGTGAGCCGGTAGGACAAGCGTCTTGGGACCCTTAAATCGGTGTAGGATGCCCGAGACGCAGGTCGTGTGCTCGGAGTGTTCGTTGGGTGCTTGCCGGCTGGAAACGCCGGCCGGGCGAAGGAGGTTCCATGCTGGATATAGGAATGCCGGAACTGATGCTGATCATGGTTATCGCCTTGATCGTGCTCGGTCCGGAGAAACTGCCCGACTTCGCCCTCCGTGTCGGCCGCATGGTGTATCAGTTCCGGCAGCAGTACATGGAGATCGCCAGCCAGATCCGCGCCGAGATCGAGCGCGCTCAGCAAGAAGTACAAGGGCTTACCGGTGACCTGGGCCTCGGCTTCGACGGCGCATCAAGCGGGAACACGCCGCGCCTGCGCGTGAGCATCCTCGGTGCCGTGGCCGGTATAGAGCCTACTCCTCCCACGAGGCTTACCGTGCAGAGCTCCGCCCTTGCTGCAGTGTGTGGCCGGCCGTTGCCTGCCGCACCTCCGGTCCCTGCCGTCGAGGCGTTGGCAGTCGGCGAGGCTGCGCTTGCCTCGCCCCATCCGAACGGTAGCCCCCACCCCGTGGAGACGCCTATGGCTCCGGCGCAGACAGTAGGCACGCCGGAGCAGAACGTGCCGCTCCACTAAACTGCACTAAACTGCCCGGCTCTGTCCCGCGTCGCCGAACACGCACGCTGTCTACGGCTGTCCAGAAGTCCTATTTCTATTGACCGTGCCGCGCCGGGGCACTACCCTTAAGACAGGTAGACACACTAACGCGCATGCCGGGCAGGATGGGCGGATGCAGGAGAGCAGTACCAGCGAAGTTTTCACCCTTGATGAATTGGCTAGCTACCTCAAGGCCGACCGCGTCGCAATTCTGCAGGTTGCAGAGGCCGGCGAGCTCCCCGGTGTGCGCATCGGTGGAGAATGGCGTTTCCACCGCGAGGGTGTACGGCGCTGGCTGTTGCGGCAAGATGTCTCCTCGGTGACTTCGCGGCGACGTGCCGGCGGGACCGTTGTTGTGATCGACGATGATACGGTAGTCTGCCGCATCGTGCGCGACGCGCTGACTGCGGCGGGTTTTACTGTAGAGACCTACCCCTCTGGAGAAGCAGCGCTCGCAGCCCTCCAGGAGTGTGAGCCGGACCTTGTCCTGGTAGATGTCGTGCTCCCCGGCATCGATGGCTACGAGGTGTGTCGGCGCATTCGCCGTGATCCCATGCTAAGTCGGTTGCTGACCGTGCTGATGACCACGCGCTCGTCCCTCTCCGACAAGGTGGATGGCGTAGCTGCAGGGGCCGATGACTATATCGTCAAGCCCTTCGATCCGGCCGAGCTGGTTACCCGGCTGCAAATGCTCCTGCGCCGTAGCGAGCGCGATCAGCAGCTCAATCCCCTCACCCTGCTCCCCGGTAATCGCGCCATTCAGCAGGCGCTGGAGGCACGCCTGAGTGGGCGCGAGCCGTTTGCCGCGTGCTACGCCGACCTCGACCATTTCAAAGCCTATAACGACCGCTATGGCTTCGTTGCTGGTGACGATGTGATTCGCTTGCTGGCTCGCGTGATCGTTGATTCAGTCGCTGCGCTCGGCGTGCCAGACGTTATGACCGGTCATATCGGGGGAGACGACTTCTTGTTCATCACCCCGCCTGAGCGAGCTGCGCCTCTGTGCGAAGCGATCATCCAGGCGTTCGATCACGCGATCGTCGAGTACTATTCGCCTGAGGACCGGGCGCGCGGAGGCATCCGTGTGGTTGACCGCACGGGCATTGAGCGAGAGTTCCCCTTTGTTAGCGTCTCGATCGCGATCGTGCAGTATCGTGGCGAGAAAGGGGTGCATCCGGCAGAGATCGCCCAGGCCGCCGCAGAGATCAAGCGTCTCTTAAAACGAATGCCCGGCAGCAAGTACTTCGTGGACCGCCGTGCGTTGCGCCCGGAAGGAGATGCTCTCCCTGCACAGGTGATGGAGCGTGCCGCGCGCTCCCGTACCGTAGAGAGCAGTATGCGATCTTGAGCAGGTTTGCGCCTGGCAGGGACGTGCTATAATCTATTGCTGCAGCACGCTGCTGCCCCCACAGCGGGGCGGCGTGCTCTTGGTACCAGCGTGATGGAGAGATGGCCGAGTGGTTGAAGGCGCGCGTCTCGAAAACGCGTAGGCGATGAGCCTCCTGGGTTCGAATCCCAGTCTCTCCGCCGCACATCTTTGTCGACTGCATACCTGCCCGCCACTCCTCTGCGGCGGGCAGATTTTTTTCTTCAATCGCCCTGATAGCGTCGGTCTTGCTCTCCGCCTCTTCGCCCCCAGCGTCGCGCGGGATGGTCCTCGCCCGGCATCCCCGGAGCACCGCGCGCGTGAAGCGCTGATGGTAGAATGGGGTATCTCGCCGGTGAGCGCATGGGTCCCCCCCTCAGGCGCCCGGCGACATAGGTACCGTCCAGCCATGCATGGGCCGTCAATGACCAGCTCGCCGCCGATGCGTATGCAGGTCGGCTCTCCCGCAGCTCCTACGAGCCCCGATGTGGTGCGCCGCATCGCGCGCAACTCGCTGGTGCCGATGGCCGCGCAGTTCCTTAACAAAGGGTTGTTTTGGGCGTTCAACATCTACATGCTGCGCGTGCTCGGCCCAGCGGGGAGCGGAACCTATGCCGTTGCAACCAACCTGGTTACCTACTGCGCGATCGTGGCCGACTTCGGGCTTACCACCCTGCTGGCACGGGACATCGCTCGGGAGCCACAGCTGGCCCGACGGTACACTGCGACTGGGGCGACACTGCGCCTGCTGCTCACGCTTGGGTCCTGGCCTGTGCTGGCGCTGGTTGCGCTCTGGCGCATGCACTCAGGCGGCGATGGGGACTTCGGGCCGGCACTAGGGTTGCTGGCACTGGGCCTGCTGCCCGGCGCATTAAGCGGCGCTCTCAGCGCGCTGTACTACGGCCACGAGCGCATGAGCTTACCTGCGGGCGTGCAGGTGCTCACCGCGGCGGTCAATGTGGTGCTTGGGGCAGCCCTGCTGTTCCTCGGCTGGGGTGTGCTCGGGCTGGCAGCCGCCTCGCTTGTGGCGAACCTCGTGACGCTGGCCGCGCTCTACGCCGCGGCGCGGCGCGATTTCTTTTCCCTCGAGCTTGGCTTCGATCCCGGCCTAGCGCGCTATTTTCTGGCAGCAGCCTTCCCGCTCATGCTTAATTCACTCTTGAATTCCCTCTTCTTTCGCATTGATATACAAATCCTCGATGCGAGCGGGCCGGTAGTTCTGCCGTGGGGTATGGCACTGCCTGGTGGCGAAGAGGCAGTCGGGCACTACACTGCGGCATATAAAGTTGTCGACGCGATGCAGGTGCTCTCCTCCAGTTTTGTGCTGGCACTCTTCCCCACGCTCGCCAAACGGGCGGGGACGGCCGACCACGTGGGGCTAGCCACCGCCTATGGACACGCCCTGCGCTTCCTCGTGCTTATTGGCCTACCTGCAGCGCTGGTGCTCAGCTTCTACGCTGCAGAGATCATTGGCCTCTTCGCCGGTCCACGCTTTCTTCCGCATAGCGCCCTGGCACTGTCCGTCCTAGCCTGGTTTATCCCGCTGAGCTTCGTTAACGGCGTGACACAGTACGTTCTGATCGCGCTGGATCGCCAGCGCCTGATCACGGTCGCCTTCGCCATTGCCACCGCCTTTAACATCGCGGCGAACCTGGCGCTGATCCCTCGTTTTGGCTATCTGGCCGCTGCCGCGACCACAGTAGCCTCGGAGTGCGTCTTAGTGGTGCCGTTCGGCTGGGCAGCCCGACAGGAGCTTCGTGTGGCGCTGGCCGACGGACTGCTGCTCCGGGTGCTCCCAGCGGCTGCGGTGGCCGGGGGCGTGCTCTGGGTCGCAAAGCCCTGGCTGCCCGCGCTGGCGCTCCCGCTGGGGCTGGGCGTCTATGCGCTGACCGGTCTGCTCTTCGGGGCGGTGGCGCGTTCTGACCTCATGCTGGTACGCCGTGCGCTGGCGCGCGGATAAGCCTTCTTTAGGGAAGTTTTTAGCGAACCTTGAGGATTCCTGCCGCCCGATTGCAGTAGTATGCATAATGTGACGGCAGCGGGCGGCAGGAAGCGACATCCCTGCCAGGCATCTCGTGCCCGGCACGCGTTTCCGGCCTGCATGTGCTCGTTTCCAGTCCCGTGGTCTCGCACATAGCCTTTAGTCTTACAGATCTTTAGTCTTACAGTCCACAGGTCCTCAACTACAGGTCCTCAAGTAAGGAGGAGCACCATATGGGATTGACCCGCCTCGCTCTGACGCGACCGGTCGCGATCCTGATGCTCTTTGGCGCGCTGATCGTGCTGGGGCTCAACGCATACACCAAACTGCCGGTCGACCGGCTGCCACGCCAGACGTTCCCGGTGGTGCAGATTGCGGTGAGCTACCCCGGGGCATCGCCTCAGGACGTGGTGGAGTTCATCATCAAGCCGATTGAGCGCGCCGTGTTTGGCGCGCCCGGCCTAGACTCGCTGGATGCCACAGCAAGCCAGGGCCAGGGTGTTGTCATCGCGCGCTTTGCTGAGGGAGTAAACCTCGACGCGGCTGCGGCCGATATCGACCGGCGCGTGAGCCGTATTCGCGGCCAGTTGCCCGCCGACGCTAGCGCGCCGTCGATCATTCGCTCAGATATCGGGCAGTTCCCCATCCTGAACGTGATTATGACCGGGCGGTTGCCCGCGGCGCAGCTCTATGATCTGGCCAGCGAAGTCGTCGTGCCTGCCTTGCAATCCATTCCCGGTGTAGCCGACGTCACGCTCTTCGGCGGCCGGGCACGCGAGATCCAGGTGCAGGTTGATCCCTTAAAGCTCAAGGCATACGAGCTCTCGCTGCAGCAGGTTGCCAACGCGATCACTCAGGAGAACGTCGATATTCCCGCCGGCAACGTCACGGTGAGCGAGCGCGAAAACACCGTGCGCCTGACCGGCCAGTTCAAGAGCCTGGATGAAATCCGGAACCTGGTTATCCCAGCCACCGGCGCAGCGGCAGCGGGGAGCACGCCGCGCCCCCCCGTGCGCATCAGGGACGTGGCCACCGTGGAGGATACCCTGGCCGACGTCACCCGCATTCAGCGCTATAACGGCCAGGAAGGCATCGGGATCACCATTGTGAAGCAAACCGATGCCAACTCCATTAAGGTCGCTGATGATGTAAAGAGCGCTCTGGCGCGTAACGGCCGCATCACGCGGCAGCTCCCGCAGGGCATCGAGTTTATCATCACGAACGACACCACCACTTCCACCAGGCAGGCGCTGGCGGCAGTGCAGAACGACCTGGTGCTGGCCGTGCTGATCTGCGGCCTAGTCCTGCTGGTGTTCCTGCATTCGTGGCGCAACACATTGATCGTGCTGTTCGCTATCCCGACCTCGCTGATCTCGACGTTCCTGGTGATGTTCTTTGCCGGGTTCACGCTGAACCTGATGTCCCTGATGGCCTTGGCGCTGTTGATCGGCATCCTGGTGGACGACTCCATCGTCGTGCTCGAGAACATTCATCGCCATTTAGGGCTGGGCGAGACACCGTTCTCTGCGGCGCTCAAAGGCCGCGCTGAGATCGGCTTGGCGGCGATGGCGATCACGTTCATGGACGTGGTCGTTTACGTGCCGGTGGCGTTCATGGCCGGCAACCTCGGCGCGCTCTTCCGCGAGTTCGGCCTCACCATCGCGACGGCGACGCTGTTCTCGCTGTTCGTCTCGTTTACGCTTACGCCGATGCTGGCCTCCCGCTGGATGAAGCCACACGATCCAAACCACAGAGCACGTGGCTGGAGCTTCAGCGAGTGGTGGGACCGCAACTTTACCAGGCTCTCGAACGGCTATGGGCGGGTGCTGGAGTGGTGCCTGCGGCACCGTTTCCTGCCATTCATGATCGGCGTCGTGGCGCTGGTCGCCTGCTGGGCGATGGTGCACTACAACGTCATCGGCAGCGAGTACGCGCCGCAGGAGGACACCGGCCAGTTCAATGTCAACTTTACTATGCCCCCCGGCACCGGGCTGGCCGTCACGGATGCGGCGGTGCGCCGCATCGAGCAACAGTTGCTGGCGATGCCTGAGGTAAAGACCGTCTTCACCTCCGTGGGCGGCCAGCGCGGCCGCTTTGCCAGCATGTCGGTCGAGCTCGTGCCCAAGGACCAGCGAAAGAAGAGCGTCTGGCAGATTATGCAGCAGGTGCGTGAGCTGGCGGCAGAGAACCCTGAGCTAACGGTACGCACGTCTATTCCGACAGGCTTTGGAGGGTTCGGCGGCGGCATCACGGTGCGTATCTCCGGTCCCGACGCCGACACGCTGTCGCGTCTGGGCGAACAAGTTGAAGCAGTGGTGCGCCGCACCCCCGGGGCAATCGAAGTGGTGAACTCGAGCCAGGCAGGCGAGCCTGAGATCCGTGCGGTGGTAGACCACGAGGCGCTGGCCGACCTTGGGCTAACCACTAACCAGGTGGCGCAGGCGATCCGCACGGCAGTCCAGGGCACGGTAGCCTCACAGCTTCGCGTCGAAGGCCAGACGCAGGTAGATATTCGGGTGATGCTGGACCGCGGTGCCGATAGACAGCTTGACCTCCAGGACCTGGAGACGGTCCCAATCCTGTCCAGCCGCGGCTTTCTGGTGCGGCTGGGCCAGGTGGCCAAGCTCAGCTACGCTACCGGCCCGGCGCAGATCAACCGCACGAACCGGCAACCGGTGCTGACGATCAGCGCCTCGGTATCCGGCAGGCCGCTCGGCGACGTGGCGCGTGACCTGCGTGCCGCCCTGCGCAGCGTGCCGGTGCCGTCTGGCTATAGCGTCAGCGTGGTAGGCCAGGCACAGCAGCTTGATCGCGCGTTCCAGTCGCTTGTCCAGGCGCTCACCCTGTCCGTGATCCTGATGTACATGCTCATGGCCGCCCTATACGAGTCGCTTATCCATCCCTTCACCGTGCTGCTGTCGCTGCCGCTGGCGCTCGTAGGGGCGCTTGTGGGCTTGAAGCTCACCAACAACACGCTCAACATCTTCAGCATGATCGGCATGATCATGCTGATGGGCCTGGTGGCAAAGAACGCCATTCTACTGGTCGACTTTACAAACACGCTGCGGGAGCGCGGTCTGAGCCGCTTCGAAGCGCTACGCCAGGCCGGGCCGATTCGCCTGCGCCCGATCCTCATGACCACCGGCACCATGGTCTTCAGCATGATCCCGCTGGCGCTGAAGCTCGGAGAGGGCTCGGAGACACGCTCGCCGATGGCGATTGTGGTGATTGGCGGATTGCTGTCGTCAACGCTGTTAACGCTGCTGTTCGTGCCAGTGCTATACACGTTCCTCGACGATTTGCAGGGCCTGCTGCTGAAGACCCTGCGCTGGCGGCCGGCCTGGCGGCTGCGTCTGCGTCGCCGCCCGGCACCTGCGCCGGTGCCCGAGCCTGCACCTGTGCCTGCACCGGCGGTGCAGCATACGCAGGTACCAAACCTGGGCGTGCAACCATTCTCTGAGGCTTAAGTCTGAGGCTTACGTATGACGCACGGCACTACCGCCCTGAACTGGAGTCGCATGGGCATTGCGTAGAGCTGCATAGGCGACCGAACGCCGAAAGGAGAGGTGTATGCGTCTCCCTGGTTGCTTGCCGGATCGTATGTATTCAGTTGCGGCGCGTCTCTGGCCCGGCCCGCGCCGACGACGGGCAGGCGTTGCCGGAACGATGCTCTTTGTGGCTACCGCTCTCGTGGTGGTGTCGGCCTGTACTGTGCAGCCTATCCCTGTCGGACCGTTCCGCATTGGCCCGCAGATAGGCCAGCAGGGACAGCCGGGTCAGCAGGTTCAGCCTGGAGGGCAGCAAGGTCAGCAACCGGCACAGCAGGCGCTGCCGGTTGGGGTGGCGAAGGTCGGCCGCGGGACCCTGACCTCGTCGGTGACCTACACCGCAACCATCCAGCCGAAAAAGCAGCTCAACATCCTGCCCCGCATTGCCGCGCGCATCATTCGCATTCCGGTCGACGTGGGGCAGGAGGTGAAGGCCGGCGACTTACTGGTGGAGCTCGACCATACCACGATCGATGCGCAAATTGCTCAGGCAATGGCGACGGTCAACGTGCAGCGGGCGAACCTGGCGGCAGCCCAGGCTCGGTTGAACACGATCCTGGCCGGGCCCAGGCCGGATGACGTGGCTGTGGCCCAGGCACAGCTTGACGCAGCCCGAGTGCGCCTGGAGCAGGCCCAGGCCGGCGGCCGCCCCGAGGATATTGCCGTGGCCACCTCTGCCCTGGAGAGCGCCAAGAACCGCCTGGCGCAGGTGAAGGCCGCCGGCCGGCCGGAAGATATCCGTGGCCAGCAGGCGCGCCTTGACCAGGCTAAAGCCCAGCTCCAGGCCGCCGAGGCCCAGCTCCAGGCCGCCCGCGTACGGTTGGAACAGATTAAAGCCGGACCACGCGAAGAGGACGTACGCGCGCAGCAGGCTGCGCTGGACCAGGCCAAGACTCGATTTGCCCAGCTCACCGACGCGCCGAAGGTGCGTCCGGAGGACCTGCGCGCCGCGGAGATCGAGGTACAGCGCCAGCAGGCCAACCTGGATAAGGCGCGGGCGGATCTGGAGACCCTGCGCGCCCGTGGCATCGGCTCCACCCAGTCTGGGGCGGCTGCACCGACGCAGGCGGTCTTCGACCAGATGATCGCCAGCGCAGAAGCAACGGTGCGTGCAAACGAGGCGGCGCTTCGCGCAGCGCAAAATAACCTGGAGAAGCTCAAGAACACCGGCCCTACGCCCTGGGATCTCCGGCTGGCCGAGCTCCAGGTGCACCAGGCCATGGCCAACCTGGACAAGCTGCGCAATGTAAGCCCGTTCGATATCAAGTCGGCCGAGGCGGCGGTGGCGCAGGCCGAGGCGGCAGTAGCACAACAGCGTGCTGCGGTGGCAGTTGCAGAGGCGCAGCTTGACCTCTTGAAGGCGCCGACGCCGTTCGATGTAAAGGCTGCTGAGGAAGCAGTGAACCAGGCCCAGGCGAACCTGGAGAAGCTCCTGAAGCCGAATCCGTTCGATGTCGCGGCAGCGCAGGCGGCAGTGGACCAGGCCCAGGCCAATCTGAACCTGAGGATGCACCCCTACACGGATAATGATCGAGCCGCTGCTGAAGCGGCCGTGGCGCAGGCTCGCGCCGCAGTCGAGCAGGCCCTTGCTGCCGTGGAGATCCAAAGGGCTGCGCTGAACGATGCCTTTATAACTGCTCCCTTCGACGGGATCGTGGCCGACCGGCTGCTGACCGAAGGCGCTATCTCCTCGGCGAACTCGCCTATCCTCACGCTTATCTCCAAGGAGATGGAGGTGGTCCTGAATATCGAGGAGAGCGTGATCGGGCGCATCCGCGAGGGCATGGGTGTGAAGCTGACGGCTCCGGCCTATCCCGGCGAGCAGTTCAGCGGCACCGTGAGCTTCATCGGCCTGAGCGCCGATACACGCAGTCGGACGTTCACAGTGAAGGTTACTCCTAACGATCCGGAGCGGAAGCTGCGGCCCGGCATGTCGGTGCAGGTGAAACTCGAGACCGAGCGGCACGAGAACGTGCTGACCGTGCCGCGCACGGCCGTACTCCAGCGTGACAATCGCAGTGTCGTGTTCGTCGTAAGCGATGGCGTGGCGAACATGCGTCCGGTGACCACGGGCCTGTTTGACGAGCGCGTGATCGAAATCGTCAGCGGGCTACAGGAAGGCGAGGACGTGGTGGTCTCGGGCCAGAACGTGCTGCGCGACAAAGACCCGGTACGCGTCGGCCAACCGGGTCAGGGTGGCGCAGGCAGCGGACCAGGTGGTCAGCGACCAGGCCAGGGCGGGCCCCAGGCAGGTCAGCCAGGTCAGCAGCCTCAGGGACAACCAGGCCAGCAGCGGCCGCAAGCGCCGGGTGGTTCGCAACAGGGGGGCTAGCGCCGAGAAAGCTGATCGTCAAGGGACGAGAGAGCACTGTCTCTCTCGTCTCCTCGGAGCTGCGATCGGTCCGCCCCAGCCACTCGCCCAGGCCGGACCGGCAGGGTGTGCCCGCATAGAGCTGGGGGCACCGGCATGCCGGCATACTGCGTGGTCCTCTCGCATCGTTGGCCATGCCCTTGCGCGCATTTGACACTTTCGGGGCGGATAGCGTATCCTTAGTGCGGTGCCCAAGGGGAACCGCGCGATGAGCGCGGTTCGAAGACCGAATCCTTTAAATCCGGTCCTGTGAGGCCGGGAAGGAGCAGCCGGTGGCACAGTTTACCTCCACATACTCTCAGTGCAATGGATGTAAACCTCTTGCCGAAGGGCAAGTGGTTTTTTTTGTGCCCCGTGCTCGCCCCTGCTCGCATCGACCGCGCGGCGCGCCTGCCGGCGCGCCGGTGTATGAGGACTTTCGTTCCCTTGACGAGGCAGTAAAGCATGTCCCGCCAAGCCGCCGACGAAAAGATCATCCTGGGCCCTGACGATATCCGCCGCGCGCTCGTCCGCATTGCCCATGAGATCATCGAGCGGAACCGCGGCGCCGAAGGTCTGCTCCTTATAGGAATGCGCTCTCGTGGCGTGCCCCTGGCCCGGCGTCTCGCCGCGTACATCCAGCAGTTTGAGGGCGTTGAGGTTCCGGTGGGCCAGCTTGATCCGACGCTGTACCGCGACGATCTGAACCTGCGCAAAGGGCTGGGGCTCACCGCGACGTATCTGCCGGTCGATGTCACCGGCAGACGCATCGTGCTGGTAGACGACGTGCTGTACACGGGTCGTACGGTGCGCGCCGCTCTCGACGCGATCATGGACTACGGCCGGCCGGCAGTGATCCAGCTCGCGGTGCTCATCGACCGCGGTCACCGCGAGCTGCCGATCCGTGCCGACTACGTCGGTAAGAACGTGCCCACCGCCCGTTCCGAGGAGGTGCAGGTGCGCCTCGTTGAGATCGATGGCCGCGACGAGGTCGCCATTCTGCACCCTGTGCCACAGCCCGCCTGAGACGGACCGGGAGGAAGCATTATGCCACTCTACCGTAAGGACGTCCTGGACCTGGACGATTTCTCGCCGGACGAAATCCGTCTGGTGCTGGATACGGCCGATGCGATGAAAGAGATTCTCTCGCGGCCGATCAAGCGCGTGCCGGCGCTGCGTGGCAAAACGGTTGTCAACCTGTTTTACGAGCCGAGCACGCGCACGCGGGTCTCGTTCGAGCTGGCAGCAAAGAACCTCTCGGCGGATGTGGTGAATGTGAGCGCGTCGGGGTCAAGCGTGGAGAAGGGCGAGTCATTGATCGACACGGTGCGTACGCTGCGCTCGCTCGGGGCGGACTTTGTGGTAATGCGGCACCCAGCCTCGGGAGCGCCCTACCTGGTGGCGCGGCACTTTGAGGGCTCGGTGATCAACGGCGGCGATGGATGCCATGCGCATCCCACGCAGGCGCTGCTTGATCTCTACACGGTCCGCGAGAAGCTCGGCCGCATCGAGGGGATCAAGCTGGTGATTGTAGGCGATATCGCCCATTCACGTGTGGCGCGCTCCGATATCTGGGGCTTTACCAAGATGGGCGCCCATGTGGTGCTCTGCGGCCCGCCCACACTGATCCCGCGTGGCATCGAGTGCCTGGGTGCCCGCGATAGTCTGGGGCACGGGTGCGTCTGCATCGAGCATGACCTTGACCGAGCCCTCGAGGATGCCGATGTTGTCATGGCGCTGCGCATCCAAAAGGAACGCATGATGGGTGGCTTTCTGCCGAGCCTGCGTGAGTACACGCGCTTGTACGGGCTCACGAGCCAGCGCCTCAGCCGAGCAAAGCGGAACGTGCTGGTGATGCACCCGGGGCCAATGAACGAGGGCGTGGAGATTATGCCGGAGGTTGCCTACGGACGGCAATCAGTCATTGAGGAGCAGGTCACAAACGGGGTGGCCATCCGTATGGCGCTGCTCTTTCTCCTCGCCGGCGGAAGCGGGGTCGTCGGCTAACGCCCGTGGCATCGCCCGATGCGTTGCAACGAGCGTGCAGGTGATGGCCACAAGCAAACGATGCGGGTGACATCTCGGTAGGGAAGAGACAGGTGCAAGACAAGGCAATGCAGCCACTGGTGATCCGTAACGGCAGGGTAATCGATCCCGCCCAAAGGCTCGACGCGGTAGCCGATATACTGCTGCAAGATGGGAGGGTCCGCGCCATTGCAGTACGCGGACAGGCTGAGCTTGGCCGGCCGGATGGAGCGGTGGAGCTCGATGCCGACGGGCTCGTGGTGTGCCCCGGCTTTATCGACCTGCATGCCCATCTGCGCGAGCCGGGGTTCGAATATAAGGAAACGATCGCCACAGGAACACGTGCCGCCGCCGCGGGAGGATTCACCACCGTGTGCTGCATGGCAAACACCAATCCGCCCATTGACACCCGAGCCACGGTGGAGTACGTGCTGCGCACGGCGGCCAGGGAGGGGGTCATACGGGTGCTGCCGGTGGCGGCGATCACGCGCGGGCTGGCCGGCTGTGAGCTCACCGAGATGGCTGATCTGGCAGAGGCCGGTGCCGTGGGTTTCTCCGACGACGGCAAGCCGGTGGTATCGGGACAGGTGATGCGCCGGGCCATGGAGTACGCCTCTATGTTGGGACGGCCCATCATGCCCCATCTGGAAGATCCGAGCCTGGCTGAGGGCGGCGTGATGAACGAGGGCCCGGTAGCCACGCGGTTGGGGCTCCGGGGCATTGCCCCAGAGGCCGAGGAGGTCGAGCTCTACCGCGACCTTGCTCTAGCGCGCCTGACCGGCTGCCACCTCCACGTCCTGCACGTTAGCACGGCCGGCTCGGTGGAGCTGCTCCGCCGCGCGAAGGAGCGCGGCATACGCGTGACCGCTGAGGTCACGCCCCATCACCTGACCCTGACCGACGAGCTCGTAGCGGGCCAGTGGCGCTCGGCGGCGTGGCGCCTGGAACCATACGACACGCGCACGAAGGTCAATCCACCACTCCGCTCAGCGGCGGATGTGCGCGCCGTGCTCGACGGCTTGAAGGACGGGACCATCGACTGCATTGCTACGGATCATGCACCGCACGCCGACGTGGATAAAAACGTGGACTACGACTCCGCCGCGTTCGGCATCTCAGGGTTTGAGACAGCGTTAGGCCTGCTCCTGGGATTGGTCAGAGAGGGAGAGATCACACTACCGTTCCTGATCGAACGACTGACCTTGCGCCCGGCTGAGATCCTTAACCTGCCATACGGCCGGCTGACGCCGGGCAGTGCGGCCGATGTGACCCTGTTTGATCCGGAGCAGGAATGGGACGTTGATCCGCAGCGCTTCCTTTCAAAAGGCAAGAACACGCCGCTGGCAGGTGCCACCTTGCGGGGCAAGGTGCAGCTCACCCTGTTTGGGGGGCAGCCGGCCTACGTGGGTGAGCGCCTTCAGGGAGTGCTGAACCTGAACATGGGATGGGGTGGTAAGTAAGGAAGGATTGAGGACGTTACCCTCACCCCCGCTCCTTCTCCCCGCGCTTGCAGGAGAGGGGAGTGAGGGCCAGACAGGACTAACGACGACCGATGAGTATGACCGCTCAACCTGAGCCACAGCGCGCCATTCTCGTGCTTGAAGACGGGGCCTATTACTGCGGCTACGCGTTCGGTGCCGAAGCCGATGCCGAAGGCGAAGTCGTCTTCAACACCGGCATGACCGGCTACCAGGAGATCTGCACCGATCCGTCCTACCGCGGGCAGATCGTCACGCTGACGTATCCGCTGATTGGAAACTATGGGGTCAACCAGGACGACGTTGAGTCGCGGCGCCCCTGGCTGCAGGCCCTGGTGGTGCGCGAGTACACGCCGGAATATTCGAACTGGCGCGCGGTCGATGACCTGCACGACTATCTGTACCGCCACGGCATCCCAGGGATGCACAGCGCGGATACCCGCGCCCTGGTGCGCCACCTGCGTACATTTGGAGTGAAGCGTGGAGTGCTTGTACGCGTCACTGACGAGATGCTGCCGCGTGGCCCGGATGGGCCGGCGATGTGGCTGACCGGCCGAACGCCGGGGACGCAGGAGCTCGTGGCGCAGCTTACCGAGCGAGCGAAGCGCATTATCCCACTCTCAGAGCAACCGCTGGTCGAAGCTGTCACGATCGATGCGCCGGTGCACCTGGACAACGCGGGCGGGCCGCGTGTGGTAGTCATGGATTGCGGCCTGAAGCAAAACATTGCGCGCTCGCTTGTGCGGCTGGGCGCCGACGTGACCATCGTGCCGTATGGCACTCCCCTGGACGAGGTGCTCCGGCTCAGGCCACAGGGCGTGCTCGTGGGCAATGGCCCCGGCGATCCCGAGGCAGCGCACCGGGCGGTGTCTCTGCTCCGCGACCTGGTCGAACAGAACCGCCGCGATATGCGTCTGCCGGTGATGGGCATCTGTCTAGGCCATCAGCTCCTCGGACTGGCCATCGGTGCGCACACCAGTCGGCTCAAGTTCGGCCATCGCGGCGGCAACCAGCCGGTGAAGGATCTGCGCACCGGACGGGTGTACATCACTACCCAGAACCATGGCTTCCAGGTCGACGCTCAATCCATCCCGCCGAAGAGCGGCTTCTACGTGAGCCATATTAACCTGAACGACCAGTCGGTCGAGGGCCTGGCGCATCCCGACCTGCCGGTGTGGAGCGTGCAGTATCACCCGGAGGGCGCGCCGGGACCACAGGACAATCAGTATCTCTTCGAGCAGTTCTTGCAAAAGGTAGTGAAAACAACAGCATAGCCCTTCCCTGGCTATTCCCAGGAGAGCGACCGTTTGAGGTCCTTCGTCGAGGCGGGGGACCAGGAAAGGGCAAGTCTCGTACCTAGAGGGAGTAGGCGTGGGTACCTCCAGCACTAAGCCACAGAAGGTTTTGATCATCGGATCCGGTCCGATCGTGATTGGCCAGGCTGCCGAGTTCGATTATGCCGGGACCCAGGCATGCAAAGCCATGCGTGAGGAGGGCGTGATCTCGGTCCTGGTCAACTCGAACCCGGCCACGATTATGACCGATCAGGATATCGCCGATATCGTCTACATCGAACCGCTGACCGTCGAAGTGCTGGAGCGTATTATTGCCCGCGAAAGACCCGACGGCATCTTGCCGACTCTGGGCGGGCAGACGGGCCTGAACCTGGCCGTGCAGCTTGCCGAGGCAGGGATTCTTGATCGCTATGGCGTGCGACTGCTTGGCACGCCGTTGGAAGCGATCAAGCGCGCTGAGGACCGCGAGCTCTTTCGCGATTTGATGCGATGTATCGGCGAGCCCATCCCGGAGAGCGTGCCGGTTACGACGGTTGAAGAGGCAGAGCAGTTCGCCAGGAAGATCGGCTTTCCGCTGATTATCCGCCCGGCCTACACGCTGGGCGGCACGGGCGGTGGGATCGCATACGGCTGGCATGATCTGCGGGAGGTAGTGCAGCGCGGCTTGGTGACCAGCCCGATCGGCCAGGTGCTCGTCGAGCGCTCGCTGATTGGCTGGAAAGAGATCGAATACGAAGTCATGCGCGACTCCGCCGATAACTGCATCACAGTCTGCAACATGGAAAACATCGACCCGATGGGAGTGCACACCGGCGATTCCATCGTGGTCGCGCCCAGCCAGACGCTTTCCGATCGTGAGTATCAGATGCTGCGCTCAGCAGCGCTCAAAATCATCCGCGCCCTGGGCATCGAGGGCGGGTGCAACATCCAGTTTGCGCTCGACCCCCAGTCGTTCCAGTACTACGTGATTGAAGTGAACCCCCGCGTGAGCCGCTCCTCTGCCCTAGCGTCGAAGGCAACCGGCTATCCGATCGCCCGCGTCGCCGCGAAGATTGCTCTCGGCAAAACCCTCGATCAGATCCCAAACGCCGTCACCAAGAAAACGACGGCTGCGTTTGAACCCGCACTGGACTACGTCGTCGTGAAGATACCCCGCTGGCCGTTCGACAAGTTCCCGTACGGCGACCGGACGATTGGCACCCAGATGAAGGCGACCGGCGAGGTAATGGCCATCGATCGGTCCCTGGAAGCGGCACTGCAAAAGGCAGTGCGCTCGCTGGAGGTGGGCGGGAAGAGCCTCCTCTGGGAAGATGAGCAGTGGTCTGAGCGGGAAACAGGCGGCCGCGCCGCGACGCTGGAGAAGCTCTTCGAGCTCATCGCCCGCCCCAACGACTTGCGCCTGTGGGCAATCATGGCTGCGCTGCGCCGCGATGTGCCGGTTGAGAAGCTCCATGAGCTGTCAAAGATTGATGTCTTCTTCCTGAACAAGTTCCGCAATATTGTCGACATGGAGCGGCGGCTGCTGCGTGAGCAGCTCACGCCGTCACTGCTCTTCCAGGCAAAGCGTCTGGGGTTCTCCGACGACCAGATCGCTGAGCTCACCGGCCAGGCCAGCGCCGATAAGATACGCGAGCTGCGGGCGCAATGGGGCATCAGACCGGTGTACAAGATGGTTGATACCTGCGCCGCCGAGTTCGCTGCTGAGACACCGTACTTCTACTCGACCTATGAGGTCGAGAACGAGGCCGAGCCGCTGCGCGAGCCGGCAGCACTGGTGGTCGGCTCCGGGCCGATCCGCATCGGGCAGGGCATTGAGTTCGACTATTCGTCGGTCCACGCAGTGTGGGCCCTGCAGCAGAACGGCCTCCGCGCGATTATCGTAAACTCAAACCCGGAGACGGTCAGCACTGACTTCGATACGTCCGACCGCCTGTACTTCGAGCCGCTGGACGCTGAGAGCGTGTTGAATATCCTGGAGAACGAGGCCGGCGCGTCCGAGAACAGCGCTGGAAATGGCTCACGCCGCGAGCTGTGCGACCTGAGTAACGCGCCTCCCGTAGTGGTCCAGTTCGGCGGTCAGACCGCTATCAACCTGGCAGAGGCTCTGGAGCGCGCGGGCGCCCGCATTCTCGGGTCGTCGGCACGGGCCATCGACATCGCCGAGGACCGCGAGAAGTTTGAGGCCTTCCTCGACTCGCTGGGAATCCCGCAGCCGCCCGGCGGGGCGGTGACCTCGGTTGAAGATGCGCTGGTAGTGGCGCAGCAGATCGGCTATCCGGTGCTCTGCCGGCCTTCCTACGTGCTGGGCGGCCGGGCTATGGAGATCATCCATGACCCGAAAGACCTGCGTCGCTACGTTGCCACGGCGCTTGCGCTTGATACTCGGGCACCGGTGCTCATTGACAAGTACCTGGAAGGGAAAGAGGTCGAGGTCGACGCGATCTCCGACGGCGAGGATACCCTCATTCCCGGCATTATGGAGCATGTCGAGCGCGCCGGCGTCCATTCGGGCGATAGCTTCGCGGTCTACCCGCCTGTTGATGTGGCGCCCGCGGCTATCGAGCAGATCGTCGACTACACCTGCCGGATCTGCCGCGGGCTGGAGATCAAGGGCCTGGTGAACATTCAATGTGTCATCTACCAGGATCAGGTGTACGTCCTGGAGGTGAACCCGCGGGCGAGCCGAACGGTGCCGTTTCTGAGCAAGGTGACAGGCGTGCCCATGGTGCGCCTCGCCACTGAGATTATGCTGGGCCGCCCGCTGCGCGAGCTTGGCTATGGGGTAGGGCTGTGGCCGGCACGCCGGCTCGTCGCGGTGAAGGCACCGGTCTTCAGCATGTCTAAGCTCGGCGGTGTCGATACCTACCTGGGCCCGGAGATGAAGTCTACCGGCGAAGTCATGGGCATCGATACCAGCTTCACCCCGGCGATGTACAAGGCGATGGTTGCCGCCGGCCTGGGGCTCCCTCCCTCAGGTGAAATCCTTCTCTCCATAGCCGACCGCGACAAGCCAGAGGCCATCCCTATCATCCGGCAGCTTGCCGCCTTGGGCTATACCTTCTGCGCCACCAGCGGCACCGCTGAGTTGATCCGATCGCTTGGACTGCCGGTGCGTGTGGCACGCAAGCTGCGCGGCCGCCGTGCCGAAGAAGACCTGCGTCGGCTCGATCCCGAGGAGACCCCCACGGTGGTCGATGTGATCCGGCGTCGCGAGGTGATCGCCGTAATTAACACGATGACCGGGGCTGAAATTCCCTTGCGGGATGGGTTCGAGATCCGCCGTGCTGCAGTTGAGCTCCGCATTCCTTGCCTCACGTCGCTCGATACGGCACGGGCGCTTGCCAGCGCGCTGGCAGCTGGCACCGGCTTGTACAGCGTTCGCCCTCTCTATGAGTATGTCGGCTTAGGACCTGTTGTGGCCGGTGCACCCAAGCACTAGCACCGCCATTGCGCAGGAGGACCACAGGATGAGAGATCTGCCTGGAACGTCCTGGAAGAGCCTTCGCCGCGTAAGGCTCACGCGCCGCATGGTTGCCGGTGCCCTCGCCGGGGGTATCAGCGCTCTGGCAGCCGCCTGCAGCGGTCGGGGACAGAGCGGCGGAGAAGGGGCGGGCAGCACCGGCTTCTCGCGGCTTGGGCCGGAGGGCTTCCGGTTCGAGCGGCCGGTCGCGCTGACCTACTGGAAATCGCTGGAAGGGCCGCGCCATGAGGCCCAGGTGAAGCTGACCGAGGACTTCAACGCTACACGATCAGACATCAAGGTCACGCTTGAGCACGTTGGCACGTACGCCCAGGCCGCTGAGAAGCTGCAGGTTGCTCTAGCCGGCGGAACCCCTCCCGATGTCATGATGCTGACGGTGGATTCGTTTATGCCCGGCTTCGCCCGCCGTGGGGCGCTTTACCCCTTGGATGACTTCGCCAAGGTAGATAAGAGCGCCGGCATGGATCGCTATGTGCCGGGCTTTCTCCGGGATGGCACCGTTAACGGAAAGCTCTACCAGCTTCCCTTTGCCCGCAGCACGCCGCTGTTCTACTTCAACCGCGACCATCTCGCCACCGCCGGTCTCCCCAATGTCGCGCCTTCCACCTGGGACCAGGTGCTCGACCTCAGCCAGCGCCTCACCCTCGCCGGCGTGCCGCAGCCCGACACAACCGACCAATCCCGCATCGCCATGGGCATCGCCGCATACTGGTGGCCCTTCCAGTCGATCTGCTGGGCCTTTGGTGGCCGTCTCTCCGACGATCAGTTCAGGCCAACGGTGACGCAGCCGGAAACGATCGAAGCCCTGCAGTTCCTGGCCACGATGATCGAGCGCCGCATCGCCCGCGGGTACTCTACGAGCGGCAGGTTTCAGACCGCCTTCGTCCAGGGCCAGACCACGTTCCTGATGGAGTCCACCGCCCAGCTCACGCAGATCGAGCAGCAGGCCCCCTTCCGCGTCGGCGCGGCCTTTATGCCGGCCCGAAAAGAACGGGCTGTCCCCGGCGGTGGCTCGGGCCTGAGCATTATTGCCTCGATCCCAGCGGAGAAGCGAGAGGCCGGCTGGGAGTTCATCAAATTTATGACAAACACACCGAACACAGTGTACTGGTCTATGGCGACCGGGTACATGGTCGTGCGCACCGATGCGCTCTCCGTGCCGGAGTACCGGCAGCATCTGGAAGCAAATCCGAACGCCAGGGTTACCTTTGACCAGATGGCCTATGTGCGCACGCATGACGCAATCGTTGAGGTGCCCCAGGCGCCGGCCGCCATTGAAGACGCGCTCCGGCAGGTCCTCGTCGAGCGTGCCCCGGTGAAGACAGTCCTGGAGGAGCTCCAGCGTAAGTTGACGGTGCTGGCACAGGAGGCGCAACGGTAGCCAGCTTACTCGACCAGCTCTACTACATCCCCGTCAGAAAGCACATAATCGCGACCAACACGCTGGCCGTCGAACTTCGTGGAGCCCCACACGAGCGCGTACTTCAGGTTTGCCTGCAGGTCTTTGTGGATCTTTGCCGCTAGGTCTTCCACTGTGCTTCCTCGCGGTAAGATGGTCGGCGCTGTGAAGTCGGGCTTGCCATGCGGCGGCCGCGTGTAGACCCGCACGACATCGAGCGCGCCGTAGAGGGCGCGCTTGAGCTCTTCTAAACCTGTGCCGCTCTGGGCCGAGATGCCGTAGAGCGGCAGGGCATCGCCGTGCTCAGCGCGCCAGAGCTCACGGAACACCTCATACGTCTCGGCCGCGTCGGGCAGATCGAGTTTATTTGCCGCCACCACCACCGGCACACGGGTACGCAGCCCCTCCTCATCCGTAGCACCGCGCCCCCCTCCTGGAGGCACCGGCTCGATGCGTGCAGCCTCGAGCGTGCGCAGGAGCATCTCCAGCTGGCTGAGCGGATCATCCTCGAGGTCGACCATGAGCAGCGCAGCATCGGCCTGACGCACCAGGGCACGCATCCACGGCTCCATGCCCTCGTCCGTCACCGGGGGCAGATCAACTAGCTGCACCCAGACGTTTTCGTATGGCATCATCGCCGGCATGGGCAGCACCGTAGTGAATGGATACGGGCCGATCTTCGGCTGCGCACCCGTGAGAGCAGCCAGCAGCTGCGACTTGCCGACGTTGGGCGGGCCAACCAGCGCTACCTGCCCGGCACCCTCTTTCTTCACCACGTAGAGCTGGCTGCGCGAGCCACGGCGGCGCTCGGCTTCCTCACTCAGCCGGGCAATGCGCGCGCGGAGCTCCCCCCGCAGGTGATCGGTGCCCTTATGTTTTGGCATGATCGCCAGCATCTGCTCCAGAGCCTCGATCTTTTCCTGCGGGGTCTTTGCCTGACGATACAGTTTCTCCGCTTCGAAGTACTGTGGAGGCAAATTCGCCGGCACGACTGCACCTCCCTCGTAGAATATTATTGTAGTCCGCCTGTCATGCGCGGCGCTGCGGCAGGGCAAGTGCTTTTCTCAGCTTCGTGACGGTGCGGCGTGACCTCGTCGCCGGGTTCCAGACTGTTCGCTCGAGAAGAACAAAAACAAAGGCGAATGCCCCGGAGAGGGGCATTCGCCTTGACGGTAGCGTGCAGGAACAGGCGTCGAAGCAGCGCTACAACGGTTGGCCTGCTACAAGGAGCACCGACGGAAACCCGTCGGTGCGACGCATGCTGCTATAGGCCCTTGTAGCAGGCGCGATGATAATGCAGCATACGGCGGCCGGGCATAGACATCACCGGCAGGTGGTCCTTGGCCACGATAGGCTCGCGGCACGCCGCGCACAGATGCCCGGTCGGGCGGTTCGCTGCCTCATGGTCGAAAACGGTGGACGACCGTGCGGTCTTGCCCAAGCCTTCCGTATCCTTCCGCTTGCTTGCCATTGTCGTGATCCCTCCTCGCTTTGAGCGCCGTCACGGTGATCGCACGCGGCGCATACGAGCTGTGAACAGTACAGAAAAAATGCACAAACCACCTCTGCGTGGCATGCAGGTGAATCCTATCACGCCGGTCCATCCCAAACAAGTTCGCTCACCTACCTGGGGGAACACCGCGGCGCGGCTGGACTTGCATCTTGGCGCCACAGATGGTAGCGTGTGCGCCCTCCGGCATAATCCAGCCTGCTATGCCGGCCGTCTCGTTGCATGACGGTGTATACTGTGGTATTTCACGATGAACAGGGACAGATTCCGGCCAGTTTGAGGCAACGAAGGCGAATCAGCCATGGACGCACTGGTATTTCACAGACAACTGGAACTGCGCGCACCCGACCTCGTGGCCGCATTCGCCGGGTGGCCTGATGCCGGCAGCGCGGCCACGCAGGCACTCGTGTACCTGCGCGATCACCTGCCGGCCGAGCGGATCGGGGAGATCCGTTCAGACAGCTTCTTTGATTTCACGATGGCGCGGCCGGTCACGGTGATTCGGGAAGGCGTGATCCAGCGACTGCGCTTTCCAACATTTGAGCTCCACGCCTGGCGTAACCCGAAGGCTGACGCTGAGCACGACCTCGTGCTCCTGCTTGGCACCGAGCCGAACCTGCACTGGCACCGCTTCCTCGAGGCCGTGCTGGCACTGGTGCGCCAGCTGGAGGTCCATCGCGTGATTACGCTCGGCGGGTTGAATGACCGCGTGCCGCATAGCCGGCCGGCGCGCATTTCTGCAGTGGTCACGCGCGCGGACATGAAGCCGCGGCTGCGTAGCCTGGGTGTGCTGTTCTCGGAGTACGAAGGCCCAAGCAGCATCCATACGAGCCTGCTGATGGCCTGTCTGCGGCATGACGTTCCGGCGTGCTCGCTCTGGGGCCATGTGCCCAGCTATGCTCAGGTGCCCTGGAACCCAAAAGTCTCCTATGGGTTGCTGACGTGCCTGAACGCGCTCCTCGAGCTACCGGTTGACCTGGAACCGCTGCGGCGCCGCGCCCAACAGCTCGATGAGCTGTTGGACCGGCTGGTGCGGCAGAACCCCGAGCTGGCGACAGCCATCCGGCAGCTGGAAGAGGAATTCGACGCAGGGGCTGAGCGTGAGCCCCTCTCCGAAGCCGAAACGCTCCCGCCGCTCAGCGAAAACGTGATCCGCCAGATCGAAGAGTTGCTGCGCCGGCAGGGCGATGAGCGCGACAACCGAGGCCAGCGCCCAGAGCAAGAATAGGCGTAGCAGGTACGGACACAGCCTGATCACGATGGTAGAATTGGCATACGCACACAGCAAGTGATCTGCACGCGTAGCCCTTTCCTTGACGTGTGCTTGGACTTCTTGGACTTGACGTGCTCTTGAAGGGGAGGAGATCAGGTGGGAGAACGGGTCGGGCCCGTCGTCGAGCACTCGCTGGCGAACGGGCTGAAGGTGCTTACCAAGGAGATCCACTACGCGCCGATCATTACCTTCTGGGTCTGGTATCGGGTAGGCAGCCGCAACGAGCTCCCGGGCCTCACCGGGGCCTCGCACTGGGTCGAGCACATGATGTTTAAGGGCACGCCGAAGTATGGTAAGGGCGTGCTTGACCGCATCATTTCAGAGAACGGCGGGGTGTGGAACGCCTTTACCTGGATCGATTACACGGCATACTTTTCCACGCTGCCGCGGGAGCGTCTGGCTTTGCCTATCGAAATGGAAGCCGACCGGATGGTCAACTCCCTGTTCGATCCCAACGAAGTGGCAAGCGAGCGTACCGTGATCATCTCTGAACGGGAGGGTCGCGAGAACTATCCCGAGGCGCTGCTCTACGAAGAAGTGCACGCCGCCGCCTTTAAAGTACATCCCTACCAGCATCCAGTGATCGGCTGGAAGACCGACCTGCAGCAGATGACGCGCGATGACCTTTACAACCACTACCGCTCGTTCTATGCGCCGAATAACGCGGTGGCTGTGCTGGTCGGGGATTTTGACACCGATGAAGCCATGCGGCTGATCCGGCAACACTTCGAGCCTATCCAGGCGCAGGTCACTCCGCCGCCGGTGCGCGCGGTGGAGCCGCCACAGGAGGGCGAGCGGCGCGTGACGCTGCGGCGGCCTGGGCCGACGGCCTACTTCCAGTGTGTGTACCACGCTCCTCCGGCCTCGCACCCGGACGTCTACCCGCTGCTTCTGCTTGATGCCGTGCTCTCAGGCGCCAAACCCCTGGGCCAAGGCGGCCGCGCGATGGGACGCTCCTCCAGGCTCTACCGCGCGCTGGTCGATACCCAGCTTGCGGCATCGGCGAGCTCCCATTTCGGGCTGACGAAGGACCCCTACCTGTTTGAGCTCTACATCACCCTGCGCCCCGGCGTGCCGCTGGAGAAGGCGGAGCAGGCGTGTTTTGAGGTGATCGCGCAACTCCAGCAGGACGGCCCCACTGACGAGGAGTTCGAGAAGGCGAAGCGTCAGTATCGCGCGCAATTCGTCTATGCCTCCGAAGGGGTCCAGAATTACGCGCGCTGGCTGGGCAGCATGGAGATGGTGCACACGTACAAAGCCTATGAGCAGTTCCTGGAGAACCTGTCCGCCGTGCGAAAGGAGGACGTGCAGCGCGTGGCGCAGACCTATCTGACCGAGAACAATCGCACCGTCGGCTGGTTTATTCCGGCGCCTGCAGCGTAGCCAGGGGGAGGTGGACCAACCATGACACAGACGATTCCGCCGGGGCCGGCCGGCTCGGTGCTAGCGATCCAGCGCGCGACCCTCTCAAACGGGATCGTGGTGCTGGGGCAGGAAAACACTGTCGTGCCGGCCGTGACGATGCGCCTGAATGTCCGGGCCGGCAGCGTCTATGAACGCGATGAGAAGGCCGGCCTTGCCAGCATCACGGCCTCCATGCTCCGCCGCGGCACCCATCGCCGCACATTCCAGCAGCTCAATGAGGAAACCGAGTCCGTCGGTATGTCACTCAGCACCGGCGCCAATTCCTTCCTCGCCGAGGCAAGCCTGCGCTGCCTCAGCGAGGACCTCGATCTGGGCATCGATGTGCTGAGCGATGTGCTGCTGAACCCTGCATTCCCGACGGATGAGCTGGAAAAGGTGCGGAACCTTGTGCTCACTGCGCTGCGGGAAGCCGACGACGACACGCGGGCCATGGCCGATCGCACGTTCCGCGAACTGGCTTATCCCGAAGGGCATCCGTTCCGCCGCCGCACCAGCGGGTACATTGAAACGGTGCAAAGCATCGGGCGCGATGACCTCGAACAATTCCACCGCGAGATGTACCACCCCGACGGTGCCATCGTTACGGTGGTGGGTGCCGTACGCTTTCCCGACGTCGTCGACCGACTTGAGCGGGCACTGGGCGGGTGGCGGCCGAAAGGGACGGCGGCGCCGCTCGACGTGCCGCCGGTGTCGCCGCAGCCGCAGCCCCAGCGGCCGGTGCGCGAGGTCGAGCTGAAAGGCAAGAGCCAATCGGATTTCGTGCTTGGCCATCCGAGCATCCCACGCCGACACCCGGATTGGTACGCGCTTTCGATGGCCAATCTGATCCTGGGCAGGCTCGGGCTGTACGGCCGCCTCGGCGCAAACGTTCGGGATTCGCTGGGTCTGGCCTACTACGTGTTCAGCACGCTCGAGGGCGGGCTCGGCCCCGGCGCCTGGACGATCCACGCCGGCGTTAACCCGGCCAACCTGCAGCGTGCCATTGATGCGGCCATCTCCGAGGTCGAGCGCATGCGCCGCGAGCCCTTCACGGAGGACGAGCTGCGCGGCGGCCAGAACTACGCCACCGGCGTCATGGCCCTGCGGCTTGAGACGACCGATGGCGTCGCCCGCATGCTCCAGGAAATTGAGCTCTACCAGCTCGGCTTGGATTACGTCGATCGGTATCCGGGGATCATTCGCGCGCTGACGCGTGAACAGCTTCTTGATGCGGTACAACGCCATATCGTGCCGGAAGCCTTCGCCCTGGCGATTGCCGGCCCCGGTCGAGCACAGCAGGGGGTGTAGGGAGCACGCGGCACCGGCTGGCTCCGGTGGAAGCCGGGTCGGCCGGACACCCTGGAGCATGCCATGCCACGCTACACACCACCTACGTGTGTGCTTGCGGTCGATGTGGTAATCTTCCGCGCTGCACCGACGGAGGCGGGGCGCGCTCGGCTCGAGGTGCTGCTGGTGCGCCGCCTCAACGCGCCGTATGCCGGTTACTGGGCGATCCCCGGCGGGTTCGTGGAGGCAGATGAGGAGCCGCGCGCGGCAGCGGCGCGTGAGCTTGCGGAAGAAACCGGCGTGCGCGGTGCCCAGCTTGTCGAAAGCGGTGTCTACGCGGCGCCCGGCCGTGACCCGCGCGGCCGGGTGGTCTCCCTGGCCTTCTGGGCCTACTTGCCGGCCGGTGCACAGATTGGGGCCGGAGGCGATGTCGAGCGCGCCACATGGTTTCCGGCCGATGCCCCACCGCTCCCCCTCGCGTTTGACCATGCCCAGATTCTCGCGGATGCGGTAGCCGGCCTGCGCCGCCGCCTGCGTCGTGGCCTGCGCGCGCTCGCAGCATTCCCTGACCACCTGACGCTCAGCCAACTCCGCGAGCTCGAACACTAGCCGCCCTCGCCGGCAGCAGGACCGCTCTCAGCAGGGACCGGAGCAGGAGCCGGCGCCGGCTCAGGCCCACCAGGCACCGGCGAGGGCGCGGGCGGCAGGCCGGTCTCCAGCACCGCGTCGACAATGGGCTTGACATTGCGGCAGGCATAGTACGCGCGGGTCTGGTTGTTCCACACGCGGCTGAACTCCGTACTCAGGATGTTCAACACCTGTGGCCACCACTCGATGAAAGGCCGCGGCAGCATAGGGATCCCGGGCGCCGCTGCCCCGACGCCACGGTTCTTGCCTGCGGCAATAGGATTATCATCTAGAAAGAGTGGCTCCGTGCCACGCAGGATAGGCGTGCTTATGCCACTCTGGAGCTGCGCACCATCGCCCTCCGGCGAGGCCAGGAACTTGGCCAGCCGCCAGGCCTTGTCGGGCGCTGTCGTTCTGGCCGAGACTGCATAGTAGTTCCACTCGGCATACGTGCCGAGTTGCTTCTCGTGTGGCAGGGGATAGATATCCCACTGGAAGGTGTTTTTGATCTGGCCAGCGAACCAGGCGAACTGGCTGGTGAAGTCCACATGCATCGCCACATTGCCCTTTTGGAAGGTAAAATTGCTCCAATCCGAGGGCAACGGAGCGACAAACTCCTTGTGGATCAGGTTCGCCAGCCACTGTATGGCATCTATGACCTCGGGCTGATCGAGCAGGCTGCGCGTAAGTGTTCGATTGAACAGCCGGCCGCCGTTCTGCAGAATCCATGCCATCCACATGAGATGCCGCCCGGTCATGAGGACGCCTGCCTGGCTCATCCGCTGATTCCCGCTCACACGCGTGACCGCATGCGCTCGCGCCAGAAAGTTTGTCCAAGTCCAGGAGGGATCCTCCCATTCGACCGGAGGCAGCGGGACACCAGCGCCCTGGAAGATGGTTTTGTTCACATAGAGTACAGCCTGGCGTGCAGCGACGGGCAGTCCGAACAAACGTGCATCGCGGCGGCTGGCCTCGAGGTACTGTGGCTGATACTGATCAAGAAAGGTGTTGCCTCCCCGGCCCTCGACGCGAGCGAGCCGCACCAGGTCGAAGAGCGCGTTTCTGTTGGCCAGTTTAGGTAGCAGGACGCCATCGATAGTGAGCACATCCGGCTCAACGCCCGCCTCAATCAACGCCTCGAGCTTCGTCGCATAGTCCCGGGGCTCCTCTACCTGAGGCTTGGCCACAATATCGGGATTCTGGTCATTGAAGCGCGCCAGTAACGCCTGCTTGGCCTCAGTTTCATTTCTTGGGTTCCCCGGCACCAGCCACGTGAGTGTTGTTACCACTTCGCGTTTACTCTCTGTGGCACGACAGGCTGTAGCCGCATACGCTCCAAGCGGCCAGATGGCCGCCTGGGCAAGCGCGCCACGCCGGGTTACCACGACTGTGCGTGCACTCGTCAGATCGCAGCGAGCTACCGGCAGGGCTCCCACAGGTTGTGCTCCATTCTTGGCAGGCTGCTTTCGTTTACATGTCGAGAAACTTGAACAGCTCGCGCAGGTAGGGCGACACCTTTGCTGCGCCTAATCTTAGCATATCTATGCCACATCGCCCGCGCACGTCCACCTGTTTCACTCTAGCGAGTTCTCGCTCAAGTGCTGTGAGCGCGATGAGAGAACGGCAGGCAGCATTGTGCGGGAGCAGGTTCACCTACGCGGTGCCGGCACGCCTGGGACACCGAGGAGTCATTCTATGGGCCCGCGCCCGGCTGGGGAGGGCTCTTCGCCGGTGAGGCGCCGCTGCTGCGCAGCAAGCTCACCGGTCAGCGCCGGCACGAGGCGCCGTTCGACTGCATGCGGCTGAATCCCAGAACCATAGAGCAATAACACATACATGATGCCCAGGATTGGAAGATGGCCTAGGAGCTCCACCGGCGGGAGGAAAGGAATAGTTACGTTAAATGGCACCCACATGCCCAGGATGACCACGCGCGTGAGTACACCGCTCATGAGCAGCAGACCGATCGTTGCCTCAACGATGCCGGCGAGCAGCGTGAACTGTTCGTCCGTGATCCAGCCCCACCCCAGGAACACGCGGGCGACATTGAAGCCTGGGTAGCGCTGCAGGAATGCACTGCCGGCTTCAGGGACAAGTAGCTTCTCTGTGAAGGCGACAAGAGCGATAGAAAACCCGGTGAGGATACGCAAGGCAGCTATTGCCTCGCGCTCATACCCACGCAGCACGAGGAGACGCCGCGCAATCGCAGGCGGAGGGATCGTTCGCCCAAGGACAAAGAGCGCGATCCCGATGCCGGCATAGAGTGCCTGCTCGAGCACAGCCCAGGCGGGAAAGAGCATAAACCCCAGCATCCATACGCCAGCGAGCAGGAGGGCTCCCGCGCGGTCTCCCAGGCCGGTGATCAGAGTAAAGCCGATAAGTATCTGCAGCGCCACAAGCAGCCAGCCAAAGATCGTCGGTGGAAGACTGAGCGTGGGGATAAACAGATTACGCTGGGTGGCAAAGTAAATCAGGGAGATGCCGGTCTGCACAGCGAGGATTGTCGTGGCACACGGCTCCATATGGGCGAGGAGCTTCACTTTAGGGATGTGCGGCGATCCAGCCAAGCGCTCAACGAGGCGCAGCAGAAGAAAGAGCAAACCACTGGCTATGATAACGGCAAGCGTAGGCCACGAGAGCACGCGTTCCCAGGCAGGGAGGAACTCCTGCTGGTCCGGGATGAACCAGCGCACATGCGCTGCGGCCGGCGTCGCGGCGGCAAGCGCCAGCGCGACGCCGGCCATGCATCCGGTGAAGCGGCCAAGTCTACGCAACACGTATTTATGCCTATCTGTATACCGTATGCCTATTACGGTAATTAACGCAGGGCGATAACCATGCCGGTCGGCCACGCCGGCAGCGGCTACGTGTGCGCCTCCGGGGCCGGCGAATGCCCTTCTCCGGTGGCAGGCATGGTGAGCACCTCCCCCTGCAAGCGAGCACGCAGCTGCTGGCGCAGCTCCTCAATGCGGCGAGCGGTCTCGGAGATGCTATCGAGGACATCGCGCCGAGCCTTCATGCCCTCGTGGAGCAGGAAGGCGGCAGCCTCAGAGCGTGTCTTAAACAGCCCGGCCTGCACCAGCTCATCGATGGCACGCAGCGTCTCGTCGTTCACCCGCACCATTACGACGTTGGCGCGGCCCTCCAGCGCTTGGTTGATGCTCTCGCGAATAGTCCGGCCCAGGCTGGCCAGGAACTGGGCACTCTCCCGGCTCAGCTCGGCCACCGGTATGCGCGCCTCCCGGACCTCACGCGCCTCCGCCGCGCGGGCCGGCGTGCCTCCCGTCTCCACCTGAGAACTGCCCATCTCCTCGGGGCGCTTCTCCTCACCATCCCCATGCGTCTGTCGCGGCTCCATCACCTTTTCCCTCCATATGTACAAAATTATGCAAAAACACACAGATTATGACCGGCCAGGTAATGTACTTACATAAAGCTTTGTAAGCTGTATCCTGTAATCCTCTTACAGGATACGACGCCTGCAGCCATGCGTCAAGGCTTTTTAAGCGACAGCGTTACCCCTCCCAGCCATTCACCCCTTATGAGTCAGCGATGCACTGAGGCGCGCGGCACCGCGTGACGTGGAGGTGGGACGGGGCGTGGGCTTCGCTCTACCAGTTGGTCAGCGGCGCCGCGCTACGAAGGGGGTGCGCACCTGTGCCCGACCAGGCCACAGGGCTCCCAGCCGTTGCGGCCGTAGCCAGCGCCCGAGGGCACGGCCCCAGTAGGCCAGATCGGTTGCCGCGATGCGCAGCCGCCGCAGGGCGACATCGATGATAAAGAGCACCAGCGCAGCAGTAAGGAGGTACGGCCAGACTTCCTCGGGTGCACGGGTGACGATGCCCTCATGCCGGTAGGCCTCTGCCGGATCGCTCAGCACCCTGCCGCGGGTCTCCTCAGCAATGCGCCGCAGCAGACGCTCGTTCGTGCCGACGTTGGCGTACTCGGCCAGCGGCTGCACCACAAAGCCGGTCGTCTCCGAAGCCACTACTCTGTCACCATCGCGTTGCTCCACGGCAAGGCGATAAGCGCCCTGGTCCGGCGCAGTGATGCGCCCCTCGTACCGGCCCGGCGCAGTCTGTTGAAGAGGCACGACCGTCTCCGTGCCGGACGGCGTGAGAATGCGCGCTTCGGTGGGAACCAGGTTGCGGAACGAGAGGTTCTCTTCCAGGGCCTCCACACTGATGGCGACCGTGTTGCCATCCACCGATGTTGAGACCTGCAGGGTGCGCTCCATCGGGAAGGGCATGGTCCAGCGCACCAGCCGCTGCCAGAACAGGCGCAGGTCCGGGCGGGTCATCCAATCGCCCGCCCACTCCGGCGTCGCACTGGCTGTCCAGGCGGCAGTGCGCCCAAGCCCGTACTGCCAGTGCGCCAGAAGAGGATCACCTGCCTCGCTGATGAGCGGCACCTCAACATTGCTCTTCGGGTTTGTGCGCACGTACCCCTGGACCTGCGGCAGGGTATCAAGGTCCAGCCCCTTCAACACAGGGCTGCGATCATGTGCCTCAGCACGCACCGGCTTTTCAACCACGAAGGTCTGGAGGGCCGTACGAATCTCCTTCAGCACAACCTGCGGGATCTCGCCGGCACGATCGACGAAGTAATACCGTCCATTAGCGGCCTCAGCCCATTGCCGTAGCCGCACGCGATCGGCGTCGTTCCCAATGGCAATGGTAGACAACGACACCTGCGCATCACGAATGCGATTGATAAGCTGGTCGAAGTTGCGGTTGTAGTCCTGGCCGTCGGTGAGCAGCAAAATATGCTTCTGCCGTGCCTCGACGCGGCGCAACTCCTGCTCGGCCACATCCAGCGCCTTAAAAATGTTTGTGCCGCGGTCTGCATCGATCCTGGCGATGTTATTCTTAACACGAATCCGCGTCTCCCTATCGCGAATGGGTTCGATCCCCTTAGTATACCAGGAGGGTTCATCGTCAAAGGCAATGACGCCGAGGAGGTCATTGTCACGCAGCATATCGACCGCTTGCATGGCCGACTCGCGTGCTAACGCCATCTTCGACTCGCGTCCTTGCTGATCGCCCATACTGCCGGACTTGTCGATCACCAATACCAGTGCGACGTTGCGATCTTCTTCTTTGCTGGGCGGGTTCATACTGACCGGCAGGGCGCGCTCCAAAGGCGTGCCCTGGTAATTGCCAACGGCGTAGCTTTCCCGCCCCCCAACGACCAGCAAACCGCCGCCAAACGAGCGCACGTATTCCTCGATCGCGCTCATCCGCGGCGTATCCAGGCCGTTGCCTCCGGCAGGCACATTGACCAGCACCACCGCCTGGTAGCGGGCCAGCTGCTGCGCCCCCACCGGCACCTGCGCCGGCGTGGCGAACTCCACCACGATATTCTGGCTCTGGAGGATCTCAGCGAGCACCTGCGCCTCAGCCGGATCCCGTGCCACGACAAGCACCACCGGCTTCTCTTTCACTACCGTGAACGCCCACGCGGTATCGTTCTGGCGCACCGTATCGCCCTGCGCCGTCGCCTCCACACGCAGGCTGTGGTAGCCAAGAGGCAGGCCGGGATGGCTGAACGAGAGATGCTGCGTGCCTGTAATAAGCGTGAGTTCCTGTTCGGCAATCTTCTGGTTGTCGATCCACAGAGTGAGGCGCGTCGGTGTCGGCACGCCGCGCTGACGCAGGGTCAGGTCAATATCGAAGGGCTCGTTCTCCCGCAGCGCGGTCGGCACACGCACGCTCTCGACCGCCACGTCCGAGCCGGGACGATCGCTCGGCACAGGGACCACATCGATCTGCGTGCCCGGAGGCAGGTCTTGTAGTGCCTGCAGCGCCCTGCCGTTCGTCTCATTCCCATCCGTGATCAGCACAATGCGGCGTGCCACGCCCGGGGGGAAGAGCGACGCTGCTGTGCGGATGGCGGCAGCTAAGTTGGTGCGCTGCGTATCGCTCGGGGCACCCCACAGCGGATGCTCCCGTTGCTTTGACATGGCCTGCTCCACCTTCGCATCGCCGCCGAAGATCACGATGCCGCCGAGGTCATCCGGCCCCATATGCTGCAGGGCCGAAAGCACCCAGCCCTTCGATGCCTCTTGGACAGTCGGCGGCACCGACGCCGAGAGATCGACCACAAACGCAACCGCAAGTGAACGCGGGACGGTAGGGACGCGCAGACCCGCTAGAGCCAGCACAAGCAAGGTAGCGATGACGACATGCAACGGCAGTGAAAGGTCACGGGCGCGCCAGCGACGCGGCTCGCCGGCCGCACGTGTCTCGCGGCCGGCTCGGTGCGCCACAATGATGTAAAAGGGGATAACGGCCAGCAACAGCAGGGCCGCTGGATAGGCAAACTGAATAGTCATGGCACCAACTCCCGTGCCGGTTCCTGCCCCCCGTCGGATGATGCAGTCGGTGCGGGCGCGTCCGGCACCGCGGGCTGCTGCACGCGACGATAGCGGCGGGAGTGGTAGAGCCACCACTCTCCAGTGACGATCACCAGCGCGACCAGGGCAAGCCAGCGCCACAGGTCGGTCCCGGCAGAGACCCGCACGGTGGCGCGCCCGGGCTCTGTGCGTGGGGGCGCAGGCAGCTCGCGAGGCGTGATATCGGCCTCGCGCTCATCCACCGCCACATTGGGGGCAGGGGACTGGCGCGGGCTTAACCACTCGATCATATTGCCGATCAGAATAGGAAATGCCGAGCGCAGAACCAGGTTCGTCGCGCGCAGGTCAAACGCCACAATGATCACGTTGCGGCCCTCTGTCCGGCCAATGGAGAGCAGCGGGCCGTCACTGGAAATGATGACGTCTTGCGCCCAGAGGGGTGGCTGGATTTTTTTCATCCGGTTGATCACCAGGCCAGTCAGATCGACGGCGCGGAGCAGCGGGCTATCCTCCACCACGCGAATGCCGCGCGCTTCGCCCAGCGTCTCCTCCACCGGAATGATCTTGTTGTCCGCGGGCGGATCGATAATCAGCCAGTGACCAGAAGGCATAAGTTGCGGAGCGGAGGGGAGCCAGCCATCAAAGATCGTAATGTCAAAGCCGGCACGCTGGTAATTGGCCGGCGTGGCATAGTGCATTTCCACGCCGGGCAGGGCGGCGAGCGCCTTGGGCAGATAGCCCGAACGCTCGCTGACCAGCAACACCTTGCGCACATCACTCCGGCGCAGATCCGCCCGCGCATAATTATCCAGCAGCAGCGCATCCGGCCCGCCTGGGGAGGTCCGTGGCGGCACCTCACGGCCGCCGCTCCAGAGCCGGACCTCAATTACCCGCGTTGCCGGCGGGAAGTTGCTCAGCAACAGGTCAATCGCACTGTGCCCCTGGATCGTCTCCGTGCGGGTCTCGGCGAACCTGCCGTCCACATAAATGTGGATGGGGACATCCCGCGGCGTGCCGGCGAAATTCGCTACGCGCAGCAGGACCTGCCACTCGCTGCCATCGTGGGTCAGCCGTGGCGCGAGCGTCGTGATCGCCTGGTTATCCTCCGAGCCCCCCGTCGTCACAAAACGCACCGGCACGCCCAGGCGTAGATCGTCCGGAGACACCACCATGGCGGCATCCGTGAAGACTACCACCTCGCCATTGGGGGTGATCTGCGCCAGCGCGGCAGCGATCGATAGCGTCTCACGCAAGTTGGTGAGGGGTGTGGCGGAGGCCAGGCGCCCGGTTGGCAATGTGCTCCGCCGGACTTCCGGTCCATCGACCTGAATGCTCCGGATCGCCGCGGCCAGGCGATCGCGATCAGCTTCTTCCAGCGCCAGCACCTGGGCGTGGTCGGTCATGCGCACGACGGAAGCACGCTGCCCCGGCGCCAGCCGCTGCACCATGCGCAGGGCCTGGCTCTTTGCCTCATCGAGACGGCTCGGGCGCACATCGCGCGCCGCCATACTGGGCGAGGCATCGATCACCAGCACGAGGTGCCGCGTCAGTTGCGCCTCGCCGGGCAAAAACGGCCGCGCCAGCGCCAGGGCCAGCGCGGCAAGCACGCCCAGTTGCAGGAACATCAACAGGTTGCGGCGCAACGGCTGCCAGGGCGTCTCGCTCGTGGTCTCACGGACGGCCTCCTGCCACAGCCACAGGCTTGAGACCATGCGGCGCTCGCGGCGCGGGCGCAGCATGTAGAGCAGCAGGATAATCAGCCCGCCCAGCAGCCACAACAACTGAGAGGGAGCCAGGAACGTCACGTGATCAGCATCCTTCGCGGTCGCAGCGTATGGAACAGCAGATCCTCTAGCGGGACCGAGGTGTCCACCAGCAGGTAAAACGCCTCCCGCCGAGCGCAAAAGGCTTCCAGACCATTGCACCAGCTCGCCAGACGCTGACGGTAGCGCTCCAGCACGTGCTCATCCGTGGTGAGATCAACTGCCTCGTTACTCTCGCTGTCGATAAGCTGGAGATCGCCCTTCAGGTCGGGACGCAGCTCTGTGGGATCGAGCAGGTGGATCGCCCAGAGCTCGAAGCCTTTGTCGAGGAGGGCCTGCAGCCCATCGTACGCAGAGCCGGCCATGAAGTCTGAAAGCACAATGGCCAGCCCAGTGGCGCCACGGCGGGACGCGTAGCTCCGCAGCGCGCGTCGGAAGTCCGTCTCGCCATGTGGCCTGAGCTCGTCAAGGAACTGGAAGACGCGGAAGATGTTAGCCCGCCCGCGCGTCGGCGGCAGCGACTCATGCAGCCGGTCACTGAACGTGGTGATCATCAGGCGATCGTAGCCGGCCAGTGCCACATAGCCCAGCGCCGCGGCCAGCCGCCGCGCATACGCCAGCTTATTAAACGTCCCCCAGTCCATCGAACGCGAGACGTCGATGAGAATGTGGACGCCCAGGTTCTCCTCGTCCTCGCGCAGCTTCAGGAACAGGCGGCCGAGCCGGCCGTAGATATTCCAGTCGATCTGCCGGAAGTCATCGCCGTGGACATACTCGCGGTAGTCCGCGAACTCAATGGAGGACCCGCGGCGGCGACTGCGCCGCCAACCCTCCCCGGGGGCGCCGTGAATACGCCGCGACGCCAGGCGCAGGCGTGAGAGTTTCTGCAGCAGCGCAATGTCAAGCAGCGCTGCAGGAGACGTCGACGCAGCCATTAGTCTTCAGGAACTGACTCAAGGATCTGCTCGATGATCGCGTCGGGCTGAATGCCCTCCGCCTCCGCCTCGAAATTCAGGATCAGGCGATGGCGCAGTGCCGGCAGAGCCACAGCACGGATGTCTTCAAAGGCGACATTGTAGCGGCCGTGGAGGAGCGCCCGCACCTTCGCGCCCATCACCATGTAAATCGCCCCGCGCGGGGAGGGTCCATAGCGCACGTAGCGCTTTGTTGCCGGCGCTGCGGCGGCGTTCTCCGGATTAGCCGCCTCCCAGATCCGCAAGGCGTACTCCTGCACATGGGTGGCGATCGGCACCTCAAGCACCAGCGCCTGCATGGTCAGGATATCCTCGCCGGAGGCGACCTTCTGGACCCGCGGCCGGATGTGCTGCGTGTTGCGGTTTAAAATCTCCATCATCTCGCTGACGGACGGCATCGTCACATTCAGCTTGAACATGAAGCGGTCGAGTTGCGCTTCCGGCAGCGGGTACGTCCCCTGCATCTCAATGGGGTTCTGAGTCGCCATAACGAAGAAGGGAGACGGCAGCCGGTGCACCGTGTTCGCCACCGTCACCGTGCGCTCCTGCATGGCCTCAAGCAACGCCGACTGGGTCTTCGGCGTGGCCCGGTTGATCTCATCGGCCAGCACGAGATTGGCGAAGATCGGCCCGGGCTCAAAGCGAAACGCACGTTCGCCGTGCTGTTCGTCAATGATATTTGTGCCGGTGATGTCCGCCGGCATCAGGTCCGGTGTGAATTGGATACGGGAATACCGCAGGTCCAGCACTTCAGAAAGCGTGCGGATCAGCATGGTCTTGCCCAGGCCCGGCACGCCCTCAAGCAGCGTATGCCCGCCGGCCAGGAGGGCGATAATGGTTCCCTGCACGACCTCCTGCTGGCCGACGATGACTTTGCTGACCTCGCGGGCAATCGCCTGCGCTTTTTGCTGGAACTGCTCGACGGCAGACTCAACGGATGAGATCATCGCAGCGCTGTTATCCTTATGTGCTTGCTGATACGTTGTGAAATTGCCTCGGGCACCTGGGCTCGTGCACTCCTTCGCAGGTCAACAGATCCACCTCCGGCACCCTGTAGAGGAAAAAGGGCTTAACCGTGCACCCAGCTGGGACACCCGGGCCACCTGTAGAATACCGGGAGAATACCGGGGAGGATCACCCATTCACCGCCTCGCCGCGTTCCCCTGATCGCCCCGGCTACCCCTCTCTTAATTGTACTCAATCTCGGCATCCCCTTCGTTTTGCCCGGCAGTCCCTGGATGCCGGGCATCGCCCGAAGCGCCCCGGCTCAGCGGCGATCGTCCAGCGAGCCGAAATACTGGCGCACCAGCTGGGTCTGATCAAGCGGGACGAAGTGGCTGCCTTCGCTTGCACCGCCAATTGTGGGAGCGGCGGGCGGAAGCGGGATCGGATTAGTATCTAGGAGCAGAGGGGCACTATCCGGTGGGATTGGCCGGAAGACCGGCGGCGCGTCGCTGAGGACGCCAGGCAGGGGAACAGTGCGGGCGTTCACATTCAGGCGCGGCGCCGGCTCAGCGTTCGATTCGCCGGTGCCATCGCCGCGACCGGCACCGCCGCCACGCCCACTCCGCTCAGACATTCCCTGCCCTTGCGCGCTCTGCTGGTCGCCGCGGGCGCTCTGCGCCTGGTCGGCCGACATCCCGCCGGCTGCCCCGGCGCGGCCGCGCTGCTGGGCCTGCTGCACGCCCTCCTGTTGCTGGCGTGCCAGCGCCTCCACCTCCTGCAAGGCGCGCTCAAGATCCTGCTGCGCCTGCCCGGCTTGGGCTCGCTGCAGCAACTGCTGCGCCATCTGGCGCAGGGCCTCCTGCGCCTGCTGGTCATTCTGCTGCTCCAGGCCCTCGCCGGCCGAGCGCATCTGCTGCGCCGTTCTCGCATCGGCTCGTGCCGCCTGCTCCGCGGCCTGCTGCAACCGCTCCGCGAGCGCCTGACGCTCCTGCGGGGTCAGGTGCTGCAAGCTCTGCGCCAGCGCTTCCATCTGGCGCGCCGCACGCTCGTATTCTTGCCGGGAGAGGCTCTCCGAGAGTGGCCGGGTCAGCGCCATGTCCCGCAACGCTTTCGCCAGTTCGTTGTACGCCTTCTGGGTCGTCGCATCGAAAGTGCTGCGCTGGATCTCCAGCTCCCACTGCGCCTGACGCAGCATCGACAGGGCTTCCTCCGGCGTGATCTGCTTCTCGGCGAGCTGGCGATTAATTTCTTTAATAAGTTCGTGTATGTCCTGCGGCTGCGCGGCCTGCGCGTCGGCACTCTGGGCTGCCGACGCTGCCGGAGTCTCTGCCAGCGCTCCACTCCCCCCCTCCAGGAAAGCAGACGAGCCGGTGAGGGCCACGCTGCCCCAGAAGGGCATAATCAGAGCGGCGCTGAGCAGCACAGTCAGCGCATGCATCTGCGCAGGCGGCAGCCGCAGCGGGAATGCCTCTGCCGGGCGAATGCGCTGCGCCAGCGCAGTGGCCTGCCGCACCTGAAACACCGCCAGCGTGCTCACCGCCTCCTGCCCAGGGACAGGAAACCCGCCGGCGCGCGCCTGAAGTTCCACCGCGGTCGCCAGGCGCTCCTGAAGCCCCAGCCTGGCGTCGTACGCTCGTGCCACAGCCAGCAGCGGGAGCCGACGGCGGCTGATGCGCCAGCATTGCACAGCGAAGAGCAGCACCGCCATCGTCACAGGCGCTGCCGGGGGCAGCCAGGTCAACCAGGAGTACCCGGCGTATGCCAGCAGAAGACCCACGCCGATGCTTACCCAGGCGGCCTGGACCAGCGCTGGAAGGTTCTCGTACCACCACAGCCGACGCCGCAGCTCAAGAAGACGGGCAGTGAGCGGGGTGTCCGGCACGAGCTCCGGCGCCTGCGCGGGCGTGCGCGTGGCCGGCCAGGCGGAGAGGCGGTTCAGGCGGATCATTTCCCTCACCGTCGGACGGATTGCTCCCGTCCTTCCCCACCCACCCTACTGCGGCATGAACTGGTGCTCAGCGTCCGCACGTCGGAGCGAAGGCGGGGATGCCACTCAACCCTACAGTTCTGTCAGACATCGTGCGTAGACATTGTGCGAGCCAGAGAGCATCCTCTAGCAGGCCAGCGTGCCCCGGCACCGATGCCTCGGACACCATTGTAGCACCGTAGAGCGGGGGCAACAACCACGCCAAGCCACCCGCGGGCACGCCCAGAGCCCTTCAGGCTGGGTTTTTAGGCAATTTACAGGTTTGCAGAAGTTCCAGGTTCAAGGAGCAGTTTGGCGGAGAAGAAAAGGCGTCACCTGCCAGTACCGAGGAATTCAGGGCCACAGCAGCGCAAGCAGCGGATGCCGGCGGCGTCCAGCAGGCATGCGGGTCGCCTGCATCACATGGGCCAGCACGCGATACCCACAGCCACAGGGGCAGGGATGATCGGAATAACCGGCAGTGATCAGGTACGCCGGCTCGCCGTCGGGACGGTGCTGATCGCAGTAGCGGCTGATCTGGACAGTGAACGGGTCGAGGCGCCGCAGCACCGGATGATGGCAGCGCATGCCGCGGGTATTTGTCCCCAGACAGGTGACGCGCGTATCGTCATGCGCATCCCACAGGGCAAAGACCCAGGCCGGCCCGATCCGCACCTGTAGTATCCCGTTGTCGTCTCGCCACCAACGCTCGTAGGAGTCGGTCTCCGGGTCTCCGTAACTGCCGCGGCCCGGCCAAGCGGCTGGACGTTCCGCACTCATGCTCGCACAGTGTGCCTGGAACCGGCTTGCGTGCGCCGACGCCTCCACGCGTCTCCGGCCATCTACCGCCCCATCCAGTATACGCAATATCCTGCACGCGAGCACGGGTGAAACGCGGCATGGCAGCACAACGCCTATCAAGATCAGCCGCGGCAAAATCGGGAAAAATCCCCGATACGCTCTGGCGCGAGCTCTCGGTATACTTGGAGCTTGTGACACAGGAACAACACATACAGGAGCTGCAGAAGCGATGATGCGACACAGAGCACCCTGGCCCTGGGCAGTGCTATGTGGTCTTCTGCTTGCCGGTTCAACTGCCTGCACTACTCCTCGCGCGACGACCGAGTTCATTGTGCGGGCGCGTGAGTTCGCCTTCGAGCCGGCAAGCATAGCGATACCGGCGAACACGCCTGTGCGCATCGTGCTGGTGAACCAGGGATCGGTCGAACACGACTGGAAAGTGACCGGGCTGCGCGCCCGGATTCACCGTGAGCAGCACGCCGGGGGACACGGTCAGGCCAGCGCCCCCGGGGAGATTCACCTGCACGCGGCCCCCGCCAGGCGCAGCACGATCGAGCTCACCGCCACGCAGCCGGGCACCTATGAGATCGTCTGCACCGTGCCCGGGCACCGGGAGGCCGGCATGCAGGGTACGCTGACCGTGCGGGTGAGCTAACTCCCCGCCCGGCCCAGCCGGCGCAAGGGTTGCCGGCCTTGCTCATCGCGCCAAGCCTCACCAGCGGCATACGGATGATAGCTTTGTGGAAGATGTTATTCTCGGGCTCGCCACTCTCCCGAGCCAAAAAACCTCGGCGATCCCATACTGGCTTACCGTAGGACAGTGGCGAAATCGTGCTCGAGAGTAACCAGGTGGGCTATTGGTACCACGGCGTGCTCGGAATGGCCTGCCATGCTCGCGCCCCGGCCGCGTGCAGACCCTAGCCACGGACACAGGCGGACTTTGGCACCACCCTGTACTTCCCAACATTGACGCGCATAGAAAGCATGAGTTAGGATAGAGGTAGGATAAAGGAGATCATCGATAGGATAACGCGTGGTTTAAGTAACTGTCGCCTCTACAATGTGTTATTTAAGTCACAATTGATGTGCTGGTGACATATGCGTTTTAAGGGGTGTGGCTCTCCAGGCGATGGCTGCTGGTCAGGATATTTTCCCTGCGGAGTGCGGAACGCAATGGGAGGGCCACTTCTACAGGTACGCTCATGTTGAAGATCAAACAGTCCACCGTGTGGTGCTTCGTAGCTGTCCTGCTACTGTGCACTGGCGGCAGCGTCGCTGCCGGGCCAGAAGGGGAGCCCGGCCAGCATGAACTGTCTCAGGCCAGCGCACCGGAGGGCTGCGGAGACATGGTGGCCGAGGCAACAGCTATGGCGGCAGGGAGCCAGGCCGCTCGGGTGATACTGGCTCAGGCTGCTACGCCTATGAAGAGACTGACTGAGCCGGTCGGGCAAGAGGCAGACGGGTATTCGCCACCTATGCTGCAAGTGGCCACCCACAAGGCAGCATACCGCCTGGATGAGCCGATCACAGTCTCCATGGCTAACCAGGGGACCGAGAGTGTATACCTGTTGCAAGGAGACGCAATGCAGGCAGGCGTGACGGTACAGCGCTTCGAGGATGGGCAGTGGGTGCTCCTGGGCGGTGCTGCGCTTGATGACCCTGCCGGCGTTCGCATGATCCCGCCCCAGGGTCGTGTCTCCCTCGTGGTCAGCCCGACTGTGGCCCAGCCGTCCATCCAGGGACCAATCATTGGGAAAACCTCCCCGTCGGTGTTTGAGGGAGATCTACGCACCCTTCCCCCTGCCCCAACGCCAAGGCTGGACCAGCCTGCCCGCGAGGTACCGCTGGGCATTCTCCCTTCCTCCTCCACAGGCCCGACCACTGCAGGGATGCCTGGGAGCGCGCTTGGCCCCGGCACCTACCGGATACAAGTACGGTATCTCGCCGGATCCGCTGCTGAGAGCAGCCAAACTGCCTGTTCCAACGTGTTTATCATCACGGACTGATCGCTCAGGCTATCGCTACGCCTGCGGTGCTGGGCTATAAGCGCGTCTCTTCTCCTCCGCCTGCGCTCTGTTCATCTCCGGGCCTTCTTTCTACTCATCTCCGGGTGCTACAACTTGCCCGTCCTTCCGTGCTCAACGAATACGCCACCGGCCGGGCAGGAGCATCCACCCATCTAATCCGACAGACGTACGCCTTCGAGCGTACGTTTTGGGGCCTATCATCCGCCAGGCGTACGCCTGCACACAGCTACAGGCCAGCCAAAATCATCCTTGATTCAGTCTTCTGGATGATGTGTACCTCATTACGTTGTTCTAGACTGGTCTGGTGTTCTTGGCGTTGGCGCCGCTCTCGCAGGAAGGAGAAACAATATGCACCCTTTGCCCCGGTCCCCTGATCTTCGGCATGTCCCGAGGGGAGTCGGCATGATTGCTATGGCGCTCTTCACCGTCCTTCTGCTCCTTGGGCACGGGGCGATGCAGCCGGAGGTCGCCACCGCGCAGCAAGGGCGCGGTCCGTATGTGAGCCCGCCGGTGAAACCCGTGGTGTTCGATAAAGACTTGCGCACGCTCCCCAAAGCACCGCCCGGCAGGACCGACCGGCCCGAGAAGTACCCCTGGGCATTCAGTCACAACCGTCTTCTCCGACCGGCACAAGCAGTCCCGGCTCGGGTGGTAGCCTCATCCCAGGCCAGCCGGCAAACCCCACCAGTGCGTCGGTGACGCCGGCCGAGTTTCTGAACCCTAATCCCAACTTCGCAGGGATTGGGTATACGGGCCTGGTGCCGCCCGATCCCGTCGGCGATGTAGGACCAAACCACTACATCCAGGCAGTGAATGCACAGTTCCAGGTCTTCGACAAGCAGGGCACCTCCTTAGCCGGCCCGGCTAACATCAATACGCTGTGGTCAAGCTTGCCCAATGATCCCTGTTTCCAGAATAACAACGGCGATCCCTACGTCCTGTATGATCACCTGGCCGACCGCTGGGTGATCAGCCAGTTCGCGGTACCCAATGGCTTCAATAACCCGCCGACATGGCAATGCATCGCGGTCTCGCGGACAGGCAACCCGGTTACCGGAGGCTGGTACCTCTACACCTTCCAGTTCAACTTCGGGCATGATTACCCGAAGATGGGCGTATGGCCCGACGGATACTACATGAGCTCGCAGCAGGGCTTCTCCGGCGGGAGCCTGAATGCCGTTGTCTTCGACCGGGCAAACATGCTGAACGGCAACCCGGCGACTTTTCAGGCCTTCACGCTCGCTCAACCGGCGCTGATCCTGCTGCCGAGCGACCTGGATGGCCCGCCACCACCGCCTGGCACGCCGAATTTCTTCGCCCGGCATGTCGATGGCGGCCTGTGGGGCGGCGTAGACCGCGTGGAGATCTATGCACTCAGCGTCAACTGGCAAAATCCGGCTGCGTCTACGTTTACGTCAGTGGCGTCGCTCAACACCGTCGCCTTTGACTCCAATCTCTGTGCAGGACAGAACCTCAACGACAACTGCGTCCCCCAGCCGAACACGAACGTCCTGCTGGAGACGCTCCCGCACTGGGCGATGGGCCCCCTGCAATATCGCAACTTCGGCACGTACGAGACGCTCGTGTTCAACCACACGGTCGACGTTGATGGGAACGACCACGCGGGCATTCGCTGGTATGAGCTGCGTCGGCCCTCCGGCGGAGCGTGGTCGATCTACCAGCAAGGCACCTTCTCCCCGGATGCCGGCGCTCCGGGTCTCGCCGATGATCCGCATCGCTGGATGGGCAGCATCGCGATGGACAAAGCCGGCAACATAGCGCTGGGGTACAGCGCGTCGAGCGGCACGCTCTTCCCAGAGGTTCGCTACGCCGGCCGGCTGGCCAGCGACCCCTTGGGGCTCCTGCCCCACGGTGAGGTGACCCTCGTCGCCGGTGGCAACTCGCAGATTGCCAACGGCAGTCGCTGGGGCGACTACTCCGCCATGCGCGTCGACCCGGCTGATGGCTGCACCTTCTGGTACACGACGCAGTACATCGCTGGGGGCGAGCCCTTCGGGACTGGCAACGGCGGAGCCTGGGCGACCAGAATCGGTGCCTTCCGTTTCCCGACGTGCAACCCGGCCGACCTCAGCATCACCAAGGTGGACCGGCCTGATCCGGTGAGCGCCGGACAGTCGCTCTTCTACGATGTTACTGTCACGAACAACGGGCCAGATGCTGCCACCAACGTGGTGGTGACAGATGTGCTGCCAAATGGTGTCACATACGTTACAAGCACGATTCCCTGCACAGCTACACCACCGCCGCCGACCGAGCGCACCTGTACGATCGGCACGCTCGCTGCCGGCGCATCCAGCACCTTCACCATTGAGGTCAAGGTCGATCCTAGCCTGCTTGTTAGCACCGGTGGCTCAACCAGCATCACCAATAGTGCAGCGGTGACGGCGACCCAACTGGATCCGAACACCGCGAACAATACAGCGACTGCGACCACCGTCGTGAACGAGTTGGCCGATCTGCGCGTGCTGAAGGAGTGCAAGCCAGACCAGCCCAATAAGCAGCTGGCCGGCACAGAGACCTTCTGTGAGATCTACGTGGACAACCTCGGGCCCTCAGACGCCCGCACCGTCGTGGTGACCGACCGCATTATCAGCACCACACCCATCACCATCACGGCGATCACATCAACCACGACGACCGGTACGCCGGCAACCTGCCCGGCCACCCCGATTGGCCCGACGACCGCCACCACCCTCACCTGCACGGACACGGTTCTGCCGGCTGGCGCACGTGATACGATCAAGGTCACCTTCAAGGCCAATGACGCCGGTGACGTGGACGACACCGCCTCCGTCTCCAGCGCCACGCCCGACCCGACGACGGCTAACAACACCGCTGTGGGCCGGGTCAGCTTCAGCGCGGTGTCCGATCTCGTCCTGGCGAAGAGCGACACCCCTGATCCGGTGATAGCAGGGACGAACCTGACCTACACGCTCACGGTGACGAACAACGGCCCCTCCGCAGCCGCCAACGTGGTGGTGCACGATGTCCTCCCGAAGCAGGTGAGCTTCGTGAGCGCTACGCCGAGCCAGGGCTCCTGCCAGTCAGGCGTGGTGCCGGGCGATCCCGCCAAGCCGCTTACCTGTACCCTGGGAACGCTGGCGAGCGGCGCATCTGCAGCGACCGTCACCGTGGTGGTCAAGGTGAACGCCGACGTGCCTGCTGGGACGATCCTGGTGAACAACGCTGATGTCAGCAGCGACAGCACGGATCCGGACACGAGCAACAACGTGCGGACCGCGACTACGACGGTGAACACCAGCGCTGATGTTGCCATCGACAAGACGTCCGATGCAGCTACGTATAAGCCATCGACCCAGGTGAAGTACCAGATCACGGTGACCAATAACGGGCCGTCAAAGGCGCTGAACGTCGTGGTCACAGACAATCTGCCGGACATCAAGCAGGCCATTTACCAGTCAGACACTGGTGGCTGCGTGTTCAGCACGCCGACGACGCTGGTGTGCAACCTGGGCGACCTGGCAGTGGGGCAGAGTAAGACCTTCTTCATCTATGTGACCATCAAGGGGGCGCAGGGCACCGTATCGAACACGGCCTCGGTAGCCAGTTCCACGCCTGATCCGACTGCGGGCAACAACACAAGCACGCGGCAGGTGACCATCAAGGGCAAAGCGTAAACGCCGCCTGCCAGCGGCCTAAGCGGAGGAGGCTCCCACCGGGAAGCCTCCTCCGCTTAGCCATCCCGGGCTGATACTCCGCACGAAACAAACTACTCTTTGATGCCGGTGCATACCCCGCTCCAGGCCGTCGCGCAGGGGTACTGCCAGGCAGGTTAAGCCTCCGCCCGGCCAAGCCTGTGCAAGAGGTCTTCGACCGCCCACTGCCGCCCTGTCGTGCGCAGCCGCTCCAGGAACGGCTCCAGGCGGTTACGCACGTACCACGGCCCGCCTTCCTGCATCACCGTCAGCATCGGGTCAGGGACGGCATCCGGTCCGGAGAGACACTGTTGCCACCAGTCCATCAGCAGCCGGTCGCAGGCGGCGACGGCATCGGGCCGCCTGCCGGCGAGGTCGGCCGTCTCGTGCGGGTCCTGGGCCAGATCGAAGAGCATCACCGGCTCGAACGGGTGATGGCCGGGATGGTAGGTCCTGATACAGAGCCAGTTGCCCGTGCGCACGGCCCGCTGGCAGGTCCAGGCGCCCTGGCCGAGGACCAGGAACTGCCGGCCCTCGAACGGCTCGCCGCGCAGGGCAGCGGCGAACGAGCGCCCGTCCCAGCGCCGAGGCACAGGCACGCCAAGCAGCTCGCACAGGGTCGGCGCCAGGTCAAGCTGGTAGACCAGCGCCTCGCAGCGACCCGGCCGCGTCACGCCGGGCCAGCGCACGATCAGCGGCACGCGACAAGTTGGATGATCTGCCGTCTGGTGGTCGCCGTAGATGTTGAGCTCGCCCTGATTCTCTCCGTGGTCGGCGCTGAAAATAAACGCCGTCTCCTCGAGCACGCCTAGAGAGTCAAGCGTCTCCAGCACCTGGCCGATATGATCGTCCATGTACCGGATGCCGGTGTCGTAGCCGTCGATCCAGCGAACGTAGTCGGCACGCGTGGCGATCTCAGCCGGCATGCGCGGGAACGCGGTGCGGCGCTCCGGCTGGTCCCGCGCCGACATCGGCCCGTAGCTCTCCCAGTGGCGGTGGATGGTGTCTTCGTCCGGCCAGGCCGGTGCCGGCAGCCCCTCGAACGGGGTGCCGTACTCAAGCGGCGTGCGATAGGGCGTGTGTGGATCCCAGTAGTTGATGTGAAGGAAGTAATGCTCCTCACGGCCGTGCGCTTTAAGCCAGGGCAGCACAGCCGCGTTCACCTCCGCGGCGATCTCCCGGCCGTTCGCGTTAGAGTGTTTGTGAATCTCATCCCAGCCGGCGTAGAAGTGCCAGGCCAGATGGCGCTGGGCGAACGTCGTGAAGGTGATGGTACGCACGCCGGCGCGGCTGAGCGCCATCGGCAGTGGCAAGAGGTCCGGGTTCGTCATATGGCCGTCGCCGGGGTAGCGCATGCGCGCGGCCGTGCCGCCGTGGCCGACCACGCCGTTCTTGATGCCGAAGCGCCCGCTGAAGAGCGCCGTGCGCGATGGCAGGCACGGCGCATCACTGGTATAGCAATTGGTGAAGATGACGCCTTCGGCGGCGATGCGGTCGATGTTCGGGCTCGTCGCCCGTCCGGTGGCCTGCTGATAGCCATAGCAGCCTAGGTGGTCCGGCCGGCACGAATCCATATCGATGTAGACGATACGCATGGCGTGCACCTCTCACGTTGGATCTTTCGCCAGGGACACACGATTATCTGTGGGGACATGTGAGTATACGCCTTCCCCACCGTGGTCCCATGTTGCTACGCCCATACAGCCCGGCCATGTTGTGCCTCTGTGGCATCCGGAGGCCTCGCAGCATATTGCACCAGGCCAAGATACACCGGACGGTAAGGGCACGCCATCTCGTGCCCTCATGGTAATCAAACCCCTCAACGTCTTCCTGACCGGATGCACCGGGCGGCAGGGGCCCGGCTTGCCGCCGTGCCGGCACCCGGGCCGACACGGACTGTACGACGCAGCATGTAACCGTCGTAGAGGCACGGCATGCCGTGCCCCTACGAGGCATCACGTTCGATGACCGGAAATTCCGCCTGTATGAGTTCTGCATATTTCAGGCCGGTGCCGGTATTGAAGAGCACGATGCGTTCGTCCGGGCGCAGGACGCCCTGCCGCAGGAGGCGCTTGGCCGCGGCCCATGTCGCTGCACCCTCGGGGGCGGCAAAGATGCCCTCACACGCCCCCATCTCTCGCATGGCCTGGAGAATCTCCTCGTCGCTTACCGCCAAGGCAGCGCCGCCTGACTCGCGAATGGCCCGCAGGATCAGGTAATCGGCGATGGCCACCGGCACACGCAGGCCGCTGGCAATCGTCGAGGCGTTCTCCCAGGGCGGGGCGTGCTCCAGCCCCCGCTCGAACGCCCGCACGATCGGTGCACAGCCGGCAGCCTGGACCGAGATCATCCTGGGACGCCGTGAGCCGATCAGGCCGAGGGCCTCGAGCTCCGCGAAGGCCTTCCACATGCCAACGATGCCCGTGCCCCCGCCGGTGGGATAGATGATGGCATCCGGGAGGTCCCAGCCGAACTGCTCGGCTAGCTCCAGCCCCATCGTCTTCTTGCCCTCGGCGCGGTACGGCTCTTTCAGCGTCGAGACATCAAACCAGCCCTCGACGGCGGCCTTGCGGCGCACGATGGCGCCACAGTCGTTAATGAGGCCGCGCACCAGCGTCACGTGGGCGCCGTAAATCACCCCTTCTTTTTTGTTAAGGTCGGGGGTATCTACCGGCATGTAAATGTGGACTTCCATACCTGCGCGAGCGCTGTAGGCCGCCAGCGCAGCGCCGGCGTTGCCGGCCGATGGCATGGCGATCTTGTGTACGCCCAACTCCAGCGCCCGTGACACAGCCGCGGAGAGCCCGCGTGCCTTGAAGGTGCCGGTCGGGTTCAGGCCTTCGTCTTTCACGAAAAGCGCCGTGCAGCCGAATGCGGCGCCAAGGCGCCGCGCCGGCAGGAGCGGGGTGTCCCCCTCGCCGAGCGTGACGATGTGGCGGGGATCGCGCACCGGCAAGAGCTCCCGCCAGCGCCACATGCCGCGCGGGCGACGAGCCAGGTCCTCGGGCCGGAGCGTTCGGCGTGCCTGCTCCAGGTCATAGCGCGCGAAGAGCACCTTCCCGCAGGCGGGGCATACCGTGTGCAGCTCATCGGCGCTGTACCTGGCAGCGCAGGCGGTGCACTCGAGAAAGGAAAGGGCACTGGAAAGCTGCACAGTCATGTGTGCCTCTGGATGGTGGGGTGGAGTGGAGCCCCTCCCCATCCCGCCCGAATAGTGTACACTAGCGCGCCGAACCCTGCAGCAAGCTCAGGAGGCGATCAGCATATGCGTCCAGGTGTGGTCGGGCTCATGCCGCGCGATCCCCGTGACATCACGGCTGAGACAGCGGCGCGCGTTCGCGCCCACGGCTTTACCGGCGTGACCGTGCGTATCGAGCAGCCGCTTGACGCGGAGCAGGCCGTATTTGAGCGCGCCCGCCGGGTGCTGCGCGACGGCGGCGTGCAGGTTGCGCAGGCGAACCCGAACTATGAAGTGCTGGTGCATCCGGATCCGCAGCGCCGCGCCCTCGGCATACGGCAGCTTCAGCGCGCCTGCACCGTGGCGCGTTGGCTTGGCGCAGGCAACGTCTACGTCCGCCCCGGCAGCCTCAATCCGGCCGGCCCCTGGACCCCGCACCCGCAAAATACCCGCCTGGCTACACTGGAGCGGCTCATTGCCGGCCTGCGCGAGGTAGTGAAGGCCGCCGAGCAGGAAGGCGTGCCGCTGTGCCTGGAAGGCGGCGCGGTGTCACCTCTCGATACCCCTGAGCGCGTGCGCGATGTCATCGAAGCCGTCGGCTCACCCGGGCTGCGCTTCAACATGGACCCGGTGAACTTCGTTGGTTCCCTTGCCGATGCGTATAACACTACGACACTGGTGAACCGGCTCTATGACCTGCTGGGGACGTACGTCATCTGCGCACATGTAAAGGACTTCCGCGTAGAGAGCCGGCTGCTGGTGCAGATGAACGAGTGCCTCTTGGGAGAGGGCCTGATGGACCAGGAGACATTCTTGCGCCGCTTCGAGACGTGTTGCCCCGATGGCTTTGTGATGATCGAGCACCTACCGGACGAGCGGATCCCGCAGGCCAAGCGGAACCTCGATGCTATCATGGCGCGGGCTGGGCTCGCCTGGAAGGACGCGCCGGCCGTCTGACAGACGTCACCCCAGCCATCACTCTTGGGGTACTTCCACAGGCCTTCGCTCGCGCACGCTGCGGTAGATTGCATCGGCCAGCAGCACGGCGCGGAAGCCGTCCTCGGCCGTCACCGGCGGAGGCGTGCCGGTCAGGATCGCATCGATGAAGGCGCGGTCCTCCTGAGCATAGCCGCCCTTCTGGGCGAAGGTAAGCTGCGCGTAATCATGCACCTCGGTCTCGGCGTCCAAGCCGTGAGAGAGGGCAACGCGATCGAGTTCCTCGATGACAAGCGTGCGGTGCTCGCCGTGAAGCTCCCAGCGCTCGAAGGGGAAGAGCCAGCCGGTGTGCGCGCACGTCGTGAGAGTGCAGAACCGCCCGTCGCGCAGCGCCACAAGCACAGCAAAGTCATCGAAATCGCTGTAGCAGTTCCTGGCGGCGAGGGCATGCACCCAGGCCACTTCGCCCAGCAGCCAGCGCACCAGGTCGAACTGATGGATGGGCGTTTCATATAAGAACCCGCCGGTGACCTGGGGATCGGCGGTCCAGGGCGGCCGCTGAAGCTCGCCCCGGTTCATTTTGATATCGGCAGAATACGCAACGAAGCCGTTTTCCAGGGCGCGCCGGGCAAACTGATAGACCGGCGCAAAGCGCCGGCTGTGGCCGACCTGGCAGAGGCCGCGGGCGCGACGGGCAACCTCCAGCAGCGTCCTGGCGTCTTCAACCGTTGTGGCAAAAGGCTTTTCGAGGAAGACGTGGATCCCCGCCTCCAGCGCCTGACGTGCCATGCACGCATGCTGCACGTTCGGAACGCAGATGTAGATCGCATCGATACCCAGATCAAGTAAGCGCGCCGGCGCATCCGGGCCGCTGCACGCTGTCGCACCGACGCGCGCCGCCAGCTCCTCGGCGCGCGCCGGCGCAGCATCGCCTACTCCGACGATCTGCACCCGCGCATCGCTTGCCAGCACCTGCACATGCACGCCGCCAATATAGCCCGCCCCCAGGATTCCCAGTCGCAGCGTCATGCCCATCACCTCTCCCCAGTGCCCCTGCCGTACACCGACCCCTGCCCTGTGCGCGTGGAGGATCTGTAGCGCTGGTCAGCATACCAGACGGCGAGACAGGCGACCAAGCTCGCCTGAGTTCCTACAGAGGGTTCCCGCGAGCGCACACAAGAGACACTTCGGGGCAGGAGAGCCCCCAATCGCAGAAGCTTGCACATGCGTGCCGCAGGCTTCCAGGGGCGGGAACGGCAGGACGCCGGCAAATTCCCTCAGGAGCGACGCTGCGGCGGCTGCCAGCTGTTGTCGCGCTCGACCAGCTGCACCTGTTGGTCATACAGCACGTCCGGGCCGGCATTCGCGCCGCGGACCTGGTCCCCGAAGCGGCTTTCTACGATCGTCGCCAGCGAGCTTCCCAGGAGGGCCACTCCGGCGGCCGCACTGTCGCTCACCGCACTATTCTGGAGCGAGAGCACGCTGTCCTGGACGAGCAGCATGGCCGGTTGCTCGCCTGCCGGGCCCGGACCGCCGCCATAGCGCAGCACGACGTAGGAAAGCTCGGCCACGCCCGGCGCGCCTCCGGCCGCAGTGATGCAGAGGCATCCCCAGTCCCCCGGCTGCGGGGCACGCTCGCTACGATCACGGGCCGCGCCGCCCGCGGGATCATACATCGAGGTGAACAGGATGGGCTGCGTCGCACTGCCGATGGCGCGCAGCCGGCCGCCGTCGATACGCAGGCTGGCCCCCGGCGCGAAGGTGACCACGGTGCCGGGTTCAATGCGCAGCTCCATGCCCAGGCCAATAGTCACCATGCCACGCACCAGGTAAGGTCCCTCGGCAGCCGTCAGGACGGTTTGTCTGGTGATAGGCACCTGTGTGGACTGCGGCGGAGCGGCGCCGGGCACAGCGGTTGCCGCTGGCGCAGAAGCAGTCGCCGCTGCTTGATCGGCCTGACCGGCGTCCGGCCGGGACATGCGCGCCCGCATCTCAGGGTAGACCGTCAGGGCAATGACGATCACGGCGCTGATCCCCAGTGCGACGACGCGCCGCCACTCCGCCGCACCGGCCAGGAGCGCCGGCAGGCGCAGGAGAGCGCTGCGCATACGCGTGCCGGCACGGACTAGTGCTGGCACCGAGGCACTTGCCGCCCTCGGCAGACGTGCCCCATGGCGCACCCAACCGTCGACGATCGTCGCAAGCCGGGGCGCCGCTCTGGCCGGGAACCGCCGGGCATACACTGTATAGGAAATAAGCGCTGCCATGGCCGGCGCAGCGTACGACCACCAGGTCCGCAGATACCCGCCGGCAGCACGTCTGAGTCCACCACCGCCGGATGGCACGGGTTCAGCCGCTGCCATACCGGCGGCCGGTGCAGGGGCGTGTGGCCCGGCCGCGGCGCTCTGCTGCGGGCGCACCACCGGACGTTCCCGCCAGGTTGCCGGTGCCCGGCCGCTGCGGGCTGCTGCTTCCAGTGCATCGGCAAGGATGTAGCGCACCTCAGGCTGCCCGGGGGAGAGCGCCCGCACTTGCGCGGCCAGCGCCCGTGCCAGCGCCGGGTTCGCCTGTCCGAGCGCCTCGACCTGGGCGATCCACCGCCGCCGAATGCGCGTGCTCTCGTAGCTTGCCATCTCGACCTGCCAGGCCACGCGCCCGGGATCGCCCAGCGCTTCCGCAGCGGTGTCTACCGCCGGCACATGCTCCTTAGGCCGTGCCGGCGCAAGGGCAAGCGCACAGTATCGCCCCAGCAGCTCATTTTGTATCTCCTGGGGCACCAGCTCCTGGCCGTGGATGGCCAGGAGTTCAAAGAAGGCCAGGAAGTACCGGGCGGCCAGATCCTCCTGGTGGCGTTGGCTGCAGGCAAGCGCAGCGGCAATTGCATAGTCGAGGAGCCGGCGGACGAGCGCCAGGCGGCCGGCTAGCCCGGTCGAAGCCATCTCCACTGCCTGGGCCTGCAGGAGGGCACTCCGCAGCAGAAGCCGTAACGCATCGCCGGACTGCTCGCTCGCCCCCCGGGGTGCCCCAACCTGCTGCGGCAGGTCAACAGCGGCCTGCTGCAGATCGGCCAGCAGCAGCCCGGCGAAGCGGCGCGGCGAGACGATGCGCCAGACAAGCGAATGCTGCGTATCGAACTGCCACACGCCCTGCTGCCAGGAGATCGATGATGCGGCCCCCGGCCTGCGCACTGCCGCGCCTGCTCCTTAAATTCAAACTTCTGACTAAGAGCTATATGAGGCTCTAAGAGAATAGGTAAAGAAGGCCGTAAAGGCCTTCTCCAGCCTTCCTGCCGGCTAGTGTATCACCGGAACACCGTGTCTGGCATCCAGGGTCTTCTTCTCCCTCCAGGTGGTTTTCACCATAGGATCTAGGCAGTTTCCCCGAAGAACCGGGTATTTTACGCCCTCACGCGGGCCCGATAAACAGACAACCCCATGCCTGCAGCGATGAGTCCGGCATAAAAGGATAGGGAAATCACGGGCCACTTGAGGGGAATGCCCACTTGGCAGACCTGCAGGCATTCAGCACAATGCAGGTGACACAGACGAGGAGACTCGGACGAGGTGATACGGACGTAGGTGCGCTTCGTCCGTATCGGGATGGCTGCGGCGCGTCGAGCGGCGTTTGGCTGCCACGCCGCTTATCCGGCTCGATCCCTGGTATGGTACCCCGCCTGGATCGCAGATAAGCCAGGTGCAGTGATCCCCGGCTCCACCCGGCCGGTCAGTTAGAGGTTCGCGCAGCATGAGACCGCTCACCGTGCTGGTTGTTAGCAACACTCCTCTCTTCCGCGCCGGCGTGGCGCATGCGCTCGGCGCAGACCAAAACCTGCGCCTCCTGGAGGGGCTGGAAGCGCTGGAGGGCTCCCCGCGAGCCACGGACCGTGATGCCATCGACGTCATCCTGGTCGAAGCCGACGGCACGTCCGATGACCTCAGCGTACAGATCGCCCATCTGCAGCGCCTGGCGCCCAAGGCAGGCATCCTGGTGCTGAGCAATGGAGACGATCTTCAGCACACGGTGGCCGCCTTCGGCGCCGGCGCACGCGGGTTTGCGCGCATTCCCACGCTGCTACCCGACCAGCTGCGCGCCGGGGTGCGGGCCGTCGGCGCAGGGAGCTGGTGGATGTGCCCTGAGACCACGGCTCTGCTGGTGAGTCGGCTGCTGGCCCTGCGCCCCCATCTGGATGACCTGCTGCGCACCGGGGGGGCACACGGCCTGCTTTCGAAGCGGGAGCAGCAGGTCCTTGAGCTCGTTGCCCAGGGGGCTAGCAATAAAGAGATCGCGGCAGCGCTGTACCTCTCTGAGAATACGGTCAAGACCTACCTGCGCCGCATCTTCGAGAAGCTGCAGGTCGACGGCCGGCGCGAGGCGGTGGAGAAGGTGTTCCACACCCCACGGCCTCCCAGTTCGCCTGCTCGCGAGCCGGTAGACCGTCTGGCTCGTACTGCTTCGTGACGCCGGTTGGGTGACAATTGTTCTCTTCCGTGTCACCCATGACCCGCGGAAGAGAGCCGTAGGCACTGGCGGGACCAACCACCTCGCCTGCCACATCGGACGGACAGCACCGCCCCGCGCTGCCCGTCCTAGGATCTGTTTCCCCTGTCCATGCCCTTGCCTGCCCTCCCCGACCACACAGGGTGACTCGCCTAGCACTCCTATTGGGTGATCTCTCGGGTGATAGCGGCGTGCACTGTGTGCAGACGATGGGCTATGTGTATCGCCTGATTTTGCCAAAGCGGGTTGCCCCATCTGTCACCCAAAGAACACCCGGCAGGACGCTCAAGCAGTCTCCGTGCAGGTGCTTTCGCCGCCGCGCCGACGACGCCATACTGGCACTGTCAGCGACGGGACGCGCTCGACTTGCACGGGCGCCCCGATCCCGGCGGTCCATCCGGAACTGTGATCGGAGAGTTCGGTACGATGGCACGCACAAACATCCCGGTCGCCGGGGCCCGCGGGACGGCCGCCGCGCAGGACGGCTCCCCCCGCGGGCGCGATCCACCCGGGGACGGAGCGGTTTGCCGGCGCCGTCCCCGCCGAGCCGGAGGAGCCGGCTCCGGCAGCAGACTCCCTTTCGCAAAGTGCGATTCGTTTTTTACCTCATTACTTTACTTTTATGTAAGGATATGTAAGGAGCGGTAGGATATGGAAGACCGTGGTGCGAAACGGTGGCTCGCCCTAGTCGCCGCCGCCAGCGCAGCGCTCTCCCTGGCGCTGCCGGCGCTGTCGTCAGCCGATAGCTTCCGCATTCGGCGGCTCGACGATGGCAGCGCGGCGGCGATCGGCCAGGCAACGCAGAGGACGAGCCAGGACCAGTGGGGCATCTCGAAGGCCTGGGGCGAGCAGGACGTCGATGTTGACCAGGAGGCCTCGAACAAGGGCGCCAATATCGGCGTGCAGAAGAGCTACGTCGATGCCGATAGCAAGGCTATCAACGCGGCCAAGAGCGGCGACGTCAAGTCGGTGGGCAACGCCACGCTGGTCGTGGTCGCGGCCAAGCAGTCGGCCTCGGCCAACGCTTCCGGCAACAACTCCGGCGATATCACGCAGCTCAACAACGCCGGTGCGTCCTCGACCGGTAACAATAATGCCAACGGCGGCAACGCCAGCGCCAAGACAGGCGATGCCTATGCCGACAGCGGCTCTATTGACGTTCAGTCGGGCGACGCCAAGAACCATGGTGGCAGTGGCGGGAACGCCGGCGCGGCCGTGGCTGTGGGCGGCGCCAATGCTATCCCGATCGCCAGCGGCAACGCCCAGTCAAGCAACACGTCCAAGGCGGGTGCCTGGGGCGGTGGCACCGGCGATGCCGACGGCGGGAAGTCCGCCTGCGTGCCGATCGCTGCAAGCGGTGATACCGGCAATGCCAGCTCCAGCGGCGGGAACACCGGGAATAACACCACCGGGAACAGCAACTCCTCCAACAGCGGCAATGCCAGCAACACCGGTGGCGCCGGTGGTGCCGCGACGAGCGGCGCCGCTGGAAGTGCCAGCAATGGTACCTGCACCAGCTCGGCGAACGGCGGCTCGACCGGCGATGCGCCGACGAGCGCCCAGACCGGCCAGAGCAGCGCGCAGGCGACCGGCGGCAGCACCTCGACCAGCAATAACACCGCACCGGCGACCGCCACCAACACCGGCGGCGCGGGCGGCAGCACCGGCACCGCCAGCAGCTCGGCCAGCAACACCGGCAGCACCGGCGGTAACACCGCAGCCAATGTGGCGAGCGGCGGGAGCGCCAACGGCGGAACGGCTGGTCACCTGACGGCCGGCGGTACGACGGGCGACAACTTGGTCGGCGCGTATGGCAATGCCGGCGGCACGGCGGCGAACAGCCTCGGGCCAGTCTATGTCAAGACCGAGGGCACGTCCAACGCCACCAGCGGCGCGGCGACGACCAACGGCGGCGCCACGGCCAGCACCGGCGTGAACGTGACCCAGTCTCAGCCGCAGACGCTGAATCAGACGGCCGGGAACAGCTCCACGGTCGATCTGGATCAGCGGGTGCGCTCGCGGCTGACCCAGGATCAGCGAGCCTGGCCGAGCCTGACCAATACCACTTCAGCGTCCGGCCAGAGCAATGATCCGACGACTACGACGACGAACCAGGTCTCTGTGAGTGGCAATAGCAACACCACTAATGTAAATCAGCAGCGACCGTGACGTCGTAGCGTCGTCCGCTTGGGCGGCGATGCGCCCGGGGCTTCCCCTGGAGCGCATCGCCGTTCCACCGGCAGCGGCGCCGAGGATTTCCCCGACGTCGCGGAATAGGCCGGGGCAGCGGGGGCGGCCGGGTAGCCGGCATGGACGGGTGATGAAGGGTGGACCCGCCGGCGGCACGGCGCCCCCTCTGTCCTGTATACCTCGCTAGTGGTCTGCAGGGCTACCGGCGAGGGCAAACGCCGTAGCTGAGCTACGGCCGGATTGGTGGATAGTATGGCACGCTCAACGTTCCTCACACGTTTGCTTACCGGCCTCCCCCCCAGTACCGCTCGAGGGTGGGCGGTGGTGTTGGGAAGCGTGGTGCTCGCAGGCATGCTGGGGCTGTTTGCCGTCGCAGCCTGGGCCCATGAGCCTGCCGACTCCGGCGATACCGGGGAGGAGATCAGGGCCGCGCTTACACCGGCCTTGCCGGACGCTCCAGAGATCGCCGCCGAGGCGTCTGCTGCGGCAGAGGCGGCCCGGGCAGCAAGCACCATGCCCGCGGGGGACACGCTCGCCGGTGAGCAGGCCTCCGTCGGCCACACTACTGCGGTGATCCAGAGCCAGCACATCGAGGATCGCGGCGAGTCGGCAGCGCCGGGCACGGGCGGCTCAGCATCCACGACGTCGATCCAGCAGGTGACGCGCGCCGGCCAGGTGGAGATCGGACCAGTGCCGCCGGGGGCAGTGCGACGGACCTTCCTGGTGTGCCTGCCGGCTGATCCGGTCATCGCGCAGGCGATCGGCCAGTTCATCGCCGGACGGAGCTTCAGCGCCACCCTGCGGGCCCTGCCGAATGGCTGCGCAGAACTTATTCTAGACGTGAACACCGCAGATCCGCCCAGCGTACAGGGCACGAGCACACAAACGAGCATCCTCAGCGTAACCACCACGCCGCGCGGCTCGCAGGCGTCTGAGCGGATCACCGTGCAGATCTCTACAACGGGCGGCACGACTACGGCGGTGATTTCGAATACCGTTCCCCAGCTCGATCTGACGCTGCCCGAGCCGAGCCGGCGGGCCCTCGAAGGCCTGCGGCACGGCGATCGGTCCGACCTGCGGCGCTTCCTGGATGAACTGCTGCGAAACAACTGAGCCCAGAACGCATCTGGACACCCCCATCACCCTGGCGGCAGACAGCATGGCCGGCCAGAGACTGAAGCAATAGAGGGACAGGCGATGGCCCGTGTGACCCGAGCGATCCAGAGAAGGCGCTCCCGGCAGGGACGCTTCTACCCCAATAAGGGGGTGGACAAGTAATGTCTACCCCGTCGTTCGGGCGCGGCCGTGCTGGAGCCGCTCGGCACCAGGGCTGGGTGCGCCGGGTTGAACGTGTGGCACAGTCCGAGGCCCTGCGGGTCGTCGCCCTCGTTACCCTGATCGCCAGCGCAATGCTGGCCCCGGCAACGCCGGACCTGCAGGTCAGTCCCATGGTCGGAGCCGCCGGTGTCACCGCCGTGGCGACCAGCCAGTCCGACGGCTCGATCACGCAGTCCTCTCAGTCGCAGACGACGACCAGTCAGTCCAGCAGCCAGTCGCAGAGCACAAACACACAGTCCACACCGCAAAGCCAGACTACGCCCCAGCCAACGGGAACAACCCAGCAGACGTCTGGACAGACTACGGTCTCTTCATCTCAACAGAGCACCGCAACGACCACAACTCAGCAGACGGTTTCGACCCAGGCCACGGCAACGTCGTCCGCACCGACGACGACCCCTTTGTCCGGCCATACCCCAACCGCGACAACGTCTACCGCAGCCGCAGCGAGCCCGTCGGCGACAGCGGCGCCCTCGACCACAGCCACGAAGCCGCCGGCTACTGCTACGTCCACGCCCGGCGCGACGATCACTCCGGCGCCCAGCCCGACTGCACTAAGCAGCACGACCGCCACACCAACGCCTGTGCCTGAGCCGTCCCCGACCGCATCGCCGGGGACCGGTCTGGCAACGACATCGAGTTCCAGCACAGCGCAAATCCCGACCGCAACCGGCACGGCAACACCGGTGTCGGCGTCGCCGACTCCCACTGGAACGCCTACTCCGACGACAACCGGCACGGCAGTCACCGCCACCGGCACAGCCACACCATCCCCCACGCCGGCAGCGACCGGCACGGCCGCGACGGCCACTGCCACCGGCACCGTGACGGTCACGGCAGGGAGCATGGCTGCGGCCACGCCGTCCGTCTCACCGACACCTACTCCTACGCCCTGCGCGCCGCCGACAGCAACGAGCACGCCGCGCGCAGGTGAGGCATCCCCGTCTACAACCGAACCGACTACAACCGACCCGACGATTGCCATCTGCGTGGATAACTCCACCACAACGTCTGCGTCGAGCGGTACTGCCGGGGCCATCGGCGCTGCGGCAACGAACCAGCTTGCCAACACGCAGTCCTCCACTGCGCAGAGCAACGGCGGCAGCGGTACCACCACAACGTCCAACAGCTATACCGCGGTGGTAACAGATGCCGGGGCCGTTTCCGCCCAGTCCGGATTCGCCGGCGCAGTAGGCAGCACGGCGAGTACGACGATCGATACAGGGGGAACACAGCTTACGGCGTCGGCATCCAGTGGCCTGCAGATCACGCCGACCTGGCCGCCGGGCACAACCCCGACCCGAACGGCAACGCCCACGCCGACACGGACGCCAACGGTTACTCCTACCCTGAGCGGGACACCGACCGCAAGCCCGCTGGTGTCGAGCCACACGCTGACCATCACGAACAGCAGCACGACCCTGGCTCAGTCGGGCGATGCCAGAGCTGCCGGGGTGATCGCCACCAACAACGTGTCCACATCGAGCACGACCGCGGTAGATGTCAAGGGGAAGAATCAGGGTGGGATCCAGGTTACCACGGACACGCAGGTGAACGTGGCCAACGTGGGCCTCGCATCGGCCACCACCGGGGATAGCCGCGCTGCTGGGGCACCTGCCAATGTGACGGTGTCTACCACCGCCCAGCCCGCCGGACCTCAGGCCGCGGGAAGCACGACCACCGGAGCGACAGGCGGCACCGGGGTGCTGGTCGCTCGCTCCGGCGATGTCGTCGCCGTGGGAAACACGGTGCAGAATACCCTGGTCGGGGAGCAGACTGCGTCACGCACGGTCACCGGCAGCACCGGCAGCGGCGCAACGCTCAGCAACACGCAGGGTGTTGCGCTGAGCAACAGCGGAAGCGCCAATGCCGTGTCGGGCGTCGCGTGTGCCCAGTGCCAGCAGGCAACAGCAGCGAGCACGCCTCCCCCGGTGCCGGCGCCGACTCCCGGCTCGATCCTGGCGCTCAACAACCAGAGCCTCACGGCAGCCGCAAGCGGCGACGCGACTGCAGCCGGCCTCATTGCGCGCAACGACGTGCAGTCTCGGTCCAAGGTGAATGTCAGCGTCGAGGGCGACAATTACGGCCTCATCAATGTGGTGGTGAAGTTTATCACTAGGATCTTGAACTGGGGCGAGGCCACGGCGCGCAGCGGCGACACACGTGCCACCGGAGCTCCGGCCGAGGTCGTCATAGGGCCGGGCGGCACAACGCCCGCAGGGGGGGCGACCGGCGCGGAAGCCCGCTCAGGTGATGCAACGGCGATCGGGGCGCGCGTGGAGAACCACGTCGCTGCTTCGGGCAAGACAGACGTTGTCATTGAAGGAGACAACCGTTCGCCGCTGAAGATCGTCACTCGGCTCTTCGCCAAAGTGTTCAACTTCGGGCGCGCAGCGTCGAGCACGGGCGATGCCATAGCACGCGGGAGCACCGGCTCCGGCAATAACCAGGCGGTGGCCCGCAGCGGCCGGGCAGACGCTCTCGGACTGGAGGTCTACAACGATCTCCAGCTCAGCTCGGAGGTGAACGTCCGTCTCAAGGGCTCGAACTACGCCCGTATCGACGTCGAGGTGTACGTCGAAGCTGACGTGTGGAACGAGGCGTATGCCCATGCGCAGAGCGGCGCTGCGCTGGCCGAAGGCGGCCCCGCCCGCGCCGGCGTTCCAGCTCGCACCGTTTCCGGACGGGATGAGGGGAACAATGACCGACCGTCGTCACCGAGCAGCGCCGCTACGGCCGGGATGACTCCAACTGCCACTCCTCGGAACGTCGCCCGCACAGGTGAGACCCTGTACGTGCGTGCAACTACCGGCAGCGCTGCCCAGGCAAGCAGTGGAGGGGCCAGCGGCACCGGAGTCAGCAGCGCGACCTTGTTGACCACCGACCAGACTGCACGGTCAAACAGCCCCGGCACAGGGCGGAAGCAGAGCGAGAACACCACGTCCCTCGACCTGTTTACCCTGGGAATGAGCGAGGTGCGCTCCGGCTGCGCCCGCACGGGCACCCTGGAGATCTGCCCCTCGCCGACGCCTACGCCAAAGCCGCAGCCCCCGCAGCAGGCCACTCAGCTGCAGGGTGCTGATAATTCTGGTCATAACACCGCCACGCATGAGGACGGCGAGCCCGGCCGGGACGGCAAGCAGGTGCGCGGGCCATGGCTCACACTCTCCGACCTGTCCGCCCAGCCCTGGCGGCTTGTCTTCGCCCGTCCACGCATGCTCGGCATGCCGGGCCAGCTCCCGCGCGTGCCGGCGATCGCTGTGGTGCGCCCCGCCCCCGCGCCGGTTCCGCAGCCGGCGCCACAGCCCGCCGGCCTGTGGGAGAGCGCTGAACCGGCGATCCTCGCCATGCCCAGCGGGCTCGTCGTTGAGCGCGGCGGGCCTGGTAGCATGCCGGTGCCGGGACAGGTCCACGCGACCGGCCTCGGCCGGCAGCCGGCAGCGCCCCCTGCGACAGCCGCGGGCACAGGCCAGGTGCAGGTACTTCCTGCAGCAGTGCTGGAACAGCCGGCCGCGGCAGAGTTGAGTGCCGGCCCGCCTCCGGCAACCGACGGCGGCACCATCGAAGTGCAGGCAGGCAGTCCTCCCGCGCCGCCGGCCACGGCGCGGCCACTGGATCTCACCTGCCTGACATGGTGGAGTCTCCTCATGCTTTTAGGGACGCTACTCTACCGCCAGCGGCTACGACTTGAGACACTATTCCAGCGGGTGCGCTGGCGCCGAGCCCAGCTACGCCCAGGCTTGCTCGCTGGCCGGGAGGACCAGGCATGATGCATGTGCGGGTGCACGTGTTCACGTGGCTGATCGCGCTGCTCTGCGCGCTGTCCGGGGTGACGTTTTTCTCTGTTGAGGAGAGCGCCGCCGGTAACGACTGGATCGGGCTGACCGCCATCACTCCCTCTGTACGGGCTGGGATCCAGGCGGGACAGCCACAGACCTTCCAGGCCACCGTGCCCTACCGCCTGGAAAGCGCCGCCGAAGGCATGGTGGTGTTGTTCATTTTTGAAAACGATAACCCCGACTCAATTGAGCAAACTTCTACCCCGATCACCGTGCGGCGCGGCTCCGGACAGGTCACGCCGACAATCCGGTACACGCCGCCACGGGTCGGTGTCTACAAGATCAGCTTTATGGTGGCTTTGTTCCGGGATCCCCAGACGATCCTCGCGAGTGCCGGCGGCGGACCGGTGCCGGTCAATCCGCCGGAGGATTACCTCGCCTACGCCCAGGCGGTTAACGCCTTCAATAACGGGAACTATCAGGAGGCGCTCCGCGGCTTTTCCCGTGCAATTGAGCTCTACCCAGGCATGCGTGACTATTACCACTGGCGCGCCGATACCTACGTGCAGCTTCAAAACTACGAGGCTGCGATCGCCGATTACACACGGGCCTTGGAGATCATCCCCAACTACCGCGCCGGCCTGGTAGCCCGCGGCATCGCGCGTATGTGGCTGTATGACTGGGCCGCGGCGATCAGCGATTTTTCCGCGGCCATCGAGCAGGGCGCCCGCGATCAGTGGACCGCATGGGCGCATCGAGGCCGGGGGATCAGCCTCGCCGCTCTGGGACAGCGCGAGCAGGCGATCGCCGACTACCAGGCGTACCTGGCGCTTGCCCCGCAGGCCGAGGACCGCGAGCTCATCCAGTCGTGGATTGCGGCCCTTCAGGAGAGCGCCTCAGCCGGCTAACCGGCTGAGGCGCTCTCCACCGGTTACGAATCTGTTCACCCCACTGCAATGCGTCCACGGTATTGATACGGGGAGCTCGGCTATGGCATGCTTCACGGGAGCGCGCCGGAGCCTGCGCGCGGGCGCGGCGTCAATAGCGGCCGCTCCTCCCGCGCGTCGTTGCCCATGTCGGGCTCATCCGGTACAATCCAGTGGAAGAAGTCCGGCCGGTTCGTGAAAAGCACGCGGGTTGGGCGAACAATGTTCGGCCCGATCTGCCGGCAAGGAGTTTGAGCATCGATGCGTGTCTTGCTGGCCACACGCTATGCCGGCTTCTGCGGCGGCGTAAAGCGCGCCTGGGAGCTGGCACTCCGAGAGGCAGCACAGTCGCCCGGTCCGGTATATCTGTCGGGCGAGCTTATCCATAACGGCCCGGCGATGCGTGAGCTGTATGAGCGCGGCCTGCGCATCGTCAAAGTAACGGAAGGGGACAGCCCCACCGAGGGAACGCTGATCATGCGCGCGCACGGCGAAGGGCCGCGCACATACGAGCGCGCCCGCGAGCTGGGGCTGCGCATTGTCGATGCGACCTGTGGCATCGTAAAAGCCGTGCAGCGCCGCGCTGAACAGCTCGAGCAGCAGGGGTTCCAGGTTATCCTGGTCGGCCACAAGAAGCACCCCGAGGCGCTCGCCACCGTTGCGCATACGAAGCACGGCCTGATCATCGAGACGCCGGAAGAGGCCGAGCAGCTGCCCCACTTCGAGAAGATCGCTGCCATTGCCCAGACCACGGTGCTGGCCTCAGACTTCGAGGCGGTCTCGGCTGTGCTGAAGCGCAAGTGCGACTACTTCAAGGACCAGGGCCGCATCTGCGGCTGGACGGTGAAGGCGCAGGAGGAGGCGGTGGAACTGGCCCAGCGGGTGCAGGCCATGGTGGTTGTCGGGGGCAAGAACAGCTCGAACACGAAGATGCTCGCCCGTGTCTGCAGCGAACTTGTGCCGACCTATCATATCGAGACGGTGGATGAACTCCAGGCCGCGTGGTTCGAGGGCATCCATACGGTCGGTGTGACCGCCGGGGCATCGACCCGAGACCAGGATATCCGCGCGGTGGTGGAGTGGCTGCGCCGGCACGGAGAGCCGGATGGTCGGCTTGGGGAGCTGGAGGAGGTGGGCGAGCCAGATGAAGAGCTGCACGCCCGCATCATGGCCGGTGCGGCGGGCAGCCTCATGGCCGGCGCAGCGGAGCGGGCGACGCATATTCCGGTGGGGCTTCGCCGGAGTGGCCGGCCGGACCGAACGTGATGGGGACAGGAGGACGACGCGCATGAGCGCGATCACGACGAATGGACGCGATGGAGCGCCATCCGAGGGGCTGATCCGGCGCCGCATGACCCGGCAGGTCTCGGTGGGCGGCGTGACGATTGGCGGCGGCGCGCCTATCCGCGTACAATCGATGTGTAGCACGGACACCCGCGACGTCGAGGCCACCCTGGCGCAGATCGAGCCGCTGGTGCAGGCGGGCTGCGAAATCATCCGGCTGGCCGTGCCAGACCGTGAGGCGGCGAAGGCGTTCGGCAAGATCAAGCAGCGCTGCCCCATCCCGATGGTGGCGGACATCCACTTCGATTACGAGCTGGCACTGGCGGCAATCGACGAGGGCGCGGATAAGGTACGCATCAATCCGGGCAACATCTACCAGAAGGCCGGACGCAAGGGCGTCGAAGCTGTGGTGCGCAAGGCCGCGGCAGCAGGGATCCCGATCCGCATTGGTGTGAACAGCGGGTCGATTGAGGCGCGGCTCCTGGAAAAGTACGGCTACCCGACCCCCGAAGCTGCCGTCGAGTCTGCCCTGGGCTACATCCGCACCTTCGAGGATCTGGGCTTCACCGACATCGTCGTCTCGGTGAAGTTCAGCGAGGTGCCGGACATGATCCGTGCCTACCAGCTCCTCTCCGAGGCAGTGGATTATCCGCTCCACCTGGGGGTGACAGAGTCAGGCACTACCTTCAGCGGTTCGATCAAATCGGCTATCGGCATCGGCACGCTGCTGTGGCAGGGCATCGGTGACACCATCCGCGTGTCGCTCACCACGAACGACAAAACCGAGGAGGTGCGCGCCGCTTATGAGATCCTCAAAGCGCTCGGGCTGCGCACACATGGGCCGATGCTGACGTCCTGCCCCGGCTGTGGCCGTGCCGAGGTGGACCAGGTAGGGCTTACCTTGCAGATTGCGAAGGCCCTCGAAGGGGTGAACAAGAACGTGCGCGTCGCCGTGATGGGCTGCGTGGTGAATGGCCCGGGTGAAGCGCGCGAGGCGGACATTGCCGTCTTCGCCGGCAAGGGAGTCGGCGTGATCGTCCGCCGCGGCAAGATCCTGCGTCGTGTGAAGGAAGAGGAGATCGTGCCGGCGGTGCTGGCCGAGGTCGAGCGCTGGGACGATGCCGCGGTGGAACAGGAGGCCCAGCACCAGCTCCCAGTGCTCCAGAGCCCGCTGCGGAACCCCTGAACTTCTTGCCCGAGCTTCCAGAGGCCTCGCTGGAGCTCGCCGCCCATGCCCTCTGCCCGGCTTCCTCAGCCGGGCAGAGGTGCCCTTCCACCGGTACGGCGCTCGCAGACGTCCAGCCCAGGCGCTCCTTTAAGCAGGCCTGCATGCCAGTCACCGGGCGACCCAGGCGATTCCACCAAAGGCCCCGGTGCGATCGAGCAGGCGCGGCTGCCCGCCGCCGGCAGAGACGATGTACAGGCCGCCGGCGGCAGCGACGGCCAGGGATGTACCGTCCGGTGACCAGGCCAGCGAGGGATCATCTTCCAGCAATGTGGTGAGCCGGCGCACGTCGCCTCCGTCGCGCCCGACCACGAAAACATCCATGGGAAGGCCATGGGCGTATACAGCCGGAGTGTGGGAAAGCCGGCCGAGGAGCTCCATGACACCGGCGAGGGCGCGGCGAGCGGTGTTCGCCACCTGCTGAATGCCGCCGGAGGCTGGGGCCAGCGCGGCTGCCGCGGTGGGTGGCAAAACGTCGCTCATCGCTGAAACTGGACGAGCCGCGGCGCTCAGCGCAATCCAGCGTCCGTCTGGGCTAAAACGTGGCCAGGCAATCGCCTCGAGCCTGCCCGGCGGCAGCACCGCGCGCTCACGGGAGATGCCGGTGCCATCGGCAGAGAGTTCAGCGAGAAACAGGCCGGCACCCTGCTCGCTGGTACGCACGTAGGCCAGGAAGCGTCCATCGGGGCTCACGGCCGGCATGGCTGCGTCCGGCACCACCGGTACCAGGTTTCCGTCTGCCAGCGCCACGCGCACTACGTCGATGTGCTGTCCGGTAATCACGGAGTTCTCGTAGCTCCAGGTTGTGGCGGTGGCGTAGAGGGCGCGGCCATCGGGATGCCAGATCGCATTCTCCAGCCTGCCGCCGTACGCCTGCGGGGGCAACGCAGCCAGCCGGCGCGGGCTCTTTCCATCCGGCCCGGCGAGATAGAGGGCTGCCTGGGGCAGAGCGGCCGGCGTAAATGGCCGGGTAGGATCGATCCGAGGTGGCGGCGGTGTCCGCGTAAACACCAGCGCTTTACCGTCCGGCGACGGCGCAGGGTCTTGGTCAAAGGCTCCGCGCTCCGGCTGCGTGAGCCGGCGCGGGGCCGATCCATCGAGTGGCACTGCCCAGAGCGCGCCGTCACGAGAAACGAGCAGCCGCGCCCCGGCCGGCTGGTTGAGCAGACAGCCGGAGCCCGCCAGCGCCGTGGCCAACAGACCGGCCACGCTGCCCAGCCCGGCGCGGCGAGTGAACCGTCCCTTCAGCGCTTCCACACCCATGCCCCCTGTGCACAGGTATCTGCACGAGCACTGGCTCGATGCGGCAAAGACACCGAGCCGTTGCCCCAGAATTCCCTCCAGGGTCTCTACGATAGCAGATTTCACCGATTGATCCCCAGAACGTCGGTGCTCAAACAGTTGTGTATCCCCCAGCGGCGCCGGAACCACGGCCGCCGCCTCATTCCCCTTCTTCCAACTCCTCCAACAAGTCTCAACGAGGAACTCTTCGCTTGGGCGCCGGTACCGCAGCCGGCTATAATTTACGGGACATATTCCGGCATTCCTGGATATGGGCAGGTTTCGCGTAGGAGCGTCTGCGCAGCACCGCCGGACGCTCGCATGCCGGGCCGTGCCCATGAGCAGCACAACAGGGCAACACAGGAGTACTAACCATGCCGAAGCGAACGTACCAACCCAAGGTACGCAGGCGGCACCGTGTGCATGGCTTTCTTAAGCGCATGTCCAGCCTCAGCGGCAGGCGCGTCTTAAAGCGCCGCCGCCTCAAGGGCCGCAAGCGTCTGACGGTTAGCGATGAGTAGAGAGTAAAAGAGTACGGCGCAGGCACCTGCTCGGGTCCGACAGGTGTCTTGGCGCGAGGCTTCCTGAAGAACGCATTACCAGGTGTCCTGCTTAGATCGTGTACCGCCAGCACCGGCTCAAGCGCGAGGAGGATTTCGCGCGCGTGCGGGCCGAAGGCCGGTCGTGGTCTCATCGTCTGCTGGTGCTTGTCGCCAGGCCGAACGAGCTGGGCTACGCCCGCTTTGGCTTCGTTGTCCCGCGCCGGCTGGGGAAGGCCGTTGTGCGCAATCGCGCGCGCCGGTTGCTGCGCGAGGCGGCACGTCTCTTGCTCCCGATAATCGAGGGGGGCTGGGACATCGTGCTCATCGCGCGCGAGCCTATCCGCGGGCTGAAGATGCAGCAGGTGCGTGACGCGCTCGAGCAGACCCTGCGCCGTGCAGGGATCGCTCGGCCAGAAACCGCTCCGCCACCGGCCCGCGAGGAGTCCGTGCCATGACGGCGCTTGCACTGCTGCTCATCCGGCTCTACCAGCTCACGCTCTCGCGGGTGCTTCCCCCGTCATGCCGCTTCTATCCTACCTGCTCCCAGTACGGATACGAGGCGATTCGGCGGTATGGTATACTCAAGGGCGGTTGGCTCACGGTGTGCCGTCTAGCACGCTGCCATCCCTTCCACCCCGGCGGCTACGACCCGGTGCCGTAAGACGTCGAGGCACAGCAAGGGCCTGGTTCCCGAAGGATTATTCCGTTCCAGTGCAGCTGGTATCGCTCCAGCATTCCACAGGTAACGAGCTAGTCAGGTTCAGGTTTCAGAGAAGGAGACTCGTTTGGGCGCTCTCTGGGAACAGTACATGGTCCAGCCCCTGGCGCAGGGGCTGACGTTGCTGGCCGGCCTGACCGGGAGCTACGGCTGGGCCATCGTGCTCTTTACCATTATTGTTAAGCTTGTGCTCCTGCCACTCTCGATCAAGCAGCAGCAATCGATGCGACGGCTGCAGGAGCTCCAGCCGCAGCTCCAGGCGCTCCAAAAGAAATACGCCAAAGATAAGGAGAAGCTGGCGCAAGAGCAGATGCGGCTGTACCGCGAGGCGAGGGTGAACCCCGCCGGCGGCTGCCTGCCGTTGCTCATCCAAATGCCCATCTTGCTTGGCATTTGGCAGGCGATAACGTATTTGCAACACCACGACGGCTTTAACGCGGGGTTCCTGTGGCTGCCCAGCCTGGCACTCTCCGAGCACGCGCTGTGGTCGCAGGGGGTCTGGCCGGTGCTGACCGTGCTGAACATCCTAACGCAGTGGGTGCTGCAGCGCATGATGACCACACCCACGCAGGACCCCCAGCAGCAGATGATGCAGACGGTGATGCAGCTTATGCCGATTTACATCGGCTGGCTGGCGTTCAGTTTTCCCGCTGCGCTGGCGCTCTACTGGCTGGTCAGCAATATCTTTGGCATCGTGCAGCAGTTTATCTTCACCGGCTGGGGGACGCTGCTGCCGGCACATGTCCGGCTCCCGCGCCTGCTCCGGGGCGGTTACCTGTTTCCTCCCCTGCAACCCGCTCCAGGCCAGGATGGCACGACAGAGAGTGTGGCCGGCATGTCCCCAGGCGGACGCCAGCAGCCGGGGGGACAGGCGGCCGACACGTCCGAGCAGGCCGGGGTGCGGCGCCGTGAGCAGCGTCGCTCAGGCGTACGACGGTAAGTATACGTATTGAGGGCTGCTGTGCAACCGGTTGAGTCATCGATTGAGGTCACCGGGCGGACGGTGGATGAGGCAATCCGTACCGCCCTTACTCGCCTGGGCAAGAGACGGGACGAAGTCGACATCATTGTGCTCAGCCAGGGTAGCCCGGGCCGAATGCTCGGCTTCGGGGCCGAGCCGGCCCGAGTGCGCGTCTTGGTCCGCCCGGCTGCCGTCCAGAACACCTTGACGGCAGAGCGTGTCCAGGATGGGCAAGAGGGCGAAGAAGACCTAGAGCAAGACGAAGCGGGCGCACCGCCGGTGCATGAAGCTGCCGCAGTAGGTGAAGAAGCGGCCGGTGAAGAGGAAGAACTGATCGCCGACGTCGCGGCGGATATGCTCCAGGAGATGCTCGACCTGATGGGCCTGGATGCCGAGGTCGAGATCACCAGCGACGAGCCACCGTCGCTGAACGTCGTCGGCGAAGACCTTGCGCTCCTGATCGGCCGCCGTGGTGAGCACCTCCGCGCCCTCCAGTTCTTGCTTAACCTGATGGTCAACAAACAGACCGGCCGGCGCGAGCGCATCATCGTCGATGTGGAGAACTATCGGGAGCGCCGCACCAAGCTGCTGGAGGGTATGGCCAAGCGGGCGGCCGACGAAGTGCGCCGGCGCGGCATCCCTATCGTCCTAGAGCCGATGCCGCCGGATGAGCGGCGTATCATTCACCTGGCGCTGGCCAACGACCCGGACGTGACTACTGAGAGCATCTACGAGGATGAGAAGCGTCGGGTCGTGATCAAGCCGCGGCGCCGCCTGCCAACGCAGCGGTGAATTCCGGCGGAGCTCCCCAGCCCCTTCCCGACTATGTCGCCGTCGGGCACATCACCCAGGATGTGCGCGATGGTGGTCTGGTCTTCGGCGGCACAGTCACCTATGCTTCCCTGACTGCGCGTAACCTGAGTCACCATGCTGCAATTGTCACTGCACTGCCCGACGCGGTCCTCCACGACGTTGCCTTCGCGGACCTCTACCGCGGCATCGAGGTCCATGCTCTGCCCAGCGAGCAGGTGACGATCTTCGAGAATATCTATACGCCGGCCGGGCGAATCCAGTACCTGCGCCGCCATGCCAGGGTCCTCGACCCGACCAAGGTTCCGCCCTACCTGCTCCGCGCCCCGGTCGTCCATCTAGCGCCCGTGGCCCAGGAGGTTCCGGTCACTCTTCTGCACCACATCGATCGCCACACCCTGGTCGGGGTCACTCCCCAGGGCTGGATGCGCCGCTGGGATGAGACAGGCCGGGTCTGGCCTGAGCGGTGGGCCCTGGCGGAGGAGATTCTGGCTCGCGCGGATGCTCTGGTGTTCAGTGAGGAGGACACTGGCGGCGACATGGCTGAGGCGGAGCGATACGTGTCGCTGGCCAGGATTGCCGTGATCACGCGCGGAGCGCGCGGCTGTACGGTCTACGTCCGCGGGACACGGCCCCTGGACCTGCCGGCGTTCCCAACGCGGGAGGTCGATCCCACAGGCGCCGGCGACGTGTTCGCGGCAGCGTTCTTCCTTAAGCTGGCCGAGCGGAACGACCCTGAGATCGCTGGCGTCTACGCCAATTGTGTGGCCTCGTTTGCCGTCGAAGACATCGGTACCCGCGGCATCCCCACGCGAGAGCAGGTCGAGGCGCGGCTGCGCGCTTTCCGCTCGACGGCAGCAGCGCGATACTCGTGGTAGTTTTGCGCGTCTTTCAGGCCCGCGTGGAGAGCGAGTTCAAAAGAAAGCGCGAGGGGGACGGACACAGTGCGCCTGATCCGCTGGGCCGCACATGCCGTGCGCGCCTGCATCGTCCTGGGCGGACTGGGCTATGCGACTGGTGTCGCGGTGTTCTTGAGCCTGCGTCTGCTGCCGGGCGGAACGCAGTACGCGCTGCACGTCGGCTGGGTGCAGTTCCTCGATACCTTTACGCTCTACCTGCTTCTCCCCGGGCTGGCCCTGCTCCCGGTGGGGCTTCTCCTGCGTTCACGCAGCCTGCTTGCCGGCGCGAGCATCCCCTTATTCGCGCTGGCCTTCCTCTACGGGGAGCTCTTCATCCCGCCGACATGGCGTCCGGCCGCCTGGTCTCACCCCGCAGGCAAGCCGGCCGCGGTTCTGACGGTGATGACCTTTAATACAGGGATGGGCAACACGAGCCCTGATCGTATCCTCCGGCTTGTTGCCCAGGAACGGCCGGATATGATTGCGTTACAGGAACTCACCCCTGTGCTCTCCGCCGGGCTCGCGCGCGCTCTGGCCACGGACTATCCATGGCAGGTGCTGGCGCCTGAAGAGGACCATTCTGGCGTCGGTGTGCTGAGCCGCTACCCGATTCCTGTCCACGAGACATTTCGCCTCGGCCCCTCCGAACATCTCGCCCAGCACGTGGTGCTTGACGTCGATGGCACGGCGGTCCACCTGCTCAACGTCCACCTGGGCACGCCCAGGTTACAACGCCGCGCCGTTCCGGTGGTATCTCCAGAGGCCGGCCGGCTGATCGCCCTGCTTCGCCGGATCCCGCTGGTCCGTGCCGGCGCGACCTGGCTTACCGCCCCGGCAGAGGTGCTTGACGACTCTCACGATCTCCGCGCGCTGGTCAGACGCCTCGAGGATGGGCGCATCGCCCCCGAACTCGGCACCTCGCTCCGCCGCGCCCATATCCAGGCGCTGCTGACGCGGGTGCGCGCGATCGATGCGCCGCTGATCGTCGTCGGCGACTTCAACATGGTTGACCAGAACGCCGACTATCGCCTGCTGACCCAGTACCTCCACGACAGCTACCGTGCCGCCGGCTACGGCTTCGGGCATACCTTCCCGCGTCCCGGAGCGTTTTATTTCCGCTCGCGGCGGCTGGTTCTGCCGCTTTCACTCGTGCGCATCGACTACATCTTTACCTCGGGCCACTGGCGCGCGCTGGGGGCCCATGTCAACACGCACGGAGGCTCCGATCATTTGGCCGTGCTCGCGCGCCTGGCCCTCTACCGCTGAGTGCTACCGGCCCTGCAGGCCTGCTCAGGCACCACAGCCGATGAACGTCTTGAAGAAGACGGCAGGTTGACGCACCGGCGAGTGGCCGTTACACTCCCCTGTGATCACGTTCCTGTCGTACACAACACACTGCATTCGACCAGAGGGGAGCCTGCCTTCCATGGCCGATCGTCTCCGTGTTCTCGTCCTGCCGCCGGAATCGCTCTGTCGTGAGATCTTCCAGCCAGGAGCCCTGGAGCGGCTCCAGGCCCAGGCTGAGGTGATCCTGAACGAGAAACCGGGCAACTGGAGCAGTGCCGAGCTGGCTGCCGCTATTCCCGGCGTCGATGCGGTCATCGCAAGCTGGGGCTCGCCGAAGTTCGACGAGCAGGTGCTGGCCGCAGCAGACCGCCTGCGTTTCATTGGCTACGCCGCCGGCAGCATTAAAAACATCATCCCGCCGGAGGCTTTCGATCGTGGGATTGCTGTCAGTCACGCTGCCGACCTGATCGCCGATTCGGTGGCCGAGCTCTGCCTGGGCTACATCCTGATGATCTGGCGACAGATCCCGCAGTATGACCAGGCAATGCATGCCCATCGCCCTTGGCGAGAGATCACCGCGCAGTACGGCTACGGGCGCGGGCTGTACTACAAGACCATCGGCCTGATCGGCTGCGGGATGGTGGCACGCAAATTTATCCGCCTGCTCAAGCCATTTGAGCCGACCATCCTGGTATACGATCCGTATCTCTCCGACGAGCGTGCTGCAGAGCTTGGGGTAACGAAGGTAAGCCTGGAGGAACTTTTCGAGCGCAGTGATATCATCAGCAACCACCTGCCCACCACCCCGGAGACCCACCGCATGATCCGTGCCGAGCACCTGCGACGCATCCGCGATGGGGCGCTGTTCATCAACACGGCGCGGGCGGCATCGGTCGATTACGATGCCCTGTTAGAAGAGCTGCGCACCAATCGCTTCCAGGCCGCGCTTGATGTCTTTCCGCAGGAACCGCTGCCGGAGGATAGCCCCTTCCGCGATCTGCCGAATGTGGTCCTCACGCCGCATCGCGCCGGCAGCACGATCGAGTCACGGCAGCGGCTAGGCACCGCGATGATCGACGAGTTGCTGCGCTTCTTCCGCGGCGAGCCGTTGCGGTACCAGGTACGCAAGGAGCAGCTCGCCATCATGGCCTGAGCGGGCTCGGGGCCGCTGCGAACCACAGGCACGCAGTGTGGCCCGCGATGTCTTGAACCCGATCTCCTAAACTTTTGACCGCCTATTGAACACTTGAACTAATTGCTAATTGCATGGATGAGTTACAAACGAAGGAGTGATCATGCGCGCAAACACGGCCAAGGCGCGGCTGCGCCAGGGCAAACCTATTGTCGGCCCCATTCTTCCCTTCGCCTCTGAGGCGATGATTGAGCTGTGTGCCCTCGCCGGTTTTCACTTTGTGTTTATCGACTGCGAGCACGGGCCCATGTCCGTGGAGACGGTCGAACGCCTGGTACGCGCCTGCGAGGTCGCCAATATCCCCTCGCTGGCACGGGTGCCGGACCAGAACCCTCAGACGATCCTGCGCTTCCTGGACACCGGCCTCCAAGGGGTGCTTGTGCCGCACATCGATACCGCTGAGCAGGCCGCTGCGGCGGTGGCCGCGGCGAAGTACGCGCCGGAGGGCCATCGCGGCCTAGCCGGCGTGCGTGCCGGGGGCTATGGCATCGACCTTCCGCTGGCAGAATATGTGCGGCGGGCGAATGAAGAAGTGATGGTCTGGGTCTTGCTGGAAAGCCGCGCTGCAGTGGAGAACGTCGAGGCCATCGCTGCGGTGCCGGGCATCGATGTGTTGCAAATTGGGCCCACGGATCTTGCCATGTCTATGCTGGGCACGCCCGATTCACGGCATCCCGAGGTTGAGCGCGCGCTCGACCGCATCCTTGCTGCGGGGCGTGCCGCCGGGAAGGCCGTCGGGCGCGGCGCGGTGAGCGGCGAGGCACACATGCGGCGCGAGCTGGAGCGCGGCTTCTCGGTCATTACGTTCGGCCTGCGTGACCTGGTGGTCGAGCCTGGGCGCCGGCTCATGGCGGAGCTCGGTCTCTCGGGTGAGGGGTAGCCCTGCCGGGCTGCACCGGCCCGCCCAGGTTGACAGCGAAGCGATGCAGGGTATAATGGGTGCAGACTTGGCGAGGGGAGGTTGCCAAAACACCCCCACTGAATCGCCACGTAAAACTGAATAGCCGGCCGAATTCCCTTCGGGGAAACGGGGGACCCAGTGTGTGGGGTGAATTCCTCATCCGGCAGTGACCGGTGAGGATAGGGTAGCTCTTTCAGCCCGAACCCGTCAGCTAACCTCGTAGGCACCTGAAAGAGGCATAGCACACGGACTATTTGTGAGCCGGAGGCTATAGCCTCCGGCTCTTTCTTTCTCCCACGGTTTGCCCCCGCTCTTCCCCACCCCTCTTAGGGATGTCATGCCTTCTGTTACCTAAGAGTACACTTAAAAATGCATATACACAAGCCGGCACATCAACAAAAGTTGAAAGGAGGGACAAATGCAAGACGGCAGACGATCGCCCGTTGATGTTCCGCGCGAGGCACCGCGATACACGCGCGGTGGCTTCCTCACCCTCGCTGTACGTCCCGCCGTGCTGGCAGGCACAGCCGGACTCATCACAGCCTGCGGGCCGGGCCAGCGCGCTCCAGGCAGAGCACAGCAACAAACCGGCGGCCCACCCCGGCGCGGCGGTCACCTGACCATGGCGATGAACGGACAGGTCAAACGCTGGGACCCGGCGATCGCTACCGTGGTAGATGAGAGCATCGCCACGCAGGCCATCTACAACAACCTGACCTGGCTCGACGAGAACCTGCGGCCTCAGCCGGATCTCGCCGAGTCCTGGAGCGCCGGCCCGGACTTGATGACCTGGACCTTCAAGCTGCGGCAGGGGGTCCGGTTCCACCACGGCAAGCTCCTCACTGCCGATGACGTCGTGTTCACCTTTGAACGCCTGCTGGACCCGGCCACGAAAGCCCCCGCGCGGTCCACGATCACCTGGATCGAGCGCATCGAGAAGCAGGACGACCATACCGTGGTGTTCCGCTTGAACGCGCCGAACGCCGACGTGCCCACCCACTTCGGTTTCTACTACTTCCGCATTGTGCCATCGGATCGCACGCCGGAGCAGATCGCCGAGCAGCCGTCTGGCACAGGCCCCTTTAAACTGAAGGAGTGGTCGCCGGGCGAGCGTGTGGTCTTCACCCGCAACGAACAGTACTGGCAGCCTGGGCTGCCCTACCTGGATGGCTGGACGATGGTCTCCATGCCGGAGGAGACCAGCAGGATCGGCGCGCTCACCGGCCGCGCCATCGATATCATCTGGCAGCTCACCGCTCAGTCACTGCCGGCGCTCCAGGGGAATCTGAATATTGCCATCCTGAGAGCCCCCAGCGGCAACTACCAGCCCCTGGTGATGAAGGCCGACACCAAGCCGTTCGACGATGTGCGGGTGCGCCAAGCCTTCAAGGCAGTGGTTGATCGAGAGGCCTTCACCAAGGCCGTCACGCAGGGCTACGGCAAGCCGGCCGCCGATCATCCGATCCCTGAGTTCATGCTGCCGGAGCTGGCCAAGGAGGTGCCAATTCCCAGGCGCGACCTGGCGCGGGCTAGGCAGCTGCTCGCTCAGGCCGGGTATCCCGACGGCTTGGAGATCACGCTCTATACATCAGATGGCCGCCCCGGGATGGTCGAGTCCGCGGTGACCTTCCAGGAGATGGCGCGGCCGGCAGGCATCCGCGTCAACATCCAGAAGATCCCTATCTCCACGTACTGGGATGAGATCTGGATGAAGAAGCCGTTCTGCGTATCGAACTGGATCACCCGGCCGACGATCGACAACGTGCTGTCGACGATTTACCACTCTCAGGCCGTGTGGAACGAGGGGTTCTGGCGCAGCGCAGAGATGGACCGGCTGATCGAGCAGGCCCGTGCGGAGCCTGACGCGGCGAAGCGTGCCGCGATCTACATCAGGGCGGCGAAGCTCATTCAACAGGAGGGCCACTCTGTGATCGCCTATTTCCGCGACGTGATCACCGCGGCGAGCAAGCGGGTGCGTAACTACACCGCGCATCCGCTCACGCTGGTCGATCTGCGCGCTGTGTGGCTGGAGGGATGAGATGCTGGGATTCCTCGCCCGACGCCTGGCCTTTCTGCTGTTCACCCTGTGGCTGGTGTCGGTCATCACGTTTGGAGTAACGCAGATCCTGCCGGGCGATGTAGCCAGGGCGATCCTGGGCCAGGAGGCGACGCCGGAGGACCTGGCCCGCCTGCGCGCCGAACTCGGCCTCGACCGGCCCGCGCCGGAGCGCTATGTCACGTGGCTGAGTGGCGTGCTGCGCGGCGACCCTGGGAAGTCGCTCCGGCTGGGCATCCCGGCCGGGCCGCTGATCTGGGAGCGGCTGCAGCGCTCGCTCGTGCTGGGCGGCCTCACCTTCATCGTAGCCGTGCCGCTTGCCCTGGCCCTCGGCGTGGTGGCCGGCCTCTACCGTGATCGCCTGCCCGACTACGCCATCTCCATGAGTACGCTGGTCGCAGTGTCCTTACCGGAGTTTGTGACGGGCTCCGTGCTCATCCTGGTTGTGGCAGCCTGGCTTGGCTTACTGCCACCAACCAGCATGCAGGCGACCATGCTCCCGCTGCACCAGGCGCTGCCCTACCTGGTGCTGCCGGTCGCCACGCTAACCCTAGTCATGCTGGCTCACACCGCGCGGATGGCTCGCGCCAGCATGATTGAGGTGATGAGCTCGCCGTACATCCGCACGGCTCTCTTGAAGGGCCTGCCGTGGTGGCGGGTGGTACTGCGCCATGCCCTGCCGAACGCGCTGGTGCCGGCGATTACCGTCGTTGCTATGAACACCGGCTGGCTCATCGGTGGCCTGGTGGTGGTGGAGAACGTCTTTGGCTACGCGGGCCTGGGCCGGTTGCTGGTTGAGGCGATCCAGGACCATGACGTGCCGGTGTTGCAGGCCATTGCCCTGATCATCGCCGCGATCTACGGGATCGCTAATCTGTGCGCCGATGTGCTGTACACTCGGCTGAACCCGCGCATTCGCTACGCCTAGGGGAGTAAGCGAGCGCATTGCCGCAAGAACAACGTGGAGGGGAGGTTTATATGCTTTCTGCAACAAAGGTGCCGGTCCGGACACGCCGGCCTGAGCTCCGACCGGCGAAGCTCATAGCCCTACCCAGTGAGCGTCGGTGGCTCGCCTGGATGCGCAGCTTCGCTGCAGCGCCGGCCGGTGTGCTGGGGGCATTGCTGGTCGGCCTGCACGTCATTGCCGCGATGGGCGCGCCCTACCTGGCACCCTTCCCGCCGACGGAGTTCCATCTGGAAGATGTCCTGCAGGCGCCGTCCACAACCTATCTGTTTGGCACCGACCAGTACGGCCGTGATGTGTTCAGTCGCGTCCTGTACGGTGGCCGCAGCGCGCTGATGATCTCAATTGCGGCGACGGCGCTCGGCCTGCTGGCAGGGGGAGCGATTGGCATGGCTGCGGGGTACTATGGCGGCTTGGTCGATGAGCTGCTTATGCGTGCCACCGATGCCCTGCTCGCTTTTCCGTCGCTGCTCCTGGCCATGCTGATCCTGGCCATGGTCGGGCCGAACACGGAGAACCTCATCCTCGGCATCGGCCTCATCTTCGCTCCTCGTGTGGCACGGGTCGCTCGCTCGGTCACGCTTGACCTGTGCACACGCGAGTATGTGGCCGCGGCACGTCTGCGCGGGGAGTCAAGCCTGTACATTCTGACCCGTGAGATCTTGCCCAACGCGCTGGGGCCGCTCATCGTCGAAGGCTCCATTCGTATCAGCTACGCCATCCTGCTCGTAGGCACCCTCGGCTTTCTCGGCCTGGGGGTACAGCCGCCGTCGCCGGACTGGGGCCTGACCATCGCCGAGGCGCGCAACTTCATTGCCGTCGCCCCCTGGATGGTGTTCTTCCCGGCCGCGGCCATCGCCTCACTGGTGGTGGGAGCAAACCTGCTGGCCGACGGCCTCTACCGGACGCTCGATCCGGCAGGCGGGCGCATGCGCCGGTGAGCCCACGCCAATGAACAGCTACGAAGATCCATTAAGACTAAGGGTTACGTTGCGGAGACGATGGTTATGAGGACAAACGTATCGCAGCCCTCTCGAGACGGACATGGACGCACCTTAACGGCGCACGTGGAAGATATCGCAAGACAGGAGGGCGCAAGGACAGAACCTCCAGTGCTGGCGATTGACCATCTTTCCGTCGCCTATGCGACGCGCGAGGGCCTCGTGGAGGCTGTGCGTGACGTCTCACTACGCGTGAATGCCGGCGAGACGCTCGGCATCGTTGGAGAATCGGGCTGCGGCAAGAGCACGCTCGCCTACGCTGTGATGGGCTATCTCGCCGAGAATGGGCAGATCACCGCCGGATCGATCCGCCTGCGCGGCCGAGAGTTGCTAGGCCTGCCGCCCGGTGAACTGCGCCGCTTGCGCGGGGCACGCATGGCGATGGTCTATCAGGACCCGGCGACGGCGCTGAACCCCTCGATGATTGTCGGAGACCAGGTGGCCGAGGCCTACCAGACGCATAGCGGGGTATCACAGCACCTGGCCTGGCGCCGGGCGGTGGAGATGCTGGGCCGCGTGGGCCTACCGGATCCGGAGCGGATGGCCCATCGCTATCCACACCAGCTCTCCGGCGGGCAGCAGCAGCGCGTAGTCATCGCCATGGCACTGATCAACAATCCTGACCTGCTGATCATGGACGAGCCGACAACCGGGCTCGACGTGACCACCGAAGCCCTGATCCTGGACCTGATAAACGAGCTGAAGCAGGAGTTCGGCGTCGCTACGCTATACATCAGCCACAATCTGGGCGTGATCGCTCAGGTGTGCGACCGCGTCGCGGTCATGTATGCCGGCGAGGTGGTTGAAGAAGCCGGTGTAGCTACCTTGTTTTCCTCCCCGCGCCACCCCTACACGGTCGGCTTGCTCGGCTGTGTGCCGCGCCTGGACGCGGCAAAGACGACCCGGCAGCTGCGGCCGATCCCGGGTCACGTGCCACCGCCCGGGGCGCGGCCGGATGGCTGCATCTTTGCGCCGCGCTGCGCCCTCGCCCGCGACTACTGCCACGAAGCCGCACCGCAGCTTCAAGCGACCGACCAAAGTGGTCAGCGCGCCCGCTGCCACTTCTGGACGGAGGTGCCGGCGTGGACGCAGGAGGAAGCACGTCCGGCCCCTGAAGGAGAACAAAGGGCTTCCCGGTCCACGCAGCCGACGAGTCGAGGCGATGGCACGCTCGTCCGGCATGCTGAGCCGCTCCTGGAAGTGCGTGAGCTCCGGCGGCACTACGGTGGCTCTACCGGTATTGCGGCGCCCCTGCTGCGCCTGCTGGGCCGGGATACGCCGCCGGTGCGCGCCGTTGATGGCGTGAGCTTTACGATAGCGCCGGGTGAGACCCTGGCATTGATCGGCGAGAGCGGCTGCGGCAAGACGACGCTCGCTCGTACCGTTGCCGGCCTGCTCAGCCCAAGCGGAGGCACCATCTATTTCCTGGGTCATGACGTGAGCTACACAGCCGAGCGACGCCCGGCCGCCCTGCGGCGCTTCCTCCAGATGGTGTTCCAGAATCCCGACTCCTCGCTGAACCCGCGGCACACCGTGGGGGCCATCCTGGAGCGACCTCTGCGCCTGTTCCTGGGCCTGCGCGGCACGGCAGCGCGGCAGCGAGCCCTGGAGCTCTTGCAGGCGGTCCAGCTCGATCCCAGCTACTATCACCGCTACCCCGGCCAGCTCTCCGGGGGCGAGAAGCAGCGCGTCAGCATTGCCCGGGCCTTCGCCGGCGAGCCCCGCCTCGTGATTTGCGACGAGGCGGTGTCAGCACTGGATGTCTCGGTGCAGGCAGCCATCCTGAACTTGCTGACGGCACTACAGGCGGAGCGCGGCACGTCGTACCTCTTTATCTCGCATGATCTAGGAGCCGTGCGCTACCTGGCCGACCGCATCGCTGTGATGTACCTGGGGCGTATCGTTGAGATCGGCCGCACCGAAGATCTGTTCCACCCGCCCTATCACCCGTACACCGAGGCGCTGCTCTCGGCCATCCCCGAGCCGGACCCGCAGCAGAAGCGCCGGCGCATCCGCCTGGAGGGGCCGGTGCCCAGTCCGGCGGAGCGCCCGGCGGGCTGTCCCTTCGCCGGACGCTGTCCGCGCTACCTGGGCTCGCTCTGCGACGACGTCCCTCCCCCGGTCCAGGATGCCGGCAACGGCCATCATATCGCCTGTCAGATCCCGCTGCGCGAGCTAGCTGAGATGCAGCGCTCGGGTAAGCCACCAGTGCGGGCTGCGGCATGCGACGGCACGCGAGCCGCCTGTAGGGACGAATGATTATTCGCCCCTACTCTTCTAGACTTCCCCTCTCCGCATGCGGAGAGGGACCGGGGTGAGGTCTCTTTACTCCCTTCGCCCTCACACCACCAGCCAGACACCGGCGACGCACAGCACGACACCGGCGACGTTGGCGCGGGTCAGGCGCTCACCGAGGAACAATACCGACATGGTGGCGCCGAAGAGCGGTGCGGCGGCGGAGAGGATCGCTGCTTTGGCTGCTCCGGCGAGCTGCACCGACAGGAGAAAGAACGTGCTCCCCAGGCCGGTGCCGAGGATGCCTGCGGCGACCACCGGCGCCAGGGCTTTTGGACCATAGCAACGTGCCAGCCCAAGGCGCCCTTGGACGGCCAGCATCAGGACAAGCACGCCAAGCGCCATAGGCAGCCGGACGACGTTGGCTGTTAGCGCGTCGACTTCCAGCAGGCCGAGGCGCAAGAGCATCGTCGAGCAGGCCCAGCCCAACGCCGCGGCCAGCGCCAGGGCAATCCCGGCCAGGGCCCTGCGCTGCGCCGCGGCCTCTAATACGACGTCGCGGCCTCGCCGCGGTCCGGCGACCAGGTAGAGCCCGATAGTTACCAGAATGGCGCCGGCGGGGAGCCGCCGGCGCAGCGGCTCATGCAAGAACACCGTCGCAAGAGCCAGGGTGAAGAGCGGGTAGACGCCCGACACCGGCAACGCCCGCGCGACACCCATATACTCCTGGCTCTTGAAGAAGAGCGTGTCACCGACGACCAGGCCGGCCACCACGGCGGCAAAGAGCGACAGCAATGCCCCGGACGGTATGGCCAGCACAAGGCTCCACCGGCCCAGCGCCGTCACGAGGATCAGAAAGAACACCGTTGCGGCCAGCACACGCACAGCATTGAGAAACAGGACGTTCCCGTGACGCGTCTGCGCGCGGATGAGGACGCTGCCCAGCGCCCAGGTGAAGGCGCCGGCGATGCCGGCAAGCTCCCCCAGCGTACGGCACGGCTGGACCCAGTGGCTCAGGCATCGTCTGATGTGTCAGGCATTGTCTGATGTGGATGACGGAGGGACGCTGCCACGAACCTCATTCGCCGGCACCAGCCCGAGATACTGGTGCACCTCTACCAGTTCATATTCCGGCGAGGTCTGGGCACAGTGCCGGAGGATAGGGAGGTGTCCCGCGCCAATGATCAGCACAATACGATCGTCAGGCGAAACGGGGATACGCTGGAGGTTGGCGAAGATGCGCAGGTTGCGGTTATACCAGGCCGTCACCCAATCCACCCCCGGGTCCTCATGCCCGGCACCGACCTTGAACCAGTCCACCAGATACATCCCATGGCTTCGGAGGATGGCCTGCTCAGCGTCGGTGCGCAGCAGAAGCTCCCGTAGAGTGAGCTGCACCTTCAGCCGGTCGACATGCTCAAGCAGCACGCTAAAGCGCGGTGCCCATTCCGAGAGGAGATGCTCCTGACTGTGCTCCTGGGCGTAGGTAAGAGCCGGCGGAGTGAGGTGCTGAAATGTCTCGAACACGCGCGCCTCGCCGTGCTCCCAGGCATAGGCATCTAGATCACCCCAGGGCTCGTAGTGCCGGCCCCATGCATTCACACAGTACACCCTGGAATGGCCAAGGCGCCGGGCGAGGCGAAACCCGAGCTGGTACACCTCATCGCCCGGCAGCTCAAACGCACCCCGTAAACATGCTTGGTACTGCCGGTCAGTCTCCTCTTGCCACAGGGGCGTCCGCTCAACAGCGATCCTGGTGGGCCGGAAGGCGGTAAGCAGCTCCACGACTTCTGCGATCTCACGCTGCCGCCGCTCGGAGAAGACATCGAAGGCGACCTGCGGCTTATACCGGTCCAAGCCACGGTCCTGGAAATGGAACGTGCCCAGCAGTATCATCCTGGCACCCAACCTTTCGACGAGGGAACCGGCAGCAGCTGACATGAGGTTCTCTTTCTTTATGCAGGTTTCTTCGGAACATTATCGAATAGTATATTGTGACGGAAGTGCGCGTCATATTGTTAGTATGGTATACTCAAGTGAGCAGTAAAGCGAAATAAGCTTCTACGATCAGGGCGCCGCATATGATCACTGAAACAGCAGGAGCAAATGTCTGCTCACGCCTGCGCTGGGAGATCATGCGCCAGCGCGGCTAGCTTGTTCCGGTCAAGCGCCACACCCAGGCCTGGACCTTCGGGCACGCGGAGGTAGCCTTGCTCGTAGCGGTGCGGCTGCACCAGCACGTCGTCCACCAGTAGTCCTGGCCCTACCAGGTCGGAGGGCCAGGTGATCACCCGGCTGGAGGCAGCCAGATGCGCCTGATGCGCCGTGCCGATGCCCATCTCGATGGTGCTCCCCAGCAGGCAAGCTACTCCCGCGGCCTCAGCCACAGCGCAGATCTTCTTTGCGCGGTATAACCCGCCTGCGCCCACCGTGGAGATGTTGAACACGTCAACCGCCTGCGCCAGCACGGCCTTCAGGGCATAGTCGAGCGTTGAGACATGCTCGATGAGCTTCACGCCGGTCTCCCGACGAATGCGCGCCATGCCTTCGAGGTTGCGCGGATCGGTAGGCGTCTCGATACCATCGGGCCGGTACTTCTCCAAGCGGCGGATGTTCTGGATAGCCTCATCCACGCCCCACGCAGCATTCGGATCAAGCTTGAGATGCACGCGCTCGCCGCCGAGCCTGCGGAACAGCGCCACCCGCTCCTCGTCCAAGTCGATATCCCGTCCAACCTTAAGCTTGAAGGCGGTAAAGCCTTCCTCAAGCTTTTGCACAATCTCCGGCTCCATCTCGGCGGGACGCCGGATATAGGCTACCCAGGAGATCCAGATGCGGTCACGATAGTGCCCACCGGCCAGGTCCGAGACCGACAGGCCATGCGCCTTGCCGATGAGGTCATAGCAGGCGCAGTCGATGGCGCACTCTACCAGGCGGTTAAAGCGCAGTCTTTCAGTGGTGCGCTCCATCTGCAGCGGATCGAGCCCCACAAGCGCCTCGGTGAGGGCGCGCTGGAGTGCTGCGGCGGTCATGAGTTCCCCGGAGGGGAGGCGCGCGCCTGGGTCGATATCTGAGACCTCCCCCAGGCCGATCACCCCTTCGTCGCTCTCTAGCTCGATGATATGGTAGTACGAGGTGGTCACGCCGGGAGGCAGCTCCGCCGGCTTCGGACCCGGCCCGCCCGAGGTCAGCGTGGCATACGCGCGGTTGACCGCCACAGGATAGACGCGCACAGCAGCGATCTTCATGCCTACCTCCCTCCAGCAACGGGATACGGCGGTGCCGGCTCAGTGTAGCCGTACACGCCCAACGCGTCAACACCGTATGGAGTAGAGGCGGTGTTATCGTCGTGCAGAGATCGTGTATAGAGTAGCAGACGAATAGAGACAAATCAGCGGCCGGTGAGCTCAGCATCATGATCATGTGGTAGAGTAGTACCGTTACCCGGCGGTATGCCCAGATCTCCGAGGCGAGCTGTCCGTTCCCCGAAGAAGCGCACGACGGGAGGCCGAGACAGATGGACTTTCGCATCGAGGAAGTTGCGGATGAGCCTTCCAAGCACTGGCTGCGCCTGTATGACGGCTCGCGCAAGGCGGCCGAGCTCCAGGTAATCGACTATGAGATGTACATAGCCGGCGTGCCGGTGCCGATGGCCGGCATCGCCGAGGTGCACACCGAGGCCGCCTACCGCCGTCAAGGCTTGATGCGCACGCTGTTCGGCCATCTGGACGGCTACCTGCGCGAGCGTGGCTTTCCGGTTTCACTGCTATTTGGCATCCCTGACTTCTACCACCGCTTCGGCTACGCCACCGCGCTGGTCAACTCTGTGGTGCGCATCCCCACCCGCCAGGCAGAACTGGCGCGGGCGCTCTTACCCGCACGGTCGGTGGGCGAACCAGATATTCCGCTGCTCCACCAGCTGTACGAGCAGGATTGTCGCGGGCGCAGCGGGCCGTTGGTGCGCCGTGAGAGCGCCTGGACGCGCATGTTGCGGGGCTGGGCCTGGCATGAGGCTCCACAGCGGTGCGCGGTGCACGCCGAGGATGGCACACTCTGCGGCTACGCCTTCTGGCGCCCCAATCGTCGCCGCTGCCATGTGGATGAGCTCATCGCCGCGGACATCCACGCGCTGGAGAGCCTGCTGGCAGTGCTGGCACGCGAGGCAGTGGCGCGGCGGGTTGAATACATTCACTTCCGCGTGCCGGCCGACCATCCGGTTGCTTTGCTCGCGCGCCGCCTTGGCGGCATCATCGAACTCACGCTCCCCTACGATGCTGAGGGCATGCTGCGGGTACTGGACCTCCAGGCGGTGCTGGACAGGGTAGCGCCGGCCCTGGCCGCGCGGCTCGCCACCATACGCAGCCCCTCAGCAGCCCGGCTGGTTGTGCATACGCCTGAGGGTACCGCTACATGCGATATCGGGGGGCCCGGCGGCGCGATCGTCGAATGCAGGACGACCCTTCCGGTAGCCGGCCAGCTCCTGATGGGCTTCCGTGATCCAGCCGAGGCCGCTGCAGCCGGCGAACTCACCACCGATCCGGCCGCCTTGCCGCTGCTCCAGACGCTCCTGCCGGCCGGCTTCCCGTATTGCTGGTCATACGATCATTTTTAACGTCCTTCGTCCCTAACGTCCTTCGTCATTACATAAGGAGTGATCGTGTGCCCGGCGTCCCCGACGCTGGAGACTTGGGCACCGGAAGATGTGTTTGGTATTCTCTGGGAGAGTGCCCTGCGCGCACGCTGCCTCGAAGATCGTCTGATCACGGCCGCTATCCGGAGGGTCTACTATGGCCGTCACCAGGATGAAACGCTTCGTGGGCCGGCTCATGGAGCGCTGGCCGGCCTACCAGGATGTGCGCTCCTGGCTCCAGGGAACGCCCTTCGACCGCCTCGCTCTCGGTGAGACTGCCGTCAGCAACCTCACTCGCAGTCTGCAGCCGCGCATCCGGCAGGCAGATCGAGTGGTGCCGAGTATCTGCCCTTACTGCGCGGTTGGCTGCGCGCAGCTTGTCTATGTGAGGAATGGAAGAATCATCGATGTCGAAGGCAACCCTCTGTCACCCATCAACGGCGGGACCCTCTGCCCGAAGGGAGCAGCAACGTTCGGCCTCTACGTCAATCCGGCCCGCATCACGACGGTGCGGTACCGCGCTCCCTATGCCGATCACTGGGAAGAGTGCCCGCTGGACTGGGCGATGGAGCGCATCGCCCAGCTGGTGAAGCAGACCCGTGACCAGACATACCAGGAGCGCGATCCCCAGACCGGGAAAGCGGTCAATCGCTGCCTCGGGATCGCCAGCCTGGGCGGTGCCACTCTTGACAACGAGGAGAACTACCTGATCAAGAAACTGTTCAACGCCGGCCTAGGGATGATCTGGATCGAGAACCAGGCGCGTGTTTGACACAGCAGCACTGTGCCCGGTCTGGGCACCAGCTTCGGCCGCGGGGGAGCCACCACGGCGCAGTGGGACCTCCAGAACGCCCAGTGCATCGTGATCCAGGGCTCGAACATGGCGGAGAACCACCCAGTGGCGTTTCGCTTTGTCATGAAAGCTAAAGAGCGCGGCGCCACGATTATCCATGTCGATCCGCGCTTTTCGCGCACCTCCGCCATGGCCGACATCTATGTGCCGATCCGGCCCGGCACCGACATCGCCTGGCTGGGCGGCCTGATCAACTACGTCATCAACAGTGAGCGCTGGAATAATGATCCGTTTTTCAAGGAATATGTGATTAACTACACCAATGCCGCAATACTTATCAATCCCAACTTTAAGGATACCGAAGACCTGAATGGACTATTCTCCGGGTACAGTGGTGGTCGCAGCGAGGATGCCGCCATCGGCACCTACGATGTGGCGACCTGGCAGTATCGCGGCGAAGAGGCGCCAGCCGAGGTCGGCACGCCGCACGAGATCACGAGCGAGCCGTTCAGCGAGACGGCAGGCAGGCCGACGCCCGGCCCCCCGCCTCGGGACCTCACCCTCCAGGACCCCTATTGTGTCTTCCAGATCCTGAAGCGCCACTACGCGCGCTACACCCCGGAGATGGTCGAGCGGGTCTGCGGTGTTCCGCGCGAGCTCTTCCTCAAGGTGGCAGAGACCCTGCTGGAGAACGCCGGGCGCGAGCGCACCACCACGTGGTGCTATGCCGTCGGCTGGACCCAGCATACCGTTGGCGTGCAGATCATCCGCGCGTGCGCTATCCTGCAGCTCCTGCTGGGCAACATCGGCCGACCAGGCGGGGGCATCCTGGCCCTGCGCGGGCATGCCACGATCCAGGGCTCGACGGACATTCCCACCCTCTACAACCTGCTGCCCGGGTACCTGCCCCAGCCCAGCGCCCTGAGGCCCCACGAGTCCCTGGCACGCTATCTCGAAGCCGAGTACCCGCCAACCGGCTGGTGGGCCAATGCGCCCAAATATCTGGTCAGCCTGCTCAAGGCCTGGTATGGTGAGGCTGCGCGCCGAGAGAATGACTACTGTTTTGACTACCTGCCACGCATCAGCGGAGACCACTCGCAGTTGCCGATGATGCAGGCCATCCACGACGGCCAGATCAAAGGGCTCTTCCTGTTAGGACAGAACCCGGCCGTTGGCGGCCACAACGCCGGCTTCGTCCGCCGCGCTCTGGCGAACCTGGAGTGGATGGTCGTCCGCGATGCCTACGAGAACGAGACCGCGGCGTTCTGGTACGCCTCGCCCGAGGTACAGCGCGGTGAGCTCGATCCCACAAAGATCAAGACCGAGGTGTTTCTGCTGCCGGCCGCCCTTGTGGCCGAGAAAGAGGGCAGCTTTACCAACACCCACCGCCTGATCCAGTGGCATGACAAGGCAGTGGAGCCGCCCGGCGATGCCCGCTCCGAGACCTGGTTTCTGTTCCATCTGGGGAAGCGGCTGCGCGAGCTCTATGCCCAAGATCCGGACCAGCACTCCATCCGTGTGCGTCAGCTCTTAGACCTGACCTGGGCCTACCCGACACGCGGCCCGCACCAGGAGCCTGATGTCGAGGCAGTGCTCCAGGAGATCAACGGCTACTGGGTAGCCGACCGTCGACCGGTGAAGGACTTCACCGAGCTGCAGGCCGACGGCTCGACAGCCTGCGGTTGCTGGATCTACAGCGGAGTGATGCCCGAGCCGGGCCGGAACCTGGCCCGTAATCGCCGGCCAGATCCACCGGAGGGCCCGGGCACCCACCTGAACTGGGGCTTCGCCTGGCCAGCTAACCGCCGTATCCTGTACAACCGTGCCGCCGCCGACCCCGAAGGGCGGCCGTGGTCGCAGCAGAAGCGCTACATCTGGTGGGATGCAGAGAAGCAGGAGTGGACCGGATACGACGTGCCCGATTTCCCGCGCGCGAAGCGGCCAGATTACGAGCCGGATTGGAGCACGCGCCCGCGGGGAATCGATGCCCACTCCGGCCGGGCGCCATTCATCATGAATACCGACGGTGTGGGCTGGCTCTTCGTGCCCCACAGCCTGAAGGACGGTCCGCTGCCGGCGCACTACGAGCCGGTTGAGTCACCGGTCGAGAACGCCCTGTACCGGCAACAGTTTAATCCGGTGGCCAAACTGTGGGAACGTCCGGAGAACCTGCTCCACGCCGTTGGCGATCCCAGATATCCCTACATCATTACCACCTACCGCCTGACCGAGCACCACACCGGCGGGACGATGACCCGCTACGTGCCCTGGCTGGCCGAGGTCCAGCCGGAGGGGTTCGTGGAAATCAGCCCGGAGCTGGCCGCGGAGAAGGGTATTCAGAACGGCGACTGGGTGACGCTCTCCACAGCACGCGGCGAGGTCGAGACCCGGGCGCTGGTGACTCCACGGCTACGGCCGCTGAACCTGCACGGCCGCACCATCCACGTGATCGGCATGCCCTGGCACTTCGGCTATAAAGGCCTTGCCCAGGGTGATGTGGCCAACACGCTTTCGGCGATGGTGGGCGACCCAAACGTTTCGATCCATGAGGGCAAAGTGTTTACCTGTAACCTGCGGCCAGGGAGGAAGGGGCAGCCATGAGGAACCAGCCAGGGTTTGACCGCAGCCGCTCTCCTGTGGGTGGTACTCCTCCCCCTGCGTGGCCCTTCCCTCAACAGTATGATACGTCGGTGCCGCCGGTGGCCGAGCGCGAGTCCGAGCTCACCGCCGGCTTCCCTATCGAGCCGGGACGGACCTATGGTTTCTTCACCGACACGACGGTCTGCATCGGGTGCAAGGCCTGCGAGGTCGCCTGCAAGGAATGGAATAACTTGCCGGCCGATGCGGTGGAGTTCCAGGCGACGAGCTACGACAACACCCGCAGCCTGGGCCATAGCACCTGGCGCCACGTCAAGTTCATCGAGCAGCCGCCACCGAGTGGGGGCGAGGCGCGCTGGCTCTTCCTCAGCGACATCTGCAAACACTGCGAGCACGCCGGCTGCCTGGAGGCCTGCCCTACCGGGGCGATCATCCGTACCGAGTTCGGCACGGTGGTCATCCAGCAGGATATCTGCAACGGCTGCAAGTACTGCGTGCCCTCTTGCCCGTACGGCGTGATCACCACCGACGACCTGGGCGACGGCAAGGCGCACAAGTGCACGCTCTGCTACGACCGACTGAAGGGCGGGCTGGAGCCGGCCTGCGCCAAGGCCTGTCCCACGGATTCCATCCAGTTCGGGCCGATCGAGGAGCTGCGGGCGCGGGCGCAGGCGCGGCTGGAAGCGCTGCACCGCCAAGGCTTTACTGAAGCCCGCCTGTATGGCGCCCTCGATGGCCTCGGTGCTACCCATGGTATTAAAAGCCTACAGAGCTTCTTTTTGCTGATGGACCACCCCAACGTCTATGGACTGCCCGAGGCGCCGCGGCTGCCGGCCCGGAACATCGTGCCCGGCGCCATTGCCAGCTTGGTTGGCGTGGTGCTGATGGTCGGCGCCACGGTGCTGGCGCTGCTCGGTGGCGGGAAGGAGCGATAGCCATGCCTGAGCCGCTGGATGAGGTCCTCAAGCGCACGGGATATCGTGCCTCGCTTGATCCGGCGTACCTGCAGGGCCACGCGCCTGCTGTACTGCACAAGGACGGGCATACGACGCCCGAGCGGCCAAGCTACTATGGCCTGCCGGCGATCAAGAAGCCGGAGTGGCTGTGGTACATCCCGGCGTACTTCTTTGTGGGCGGGCTGTCGAGCGGAGCGTATATTGTTGCCACCCTGGCCGACATACTTGGCCGCCCGGAGGATCGGCCGTTGGTGCGGGCAGGACGCTACCTCGCCCTGGCCGGCATGCTCCTGAGCCCTCTGCTGCTGATCGCCGACCTGGGCCGGCCGGAACGCTTCTTGTACATGCTGCGCGTTTTCAAGCCGCGCTCATTGATGAACCTGGGCTCCTGGGTGCTGACCCTCTTCGGCCTGTTTACCGGCCTAGCTGCAGTGGCGCAGGCACTGCAGGACCTGAGCGTTCGGATGTCGGCGCTGAAGCCCATTGCTGCGCTGCTGCGGGTCTGCTCCTGGCTGGGCATCCTGCCGGCAATGTTCATTGGCAGCTACACCGGCCTCTTGATCAGCGCAACCAACGTGCCCCTCTGGGCAGGCAACCGCGTGTTGATGGGCCCGCTCTTCTTCGCCTCGTCGATGTCTACCGGCATGGCCGCCACGCGCCTAGTGGGGCGGCTCTTCGGGCGCGTGGCTCCGGAAAGTGAGGCCCGACTGGTGCGGGCAGAAGAGCTGATGCTGGGCACCGAGCTTGCGCTGGTGGTAGCGTCGCTGGCGGCTCTGCGCGGGCTGGCCCGGCCGCTGCTACGGGGTCCCTGGGCGCGTCTCTACCAGCTCGGCGGCCTTGGTATGGGTGTGCTCGCTCCCTTGATGCTCCAGCGCGTCGGCGGCGCGCGCAGCGCGGCGGGCGTGGCGAGCTCCCTGCTCGTGCTCATCGGCGGGGCGTTGGCCAGGTTCGCCATCGTCGAGGCCGGCAAGCAATCGGCCGACGATCCGTACGCCTACTTCGAGTACACCAGGCCGGAGCGATAAGCCGTGCAGCGGGAACGCGGGATTGCCCGGCGGGCCGGGCTGCCTACCAGTGGCACGGTGCGCGGCGTGATCACCATTGTGCAGGAGGATCGCTTCCGCCTGCAGGACAGCCTTGGGCGCGGCTATCTGTTCACCCTCGGCCGCGGCGCCGGCGCCACCATCCAGGACCTGCACTTGTGGGAGGCCCAACAAGTGCTGGTCTGTGTTGACTACGAGGGTCCACCCGACCTGGGTGCGATCGCTACCCGGGTCCGTGCTGAACCCTCTTGAGGAGCTTTCTCGCCGACCTGTTACGCGCGCGTGAGCCGGTTGATCAGTGCGGGACATTCGTGTCCATACCCGGCCTCCGCCGGGGGTGGTATAATGGCGGCCGGCTAGAGCGTTTGTTCTTACTTATGTTTCGCGGCCATGCCCGCGCGGGCGTGGGCTCGCGCCGAGCGACCGTGCAGAGCGTTCAAACCAGCGAAGCTGCCGACGCGAGGAGTACCGTGCCCGAGTTTACCCATCTCCATCTCCACACCGAGTACAGCCTGCTGGACGGTCTGTCGCGCATTCCCGAGGTGATGCGGCGCGCCAAGGAGCTGGGGATGTCCGCCGTGGCGCTGACCGACCACGGCGCGCTCTATGGCGCCATCGACTTTTACACCGCGGCGAAGGACGAGGGCCTGAAGCCGATCCTCGGCGTAGAGGCTTACTTGGCCCAGGGCTCGATAGCCGACCGCAAGCGGCGAGGGGAAGACCGGCCGTTCCATCTGGTGCTGCTGGCCAAGGACAATGCCGGCTACAAGAACCTGATGCAACTGGTGACGCGGGCGCACCTGGACGGCTACTACTACAAGCCGCGCATCGATCGCGAGTTACTGGCGAAGTACCATAAGGGTCTGATCTGTCTCTCTGCCTGCGCCTCCGGCCCGTTGGCCCGCCCCCTGTTCGAGGGGAACTACGAAGAAGCGCTGCGCACTGCCCAGTGGTTCCGCGACCTCTTTGGGCCGGAGGATTTTTACGTCGAGCTACAGCGCCATGATCTCAAGGACGAAGACCGGGTGAACCGGCAGCTTATCGAGATCGCCAGGGCGCTGGATCTCAAGCTCGTGGCCACGAACGACGTGCACTATGTGCGGCCGGAGGATGCCGAGGCGCAGGATATTCTGGTCTGTATTCAAACGAACACGACGCTGAGCGATCCGAACCGCATGCGCTTGGAGACGCCCACCTTCTACCTGCGCAGTCCGGAGGAGATGGCGGCGCTCTTCCATGAGCTGCCCGAGGCGCTGCGCAGCACTATGGAGATCGCGGAGAAGTGCAACGTCACCATTGACCTTAAGCAGAATAAGCGCCCGCGCTTTGACGTGCCGGAGGGTTACGACGCCGACAGCTACCTGCGCCACCTGTGTGAGGAAGGCCTCAAGCGGCTCTATCCGGTGGTGACCCGCGAGCTCCGCGAGCGGCTGGACTACGAACTGGGCGTTATTGCCAAGATGGGCTATTCGGCCTACTTCCTCATCGTACAGGACTTCGTGAACTGGGCGCGCAATCGAGGCATCCGCACCGCAGTGCGTGGTTCGGCGCCGGGCAGCCTGGCCTGCTATACCTGCGGGATCACGGAGGTAGACCCGATTAAGTACAACCTCATCTTCGACCGGTTCCTCAACACCGAGCGTTACACCATGCCGGACATCGACGTGGACTTCATGGACCGGCGGCGGGATGAGGTGATCCAGTACGTCACGGAGAAGTACGGCGCCGATCATGTGGCGCAGATTATTACCTTTGGAACAATGAAGGCCCGCGCGGCGGTGCGCGATGTAGGGCGCGCCCTTGGCATGAGTTATGCCGAGGTGGATCGCGTGGCCAAGCTGATCCCCTCGCATCCGGGCGTGAACATCACCATCGCCGACGCGCTCGAGCAGGTGCCGGAGCTACGCGAGCTGCAGCAGCGCGATCCCGCGGTGGCGCGCCTGTTGGAACTGGCGCAGAAGGTCGAGGGCATTGCCCGGCACGTGTCCACGCACGCAGCCGGTGTGGTCATCTCGCATGAGCCCCTGGAAGAGCTGGTGCCGTTACAGAAAGCCACCGAAGGCGACGGCGTGATGACCCAGTTTGAAATGGGGGCCATCGAGAAGATCGGCCTGCTCAAGATGGATTTCCTGGGCCTCTCGAACTTGACCATCCTGGATGATGCGGTCAAGCTGATCGAGCAGCGCACCGGCAAGCCCCTGAACCTCAAAGAGATCCCGCTGGACGATCAGAAGACGTTCGAACTGCTGTCGCGCGGCGATACTTTTGGGGTGTTCCAGCTTGAAGGCGCGGGGATGACCCGCTACTTGAAGGAGCTGAAACCCACCTGCGTGGAAGACCTCATGGCCATGGTGGCGCTCTTCCGCCCGGGCCCGATGGCGAATATCCCGCGCTACATCGCCCGCAAGCACGGCCTTGAGCCGGTGACCTACGCTCATCCGCTCCTGGAGCCGGTGCTGAAGAAGACGTACGGGGTGATGGTCTACCAGGAGGATATCATGACCATCGCCCAGGCGATGGGCGGCTTCACGCTGGCCGAAGCCGACGTGCTCTGCTACGCCGTGCGCAAGAAGGTGGCCAGCATGCTGCCCCAGCAGAAGCAGAAGTTCGTCGAAGGCGCGCGCAAGAAGGGCGTGCCCGACGAGGTTATCGAACAGGTGTGGGCGGACTTTGAGCCGTTTGCCCGCTACGGCTTTAACCAGGCCCACGCGGCGGTCTATGGCCTGCTGGCCTACCAGACAGCGTACTTGAAGGCAAACTACCCGGTCGAGTACATGACCGCGGTGCTGTCGATCGAGGCCGGAAACATAGAGAAGGTTGCCGGCGCCATCGCGGAGTGCCGCAAGCTGGGGGTGCCGGTGCTCCCGCCGGATATCAACACCAGCGAGATGAACTTCACGGTCGAGGGGAATGCCATCCGCTTTGGCCTCAAGGCAATTAAGAACGTGGGCGAGGCGGCTATTCAGAAGCTGCTGCAGGCCCGCGCTGAGGGCGGGCCGTTCACCGACCTGGATGACCTGTGCCGCCGCGTCGATCAGCGTGCTCTGAACAAGCGCGCGCTGGAGTCGCTGATCAAGGCCGGGGCGCTGGATCGCTTCGGCACCCGCGCGGCGTTGCTGGAGATCCTGGACAAGGCGATGGCCGCCGGCCAGCGCGAACAGCGCGCCGCGGAGAGCGGCCAGGCAAGCTTGTTCTCCCTGTTCGGCCAGGCCGGTGCCGCCTGGACCGGTGTCCCGGTGCCGGATATTCCTGAGGTCGACCGCAAGCAAAAGCTGGCCTGGGAGAAGGAGCTTTTGGGGACCTGTATCTCAGAGGATCCGTTCAGTCGGCTGCCGGCGCATTTCGCCGATCCGGAGATCCTGCACACGACCGAGATCCACGACCTGCTGGCCGGCCAGACCAAGAAAGTAGCGGGGATCGTCGTCGGGGTGCGCTTCATCACCACGCGCAAGGGTGACACCATGGCCTATGTCACCCTCGAAGACCGGTACGGCAGCATTGAAGTAGTAGTCTTCCCACGCATCCTGAAACAGACCCGCGCCTTGTGGCAGGAAGATACGGCGGTCATCGTTACCGGCAAGGTCGATAACCGCGATGAGACGCCGAAGCTCATCTGCGAGAGTGCGGTTGAGCTTACCGAGGAGATGGCGGCCCAGGCCGGCGCGCCTGATCATGGCGCTACCGTGCCGCGAGTACCCCCGCTGCAGAATGAGCCCTACAGCGAGCAGCCTCGCGAGGATTGGCTCGCACAGCCCGCTCCCGCTTCGCAGGAGCCTTCTCCTATGCTTGCGCCGGAGCAAGAGGGCGAGCGCGAGGGAGCTTCGCTGGGATGGACGGCGGGTAGCCCCGGCCTGGGGGTGACGGATGGGGAGCAGAACGGCGCTGCCGATCACGGCAACGGTTCGTCTAACGGGTCGTCCCAACGCCTGACCGTGATCTTCACCCGCACCGGCGATGACGCCTCGGATGAGGCACGGCTGCTTACCTTGAGCCGCATCCTCCAGAAGTTTGCGGGATCTGATCCGGTGCTGGTGCAGCTGGTATCGCCGGATGGGCGCTGCGTGCGGTTGGCGCTCGAGGAAGGAGTGCAGTATTGTGATGAGCTGCAACGCCATTTGGTGGCGACGCTTGGGGACGGCAGCGTGCTGGTCGATGGTGGGTGAGTCATGCTAGCACGCCTGATCCTCCGCTGGCTCATCACCTTTGTGGCAGTGTACGCTGCGGTCTGGCTGCTGCCGTCCGGAGTGCAGGCGACCGGGCCCGGGGGCGTCGCCATTTTCGCGGCGGTTCTGGCCCTGTTGAATGTCCTGGTGAAGCCGGTGGTAACGCTGATCACGCTGCCGCTGACGATCCTCACGCTGGGCTTGTTCCTGTTCGTGATTAACGGGCTCATGTTCGTGCTGGCTTCCTGGCTCACTGGCGGAGCGGTGAGCGCTGCGGGGTTCGGCTGGGCCATCCTGGCCGCCCTAGTGGTGAGCATCGTCAGCTTCCTCCTCGAGCGGTTACTGTCCTAGCGCCCGTCCCCGGCTGGATAACCGAGACGGCCGCGCTGCTCCCCCACTCCGGCGCGGCGGGATAAACGGTACAGATCTTCGGCTGCAGGTCCGATCCGGGTCCACGATGGACGGGTACAGTCATCTGCGCGAGCGCGTCTATAACATCCTTGAGCAGGCCGGGACGCCCCAGCCGGCGACGGCCTTCCTGGAGGCTGTGTTTGGCGCGTCGGCGGGCGCGCCGGCCGCGCGGGAGCTCCTGGCACGCCTGTTGGAGGAGCAACTGGCCCAGGACAGCCGCTTCGTGCGCCAGGCCGACGGTCGCTGGGGCCTGCGTGCCTGGACGCTTCAGGAGAGCGGCCTGCGCGCTATAGAGTACGTGATCCTCCACGTGCAGACCACTGGCCCGCGGCCGGAGCGGCACCGCATCAGCGAGGTCGCCGCCGTACGCCTGCGGGAGGGCAGGCCAGCTGAGACGTTCACCACGGTCGTGAATCCGGGCCGGACCATCCCGCGCTACGCCCGCGAGTACAGTGGGCTCTCCGAGGAGCGCGTGGAGCATGCGCCGCAGCTTGCAGAGATCCTCGACGAACTACGCGCCTTTGTCGCAGATGCGCTGCCGGTAGGACACAATCTGCCGCGCCACCTGGCCTTCCTGAGCTACGAAACCGCCTGGCACGGCCGCAGCCCGTTCGCCGGCATGGGGATCGACACGGTAGCGGTGGCGACACGGCTCTTCCCGCGGCTCAAACAACCCACTGTGGAGCGTCTGTGCCGGAAGCTCGGCGTCCAGCCCCCCGGCTCACGGCGCGCTCTGGATATAGCACGGGCGCTGGCGCGTGCCTGGGATCGCCTGCTCGACCTGCTGGTGATGGAAGGCTTGCACTCGGTTGGCGAGCTGCTTGCCTGGCTGGGCACCGCTCCCGGCAGAACCCTCCAGACGGCGCTGGAGAGCCTGCCGGACGCGCCTGGAGTGTACTACCTCACCGATGCCTCCGGTGAGGTGCTCTACGTGGGCAAGGCGCGCAACCTGCGCCGGCGTGTGCCGGCACACTTCCGGCAGGCTTCGGCGTACCTCCATGGCGCCGATGGCCTGCCGGAACAGACCGCGGCGATCACCTTCCAGCAGACCGGCTCTGAATTCGAGGCGCTCTTGCTGGAAGCCCGCGAGATCGACCGCCTGCAGCCACGCTATAACGTGCAGCGCGTTGTGCGACAGCGCCATCCCTACATCCGCGTTGACCGGGGGCCCTTCCCACGCGCCGTGCCCGCCTCAGAGATCTACGCCGACGGCGCCCTCTACTTCGGCCCGTACCGCAGCGGCGCAGCCGTGCGTGAGCTCCTGGAGGCGTTGCACGATGTGTTTCATCTCGCCTCCTGCCGCCGGACGCTGCCGCCGCGCCCGCAGCGCCGGCCCAAGCCGCCGTGCATCCGGCTGGGAATGGGCCTCTGCCCGGCGCCATGTACCGGCCTCCTGCCGGTTGAGGCCTATGCCCCTAACGTCGCCGCGGCCTTGGCGTTCTTGCGCGAAGGGCCGGATGCCCCGGCAGTGCAGGCGTTCCTCAGCCCGCCGCAGCGCATGGCCCTGCCGCGACACCGGCCGCTCGACGGCACACTGGCCGGCGCTGATGTGGTACTGGTCTATCCCGCGGCTGAGCCTGGACACGCCGATCTCTATTTTGTGCGCAGCGGCCGTCTGCTCCATCAGGAGCGCGTCGCGCGCACCCAACCGCTCGATCACGCCCACCTGGCGGAGCTCATTGCGAGGGTCTTCGCCCAGGCTCCCCTGCCAAGACACCACATCTCGCCGCAGGAACTCCGCGACGTGCGTGTCATCCTGCACTGGCTGGCGTGGCACCAGGGCGAACCGGAGATCATCCCGGTGAGCTCGCCGGGCGAGGCGGCCTGTGCGGTGGCCTGCGCGCTGGGCTGGTCCGGCCTGTCCGTCAAAGCGGCAGGGTAGCGCGGTGCACCATCTGCGCAGGCTCCTATGCTCTGCCTTTTCACGCAGAACCATATCTAACTCCAGGCCCCTTGCGTTTTTAGAACGTATGTACTATACTGCGTGGAGTGCTGTGAGGGGCAACGCCTGGCGCTCTTGCTCGTTGCAGGAGAACAACATGTACAGCTCCCGCAGTACCTGCTCGCACGCATGCCGGGCCAGGTACAAACCCAGAAGGGCAGAGCAACACAGCGGAGAGGCAAAGGAGACAGCGAACGCCATGAGTAGCAAAGTTCTGGTCTTGCTCGGCACAAAGAAGGGCGGGTTCATCCTGGAGAGCGACCCAAGCCGGCGCGCGTGGCACCTGCGCGGCCCCCTGTGTGAGGGCTGGTCGATCCTGCACATGCAGTACGACCCCAGGAGCGGGACGATCTACGCCGCAGGCGTGAGCGAGTGGTACGGCCCGGCCGTGTGGAAGAGCACCGATCTCGGCGCAACCTGGACGCATTCCAGCGAGGGCATCACCTACGGCGATGGCGGTCCGCAGATCAGGAAGCTCTGGCACGTTACCGCCGCACACGGCGCCGTATACGCCGGCGCCGACCCCGCCGGGCTGTTCCGCAGCGACGACGGCGGCCTGACCTGGACGCACGTCGAGGGGCTGCGGGAGCATCCCTCCTGTCCAAGCTGGGGACCAGGCAACGGCGGTCTGTGTCTGCACACGATCGTGCCGCACCCACACGATCCGGCCCAGATGTGGGTCGCGATCTCGGCTGCGGGCACGTTCTACACCGCAGACGGCGGGAAGACCTGGCAGCCGCGCAACCGCGGCGTGCGCGCCGATTACCTCCCTGAGCGCTATCCCGAGACCGGACAATGTGTGCACAAGCTGGTCATGGCCCCGCGCGACCCGATGCTGCTCTACCAGCAGAACCACTGCGGCGTCTATCGCAGTTATGACGGCGGTGAGCATTGGGAAGAGATCAGTCAGGGGCTGCCTTCGGACTTCGGCTTCCCTATTGCCGTGCACCCGCGCGAGCCACAGACGATCTGGGTCATTCCGCTCGATGCTGAGGGAGGGCGCGTGATGCCGGAGGGCAAGGCGGCGGTCTGGCGTAGCCGCGACGGCGGCATCACCTGGCAACGGCAGGCTACCGGGCTGCCCCACGAGCACGCCTTCATCGGCGTGCTGCGCGAGGCTCTGGCGGTGGACACTTGCGAGCCGGCAGGGGTCTACTTCGGCACCAGCACCGGACAGCTATTCGCGAGCTCAGATGAAGGCGCTACCTGGAAGCTCCAGGCAGCGTACCTGCCCCCGATCTGGTCGGTTGAGACGGCGGTGATTGAGGCGTGAAATGGCTCGCGTCTATCTGCCGGGCTCGCTCATACGCCTGTTTCCCGGCGCGCCCCGGCACGTAGAGGTAGAGGCAGCGACCGTTGGTGAGGCGATCGCCTGGCTGGAAGCACACTGGCCCGGCATGTCCAGCCGGCTCTGCGACACCGAGCCAGCGCTCCGGCCGCACATCAAGGTCTTCGTGGACGGTGAACCTGCCACCCTCTGCACGCCTATCGCGGCGGCGTCTGAGGTGCTGATCGTCCCGGCCGTCTCAGGCGGCTAGCCGTCTGGCCAGGCGGGAAGGCTTGTGACGCACCACACATACACGAACCGGCCAGGGTAGCCGACGGGCGCTCCCTCAAGAGAACCGGATGAGTGTCTGGCGACGTATACTGCAGTGGCGCGCCGGGATATAGTGCAGGTATCCTATAGAGTGTATCTATAGAGCGTATAGAGAGTGTCCAGAGAGGGCGTCCACCGGCACGCCGAGTGTTCGTACGGCAGTGGTGCAACGCTCCGTGCGCTTGTTAGGTTTTTAGATTTAGCGTGTTTAGATTTAGCTAAGAAATCACTAAAAACTAAAAAAGGACGGAATACATAGCGCCATGCGACTCGCTCGCTTCTCGAACGGAGCTATGAAGACGAGGACGGTGCTGCTTGTGTCTGTGGCCACGCTTGCGCTCGCTGCGGTGGTCGCCTGTGGTGGCGCCGGCGGCACCAGCGCCGGCGCTGCGCCAGCAGCATCCAGTGCAACAGCGCCTACCGCGGCGCCCGCACAACCTGCCCCGGCGGCTGCGACGGCAAGCCAGCAGCTTACCGTTGAGCTCAAGGAGTGGGCCTTTGAGCCAAAGGACATCATAGTCCGGCCCGGCACGATCACGTTTACGCTCAAGAACGTCGGAGAGCGACGCCACAATATGGTCATCGAGGTTGGCGGACAGAGGCTCAAGTCGGCCGATATCTCCGCCGGCCAGAGCGGAACCTTTGAGGTTACCCTAACTGCTCCAGGAAAGTATGTGATCTACTGTGACCTGCAGAACCATCGCGAGCGTGGCATGGAAGGCACGCTGACGGTACAGGGCTAAGGGCCAGGCCACCGACGGTAGTCTGAAAAGGCCTTGTGGGATAGAATAGAATGGTACCATCACACGCCGGGGGGAATCATGCCACCGTTACCGCCGCTGCCGTCGGATCCATTACAGCAGCTGCTGCTGGCATCGATGGTGCTGCATGTGCCCTTCTCAGTGGCCTGGATTGGCGTGGCCCTGTATGCCATCTTTGTGACGGCCACGCCGGGCCTTACTGTTGAGCAGCGCGGTCACCTCCTGCAACGTACGCGCGCGCTGGTGCTGGTCTCTATTCCCGTGCTCCTGATCACCGGCGTGTTTCAGACAATGTACAATCCCCTTACGGAGCCCATTACGAGCTATCAGACCCTGGCGCGGCTGCGCGCCACGCCATATGGGACCGCGCTCTTCTATAAGCACGGCTTCGTGATCGCTACGGTTGTAGCGACCCTTGTGCTCGTGTTTGTCTATGCCGGCAGGCTAGCGCGCGCCGGAGCAGAGGTCATGGCGATCGGGGGTACTCCTGCCACGGTTGCCGGCAACCCGGATGCTGAAAGTATACGCCGCCAGGCTGTCTGGCTTGCGCTGCTGAACGGCCTCCTCTGCCTGGGCCTCTTGCTCTGCGTCACCTATATTGTCTTCAGCCTGCGGTGATCGCAGGCGCGCTTGCGCCCGGGGCAGGGAACATGCGAGAGTACAATGCAGGCCTGCCGGCAGGCTCCACGCCAGAGATCCGCAGGATACGGCTGTATGGCCCCCGAGGCCACGCTGAAAACTAGTTCCAAACCCGTACCTCTACCGCGAGGAACCTCTACCACGAGTGACAGGAAGGCAGCGATGGATTTTCGTTTACCAAGCATCTTGAAGGGGAGCCGTGCCAACCTCGAGCGCATCCAGGAGCGGGCGCGCGCGTTGGGCAAAGACGCCGAGCGGCTCCCGCCCGGGCAGTTCCTCACCCAGCGCTGGCCGGTGCTGCATTACGGCCCGGTGCCCCACACGCGTTTAGCAGACTGGGACTTCCGCATCTTCGGCCTGGTCAAGGAGCCGGTGCGCTTCACCTACAACGAGTTCATGGCCCTGCCGAAGAAGACCATCATGTGTGACATCCACTGTGTCACGCGCTGGAGCAAGTTCGATATGGTCTTCGAGGGGGTGCCGTTCACCGAGGTGATCCGGCATGCGGAGGTAGACCCGCGGGCGAGATATGTCATCGTCCATGCCGAGTATGGCTTTACCACGAACCTGCCCCTGGAGGTGCTGATGGACGATGACGTACTGTTCGCCCACCGCGCCAACGGCGCGGACCTGACGCCGGAGCATGGCTGGCCGCTACGCCTGGTGGTGCCCAAGCGCTACTTCTGGAAGAGCGCCAAGTGGGTGCGCGGCATCGAGCTGAGCGAGCACGACCGCCCCGGCTTCTGGGAACAGAACGGCTACCACAACAACGCCGACCCCTGGAAAGAAGAGCGCTACTGGTAGCTAACCGGCAGGTAAGGTATACTTCAGGCAGCATGAGGTAGACGATGGCGCCCTCACCGGCGCCATCACTCTTTGGTAGAGGTTTTCGCGCGCCGCCTACGGCGGATAGGTTACTCTCTTACCCCAGCCTGCGGTTTCAGAGGCGCACGGAAGATTAGTATACCCTATGTCAGTACCGCGTATGCAACCAGTCCAAGCAGCCTCTTGCACTGCCCCAAGCCAGCCGACACGCGAAGCGATCATCATTCTCGACTTCGGTTCGCAGTACAGCCAGCTCATCGCGCGCCGCGTCCGCGAGTTGCGGGTCTACTGTGAGCTGCTGCCGTACAACGTATCCTGGGAACGCGCTGCCGCGCTGCAGCCCAAGGGGATCATCCTCTCCGGCGGCCCGGCCAGCGTCTACGACGAGGGCGCGCCGGCCTGCCCCGACTGGGTCTTCCAGGCAGGCGTGCCGGTGCTGGGGATCTGCTACGGTGCCCAGCTCATCGCCCAACACTTGGGCGGCCGGGTCGAGCGAGCCGGCAAGCGCGAGTATGGTCATGCCCGCGTGGCCTGCACCGGCTCGACCAACCCGATTCTCGACGGTATGCCGGCTGAGTTCGATGTCTGGATGAGTCACGGCGATCACGTGGTCGAGCTGCCGGCCGGCTTCCAGGTGTTGGCATCGAGCGAGAACTGTCCGGTGGCGGCAATGGCAGGGCCCGGTGGCTTGGTCGGGCTGCAGTTTCATCCTGAGGTGGCACACACGCCGCTGGGCAGGCGCCTGCTGGAGAACTTTCTGTACCGCCTGTGTGGTTGCACGGGCACTTGGACGCCCGCCTCGTTCATCGAGGCGAGCATCGCTGCCATCCGCGCACGCGTCAGGGATAGCCGCGTCATTTGCGCCCTCTCCGGCGGCGTCGATTCAAGTGTGGCCGCGACGCTGGTGCACCGCGCGATCGGCGACCGCCTGACCTGCATCTTTGTAGACAACGGTCTCCTGCGTCTCAATGAGGCCGAGCAATGCATCGCCACGTTTCGCCGGCATCTTAAGCTCAACTTGGTTGCCGTTGACGCGCGCGAGCGCTTCCTCTCTGCCCTGCGCGGCGTGACCGACCCGGAGCAGAAACGCCGTATCATTGGCGAGACGTTCATTCGCGTGTTCGAGGCCGAAGCCCAGAAGCTGGGCGATGTGCGCTTCCTGGTGCAGGGCACTACGTACCCCGACGTGATCGAGAGCGCCGGCAGAGGAACCACACACGCCCTGGCCGCCGCCAAGATCAAGACACACCACAACGTAGGCGGCTTGCCCGAGCGCATGCGCTTCGAACTGATCGAGCCCCTGCGCTTGTTGTTTAAAGACGAAGTGCGCGCTGTGGGTCTGGAACTCGGCCTGCCGGAGGAGCTGGTATGGCGTCACCCCTTCCCGGGCCCGGGGCTGGCCGTACGCATTATCGGTGAGGTCACCCCTGAGCGGCTGGAGACGCTGCGCTTGGCCGACCACATCTTTATCAGCGAGCTGCGCGCGGCCGGGCTGTACCGTCAGGTCGCCCAGGCCCTCGCAGTGCTGACGCCGCTGCAGACGGTCGGGGTCATGGGCGACGGGCGCACGTACGCCAATCTGGTGGCACTGCGCGCGGTCTCGACGGAAGACTGGATGACCGCCGACTGGTCCCGGCTGCCCCACGATTTCCTGGCGCGAGTCTCCACACGCATTGTGAACGAGGTGCCGGGCGTGAACCGCGTCGTGTACGATATCACCACGAAACCCCCGGCGACCGTCGAGTGGGAGTAGCCGTCCACAGACTGAGGGCGCTGTCGACGGATTTGGAGAACGAACTGAACACTCGGGGAGGCATGCTGACTCATGCGTATTCTCGTCACCGGTGGGAGCGGCCGCGTCGGCCGCGAAGTTGTCAAGGCGCTGCATCCCGATCACGAGGTGATCGTCTTCGACCGGCAACAGCCACCTGAGCCGTTCCCACAGGGGGTGCGCCTGGTGCTGGGCGACCATGAGCGCGCTGCCCATGTCTATGACGCCGTCGGCGGCGGGGTCTATGGGAGCGCACGCGTGGACGCTATCATCCATCTGTCTGCCATCCCGGCGCCCGGCCGCCACGCCGAGGAAGAGGTCTTCCGCACCAATGTCATGGCGACGTGGAACGTCCTGGAGGCAGCCACGCTCTTCGGCGTGCAGCGGGTCGTGTTCGCCTCCAGCATTAACGTCCTTGGGTTTGGCTTCTGCACCCGGCCGTTTAATCCCGAGTACCTGCCTATCGACGAACAACATCCCAACAAGCCCCAGGACTCTTATAGCCTTTCGAAGGTCGTGGGGGAGGAGATCCTGGCTGCCTTTACGCGCAAGACGGGCATCCCAACCATCGCCATTCGCCCCTCCGCGGTGCTCGTGCCGGAGGAGAACCCGGAAACCTTCCGCCGGGGCATCGAGACGCTCTCGTACTGGCGCAGTCTGTGGACGTATAGCGACCGGCGCGACCTGGCGCAGGCGTTCCGGCTGGCCGTAGAGTCCAATCTCCCTGGGTTCGAGGCATTCTACGTCGTGTCGCCCGACCCGGTAAGCAAGGAGCCGCTGGCAACCGTCTTCCCGCGCTTCTATCCCGGCACGGAGCAGATCGCCGCAGGCCTGACCGAGGGGAAGAATGCGGTCTCGATCGAGAAAGCACGCCGGCTCCTCGGGTATGCGCCGCGCTACTCGTGGCGGAACGTGCCTGAGATCGCCGGCTAGGAAGCCGGCTGCCGGCGCGCGTTGCCTGAACGAGGGAAAAAAATTTCTTGTGGGTTTCTTACACCGGGGACTTGACACGGCAGCGCCAGTCATGTTAACTATTACTTCCGGAAGCGGCGAGAGCCGCTGATGGCTCGACCCGAGCCGGCACCTTCGACAACCGAAGAGGGAGTGCTAGCCTAGCGGCGCCCGGGAAACCGGTCCATGCGCGCCGACTGTGATGGCGGGTTTGATCCTGGCCCAGGGTGAACGTTGGCGGCGTGCCTAAGGCATGCAAGTCGTACGACGCCGGCCCTTCGGGGTCCGGCGAAGTGGCGAACGGCTGCGTAACACGTAGGTAACCTGCCCCTGGGAGGTGGATAGCGCGCCGAAAGGTGCGGTAATCCGCCATACGCTCAGCAGGCGAGGGCTTGCTGAGGAAAGTTCTCCGTCAGGAGAGCGCCCAGGGAGGGGCCTGCGGCCTATCAGGTAGTTGGCGGGGTAACGGCCCACCAAGCCGATGACGGGTAGCTGGTCTGAGAGGACGGCCGGCCAGACGGGGACTGAGACACGGCCCCGACTCCTACGGGAGGCAGCAGCCAGGGATCTTGCGCAATGGGCGAAAGCCTGACGCAGCGACGCCGCGTGGAGGATGAAGCCCCTCGGGGTGTAAACTCCTGTTGCCGGGGAAGAAACCGTCGGCCTTGGCGCCGGCGGGTGACGGTACCCGGCGAGGAAGGGCCGACTAACTACGTGCCAGCAGTCGCGGTAACACGTAGGGCCCGAACGTTACCCGGATTCACTGGGCGTAAAGGGCGCGTAGGCGGCCAGGCGCGTCGGGCGTGAAAGCCCCAGGCTCAACCTGGGGAGGCCGTCCGATACGGTCTGGCTTGAGCACGGTAGAGGGGGGTGGAATTGCCGGTGTAGCGGTGAAATGCGTAGAGCTCGGCAAGAACTCCGGTGGGGAAGCCGGCCCCCTGGGCCGCTGCTGACGCTGAGGCGCGAAAGCGTGGGGAGCGAACGGGATTAGATACCCCGGTAGTCCACGCCCTAAACGATGGGCGCTCGGTCTGGGAGCCTCAGGCTTCCGGGCCCAAGCTAACGCGTGAAGCGCCCCGCCTGGGGACTACGGCCGCAAGGCTAAAACTCAAAGGAATTGACGGGGACCCGCACAAGCAGCGGAGCGTGTGGTTTAATTCGATGCAACGCGAAGAACCTTACCTGGGCTTGACATGCCGGCAGTAGCGACCCGAAAGGGAAGCGACCCGTCGAGGCGGGAACCGGCACAGGTGC
>Ga0209276_100085_pt1 | contig 202456 bp, 202 predicted proteins | sample DewCreD2012metaG_3_FD_185473 | JGI IMG/M metagenome (GOLD analysis project Ga0209276, IMG submission 185473) | Hot spring sediment bacterial and archeal communities from British Columbia, Canada, to study Microbial Dark Matter (Phase II) - Dewar... ...
TCGCCAAACACTGGGTGATCGCCGCCGTCAGCGTCGTCTTCCCATGGTCCACGTGCCCAATGGTCCCCACGTTCACGTGCGGCTTGATCCGCTCAAATTTCGGCTTCGCCATGGCCTACCTCCCCCTTCGGACCTTCCCATGATCACCCGGGCGGCTCCCCTACCGAGGTACGTGCCCGGTCCATCCTGACACCTACACCTTCACCCCCATCCTCATCTTCACGCCCTCGGCGATCTCCTGCGGGACCTCCTCATAGTGGGAGAACTCCATCGTATAGGTGGCGCGGCCCTGGGTCCGACTGCGCAGCTCTGTGGCGTACCCAAACGTCTCCCGCAGGGGGACCAAACCGCGGATCACCCGGAGCTCTCCCCTCTGTTCCAGAGCGGTCACCTTCCCCCGCCTGGCATTGAGGTCGGAGATCACATCGCCCATGTACTCCTCCGGGGTGAGCACTTCCACCCTCATGATGGGCTCGAGGAGCACCATCTGGGCCCGGGCGCAGGCCTCTTTGAAGGCGAGGGAACCGGCGATCTTGAACGCCATCTCCGAGGAGTCCACTTCGTGGTAGGAACCGTCGTACAGGGTGACCCGCACGTCCACAACGGGATAACCGGCCAGGACGCCGGTCTCGGCTGCTTCGCGCACGCCGGCCTCCACGGCCGGGATGAACTCCTTGGGGATGACTCCCCCGGTGATCTTGTTGACGAACTCGATTCCGGAACCCCGGGGGAGGGGTTCCACCTCGAGCCAGACATGACCGTACTGCCCCCGGCCGCCTGTCTGGCGGATGTAGCGCCCTTCCGCCCTGGCCCGGCCGCGTACGGTCTCCTTATAGGCGACCTGCGGACGTCCCACCTTCGCCGCCACCCCGAATTCCCGGACGAGACGGTCGGTGATGATCTCCAGGTGGAGCTCGCCCATCCCCGAGATGATGGTCTGCCCTGTCTCGGGATCGTAGCGCACCCGGAAGGTGGGATCCTCCTCGGCGATCTTGGAGAGGGCCAGGGTGAGTTTGTCCTCGTCTGCCCGGGACTTGGGCTCGACGGCGACGGAGACGACAGGTTCAGGGAAGAACATGGACTCCAGGACAATCGGATGTTGCTCGTCACAGAGGGTATCCCCTGTCTGGGTCTCCCGGAGACCCACGGCAGCCACGACGTTCCCCGCAGTCGCCTCGGGAATATCCTCGCGGTGGTTGGCGTGCATCTGCAGGACCCGGCTCACCCGTTCCCGGATCCCCTTGGAGGCGTTGTACACATAGGATCCAGCGCTCAGCCTGCCGGAATAGACGCGGAAGTACGTAAGCTTGCCGACATAGGGATCGCTCATGATCTTGAAGGCGAGGGCACAGAACGGTTCTTCTGGATCCGCGCGGCGGCGCGTGACCTCCCCGGTGGCAGGGTTCACCCCCTCCACCGGAGGGATGTCGATCGGGGAGGGGAGGAAGTCCACGATCGCATCCAACAGGGGCTGGACGCCCTTGTTCCGGAAGGAGCTCCCAGCAAGGACCGGGACGATCTCGTAGGAAAGGGTGCCGATGCGGATCGCCCTCTTCAGCGTCTCCTCAGGGATGGGTTCCCCGTCCAGGTACCGCTCCAGGATGGTCTCGTCAAACTCGGCAGCTACCTCGATGAGCCTTTCCCGGTACGTCTCCGCAAGGGAACGCATCTCGGGGGGGATCTCCGTCTCGTCACTCTGGGTTCCTAGGTCGTCGAGGTACACCACGGATTTCATCCGGATGAGATCGATGATTCCGACGAACCCCGCCTCGGCACCGATGGGCAACTGGATGGGGACCGGCCTTGCCCCTAGCCGGTTACGGATCATCTCCACCGTGCCCAGGAAATCCGCCCCCGTGCGATCCATCTTATTAATATAGGCGATCCGCGGAACCCGGTACCGATCGGCCTGCCTCCACACCGTCTCGGACTGGGGCTGGACCCCCTCCACGGCGCTGAAGATCACCACCGCCCCGTCCAGGACGCGCAGGGACCGCTCGACCTCTACGGTGAAGTCCACATGCCCAGGGGTGTCGATGATGTTGATGCGATGGCTGCGCCAGAAGCAGGTCGTCGCGGCAGAGGTGATGGTGATCCCCCGCTCCCGCTCCTGGATCATCCAGTCCATGGTCGCGGATCCCTCATCCACCTCCCCGATCCTGTGGACCCTCCCCGTGTAGAAGAGGATCCGCTCGGTGGTGGTCGTCTTCCCGGCATCGATGTGCGCGACGATGCCGATGTTCCGGATTTTCTCCATTGGTACTTCCATCACCATGTACTCACCCTGGATCCCTGCATGGGATCCACTCCAGTCAACGCTAGCCGCCTCACCACCGGTAATGGGCGAAGGCCTTGTTCGCCTCAGCCATCCGGTGCGTATCCTCCCGCTTCTTCACCGCCCCTCCTGTCCCCTGGCTGGCATCGAGGAGCTCGGCGGCGAGCTTTTCAATCATCGTCCGCTTGTCCTTCCGGGCCCTGGCGTATTCCACCAGCCAGCGGATCCCCAGGGAAAGGCGGCGCTCCGGCCGCACCTCGATGGGCACCTGGTACGTGGCCCCACCCACACGTCGCGGCCGCACTTCCAAGACCGGCATGACGTTCTGGAGCGCCTTATCCAGGACCTTCAAGGGATCCTGGCCGGTGCGCTCACGGATCCTGTCGAATGCGGAGTACACGATCCACTCCGCGACGCTCTTCTTCCCGTCCTTCATCACCTTATTGATGAGCCGCTGGACGAGCACGCTGTTGTACACCGGATCCGGAGGGATCACCCTCTTTGGTACTGGACCACGACGCGGCATCCCGTCTCCCTGCCCTTCTCTCCTCCTGGCCCCTCTGTGCTTCCCGCTCTCTCCTTAGGAGGTCTTCGGCCGCTTGGCCCCATACTTGGACCGCCCCTGCCTGCGGTCCGCAACTCCCGCTGCGTCAAGGGCGCCCCGGATGATGTGGTACCGGATGCCGGGGAGGTCCTTCACGCGCCCCCCCCGGATGAGCACCACCGAGTGCTCCTGGAGGTTATGGCCAATCCCAGGGATGTACGCCGTGACCTCCATCCCATTGGTCAACCGCACCCGGGCAATCTTCCGGAGGGCGGAGTTGGGCTTCTTGGGAGTGGTAGTCTTCACCTGGATGCACACCCCCCGCTTCTGGGGACACCCCTGCAGGGCCGGAGACTTGGTCTTCCGGACCACCCGGCTCCGCCCATAGCGGACCAACTGGTTCATCGTAACCATCGAGACGAACCTCCCCCTGACATGTTGCGTCCTCCGGACCCGCCCGTCGCCCCCTGGCACAGGCCGGAGGTAGCGCACCCTGATCATACCGCAATTTGGCTTGAGAAGCCAATCCTCAAATGAAGTCGGCAGGAGCCCGCTTGAGAAGTCGCGCCATACGCGGTGTCGCAGGCGGATCCTCTCTCCCGAGGTTTCTACGACACCCTGCGGCGCACCCTTGAACCCCCACCAGGATTCCTCTTAAGTCACCCTACCAAAATCCTGAAACGGATTCGGGCACCCCCCGACGCGGGGAATGCTCCAGTCGCTATGGAATAGCACAATTTCTGTCTTTTCACCTAGGGGGCCAGTTCCTTCAGGAGAGGGCCTATCCGGATTCCTCCAGGATCGCGGCGGCAGCTGCCCCAACCTGGATGCCGCAGGCCCGCCCCAGTTCAACCATGGAGCTTACTTCAACGACCTCCACCCCACGCTCCTTTGCCGCCTCCAGCACCGGGGCGACGACGCGGCGGTCAGCGTCCCTTGCCACGAACACCACACGCGCCCTACCGCGCTGGATGGCCTTGAGGGTCTGGTTAGCCCCCACGGCCTTCTCGATAGCGGCTCGAATGCGCTCATAGGGCAGGGCATTCCCCTCCATGGCCGTTCGAGCACCCGGCACGACGGGTATTCTAACATCCTCAGAGGACGTTGTCAACTTCGTTGGAGATCCGGTCCCCCAAGACTCCCCGCCTCTCTCACGCCCCCAGAACAAAGAAGGGGCGAGGTGACCTCGCCCCTGCGAGCCTGGGAGAGGCAAGGGGTGACTTAGAGCTCGGGTTGGACCCTGAGGCTCCGGTACCTCGCCATCCCTGTACCTGCCGGGATCAGCTTCCCGATGATCACGTTCTCCTTGAGGCCAATGAGCGGATCGACCTTCCCCTTGGTGGCCGCGTCGGTGAGCACCCTGGTGGTCTCCTGGAAGGAGGCCGCGCTGAGCCAGCTCTCCGTGGCGAGGGAGGCCTTGGTGATGCCCAGGAGGATCGGCCTGGCCTTGGCCGGTTCTTTGCCCTCCGCCATGGCCTCCTGGTTCCTCTCCTCGAATTCGAACTTGTCGACGACCTCCCCGGGTAGGAAGTCCGTCTCTCCCGGGTCCTCCACTTTGACGCGGCGGAGCATCTGGCGGATGATGATCTCAATGTGCTTGTCGTTGATGTCCACGCCCTGGGAACGGTACACACTCTGCACCTCCTCCAGGAGGTACTTCTCCACAGCGTGGATTCCCTTCACCCTGAGGAGGTCATGAGGGTTGATGGGACCTTCTGTAAGGGCGTCGCCGGCCTCCACCTTCTGCCCGTTGGTCACCTTGAGGCGCACGCCGAAGGGGACATGGTAGACGCGCTCTTCGTCCTTACTGCGAACCACGACCTTCCGCGACCCCTTGGCCTCCTCGATCTCTACCCTCCCGCTGATCTCGGAGATGATCGCCTGCACCTTCGGCCTCCTCGCCTCGAAGAGCTCCTCCACGCGGGGCAGCCCCTGGGTGATGTCGAACCCGGCGACGCCACCGGTGTGGAAGGTGCGCATGGTCAGCTGCGTCCCAGGCTCTCCAATGGACTGCGCGGCGATGATGCCGACAGCCTCACCCACCTCCACGAGTTTGCCCGTGGCGAGGTTCCGGCCGTAGCACTTCGCGCAGACCCCATACCGGGTCTTGCACGTCAGGACCGAACGGGTGCGGACGCGCTCGATCCCCGCCTGTTCGATGAGCTCGGCAAGGTCTTCGGTGATCTCCTCGCCGGCGCGGACGAGCACCTTCTTGGTCCGGGGGACCACGATATCCTCGACGGCGACCCTGCCCACGATGCGGTCCTTGAGGGGGATCACGACCTCATCGCCCTCCTTGATGGGCTCGAGGACGATCCCCTCCGTGGTCTTGCAATCCTCCTCCCGGACGATGACGTCCTGGGCAACGTCCACCAGGCGGCGGGTCAGGTAGCCGGACTCGGAAGTACGGATCGCCGTGTCGGCCAAGCCTTTCCGCTGCCCGTGGGTGGAGATGAAGTACTCCAGGACCGTAAGCCCCTCGCGGAAGTTCGCCTTGATGGGCAGCTCGATGATCCGCCCCGACGGATCGGTCATCAGCCCGCGCATGCCGCAGAGCTGGCGGATCTGCTGGATGTTCCCGCGGGCGCCGCTCTGGGCCATCATGTGGAGCGGGTTGAACGAGTCGAAGTGGCGGAGCATCGCCCTGGTGATCTCCTCGGTTGCGTTCGTCCAGACATCGATGACCCGCTGGTACCGCTCCCCTTCAGTGATGAGGCCCCGGCGATACTGGGCCTCGATGGCATCCACCTGCTTTTCGGCCTGCTGGAGGATCTGCGCCTTCTCCGGGGGGATGATGATGTCGTCCAAAGCGATGCCGCTCCCGGACTTGGTGGCGTAGTGGAAGCCCAGATCCTTGAGGGCATCGAGGAGCTGCGCGGTCTTCATGGACCCCAGCTTCGCGTAGGCCTCGGAGACGATCTGGGAGAGGACCTTCTTGTCGCAGACCTCGTTGATGAACCGGAGCTCCTCCGGGATCGCCTCGTTGAGGATCACCCGGCCGACGGTGGTCTCGATGGGCGCCGAATCCCGCGTCAGACGGACCTTGATCTTGGCATGCAGGTCTACAACGCCGCTCTCGTAGGCCAGGATCACCTCGTTGGGGGTCGAGAAGACCTTCCCCTCCCCCTTCGCCCCCGGCTTCTCCAGGGTCAGGTAGTAGCACCCGAAGACGATGTCTCGGGTCGGGCTCGTGATGGCCTTCCCGTAGGCAGGAGAGAGGATGTTGTAGGCGGAGAGCATGAGGAGCCTTGCCTCCGCCTGGGCCGCCGCGGAGAGGGGGACGTGCACGGCCATCTGGTCGCCGTCGAAGTCGGCGTTGTAGGCGGTGCACACCAGGGGATGGATCTGGATCGCCTTCCCGTCGATGAGCACCGGCTCGAAGGCCTGGATCCCCAGGCGGTGGAGGGTAGGGGCCCGGTTAAGCAGCACGGGGTGCTCCTTCACCACTTCCTCCAAGACGTCCCAGACCTCCGTGCGCTGGCGCTCCACCATGCGCTTGGCGCTCTTGATGTTCTGGGCGAGCCCCTTATCGACGAGCTTCTTCATCACGAAGGGCTTGAACAGCTCCAGGGCCATTTCCCTGGGAAGCCCGCACTGGTGCAGCTTGAGCTTAGGCCCCACGACGATGACAGAGCGGCCGGAGTAGTCCACCCGCTTCCCCAAGAGGTTCTGGCGGAACCGTCCCTGCTTCCCCTTGAGCATGTCGGAGAGGGACTTCAGCGGGCGGTTGTTCGGACCCGTCACTGGCCTCCCCCGCCGCCCGTTGTCAATGAGGGCATCGACCGCCTCCTGGAGCATGCGCTTCTCGTTCCGAACGATGATCTCGGGCGCCCCCAGCTCGATCAGGCGCTTCAGGCGGTTGTTCCGGTTAATGACCCGCCGGTAGAGGTCGTTGAGGTCGCTGGTGGCGAACCGCCCTCCGTCGAGCTGAACCATGGGCCGGAGGTCTGGCGGGATGACAGGGATAACCTCCAGGATCATCCATTCTGGGCGGTTTCCACTCTTGCGGAACGCCTCGACGACCTCCAGGCGCTTGAGGATCTTCATGCGCTTTTGGCCGGAGGCCGTGCGCAACTCCTCCCGGAGCTGGCGGGAGAGCTTCTCCAAGTCGATCTCGCGCAGGAGCTCCCGGATCGCCTCCGCGCCCATCCCCGCTTTGAAGGCGTTCCCGTAAGTGTCCCGGAGCTCCCTGTACTCCGCCTCGGAGAGGAGCTGCTTCTTCTGGAGCGGGGTATTCCCAGGGTCGATGACCACGTAGGAGGCGAAATAGACCACCCGCTCCAGTGCCCTGGGGGACATGTCCAGGAGCAACCCAATGCGGCTGGGCACTCCCTTGAGGTACCAGATGTGGCAGACCGGGGCGGCTAGCTCGATGTGCCCCATGCGCTCCCGGCGGACCTTGGAGCGAGTCACCTCCACGCCGCACCGGTCGCAGATGATCCCCTTGAACCGGATGCGCTTGTACTTGCCACAGTGGCACTCCCAGTCCCGGACCGGCCCGAAGATGCGCTCGCAGAACAGCCCATCGCGCTCCGGCTTCAGGGTGCGGTAGTTGATGGTCTCGGGCTTCTTCACCTCCCCGTGCGACCACTGCCGGATCTGTTCCGGGGAGGCCAAGCTGATCTTGATGGCTTCAAAGGTGTTCACGTCCTGCAAGCGTATCGCCTCCAGGGAAGACGAGGGATTTGGGTACTACTCAGTGAACGGACAGAAATCGTGCTACACCGTAGCATCTGGAGCTTCCCCCGTGTCGGGATGACTTAATAGTCTTCCACGAGGGCCTCTTCCCCTTCGAGGTTGATCCCAAGGGCGCGGGCCGTTTCGGCCACGTCCTCCTCAACCTCCCGGAGCTCGATCTCCCTCTTATCTGCCGAGAGCACCTTCACATCGAGGCAGAGGCTCTGGAGCTCCTTCACCAGGACCTTGAACGACTCCGGGATTCCGGGCTCCTGGATGTTCTCCCCCTTGACCACCGCCTCGTAGGTCTTGACCCGGCCCACCACGTCATCGGACTTCACCGTGAGGAGTTCCTGCAGGGTGTAGGCGGCGCCGTAGGCCTCCAGGGCCCACACCTCCATCTCCCCGAAACGCTGCCCTCCGAATTGGGCCTTCCCGCCCAGTGGCTGCTGGGTGATCAGGCTGTAAGGGCCAGTGGACCGGGCGTGGATCTTGTCCTCCACCAGGTGGTGGAGCTTCATCATATAGATGGATCCGACGGTCACAGGCTCATCGAAGGGCTCCCCTGTCCTGCCGTCGTAGAGGGTGATCTTCCCGCTCTCGGGCAACCCAGCCCTGCGGAGCAAGGTCTTGATCTCCCCTTCCTTAGGGCCATCGAACACCGGACACTCAGCCCAGAAGTTCAGCTTCTCCGCAGCCCACCCCAGGTGGGTCTCTAGGACCTGTCCCACGTTCATCCGAGAGGGGACCCCGAGCGGGTTCAGGATGATGTCCACGGGCGTGCCATCGGGCAGGAAGGGCATGTCCTCCTCAGGAAGGATGATGGAGATGACCCCCTTATTCCCGTGCCGCCCGGCCATCTTATCCCCCACGGTGATCTTGCGCTTCTGGGCCACGTACACGCGGACGAGCTGGTTGACCCCTGGCGGGAGCTCATCCCCCTGGGCGTGGCTGAACACCTTGACCCCGATGACCTTCCCCTTCTCCCCGTGGGGGACGCGAAGGGAGGTGTCCCGCACCTCCCGGGCCTTCTCCCCGAAAATGGCACGCAGGAGGCGCTCCTCGGCGCTCAGCTCCGTCTCCCCCTTGGGGGTGACCTTGCCCACGAGGATGTCCCCGGCGCGGACCTCTGCACCGATGCGGACAATCCCCCGCTCGTCGAGGTCCCGCAGTGCGTCCTCCCCTACATTGGGGATGTCCCGGGTGATCTCCTCCGGCCCGAGCTTGGTGTCCCTCGCCTCCACCTCGTACTCCTCGATGTGGATGGAGGTGAACAGGTCCTCCTTCACTAGGCGTTCGGAGATCACAATGGCGTCCTCGTAGTTGTACCCTTCCCAGGGCATGAACGCCACCAGGACGTTGCGCCCCAGCGCAAGCTCGCCCTGGTCCGTGCTCGGCCCGTCGGCGATGACGTCTCCAGCCTTGACCACGTCACCCGTCCGGACGATGGGGCGTTGGTTGATACACGTCCCCTGGTTGCTCCGGCGGAACTTGATGAGCTTGTAGACGTCCCTCCCCTTGTCGGTCTTGATGACGATCTCATCGGCGGAGACGCTCTCCACAACCCCATCCCGCTTGGCCACGACCACGGCCCCGGAGTCCACGGCGGCACGGTACTCCATGCCCGTCCCCACCCTGGGGGCCTCGGGGACAAGGAGGGGAACCGCCTGGCGCTGCATGTTCGACCCCATCAGGGCGCGGTTGGCGTCGTCGTGCTCCAGGAACGGGATCAGGGAGGTCGCTACGGAGACGATCTGCTTCGGCGAGACGTCGATGAAATCCACCTCCGTCGGAGGGACCTGGGTGATCTGGCCGCCGCGCCGGGCAATCACCCTGGCGGCAGTGATCCGCCCCTCGGCGTCCACCATGGCATTGGCCTGGGCGATGGTGTACTTGTCCTCCTCGTCGGCGGTAAGGTAGACGATCTCGTCGGTCACAACCCCGTTCTTCACCCTCCGGTAAGGGGTCTCGATGAATCCGAAGTCGTTCACCCGGGCGTACGTGGCCAGAGAGCTGATCAACCCGATGTTCGGGCCCTCTGGGGTCTCGATGGGGCACATCCGCCCGTAGTGGGAGGCGTGAACGTCCCGCACCTCGAACCCGGCCCGTTCCCGGGAGAGGCCACCTGGACCGAGGGCAGAGAGCCGCCGCTTATGGGTGAGCTCGGCAAGGGGGTTGGTCTGGTCCATGAACTGGGAGAGCTGGCTCGACCCGAAGAACTCCTTGATGGCAGCCACGACCGGGCGGATGTTGATGAGGACCTGAGGGGTAATCTGAGCAGGCTCCTGGATGGTCATCCGCTCGCGGATCACCCGCTCCATGCGCAACATCCCAATGCGGAACTGGTTCTGCAGGAGTTCCCCCACAGACCGGACCCTGCGGTTCCCTAGGTGGTCGATGTCGTCTGCCTGGGCATCCCCGTGCCAGAGCCGGATGAGGTAGCGGACGATCTCGACGATGTCCTCCTTGGTGAGGACTCGGACGTCAAGGGGGTGATCCAGCCCAAGCTTCTTATTGAGCTTGTACCGGCCGACCCGGCCGAGATCGTACCGCTTGGGGTCGAAGAATAAGGTATTGAGCAGGTTGCGGGCGCTCTCCACATTGGGCGGATCCCCCGGGCGCAGGCGCCGGTAGATCTCCATGAGGGATTCCTCTGTGCTGGCGGTCGTGTCCCGCTCCAGGGTCGCGATGATGCAGGGATCGTCCTGGAAGAGCCTGGTGATCTCCTCGTCGCTACTGTACCCCAGGGCCCGGAGGAGGACCGTCGCCGGGAGCTTGCGGGTCCGGTCGATGTGCACGTAGATCGCCCCATGGACATCGGTCTCCATCTCCAGCCAGGCGCCGCGGTGGGGGATCACGGTGGCGGTCGGGAGCATCCGCCCGGAGACGTCTGGGTTCAACCCGTAGTAGACTCCCGGGGATCGGACCAGCTGGCTGACCACAACACGCTCAGCCCCGTTGATGATGAAGGTCCCCCGCTCCGTCATGAGCGGGAGGTCGCCCATGAACACCTCCTGCTCCTTGATCTCCCCGGTCTCCTTGATAAGCAGGCGGACGCGCACCTTCAGGGAGGCGCTGTAGGTGTAGTCCCGGTCCCGACACTCCTCCTCGGAATACTTGAGCGGCTCCAGGTAGTAGTCGAGAAACTCCAGCTGGAGGTTCCCCGTGAAGTCCTGGATAGGGGAGATCTCCTCGAATACTTCCTTGATCCCCTCTTTGATGAACCACTGGTAGGACCGGAGCTGCACCTCGATCAGATGGGGGACATCCAGGACTTCTGGGATCTTGGCGAAGCTCCAGCGGGTCCTCCGGCCGCGCTGGACCGTGCGGACCTGTACCTCAGGAAGGGCCTCCAGGACACCTGCCCGGGACCCCCCAGCGCCGCTCTCCTTTGGCACGTCCGACGCGGGGACACGACCCGCGCCTTTGCTCGCCGTGACACGGTTATTGGTCTTCGCCTTCACTGGGAAAAGGTCACCTCCGCCGTGGGTTCGTTACGCCGCTGGGATTTGCGAACAGTTCCGCACCTTTCAAGCGATAGGACTCATCCTGCGCAAAGTGAGGGAACAAGCTTCCCTCCACCCCTTCACGCGGCTTCTGTCGGGCCGCCCTCCCGAAAGGCAATGAAAGCACAAAAGCAAGGCCCGCGCCTGCGCATGCCTCGCTTGTCTGTGCCAATCGCTGTTGTCGACTGAAAACCCCCCATCCGGCCCATGTGGGTAGGATGCAGTGTTACTATCTTAGCAAGCACCTGTGGGGAAGTCAAGAGAGGTGCTGACCCGACGGAAACCCTCCCTAGCCCTACTTGATCTCCACCACAGCTCCCTCGGCCTCGAGCTTCTTCTTGATCTGCTCGGCCTCCTGTTTGGAGACCTTCTCTTTGACGACCTTGGGAGCGCTGTCCACGAGATCCTTTGCCTCCTTCAGGCCGAGCCCGGTGATCTCCCGGACAACCTTGATCACCTGGATCTTCTTCTCCCCTGGGCTCTGGAGGATCACGTCGAACTCCGTCTGCTCCTCCACAGGCGCGGCAGCCGTCGGCGCCCCTGGCGCTGCCGCAGCCGGGGCAGCGACCGTGACCGGAGCGGCGCTCACCCCAAACCGCTCCTCCAAAGCCTTCACCAGCTCGGCCAGCTCGAGCACCGAGAGGTTCTCGATGGCCGCAATGATCTGATCAGGAGAGAGCTTGCTCGAAACAGTGACCTCCTGTTGTGTCATCTGTGTTCCCGTTCCCTCCTCTCCGTCCGCTGTCTTCGTCTTCCGGGTCCTTTTGGTCTCCTCCGCCATACTCCTCCCTCCTCTTCTAAGTCACCCCGCTAAAATCCGTTTCAGGATTTTGGCGGGGACCCCGACACGGAGAAAGCTCCAGTTGCTCCGGTGTGAGATGATTTCTGTCCGTTTCCTTGAGCCCCTCAGCAAGGTCCCTCGCTCTCCGCCAGGCACCCTGCTGGGAGAAAGGGTCCGTGCTGGGAACAGACGGGAATCCATCCTGTCACACCGTGGCCTCCGGAGCCTCCCCGGTACCACCCTCCCGCTGGCGCCGGATGGCCTCTAACACGTAGACGAGCGAGCGCACGGGCCCAGAGAGTACGGAAACCAGCCGCAGCAGGGGGAATTGTATCCCTCCCACGACCCTCGCCCTGAGCTCCTGCTTGGGAGGGAGCTGGGCCAGGGTCTGGATGTCCATTGGGGAGAGGATCCGGCCGTCGAGGAGCCCGCCCTTGACCTCCAGCTTGCGCGTCTGCCGGATGAAGTCTTGCAGGACCTTCGCAGCCTCGACCACGTCACCGCGCACGAAGGCAACCGCCGTAGGGCCCTCGAGGAAGCGATCGAGCCCCTGGATCCCGAGCCCCGAGGCCGCAATCCGGAGCAACGTATTCTTCACCACCCTGTACTCTGCCTGGGCCTCCCGGAGCTGGCGGCGGACAGTGTTGATCTCACCGACGTTCAGCCCCCGGAAATCCGTGAGGATCACCGCGGATGCGCTCCTGAGCTTCTCCTGGAGCTCTCGAACCTGAACCACCTTTTCCGGCTTGACCATCCCAAGGCCTCCTGAATACACCACTCGGTGACCCGTGGGGGAGCATGCCAAAGGGGACCGCCGTATCCGGTGATCCCCCCTCATATGCTGGACCAGGGCACCTCGGCAGGCGGCACGGCGATCCGTTGCCATTCAGCCCACGTGGGCACCTGCTTTCTCTGGCGGACCGGGTATGGGCCGGAGGGGTCCCTGCACGAAACCCAACCGGCTCTATGAGACGTATCGCATTATAGCAAAGCCCGGAGCCCTATGCAACCCTAGCCATCGCCTGGGCCTTCACTGGGTCCACGCGGATCCCCGGGCCCATGGTTGTGGAGAGGGTAATAGTCCGGATGTACTGTCCCTTCGCCGCAGCAGGGCGAGCACGGAGAACGGCGTCGATCAGGGTGAAGAAATTCTCCAAGAGGTCCCCTTCGGAGAACGAGACCTTCCCGATGGCCGCGTGGATGATCCCGAACTTGTCGACCCGGAACTCGATCTTCCCCGCTTTGATTTCCCGGATGGCTCGTCCAATGTCCATGGTGACGGTCCCAGCCTTGGGGTTGGGCATGAGCCCCCGGGGACCAAGGATCTTCCCGACCCTGCCCACGAGGCTCATCACATCCGGGGTCGCCACGGCGGCATCGAAATCGAGCCATCCACTCTGGATCCTCTCGATGAGATCCTCCGCCCCCACCACATCGGCCCCTGCCTCCTGAGCCTCCTTGGCCTTCTCCCCCTTGGCAAAGGCCACGACCCGCACGCTCTTGCCCGTCCCGTGGGGGAGGACAACGGTCCCGCGAACCTGCTGGTCGGCGTGCTTGGGGTCCACGCCGAGGCGGATGGCCACCTCCACGGTCTCGTCAAACTTCGCCCTGGCCGTCTGTTTGACGAGGCGGACAGCTTCCTCCGGACTGTAGAGCTTCCCCTTCTCCACGAGCGCACGCACAGCCAGATACCGCTTCCCATGCTTCCCCATTGGAGATTCCCCCTTCCAAGCACCCGGAAGAACCAGAACGAATTCAGTCCACCACCTCAATCCCCATGGAGCGGGCCGTCCCCTCGATCATGCGCGCAGCCGCTTCGAGGTCGGTGGTGTTGAGGTCCGGAAGCTTGACCCTGGCGATCTCCCGGATCTGCGCCCGGGTGACGCGCCCGACCTTCGTCCTGTTGGGCTCCCCGGACCCCTTCTCCACCCCAGCAGCCTGCCGGAGCAGGACCGAGGCTGGAGGGGACTTCGTGACGAAGGTGAAGCTCCGGTCAGAGTAGATGGTAACCTCCACCGGGATGATTGTGCCCTCCATGGAGGCCGTGCGCTGGTTGTACTGCTTGCAGAACTCCATGATGTTGACCCCGTGCTGGCCGAGGGCAGGCCCAACAGGTGGGGCGGGTGTCGCCTTCCCAGCGGGGATCTGGAGCTTGACCACTGCCACAACCTTCTTTGCCATAAGACCTCCTTCTAGACCTTCTCTACCTGGGAGAAGTCCAGCTCCACAGGGGTCTCCCGGCCAAAGATAGAGACCAGGACCCGAACCTTCTCCTTGTCGTAGAGGATCTCGTCCACGACCCCGGTGAACTCTTGGAACGGCCCAGAGACGATGCGCACAGCATCCCCCTTCTGGTAGTTGATCCGCAACTTGGGGGTGTCCGTAACAAGCTGGCGGAGGATCTGCTTGACCTCCTGTTCCCCTAGGGGGACGGGCTTCCCTCCAGACCCGACGAACCCCGTGACTCCAGGGGTGTTCCGGACGACGTACCAGGAGTCGTCGTCCATGATCATCTCCACGAGGACGTACCCGGGGAAGATCTTCCGCTTGGCGATGCGGCGCTTCCCTTCCTTGATCTCGATCTCGTCCTCGGTGGGGATGAGCACCCGGAAGATCTTGTGTTTCATGTTCATGGAGGCGACGCGGCGTTCGAGGTTGGTTTTGACCTTATTCTCATACCCAGAGTACGTATGGATGACGTACCACTTCCGGCGCTCGTCCCTGACCTCGGGGGACTCCTCGAGAGCCTCCAGGGCATCCCGAACCTCCTGGGATCCAGCTCTGAGGTCCTGCATCTCCTCCTGCCTGGATTTCTTGTCCACCGTCTCCACCACCGTGATCACCGCACCAATCCGCACACGCAGGAACCTCCCTCGCATCGGGGACCGTCTTCCTGTCCCAAGCACATGAGTCCCCACACGGGGGAAGCTCCACTGCTACGGTGTAGCACCACTCCTGTCCGTTCCCTTACCTTACCAGGTAGAGCGGGCCAGAACGTATGGTTCTAGGCAGGGTCCCCCACAAAACGCGAAGCGTTTTGTGGGGTGCTCTTAAGGGCCCGCAACCCCGGCGACCTTCTGGAAGATCCAGGTGAAGAGGAGGTCCCAGCTCCCTAAGTATAAGGAAAGGATCAACACCACGACGACCACAACCAGGGTGGAAGCGATGAGCTCCTGCCTGGTCGGCCACGTGACCCGGGCGAGCTCGGACCGCACCTCCCGGAGGTAGCGGGTCACCCGCTCCCACGTTGCCGGAATGCGCCGTGGGACGGCCTGCCGGGCCACCCGCTGACCGGCCTTTTCGATCCCCTGGGTCCGCGCCATGAGCCTTCCCCACGCACCCGGCAAAGCTCTTACGCCTCACCGGGCCCAAAATAAAAAAGACCTACTTCACCCTGTCCACAGGCCCCATTATAACAAATCGCCACCCGGTGTCAACGCGTTTGCCTTCTCCGACCCCAAGGAACCTCGCACCCCGTCATCAGCATCCTATGGACCAGTCATCCCGATGATGAACACAAGGATGAATGCCGCAGGTTTGAGGATGGGCTCCCGCTCGATGAGGAAGACGAAGATCCCGGCCGCAAAGCGCATGGTCAGGATGCCAATGGCCACTCCCGTCATCACGACCCAGAGCCTGTTCGAGAGGGCCACGGCCGCCACGACGTTGTCCAGGCTGAACGCGAGATCGGCGAGCTCCACGGATAGGACGACGGACCAGAACCCCTTCTCGCGGCCTCCACCGCTCGGGCCGGGACGTGCTCCACTTCCGGATCCGGGCTGTAGGTCCCCTCGTCGCTCAGGTGCTCGGCCCCGAGCTTGATCAGGTAGAGGGCGCCGACGAAGATCAACCAGGGGTTCCGGATGATGTAGCTGGCCATGACGAGCATCAGCCCGCGGCCGAGGTAGGCTCCCAGGAGCCCGACCTTGAGGGCTGCCATGCGCTGCGGCCCGAAGATGCGATGGACCGGCCTGCTCAGCCAGCGCAACACCCTGGGCCAGGGAACGGGCTCGTCCTTGGGCAGGGGAGAGACCAAGGCAGCGAGCACCGCGGCGTTGTCAATGGAGAGGATCCCCTCCAGATAGATGAGCTGCAGGATGACTAGGATGACGGAAAGATCCATCACGCCCTCCTACCCAGCGAGAGAGAGCACGGCGAAGTAGACAAAGAGGAGGACCAACCCCAGAGGGACGCCTATCCTGGCCCACTCCCGGCTGCGGATCCTGAGCTTGTTCGCCGCGATAATGTTGGGGATGTTCCCCGGGATGAGCATCCCCCCGCTGATGAGGAGGCCCATGAGAACGGCCCGCACCTGCGCGGGCGTCATATGGGGCCCGACCTCCGCGGCGGTGAGGGTGGCGTTGTCCACGACCGCGGAGATCATGTTGATCCAGTAGAGGACCATCGCGTCGAGACGGATGAGGTACTGCTCGATGACCGGACGCAACCCACCGCCCAGGAAGATGAGCGCCATGACGAAGAGGTAGACGCGCAACGCCCTCATCAAGACAGCCCCGTACGGCTCCGGCGCATCCACGGCCGTGAGGGTATCCCGCGAAGGCCTAGCGGGCATTAACGCGGCCAAGGCCGTCAAGACGAGGATCCCGGGGATGATCCACAGCCCCAGGAGGCGCAGGAGGAAGAAGAAGTCCTGGTCGAGGTTGGCGGTGGCGATGGTGCTCAACGGCTCTCCCACAGGGGTCAGAGCCGCCCCGAGCCCGATGGCGAAACAGGCTATGACGACGAGACGGCTCTCGTCCTCCCTGCGGAGCCGGAAGACGCTCACCATCTCCACTAGGATGAGGGAGGCGATGATCGCCGTGATGATGCTGGACACGAGCCCCAGGACCAGCACCGTCCCGGCGAGGAGGATCTGGGGGGAGACGCGCTGCATGAGGCGATCGGCCAGCGCAGCGAGGAAGTTGCGGGACCACTTGAACAGGAGCCCGGAGAGGAGGACTGCGAGGGTGATCGGGATCGGCTCCTGCAGGGCCTCGCGCACGAGGTGCCCATCAAGGACGCGGGCGATCCCTGCTGCAATCAGGCCCATGACGAAGAGGAAGGCTTCGAGGTTGTGCTCGACGGTCTTCCACAGGAACGGGCCGACGAGAACCACGATGAGAATGAGGACGTCTGCGACGACGATCGTGGTGTCCATCTGCGATCCTAACCCCACCCCACACCATATCAGAGACCGGGGGGTGAGGCAATAGGAAGAACCCCCTCAGTTACGCCACCTCCACAGGGACAGCCTCCGGCCGCTTCGGGCGGAGCTTCGTCCAGATCAACCGGATGAGCGGCAGGAGGAACAGGACCAAGGAAGCGGCCATGAACGCTGCGGAGATGGGGCGGGTGAAGAAGATGGCCGGCGAGCCATGGCCCATGATGAGAGCCTGGCGCATCGCCTGCTCCGTCATGTCCCCGAGGACCAAGGCCACCACCAGGGGCGCAAGGGGGTACCCTAGTTTCTTGAAGACGTACCCTGCAACCCCTGCCCCTAGCATGATCCAAAGATCGAGCACCTGGTTGTTCGCCGCGTAGGCGCCGATGGAGGAGAGGACCACAATGAGCGGGGCCAGGATGGCGAAGGGGATCCGGTTAATCGAGGCGAACGCCGGGACGAGGGTGAGGACGAGCATGACCCCGATGACATTCGCCAGGTACATGGAGCCGATCAGCCCCCAGACGAACTCCCGTTGCTCCTTGAACAGGAGCGGCCCAGGGTTCAGCCCCCAGATGAAGAAGCCCGCGAGCATCACCGCCGCCGTCGGGGACCCCGGGATTCCCAGTGTGACCATGGGGAGGAGGGCACCGATCCCTGCCGCGTGGGCGGCAGTCTCGGGGGCCACCACCCCCTCCACCTCCCCCTTGCCGAACCGCTCAGGATGCCTGCTGAACTGCTTGGCCAGCCCGTAGGCCATGAACGAGGCAGGGGTTGCCCCGGTCCCCGGCAGGACGCCGATCCAAAACCCCAGGATCGTCCCGCGCACAATGGACCACACGTACCGGGGGAACAGGCTCCACGTCTCCCAAATGTCCCGGAAGCTGATCCTGGCCTTGACCCCCTCAATCCGCAACCCCTCCTCCACGGTCAGGAAGATCTCCCCGAGGCCGAACAACCCGATGGCGATGACGACGAAGTTGATGCCGCTCTGCAGGGAGGCGAGCCCGAAGTGCATGCGCGGCATGCCGCTCACAACGTCAAAGCCGACGGTGCTCAAGAGCAACCCCAAAAACGTCATGAACAAGGTCTTCCACGGGTTCGCCCCTCCCAGCCCGGTGAACGTGGCGAAGGCCATGAGTAGGACGGCGAAGTTCTCGGGGGGTCCAAACTTCAGGGCGAGCTCGGCCAGGGGCGGGGCGAAGAAGGTGAAGAGGATGATGGAGACGAGGGCACCGATGAACGACGAGGTAAACGCGGCGGTGAGCGCCAGCCCAGCCTTCCCCTGCTTGGCCAGGGGGTGTCCGTCGAAGGTCGTCGCCACCGACCAGGGTTCCCCAGGGATATTGAACAGGATGGAGGTGATCGCCCCCCCGTACACCGCCCCCCAGTACACCGAGGAGAGCAGGATGATCGCTGCGGTGGGAGAGAGCTTGAAGGTGAGTGGGAGGAGGAGGGCAACCCCGTTGGTCCCCCCAAGGCCCGGGAGGACACCGATCACCGTGCCGAGGACGAGTCCGACGACTGCAACGAGAAGATTCTGCGGGGTCGCCGCAACACTCAGGCCGTAAAAGAGATCACCGAAGACGGACATCGTTCCCCTTTTACCTCCCTCCGTAGAGCAGGGTTTCCAGGAGCACCCCCTTGGGCATGGGAAGGAGGAACCAACGCTCAAAGATGAAGAAGAGCACAAGGGGGATGGAGGTACTGACCAGCAGAATCGCCGGCCAGCGGAACCGGCCCACGAACCGCATGTACCCGGCTAGGTAGAGGAATCCTCCCAGGTAGATCCCGAGGTAGTCGATCAAGGCCACGATCCCGACGATGGGGAGCAGAACGGCCAGCAGAGGCTTCACAGACCTCCGCTCCAGGAACGGCACGTCTGCCCCTGCCCCCTCCTGGGCGGTGAGCTGTCGAAGGCTCTGGACAAGGATCACCGCGCCAGAGAGCAACACGCCCACGGAGAGCCAGAAGGGGAAGAACCCCGAGCCCGGTCCGGTCTCCGTCCACCCAATGGGGAGCTTCAGCGCCTGTCGGAGCATCACCCCGGCGCCCAGGAGCAACAACCCAGCGACCACCGCCTCCGCTCGACGCATCTCCGCCACCTCAGGATCAGGGAGGGACGGCGTCGCCGTCCCTCCCTGATCGCACTAGGACTTGGGGATCAACCCGCCCTTGATCATGAGGTTCCGGACCGTGCGGTCCTTCTCTTCGAGCCACTTCTCGAATGCCGGACCGGTGAGGAAGGCCTCGTCGAACGCCCCGCGCTCGATGAAGTCCTTCATCTCCGGCGTGTCCATGAGCTTGCGGAAGACGTCCTGGTAGAAGGCCACCGCTTCCTTGGGCATCTCGGGCGGGCCGAAGACGCCGCGCAGCATCTGGTATTCGATAGGATAGCCGAGCTCCTTCATGGTGGGGACGTCCTTCCACTTCCCGAAGGGGATCCGCTTGGGGGCGAACACGGCCAGGGGGCAGAGCCGCCCCGCATCCCAATGTCCCACCATCTCCAGAGGGTTGTTCACGCTGAAGTCGGTCTGGCCGCCGACGACAGCGGCGGCCACCGCTCCCCCGCCAGGGAAGGGGACGTAGGTGAAGTCCACCTTCCAGGTCAGCTCCAGGAGGACCATGATGATCTCGTCCTCCTGCTTGGAGCCGGTCCCGGACATCTTGAAGGTGCCAGGGGGAGCGGACTCCACGGCCTTCTTGAAGTCCGCCACCGTCTTCCACCCGCGGTCGCACCGGACAGTGAGGGCAAAGTTATCGAGCAGCAGGCGGGCGATCGGGGTCATGTCCCGCCAAGTGAACCGCGACCCATCTGGCTTCTTGAGGACCTGGACGAGGGGCGTGGTGAAGAGGTTGTCCAGCGTGATGAGGATGATGTGCGGGCTCCCTGTGCGCTCGATCATGTACAGGAAGCCCTGGGCACCGGCCCCAGCGGGACGGTTGACGGGGATGAACGGCTGCGGCGAGAGCTTATACTTGGCAATGAGCGGGGCCATGAAGCGCGCCTGCTGGTCGGCGCCGCCGCCGGTCCCCGCGGGGATCACCCACTCAATGGGCCTCGTCGGGGTGAAGCTCGGGGCTGCACCCGTTAAGGAGGTCCCTCCGGAGAGGAGGAAGATCGCGCCAAGGGTTAGCAGAAGGAACCCCTGGCGAGCCTTGCGTCGCCTTCCCTTCACGTTGTATCCACCCCCCTGCCCTGAGGATTCTCCGCGATGCGCCAGGGGACTCTGGCGTACCGGGGATTTTCAAGATAAACAACGAAAAGCTATCATTATGCAAGGGCGGGCTTTCCGTCCTTCGGGAAAGCCCGCCCTCTCCGCCTGCTGTTCCGTCGCCTTCCACACATCCATGAGAGATCAATTCTCTCAAGTGAATACAATATCTTCTCTACTCCTCCTCCAGCTCCTTCTCGAGTTCCTTCCGGAAGGGGATCACCCCAGGGATGAGCCACTTCTCCCACATCTCGTCGATCTTCGCCTGGAAGTAATCGATGTCCTCATCGGTGAAGTGGGCGAAGCGCCCCTGCCTGAGGAGGTACTCCCGCACAGGCAACCGCTTCTGCCTCCCCTCGGCGATGGCCTTGGTCTTCCCGTAGAGCTTGAGGACGCCATTCTCGACCTCGTAGAGCGGCCAGATTCCCGTGAGTACAGCGAGCTCCCCGAGCTCGTGGGAGAGCATCGGATCGTAGTCCCAGCCCTTCGGGCAGGGATCGAGGGAGTGGATGAACGTGGGGCCGCCGATGGAGAGGGCCTTGCGCACCTTGTTCATCATGTCCACCGCGTAGGAGGCGCACACCGTAGCGACGTACCGGCACTCTGGGTGGCCTGCCGCGAGCATCCCTGCCACGTTCTTCTTCCACCGGCGGTGCAGGATGCGGCGCATCGAGCCCGGAGGGCTGAACGTGGTGTGGGCCCCCCACGGCGTCAGGCCGGAGAGCTGGATATCGGTATTCGCGTAGGATTCATTGTCGTAGAGGAGGATGAGGAAGTTGTACTCCGGATGGGTGAGGGCCGCAGAGATCGCCGAGAGGCCCATGTCCGCGCCGCCACCGTCGCCGCAGAAGGCGATGACGTTGATGGGCTCCTCCTTGAGCTTCCCCTTCCGCATGAGGGCTTTGAGCCCCGCAGCCGTCCCCAGGCCTGCGGAACCCGAGGAACCGAGCTGAGTATGCATCCACGGGACGACCCAGGAAGTGCTGTAGTAGGTCGTATTGGCCACGTACATGCATCCCGTGCTCCCGAGGACAATCGTCCTCGGCCCCGCAGCCTTGACCATGAGCTTCATCACCAAGGCCGACTCACACCCCTGGCATGTCCTGTGGCCGGCGGTGAAGTACTCCTCGAGGGGGACCTTCTTGACCCCCTTGAACGGTTCCAGGATCTGTGTCTGCATGCTCATGTGCCACCCTCCTGTTCCAGCATGTTCCGCACACTACGCGCGGAGGCCGATCCAGTGCGTTGGCTCGACGGGCTCCCCTGCAGCCGCTCTCTCCAGGACCTCCACCATCTGCCGGACGTCGGGAACGGTGACCTCCCGCCCGCCGAGCCCGCAGATGAACCCCACAACAGGAGGCCTTGCCTGGGCATGGTAGAGCACCGACCGCACCTCGTTGGCCAGGACCCCGCTCATGTACGGGCTTCCAAGGGAGAAGTCCCGGTCAATCACCCCGACGGCCTTGAACCGGGAGAGGGACCTCTGGAGCTCCTGGGTGGCCATGGGCCGGAACCAGCGGATGCGCACGAATCCTACTTTCTTGCCCTTCTGGCGCATCTGGCGCACGGCCACCTTCACCGGCATGGAAAGGGTCCCCATCCCGACGAGGACGATCTCGGCGTCCTCCGTCTGGTACTCCTCGAAGAACGGGTTGCCGTAGATCCGGCCGAAGGTGCTCTCGAACTCCCGGTAGGCCTCCTCGATCACTCCCTTGGCCCTCCGCATGGCTTCATCGGTCTGCTTGCGGATCTCCATGAGCCAGTCCTCGTTCACCTGGGGCGCGATGGTGATGGGGTTGTCAGGGTGCAAGAGGAGGTCCCCGCGGTCATACCTCGGAAGGAACTTCTGAACCTTGGACTTGGGCGGGATCCTCACCAGGGACTGGGAGTGGGTGAGGAAGGCGCCGTCGCACCCAATGGCGCAGGGGAGGAAGACCCTCCGGTCCTCCGCCACCCTCCAGGCGATGAGCGCCGTGTCCAGGGCCTCCTGGGCGGTATCCACCCACACGAGCATCCAACCGAGGTCCCGCACGGCCAGGGCATCGTTGTGCTCGACACCGAACGCCCCCGGATCATCCAGCGCACGGTTCCCCACCATGGCCACGACAGGCAGGCGCAGTGCCGGCGTTACGGTGAGAGCCTCGAAAGCGTACATCCAGCCTACCCCGCTCGATCCGCAGAACACCCGCGCCCCCACCGCCGAGGCATGCTTGACAATCTCGAACTGGGAGTGCTCGCTCTCCGCCACGATGTACTCGCAGTCGAGCTCGCCGTTGGCCACAAGCTTGGCCACGTACTGCATCACCGTATCATAAGGGCGGATGGGGTATGCGGTGATCACGTCCACGTCGGCGAGCTTGCAGGCTACGGCAATGGCCTCGCTCCCGCTAATTAACGCCTCTTCCTCCTGCTCGAAGACCACCGTCTCCGGTGCATCCATAGCCTTCCCTCCTATCTCCCGTCGAACACCTTTACCCTTCCCCGGCGACACCGGCGAGCTCCTTCTCGTACTGGCCGCGGTACTGGAACCCGTGCGACCGGGGAGGCCTGGACCTCCGCAGCTCGTCCACCCACTGGGCGTAGGCCTTCTTATCTTGCTTCCACATCTGCCACTGGCTCTTGTGGTCTGTGAAGTTCGTCTCGTGGATCATGGTGATGCACCCGTCCACTGGGCAGACCGCCTCGCACACCCCGCACCCGCAGCAGGTCTCGAGGTTCACGTCATAGTACCCGTCGGGGGTGACGTTGTAGCAGGTATCTGGGCACTGCAGCCAGCAGAGCGTACACTTGACGCACTTGTCGAAATCCACTACGGGGCGCATGGTCCGGGTGCTGAACTTCTTGAAGTACGGATTGGGGGTGGCGGCGAAGCCCCCCTCCTCGTTGTACTTGCCACCCACGGGGATGGCCGGGATGGCGATCCCCTCCCGCATCTCGTACCATTTGGGCAACACGAAAGAGTAGGGCTCCTCGGGGTTCCCCTCGTGGGGCAGGACCTTGCGCAGGGTGATGCGGCTGTAGGACTTCTCTGCGGACGTGGCCTTGAGCTCGTTCTTCCACTCGCTGAGGATCATTTGTTGGATGGACCCCAAGGAGACCATCTCCGGTGCCACTCTCGCCACGGCCCCGAGGACCCGGACGTCGGTGTGGTCGTCCTTGTAGACCCAGAGACCAGAGAAGCTAGCCGCCCCTTTCACCACGGCGAGGTTGTACTCGTGGGGTCTGCGATGGATGAACCTGATTAAGTCGTCTGGCTCAAGGAGGGAGGTGACGATGAGGGTCCCGCCGGGTTTGAGGAGTTTGTTGATGGGCTGCAGGCCGTACCAAGCCCAAGACTCCACCCCTTTGCAGAGGGTATCGTCCAGGACGATGGTGAGGTCCACCTCCTTGGGCTCATACTGGGCCATGCTCTCCTGGAGGATCTCATCGTTGGGCGCCACGATCGCGAACTGCTTCGCTGGGATCCCGTTGCGCTCGGGGGAGTCCCCGTAGCGGCCGAACGCGATCCCCACCTTTCCCTCCCGCCGTGCCGCCAGGACGATCCCCCTGGCGATGTTCCTGGCAAGGTTCTTCTGGAAGATGCCGCGGTACACGATCTCTACTGCATACGATCTCTCCATGATCCCCTCCCCTCTGAGGCACCGTGGAATTCCCGTGGGCCCCGAAAACTCAGTAGGTCCTGCTCCTACCCGCCCTGGACCTCCTGGAGGGACGGTGCCCCCAGGAGGATCGCCTCAATCTCCTCGATGTGCCGCAACATCGCCTCCGCAGCCGCATCCCCATCCCCCCTCCGGATCGCCTGGAGGATGCGCTTGTGGCCCTGGAGGGAACGGGCAGGTCGACCCTCAATCTGCAAGGCACGCTCCCGGCTCTCCCGCAGGAGATCCATAAGGACGTCCACGACGCGCAGGGTCACCTGGTTCCTGCTGGCCCGGGCGATGGTGTAGTGGAACTCGTCGTCCTCCTCGATGGCCACCTCCCCGCGCTGGACCTTCTCCTCCTGGCGGGCGACGATCGCTTCAAGCTTTGCGACGTCATCGGGAGAAGCGCGGAGGGCCGCATACCTCGCCACAGCCGGTTCGAACATCTTCCGAACCTCCAGGAGTTCCGCGAGGAGGGCTTTCTTCATGGTAAGGACTGTGGTAAGGGGGGTGGTGAGGACGTCGGGGGAGACTTCCTTGATGACCGTCCCTTCCCCGTGGCGAGGTTCGACGAGGCCCAACAGCTCTAAGACGCGAATGGCATCCCGGATGGATGTCCGGCTGACCCCGAATACCTCCGCGAGCTCGCGCTCTGGAGGGAGGTAATCCCCCGGTTTAAGGCGTCCTTCGAGGATAAGGCGCTGGATCCGGCTCGCAACCTCTTCGTAGACTTTCGTCTTCCGCACCGGACCGAGGAGGCTCTTTTCCACCAAATCTTCTCCTTCCGAGCGCCGGCTCAAATGGCCCAGTGGTACAGTGGTCTGCTTGGATAAAATCCTACCTCCTCTCCCCCCACTTGTCAAGGGGGAGAAGGTCGTCCTCACCCGGCGATGGTCAGTGAATCGAGGTCCCTAGGGTAATCCGTCAGCATCTCGAATCCCGACTCCGTCACGACGATGGTGTCGGAGTGGCGGAAGCCGGCGAACCCGGGGATGTAGATCCCGGGCTCGACGCTGAAGACCATGCCGGGCTGGAGGATCGTCTCGTCGCCGATATCCAGGAATGGTGCCTCGTGTACGCCGATCCCCAGGGCGTGGCCGGTGTGGTGGCGCCAGTATGGCATCAACCCGTGGCGCTCGAAGTAGGCGCGGACGGCCCGGTCCACCTCCGCGCAGGGCCGTCCAGGACGAATCGCCTCCAGGGCCACCTCTTGGGCCCCCACCATGAGGCCGAAGTAGCGCCTGTGCTCCTCGCGGACAGGTCCCACGATCATCGTCCGCTCCAGCTCGCAGGAATACCCTCCCACTGACGCAGACGCTTCGCTGACGAGCACATCCCCTGGCCGGATACGGGCATGCGTGGTCATCGCATGGGGGATAGCCGACTGGGTCCCCACCTGCCCGCGGTACCCTGCCGACGCACCGGGGGAACCCCAGCTCAGCGGCCGGAATCCCGGGCCAAGGGCCCTGGCCATAGCCAGAGTCGCCTCAAGGGAGGCGCGCATGGCGGCTTCGCTCTCTACAACCCCTGGCCGGGTGTACTCCTGGAGGAGGGCATGGGCGAGGTGGGCCCAACGGGTGCTCTCACGGATGAGCGCGATCTCCGCAGGGGATTTGATCTTCATCATGTCCTCGACGAGATCGCCTGCAGGCAGGACCTTCACCTCTGGCAGGACCTCCGCAAGACGCGGCCCCTTGTACCCCATCCCTCCAGGGTACCCCTCTGCATCGGACCCCACGCGGGCACGGGCGAGGCCCATCTCCGTGAAGACATCGGCCAGACGGACCATCGGATGCCTCTCAGAGGGGTACTCGGGGTACGCCACAACCCGGTCCACCGTCGCCTCGGTGCTTGCATGCTCCTCCTCGAGGCGTGGGACGAACAGCACCGCCGCGCTATCCGCGAGGATGAGGGCGATGGGCCGTTCGGTGGGGATGAAGGCGAACCCCGTGAGGTAAAAGATCTGGGAAGGGCTAAACACGACGAGGACGTCCAGGCCCCTCCGGCGTGCCTCCTCCCAGGCACGCCGCATCCGTCCCCTGTGTTCTTCTGGACTGATCCGCAGGCGCATCCCTTTCCCCCTTTCACAGGATCCCCCGCAACCTTGGGTCCAGCGCGTCCCGCAATCCGTCCCCGAGCAGGTTAAACCCCATCACCGCGAGGAAAATGGCGAGTCCGGGGAACGTCGCGGCGTACGGGCTGTGGAAAATGTACAACCTGCCCTCGCCAAGCATCGCTCCCCACTCGGGGGTGGGGGGCTGGACGCCCAGGCCAAGGAAGCCAAGCCCCGCCGCAACGAGGATCGTAATCCCCATGCTGAGCGTCGCCTGGACGATGACAGGGGCAAGCGCGTTGGGCAGCACGTGGCGGAAAAGGATGAGGAGATCCGGCGCGCCCACAGCCCGGGCGGCCTCCACGTAGACCTGCTCCCGGATGCTCAGGACGGAACCGCGCACGATCCTCGCAAACCTCGGGACGGTGCTGATCCCCACCGCCACAATGACGTTGGTGAGCCCAACCCCCAGGAGGGCCACAAGGGCCAGGGCGAGCAGAAAACTCGGGAAAGCGAGCATGATATCGACAAGACGCTGGACTACCAGGTCTACCCCTCCCCTGTAGTACCCTGAGACGACACCCAGCGGGACACCAATGGTCAGGCCGAAGGCTACTGCCAGGACCCCGATGAATAGGGAGAGGCGACCCCCATAGAGGATCCGCGCCAGGAGATCACGCCCGAGGTGATCCGTTCCCAGGGGGTGCTCCAGGGAGGGCGGCAGGAGGACCTGGTTGAGGTCCTGCCGGATGGGGTCATGAGGAGTCAGGAAGGGGGCCAGCGCGCCCGCGAGTCCGAGGGCCAAGACGATCCCAAGTCCGACAAGGGCAGCCCTGTGGCGGCTCAAACGCCCCCAGACCTCTGGGAAGCCTCGGATCTGTTCACTCGTAACGAATTCGCGGATCAATGAAGCCATAGAGCACATCCACCACCAAGTTCACCAGGGCGAAGAGGCACGCGAAGATGAGCACGATCCCCTGGACGACCGGATAGTCACGGGAGAAGATCGAATCCACGAGCAACCGGCCAACCCCCGGCCAACTGAACACCGACTCCGTGAGCACGGCTCCTCCTAGGAGTTCGCCGAACTGGAGCCCGATCACGGTGAGCACAGGGATGAGGGCATTCCGCAGGGCGTGTCGGTACAACACCACCAGCTCTGAAAGCCCTTTGGCCCAAGCCGTCCGAATGTAGTCCTGTCGGAGGACCTCCAGCATGCTCGATCTGGTCATCCGGGCCACGAAGGCAACGGAAAAGGCTGCCAGGGTGAGGGAGGGAAGGACCAGGCTGGAGAGCTGGTCAGCTCCTGCGGCAGGAAACCAGCGCAGGTGGATGGCGAAGACGATGATGAGGATGATCCCCAGCCAGTATACGGGCATGGAGATGCCAAAGAGCACGAGGGCGGAAATGGCGAAGTCCAAGGAGGAGTGTGCCTTTGTGGCAGCGACGGTCCCTAGTGGAATCCCAACGGCCGCGGCGATTAAGGTGCTCGCCGCGGCGAGTTTGACCGTGGCCGGGAGGCGGCTCAGGATCTCCCGCGTGACAGGTTCGGAGGTACGTGCGGAGATCCCCAGATCGCCCCGGAGCAGGCTGGCGAGAAAGTAGGCGAACTGGGTGGGGATCGGCTTATCCAGGTTGAGCTGGACGCGGATCCTTTGGACATCCTCCTCGGTCGCGAAGACACCCGCGATGACGCGGGCGGGATCGCCAGGGAGGAGGCGCACCAGGAGGAAGACGACGAGGGCGACGAAGAAGAGCGTCACAGCGAGGGCCAGGATGCGTTGAAGGACGTACCGGAGAAGGCCCGACATCTCCTCAACCCCTGATCCCCAAGAACTCGCAAAGGACCCCGGCGTAGACCCTGGCCCCTCGCACGAGCTGATCCAGGGAGATGTACTCGTCGCGGGTATGCGCCTGTTCCAACCCCCCGGGGCCGAGGATACAAGTCGGGATCCTGGCCCGGTTGATGAGGAACCTCGCATCGGTGGTCCCCGGGATCCCCGCCGGTGCGACCTCCTGGCCCAGCACCGCCCTGGCCACGCGCTGGCAAATCCGGACAATCGGGGCATCGGCGGGGACCTCGCTGGGCGCGGCTTCTTGCACAACAGTCGCCTCCACACGGACGTCCCGGTTGCGGGCACAGAACTCCTCGACCAGGGCGCGGACCTGCCGCCGGAACTCTTCGGGGTCCTCCCCCGGAACAACCCGCCGGTCTGCGATGGCCTCAGCGTAGTCAGGGATGACGTTCTCCTTGATTCCCCCGGAGATCATCGTGATGGCCAGCGTGGGGCGTCCGACGAGAGGATGGATCCGGTCGAGGGGGATCTGGCGAAGGGCCCCCAGGAAATCCAGGAGCTTCTCGACGGCGTTCACACCGAGGTGGGGGGCGGAGGCATGACAGCTTGCGCCACGGGCCACGAACTTCCACCACTGGAGCCCCTTGGCGGCGATGACGGGGACGAGACCCGTGGGCTCCCCACAGATGGCCGCATCCGCCTCCACCGGAAGGTGCTCCACGAGGTACCCCGTGCCGAGGGGCCCCAGCATCTCCTCATCTGCGACCGCCTGTACGACAACCTCCCCTTCGGTCTGGAAGCCTGCCTCCTGGATCGCTGCAACCGCCCCCAGCAAAGCGGCAAAAGCGCCCTTCATGTCGCAAGCTCCGCGGCCGAAGATCCGGTCCCCCTCCTGCTCCCCCGAGAACGGCGCGTGCTGCCATGCCTCCGCATCCCCCACAGGGACGACGTCGAGGTGCCCGTTCCAGATCAACCTCCTGCCCCCGGGACTCCCCCACCGCGCGACCAAACTCACCTTCCCCGGAGAAGGCTCCACGCGCTGGAAGCCATGGAACCCCACCTCCTCCAGGTGGCGCTGGAGGACTCCCGCGGCCTCCGCAGTCTCCCCAGGCGGGTTCACGCTGGGGACCCGTACGAGGGCTTTCAGGATCTCCACCATCCGCCCGAGATCGACTGCGTGCCAGACCCGCTCAAGTTCTCGCCGATAGGCCAGCTCCATGGAATCACCGCACGGGCTCCGCGTAGACGGCGTAGAACTTCTCATTGGGCAGGGACGAGATCTTCGTGACCTTCGCTGAGTACACAATGGGGAAGCGCTGGACCCACAGGAAGATCCAGGGTGCCTCGTCCCAGATGATCTTGGATGCCTGGCAGTAGAGATCCTTGCGCTTCTCCGGGTCCACCTCCTTGCTCGCCGTCTCGATCAGCTCGTCCACACGTGGGTTCTTGTAGAACGTCGTCGCCAGCCCTGCAGGCGGCCACTGGGTGGACCAGAACTGCAGCATCTGCTGATGCGCGTCCAGGTAAGCGGGGGCCCACCCCAGCAGGTGCATCTGCGTCTGATTCTCTGGGAGGGGTTTGGTGATCGTGGCGATGTAGGAGGGCCAGTCCATGGTCCGCACATTGACCCTGAGCCCGGCCTCCCGGAGATAGCCAGCGATGGCCTGAGCCGCCTGGAAGTCCTGGAGGTAGCGGCCGGTGGGGGCGAGCAGCTCGACCTCAGTCCCCACGCTGACACCCGCTTCTGCCAGGAGGCTCTTCGCCTTGGAGGGGTTATACGGGTAGGTCCCGGTCCTGCAGTAGCCGAACAGGACGGGAGGCATGGGGGCGTCCAGGGGATCTGCGGCACCGAAGAGGATGCTGCGGATAATGGCCCCCTTGTTGATGGCGTAGTTCAGGGCCTGCCGTGCCTCTTTCCTTTGGAACGGAGGCCGCTGGGTGTTGATGGCGATGAAGATGCTCCGGTCCCCCTTGGCCAGGAGCACCTTGACGTTCGGGTTCCTCTGGAGGGCCGGGATGTCCGCGGCCGGGGGCAAGATGATCATTTCGACCTGACCGGCAAGGAGCAGGCTCTCCCGTGAGGTGGCCTCTGGGACGACCTGCACGACGACCCTGTCGTAATAAGGCTTCTTCCCCCAGTACCGCGGGAACTTGTCCAGGACGATGCGCTCGCCCTTGACCCGGGACTGGTACACGTAAGGTCCGGTCCCGATGGGGTGCACAATGTTCTCATAGGTGTTCCCCGACTTCCCCACCGATGCGGGGGAGACGATGCCCACGGTGGTCCAGGTCATGGCAGCGACGAGGTAGGCGGCGGGATCCTTCAGAACCAGGCGGACCGTCAGGGGATCCACCACCTCCACGCGGGAGATGGGCACGTAAGGCGCCCGGATCGGGACCCGCACCTTCGGGTCCAGCACGCGGTCGAGGTTCCATTTCACCGCCTGGGCCGTGAGGGGTGTGCCATCGTGGAACCTGACGTTCCGCCGCAGCTTGAAGGTGATCGCCTTTCCATCGGGTGAGACCGTCCAGGATTCCGCCAGGAGGGGCTGCGTCTTCCCCTCTGGGTCCATGGTCGTGAGCGTCTCCACCACGTAGTCCAGCACATTCGCCGCCGTGGTCGTGGTGGTCTGGGCGGGGTCGAGGGTATCTGGATCGATGCCAATGGCGATCCGGAAGGTCGTCGGAGCTGGAGCGGCAGATCCCCCGTGCACCACGGCAAGGGCAAGCACAATTGCAATGGCCAGAACAGGTATCCTCCGCATCTCCCATCCCCCTTCCACGGATGATGGTACGAGCATTATACCATATTATTTTTTTACCACAGCGTTCCTGCCGGTCCTCGGGCGAGGACTAGGGAAGCTGCAGGCGGGGAATGAGAACATCGAACGCCTTCCTTCAGACAGAGGCGTGGGATCCGATCATTCTGTAGTGGCAGGCGAGGACGCAGAGATGTTTCGCATGGTCCCTGAGGGACGAGCCCAGCGGGAGATGCGGCAGGGGAGGGGATCATCCCCTTTCCCCTTCTGGTTCCTCCTCGTGCTCATCCCGAGCATCCTCTTCGGGATCCTGGCCGCGCATCCTGAGCTGGACCTGGAATGGGAGGTCCCGTGGGTCCACCTGATCCTCGTGGGGGAGATCGGCCTTGGAAGCGTCCTCCTCTCCGCCCTCATCACCCGCGTCGCGAGGAAAACCGGAAACACCCGGATCATCTCCATGGCCCTGGCGTTCTACACCATGGGAATCTTCCTCGTCGCCCACGCCGCCCTCACGCCGGGGGCGATTCTCCCTTCCTACACCACAGGCGTGGAGATCACCCTCGTACTCGGGTTCTTGCTGTGTAGCATGTTCCTTGCGTCGGGGAGCTCGAGGGCCTTCGGGCAACGCCTGCGGCCCCTCCTCCTCAGACCCGTGGGGATGTTCGTCCTCCTCTCGTTCCTCGCCGTGGCCACCACGTCTTTAACCCTGCTCGTGCCGGACTTCCTCGCAGGGCAGGGAGGGATGTCCCACGAAGCTGGCTACGGGAGGACCTCCGATTGGTTCACGGTGAGCACCAGCCTCGCCACCATCGCCTTCCTGGGAATCGCGATTCTCTCCCATTACCGGGACTTCCGCCTCACCGGGCTCCCCTTCCACCATGCCATGGTCACAGGCCTGCTCCTGCTCCAGGTGGCCGCAGTCACCTTCCCCCTCTCCCTCCTCTGGCACTTGCGCTGGTGGGAGTACCATGTGCTCCTCCTCGGGGGTCTAGGCGTGATCCTCGTCAGCGTCCTCCGAGAGGCGGCCCGCCGGAACGACCTGCAGGAAGTCTTCGCGACCCTCCTCGTGGGAGACACGGTGAGCAAGCTCGAGAACAGCTACAGCGAGGCATTGCAGGTTCTCATCGAGCTCGTGGAGGCGAAGGACATCTACGTGCGCGGCCACGCTGCCCGGGTCGCCCGCCTCTCCGTGGCCATCGGTGAGGCCCTCGGACTCTCCTCGGAGGACCTCCGACGCCTCCACCAGGCCGCCCTCCTCCACGACGTCGGCAAGATCGCCGTCCCCGAGTCGATCCTGAACAAACCCCGGAAGCTCACGAGGGAGGAGTTCGACATCGTCGCTTCCCATACCGTGGTCGGGGAACAGCTGGTGAGCAGGTTCCCGGCCCTCTCCTCTGCCCGCCCGGGAGTCCGCTGGCACCACGAGCGTCTCGATGGCTCAGGATACCCGGATGGCCTCAAGGGAGAGGCAATCCCTCTCGATGCCAGGATCATCGCGGTTGCAGACGTGTTCGATGCCATGACCTCCGCGAGGGCTTACCGGGACGCCTTGCCTGCAGAGGTCGCCCTTGCGGAACTCTCCCGGAACGCCGGTGTCAAGTACGACCCGGAGGCCGTCAAGGCCCTGACCCTCCACCTGCGCGACAGCCCTCAGGCAGGAGGACCGCAGGCCCAAATGCCAGCCCTTCCCAGGGAACGCCCTTCCTCTCAGGACGCTGGACACAAGGGTGAGGAGGTGGCCCCGATCCCCACCTCCTTGGGGGCTGAAGAGAGGAGGCAGATCAAGAAACGGGGGATCCTGCTCGCAGCTGGGGGGCTCCTCCTGATGCTCCTGGCCGTCCTCGAGTTGAAGCTCATGGGGATCACCGCGATCACCTTCCCTCAGTGGATCTTCGCCGTCGGACTCACAGTCGCTGTGCAGGCGCTCCTGTGGTGGATCCTCCACGTCAGGTGGGACGAGCACATACCTTGGGACCCCCACTACCTCTACCTCCCCATGGGGGCCGCCGCCGTTCTCCTCAGCGTATACACGTTCCTCGCACCCGAGGTCCGGTTCATCTTCCTAATGGGGTGGTTCCCGGCCTTGCTGTTCATGGCGGGACTCGCGGGGTTCCTCGAGGTCCTCCTCCTGAGCGGCTTCATGACGGGTTGCTACCTCTCTGCAATCCTCTTTGCCATGCTCCAGGGGAGGCCCATCCCCCTTGCCTTTGAAGCCCTAGTGGCCGCTGCATTCCTATTGATCTGCGCATACGCCGCGATCGTGTTCGAACGGCTCCGCCGGAACCGGCAAGAGATGAAGACACTACGGCGGATGCTCGCCGAGTGGGCCGTCACCGATCCCCTGACAGGCCTGTTCAACCGGCGTCACTTCGAGGAGATCCTCCAGGCGGAGCTCTCCAGGATCCAGCGGTACGGCGGGCAGTGCTCCCTCGGTCTCATCGACCTCGACTTCTTCAAGAACTACAACGACACGTTCGGCCACCTCGCCGGGGATGCCGTGCTCAAGGACCTCGCAGAGCTCATGCGTCGGCACATCCGCACCAGCGATGTCCTGGCCCGCCTCGGCGGAGAGGAGTTCGGGTTGATCATGGTCAACACGTCAAAGGAGGACGCCTTCCAAGCCATGGAGCGGCTGCGAAAGGCCATCGAGGAGTATCCAATCCCCGGGAGCGGGGCGCAACCCTCCATTCGCCTCACGATCAGCGTGGGGATTGCCAGTTACCCTGAGGATGCAGAGGATTTCGAGGGGCTCTTGAGGAAAGCAGACGCCGCCCTCTACGCCGCCAAACGCCAAGGGCGCAACCGGGTAGAGGTAGCCTCCCGCTAAGTCACCCCGACACGGGGAAAGCTCCAGATGCTACGGTGTAGCACGATTTCTGTCCGTTTCCTGAACTTGGGGGAATTCCCGACGGGATCTCCTCTAGCGAGTCTCCTGGACTTCCTGGAAGAACCGGAGGAGTCCCTCGAGGGTATTGGAGAGGTGTTCCTGGAGAGCTGCCACGGCTGTCTCCGCGTCCCGCCGGCGATAGGCTTCCAGGATCTTCCGGTGTTCCCGCTGCGCCAGGGGGATGCGCCCGAGGGGCCCGACGTAGATGCGGAGGTAGCGCTCCGTGTTCCGCCGCAGGGTGTCGATGAGGTTGCAGAGACGTTTCAGCCCGGAAGGGGCATACAGGGCGTTGTGGAACTCCCGGTTGAGGTCCAACCAAGTTAAGGGATCTTTCGTTTTCTCCATCTCCGCGAGCAACCGTTCCAGCTCGCGGGTGGTCTCCTTGGTGACGTTGGGGATCGCCCGTCTCACGGCCAAAGCCTCGAGGGTGATACGGATCTCATAGAGCTCCCGCAATTCCTCTGGAGAGAGCGAGGAGACCACCGCACCACGGTGGGGGATGATCTGGATGAGTCCCTCTGCCTCCAGCTGGCGCAACGCCTCCCGAACCGGGATGCGGCTCACGCCGAACTTCGCCGCGATCTCATCCTGGTTCAGGCGCGTCCCACCGGGGAGTTCGCCGAGGTAGATCGCCTTCCGCAGGGCCTCTGCAACGGCCTCGTGCACCGTCCTCCGTTCGATGGTCTTGAGCAGCGTCTCCAAGGGAAGCCTCCGCGTTTGATTTTTTATCCAGTACAACTATACCGGCACGGGGAGGGTGCGTCAATGTTCTGGACGTCCAGGGATTTCCCAGTGTGCGCGGGCCCGGACGCTCCCTGCACCTCACACCCCCCGCAGGGAGGTCGAGATCAGCCGGAGGGCGATGAACCCGAGGAGAACGAGGATGAACCGGTTAAAAGCCTCCTGGGAGATCCTCCCCTGGAACCGCACGCCCAGCGCGAACCCTAGGGCGATGGGGATCCCGGAGAGCGCTGCCGCGAGCACAATGGAAGGGGTGTATACGCGACTCGCCAGGAGGCCGAGGAACTGGGTTGTGGAGAAGAGCTGGAAAAGGACTGTGATCAGGAAGACGAACTGCTCTTTGGGCAGGCCAATGCTGTAGAGATACATCGTCAGCAAGGGGCCCGAGACCCCAGTGCTCCCCTGAAGAGCCCCAGCGAGGAGCCCGACCCCGGGCCCCAGGACACGGGCGATCCTCCCGGACAGCCGGAAGGCCGGGTTCAGCAATGTGTTCACCACGAAGGTAAGGGTCGCGATGCCCAGGACGAGCGAGAGAGGAGCTTGTGGGAGGGTGTATAGGAGCCGAACCCCCAAGAGAACACCGATAACACCCGTAAGGATCAACCCCATATGGCCCCGGAGGATCACGACGTGGGGCCACCCGCGGGCGATGAGCACGAGATTCGTGAACAAGTTAGGCAACGAGAGGAGGGTCACAGCCGTGCGGATGTCGTAGAGGCCCGCCAGGATCGGGATTGCCACGGAAGGGAGGCCGATCCCTGTCAGGCCTTTGGCGAAGGCGCCGAGGAACAGGACGACCGCTGCCACCCCTTCCCGCCAAGTGATCACCGCAGGACCTCGGGGTTCGCGAGGTGTTCAGGGCGCCCCCCGGTGAGGACGTGCAGGACGTCCTGGACCACTGTAAGGGCCATCCTCCGCTGGGCTTCCTCGGTCATGGCGCCAATGTGCGGGGTGAGGACTACGTTAGGGGCATGGAGGAGGGGATGATCCGCCGGAAGGGGCTCTCGGGAAAACACATCGATCCCCGCACCGCCAAGCCTCCCTTCTCGCAGGGCTTGGGCGAGGGCCTCCTCGTCCAGGATCCCTCCCCGCGCCGTGTTGATGAGGATGGCACCCGGCTTCATCCGAGAAAGCTCAGCCCGTCCCATTAGTCCCTTGGTCTCAGGAGTGAGCGGTGCGTGGATCGTCACCACATCTGCACGCTGCAGAAGCTCTGGGAGGGGAGCCGGTCGTACCCCCCTTGGCCACCTCGACACGTAAGGATCATACGCGACGACTCTCATCCCCATCGCCCGGGCGATCCTCGCCACCGCCCGCCCGATGCTCCCGAACCCAATGATCCCCAGAACCTTGCCTGCGAGCTCCATCCCCATGAACCTCTCCCTGTGCCATCTCCCTTCGCGGACAGCCTGGTGGGCATCCGCGATCCTCCTGGCCACCGCCACGATCAGACCAACGGTCAGCTCGGCCACCGAATCGGTTGGAGCACGCGGAGTGAAGGTGACAGGAATCCCCGCCTCCGTCGCTGCCTGGAGGTCGACGTTGTCCAGGCCTGCCCCGTGGCGGCCGATGACGCGCAGCCTGGGGCAAGCGGCAATCACCTCCCTCGTCACCTGGAAGGAGGGGCGCCGCACGATGAGGGCGTCCGCCTGCGCGAGCACGGGAGGATGGTCCTTTGGATCAAGCATGTCCAGAACCTTGACGACGCCCACTTCAGCGAGCCGCGCCATCGCCTCCGGGTGGATCGCGTCGCTCAGGACGAAGAGGGGGGAGCGGAAGGATTCTTCAGACATAGGATTCCAGGATGTACAACCCGCCGGTGTGACGGTCCGTCATGTAAACGAGCCCTTCCTGGTCCACGTAAACGTCGTTCACCTGCGGTGCCCCTTTCGGCGTACCCACGGGCGTCTCAGGGATGAACCAGGCGACCTCTTCAGGGCGGTAAGGATTCCTCAGGTCGAAGACCCTGAGCCCTGCATTATAGTACGTCACGAAGATCCGATCCGTGAACTGCGCGGCCCCCGGGTAGTTCTCGTGGAGGTTGTGGGGGCCGAAGCGCCCCCCTGCCTTGCAGTACTCCCCCTCCGGAACAGGACAGGTGGCAATGGGGATGGGATTCTCCTCCTCCCGGATGTCCACGATCCACACGTGCTTGCGCGGCTCCTGGCAGAGATCGGCCATCGCCTCCTCCGTCACGACAGCGATCCCCCGCTCCCTCAACGGGAGGACAGTGTGCGTCGCCCCACCGTAGGGAGGAGACCACCGGAAATAGCCGACCACCCGGGGGGACGCTAGATCGGAGATGTCCAGAATGGCCATCCCGGCGTCCCAGCAGGCGACGTAAGCCCGCGATCCATCGGGGATGATGTGGTGAACACGGTACCGGCGCGGGATCCCTCCCCGCTCTTGTTTCCACTCCTGCGGGATCGCCCACTTGCCCAGGAGACGCGGACGCTCGGGATCGTGCAGATCCAGGATGAGGTAGATCTGGTCGTCGTACCCTGGGAACCCACTGGCAGCATGGAGAATCCCGTCCCCAAGCCACATGCGGTGTACGCCGATCCCCCCTGTGGGGAAGAACCGGATCAATCGAGGGTTCCCGGGGTCGCGGAGGTCATAGATGCGGATCCCTGCAACGAACTCCCCCTCCACCCTAGGCCTCTTCTCGCAGTTCATGACCAGCAGATCCCCGCGCACCTGCACCTTATGGCAGTGCGTGGCAGGGGTGGGAGTAGGGACCTGATGGACCACTTCCGGGGAGGCGGGATCGGTCGCGTCCACAACGCTCAGCGCTGTCCCTGAGTCCCCCATGTGGGCCACGTAGGCGAACCGGCGTCCACCCCCCTCAGCGACGTACTTGACCTGGATCTGGGATCCGTCCCCCTTCCCATTCAGATCGGTCCAACCAACGCACCGGAGACCCTCCCCTTGGCCTCTCCGCTGCATGCCTCTCCTCCCTCCTCACCCCTCAGGTGTTGAAGAGGGCTCGCGCTGACTGTACCTGTCCCGTCTCCGCAGATCGAAGGGCAGCCTCGGCCACTGCCACAACGGCGATGCCTTCGTCGATCCCCACCTCAGGCTTCCCCCCTGTCCGAACCGCCCGGGCGAAATCCTCCAGCTCCTCCACGAACATGTCCCCTTGCTCCAGCGGGACCCCCTCGGGGTCCTCCTTGTCCTTGTACTCCACGATAAGCCGGCTGTGCGCATCGGCGAGGTCGGATCTGGACCACCAGCGGAAGTCCAGGGAGTATGTGGCGACAGCTTTCGTCCCATACACCCGGAACCAGAACACTCCCGGGGTGACCCAAGCAGATCCAATGTAGGCAAGGGGCCCCTGGGTGAACTCGCAGAGGACGGCGGTCACATCCTCCACATCTGCCGAGGCGTACAGGCGCTTCACGAACGCCTGGACGCGGTCGATGGGGCCGCCGAGGTAGTGCAGGGTGTCCACGTGGTGGACACCTAGCTGGATGAGTGGCCCACCAGGGCTCTCCTCCCTGTAGTATCGCCACTGCCCAGGCTTGAGCTCCCAGGCGCGGTCGTTGGAGAAGTTCGTCTCCACGAGGACGAGGTCCCCGAGGTCCCCGGCGTCCAGCATGGCCTTGATGCGCCGGATCCCCTTGAGGCGCCTGGCGCTGTGTCCTACGGCCAGGGGGATCCTCGCTTCCTCGCACGCCCTCTTAATGCGCAACGCGTCCGCAAGAGTGTTGGCGATGGGCTTCTCCACGAACACGGGCTTCCGAAACGCAGCCGCTGCCTCGATCACCTCGGCGTGGGCATTGTTTGGCGTGACCACGATAACGGCCTCGATCTCGGGATCCCCAAGCAGGGCTTCCAGGGAGGGAAACGCCTGGCATCCATGCTTGCGCGCAAACTCCTCCCTCCTTTCCGCGGAACGCGCGTAGCACCCTCCCAGGGTGAGCATGTTGCTCCGGCGCACGGCCTCCGCAAGGACGTTGGCCCACCGCCCTACGCCAACGAAGCCCACTGTGACGGGTTTCCCCTGCATCCTCCTCCCTCCCCCTGGCGAATCTCCGGTGCCGCTAAGTCACCCCGCCAAAGGCGAAGTCCCCGTAGCTACGGTGTCACATGATTTTCTGTCTGTCTGCTTAAATGCCCACCCTGTCTGCGTCGGGGTCCGCCTGGGAGAAAACGCAGATCAGGCGCATCGGTGTCTCCCCGAGGTTCCTCACCATGTGCCGGATCCCTGGGGGGATCAGCACTGCATCCCCTTCCTCCAAGGGAACGATCCCGTCCTCGCTGTGCAACTCGCCCGACCCGGATTGGACGTAAATGATCTCCTCGGCCTTGAGGTGAACGTGCGGATCCCGCGGCTCCTCCTCCCCTTTCCCCAGGATTTCCACGACGCGGAGGGAAATGTGCTGCGCGCCAGCCGTCTTGGCCGAGATCAGCTCCGCGATCCTCCGGCTGGGTGCTCTCCGGACCTCTACCTCACGTAGGTTGACTCTTTTCACCCTGCCCATGGCTGCCTCCCTCCCAGGGGAATGGATCGCCCAGCGCGGCTGCGACCTCAGCGAGTTGTTCCACAATGGCCGAAGCGACGCTCTGGATGAACTCGTGGGGGTCCGGAGAACCCGGTACGTCCAGAACTCCGTACCATCCCTCAGGGGCGATCTCCCGGACGTCACGGGGGAAGAAGTATACCGTCCGGCGGCGCCTCAACGCATCGATCCTCCGGCTCCGCTCCTCCTCAGGGGGAGGCGCAGCGAGTTCCGTTCGCACCAGGGAGGGGTCGTACGCACGGACAGGGAGGATCTCCAGGAGACCGCCATGGGTTAACCCCGCCTCCTGACCGAAGAGCGTCTGGGCGACGTAGGCAGCCTGAGCGATGTACACGCGCAGGGGGAGCGTCTTCTGCACCGCGTCCGCGGCGATGTGGATCGCTCCCGAGTTCCCTTCATGCCAGTTCACCACGATGCATCGACGCGCTCCGTGACGGGCGAGGCTCTCCATGACCTCTTGGAGCAGGAGCGCATAGGTGCCCGGAGAAAGGGTGATCGTCCCTGGGAAGGCCTGGTGGAATGGGGTGACGCCGAGGGGACAGAAGGGGACGAAGAGAGCGTTGCACCGACGGGCCACCTCCTCCCCGATGAGGTAAGCGGCGATGAAGTCCGTCCCACAGGGAAGGTGCGGTCCGTGCTGCTCCACGCTCCCCGTGGGAAGGACAGCCGCCGCTGTCTTCTGCAGGAGCGCCCCTGCCTGTTCCGTGCTCAGCCGGATGAGGTCTACCGCGCTCGCTTTGAGCACCTCGTTCCCACACCCCTCTCCACTCTTGGTTCCTCGTGAACCTTAAAAGAAGCCCGCCCGCTCTCCCCCGAGGGCCTCGGCTACAGCCCTCTGGTACGCGAAGAACTTCTCTGACCAGGGGTCGCGCGGTCGGGGGAGGTCGACAACGATCTCCTCCACCACACGGCCTGGTCGCTCGGAGAACACCACGACACGATCGGCCAAGTAGATCGCCTCGCGGATGTTGTGGGTGACGAACAGAACCGTGGTCCTGGTCCGTTCCCAGATGTCGTTCAGCATCTTCTGGAGCTGGCCCCGTGTCTGGGCGTCAAGTTGTCCAAAGGGCTCGTCCATCAACAGGACAGCGGGCTCATAAGCCAAAGCCCTGGCGACAGCCACACGCTGCTTCATCCCGCCGGAGAGGCGGAAGGGATAGGTGTGCTCGAACCCCCGGAGCCCGACGAGGTCGATGTAGCGCCTGGCGATTTCGTGGCGCTCCCTCCGGGGAACCCCTTTCATCTCCAGGCCGAAGCAGATGTTCTCCTCCACAGTCATCCAGGGGAACAGGGCAAACTCCTGGAACACGACGCCGCGGTCCAACCCTGGACCCTTCACCGGCTTCCCATCGAGGAAGATCTCCCCGGAGGTCTTCGGGACCAGGCCGGCCACGATCATGAGGAAAGTGCTCTTCCCACACCCCGAAGGGCCAATGATGGTGACGAACTCTCCACTGGAGACGGTAAGGGTGACGTCCTCCAGTGCCGGGATCTCCTTGGCATACGGCGTCCCCTGGTCCACAATGTAGGTTTTGGAGAGGCCCACGACCTTGAGCTTCTCCGCCATTCCCGAGCACCCCCTACGTCACCGTGCCCCAGCGCTCGACGGTTCTCGCCTCCACCCAGCGGAGGAGGGTCCTCTCTGTAACCACCCCAATGACCGCGATCACAAGGACTCCAGCCAGCACCAGGGCGGCGTCGAAGAACTGCCGCCCCTGCTGGATACGGAACCCGAGGCCGTACCCGAGCCCGCCCATCAGTTCCGTTGCCACAAGGATCCGCCACGCGCGCGTGAACGCCAGGCGGTACCCAGTGACGATGAACGCCAGCGAGCCCGGGAGCATCACCCGGTAGAACAGCGTCCGCAAGGAAGCACCCATGGACCGCGCGGCATCGATGAGGATCCGCGGTACACTCCGCACACCCGTCCACGTGTTCATCATGACCGTGAGCGCCGCCTCGAACGCCAGGGTGACGATGATCGCCTTGTTGGAGAGGCCGAATAGGAGGACGACGACAGGGTAGATCGCCACCCCGGGAATGGAGAGGAAGAAATCCAGGACAGGGAGCATCCACACCTCAATCTTTTTACTCGCCCCCATCAAGATTCCAAAGGCTGTCCCGATCAGGATTCCGAGGGCGACGCCGACCGCCAAGCGGTAGAGTGACCACGCGAGATCAACGAACAGGAGGCCTCTGGCGCCCAGCTCGTACAGCCGGAGCACAACCGCGGAGAAGGGAGGGAACAGCGCTTGGTGAACGATCCCCGAACGGCCCACCAGTTCCCACACGGCAAAGACCACGAGGATCGGGCGGGCGCTTTGCCAGATCTCTTTCCCAATCACCTGCCCCCTTGAGGAAACAGGGAGGGCGTGTGTGCCCGGTTTGGTGGCCATGGCTCACCCCTCCATAGGTAGGAATCCAGCCCTTCCGAAGGCATTCACCTGGGACGAGCTATCGGTCCTCGTGTCGGGGCACCGCCGTTTGGGTGAGCTGTGTCTCATGGCTCAGGTTCAAACCCGTCCCTACTTTCCCAGAGGCTCCCGAACGCGCAGCTGGCTCAGAGCGTAGCGAGCGAAGCTATTATTGATGTATCTCCAGAGGTCCGGGATCTCCTTGATGCGACCGGCTTCCTTATATATCGGGGCGATGTTCTTCAAGACATCGTTCACGTCCACATCAGAAATGACCACCCTGTCAAACCGTTGCTCTGCCAGCATCTCTTTAATGACATCGAGATCCAATTTGATCCCCTGGTTGAAGTAAAAATCTTTGAGCATGCGCGCTGTCTCCTCTGGATGCTTGTTGATCCAAACCAGGGACTCCACCCATGCCATCATGAACCGCCGCAGGGCGTCAGGTCTCCGCGCCACCATGTCTCGATTCGTGAGCACAAACCTAGCAAACGTAGATTTCACAGGTGTTGCTATCTCCTCAGAGGAAAGGATCACACGACCAATGCCCTTGGAGACGGTGAGTGTCCAGAACGGAGCCCACATGACTCCCGCATCTGCTTCTCCTCGCTGGAGGGCTGCAGGGATGAGCTCTACATCCAAGTTGATGATCTTAAAGTCGTTCACGGAAAGCCCCAGAGTTTTGAGATAACTCACCCAGATTCCATAAGTCGCCGATCCCACTTGTACTGCGACGCGCTTCCCGACCAAGTCTCTGATGCTCTTTGTGGTGGTATCTTTCGCTGGGACTACCATGCGGGCCTCAAAACCTGTAACGGCGAGTCCAATGGCCACAACAGGAAGGTTGTCTGAGGCAGCGAAGAGCAGGCGGTTTCCGGGGGCCCCCGAGGCGATGTCGCTCGATCCGCCGATCAGAGATTCCACAGCCAGCGCAGCCCGCGGCTGAGGGAAGGCGTTGATGGCAAGCCCATACTTCGTAAAGAGACCGTTCTCAATAGCGGCCACCACTACAGCCGCACCCAGATTATCGGCATAGCTCATGCGGATCGGTATCAAAGTGGGCGCAGTAGATGCCGGAAGGGCCGGGACACTCAACAGCAGGCACACGCCTGCAACAGCGAAGATCCTCTTCATTCTCTGTACCATGGTTTCTCCCCCCTTATAATGTATTCAAATGCCCATTATCTGAGAAGTTGGAGTTCTCGACGCATCCAATCCCCCATCAGCGGGCGATATCTTGTGCTCAGGTTGTTACACCCATGACCCCCCTCCTCGAACAGGACGAGGTCCTTTGGCCCCTGGATGCTCTCTGCAAGCGTGATCGCTTGCGTCCACGGGATCACCCGATCCCGCTTCCCGTGCACGATGAGGACAGGGCAGGCGATCCGGTGAGCGAGCCCCCGGAGGGTAAACTCCTTTGCGTAGCTTCTGGCGTCCTCCTCGCTGGAGCGGCGGGACCGATACTGGAAGGCGCTCCGGCTGAGGGAAGGGAGGGTTTCCCAGCAGGCGCCAAGGTCGAAGGGGCCAGAGGACTCGGCCACGGCGCGGACGCGACCATCAAACGCCGCCGCCCGCAGGGCATAATACCCTCCCAAGCTCCTGCCGACGAGCCCGACGGAGGTCCCGTCCACATCCGCCCGGTCCCTCAGGAAGTCGAGGACAGCGGCGACGGGAGCCTCCCAGTCCGGCCGCATGGGGAGAGCTCCCTCAACCTCCCCCTGGCCGGGCCCGTCGAAGGAGAGGGTCGCCATCCCACGCCGAAGGAAGACCTCCTCCAGGGTGTGGTTCTCCTCCTTGGTGGAATCCAGCCCGGCGATGAGGATCACCACGGGAGGCCTTTCCTTGCCCGCGGGACGGCGGAGGTAACCGGGGAAGTGGACCTCCTCGAAGGGGATCTCCACGCGCTCCGCTGGAGGATCGTAGTATGGGGCACCTTTCTTATAGCACTCCCAGGACTTCTGCGCAGCGTGCGCGTAGGAATCTGGTTCGTGGACGAAGAAGAACTTGGCGAAGTGATAATACAGCGCTGCACGGAAGAAGTGCCCACCGGCTGTCTCTCGGTTCCCCTCCTCCAGCGCCTTCTCCGCGAGCTGTTCATACCTTTGGGCGGCCTTCGACCATTCCCGGCACCAGTCCTCCCAGGACCGGATGGCGGAGAGGAGTCTGGTGTAGTCGGAGTAGTCCACCCCGCTCACCATGAACCGCGGAGCCCAGAGCTCGAGCACCGTTCGGACTGTCCGGTCCTCCACTGGAGCTTCGTGATGCACTCCCCTCGTAGACCTCCTCAGGCGCTCCGGTAGAGCTTGGTGAGGACGAACTCCCGGTGGCCAAGGGCCTCGGCCGCCGTGAGGCGGCCGCGAACAGTCCGCACGAACACGTCCCAGATGGCATCGGCCCCCTCGTCCAGGGTCATCTCGCCGACGAGGAGGCGGCTCAGGTCGACGTCGATGTGTTCGGACATCGTCCGCACCGTTTTGGGGTTGGGGGAGATCTTGACGACGGGGATGATGGGATGGCCCACCACATTCCCCTGGCCGGTGGTAAAGAAGTGGAGCACCGAGCCCGCTGCCGCCGCCAGCGTCACCATCTCGGCGGCGGCACTCGAGGTATCCATGAAGTGGAGGCCTGGGCCCTTGGGCGCCTCTGCTGGCTTCAGCACCGACTGGAAAGGACGGGTCCCCAGTTTCTGGATGTTCCCCAAGGCCTTCTCCTCAATGGTGCTGAGCCCTCCGCGGATGTTCCCCTCGGTGGGCTGGGACCCTAGGAGGTCCACTCCTTGTGCTTCGATGAACGCGACATAGGCTCGGTAGGTGTTGAGGAATGCCTCGCGCACCTCCGGGGTGGCAGCCCTGGCTGCAACCAAGTGCTCCGCCCCCGTGAGCTCCGAGGTTTCCCCGAAGATCACTGCAGCCCCCGCGTCCACGAGGCGGTCGACGACCCGACCCAGCGCCGGGTTCCCAGCAACCCCTAGTGTCGGATCGGACTCCCCGCACTTGATGCTCACCACGAGATCATTCAGCTGAATAGGTTCCCGCTCGATCTCAGAGGATTCCTGGAGGAAGGCCTTTGCGGCACGGGCGGCCTGCGCAATGGTCTTGAGATCCCCCTGCTCCTCGATGCTGAACCCTTCGACCGGCTTGCCCGTGGAGGCGATCCCATCGACCACCCGCTGGACCCACTTGGGCTCGATGCCTACGACCACGGCTGCAGCCACGTTGGGGTTCCGGCCTGTGCCGATCAGTGTCCGGAAGAAGAGGTCGAGATCTTCCCCGAACTGTAACCTTCCATAGGGATGGGGGAGGGCCAGCGTGCCGGGGATGAGCTTCGCCACCCCTTCCGCCGCAGCATTGGAGATGTCGTCCACAGGCAGGACGATCACGTGATTGCGGACCCCCACCCGTCCATCCGGCCTCCTGTACCCAGTAAGCTGGCTCATGCCGACCACCTCAGGCTCCGCAAGTTATGGACGTGCACGTGCGCTCCCGCCGGGATCGCCGTCGTCGCACGGCCGATCTTCTCCCCATACTCGATGACCTCTTTCCCCTCAGGGATGTCCCGCAGGGCGATCTTATGGCCCAGGGGGATTGGCTCAACGACCCTCACGGGGATCTTCCTCCCGTTCTCGAGGACATAGGCTTCCAATTGCTCACCCGGCTCCAGATCGGAAACCGCTACCCCTACGTCATCCTGGGGCCTGTGCACTACGACCTTGTACGCCATCGTCCCCCTCCCCTGCCCGAACCCGTTTCAGGATCTCGATGGGCTGACTTAGGAGGCCGCTCTCTCGTCCTCCAGCTCCGGGCGTGAACGACCGTCCACCCAGTGGGCGAGGAGCGCCTCCCTTGCGTTCGCCACATGCTTTCGCATCGCTGCCTCCGCAGCGGCTGGGTCCCTGGCACGGAGCGCAGCAACGACTCGCCGGTGCTCTGAGATCGAAGCCTTCCCCCTTCCGGGTACCGCCGAAGAGGTGTTGATGAGGATGCGCACCTGTCCGTCCAGGCTCTCCATGATCCTTTGGAGTCGCTGGTTCCCGCTCGCCCGGCGGATCAGACGGTGGAACTCCAGGTCGATCTCGGCATACGCGTCGAAATCCTTCGCCTCCAGGGCCTTCTTCCCATCCTGAACCAGCACCTGGAGGCGCCGGAGATCCTGGCTCGTGATCGTCTCAGCTGCCAGGCGTGCCGCCAGCCCCTCGATGACCTCGCGCAGAGAGTAGATCTCCTCGATGTCGTCCTTGGTGACGGTCACCACATATGTCCCCCGATGGGGGGAGGTCACGACGAGCCCCTCCCGTTCAAGCATCGCCAGCGCCTGCTTTACAGGAGTACGGCTCACCTTCAGCTCCTCGCACAGACGGTCGACCACGAGGTGGGTTCCCGCTGGCAAGCGGCGGGTGACAATCGCCTTGCGGATGGCCTTGTAGGTGAGCTCCCCAAGAGTATGTCGTGTCTCCAGGGCAGGAAGCGCTTTCCCCATCTCCCCACACGGAAAAAGGATTTTGAACTTTAAATTTATTATTCGACATATCCCCGCCGCACCCCTGCTGTCCAGACGAAATTTCCCTAGAGCACCCCCACAAAACGCTTCGCGTTTTGTGGGGACCTCGCGCAGCTCCAGGAACTCTTGCCCGCCCTGTCCGGTTCTGTTAGGCGCTCTCAGGAAACGGACAGAAACCGTGCTACACCGTAGCGTCTGGAGCTTCCCCCTTGGCGGGGTGACTTAAGGGCGCGCTCATCTCCCCATGCGGATGGCGACCATCTGGATGTTGGTCATCTCTTCGATGGCGTACCGCACCCCCTCGCGCCCGATCCCGCTCTGCCGAACCCCTCCGTAGGGCATGTGATCTGCCCGGAAGGTGGGGGCATCGTTGATGATCACCCCCCCGAAGTTGAGCCTGCGGATGGCCTGGAAGACGCGGTCGAGGTCGCGCGTGAACACCGCCGCCTGGAGCCCGTAGGTCGTGGCATTCGCCTGCTCCAGGGCCTCCTCGAAACTGTCGACCTCAATGACCGAAGCCACGGGGGCGAAAGCCTCCTTCGCTACTACCTTCATTTCCGGCCTGACCTTGATCAGGACCGTGGGCCAGTAGACAGGACCCTCCCTGCGTCCGCCGGTCACCACCTCCGCACCCCCTTCGGCGGCCTCCTTGACCCACCCCTCAATGCGCTCAGCCTCCCGGACGTCGATCATCGGCCCCACATCTACCCGCTCGTCCAGGGGATCCCCCACAACCATCTCCTCCGTCGCCTTGGTGAAACGCTCCAGGAAGGGCTCGAAGATTTTCCTGTCGCTGTAGATGCGCTGCACGGACAGACAGACCTGCCCGGAGTTGTAATACGCACCCACGGCGCACCGCTTGGCGACAAAGTCCAAGTCGGCGTCAGGAGCCACGATCACCGGAGAGGTGTTCCCCAGTTCCAGGGTCACCTTCTTGATCCCCGCCCGGCTGACGATGTACTGCCCGACGTCCGTGCTCCCGGTGAAGGTCACCTTCCCCACCCGAGGGTCGGTGATAAGCCAATCCCCCACCGTCCCCCCAGGGCCAACCACAAGGTTGATGGCCCCAGCAGGCAAGCCACAGGCCTCTAGGATCTGGCAGAGCTTCACAGATGTAAGTGGCGTGGCGCTGGCGGGCTTCAATACTACAGCGTTGCCAGCGGCAATCGCCGGGGCCACCTTGTGGGCCACAAGGTTCAGGGGGAAGTTGAAGGGGGTGATCGCCGCTACAACGCCCACAGGCTTGCGCACGTAGAAGCCGAAGTACCCCTCCCCCGCCGGCACTGCATCCAGGGGCACAGTCTCCCCGTGGATGCGCTTGGCCTCCTCGGCCGCAATGGTGAAGGTACTCACGGCGCGATCGACCTCGACCCGGGCATACTTCAAAGCCTTCCCCGCTTCCATGGCAATGAGCCGGGCGATCTCCTCCTTCTGCTCGCGGATCATCGCCGCCGCCCGCGCGAGGATTTCCCCCCGCCTGTGGGCGGGCATCCCTGCCATCACCGGCGCTGCCTCTTCTGCCGCGGCGATCGCCGCGTCCACATCCTCCCGCCGGGCCGTCGGGAGCGTGGCAAGGACTTCCCCGGTGTACTTGTTGCGTACCTCCACCTCGGGACCACCTCCCACCCAGCGGCCCCCAATGAACAGCCGCCCCTCTCCGACCATGGACATGCCGGTCACCTCCTCGACCCTTCCCGTCATCCTCTCCAGGAGGAGAAAAAGGTCCCTCTGTCGAATCGGCTTGTCTGACAAACAGACCTTAGGGGGTATTCGCCGGACACTCCAGGAATCCTCTCGCGCGCTCCTGGACCACGGCGGAGGGAGTGTGCACACTCGCTATAAGGGGGGAAGACGTATGCGGAGGGGGGTCTCGATCCTGATCCTTGCCATCGCTGTGCTCCTGTCCTTGTCGGCAACGGGAACGCCAGCACCCGCCGGGAGCGGGCAGCCGCAGTTCCCGCCTCCCGGGCCTAAGCGCAAGGTTGTCTGGGCGATGCCAGTGGCTCCGCCGAACGTTATCCACACCGCCGTCGCCCTCGCCAAGGAATTCGGGTTCATGGACAAATTCAACATTGACGTGGAGATCAAGAACTTCGAGGGCTCCACCCGGGCCCTCACGGCAGCGATCACAGGAGACGTCCAGCTCGGATATATCGATTGCCTTGTGGCCTATGGGAATGGGGTTCCCGTCGTCAGCTTCTACGGCCCAACCCCCAAAGTAGGGGTGGTGATGGTCGCTCGTGATCCCATCAAGGACATTAAGGACCTCAAAGGGAAGAAGCTCGGCATGTCCAGCGCCCCGGGGGGATTCATCGACCGGATGAACAGGGCTGTCTTGGAAGCGGCAGGGCTCCGGCCCCAGGACGTCACCATTGTCCAAACCACTACAGCCGGCCGGGTCCCCGCGCTCGTCTCGGGGCAAACGGATACCGCCGTCTTCCACTATGAACAAGCAAGTAAGGTCCTTCGCGAACTCAAGGGCGTGCGGGTGATCTACGACCTCTATAAGGCGTTACCCAACTACCAGTACCACGTGGTATGCGGCATGCGACAGTTCGTGCAAGCGAACCGGGAGCTGGTCTCGGACTTCGTTGCGGCTACCATCCTGACGATCCGCTATGCCTATACCCACAGGGCGGAGACGATCCGGGCGGCAGCGAAGATCACCGGGGCCGATGAGCGGGATGTCAGCTATGCCTATGCGCGGATCGTGACCGGATGCGTGTGGGCACGGAACCTTGGATTGGACATGAATAGGATCCGGTGGACGATCGATTTCGAGCACCAAGGAGGGGTCCTCCGGAACACGTACAACCCAGAGGAGGCGTTCGACATGGGGATCGCCAACGAAGCCCTCAGGAAGGCGGGAGGAGCTGTTCCCGTACCGCCTGGTTGCTTCTGACCTCTCGTCTGACAGAGGGAGGGAGCGGACGGTGCCTGACGAGATCCTCCAGAAGGTCGTGGTAAGCTGGGAACCGCGCATCGTCACGAACGGGGTTGACGCCAACGATTACAGGAGAACCGTCCAGGGCCTGGAGAGGTGGGACCAGTGGTATGGTGCGTGGATGGGGCTGGGCCGGCAGCACGAATCCCTGGCGGAGGAGGCCCTGGAGGCGGGTCGCACCCTCACCGCGCAGGAGGCGTACTACCGCGCCGCCGTCGCCTACCACTTCGCCGTCTTCTGTTGGGTCCACAACCTGGAGGAGTACACCGCGGGCCATCGCAAGCGCGTGGAGTGTTACGGGAAGGCACTCCCCGGGTTCGACCCCCCGGGGGAGCGCGTGGAGATCCCGCTGGAGGGTACTTTGATGCCTGGCTACCTCCGGCGCCCCCGGGGGGTCGAACGGCCCCCAGTTGTCCTCTTCCTCTCCGGTCTTGACTCCACAAAAGAAGAGCATCACACCTTTGAGAACCACTTCCTCCGGCGCGGACTAGCGACCCTCACTGTGGATGGCCCCGGACAGGGGGAGATGTGGTACCGCATGAAGATGCGCGTGGACTTTGAGGTCACGGCTCGGGCTGCGATCGATTTCCTCCTCGGCCGGGATGATGTCGATGGGACGCGGGTAGGAGTCTGCGGGGTCAGCCTGGGCGGGTACCTCGCCGCGCGCTGTGCAGCCCTCGAGCCACGGATCCGCGCAGTTGCATGCTGCGGGAGCTTGTACAGCCCGGAGACGAGCGCCATCCTCCTCCGCGACGCCTTCCATCGCCAGCGCTGGCTTCACATCTGGGGTGCAAAGGATGAAGAGGAGTTACAGGAGAAGAGCCGAGGGGCAACCCTCGCGGGGATCGCTCGGTACATCCGTGCTCCTCTGCTCGTCGTGCACGGGGAGCAGGATAACCTGATTCCGCCAGAGGATCCCTACCGCATCTACGAGGAGGCGAGCGGTCCCAAGCGGTGGGTCTGCTACCCGGAAGGGAACCACGTATGCAACAACATCCCTTATAAGTACCGCCCCCTCGTGGCGGACTTCCTCGCGGAGGCGCTCCGGTGACCACGGTGAAGATCCGCGTCGAGAACGCCACACGCCTGTTCCTTGGGGGCACGGTGGTTGCCTTCGAGGGGCTGACGTTCGACGTCTATGCCAACGAGATCGCCTGCATCGTTGGGCCGAGCGGGTGCGGGAAGACGACGCTCCTGCGCTGCATGGACGGGTTGATCCCCCTTTCCGCTGGGATGATCACCCTGGACGGCGAGCCGGTGACCAAGCCGCCAGAGAAGGTTTCCATGGTGTTCCAGCACTTCGGCCTCTTCCCCTGGAAGACTGTCTACGCCAACGTCGCCTATGGGCTGAAGGTGCGTGGCGCACCGCTCGCGGAGATCAGAGACCGCGTATCCCGTGCCATCGCTCTGGTGGGGCTGGAAGGGTTCGAGAGGTACTATCCCCATCAGCTCTCCGGAGGGATGCAGCAACGCGTTGGGCTGGCCCGGGCCCTGGCCACGAACCCCGACGTGCTCCTCATGGACGAGCCCTTCGCCGCCCTGGACGCGCAAACGCGGGAGATCCTCCAGGAGGAACTCCTGCGCATCCTTGACCAAGAGCGCAAGACCATAGTATTCGTGACCCACAGTATCGATGAGGCGATCCTCCTGGGGGACCGCGTTATCGTGCTCACCGCCCGTCCTGGAAGGGTCAAAACGGTTGTAAAAGTACCTTTCCCGAGACCGCGGAAGCTCTCCGCGGTCCGGGCGGACCCCCAGTTTGGGAGCCTGAGGACGCAGATCTGGGAGCTCCTTCGGTCAGAGATCTCCCAGTCCGTCCCGGTTTCCCCGTGAGGTGCAGCTTCCCTCATCGCTGGGGAAAGGGGGCAAACATGGAGACCGCCGCACGCATCCATGAGGAAGGCAGAGCGAGGAGAGCGATGGAAGCCCTGCACAGGCGCCAGCGGTGGAATGAGTGGTTGATCCGCATCGTGGGTGCCTTCGCAATCCTCGGCCTCTGGGAGGTGTTCGGCCGCCAGGTCAACCCGTTGCTCTTTGCCCCACCTTCGCGGATCGCCGTTGCAGCGGTACAGGTGGTGGGATCCGGGGAGCTCTGGAAGTACCTCTCGGTCTCCCTCAAGGTCTTCGCCATTGGAACTGGCCTTGGTGCCGTCTCCGGGATCTTCCTCGGAGTGCTGATGGCCCGCGTACGCGTTCTGGACCTCACCCTTGAGCCTTTCGTCATTGCGTTGTATTCCACCCCTATGGTCGCCCTCATGCCTCTGGTGGTGATCTGGCTGGGGTTCGGGGATCAGGCAAAGGCTGCGGTCATCTACCTCTTCGCCCTCTTCCCCATTCTCCTCAACACCTACCAGGGGGTGAAGAGCGTAGATCCGAAACTGCTCGAGGTCGCACGGTCGTTCCGCAGCCCAGAGTGGGCACTCTGGTGGGACGTGATCCTCCCCTCTTCCCTCCCCTTCCTCGTCGCTGGATTACGCCTCGCCCTCGGACGTGCGCTCGTCGGCATGGTGGTGGCGGACCTGTATACCGCCGTCTCGGGGATCGGGTACTTGATCGTGCGCTACGCCCAGAACATCCAGATCGATCGCATGCTCGTCCCGGTGATCACGCTCTCCGTCCTGGGCGTGATCCTGGTCCAGGGGTTGCGGTGGCTGGAGGTCCGGGTGGCGCCGTGGCAACACGTGAGCCATGACTGATCCAGGAGGAGAAGGATGGCAGGACCCTTTCACTTCGAGGAGATCCGCAACGCGCTCGATGAAGCGTTGCACTTCCGGAATTTCTACGGTAGCCCTTACTTCGCCGATGCCCTCTACGAGAGGTTCTCCGAAGAGGAGATCCAACGAAGGTTCACCCGCACACGGGAGAAGATGAGGCGACTTGACCTTGACGCCCTGATTGCCTGCGGAGGCCCTCATCACTGGAGCTACGGCGGAGGGGTCTTCTGGCTCACCAATCACCGGGAGTGGCACGCTGTTTCCGTCTACCTCCTCGTCCCGCAAGAAGGAGAGCCAACGCTCGTGTACGGGATGGGCGGGACGCACCTCGAAGCGACCCGCCGCGCCGTGACAGTGCGGGACGTGCGGCCGGCACCGAGGGGAGAGTTCGCCCAAGTCCTCGCCGTGCGCCTCCGGGAGCTCCACCTCGAGCGCGGGAGGGTCGGGATCTCTCTCTTGGACCCCCGGAACGGCGACTACCTTCCCGTCAATCAATACCAGGCCCTCGTGGAGGAGCTCCCGCACGCGCAGTTCCTCTTTGTCGGGGATTTCTTCCACGAGTTCCTCGTGGTGAAGAGTCCAGAGGAGCAGGAACGCGTGCGGAGGGCAGGACAGCTCTGCACCAAAGCGCTGCTGGCCATCGTCCAGGCTGCTCGTCCTGGGGTGGCGGAGTACGAGCTGAAAGCGGCAGCTGCCCATGCGATCCTCGCCGGAGGCGGGGAGGTGGATTTCCTGATCATCGGAAGCACCCCGATGGAGCGGCCCTCCCTGATCTTCGGGAACCCGAGGCCGTCGGGACGGCGCCTGGAGCGTGGGGACCTCATCCTGAATGAGCTCGCCGCGGGGTATGAGGGGTATACCGCTCAGATCGGCGTCCCGATTTGCGTCGGACCCCCCACCGACCGGATCCGGCGTATGTTCGACGAGGTCGTCCGCCCGGGATTCGAATACCTCGCAGAGGCCCTTCGCCCTGGGGTCCCGTTCGAAGAGGTACGGAGACGGGCTCGCTTCTTCCGCGAACGGGGGTACCAGTCCCGGCCTATAGTCCTCCATGGCATCGACCTCGTGACCCACCCTCCCGAGGTGCGGGTGGATGGCGTCCATGCCGATCCTGAGGACAGGGTGATGCGGCCCGGGATGACCCTCATGCTGGAGCCCAACCCTATCACGCCAGATGGGATGCTGGGTCTGTTCTTCGGGCACACCTTCCTCCTCACGGAGGCGGGAAGTGAACGCGTCACCGGGGAGGGAGACCTAGACCTCTTGGTTGCGGAAAGCTGAGGCGCGTGCAGGAGGAGGGAGTCCCCCGTCGAATATCGTATTGTCAGACAAGCAGATCGAAGGAAGGCGGGAGAGGGTCGAGGTGGTCCGATGGCTCCCCGTGCTGAGAGGGGCGACGGCTTCGCCCCCGTCGAGAAGCAGAAGACCTACGAGCTTGTCGCCGAACACCTCATCGCCATGATCGGCAACCGGAGGCTCCGCCCCGGCGAGCCCCTCCCCACGGAGAAGGAGCTCGCCACGCGGTTCCGGGTGGGACGGTCCTCGGTCCGGGAGGCCCTGCGCATGCTGGAGTCGAAGGGGCTCATCCGCTCCCTGGGCAAGGGGAGCTTCGTGGTCGCCCCCTCCCTGAACCCCCTGAGCGAGTCCCTCCTGTTGCTGTTCACCCTGCGGGAGGCGACGATGCGGGAGCTCTTCGAGGTCCGCAAGCTCCTCGAGGTCCAGACCGTCGCCCTGGCAGCGGAGCGGCGGACACGTGCCGATCTCAAGCGTATGGAGCAGGCCATCCGGGAGATGGATGAGGGGATCGGCTCCCCCTACCGGTACATCGCGGCGGACCTCCAGTTCCACCTGGCCATCGCTGAGGCGACGAAGAACCGCATCGTCGCCCGGCTGATGCACGCCATCCGGGGTTTGCTCCAGCGCGCGCTCTTCACCATCTACGACATCCCAGGGAGCCCCCAGCGATCCCTGGAGCAGCACCGGCAGATCTTTGCGGCGATCGAGCGGAAAGATGCCAACGAGGCCCGGGCACGGATGGTCGAACACCTCTCGCGGGTGGAGCACGACATCCGGAACATCCTAGGAGGGAAGGCGTGGGAGCAGTACATCCGGCCGCTGGAGGATCTGGATTCCTGACGAGGGGAAGGAGTTCTCCCTCCACGGCGGCCTGGGGAAGGAGGGAAGGATGGCAAACCTTGGATTCGTTGGCCTGGGCGTGATGGGGGGCCGGATGGTGAAGCGCCTGCTGGATGCCGGCCACACCGTCACCGGGTACAACCGGACGAAGTCCAAAGCCCAATGGCTCCTGGACCTGGGAATGCGGTGGGGGGAGACCCCGCGGGCGGTGGCAGAAGCTGCAGACGTGATCTTCACCATGGTGACGGACACGTCCGCGCTCCGTGCCGTGACAGAGGGCCCAGAGGGGATCCTTGCGGGACTCGGACCGGACAAGGTCTACGTCGACATGAGCACTGTGAGCCCGGCAGCGAGCAGGGAGCTGGCCGCGCGGGTGCGGGAAAAGGGCGCGCAGATGCTGGACGCCCCGGTCTCCGGGAGCGTCACCACTCTGGAGCAGGGGAAGCTCTCCATCATGGTGGGCGGCGACTACGAGACATTCCAGAGGGTCAAGCCGATCCTCGAGGACATCGGCCCGAAGGTGACCTATGTGGGAGGGAACGGCCAGGCGGTGCTCATGAAGGTTGCCACCAATTTGAGTGTGGGAGTCCAGATGCTGGCGTTCTGTGAGGGAGTTCTCCTCGCGGAGAGGGGCGGGATCAACCGGGAGACGGCCGTGGAGGTCTTGCTGAACAGCGTCATCGCCTCCCCCATGCTCTGCTACCGGGGCCCCTTCGTGCTGAAGATGCCAGAGGAGGCGTGGTTCGACGTGAACATGATGCAGAAGGACCTGCTCCTGGCCCTGGAGATGGGGAGACAGTTCAACGTCCCCCTGCCCACGACAGCCATCACCAATGAGATCCTCACCGCCGCCCGGGGGATGGGGCTGGAAAAGGAGGACTTCGCCGTGGTCTTCGAAGTCCTCGCCCGCATGTCCGGACTTCCCCCTGGGAGCATCCCCGGCGTGGAGGGCAATCCTTAGGAGGACGCCATGCGCCAGACGGTTCCACCTTCGCGGATCGAGGACGCACCGGAGCTGGCCGAGGTGGGCCGCGACGGCTGGCTCCGGATGTACGAGCTCATGGCCAAGATCCGGGCCTTTGAGGAACAGGTCAACGAGCTCTACCTCAGCGGGAAAATGCCCGGCCTCGCTCACCTGTACATCGGACAGGAGGCCGTTGCCGTTGGGGTCTGCCAGGCCCTCCGCCCTGATGACTACATCACCAGCACCCACCGGGGTCACGGCCACTGCCTGGCGAAGGGTGCTTCGGTGGACAGGATGTTCGCAGAGCTCCTAGGGAAGGCTCCCGGCTACTGCCGCGGGAAGGGAGGATCCATGCACATCGCAGACCCCGACTCCGGGAACCTCGGGGCGAACGCCATCGTCGGCGGAAGCACCGGGATCGCCACCGGAGCTGCCCTCTCGGCGAAGATGCGTGGAACCGACCAGGTTGCCGTCTGTTTCTTTGGCGAGGGCGCCCTGGGGCAGGGAATCCTCTACGAGGTCATGAACATGGCCGCCCTGTGGAAGCTCCCCGTCATTTACGTGTGCGAGAACAACCAGTACACCGAGTACACTCCCTACAGGGAGGTCCTGGCCGGGGACATCCTGGCCCGGCCGCGGGCGTTCGGGATCCCTTCCGAGGAGGTGGATGGCCAGGACGTGCGGGTGGTCTACATCGCGGCGAGGCGAGCCGTCGATCGCGCCCGGAGGGGAGAAGGGCCCTCCTTCCTCCTCTGCAACACTTACCGGTACCTCGGCCATCACGTGGGGGACATCGACCGGTCCTACTACCGGAGCAAGCAGGAAGAGCAGGTGTGGAGATCCGAGCGGGATCCCCTCAAGATCCTGGCGGGGTGGTTGGTAGAGCGGAAGCTCGCCGACGCGCAGACCCTGGAAGAGATCGACCGGAGGGTGCGTGAGGAGGTCGCCGCAGGGGTCCAGTTCGCCCTCGAGGCCCCCTACCCGGACCTGAGCGAGGTGGATCAGCATGTCTACGCCTAAGACGGGCACCCCCCCTGCCGTCGAGAGGGGGACCCGGGAGATCACCATGGCCCAGGCCATCCGGGAGGCCCTGGCGGAAGAGATGCGCAGGGATCCCCGTGTCTTCATCATCGGCGAGGACGTGGCCGAGGCAGGGACCCCCTTCAAGGTCCTCTCTGGGCTTGTGGAGGAGTTCGGCCGGGAGCGCGTCATCGACGCGCCCATCTCCGAGGCCGGGTTCACCGGGATTGCCATAGGAGCGGCGATGACCGGGATGCGTCCCGTCGTGGACATCATGTTCGGGGACTTCATCACCCTGGCCATGGACCAGATCGCCAACCAGGCGGCCAAAGTCCACTACATGTCCGGGGGGAAACTCAAGGTCCCCCTGGTGATCCGGACCACGCTAGGCGCTACCCGCCGCTCCGCCGCCCAGCACAGCCAGAGCCTCCACGCCTGGGTCAGCCACATCCCTGGATTGAAGGTCGTCCTCCCCTCGACCCCCTACGACGCCAAGGGACTCCTGAAGACGGCCATCCGTGATGACAACCCCGTCGTCTTCTTCGAGGACAAGATGATGTACCAGCTCAAAGGGGAGGTCCCCGAGGAGGAGTACACGATCCCCTTCGGGGTCGCCGACGTCAAGCGGGAGGGGGAGGACATCACCATCGTCGCCACGAGCAGCATGGTGCAGGTGGCCCTCGCAGCCGCAGAGCTCCTTGCCAGGGATGGGATCCGTGCGGAGGTGATCGACCCGAGGACGATCGTCCCCCTCGACAAGCAGACCATCCTGGCGTCGGTGAAGAAGACAGGGCGGGCCCTCGTGGTGGACGAGGGGTACCAGCGGTTCGGGACGACGGCGGAGATCGCCGCCATCATCGCCGACGAGGCCTTCTACGACCTGGACGCGCCTGTTAAGCGCATCGGGGCCATGGACGTCCCGGTCCCCTTCTCCCCGGTGCTGGAGGACCTCACCGTGCCGACCCCGGAGAGGGTGGCCGAGGTGGCCAGGCAGCTGTGTGGGCGGGGGTGAGCGGGACCGGTACCTGGGAATCCTCAACATACCTTGCAAAATCTCACAGCGAGGGGGGAGTGTGATGGGAATCAAGACGTTCGGCCTGATGGCCGTGGACTGGGAAGAGCGGGTGAACTTCGAGCGCCTGCGCACCGAGCGCTTGGCCCGGGTCAAAAAACTCCTGAAGCAGTCCGAGCTGGGAGCCCTCCTCTGTTTTGATATGAACAACATCCGCTATATCACCGCTACGCACATCGGCACCTGGGCTATGGACAAGCTCGTGCGCTTCTGTCTCCTCCCCCAGGATGACGAGCCCATCCTGTGGGACTTCGGCTCGGCGGCGCGCCACCACCAGCTCTACTGCCCCTGGCTTGGGGAGCGGTCCCGGGCAGGGATCTCGACGCTGCGGGGAGCCTACCCATACCAGGCCAAGGACGTGGCCCGGAAGATCCGCATCGAGCTGGAAAGCCGCGGCCTTCACAGGGAGCCGCTGGGTGTGGACATCATCGAACCTCCAGTCCTCTTCGCGCTCCAGGAGGAGGGCATCCGGGTGGTCGACGGCCAGCAGCTGATGCAGGAGGCCCGGAAGATCAAGACCCAGGATGAGATCACCCTCCTCACCACCGCCTGCATGATGGTCGACGCGGCCTATGAGGAGCTGTACAAGTTCCTGCGGCCCGGGGTGCGGGAGAATGAGTGCGTGGGCCTCGTGAGCAAGGTCCTCTACGACCTGGGCTCCGAACACGTGGAGGGGGTGAACGCCATCTCCGGGGAGCGGTGCAACCCCCACCCCCACGTGTACACCGACCGGGTGCTCCGGCCAGGCGATCCGGTGTACTTCGACATCCTCCACAGCTTCAACGGCTACCGCACCTGTTACTACAGGACGTTCGTCGTTGGCAGCGCCTCGCAGGCCATGGTGGATGCCTACAAGCGCTGCCGCGACTATCTCGACGCTGCCATCAGCTTGATCAAGCCAGGGGTCACCACTGCCGACGTCGTCAAAGTCTGGCCCAAGGCGGAGGAGTTCGGGTTCCCCAACGAAGAGGCAGCGTTCGCGCTCCAGTACGGGCACGGCGTGGGGCTCTCCATCTGGGAGAAGCCCATCTTCAGCCGCCTTGTCTCCTTCGACCACCCCGAGGTGATCGAGGAGGGGATGGTCTTCGCCCTGGAGACCTTCTGGCCGGCCTCCGATGGGTGGTCCGCCGCGCGCATCGAGGAGCAACTCGTGGTGACCAAGGATGGGTGCGAGGTCATCACCCGCTTCCCTGCCGAGAAGCTCCTCGTAGCCGGGACACGCTACTGGACCGTCGAGGGTCCGCTGCCGTCCACACGGGAGGTACAGTCGCACCTCAACCGCGAGACACGGCCGGTGGAAGCGGTTGTGGCGAGCGCTGCCAGGGAGGGACGCATGCCCTGAGGTCGCCCTGCCGGCAGAGGGACCGGGGTGGGGAAGGACCGTGAGCTGGCGAGAGGAAGATCCCAGGATCCTCCGCGGGATGCAGGCGCTGCTCGCGCTCCACCGCGCGCGCCTGGACAGGGGGGAGCGTCCGCTTGGCTGGAAGATCGGGTTCGGCTCCGCGGAGGCCATGCAGCGCCTGGGGATCCGGGCACCCCTCGTCGGGTTCCTGCTGGAGAGCTCCCTCCTCCCCTCGGGAGGTGTTGTGCCTGTTGGCGGGTGGACCCGGCCGCTCTTCGAGCCCGAGATCGCCGTGTACATGGGAAGGGATCTCCCCGGGGGCGCGGACCGAGCCTCCGCCAGGGAGGCCATCCAAGCCGTCGGCCCTGCCATCGAGCTCGTCGACGTGGACAGCCCTCCCGAGGATGTCGAAGCGATCCTCTCCAGCAATATTTACCACCGGTACGTCCTCCTCGGGCCTCGCGACGACTCCCGCGCGGGGGGATCTGTGGAGGGGCTAAAGGGCCGTGTATTCCGGGGCGGGGCCGAGGTGGCCTCCATCGAGGATCTGGAGGCGAACACAGGGCCCGTTGTCGATGCAGTCTCACGGGTGGCCAACCTCCTCGCCTCTGTGGGAGAGCGGTTGCGGGCCGGGGAAGTGATCATCGCCGGTTCAGTCATCGCGCCTCTTCCCATCGAACCAGGGGATGGGGAGATCGCCTTCGCGCTTGCCCCTGTGGGTCATGTATCCGTCCGGTTCCAGTGGGATCGGTAAGGTTGTCGGCGTTCCTGGCCGCGGGAACGACCTCAAGAGGGGGTGATACGGTTGGCAGAGGTTCTCGCACGGTGGATCCGGGGGAGGCAGGTAGAGGTTGTGACGCAAGGACATGCATTCGTGGTGGACGAGCCGAAGGAGCACAGGGGCGAGGGTCTCGGGCCATCCCCCCTCGGCCTGCTCCGGAGCGCGCTCGCGGCCTGCACGGTGGCCACGCTACTGGACGTAGCAGAGGCGCAGAACATCCCGGTCGAAGGCCTGGAGGTTACCATCGACAGCAAGCTGTCTGTGGTCATGGACGAGAGCCGGCTCTCCTGGGAGCGGCGGCTCCGGATCTCCCGGATGATCCGGGAGATCCGGGTGCGCGGCCCGATCACCGAGGAGCAGAAGGAACTGCTCTTGAAGGGAGCGGAGTTCTGCCCCGTCGAGAACACACTGACGAATCCCGTGAAGATCGAGACGACGGTGGTCATAGAGGGATCGAGCCAACAATAAGGTAGGGGGTGGAAGCGATGGAGCGTGTCCAGGATGGAAACCCGAAGATCACGCGAAGGACCTTCCTCAAGGGGGTCCTCGTGGGGAGCGCCGCAAGCCTCGCGGGCGTGTCCCTCTGGCCAAGTTTCAGCTTCGCCCAGCAGCCTATCAAGATCGGCGCCTCCCTTCCCTTGACCGGCGAGTTCGCCATTGCGGGGCGCAAGCACAGGGATGGGTACCTCCTCTGGGCCAAGCTGATCAACAGGGACCGAAAGCGCTGGCTTCTAGGCCGCCCAGTCGAGATCATCGTCCAGGACAACCGGTCCGACACCGAGGTAGCCGTTGCGCAGACTGAGCGCTTCATCAACGTCGACCGGGTAGATCTCCTCCTGGGGACCTTCTCGAGCAAGATCAACTTCTCGACCTCCGCTATCGCCGAGCAGAACCAGATGGTCTACCCTATCCCTTCCGGAGGAGCTCTCCGGATCTGGGAGCGTGGCTTCCGGTACATCTTCTACTTCCAGCAAACCGCCGTTGAGTACATCGGTGAGGCTGTTGTCCAGATGCTCGTGGGATACCGGAACCTGGGGGTGATCAAGCCCGGGGACTTCCCCAAGACGGCGGGTGTCGTCCATTCCGATGAATTCTTTGGAAACGCGATTGCCACCGGACTCATGGGGGAGAAGGTGCGGATCCCCGGGACCGACCGGGTAATCGATCTCGCCCCTGGGTTCCTGAAGAAAGCCGGGATCGAGGTCGTCTTCCGCCAGAAAATGCCGGAAGGGTTCACCGACTGGCTCACCCTGGCCAACACCATCAAGTCCAAGAATCCTGAGTTCCTGCTGGCCGCCACAGCCTCTCCTGACGAGGCGATCCAGCTCGTCCGGGCCCTGCGGACGGTCGGATACCAGCCCAAGGCGCTGTACATGTCCCAGGGGACGCAGGTCGAGTTCAAGGAGGCCTTGGGGGATGCCGCAGAGGGAATCTTCATCCACTCCTCCTGGCATCCCGCTGTACAGTACGTGGGACTCCTCGCTGGCGAGCGCTACAGCAACCAGCAGTTCATCGAGGACTTCCGGAAGGAGTACGGCAGGGATCCCGACGAGGACGAGGCCATCCCCTTCGCCGTCTGCCAAGGGATCGAACAAGCCGTGCGCGCCATGGACACGACCAACAACCAACGACTCCGCGCCTGGCTGGCGACCCGCACCAAGGACAATCCCGTGCGCACGGTCATGGGAGACTTCTACTGGGACAAGCGGGGGTTACCCTTCGGGCGGTTCCACCTCATGCTGCAGTGGCAACGGGGCAAGCTCGAGTTCATCTGGCCTCTTGGGGAATTCCCTGGGACCAAACGCCTCATCTACCCTAAGCCGCGGTGGAGGTAAAAGTACAGGAGATGGCGTTGCTCGAGCTGATCGAGGTTACGAAGCGCTTCGGGGGGCTGACGGCAGTAGACCGTTGCTCCTTCACCGTCGAGGAGGGCACGATCACAGGGCTGATCGGACCCAACGGGGCAGGGAAGACGACGGTCTTCAACCTCATCAGCGGTCTGATCCGGCCGGACTCCGGGAAGATCCTGTTCGCAGGCGAGGAACTGAATGGGAAGCCCCCGCACATGACCACCAGGATGGGCATCGGGCGGACCTTCCAGATCGCCCGGGAGTTCCAGGAGATGACCGTCCTGGAGAACGTGATCGTCCATGCCCAAACGCGGGGGCTTCCCGATCTCTTCAAAGGGAGCATCCTCAGAGAGGAGCGGGAGAAGGCAATGGGCCTCCTGGAGTTCGTGGGGCTCGCCCACCTCGCTCATGAGGAGGCCCGCAAGCTCTCCTACGGCCAAAAGAAGCTTCTAGAGCTTGCCTCGGCCCTGATGGCGGATCCCAAGCTCATCCTCCTCGACGAGCCCGCCGGAGGGGTGAACCCAAGGCTCCTGGACGCAATCATGGAACGCATCGAGGCTCTGAACCGACGAGGGACGACCTTCCTGATCATCGAGCACAGAATGGAGCTCGTCATGGGCCTGTGCAACCCCGTGATCGTCATGGCCTATGGGAGGGTCCTCGCTAAAGGTACCCCGGAGGAAATCCAGGGGGATCCGAGGGTCCTGGACGCGTACCTGGGAGCGGCGTGATGCTGCTGGCAGTAGAGAACGTCACGGCAGGGTACGGCGCTGGCCCCAACATCCTCGAAGGGGTCTCCATCGAGGTGGAGCAGGGGAAGAGCTACTGCATCATTGGCCCGAACGGGGCGGGGAAATCGACCCTCCTTCGGACCATCTGCGGGCTGCTCCGCCCGCGGAGCGGCAGGATCATCTTCAAGGGGGAGGTACTCAACGGGTTGCGCCCAGATCAGATCCTCCGCAGGGGGATCTGCTTCGTTCCGCAGGACAGAAGCCTCTTCCCCGAGATGACTGTGCGGGAGAATCTGCTCATGGCTGGGTACTCCCTCACGAACAAGCGTGAGCTCGAAGATCGGATCCAGGCTGTGTTCGAGGTCTTCCCAGCGCTGAAGGAGCGTCGGTCCCAGCCGGCGCAGACGCTCAGCGGAGGGGAGCAGCAAATGCTGGCCATGGCCCGTGCGTTGATCCTGAAGCCCGATCTGGTCATGCTCGATGAGCCCTCACTGGGTCTCGCCCCAATGGTCGCCGCGCAGGTCTTTGAAAGTATCCGGAGGCTCAAGGCGCTTGGGATGACCGTCCTGCTCGTGGAGCAGAACGCCCGCAAGGGGTTGGAGTGTGCCGACTGGGGGTATGTCCTGGACCTGGGGAGGAACCGCTTCCAGGGACCGGCGCACATGCTCCTCAGGGATCCTCAAATCGCGGAACTCTACCTGGGGAGGCGAATGGACACGAGGCGACGGGAGCAGAGCAGGTCTCCGGAGCAGGGGGTGGAGGGACCGTGATCCAGCTGGTACAAGTCCTCCTGCTCGGGCTGATGCTGGGAGGCGTCTACGCCTTGATGGCCTCGGGGTTGACCCTCATCTTTGGGGTGATGCGCATCGTGAACATCGCGCACGCAGCCTTCATCCTGTTCGCCGCCTACCTCGCCTTCTGGGCCTTCAAGATCTACCACATCGATCCCATGGTCTCCGTGCTCTTCACAATGCCCCTGATGTTCTTCTTGGGGATGGGGATCTATAAGCTCGTGTTCCCCCGCATCGGGGAGAGCAGGCAGTTCACCTCCATGACCGTTCTCCTAACTTTTAGCCTGGCGCTCATTGTGGAAGGAGTGATGGGGTTCCTCTATTCCGGGATCTACCGGTCCGCGAATCCCCCCTACACCACGCGCGCCCTCCTCTTGGGCCCGTTCTACCTGCCTGCCGCTCAGCTCTACGCGACTCTCCTCAGTCTAATTCTCCTCGGGGTCCTCTTCTTGTTCCTGCGATTCACCAGGACGGGACGGGCGATCCGCGCCACAATGCAGAATAGGACCGCAGCGCAGATCGTGGGGGTGGACGTGGAGCGAATTTCCACCCTTGCCTTTGGAATCGGGATGGCCCTCGCCGGGGCTTCCGGTTCTCTCGTGAGCTTCCTGTTCACCTTCTTCCCTGCCAAGCACTGGCAGTGGATCGGGACCCTCCTCGCTCTTATCGTCCTTGGAGGAATGGGCAGTCTTTCGGGAAGCGTCGTGGGGGCGTTCCTTCTTGCAGTCGTGGCGGCTTATCTCGGCCATTTCTACGGGCCGACCTGGTCCCCCATCACCTTCTACCTGGCACTTTTCCTCATCCTGTTGATCCGACCTCAAGGCCTCTTTGGGAAGAAGCTGGAGGCGTGATCCCATGCCCGAGAACCCTCTCACGGAAGAAGTCCTAGACGCGCGGGAGGAAGCCTACCTAAGGCCTGCAGCGAAGCCTACAGTGGATTCCAGGAAGTTCTTCCTGTCCTCCCTTCTCCTCGTCCTGGCACTGTTCCCGGTCCTCCAGATCGTGTCTGGCCAGTTCAACTACTGGCTCCACATGCTCCTCTTCACCTTCATGAACATCACCATGGCCGCAAGCTGGAATATCATCGGCGGCTATACGGGTTACATCTCGCTGGGACATAATGTCTTCTCCGGCATGGGAGGGTACGTTGCCGGTGCGCTCCTGGTTTTCTATGGCCTCTCCCCGTTTCTCACCGCGCCTCTCGCTGGGGCGTTCGCATTCCTCCTTGGACTGCTGGTCGGACTCATCACGCTCCGAACGCGAGGGTCTGCCTTCATCATCGCTACCATCGCCCTGGTCCTCCTGGCGAAACTCGGGCTGGACAACTTGGAACTCCTCGGCGGGACGAATGGAGTGAGCCTGCCACTACCACCCCTGCCTGCCCGGGTCGTAAAGCTTCCCTTCTACTATGGCATGCTCCTCACCGCCGTTGGCGCTGTCTACACTTCCTACCGGATCCGGCACTCTAAGTTCGGCCTCGGCCTCCGGGCCATCGCCCAGGATGAGACGAAGGCAGAGGTCGCCGGGATCCCCACGAGCCAGTACAAGATCCTCGCGTTCGCCATCAGCGCCTTCTTCCCTGGGATGGCCGGGGCGTTGTGGGCCTATTACCTCACCTACCTGAGGCCGACGATCTACTTCGCGGTCCTGGGGGCAGCGGAGGTTGTCCTCATGACCCTCCTCGGCGGACGTGGAACGGTCTCCGGACCGGTACTCGGTGCAGCCCTGCTCGTTATCCTGAACGAGTTCTTCGTGGCCAAGTTCGGTTCCACCGAGCTGAACATCGCCGGGACAGGCCTGCTCATGCTCCTCGTCCTGCTCTTCTTCCCCGACGGAATTGTGGGCACGCTCAGGGAGCGGAGGAAACTCCCGAGGTTCCTGGACTGGGGGTAGGTCTCGGATGTGGGCGAAGTTCTCCCAACGGGAGATGGCCAGGAGGTGGACGCTTGCCCGCGACCTGATGCGCCACCTCGAGCTCGACGGCCTCCTCGTTTATGGGAGCTCTGGGGCCAACCGTCACGACCAAGCCAACATCTTTTGGCTCACCAACCACCTCGACCTTCACCACAACTACCTGGTCGCTCCCCTGGACGAATCCATTGAGCCCGTGCTGTACGTGGGCCTCGTCAACCACGTCCCGAACGCCCGGGAGATCGCCCAGGTGCCTATTGTGGAGTGGGGGGGCGACCACCCTGCGGAGAAGATCGCAGGGCGGCTCCGGGAGATGGGCCTCCAAAAGGGGAGGCTCGGGCTCGTGGGCGTTAAGGCGAAGTTCGCGATCGGGATGCCGTACCAGCACTATCTCCAGTTGCGCAGGGCCCTCCCAGAACTGGAGCTCGTCGACGTGACGGCGCAGTTCTCTCGCCTCCGGGAGATCAAGTCGGAGGAAGAGATCGTCTGGCTCCGGAAAGCGGCGGAGATCACGGACGACGCCGTCTTCGCGCTCCAAGAGCGAGTCCGCCCTGGGATGGCAGAGTACGAGCTCCTGGGGATCGTCCATGGAGCGGTGTGGGCGCGGGGAGGCCTCCCTCATATCACCTTCCTCCGCTCCATGCCCATGGATGACCCGACGGGCTGTGTGCCCGCCCAGAACCCCTCCAACCGGGTGATTCAAAAGGGAGATGTCATCATCACGGAGATCAGCGCCTCCTTCTGGGGGTACACCGGGCAGATCCACAGGCCCTTCTTCGTGGGGGCGGATCCGAATCCCAAGTGGCAGCGGCTATTCGACGTGGCTTTGGAAGCCTACCAAAGGATCGTCCAGGTCATGCGGCCCGGGGCCACAGAGCGGGACGTAATCCGGGCGGCATCGGTGATTGGAGAGAACGGCTACGCGATCTACGACGACCTGATCCACGGCTACGGCGTGGATATCCTCCCTCCACTCATCGACCGGTCCTGCTGCCAGTACTGGCCCTGGGACGAGAACCGTCCCGCGCCGGAGGGACGCACTTTCGAGGCGAACATGGCGGTCGTCGTCCAACCCAACCCGATCACACCGGACGAGCGCATGGGCCTCCAACTCGGGGCACTCACGGTGGTCACGAAGGATGGAGGCGTAGCCCTCCATCGGGTGCCCTGGGAGCCCATCGTTCTTTCGGTTTGATCGACGGTGAGGATACCGACTGAACTCATGTGAAACCGTAGCGACGGGCGCTTCCCCGTGTCGGGGTCCCCGCCAAAACCCACCTGCGGGTTTTGGTGGGGTGCCCGTAAGGAGGGGATTCCCTCGGAAATGCGAAGAAAGGGGGGATTCGCATGAACATGCAGATGATTGGTCTCACCGAAGAACAGCGGCTCATCTGGAGGACCTGCCGGGAGTTCGTGAACGAAGTCGTCATCCCGTACATCCGGCAGCATCGCGACCGGGAGTGGCTCGCCCCTCCGGAGGAGCGGACGCCCTGGGAGCTCCTGCGCGCGATCGACGCGATCGGGCTCCGTACTTTGGGCGTTCCCGAGAAATACGGGGGCACCCGTCTCGATGCGCAGGCCCTGACCTTCGCCATCATCGCCGAAGAGCTTGCTCGGGGGGACTCCGGTTTCGCCGATATCGTATGCCAGAACTGGAAGGTCTCCGTCCTCCTCAGTGCCTGTGCTCCCCAGCACCTCCAGGACGAGTGGTTCCCTCGATTCATGGAGGACCCAACGTTCCTCATGGCCCACGCCCTGACCGAGCCCAGGGGAGCGTCAGACCGCTGGCTCCCCTATAACGTCCCCGAGGCGGGAATGCACACACGCGCTACGTACAAGAACGGGTACTGGATCCTCAACGGCCGTAAGCAGTTCATCAGCAACGGGTACGATGCGAAACTCTACATTGTGTATGCGAACACGAATCCTCAGGCGGGAATCATGGACGGGACGAGCAGCTTCCTTGTCCCCCGCGGGACACCGGGATTCACCATCGGCTCGGTGCACGAGAAGATCGGCTCACGCCTCATGAACAATGCGGAGCTGATCTTCGACGATTGCAGGATCCCGGAGGATCATCTCCTGGTGAAAGATGTCGCTCTCAGAAAGGCGGCGGTGTACTTCCGCCCCGGGAAGATCCTCCAGGCGGCGAAAGCCCTGGGAGTCGGGGTGGCGGCGTTCGAGGAGACTGTCGCCTATGTGAAGCAGCACGTCCAGGGTGGCCGACCGCTCATCAAGCATCAGATCGTTGCCGCGCACCTCGCAGATATGGCCATCAAACTCGAGACCGTGCGCGCCTTTACCCGCTACGCTGCCCGGGCACTTGACGAGGGTGCCGAGGACGCGGATCACCTCTGCCTAATGGCCAAGGTTTACTCCTCAGAAGCGGTCTTCGACATCTGCAGGAAGGCCGTAGAGCTCCACGGCGGGATGGGGGTTATGCGGGAGGCCGGAATTGAGAGGCACTTCCGGGACGCCGTCATCTTCTTGCATATGGACGGGACCAACGACATCCACCGGTTCAAAATCATCAAGGCGATGTTCCCTGAAGTCGCGGGGGTCTATGCCGGACCCGAGTTGGTTGTAACGGCTTCCTGAGCGATCCTGTGCTCTCGCCCAGGATCACCAGAGTACCATTTGGAAGGTGAAGGGGTGGCGCGAAGAACGCAGAGGACGCCTACAGTCGAGAAATCCTCAATGAAGGAGGTGGGATCGTGTCAGAGGTCTCCTGGCTTGGAGAGCGCAGGGAGAGGATTCCACACCACCGTCTGTTCGAGGCGGAGGGGATCGTCGCTAAAGGAGGGAGCGGGTCCAAAGTGTTCCACCTGGACGATGTCCCAGAGCTGGCGTCGGTCCATGACGGGAGGCGCAAGAAGGTCCTCCTCAACCGCCCATCCACCGGGAGCGAGCTCCTCGTGGACGTGCTCACGTACGGTCCGGGAGTGACCTCCCCTCTCCATTACCACCGCGGGACGGACCACTTCTTCTTCGTCCTGGACGGGCGCGGACGGATCCTCATTCAGGACAGGGAATACCCCCTGCGTGCGGGAACCGTGGTCTGGATCGCTGAGGGGGATGTCCATAAGGTCTATGCAGACCCGGACAGCCCCCTGACGTTCCTTGAGTACTTCTCCCGCGGGGACCACGAGACGGTCTTCCTCGAGCAGGCCTGCGAGTGGCAACCCCAAAAGAGGTGAGGTATGGCGACCGAGGTGATCCTCCCCCAGCTCGGGCTGGCCATGGAGGAAGGGACCGTGGTGAAGTGGCTGAAGGCGGAGGGGGAGCGCGTGGAGGAAGGGGAACCCATTGTTGAAATCATGACCGACAAGGCGAACGTGGAGGTCCCCTCCCCCGCTTCGGGAGTCTTGTTGAAGATCCTGGCCCCCGAAGGACAGGCGGTCCCTGTGGGTGTCCCCATCGCCTATATCGGGCAGCCCGGGGAGGAGATCCCCGTTCCTGTCTCCCCGGGCGCCGGACAGGCCAGGGAGGAAACCCCGCGGGAGAGTGAACGCAAGGTCCAGGCCTCCCCGCGTGCCCGGAGGCTGGCTGAAGAGCACGGGATCGACCTGCGGACCCTCACCGGAACAGGACCGGGAGGCCGCATCGTGGAGGACGATGTCAGACGAGCGATCGCGCAGCGCGAGCAGGCCGGAGCGGCAGCCGTCGAGGGCGCGACGATCCCTGTGGCTGGGATGCGCGGGGCCATCGCCCGGAGGATGATGGAGAGCATCCATGGATCGGCCCAGGTGACCCTCGCTACGGAAGCGGACGCCACCGAGCTCGTCCGCCTGCGCAAGAGGCTTGCTCCGGAGCTGGAACGCCAGCACGGGATCCACCTCACCTACACGGACCTCCTGGTCAGGGCCGTTGCCATGGCCCTGCGCGAGCACCCCCGCCTGAACGCCCGGTGGGAGGAGAAGGTCATCCGGATCCTCCCGGAGGTCCACATCGGCGTCGCCGTTGCCCTGGAGGACGGGCTGGTGGCCCCCGTGGTCCGCAACGCCGATCGCCTCAGCATCGTGGAGATCTCCCGGCTCCTCGCGGCGCTCTCGGAGAAAGCGCGGGCGGGGAGGCTCGCCTACGAGGAGATGACGGGGAGCACCTTCACCATCACGAACCTGGGCATGTACGACATCGACGTGTTCACGCCCATCATCAACCCGCCAGAGGCGGCGATCCTGGGTGTTGGAAGGATCGTCGAGAAGCCCGTGGCCGTGGAGGGACATGTGGAAGTCCGCTCCATGATGACCCTCTCGTTGACGTTCGACCACAGGGTCGTGGACGGCGCTCCGGCGGCGAGGTTCCTGCAGCGCATCAAGGAGCTGGTGGAGGATCCCTATCCTCTGATCCTCCCGTGAGGAGAAGGACGATGGGACGTCCATGGATCGGAAGGCCCCTGAAGCGACGGGAGGATCCCCGGCTCCTCCGGGGAGAGGGGAAGTACGTGGACGACCTCATCCTCCCCGGGATGGTTCACATGGTCGTCGTGCGTAGCCCTTTCGCCCATGCGCGTCTCGGCGGGGTCCGGGTGCAGGCAGCCCTCCAGGTTCCCGGCGTGCTCGGCGTGGTCACGGGAGAGGACCTCGCGGGGCAGGTCCACCCCATGCCGATCAACCCCATGGAGAACGCCACCATCGCCCCTGCCCCCCACCCCCTCCTCGCCAGGGGGAAGGTTCGCTACGCAGGAGAGCCTGTCGCAGGCGTCCTCGCGGAGACGCGGGCTGCGGCGGAGGATGCCGCGCACCTCGTGGAGGTAGAGGTTGATCCACTTCCGCCCTTGGTGGATCCGCGGGAAGCGCAGACGAGCCAGGTGCTGGTCCACGAGGAGCTCGGCGACAATGTCCTCCTCCGCTGGAGCAGGGAAGGCGGGGATGTGGACGGGGCCTTCAGGAACGCCGACCGCGTTGTCAAGGGTCAATTCCACATCCCGCGCCTCATCGCCGCCCCCCTTGAACCTCGCGGGGCCGTGGCCGCCTATGACCGCGGGACCGATACGCTGACCGTTTGGTGCTCCGCCCAGGACCCGCACCGACCGCGGGCCCAGTTGAGCAGGATCCTGGGACGTCCTGAGGACCGCATCCGCATCATCGTCCCCGAAGTCGGAGGGGCTTTCGGGAGCAAGGGCCACCTCCCTCCCGAGGTCGCCCTCGCCGCCTACCTGGCCATACAGACGGGGAGGCCGATCAAGTGGGTCGAGGACCGCAGGGAGAACTTCCTGGCGGCGTACCAGGGTCGAGGTCTGGACGCGGAGGTGGAGATGGCGATCAGGAGGGACGGAAGGATCCTCGCGGTGCGGGCGAGGCTCATCGCCGACCTGGGCGCTTACCTCTACCCCGCCACCCCCCTCGTCCCCGTGACTACCGCCATGCTCCTCACTGGCGCCTATGACATTCCCAACGCTTCCGTGGAGTTGATCGGGGTCGCTACCAACAAGGTCCCCACAGGACCCTATCGGGGGGCGGGCCGGCCTGAGGCCGCCTACATCGTAGAGCGCATGGTGGACCTCGCCGCCCGGGAGCTGGGCATGGATCCCGCCGAGATCCGCCGCAGGAACTTCATCCCCCCTGACCGTTTCCCCTACAGGACGCCCCTCGGATTTACCTACGATTCCGGTCATTACGGGAGAGCCCTGGATCGTGCCCTCGCCCTCGCGGAATATGAACGGTGGCGCCGGGAGCAGGCCCGGGCAAGGGAAGAGGGGAGGTTCCTGGGGATCGGCCTCGCCGTGTATGTCGAGCGCGCTGGGGCACAGCTGTGGGAGAGCGCCTCGGTGCGTGTGGAGCCAGGTGGCCGCGTAGTCGTGCGCACTGGCTCCTCCCCCCACGGCCAGGGACATGAGACGACCTTCGCCCAGATCACTGCCGAGGCCCTCCAGGTCGACCCCGAAGCGGTGGTGGTGGAGCATGGAGACTCCGCCGTCGTCCCGCGCGGGGTCGGAACCTTCGGCAGCCGGTCCACGACGATCGGCGGGTCGGCAGTGTGGATCGCCGTGGAGAAGATCAAGGCCAAGGCCGTGAAGATCGCAGCCCACCTGCTGGAAGCGTCTGAGGGGGATATCTCCTGGGAGAACGGCCGCCTGTTCGTGCGCGGGGCCCCCGACCGCGCCCTCACCCTCGCCCAGGTTGCCTCGGCGGCCTACCAGCCTGGTCGCCTCCCTCCCGGGATGGAGATGGGCCTCGAGGCATCGGCGTACTTCTCTCTCCCAGGGCCGGTGTTCCCCTTTGGGGCCTACGTCGCTGTCGTCGAGGTGGAACGCGAAACAGGGGAGGTCCACGTCCTCAAGGTTGTGGCAGTCGATGACGCCGGGCGCATCGTCAACCCCTTGCTCGCGGAAGGGCAGGTGATCGGGGCCACAGTGCAGGGACTGGGACAGGCCCTCGTGGAGGAGGCAGTGTACGATGCCTCAGGGCAGCTCCTCACTGGAACGTTTGCGGACTACGGGATCCTCCGCGCCGCCCAGGTCCCTGAGGTGGTCACCGACTTCCTGGAAACCCCCTCGCCGTTCAACCCGCTCGGCGCAAAGGGGATCGGGGAAGCCGGATCAATTGCCGCCCCCGCGGCGGTGGCCAACGCCGTCATGGATGCCCTCGCTCCCCTCGGCATCCAGCACGTGGACTTCCCCTTCACCCCGGAGAGGATCTGGAAGACGATCTCAGCGAGGGAATCCCCGGACGAGCATCACCCCTAATGCAGTCACCCCGAGGGCTAGCAGGAGGTTGATCCGCCCCAGCCACCCAGCTCGGCGCCGGAGTCGAAGCGCCTCCTGGGAGGCTGGGTTTTCCTGCCAGAGGGCCGTAGCGCGTGGGCCTATGACGAAATCGTGGAGCGCGCTCGCGAGCAGGATGAGCGCTACGAGGATGAGCTTAATCCCCAGCGTCTGCCCAAACGAGCTCGTCCAGACCCTTCCCGTCCAGAGGTCCGCCCAACGGAACCCCCGACCGGCGAGGTTGAAGACCCCGCTGAGGATCAGGAGGCCAAGGCAGATCCACCCCACGAGGCGGAAGCGCACGCCGGTCCAGTGGACCAGCGAGGAGGCCACACTGTGAACCTCCGGCCGCCGGGTGACAGGGATCAGCACCACCGCCACGAAGATCATCCCGCCGATCCATGTGGCGGCTGCCAGGATGTGCAGCCAGACAGAGAGGAGATACAACGCGCGCATCGGACGCGGAACAGGACGGGTTGGGGGGAGCTCACCCTTTGAAGGTGAGGACCCTCCCCCACAGGCTCTGTGTCCCCCAGATCCCCGAGCGCATGCACTCAAGCTGGACGATCTGGCTGTGGTCCACGAACAGGTTCACTTCGGGGCCGTAGTTCTTGATGTACCATGCAAACACTTCAGGATCGGCCGCCTCGAACATCACCTTCTCCAAGCCCAGGGCGTTGATGAACTTCGACACGACGTCGGTGCGCCAGGTCCGGACGTTCTCCGTGATCCCCTCGGACTCCACCATGATCATGTAGGCCCCGGCCTCGAGGAAGCGCTTCGCTTGCTGGATGGCCCACTCCGGATCCCTCGTCCCCTGGGCTTCTAGCTCCTCCACGGCGCTCGCGCCTCCTGCGCCGAATTGGATCCCCACCTCCGGCTTAGGCTTCAACCCAGCCTCGCGGACCTTCTCCACGAGACGCAGCAGGTCATCGGTCGGGATGGTGATGAAGCCGCTGGAGATCTCGAGGATATCAAACCCCAGGTCCTTGCACTCCTCGATGTAGCGGGAGACCGCCTCCGAGCCCTGGGCGAGGACGTACTCGATGAACCCACCTGTGGAGACGAGCACGTCGTAACTATGGCAGAGGTCGATGAGCTCCTTCACCGCCTGGCGGGGCATCAGGGCGAACGAGCCGCCGGCGAACTTGAGGCTGTCCACATAGACCCCCATGGTCTCCAGGATGTCCTGGAGATAACGCTTCCCCATGGGCGTGTAGTAGGGTCCCCGGATCTCCGTGACCCCCCGCGTGCGCGGTTTGGGCTGCCGCTCGTTCACCCTCAAGAAGGAGAACGCCCGCTCACCTGTCCCGACCTTTGCGGAAGTCATCTTTTGATCCCTCCATCTCCGCGGTCTGGGTCCCTCATGGGAGAGCCTTAACCCGTGCCAGGAGTGCCGTCAATTCAGAGACCGGGATCCCCTCCAGGTTCGCCACTGCGTCGACGATCTCCTCCTGGAGAGGTCCATCGGCGAAGGGTTCGCTCAACCTCCGGAACTTCTCCACGACGGTCTCCCACCGCATGGGATTGGTGAAGAACCCCTCGTAATCCTCCTTCTCCTTCGCGAACACCCGTCCATCGGTAAGGTACACCGTGACGCGGCAGGGCATCTCCTCGGGGAACCTGCGGCTGAACTCCTCCCGGGGCCGCACCAGGACCTTTCGCAGCAAGGACTGCACGTCCTGACGCAGGATGCGCTCCGGCGCGTATTGCTCGGGCATCACCTGGCCGTCCAGCACAGCGACGGCGACCATGTAAGGGAGACTATGATCAGCCTCCTCCTTGGTCCGCACAATGGTCTTATCCCCCTCCTCCCCGCCGCCGATGATGTGGTAGGCCACGTCAAAGGTCTCCACTTCGATCCGCTCGATGTCGGCACCAGAAAAGCCGTGTTCCTGCTTCAGCTCGAGGATCCCCTCGAGCGTGGACTGGGAGTGGATCTCCGCATTGTACTTCTTGAGGATCGTCCGCCTCACTTTCTCCAGATCCTCTTTCTCCCAATCGATGGAGAACTTCCCGGCGATGGCGTCCATGAACCCCTTATTCCCCTCGAACACCTCGACCGGCCCGGTAATCCCCCGCATGGCCAGGAAGGTGGCGTGGGTGCAGCCGAAGGCGGTGTTCGGGTAAGCCAACCCCTTCCAGTGGGAGAGGGCTCCTGTCCGGGTCACCCGCAGGGCGTTGAAGGCGGTCCCGCTGATGGCGAGAGCGTTGGCCGTCTTCTCCTGATCCAAGCCCAGCGCCTTGGAGACGCCCGCGGCCACAGCAAAGGACCCCTGGGTGGTGTGGTCGAATCCCTTCGCCCGCACCGGGGCTACCTCGCTCAGGCGGCACTGGACCTGGTAGGCCACCGCGAGGGCGGTGAGGAGTTCCTTCCCGCTGCGGCCGGCGTACTCGCACGCGGCGAGGACTGCCCCGAGGTTGTCGCTGGGATGGCAGGTCTCGCCTCTGGCCAAGAAGCTGTCGTTGAAATCCAGGTAACGAACCAGGGCGCCGTTGTAGAACGCTGCCCGCTCCGGGGAGCTCCGCCCACCCCCAATGAGCGTGCACCTCCCGCCCATGCCGAAGTCCTCCAAGTGCGCCCGGATGAGCCGGATGGGTTCCCCCTGCAGGGCTCCGATGGCACAGCCGAGGGAGTCCAGGACGCGGACCTTCAGCTCCTCGCGGGCCTGCCGGGAGAGATCCTCGTAGGAAGCGCGAACGACGAATGCCGCCAGCTGCTCGGCGAGGGTCATACCCGACCTCCAGCAAAGTTCATTCTTGCTTTTATTGATTTCGCCGCGATCCGGGCAGGCTCCTCTTGGGGGGTCTCGCAGGTATCGCGGGGCCTCGGTTCAGGCCTCCCGCTGCAGCTCGGGGAGGACGCGCTCGAAGTACTCCAGCGACTGCGGGTTGATCAGCGCGTCCCGGTTGGCCACGGGCCTCCCGTTGATGATGTTGGTGACGGCGCTCTCGACCTTCTTCATGTTGAAGGTATACGGTACGTCCGGCGTCTCCAGGATCAACGCCGGGACGTGGCGGGGGGAGGCACCGGTGCGGAGGGCGGTCTTGATCTTCTCCTTCAACTCCTCAGTCAGGGAGTAGCCTGGGTTCAGCTTCACGAACAGGATGATGCGCTGATCCCCTTGCCACTCCTGACCGATGGCTAAACTATCCGCAACCTCCTCCAACCGCTCTACGATGTTATAGATCTCCGCTGTGCCAATGCGCACGCCGGCAGGCTTCAGCGTGGCATCCGACCGTCCCAGGAAGGTGATGCCGCCTGTGTCGCTGTGCATCACAATGTAGTCGCCATGCCGCCAGACGTTCTTGCCGGGGTAGAAGGTGAAGTAGGCGTCCCGGTACTTCTGGCCATCGGGATCGTTCCAGAAGTACAACGGCATGGAGGGGGAAGGCGCTTCGCAGACCAGCTCTCCTGGCTGATCCCACACTGGGTTCCCACGCTCGTCATAGGCCTTGATCTTCATGGCGAGGGCCGGACCCTGGAGTTCCCCTGCGTAGACGGGCTGGATGGGGCTCCCAGCGGCGAAGCAGCCGTTGATGTCCGTGCCGCCTGAGATCGAGTTGAAATGCAGGTCCTCCTTGATCTCCCTGTATACGTACGTGAAGCCCTCGGCGGAGAGGGGTGAGCCTGTTTGGGAGATCTCCCGGAGGGAGGAGAGGTCGTACTCCCGGCCAGGCCTCACTCCCTCCCTCCGCAGGAAGTTGATGTAGGTGGCGCTGGTCCCGAAGATGGTGATGCGCTCGTCCTGAACGAGCTTCCACATTGCACCGGGAGTGGGGTAGTTGGGGTTCCCTTCGTAAAGGACCACCGTCGCCCCCACACTCAGGGAACTGAGGAGCCAGTTCCACATCATCCAGCTGCAGGTGGTGATGTAGAGAATGCGATCCTCGCGCTTCAGGTCGGTATGGAGGAGGAGTTCCTTCAGGTGGTTGATGAGCACGCCCCCCGCGCCTTGCACCATGCACTTGGGCTTCCCTGTCGTCCCGGAAGAGAACATGATGTACACGGGGTGGTCGAAGGGGAGCTGCTCGAACGTGATCTCGAGCCCGCTCTCCCGCGCCAGGAAATCCTCGTAGAGCACGGCCCTGGGGATGGCGCGGATGTCAGGCCTCTCAGTGGCGTAAGGAACGACGATCACCTTCTCCAGGGAGGGGATCCCCCGCACGACCTCGGCCGCGTTCCCCAGGGTGTCGAAGTGCTTCCCCTTGTAAAAGTACCCGTCAGAGGTGAAGAGCACCTTGGGCTCCACCTGCCCCAGGCGGTCCAACGCTGCCTGAGGGCCGAGGTCTGTGGCGCAGGAAGCCCACGTGGCGCCCAAACTGGTGGCCGCCAGCATGGCAACGGCCGTCTCGATGAGGTTTGGCATGTAGGCCACCACTCGGTCGCCTGGCCTCACCCCGAGTTCACGCAGAGGCTTGGCCAAGCGCGCCACGGCGTCGTAGAGCTCCGCGTAGGTCATCCGGGCGGACTGCCCGCTTTCCCCCCTGAAGATGAACGCAAGATGGTCGTCCCGGTACCGGAGGAGGTTCTCGGCAAAATTCAGGCGCGCACCGGGAAACCACTTGGCGCCGGGAAACCTCGTGAGGTCATCCACCACCTCCTCGTACCCCCGCGAGGCGATGATCCCCCCGAATTCCCACATGGCTGCCCAGAATTCCGGGATGTGTTTAACGGACCAGGTGTAGAGCTCGGGATAGGAGTGGACCTCCACCCCATACCGCCTGTTGACCATCTCCATAAACTTGGTGATGTTCGCCCGGCGTTTGACTTCCTCGGAGGGTACCCAAAGCGGTGTCTTCACAGGAGTTCCCCCCTTCCGCGCCTTTGGGGATACCGTGCTCCTGATCAGATGTGTTCGCTCACAACCCCAGGTAGGCCTTCTGGACGTGGGGGTTCTCCAGGAGCTCGCGCCCCGACCCCGAGAGGACGATCCGCCCTGTCTCCAAGACGTACCCCCTGCTGGCGATCCCCAGGGCGAGGTGCACATTCTGCTCTACCAGGAGGATCGTCACCCCCTGCCGGTTGATCTCCTGGATCGTTTCGAAAACCTCCCGCACCAGGAAAGGAGCGAGCCCCAGCGATGGCTCGTCCAGCATGAGCAATTTGGGTCGCGCAAGGAGCCCTCGGGCAATGGCCAGCATCTGCTGCTCCCCGCCGGAGAGGGTCCCTGCGAGCTGGTACTTTCGCTCTTCCAGTCGAGGGAAGAGCTGGAAGACCCAGCGTAAACTCTCTCGTCGCGTCGTCCGCGCTTTCCGGATGTAGGCCCCTAGCTCCAGGTTCTCCAACACTGTCATGTTCGGCCATAGCCGCCTTCCTTCAGGGATCTGCACGACCCCGAGCTCTACGATCCTGTGCGCAGGCAGGCGATCCAGGCGGATCCCGTTCAGATGGATAGCGCCACTGGCCAGCGGGAGGAGGCCCGAGATGGCATTCAGGACCGTCGTCTTCCCTGCTCCATTGGAGCCGACGAGCGTCACGATCTCTCCCTCTCCGACGCGGAAGGAGACGTCTGAGAGGGCCTGCGCTTCCCCGTAGAAGACGTTGATCTTCTCCACCTCAAGCATCGGATCAGAGCCCCCTACAGCGCGTGGCTCGTCCCGAGGTAGGCCGAGATCACCTGGGGGTTGGTGGCTACCTCCTGGGGAGACCCTTCCGCGATTTTCTCCCCATAGTTCAACACCATGATCCGGTCACTGATCCCCATCACTGCCTGCATCACGTGCTCTACCATGACGATCGTGATCCCCTGGTCCCGGATCTCCCGGATGAGCTGCATCGTCTGGAGGGTCTCAGTCGGGTTGAGACCGGCTACGACCTCATCGAGCAAGAGTACGGTAGGTCGCGTGGCCAACGCTCGGGCGATCTCCAGGCGCTTGCGGTCGGGGAGGGTCAGGTTCCGGGCGAGCACGTCCGCCTTGGAAGCCAGCCCGGTGAACTCCAGGACCCTCATCGCCTCCTTCCGAACATCCCGCGTCTCCCCAGTCACCCACTCCCGGCCGAAAGAGGCCCCAACCATGACGTTCTCGAGGACGGACATCTCGAGGAACGGCCGGACCACCTGGTGTGTCGTCGTGATCCCCAAACGGCAGATCACATAAGGCTTCAGGCCTGTGATATCCTGGCCCCGGAAGAAGATCCTCCCGGAGGTCGGGGCGTAGATCCCGGCAATGGTCCGGAACAACGTGGTCTTCCCCGCTCCGTTCGGACCGATGAGCCCGAAGATCTCCCCTTCCTGGACTTGGAAGTCCACGTTGTGGACGGCGGCCAGCCCGCCGAAGTATTTGGTCACCCCTTTGCCCTCGAGGATCACGCCCATAACCTTCCGCGCTACCCTGCCGTCTCTATCACGGCCCTTGCCTGCCGCCACCGAGAGATCCGCCGGTGAACACGCTCAGCAAGGCCGACGAGCCCCCTGGGTTCGAACAGGATGATGAGGACCAGGAGGGCCCCGTAGACCAGAAGGTGGAACTGGACCAGCTTGAACGAGAACCCCCACAGGTTCAGAGAGAGCGTCATGATGCGATCCTGGATCACCGTGAAGATCACCGCGCCCAGCACCGGGCCCCATAGGGTCCCGATCCCCCCGATGATGGGCATGAGGATCATGTTCACGCTCATAGAGAACCCGAACACTGTCCCAGGGTCGATGTACAGGATGTACTGAGCATACAAGCTCCCGGCTAGCCCAACCAGGAACCCGCTGAGCAGGAGGGCGAGGATCTTATAGCGGAACGCATGCACCCCCAGGGCTTCCGCCGCGTCCTCGTCCATGCGGATGGCGAAGAGCCCCAGCCCGAACCTGGAATTCCTCACCCAGGCAGAGATCAGCAGCGATCCCACCATGAGGAGGAAGGCCAGGTAGTAAAATCCCGCAAGGTAGAAGTGGATGTCCTCCGGTGTGGGGAGGGTCAGGCCTCCGGCGCCGCCGGTGAGGTTCTCCAGGTTCAAGGCCAGGAGGCGGGTCGCTTCCCCCACGCCGATCGTGGCGATGGAGAAATAAGGACCTCTCAACCGGAGGCACGGCCACCCCCAGAGGAGCCCATAGAGGGCAGCCACGATCCCGGCGAGGGGGATCGTCAGGAGCTGCGGGATCCCTCGGAGCCAGAGGATAGCCGTCGTGTATGCACCAATGCCGAAGAATACCACATGGCCAAAGGAGACCTGGCCCGCGTAGCCCCCCACGAGGTTCCAGCCAACGCTCAGGATAATGAAGAGGAAAGTCAGAAACCCCAGGTGCTGGAAATACGTCCCCCTCCCCACAACGGGAATCAGGACCAGGAGGATCAACACTCCCAAGAACACCAGGATCCTGGCCGCACGCACCGCCCCGCTCACCTCGGTCTTACCGCATATCGCTTCTGGAGCAGACCAGGAAGGCCGCCAGGCGTTACGAGGAGGGCGACGATCAGGACGACGAAACTCACGAAGTCCTGCATGCCCGCCCGGATCCAGAGCACGCTCAGCGCCTCGGCGAGGGCCAGGATCAGTGAACCGAGGGCCACACCGAGGAAGCTCTCTACGCCCCCAAGCACAACGATGCAGAAACTCTTGAGCATGTAGCTTCCCCCGAAGTTGGGATCGAAGGCGTAGATGAGAGAGGTCAGGGCCCCTGCCATCCCGGCGAGCGCGGTCCCCAGGCCAAAGGCCACCATGTCGATCTGGTCGGTGTTGATCCCAGCCAGCTTGGCGGCGGTGCTGTCCTGCGCCGTCGCGCGGATCGCCTTCCCCAGGTAGGTCCTGGTCATGAACTGGTGGAGGAGGAGGAGGGTGATGGCCCCAACCAGGAAGACAGCCAGGCGGTTCACGTTGATGGGAACCTCGCCGACCTTGAACCGCATCATGGTGTAGGGAGTGGTGATGGTTCGGACCTCCCCCGTCCAGATGATGTAGGCGATGTTCTGCATCATCAGCCAGACCCCGAACAGGAGCAGGAGGGAGGCAATGGGTGGGGCCTTCCGGACCGGGCGGACGAATACGCGCTCCAACAGGACCCCGAGAAGGAAGAAGAGCGGAGGAACGACCAAGACGGTGGCGATAAAGGGATTCATCCTCAGGCCTACGATCAAAACGTAGGCAATGTAGGCCCCCAGCATGACCGCCCCCGCGTGGGAGAGGTTAATCACCTTCATCACGCCGAAGATGAGGGCGAGGCCGTAGGACATGGTGGCATAGACCCCCGCCACCAGCACCGCGCTGACAAGGAGAATCGCCAAGTCCGTTGTCACCGAAACCCCCGGTTCCTACCTCCTTGGAATCGGCACGACCGCCTCCCCAAGGGCGACGTACTTGGGGTACACGAGCACCGGCCCCCTCCCTGGGAGGTTCTGCATGATGACATAGTCGTTGTCGATCTGTCCGTTAGGCCCGAACCAGACCCGCTGGCCCACGACGATGGATCCGCGCATGTCCATCTTCGCCAGGGCGTCGCGGATCTTGGCCTTATTCAGGGACCCTGCCTGCTCGATCGCCTTGAAGAGCACCCGTGCCGTCTCATAGGCGAGCGCCGGGAACCACTCTGCCGGTTTCTTGTAGGTCTCTTCGTACTTCCGCACGAACGCCCGGGCCTGCGGGTAAGGAAGGTCGCGGTGCCACCAGTTCACTGAAACGATGTAATCGGCCGCCGGGGCCAGGGCATCCCGGATCGCCTTCTCCGTTCCCCTCGGCCCATAGCTGATCACCTGGAAATACAGCCCCAACTCGGTAAGCTGCCTCTGCATCAGGATGGCATCGGCAATGCGCGCATCGACGAGCCAGGCGTCCGCATTGGCCGCCTTCACCTTCTGGAGAAGGGGGGTGAAGTCCTTGCTCCCGATCTCAAAAGGCTCATCGAAAACGATCACGAAACGGTCCGGAGAGGCCCTGGCCTTGTCCAGGATCCCCTTCTGGAAATCCTTCCCATGGGAGGTGTTCTCCCAGGCGATGGCAATGCGCAACGGTTTGCCGAGCTTCCCCGCATCCTGCTGGCTGGCAATCCAGTTCATCAGGGTGATGGCAAGCTTCTCGATGCTCGCCAGGAGTCCGAAGATCCACTTATAGCCCCGGGCGTAGATGGCGGTGGAAGCTCCTCCTCCGTTCACATAGGGAACCTTGTACTTCTCTGGCACCACCGTGTGCGCCTGGATGAGGGGAGTGCTGTACCCGCCGAGGAGGGCGTGGACCTTGTCCTCCGTCACGAGCTTCTCGTAGAGGCTCACCGAGGTCGTCGCATCGCTCTTGTCATCGTAGAGGATCAGCCGAACGGGAATCCGCTTGCCATACTCCTTGACGAAGATCCCGCCTCTCTCGTTGATCTCCTTCACAGCCATCTCGTACCCATCCTTGAAGTAGCCTCCCTCCCGCGCGAACGTTCCGGTGAGAGGGAGGGCGGCCCCGATGACGATCTCCTTCGGAGCCGGAGGGGCAGCGGACGCCCCTAGGGAAGCTCCGACCATGGCCAGTGCGAGCAACCCAGCGAGGACGCGGGCTCGCGGAAACATACCGGTCACACCCCCCTTCTGGGAATCATTCCTCAGAATCCTATTCGTATATATTATCAACCCCCTCGGGCAGATCCTCCCTCTGAGCGACGGAAGGCCTCCTCTACCAGACAGCGATCACCCGAAGCGGGCCTCCTGAGGCGTTCTGGACCTTCAGAGCTCCGACAAAAATCGTCGCCCCGTTCGGCGGGACCTTCGCCAAGTTCGCCAGGTTCTCCAGCCCCCACTTGTTGGCTCCCAAGACAATGATGTGGGTCTTGAAGTCCGTGCTGGGCCCGTAGTCGAGGCTGAGGGTGTCCACCCCGATGCCCACGATGTTGCGCTCCCTGACCAGGAACTCGGCGGCCTCCGGGTGGAACCCAGGAAAGTGCATCACGCCCTTGCTGTCCAGATTGCGGTAGGCGTCCTGATCGCGCACGCGCGCCTCCCACCCGCTGTGCATGAGCACCGCTGCCCCTTCCGGGATAGGCCCGTAACGATTCTCCCAAGCTCTGAGATCTTCTACGGTGACCTGTGCGTCAGGGTTCTGGGCAGCGCGCTCGTGGATGTGGATGACCACTGCTGGGGCGATCAGGCTGCGGATGGGGATCTGGTGCAACATCCACCGGCCAAGGACGAAATGCTGGGGTGCGTCCATGTGGGTGCCGATGTGCTCAGGGAGCGACCAATTGTTGGCGTAGAATCCGTCTTTCTGGATGGTCACGATGTTCGTCCGCTCGAATGCCTTGAACAAAGCGGGGTTATAGCGTGGGAAAGCGCTATTGAGCACATGGGTAAGGTCCATCATGTTGGTAAAGGAGATGGTCCGGGCATGCGCGGGTGCCGTGCTTGTCAGGAGCCCGGCCCCTGTCGCAACAGCGGTTGCGGCAGAGGTTGCGGCGAGTCTCAGGAAGTTCCTCCGGGAAACCTTCCCGAGGACCTCAAACGTCTGTGGTACGCACATGTTCTAACCCCCCTTCGACTGCGTTGGGAATTTTCCGCCTATTTCCATGGGGCAGCGGAAAACTCCTCCAAGGCAGGCGCTCCAACAGGAAACCGAGGGGCTCCGCCGTAATTCCTTCCTAGGATCAGAATCCCCAGTTTCCAGAAAGGAGCGGACTCATGAGGGAATCTCCAGCCCAGCTCATCCTGACCGACCAGTCCCACCTCATCCACCCCCTCCACCACCCTGGCGACCACCAGGAACCTCTCCTCTTCGTCGAAGGGAAAGGGGCCATCTTGAGGGACGCTAACGGACGGGAGTACATCGACGGGCTTGCCTGTCTGTGGAACGTCAACGTCGGCCACGGGAGGGAGGAGCTCGCCGAAGCCGCAGCTGCGCAGATACGGCGTCTAGCCTATGCATCGGCCTACGTGGGATTCACCAACGAGCCTGCCGTCCGCTTGGCCGAGCGCCTCGTGAAACTTGCCTATCCCAATCTCTCGGGAGTCTACTTCACCACAGGCGGAGCCGAGTCCAACGAGACGGCCTTCAAGACCGCCCGTTACTACTGGAGGCGCCGGGGGAAGCCGAACAAGACCAAGATCATCTCACGGCACCACGCGTACCACGGGGTCACCCTGGCGGCGATGAGCGCGACGGGCATCCCCGCATACCACAGGATGTTCGAGCCCAGGGTCCCTGGTTTCATCCACATCCCGCCCTCTTATCCCTACCGCTATCCAGGCTCTATGGCGGAGGCCCTTGAGGAGGCCATCCTGCGGGAAGACCCGGAGACCGTGGCCGCCTTCATCGCCGAGCCGGTCATGGGCGCTGGAGGAGTCATCCCGCCGACCCCCGACTACTTCCCTCGCATCCGGGAGATCTGCGACCGTTACCAAGTCTTGTTCATCGCAGATGAGGTGATCACCGGCTTCGGCCGGACCGGGAAGTGGTTCGCCCTGGAACACTGGGGGGTCCAGCCGGACATCGTCTCCTTCGCCAAGGGGGTGACCAGCGCCTACCTCCCGTTGGGTGGGGTGATGGTCTCCAGGGAGATCCACCAGGCGATCCTGGACGCGCCCCCGTCCGAGCGGTACATGCACGCCGCCACCTACTCCGGCCACCCCACCTGCTGCGCGGTCGCCCTGCGGAACCTGGAGATCCTGGAGCAGGAGGGCCTCGTGGAGCGCGCTGCGAGGATGGGGCAGAGGCTCCTTGCAGGGCTCAAGACCCTTCGAGATCTCCCAGTGGTGGGGGACGTCCGGGGGCTCGGCCTCATGTGCGGGGTGGAGCTCGTGGAGGACAGGGGGACCAAGGAGCCGGCCATCGGTCTCGGCTCCCGTGTGCTCTCTGAGGCCCGGCGTCGTGGGCTGGTGACGCGGATCCGCGCGGGGCAACGAGGGGAATTCCCCATTGGCGATACGATCCTTCTCGCCCCTCCTCTCGTGATCACCGAGGAGCAGGTGGACCGCATGGTAGAGATCCTACGGGAGTCGATCCGGTCCTGCTTGTAGGGGTGCCTCTGGAGGCGCAGGGTCTACAGCCACCTCCCCGCGTCCTCCCGCCGGGACCGCAGGGCGCGGTGGGAACAGGAGGGAGGCCACGATCGAACTCCCGATGAGCAGGGCGACGACAGCCAGGGAGATCCCAATGGGGATCCTGACGAAATCGCTCACAGCCATCTTCACGCCAACGAAAACGAGGACGAACCCCAGGCCGAAGTGGAGGTAGGCGAAGCGGCCCAGGACCCCGGCGATCAGGAAGAACAGCGCCCGCAGCCCCAGGATCGCGAAGATGTTGGAGGTGTACACAATGAACGGGTCACGCGTCACGGCGAAGACCGCCGGGATGGAGTCGACGGCAAAGACGATGTCTGTGGCCTCGACCACCACGAGCACCAGGAGGAGCGGGGTGGCGAAGAGCTTCCCGCTCAGCCGTACGAAGAACCTCTGCCCGTGGTAGCTAGGGACGAGCGGAACGTACCTCCGGACGAGCCTGAGCACAGGATTCCGCTCCGGGTGGATCTCCTCTCCGCCGGATCGCAAAACCTTGATGCCAGTGAGGATGAGCAAACCCCCGAAGAGATAGATGGCCCAGTGGAACGCTTTCAGGAGGGCAGCGCCTGCGAGGATAAAGATCGCACGGAACACGATGGCCCCAAGGATACCCCAGAACAGGACGCGGTGCCGGTACTCTGCAGGGACCGAGAAGTAGGAGAAGAGGACCAGGAAGACGAAGATGTTGTCAACACTCAGCGCCTTCTCGATGAGGTATCCGGTTAGGAACTCCAGCCCGCGCTCTCTGCCGAACCAGTACACCACCCCCAGGTTGAACACGAGCGCCAGGGCAATCCAGAAAACGCTCCAGCCGAGCGCCTCCCGCGTCCCTATGGCATGGGCCTTCCGGTGGAAGACGCCCAGGTCCAGGGCGAGCATGGCCAGGACGAACACCGTGAAGCCAGCCCACAAAACCGGTGTCCCGATTGATCCAGCCACGTCTATCCTCCTCATGCGGCGGGTCCGAGGGGCTACAAAAAGAACGAGACCTTCGCCGCCCACTGGCTCAACGAAGGTCTCGCCCAAACCGCTTTGCCGGACCGGGTCACTCCCGTGACCGTGCTGACGATCCGGTTCCGGAGCAGAGCTCCGCGGCTACTCCCCTTCGGCACTTATTATACCCTACGAGGTCGGGGAACGCAAGAGGGAAACCAGCCCGTACGCGCCTTATCCCAACCGCTCGGGGCGAGTCCCTTCAGAACTTCGATTGGGTGCCGGTCTCCAGAAGGCGCAGGGCCCAGGCGTACTCCTCTGGCGTGTTGACGTTGGAAAAACTCAACATCCCTGGATCGAACTGGGTGATCTCCTCCTCGACGACCGCACGCACGCGGACCCGTGCGAAGAACCCAGTGGTCTGTTCATCCCGGGCGATGCTCTGCGCGATTGGGTCCAGGCAGGCCTTCCCGTACACTGCATGGAGAGGCTCGAAACCCCCGGCATGACGGGGCACGACGACGTCATACCCCGGGGCCAACCCCATCATGTAGGTGATGAGGTCCCGGTTCAGGAACGGCATGTCGCAGGCGAACACGAACCCGTACTCGGTGGATGCCGCAGCGAGGCCTGAGTAGACCCCCACAAGGGGGTGCCTCTGCGGCCACCGATCACGGACCACCTGCACATCCAGGGAACTGTAGGCCTCCGGTGTATCGGTGACCAACAGGATCTCCGGGAAGAGCCCTCCGATCCTCACCAGGAGGTACTCGATGAGGGTCCTGCCGCCGAAGTCCAGGAGGGCCTTGTTTCGCCCCATTCGCGTGCTCCGACCTCCGGCGAGGATCATGGCGGTCATCTCAGGGAAGGGAACCATCGGACCACCTCCCGCCCTGCCTCTCGATTGTAGGGTGCACTGCGAGCGCCGGTCAACCTGGGTAAACCCGAGGCAACAGGGGAGAGGTCGGTGATGCGGTCTTATTTCTGCTGGAATGTGCAGGCTCCCGCGCGGGGGGCGGTCGTCAGGGGGACAGCCCTCCACTGCCTGTCCAACCCCATGTGAACCCCTGCCATTGGGCTCTTGAATTGGGGGTTGGCGTCAAGATCCACCACGATCCTGAAGTCCCGGCAGGCCAGGGGATAGGCAGTGGACCAACCCCAGATATCCTTGATTCCCTGCTTGAGGTCTATAGCAGTGACGCAGAAACCGACAATCTGGAACCCCCCATAGCTGTAGTCAGGAGGGAACATGGAAGTGGGCCCATAGTACTGGAGGAGGTTCACCTCGGTCGGACTGAGGAGCAGCCCCTGGAGCCGGAGGCTCATCAATTTACAGGAGGTGCCTGTAGGAATCTGGAAAACATACGCTTGCTTTCCAGGTCCTGGTTGACCTGGGAGTGTCGCCACCTTGGCAACCCATTGAAACGCCAGGCGCACCCCTACGGAAATCTTGCTGCCCCCTGTGAAAGATTGCGGATTCACCAGAAGATCCTTCACCACCACGGTGTAACCTCCAGGGATCTGTGGTGTCTGGCTCTCTGGGTACGCGCTGTCAAGCCCGAGAAAAGGAGGGGAAACGCCGCCACACAGACGAGAAGGAACCGTCTCATTGTCTCTCTCCCCTTTCCCTGTGATCTCCTCCACTATCTTGAAGGCCCTTCCCCGGAAGGCATGATCCAAATGGACCATTCCGGAGAAACTGGCACGCGCACGGAAGAGGGGAAGGTTTCGTGGGAAAGGTCAAATGGAAGGTGGTGGGCCCTCGTGGACTCGAACCACGGACCTCACCCTTATCAGGGGTGCGCTCTCACCACCTGAGCTAAGGGCCCACCTGCGTCCCTAAGTATAGGATGGCTTCGACGATTGTGTCAAGGCGAGCGGGACACTCCTCTTTGGACCGGAAGGGGCGGTCCGGCGCGGTTCAGGTGAGGCGGATGCGAGCGAAGCGGCGCTTCCCCACGCGGAGGACCATCCCGTCCACCACCTCAAGGTCCGTGTCGATGTCGGTGATGCGCCGGCCGTCCACGCTCACCCCTCCTTGGGAGATCAGGCGCTTGGCCTCGGAGTTGGATTCCACCAGGCCCGCGAGGACGAGGAGCTTCACGATCCAGATCCGCCCGCCCTCCAGATCGTCGGGTTCCAGGAAGACCTCGGGGATCTGCTCAGGGAACTCTTTGGCCACGAAGACGCGTTCAAAAGCGGCCTCCGCCGCGGAAGCCGCCTCTGCCCCATGGTAGATGGCCACGATCTCCCGGGCGAGGCGCCGCTTCACATCCCTGGGATGGAGGCGTCCTTCCCGGAGACCCCTCTCGATCGCCTCGATCTCCTCCATGGGCACGTCGGTGCACAGCACGAAGTATTGGGCCATTAGCTCATCCGGGAGGGACATGACCTTCCCAAACATCTCCTCGGGTGGCTCGGCGATGCCGATGTAGTTCCCCAGGCTCTTGCTCATCTTCTGCTGTCCGTCCAGCCCCACGAGAATGGGCATCAAGAACACCACTTGGGGCTCTTGGCCGAACTCCCGCTGGAGGTCCCTCCCCATAAGGTTGTTGAACTTCTGATCGGTCCCGCCCATCTCCACATCAGCCTCCAGGGCAACGGAGTCGTAGGCCTGGCAGAGGGGGTAGAGGATCTCATGGAGGTGGAGGGGGAGGCCCTGGCGCAACCGCTCGGCGAAGTCATCGCGCTCGAGGACGCGGGCCACAGTCAGCTTGCTCGCCAAGCTTATGACTTCCCGGAAGGTGAGGGGGCTTAACCACTGGCTGTTGAAGACAACCCGGGTCCTCGCCGGGTCGAGGATCCGGGTGTACTGGTCGAAGTAGGTCCTGGCGTTCTCTTTCACCTGCTCGGGGGAGAGCTGGGGGCGGGTCTCGGTACGCCCGGAGGGATCCCCGATCATCGCGGTGAAGTCGCCGATGACGATGATGACTTCGTGGCCGAGGTCCTGGAACTGGCGGAGCTTCCGGAGCACGACGGCATGCCCCAGGTGGATGTCGGGGACAGAGGGGTCCAGCCCAAGCTTGATCCGAAGGGGGCGTCCTTTCTTGAGCTTGGCGAGGAGCTCCTCCTCGGTAATGATCTCGGCCGCGCCACGCTTGAGGATCTCAAGTTGCTGCTCCGGGTTCATGGCTGACCTCTTCACTTAAGTCACCCCGCCAAAATCCGTTTCAGGATTTTGGCGGGGACCCCGACACGGGGGAAGCTCCAGTTGCTCCGGGGTAACATGATTTCCGTCCGTTTACTTGGGCTCCAGATGAAAATATCGCTTTCATCAAATTATATCACACGTTCAGCTCTACCACCGTCGCACCGCTCCCCCCCTCCCCTGCCTCCCCCAGGCGGAACGCCCGGACGTGGGGGTGGTCGGAGAGAAACCGGTGGACAGCACGGCGCAGGGCCCCCGTCCCCTTTCCATGGATGATGGTCACGCGGGGGATCCCAGCCAGAAAAGCTTGGTCAAGGTAGCGGTCCAGCTCCAAGAGCGCCTCCTCCGCCGTGCGCCCCCGGACGTCCAGGGAGGCAGGGACTGGAGGAGGGAGCTCCTCCCTCAAGAGTGCGTGTCTCTCCCCCACGGCCTTTCCCTTCACCCTTCTCAGGTTCTCCAACGGGACGCGGGCTTTGACTGCGCCGACCTGCACCTCCACCTCGTTCCTGGCCGGGGGAGCCGCGACGACACCGACCTGGCCAAGGGAGGTCACGTAGACCACCTCCCCCACGTGGACCTCCTGCACGGGTTCTCCGGTGGGCTCGGGGGCGAGGAGCTTCCCCCGCTCTTCCCACTCCAGACGGAGGGCCCGGAGCTGCTCCCTCGCCCGGTGGACTGCGCGCTCGGTCGCCTCCTCGCGGATCTTCTGGAGGAGCTGCTCCACCTGTTCCATGGCCTGCCGGAGCAGGCGCTCCCCTTCCTCCTGGACGGAGGCCAGGATCCGCCGCTTCTCCTCCTCGAGGCCCCTGAGGGCCTGCTCATATTGCCTGCGGAGCCTCTCCGCTTCCTGGTAGGCCCGTCCTGCCTCCTCTCGCTCCCTGGCGATGAGCTGGCGGTCCCGCTCGATCTCGGCGAGCAGGCGGTCCAGGGCCACCTCCTCCCTCCGCAGGTAGGACCGTCCTCTCTCGATGATGCTGGGCGGGAGGCCCAAGCGGCTGGCGATGATGAAGGCGTTGCTCCTTCCAGGAACCCCGATGAGGAGGCGGAAGGTAGGACGGAGCGTCTCTGGATCGAACTCCACCGAGGCGTTCTCGACCCCGGGGATCTCTGAGGCCAGCAGCTTCAAGTCGTTGTAGTGGGTGGTCACCGCCGTGCGCACACCCCGCGTGTGCAGGTGCTCGATGAGGGCGCGGGCGAGGGCCGCCCCTTCTGTGGGATCGGTCCCGGCGCCGACCTCGTCGAGGAGGACGAGGGCCATCCCCCTCAGGTTTCGGAGGATCTCCACGATATTGCCCATGTGGGAGGAGAAGGTGGAGAGGTTCTGCTCAATGGACTGCTCGTCTCCGATATCGGCGAACACCTGGGGGAAGACACAGACCTCGCTCCCCTCATCGGCGGGGATGTGCAAGCCGGCCTGCGCCATGAGGGTGAGGAGGCCAATGGTCTTGAGGGTGACGGTCTTCCCTCCGGTGTTTGGTCCGGTGATGACAAGGGTCGTGAAGCTGTCTCCCAGCTCCACGTCGATGGGGACGACTCGCCCCGGCCAGTCGGGAGGAGGCTGGAGGAGGGGATGCCGCGCCTTGCGCAGGACCAGGAGCCCCCGGTCGTTGAGGCGGGGGCTCACACCATCCACCTCCAGGCTCAACCTCGCCTTAGCAAAGACGAAGTCCAGGCGCCCGAGGATCGCCACGTTCTCGAGGATCCCTCCCGCGCGCTCCCCGATCATGCGGCTGAGAGCCCTCAGGATCCTCGCGATCTCCTCCTGCTCCTCCCCCTCCAGCTCTCTCAGCCTGTTCCCAAGGGGGACGATGGCCAGGGGTTCCATGAACACGGTGGCGCCGCTCGAGGACTGATCGTGGAGGATCCCCGGGAAGCGCCCTTTGAATTCCGCCTTCACGGGGACCACGTAGCGCTGCCCCCGCACGGTGATGAGCGGCTCCTGGAGCATGGGGGCGTAGGAGGGGGAGCGGAGGATCTCCTCGAGCTTCTCCTTGATCCGGTTGTGCACCCCCCGCTGCTCCTGGCGCAGGCGGGCGAGCCGCTCGCTGGCGCTGTCGAGGATGGAAGCATCCTCCCCGATGGCCCGCTGGATGGCTCCCTCCACCTCCTCGAAGGGGAGGATGCCCGCGGCGATCGCCGCGAGGGAGGGGGCGCGGAAGGCACGGGCCTGGAGATACCCTTTCACCACCCGGGCCACCCGGAGGGTGTCCCGGATATCCAGGAGCTCTGCGGGATCTAGCCGCCCCCCTTTGGCTGCCCGCCGAACGGGTTCGCGGATATCCTTTGCCCCGCGCAGGGGGCCTTCCCCCTCTTCCAGGAGCGTCCTCGCCTCCGTGGTCTCCTGCTGCCACGCCGTTACCTCCTCCAGGTCCGTGGAGGGCCATAGCGCCTCCGCCAGCTCCCTTCCCGGGGGGAACGTCGTCAGCACGGCCAGACGCTCCTGGATTTTAGGGAACTCCAGCATCCGCAGGCTCCGCGCATCCATTGCCCAATCCCTCACCTCATCCCCTCCCACACCGGGAGAACCCGTCTACCCAAACCACGCGAGGATCGCCGGTGCGAGGTGGGTGAGGTCGCGGATCCTCCCAGCCACCTCCTCCCGCTTCTCCCCGACCACCAGCGTGGGCACCGGGTTGCGGGTATGGGAAGGGGTGCGGCTGTCCTCGATATTCCCGTGGTCGCTGGTGAGAACGATGAGCGTGTCCGAGAGGTCGCTCTCCTCCACCGCCGCCCCGAGGAACCGGTCCAGCCTGGAGACGACATCAGCAGGATCCAGGTCTACTCGGCCGTGGGCCACGAGGTCGGTGAGGAAAAACTCGAACAGGGTGAAGTGGTGCGCACGCCCGAGGGACGCGAGGACCCTCCCTGCTTCCTCGGGAGTGCGCAGGTCCACCGGGATGCCCCGTCGCTGCAGGAACTCGTTGGTGAGATCGTGGAAGAGTGCCTCTCCGTTCACCAGATCCTCCAAGCTCCGCAACCTCGTGCCCGAGGAGCGCGCGGCCAGGGTGATGGCTCCCTCACGGAGCTTCCGCTCCTCGAGGAGACGGAAGTACTCCTGGGAATAGGCGTTGGCCAGAGCGACGTCAAGCCCTCTCCTCCTGAGCCTCGTGAAGAGGTTGTAGGAGCCCAGCACCTCCCGCAGGGCCTTCGTGGGGTAGGCCTGGACATGGCGGCCGACGAGCTTCGGCGCGTTCAGCCCCGTCAGCAGGGTAGCCTGTCCCGTGGCGCTCTGGGGGAGCCCAGGGACCCCGAGGGTGGCATCGGTGGGGACCATGGTGGCAAGGGCGCTCCGGACGACCCCGTTGGTCCCTGCCAGGCGTCTCCCCCCCAAGAGCCGGTCCAGGTTGGGGGTCTCCGCCCTCACCACAGGGTTGATGGCGCGGTCCTCCTCCCCAAGGCCCAGGCCATCTACGAAGATGAGCAGCAGGTGCATCGGTCACCTCCGGGAGACGAACGGGTTTCCACGGATGTAGAACCTCCACAGTCGGTCCCTGGCGGCGATCACGCCGACACGCGGGGCGGCCAAGACCTCCAGGGCTCCCGGTGATCCGTCGGCGATGTAGAGGGGAGGGCGTGTCAGGTCCCACCCGTTGTGGGCAAGGGTGATCCCCATTGCCTGGGTGAGCCTCCCTGGACCGCTGGTGAGGAGGGTGAGCTTCCCCACCCCCCGGCGCCGCTGCATTCCCGTGATCCCCTCCAGAGGCTCGAGGGCTCGGATGAGCACGGCACCTGGGATCCCCTCAGGCTCTGTGACCACATTGAGGCAGTGGTGGTTGCCGTAGATGAAGTAGACGTAAGCCGTCCCGGGTGCCCCCCACATGACCTCGCTCCGCGGCGTCCGCACCCGGGCATGGCTCGCAGGATCATCCTCCCCGCCGTACGCCTCCGTCTCGACGATCCTGCCCACGCACCGTCCCTCGGGAGTCTCGTGGACCAGGAAGTGTCCTAAGAGGTCCCGGGCCACGGAGACGGAGTCTCGGGAGAAGAACTCCCTGGGGAGCGGCCGCAGCACGAGCGGTGTTTCCAGTAGATGTGTCCCCTCAAGGAGCTCCATGGTCTCGGTTCACCGCTTGTGGAGGAAATCCAGGAGGTCGTTGAGGCGTAGGGTATTGATGACGTCCTTCGGCTCGAGCCACCCACGGCGGGCCGTCCCCACCCCGAACTCCATGTAGCGGAGCTGGTGGCGGCTGTGGGCGTCGGTGTTGATGGCCAGCTTGACGCCGTGCTCCTTGGCCATGCGCGCGTGGGAATCCTTGAGATCCAGGCGTTCGGGGGTTGCGTTGATCTCGAGAACTGTCTGGGTGCGCCGGGCAGCGTCGACGATCTTCTCGATGTCCACCTGGTAGGGATCACGCTGCCCCAGCAAGCGCCCCGTGGGGTGGCCGAGGATGTCCACGTGGGGATTCTCCATGGCCTTGATGATGCGCCTGGTCATCTCCTCCTCGCTCATCCGGAACCGGGAGTGCACGGAGGCGACGACCACATCCAGCTCCTTGAGCACCTCGTCGGGATAGTCCAGGCTCCCATCGGGCAGGATATCCACCTCAGAGCCGATCAGGATGGCGATTCCCAGCTTGTCAGAAAGCCTCCGGACGGCGCGTGCGTGCTCGCGCAGCTCGTCGATGGGAACCCCTCCCGCGAACTTCAGGGACTGGGAGTGGTCGGTGATGCAGATGTACTCGTACCCTCGCGCCTTGGCAGCTTTAGCCATCTCCTCGACGCTATCTGCGCCATCGCTCCACCTGGTGTGCATGTGCAGATCGCCCTTGATGTCAGAGATCTGGATCAGGGCTGGGAGCTTCCCTTTCTCGGCGAGGTCGATCTCCCCTTGGTCCTCCCGGATCTCCGGGGGGATCCACGGGAGCCCGAGGGTAGCGTAGACCTCCTCCTCGGTGCGACCGGCGATGCGCTTCTCATTCTTCACCAGGAAGACGCCGTACTCATTGATCTTCAACCCCTTGCGCACGGCCCTCTCCCGAAGGCGGATGTTGTGTTCCTTGCTCCCGGTGAAGTACTGGAGGGCCGCCCCGAAGGACTCAGGCTCCACCACCCGGACGTCGGCCTGGATCCCCACGTCCAGGACTACGCTGCTACGCGTCGTTCCCTTGCTGAGCACCCGGTTCACGCGCGGGAGGCTGGTGAAGGTGTCCATCACGACATCGGGGTCGGTGCTCGTCACCAGGATGTCGATATCGCCGATGGTCTCCTTCATACGCCGGATGCTTCCCGCCAGGCTAATCTCCTGCACCTGCCTCAGGCGGCCCAGGATGTCCACGATCTCTTGGGCATGGGGGAGGACCACGCCCAGGGGCAGGCGCTCCTTCGTCCTCCGGAGGAGCTCGATGCCCTTGAGGATGTTCTCCTCGGTCTTCGCCCCCATGCGCGGCAGGGTGCGGACCTTCCCCTCCTTACAGGCCCTTTCCAGCTCGTCGATGGTGGTGATCCCCAGCTTCTCGTACAGGAGGAGGGCGGTCTTCGGGCCTACTTCTGGAACCTGCATGAGCGTCACGACCCCAGAAGGGAGGCTCGCCCGCAGCTCCTCGAAGTAAGTCATGCGCCCGCTCTCCAGGTACTCTTTGATCTTCTCCGCCAGGCTCTCCCCCACCCCGGGGATGTTGCGGAGCTCCCCCCGCCGGTAGATCTCCTCGATGTCCTCGGAGAGCGCCTCCATGGCCCGCGCGCCCCGGCGGTAGGCCTGAATCCGGAACGGGGACTCCCCTTTGATCTCCAGCATGTCGGCGATCTCGTTAAAGATCCTGGCGAGCTCGAGGTTCTTCATGGTTTCCCTTCACAGGTCCAGTTTTCTGATATACTCCATCGCCATCCTCTCTCCCTTGACCATGAGAGGGGCGAGGCGGGAGTTCTGCACGTCCCTGGAAACCAGGGGTTCCAGGGGAGAGCCCAGCAGGACAGCCAGGAACACCCCAGCCACCACCATCCCTCGGAGGAGCCCCAGCGAAGCCGCCAGCAACTTCTGGGACGGAAGCGGGTGCGAGGGGGGACGAAGGAGGACCGAGCCCAGGAGACCGACGACCGCATCGCCTGCCATCACGAGGAGGGCAAATGCCGTAGGGGGTGACCACGAGGCGACGATTGGAACCGCCTGGGAGATCGCTTGGGCAAGGGGGGAAGACCACTCGAGCGCTGCCCATAGCCCTGCAAGGATCCCCACTACACCCAAGGCCGCGCGTGGCCATCCTCCCTTCGCGCCCCGGAGCACCGCCAGCAGGAGGATGGCCACAATGGCCCAGTCCAGCCAGCTCATGTTCCCGTCCCCTACCCTCTCCTGTTGCCATTCTATCACATTACTCGCCCCGGATCTGGGCATGCAACCGCTGGGCCAGGAGCTGACGGACGCGGGCGAGGACCTCCTCCACCTCCTCGGAGGAGAGGGTCCGGTCCCCCGCACGGAAGGTGAGGGAGTAGGCCAGGCTCTTGTGACGCTCAGGAACCGGCGGTCCCTGGTACAGATCGAACAGCTCGATCCGCTCGAGCAACGCCCCGCAAGCTTCGGCGATGACCGCCTCGACCTCGCCTGAGGGGACTTCCTCCCCCACGACGACGGCGAGGTCACGGTAGACTGCCGGGAACTTCGGGACAGGCCGGTACGCCCGCTTGAGGGAGACAAAAGGCAGGAGCGCGTCGACGTCCACGGTGGCCAAGTACGCGCGCAGGGGGAGGTCATAGCTCCGGGCAACCTCCGGGTGGACCTCCCCCAGGACGGCGATCACCCTCCCGTCCAGGAGGAGCTCCGCAGCCCTCCCTGGGTGGAGCCAGGGCCTCGTCCCTCGCTGGGTTCTCCATCCGGTGATCCCGAGCTCCTGGAGGAATGCTTCCACGGCCCCCTTGAGGTGGTAGAAGGTCGCCTGGACCTGCTCGGGACGCAGGTTCCAGTTCCCCTCCGTGACTCCCCCCATCATCCCAAGGGCAAGCTCTCGTCGCTCGAGGGCAGTCCCCTCGTGCAGGTGGAAGGTCCTCCCCAACTCGAAGATGTGCACATCCTTCGTCCCCTTCGCAGCGTTGGTGGAGAGCACCTGCAAGAGTCCAGGGACAAGAGTCGTCCGCAGGATCGTGTGGTCCTCCACCAAGGGATTGCGCAACCGTACGGCCTCCCATGACCCATCTTCCGGCGGGACCCGGATGCGGCGGAAGACCTGCGGGTTGGTCAGAGTATAGGTATGGATCTCGGTGAAACCACACCGCACCAGGATCTCCCGGATGGCATCCTCGATTTCCAGGGCGGGGGCGCGCTTCCCCTGAGACATGGTCTCCACCGGCATCTTGGCAGGGATCTCCTCATAGCCGTGGATCCTCGCCACCTCCTCGATCAGGTCCTCCTCGATGGCAAGGTCCGGGCGGAAGGTCGGCGGGACCACCTCGAGGGACTCCCCCTGGGTCACAGCACACCCGAGCTTCTCCAGGATCCGCACGACTCGGTCCACAGGCACCTCCACGCCGAGGAGACGTCGGACTCGCTCCGGCCGTAGCCTGATTCGCGGCGGGGTCATCGGGAGGGGGTAGGCATCGACCGAGCCAGCCAGGACCTTCCCCCGGGCCACCGATTGGAGGAGCTGGCATGCGCGAGCGCTGGCGATAGGGGGTCCGTTGGGGTCCATCCCCCGCTCGAACCGGCTGCTCGCCTCGGTGCGCAGACCCAGGCGCTTGCTCGTGCGGCGGATCGAGACTGGATTGAAGTAGGCGGCCTCCAGCAGGACCCGTCTCGTGGAGGGGCCGATCTCCGTCTCCGCGCCTCCGATGATCCCAGCGAGAGCCACGGGCCGCTCGGCATCCGCGATGATGAGCATGGAAGGATCGAGAGCCCGGACCTCCCCGTCAAGAGTGAGGAGCGACTCGCCCTCCGCGGCCCGGCGGACGACGATCCGTCCCCCCCGCAGGCGGTCGTAATCAAAGGCATGGAGGGGCTGGCCGAGCTCCAACATGACGTAGTTGGTCACATCCACGACGTTGTTGATGGCTCGGATCCCCGCCGCCTCCAGGCGGCGCTGCATCCAAGGGGGGGAGGGACCGATCTCCACGTCCAGGATCACCCTGGCAACGTACCGCGGGCACAGCTCGGGATCAAGGATCTCCACAGAGATGTACCGGGACACCTCCTCCGCCTCCTCACGGAGCTCTACCTTGGGAGGACGCAGGGGGAGGTCAAGGAGGACGCTGACCTCCCGGGCAACCCCCACCATGCTCATGCAGTCCGGCCGGTTCGGGGTCAGCTCGATGTCCAGGACGAAGTCCTCCCCGAAGGGCTCGACCGCTTCCACGGCGAGTCCGGCCATCGACAGGCGCTCGCTCAGCTCCGCAACGGAGATGGGCAGATCTACGTACTCAGAAAGCCAAGAGGTCAGGACTCTCATACACTCCCCCCTTCAGAGCACCCCACAAAGCGCTTCGCGTTTTGTGGGGTGCTCTGTCCGGTTCTGTGAGGCGCACTTAGAATTGTTCGAGGAACCTCAGGTCGTTCTCGAAGAAGAGCCGGATGTCGTCGATCCCGTACTTCAGCATCGCCGGCCGCTCGACGCCCATCCCGAACGCAAACGCGGTGTACCGCTCTGGATCGATCCCGGCCATCTCCAAGACGCGCGGGTGGAACATCCCGCATCCGAGGATCTCCAGCCACCCGTTCCCGCAGACTGTGCACCCCTTTCCTCCACAGAAGACGCAGGAGATCTCCATCTCCGCGCTGGGCTCGGTGAACGGGAAGAAAGAGGGACGGAAGCGCGTCCGAGTCTGCGGGCCGAAGAACTCCCTGGCGAACGTCATCAACACTCCCTTCAGGTCTGCAAACGTCACCCCCTCCCCGACCATGAAACCGTCCGCCTGGTGGAACATCGGGGAGTGGGAGGCGTCCGGCGCGTCACGCCTGTAGCAGTGCCCCGTGGACAGGACGCGCATGGGCGGCTGCCTTCCCTCCATCACCCGGACATCCACGGCCGTGGTGTGGGTACGCAGGAGCCAGTCTGGATTCCCCTCCAGGTAGAAGGTGTCTTGCATATCCCGCGCGGGATGATCCCTGGGGACGTTCAGGCGCTCGAAGTTATAGAGCTCGACCTCCACCTCCGGACCCTCCACCACCTCGAACCCCATGTGCAGGAAGATCTCTTGGATCTCCCGGATGGTCCGAGTGAGGATGTGGAGGCGCCCGATCTTCCTGCGTCGGCCAGGAAGCGTGATGTCCAACGTCTCCTCTGTGAGCCGGCGCTGGAGGACCTCCTCCTCGAGGACCCGTGCACGGGCGGCATACAAGTTCTCTAACTCCTCCCGCAGGGCATTGACCTGCTGTCCGAGGAGTGGGCGGACCTCCTGCGGGGCGGCGCCGAGCTTCTTGATGAACTGGGCCAGGACCCCCTTGCGGCCGAGATAGCGCCTGCGCGCCTCCTCGAGCTCCTCCAAGGTGCGGGCTCCCTCGATCGCCCTGGTTGCCTCCTCTTGGAGAACCCTGATCTCCCCTTCCATCGCCCTCCTCCCATCGCCAGGGTCATAAATTCGCAGGGCCTTCGCCCAAGGGACGAAGGCCCTGCCTCCGCGGTACCACCCTCCTTCCGGCAGCAGGCGCCCACTGCCGGCACTCAGGCCTGGACGCTAACGGGACCTCCGGTTGCCCTACATGACCTGATCCCAGGTGTTCAGGCAACGGCTCAGGAGCGAACTTCAGCCAGCTCAGCGCCAGGAGGGCTTCCAGTCACGGCCCTCCTTCCCTGACCCCTCCTGCTGGACCCCGTATCTCCCTGCCCAAGGAGGAGGTTGCGGCGTGAGGGTTGGCCTACTCCTCTCCTTCATCGCATGCAGCCCGCCTTCGGCGAGCCGCGATCATTTTTCAATTGAGCTCTACGGAATTCCAGCCTCCCAAGGAGAGCCTGCGGTAGAGCAGGTACGCCCAGATCGATCCGGTGGACTCGAACAGCCTCCAGAAAAATTCAGGCGTCCATATCGGCTCCACCATACCACCCCTCCAATTGCCCCGGCTGGGCCACAGGAACGCCGCCACCCTCCCAGCCTGAACAGGCGGTTTTGGTTGGAAGGCTTGTCCTTAGTATATCATAGGGACGCGAGGGAGGGTAGAGGGAGGAAACCTCCTGGCAAGCTCGTAAAGAAGGACCGCGGCCGCGGACGCGACGTTAAGGGACTCCGCCTTCCCGAAGATGGGAATGCGCACCGTTGCCAGGGCAACCGACCTCCACAGGCTGCTCACGCCAGCTGCCTCGTTCCCGAGGACCACGGCCACGGGGGGGGAGTAGTCTACCTCGGAATACACCCTCTCCCCGCGTGCGTCGGCGACAAGCACGCGCACGCCCCTTTGCTGGAGGAGCGCAGCAGCCTCCCTCTCCTCTTCCTCCCCGAGGTCCACGACAGGTATGTGGAAGAGCGAACCGGCGCTCGCCCGCACGGCCTTTGGATTGTAAGGATCCACACTCCCGGGTGTCACCAGGACTCCTGCGATACCAGCAGCATCAGCGATACGGATGATCGTCCCGAGGTTCCCGGGATCCTGGATCCGGTCGGCGACGACAAGGGTGGGCGCGGAACCCAAGACAAGCCTGAAGTCCGGTTTCTCCATCCGGGCCACCGCCACGACCCCCGAGGGGGTCTTCGTGTCAGCGATGACATCGAGCACGTGCTCGCGAACGGGGACGAGGGGGATGTCGCGACCACGGGCCAGGGCGAGGAGACGCTGCCCGCGCGCATCCTCCAGAAGGTCAGGGACATAGATGATCTCCTCAAGGGGGGCGCCAGCCTGCAAGGCGGTCTCCACAGTCCGGATCCCCTCCACGAGGAACCGACCGGACATGTCCCTTTCCTTCCGGCGGTGTAAGGCCCTCAGCTTCTTCACCAAAGGGTTCCTGGTACTGGTAATGACTTCGACCATGCGGGTGGTCCCGAACCTCCTCAAGAGTCCCTCCGAAGCCACCCCGGCCAAAATCCTGAAGCGGATTCGGGGGAGTCCCAGTTGCACCGGTGGAACATGATTTCTGCCCGTTTCCTCAGAGGAAGGCCTCCAACCTGCTGAGCTGCTTGTTCTCCCCCACCACGACCAGGATGTCCCCGCACCGCAAGGTGGTCTCACCCGTCGGGGAGATGATCAACTCGCTGTCCCGCCGGATCAGCAGCACGTTAACGCCGAAGCGGGAGCGGAGGTCCAGCTCTTTCAAGGTCTTCCCGTCGAACTTCTCAGGAACGACCACTTCCTCCACGCTGTACTCCGGGGAAAGCTGGAGGAAATCCACAACGTTGGGAGAGCAGAGGGTGTGGGCGAGCCGGACTCCCATGTCCCGCTCCGGGAAGACTACCATATCCGCCCCGATCTTTTCCAGAACCTTCCCTTGGAGTTCATCCACTGCTTTCGCGATCACCTTCTTCACGCCCAGCTCTTTCAGGATCAACGTGGTGAGGATGCTCTCCTGGATATTCACCCCGATGGCGACGATCACGGCGTCGAAGTTCGTGATCCCCACCGCCTTTAACGCCTCTGGATCGGTGGAGTCGATCTGCATCGCTTGGGTCACGTGCTCGATGATGGCATTCACGGCGTGCTCGTCCTTATCGAGGGCCAGGACATTGTGACCCAGCTCATGCAGTGTTTTGGCCACGCTGGAACCGAACCGTCCCAACCCGATCACCGCGAAATCCATACCACTCCCTCCATTCCCCGCTCTCTACCCACCACGATTCAAGGAAACGGACAGAAATCGTGCGACACCGGAGCATCTGGAGCTTCCCCCGTGTCGGGGGCCCCTTGGCGGGGTGACTTAACCCACAAGGACGCGCTCCTCAGGGAGCCTGTAGCGCATTGGGGCCTGGCGTCCCGTGAACACCAAAGCGAAAGTCAGGATCCCGACCCTCCCCAGGAACATGGTGGTGATCAACAGAACCTTCCCGACAGGTGTCAAGCTGGGAGTGATCCCCGTTGAGAGTCCAACTGTGCCAAACGCCGAGACGACTTCGAACAGTGCGGAGATAACCCGGATGCCCTCGAAGACGGACAGGAGGATGGTCACGGAGACGACTAGTGCGATCGCGACCAGAGCGATGGTAAGAGCTTTGTAGACAACCACCGCCGGGACCCGCCGGTTGTAGAGCTCGACATCCTGCCTCCCTCGGATCATGGTCCAGATGGCGGCGAGGAGGACGGTGAACGTCGTCGTCTTGATCCCCCCTCCGGTCCCCCCCGGGGAAGCTCCGATGAACATGAGCACGCTCAAAACGAGAAGGGTAGGCTCGCGCAAGCCGGCGATATCTAGTGTGCTGAAGCCCGCCGTCCGAGGGGTCACGCTCTGGAAGAACGCTGCCAGGAGCTTTCCCCCCGGGGGTAGCCTTCCCAGCGTCAGGGGGTTCCCTCCCTCCAGGAAGAGGATCAACAGAGTTCCCACCCCAAGGAGCGCTGCCGACGTCGTCAGGACAACCTTCGCGTGCAAGTTCACCTTGGGGAACCGAGGAAGGCTGATGAGGACGATGAAGCCGAGGCCTCCGGAGATGATGAGGACGCCCATCACCAAGTTGACATAAGGGTCCAGCACATACCGGGTGAGGCTTCGGAAGCCCCCCATGAGGTCGAATCCCGCGTTGTTGAAGGCGGAGACTGCGTGGAAGAGACCATAGTACATCCCGCGCCACCACCCGAACTCGGGGATCCAGCGCAGGGCGAGGAGGAGCGCGCCAACCCCTTGGAAAGCGAGAGCCAGGAGGACGACGTTCCTGGTGAGCCTGACGACTCCCCCCATCGTATGCAGGTTGTAGGCCTCCATGAGGATGATGCGCTCCCGTAGCCCAATGCGTCTCCCCACGAGGATGCTGAACAATGTAGCAGAGGTCATATAACCGAGGCCTCCCACCTGGATCAGGAGCAGGATGACGAGCTGGCCAAACAACGAATAGTAGGTGGCCGTGTCCTCAACCACAAGCCCTGTCACGCAGGTGGCAGACATTGCGGTGAAGAGGGCTGTGAGGAAGGGAGCCCCCTTGCCGTCGACCGTGGACACGGGCAGCGTCAGGAGGACGACGCCGGCCAAAACGGTCAAGGCAAAGCCGAGGACGATGGTCTGTGCGGGGTTGAGCTCAAGCCTGCGGTAAGCCTCCGTTGGAGGGGAGACGAGCGCCTTCGCCATAGAAGTTCAAGGAGGGGATACCCTCAGGTTTTCATGACCTCCTTGGCCCGCTCGATAAGCCTAGAGAACGTCTCCCGCTCCCTCACCGCGAGATCTGCCAGGACCTTCCGGTTCAGATGGATCCCCTCCCGGCGCAGGGCGTTCATGAAGGTGCTGTAGGTGAGACCGTGTTCACGGCAGATGGCATTGATCCGGGCGATCCACAACCTCCGGAACTCCCGTTTGCGGAGCCTCCGGTCGCGATAGGCGGCGTGGAGGGCCCGCATGACGTACTGGTTGGCTAGCTTGAACCACCGGCTGTGTTTGCCCCAGTAGCCCTTAGCCAACTTCAGGATCTTCTTGTGCCGGCGACGGGCGGTGACCCCGCGCTTCACACGTGCCATGGTCTCCCTTCCCCTCCTACCTGGGTCAGCCCTTGTAGGGGATCAGCCGTTCCACCCGCTTGAGATCTGCGGGGTGGACGGTCGCCTGTGCCTTTAGGGCCCGCATGCGTTTGGCACCTTTCTTCATCCGGAGGTGCGAGATCATCTGGTGCCGGCGCAGGAGCTTTCCGGAACCTGTCACTTTGATCCGCTTTGCGGTCCCTTGATGGGTCTTCGCCTTCCCCATCCCAACCCTCTCCCTAAGTCACCTCACCAAAACCCGCAGGCGGGTTTTGGTGAGGGCCCGACACAGGGGCAGCTCCAGTTACTCCAGTGTAACATGATTTCTGTCCGTTCGCTTAAGACTTCTTCGGGGCGAGGACCATCACCATGTTCCGCCCCTCGAACTGAGGGGGCCGTTCGACCAGCCCGACTTCCGAAACCATCTCCGCCAGGCGGTGGAGGATCTGCTCGCCGAACTTGGGGTGGGCCATCTCCCGCCCGCGGAACCACATCGAGACTTTGACTTTGTTCCCTTCCTTGAGGAACTCGTACACATGCTTCGCCTTGATCTGGAAGTCGTGCTCCCCAATCTTCGGGCTCAACCGCATCCCCTTGATCTCGTACTGCTTGTGTTTCCGGTGCGCCTCCCGCTCCCGCTTGCTCTGCTCATACTTATACTTCCCGTAGTCCATGATCTTGGCTACGGGTGGCTGAGCCGTAGGTGAGACCTCAACGAGATCGAGCCCGTGCTCCTGGGCAATCCGCAGGGCCTCACGCAAGGGCATGATCCCCAGCTGCTGCCCATCGGGGCCGATCACGCGGAGTTCCCGTGCACGGATCCGCTCGTTTACCCGATGTTCTCGCTCGATACCCTTCCCTCCCGGGAGGCCAGGTTCTGGTTCCAGTATACCGAAGGCCGCCTCCGCGGTAAAGCGCCGACAGTATACCACATCCCCTTTTCCCCCGTCAACACGCGGTCCAACATCCAACCCAACCCCATCATAGCTGCTTCTCGAAGTACATGTACACGCGTTCAGGGGTGAACCCCAGGCGGCGAGCGTACCGCTCGGCGAGGGGGTTGAGCGCCCAGAAGGTTGCGAAGGCCCGCGGCACGTGCCTTCGGGAGAGGAAATTCAGGCCGAAGTTCCCCAGCGCCTTTCCCACACCCTTTCCCCTGTGGTGCTCCCGGACGGCCACGACCACCTCCCCTACCGGGCCATCCCGGACCTGTGCCAAGAGGAAACCGACGGGGTACTCGCCCGTCCGATCGGGGAGGAGACCCCTGCGGGGGTTGGGTTCCCCGGCGTGGAGAGCCAGGAACCCCCGCGAAGAAGGACGCGTGAGGAACTTGCGGATGTCCTCCGGCTTGAAGGGATCCTCCAAGCACTCCTGCGAAATCCTGGCAATGTGCGCAACGTCGTTCAGATCCGCCTGCCGGATGGTGTACCCCTCCGGCACCTCCACAGGGAGTCTCCCGGAGAGGCTCCGGCCCATGACCACGAGTGCGTTAGAGAAAGTAAAGGAGAAGCGGTGCGCCAGCGAGAGGGCAAAGGGGTTGCTCTCTGTGGTGCGGAGGAGGAGCAAATCTTGTCGCTCCTCTTGGAATTTCTGCCTCAGGAAGGCGTACACGCGGTCGATCAGCGCTTCCCTTCCTGCGCCAGTTCCCAGGAGGTGCCCTCGCGGCCCGCCGACCTCCCCGACGAGCTCCTCTACCACTAACCTCCCCTCGTCCCTCCCGATGATGACCAGCCCCCTGGGACGCCCGTTCACCTCCAAGAGAGAAACCTCTTTCTCTGACTGCACCCACCAGAAGTCCTGGGGAGTAATCGGTCCGTACTTGTCGAAGCAGGCGGAGTATCCCCCCATATACGCCCGCTCGTAGATGTCCACGAGCACCGGGACGTCCTGGGTCGTTGCCCTGCGCAGGTTGACCTTCATCCCCCTATCCCTTTTGCTCCCATTCCACGCGCTCTGCGTCCCCCCAGAGGCGCTCTAGCTTGTAGTACTTGCGCTCCTCGGGAGCGAACAGGTGGACGACCACGTCCCCATAGTCCAGCAGGACCCAGCGGCCGTCCTCGAGGCCTTCCCTCCCCAGGGGATGGCGGCCTTCTTGGGACATCGCCTCCTCGACGGCTTCCGCAATGGCCTTGATCTGGATCGTCGTCGTTCCCGTGCAGATCACGAAATAGTCCGTCACAAGGGTCAGTTCCCTCAGGTCTAGAACGAGAATGTCCTCACCCTTCTTCTCCGCCGCCACCTCCGCAATACGACGAGCTCTCGCCAGCGCGTCACCCGCCAAATGCCTTACCCTCCTTCTCCCTCCCGCGTCGCCTTCCCGCGGTAGAGCCCATGTTTGAGGATGTAGTCCTCCACTGGCTCGGGAACCAGGTACTTGATCGGCCTGCCCTGTCTTACCCTCTCCCGGATGTCGGTGGAGGAGATCGCCAGCGCGGGGATCTCCATGGCGTGGACGTTCCGCAGGTCGTTCCCGGTGAGGTTATTCCGCTCGAGCTGCTCCCGATCCAGGACGTAACCGGGGCGGGAGGCCGCAATGAACTGGCACATCTGCAGCAGCTCCCGGGCCCCGTGCCACATCCCCCTAAGGATCTGCAGCAGGGCGTCGGCTCCTGTGATGAAGAAGAGATCTGCATCGGGGTACAGTCGGATGAACTCGCGCAACGTGTCGATGGTATAGGAAGGCCCAGGCCTGTCGATCTCGATGCGCGAGACGGTGAAGTAGGGATTCCCCACCGTCGCCAAGACGGTCATCAGGTAACGGTGCTCAGGATCCGTGACCTCCTGGGGGTCCTTGAGGGGAGGGTGCCGGTTGGGGATGAAGATCACTTTCTCCAAGCAGAACTGGACACGAGCTTCCTCTGCGGTGACCAAGTGACCGAAGTGGATGGGATCGAACGTCCCACCCATGAGGCCGATTCTGCGCTTCGCCGCTCGCTTTCCCACGAACCTCCCGATCCATGCACCTCCCTGGACCTTTGAAAGTCTTTTCGCCTTTCCTCCCCTCGCCTCCTCCCCGGAAGTCCCAGCAGACCTATCGTTCCCGGGGAACCCGCGGGACCTGGGGAGGAGCGGCACATGCGCCGAGCCCTCCTGGGGGAAACGAGTCCTGTGTTATGCCCCTTCCTCGGGAGCTTCGGCCGGGACCCTTGATGTGAGAGTGAGCGCCTCGAACAGAGCGTCCACAAGGGATGGGACCCCCTCCCCCGTCAGCGCGGAGATGGGAAAACACCTGTACCCCCGTGCCTCCAGGGCAGAGCGCACTCCCTCGACACGGGCCCTCGCTTCCGGGAGATCGACCTTGTTGAGCGCTACCACCATCGGGCGCGATGTCAGGGGAGGGTCGTAAAGCTCCAGCTCCCTGTTGACCGTGGCAAAGTCCGCGAGGGGGTCCCGCTCTGTCGCCAGGTCCAAGACATGCACGAGGATGCGCGTCCTCTGGATGTGCCGGAGGAACTCGTGCCCCATCCCCGCCCCCCGATGTGCGCCCTCGATGAGACCAGGGATGTCCGCCATCACCAACCTTCTCCCATCCTCCCTGGTCACCACGCCAAGGTGGGGGTGGACGGTCGTGAAGGGGTAGTCGGCGATCTTCGGCCGAGCTGAGGAGACCTTGCTCAGGAGTGTGGACTTCCCTGCGTTCGGCATCCCCACAAGCCCGACATCAGCCAGCAACCGCAACTCCAGCTCGATCCAGCGCTCCTCCCCTTCCTCCCCGGGCTCCGCGAACGTGGGGGCCTGCCGGGTCGACGTCGCGAAGCGGGCATTCCCCCTCCCTCCCCTTCCCCCCCGGGCGACCACTACCCGCTGCCCATGGACGGCGAGATCCGCAATCACCGCCCCGGTTGCTTGATCCCGCACGATGGTGCCCACAGGGACGCGGATCATGAGGTCTTCCCCGTCCCGCCCGTGGCGGTTGTTCCCCTGGCCGTGGCCACCGTTCTTAGCCCGGAAGTGGCGCCGGTACTGGAAATCCAGGAGGGTCTGCAGGCCCTCATCGGCGACGAGAATGACATCCCCCCCGCGGCCCCCGTCGCCCCCGTCAGGACCTCCCCGAGGGCGGAACTTCTCCCGGTGGAAGCTGACGCAACCGCGCCCTCCGTTACCGCCCTTGACGTAGATCAATGCCTTGTCCACGAACATAGGCCTAAAGGAGCTGCCTCCAAGAAAACAAAGGGCCGCGAGGCTGTCCTCCGGCCCTTGGTCGAACGCCTGCAGGCTCTCCTCACGCGGGGATCACGCTGACGACCCGGCTGTCGCCCTTGCGCTCGAAAGAGACGACCCCGTCAGTGAGGGCGAAGAGGGTGAAATCCCGCCCGACCCCTACATTGACCCCCGGCTTGATCCTCGTCCCCCTTTGCCGGACCAGGATATGACCGGCACGGACGAACTGCCCGGCGAATCGCTTGACTCCAAGCCTCTGACCAGGGCTGTCCCGTCCGTTTCGCGTGCTTCCTCCACCCTTCTTATGGGCCACCTTGCATCCCCCCTGAAGTTCCTGACACAACCTCGATCCTCTCGATGCGGATCTCTGTATAGGGTTGGCGGTGACCAAACCGTCGTCGGTAGCGCACCTTGGGCTTGTACTTGAGGCCCCGGATCTTCTTGTGGCGGCCATGCGCGAGGACCCTTGCTACCACCCTCGCTCCCCTCACGAGAGGATCTCCCACAGTGACCCGCTCTCCGTCGGCAACCAAAAGGACCTGATCCAGGAGGACCTCCTCCCCGGGTTCGTCTGGAAGCCGGTCCACACGGAGGACCATACCCTCTTCCACCCGGTACTGCTTCCCCTTGGCCTCCACGATCGCGTACAAAGTCGCCACCTCCGACCTCCCGGATTCTACCATGGGGCTCCCAGCGTGTCAATCTCCGTCAGGGTCCCGGATCCCCTCCATCTGCGCCATCACCTCCGCCCCGAAGAGAACCACGAGGGCAGCCAGGTAGACCCAGATCATGAAGACGATCACCCCGGCGAGAGGACCGTAGACGAGGGGATACCTCGCCAGTGTGTGGAGGTACCACAAGAACGCCCGCTTCGTCAGCTCGAACAGGACTAAACCCAGGAAGCTTCCGGTCCACAGGGTTCGCCAACGAAGGCGCACGTTGGGGAGGAAGCGATAGACCATAAGGAAGGCAAGGCCTGAGAAGACCCAGGGGATGATCGCGGTCCCTAGCGCGTAGACTGGGCTCCCCCGCACCATCTCCATGGCGGTTGCGAGGGTTCCCACCTTCCCGACGACTGCGAGGAGCCCGCTGGTGATGAGGGAAAGGTTGATCAGCACGCCGCCCATGAGAACGAGCGCGAGCTCCACGAGCTTCCGATGCCAGAAGGGTCTCGAGCCGGGAGCCCTCAGGACCCTGTTCAGGCCGTGGCGAAGGGCGCTCGCGACTGCCGTGGCGGACCAGAACAACCCGATGATGGCCAGGACCCCAGCGGTCCTCCACGCGCTGACTGAAGCGTCTACGATCCCGCCAACCAAGTCCAGGACGTTGGGAGGGAGGTAGGGAGAGAGCGCCTCAAGGATCGCGCGCTGTGCGTGCGTCTGCTCCACAAACCGGCCCGCCATGGCGACAACCCCAATGAGGAGGGGGAAAACCGAGAGGATGGCGGCGTACGAGATCGCAGCAGCGTGGGTGAACAGGTCGTCCCGGCCCATGCTCTGGAACAGGCCGTAGAGGGACCTCAGATACCTAACCATCGCTGGACCTGTTCCTTGAGCCTATCCCTGAACTGAACGGACGGACCTTCGGAGACGATCCGTCCTAGGCTCATCACATACACATAATCCGCGAGGTCCACGAGCTTTCGGATGTTATGGTCGATGAGGAATATGGGCGTACCTTCCTCCAAGAACTGCCGGATCATATCGTAGATTTCCGTCGCGATCTTCGGAGAAATACCGACGGTGGGTTCATCGATGAACAACAAGCGAGGCTTCACCATGAGGACCTTGGAAAATTCCAGCATCTTTTGCTGCCCCCCGCTCAGATCCCCGGCCCGTCTCTTCCGATTCGTCCGGAGATCAGGGAACCTTGCATAGACATGCTCTAACCGGTCCCTGATCTCGCGTGGGCGGAGGCCGAGCGCCTTGGTGGGAATCAGGAGGTTATCTTCTACAGGGAGATAAGGGAACAGACTGGATTCCTGAGGAAGGTACCATAGACCCTTCGCGGCCAACGTATGTGGCTCCACTCCTGTGATATCATCTCCCTCGAGGAGGATGCGCCCTTTACGCGGTTTGAGGAACCCGAAGATCGTCTTGACGAGGGTACTCTTCCCAGCACCATTGAGCCCGACCATCCCAGTGATAGAACCAGGTACAATCCGGAGCGAGACTCCCTGCAATACATCGACACCCTCGACATACCCTGCAGTCACTTGGTCGACCTCGAGGAGGGGAGACATAGCGGAGCTGCTACACCTCCACGGGAGCAGAACTCCCCAGATAGGATTCGATCACAGCATCCTCCTGAATGACCAACTCCGTGGGACCATCCGCAACGACCACACCCGAATGAAGAGCGATGAGGCGAGGGCAGATGGAGACGAGGGCAGGAATATCGTGGCTCACCAACAGGATCGTTCCCCCCTCCGCATGGTACGACCGGATAAACGTCTCCATAATGGCCTTGAGATCTGGATGGACGCCCGCAAAGGGCTCATCCAGCAGGACCAACCTGGGAGCCGCCATGAAGCAGGTACCAAATTCCAGAAGTTTCCGTTGTCCTCCGGAGAGGTTGGCTGCTGGCTCGTACATCATCTCCGCGAGGGAAAGGCGTTCCAAGATCTCACGGGCCTCCCGCAGGAGATCCCCCGATCGAAGGCGGCCAACCGCATAGCCCACAGTGAGCATGTTCTCCAACACCGACATGCGCGGGAAGACATGGGTAATCTGAAACATCCGCGCAATCCCCTTCCTAGCGATTTGAAAGGGAGTTAGTCCATCGATCCGCTCATCCCCCAACAGGATCATCCCTGCATCAGGCGCTTGATACCCGTTGATGACGTTCAGTAGAGTTGTCTTCCCCGAAGCATTTGGCCCGATGAGTCCTACCAATTCTCCTTCCCCTATCTTAAAGGAGACATCAAAGAGAGCTTGGAGGCCTCCAAAGCGTTTAGAGATATTTTGAACCCAGAGCAGGGAATCTTCCATTGAGGATCACCCGACGATCGAAGAACTCCAGGACGGATCCGTAAATCCCAGCCCTCCAAAACCTGATCATCAGGATCATCAGGAGACTGAAGATGACCATATGCTGCACCCCGAAGCGGCGTACATATTCGGAGAGAGGATAAAGCAGCAGAGCTCCGGCAAGTGGGCCCCCGAGTGTCCCCATCCCCCCGATAACGGCCATGCTGATGATAAATCCAGCTTGAAGCAGCAATCCCATCTCGGGGCTGGCGAGGCCGATGAAGTGCACGTAGAACCCACCAGCTAGGCCACAGATCGAACTACTGATGGTGAATGCGAGGGTTTTCCAGAGAACTGTATTCACCCCACGCCCAGCAGCAGCGAGTTCATCATCGCGGATGCTGCGCAGGTAGAGCCCTATTCTGGAGCTGATGCAACCGTGAACTGCCACAACCACGAAGGTACACAAGATCAAAATGGTATAATAATAGCTCAGGCGATTCTCCCCCACCCCGTAAAGCGTGGGAACGCTCAACCCTAGATCTCCCCGCGTCAGATTATAGGAGAACCTGATCAGGTTCCTCGTAATCTCTGAGAAGGCAACGGTGGTGAGGGCGAGGTAAGGTCCTCTCAAGCGCAGGCAGAGGACGCCAAGGGCCATCCCAATCGCGCTCGTAACTGGAAGGGTGGCCAGGATCCCCGCAGCGGGAGGCCAACCACGATAGGATACCAGGAGGGCCGAAGTATACATCCCGATCAGCAGGAAAGCTGCAGGGGCAAGGGAGAACTGACCCGCAAACCCGCCGAGGAAGTTCCATCCGGTAGATGCCAACGCGTAAACAAGGGTGACCGTAAGCACCCCTTGCCAATAGAGGGACTTGACACCCAAAGGGAGCAGAGCAGCAAACGCGAGGACCGCGAGGGTGAAACCGAAGTCCAACCACTGCCTACGCCACGTTGTGAGGTAGATCTTCAGGTTCATTCTCATTTACGTGAATGCCCTCGCTCCTTCAAACCTCGCGAGCGCGCTCCCCCATGATCCCCTGTGGCCTCACCACGAGCATCAGAATCAGGATAAGGAATGCAAAGGTATCGCGGTATGTATAGGAGACGTAAACCGCACCAACTTGTTCCAGGATGCCAAGGAGGTATGCTCCGAGGATGCTGCCCGGGAGCGATCCCATCCCTCCCAACACGACAACGACAAAGGATTTGACGGCAGGAAAAGCCCCGACGAAAGGCTCCGCAGGAAATATGGGAGAGAGCAATGCTCCTGCTACTGCTGCCAATCCGCCTGAAAGTCCGAACACGATGAGGCTGACGTGGGTCGAATTGATCCCTGCAATAGCTGCACCAAAACGGTTTTGGGCAACGGCCTGGACTGCCTTCCCCCAATGCGTATACTTGAGGAGAAGATAGGCTGTCATGAGGAGGATTACGCCGAGACCCGAGGCGAGCACACGATGGGTGCTGAGCATGACCCCACCCAATGGGATCCTCTCCCTCAGGGGGACAAGGCCAAGCCCGCTGATTTGGTATGGCCCAAAGACCTGGTTCGCAAGGTTTATGAGGAAAAGGGAGAGCCCGAACGTTACGATGACGGCATATTCATCCCGCATCGTCGCCCACTCTATGTACCTCTGGTAGAGCGGGCGCATCAAAAGACGTTCCACGGCGATCCCCGCAACGATGCCTGCAACCGCGGCAGGAAGGACCGCGAAGAAAGGGGCCAACCCAAGGCTGCGCGTGAGGAGGGCATAAGTGTAGGCACCGATCATAAAGAATTCGCCATGGGCAAAGTTGACGACCTTCAGAATGCCAAAGATGAGGGAAAGACCGAGGGCCAGCATGGCGTAGAACGTTCCCATGATGGCCCCCGTCACGAGGATCTCCATACGGCCTTAACCTTTTACGGATCCTCCCACGCTCACCTGCGGTAGTCCTTCAAGGTCTGCGCAGGGTCCCCGTTGCTTGAGCTGCTGGGAAGACGATCGTCGACCGTTCAAGTGGCTGTTTTACCTCCGTAAACTGAATGATCGCAAACGGGACCTCCACCCATTGTTGGAAGAACGGCCCGCGCTCGAGGCTGAACGAGATACGTCCCCTTGTACCTACCAGGTTCGTCGCCCTCAGTGCTCTGATCAGCGCTCCGGCTTCTAGAGAACCCGCCCGTCGGATCGCATCGGCCATCACCCACATCGCATCGAACCCTTGAAAGACCAACCGGCTGGCTTCACGGCCCGTCCGCTTCTTATGACGCTCTCGGACACTCTGCCCAAGATCCGTGAGCTTCATTGCGGGGTGAAAGAGCGCAATCCCGGTAAGGAACCTCCCTGCCTCCTCGACATTGTCCCAGAAGTCCGGGAGTTCGGCCAGTGCATCCAGGTCAAGCAGCCAAGTTCGGGAGGTCGGCGCAACACCGAACTCCCTTAACTGGTTAATGATAATGTACCCTGCGGGTGGGTCCATAATCGTCACGACGACGTCTGGAGGCCTCTGGGCAAAGCCGAGGATCGCCGGAGCGAAGTCCTTCGCCTCCCGATCCAAAACGGTATAGGTGTATCGCACTTCGGGAGCGATCGTCTTGAGCCGGCTCCCAAGAGCCTGGGCCAATCCTATCCCGAAATCCGTATTCTCCGCGAACGCCACCACCGTTTTGGCTCCCAGATACCTGATAAAGTAAGCCCCTGCTACAGCAATCCTGGCATTCACCACAGCTGTGTTGAAGACCTCCGGATACCCCTTCTCCCGGATCGCATTCGCCCAGCAATTCACATTGATGAAGGGGATACGACGGGCATGAACGACCTCCGTCACAGCTAAGCATACTGAACTATGGTTACCGCCTACGATGGCCGGGACCTTATGCTGGACGATCAGTCTCTCCACGGCCGCCCGTCCTCTCTCGGGAATTCCCGCACTGTCCTCGAACTGGACTCTAACGGGTCGGCCGAGGACTCCACCTCTCTCGTTCAGCATCTCGACGGCCAGTTTGATCCCCTCCACAGCCTCGCTCCACTGGGCAATGGAGCCGGGAGGAGAGAATGGGCCAAATGAACCGATCACAATTGGGTTCTGCGCAGTGGCGGATCCTGTACCGAGGAGGGAGAGGACAATCACTGGAAGAAGCACCACCCAGGTTCGAACCCTCATCACGATCCTCCTTTCCGCCCGTTTGGCGCAAGGCGTTTTCGTCACCCCAACACGGAGGAGGCTCCAGTCGCTACGGTATAGCGTGATTCCTATACGCTGCTTTTAGCATACCAGCGTGGCACTCTTGCGGTCAACCAGAATCAAGAGATACGACAAGCCCCTCACAGGTTCTTGGTGATCCCGCCAAGGAGGCGGCGGAACAGGCGGCCGAGAAGCCCCATCTTGCGGTCAGCACGGCTTTCCCCCACCACGCGCACGAGCTCCTCCTCTTCTTCCTCCATCTCCGGCGAGCCCTCCGCCCACACGAGGGCAGTGCGGCGGCCGGCCCTGCGCGCCGCCTCCACCTCTGCAGGGTGTTCCACCTCAGCGATGTGTACGTGCTCCAAGTGGAGCCCTTCCTCCCCCCGGATTAGGATGGTCTTCCCGCTCGCGCGCTCCAGCTCGTTGATCCAAGGGCCTTCGCGGAGGAGCCCCTCCACCTGTGGGTGGACCTCCACGGCCAAGACTTTCGCCGGGGAGCGGTAGGCCAGTCGCTTCAGCTCACGGCGTACGCGCGCAGCCATCGTCTCCGGAGAGAACACCCTCCCCCGCCCCTCGCAGTAGGGACAAGGCATGCGCAGGGTCCCGTCCAGATCCTGGTAGACGCGCTTCCGGGTCATCTCCACAAGGCCCAGGGAGGTGAGGTCGATCACGTGCGTCTTGGTGCGGTCCCGACGCACCGCCTGTTGGAGGGCATGGAGGACCTTCTTTTGGTGCTTCTCGTCCTCCATATCAATGAAGTCCACGAGGATGATCCCCCCGAGGTCCCGGAGCCGGATCTGCCGGACGATCTCCCCCACGGCCTCCAAGTTGGTCTGGAGGATCGTGCTGGCCAAGTCGGTCTTCCCCACGTACTTCCCGGTGTTCACGTCGATGACAGTGAGGGCCTCGGTGCGGTCGATCACGATGTACCCCCCGGACTTCAGCCAGACCTTCCTGCGCAACGCCCGTTCCAGCTCCTGCTCGATGCCGAACCGGTGGAAGATCGGCTCCTTCTCCTGGTAGAGCTGGACCCGCGGCTTCAGGTGGGGGGCGATGGAGTTGAGGAAGTCCAGGAGGCGCTCGTACTCCTCCGGTGAGTCGATGACGAACCGGTCGATCTGCTCCGTGAACAGGTCCCGGACCACGCGGCGGATGAGCCGGAGGTCCTGGTAGATCAGCGCCGGGGCCTTTGCCGCCTGGGCACGCTCCATCACCCGGTTCCACACCTGGAGGAGGTAGCGCAGATCGTCCCGCAGTTCCCTCTCCCCCACACCCTCGGCAGCGGTGCGCACGATCAGGCCCATCTTCGTCGGCTTGATGCGCTCCGCGAGCTGCCTCAGACGCCTGCGCTCGGCCTCGTTCTCGATGCGCCGGGAGACCCCTACGTAGTCCACCGTGGGCATGAGGACGAGGTAATGGGCGGGCAGGGCGAGGTAGGTCGTCACCCTGGCCCCCTTGGTCCCCATGGGTTCCTTGGTCACCTGGACGAGGATCTCCTGACCGACCCGGAGCCTTTCGTGAATCGGCTGGCGCCCGAGGACTTCCTCGAGTTCCTCCCCGGCCAGGCGCTGAGCGCGGACGTCCGTGACATGGAGGAACGCGTTCCGCTCAAGGCCGATGTCCACAAACGCTGCCTCCATCCCTGGGAGTACGTTGGCCACCCTCCCCTTGTAGATGTTCCCGGCGATCGGCTCACCCCGCTCGATGAACACCTCGGTGAGCACACCATCCTCCAGGAGGGCCACACGCGTCTCCCACGGTTCAACGTTGGCAATCAGCTCGTACCCCATATCTCCTCACACCCCAATACAGTGGAATCCGGAACACTCCGTTAGAAAGCAATCTTCCTCCGCCGCATCCACACGTTGAGCAAGAGGCCGACGGCCATAAGGGCTGTCACCAGGGCACTTCCACCGTGGCTCAGGAACGGCAGGGGGATCCCTGTGATGGGCATCAGGCCAATGGTCATCCCCACATTCACGAAGACATGGAAGGCCATCATGGAGGTCACCCCGACGGCGATGAGCATCCCGAGGCTATCTCTTGCTCCCATCGCGATCGCCACGGCCCGCCACAGCCACACCAGGAACAGGGAGAGGATCACCACCGCCCCCACGAACCCCAGCTCCTCCCCCACCACAGTGAAGATGAAGTCCGTATGGTGCTCGGGGACGAACTGGAGCATCGTCTGCGTCCCATGGAGGTATCCTTTCCCGAGGATCTGGCCGGATCCAATGGCGATCTTGGATTGGATGATGGCATATCCTGCCCCCAATGGGTCCTGGAGGGGATCCAGGAATGCCATCAGGCGCCTGCGCTGGTAGTCTTTCAGGAAGAGCCAGAGGAGGGGGCTCAGGGCCACACCACCCCCGGCGACACTGAGGAGCGGGCGAGGCTCGGCCCCGGCCGCGTAGAGCATCCCAAATAAGATCGCCAGATAAACCAGGGCGGTACCCAGGTCCGGCTGCTGGATGATGAGGATCATGGGGACCCCTGCGTGGAGGAGGAAGGGGACGAGCTCGCGGAGGCGCCGGTAAGGCCCTCGCCGGGAGGAGAGGTGAGTGGCCAGGGTGATGACCAGGGCCAGCTTGGCGAACTCGGAGGGCTGGACAGTTCCCAAGAACCCTAGGGAGATCCACCGCTGGGCCCCCTGGGTCTCCCGACCAATGATGAGGACGAGGAAGAGGAGGAGGAGGTTCACCACGTACAGCGGCATCCACAACCGGGCAAGGGCGTGGTAATCCATGCTGATGAGGAGGGCCATGGCGGAGACCCCAAGGAAGAGATGGAAAAAGCGCGCTCTCACGAACGCCCAGGGGTCATCGCCTTTCATGTGCGTTGCGCTGTAGATCAAGAAGATCCCGGCGATGACCAGGAGGACCGTCGTCGAAAGGAGCGTCCAGTCCAGGCTCTTCAAGAACCTGCGCAGTGTCGCCATGAACCGCTCACCGCCCGCGGGCTTCCTGCGGGACCATCCCCTCCGCTCCCAACGAGGATCCCGTCCCGTGCGCCGGCCGGAGCCCCACCTCGGAAAAATATGCCGCGAAGATTTTCTGGGCAATGGGTGCCGCGGCGACCCCGCCCCTCCTGCCGAACTCCACCAGCACCACCACAACGAGTTGAGGGTCCTCGGCAGGTGCGAACCCTCCAAACCACGCATGGGGTTCCCCAAGCGGATTCTCGGCGCTCCCCGTCTTCCCGGCGATGGAGAGACCTGGGACAGCCGCAGACCGCCCCGTCCCCCTTGTGACCACGGCGACCATCCCGTCCCGAAGGACCTCGAGGGAACGCGGGCGGAGGGGGATAGGCTCAAGAGGCCCGTGGGAAACCTTTTCCAGCACCTCCCCCTCTGGGGAAAGGACGCTTCGCAGGAGGTGCGGCCGGGGGAGGGTCCCGCCATTGGCAATGGCGCTGAGAGCCCGGGCGACTTGCAGGGGGCTGACCTGGACGTACCCCTGTCCAATGGCCATGTTCAGGGTCTCGCCGGGGTACCAGGGTTCCCCTTTCTCCTGCTCCTTCCAATTTGGGTCGGGGATGAGCCCCCTCGCTTCGCTAGGGAGATCCACCCCCGTGGGCTGGCCCATCCCAAGACGCCTCGCGTATTCGGCAAGGCGCTCGGCGCCGACCTGGCGACCGAGGATCCAGAACATCACGTTGCAGGACTGGGCCACGCCCTCAGTGAAATTGATCCGGCCATGGGCCTTCCAGTCCTTGAACACCCAGTTCCCCATCCGGAGGTATCCCGGGCAGTTGATGGCCGTCTTCTCTGTCGCCACGCCGACGTCCAGCGCCGCAAGGGCCGTCACCACCTTGAACACGGAGCCAGGCTCATAGGTCATGTCCACGGCCCGGTTCACCAGAGGGAGGCCTGGATCCTTTGTGATCCGTCTCCACGCTTGGGCCGAGATGCCCACGGCGAACAGGTTGGGATCGAAGGACGGGTGGCTGACCAGAGCCAGGATCTCCCCGCTCCTCGGGTCCATGGCCACGATCGCTCCCTTCCTGTCCCCGAGTGCCTCTTCGGCGGCTCGCTGGAGCTCCGCGTCAAGGGTCAGGACGAGGGAGTTCCCAGGGGTTGGGGGAATCGACCCCAGGACCTTGAGGGGCCGTCCCACAGCGTCTACCTCGACCTGCAGGCGGCCGTTGGTGCCCCGGAGCAGGGGGTCATACTCCCGCTCGATCCCCGCCTTCCCGATGAGATCGCCCATGGAGTACCCCTGCCCCCTCCTCGCCTTCAGCTCCTCTCCGCTGATCTCCCCAAGATATCCCAGGACATGTGCGGCGAGGCTCCCATGCAGGTAATGACGCACAGGTTCTGCCTGGATGAGCGTGCCAGGGAGCTCCAGGCGGCGTTCCTCGATTTTCGTGACGACCTCCAGGCTCACATCGCGGGCGATGCGCACCGGCTCAAAAGGACGGTACCGCGCCGCTTCCTCGACCTTCTTCGCGATCTCAGCGGGGTCCAAGCCAAGGAACTTCCCCAGCAAGGCGAACTCCTGAGACCCCTCGACCTCCATGGGGAGGACGGAGACTGTGAAAGAGGGACGGTTGGAGACGAGGGGACGACCTTGGCGGTCGTAGATGATCCCACGAGGGGCGGCCACGGGATAGCTCCTGATCCTGTTCTCCTCGGAGAGGCGGAGGAACTCCTCCCCCTGCAGCACCTGGAGCTGCCAGAGGCGTCCCACGAGGACGAGGAACAACAGGAGGACCGTCCCCCGCAATAGGGTCAGGCGCCTCTGGGGATCTGTGGTCATGGCCCTCCCCCCCTCCTCGGTCTCACGGGATGGGGTCTCCGGCTCCCTGAGGTCTTGCTCTCGATCCGCCGGAGGAGGGCGAGTCCCAAGGGGCCGAGCGGAGCGTTATAGAGAGCCTGCAGGAGTGCCTTTCCCGCCCAAACCGTGAGGGGGACCGGGAACTGGCCCGTGAGACCTGCGAGGCTGGTCCAGGCGACCTCGTGGAAGAGGGTCCCCAATCCCGTGACCACTAGGACCGGGAGAGCGGACTCGAGGTACAGGCTCGCCGTGAGGAACCCTGCGAGGAATCCAAGGGTAAGCTTCGCCATGCCCATGAGGCCGAGGCTCGTTCCAGCGAACAGGTCCTGGAGGAGGCCGCCGGCCAGGCCAAAAAGGGCCCCCTCCTCGGGACCCCTGAGGAGCCCGATGGCCATGACAAGGGGCAGGACGGGATCGAGAACGACGCCCCTGATCGGCACGCGCACCAGCCACGTCGTCTGGACGACCACAGCTGTGAGCACGAGCAAGAGGATGAACGCAACCCGCACCTTACTTCCCCTTGAGGAGAACGAGGACCTCTTCAAGCCGGTCCAGGTCTGCAGCGGGCTGGACCTCTGCCTCTTGGAAGAGGCCCGACTCGTCCTTCGTCACCCGAACAATCGTCCCAACCGGGAGCCCTCGGGGGAAGACGCCCCCGAGACCGGAAGTGACCACGAGATCCCCTTCCTGGACCTCTGCAGAGCGGGTGAGGTACCGCATGGAGAGGTGTCCTCCTCCAAGGCCCTGGACCACGCCAATATCCCTCGACCTCTGCACCAACGCCCCCACCGCGCTCCGCGGATCGGAGATCAGCAGGACCCGTGCGCTGGCAGGACCCACCTCCATGACCCTTCCCACCAGTCCGGAGGGGGTGAGGACAGGATCGTTCATGGAGATCCCGTTCTTGCTCCCCCGGTCCAACAGAACGGTGCTATACCAAGCGTTGGGGCTCCGGGCGATGACCCGCGCTGCCACAGTCCGATGGGGAAGGGATCGGGCCAAGTCCAGGAGCCTCTCGAGGCGCTCAGCCTCCCGGGCCTGCTCCCGAAGCCTGTTGACCTCTTCGGAGAGCATCTCAACCTGGCGGCGGAGCCGTCGGTTCTCGGCGCGCAGCTCCCCGATCTCCGAGAGGGATCTCCACCCACTCGCCACCGCATCGCTCACACGGGTCATGGCGGCCTGGACTGGACTCAGCGCTGCCACAAGGAGGCTCCCCAGGAAGCCGATCTCCCTCCTGTCCTCGGAGCGCGCCTGGACTGTCAGAACAGCCAACGTGAACAGGACCAGGAGTGCGAACAGGAACATCCGCCGGCTGAACACACTCACCACCGCGCCCTCCTGAACGCCCCCGCAAAAAGACTACCTCGGTTCGGCGAGGTCCCGGGGGGGGACACGCCAAAGGTGGTTGCCTCAGGGTCTCTTCGTCGAGACGAGGACCTTCTTCAACTCGTCCAACTCCTCCAGGACCCTGCCTGTTCCCAAGGCCACGGCGGAGAGTGGATCGTCGGTGAGGAACACAGGGATCCCAGTTTCCTTGCTCAACAGCTTATCCAGCCCCCGGAGGAGCGCACCGCCCCCCACGAGGATGATCCCCCGGTCGACAATGTCGGCCGCAAGCTCTGGAGGCGTGCGCTCCAGCGTCTGTTTGACGGCCTCCACGATCGCCGAAATCGGCTCAGCCATCGCCTCCCGGACCTCGGTCGAGTTCATGTGCACAGTCCTCGGGAGTCCGGTGACCAGGTCCCGCCCGCGTACGTCAATCGTCCTTTCCTCCTCCACGGGGTAGGCTGAGCCGATGGTGATCTTGATCTCCTCGGCAGTCCGCTCCCCGATGAGCAGGTTGTAGGCGCGCCGGGCATACTGGATGATCGCCTCGTCCATTTCGTCCCCGCCCACGCGGATCGACCGGCTGGTGACGATCCCCCCGAGGGCGATGACGGCGACCTCCGTCGTTCCCCCTCCGATGTCCACCACCATGCTGCCCACGGGCTCAGAGATCGGTAACCCCGCCCCAATGGCCGCGGCCATGGGTTCTTCGATGAGGTAGGCCTCCCGGGCGCCTGCCTGCAGGGTTGCATCGATCACGGCCCGCTTCTCCACCTCTGTCACCCCTGAAGGGATGCCCACGATCACCCGCGGTCGGAGGAACGTCCTCCCCCGCAGCCCCTTGCGGATGAAGTAGGAGAGCATCGCTGCCGTCGTATCGAAGTCGGCGATCACCCCGTCCCGGAGTGGACGGCTGGCGATGATAACCTCAGGGGTCCGCCCGATCATCCGCTTGGCCTCCTCGCCTACCGCCAGGATCTGTCCATCGTCCACGCGCTTCGCCACCACCGAGGGCTCCCGCAGGACGATCCCCTCCCGGCGGACATAGACAAGCGTGTTGGCCGTCCCAAGGTCGATCCCCATATCCCTGCTGAAACGGGACATGAGCCCGTTGAAGACCATCTCCCCACGCTCCTTTCTCTCCTCCCAGAAGATCCGATCCCTTCCTTCCCATCACGCCAGGAGCCCGTGCTCCCGGAAACTGTAGAATTGCCCGTCCCCGAGGATGATGTGATCGACCACCTGGATCCCGACAATCTCCCCGGCCGCCCGCAGTTGCTCGGTGATGCGCACATCCTCCCGGCTCGGCTCTGCCTGGCCCGAAGGGTGGTTATGGACGAGGACGACGGCAGCAGCACTCTTCCGAATCGCCTCCTTGAACACCTCCCTGGGGTGGACTGTCGTGGCGTTCAGGCTCCCTACGGAAACGCTCACGATATCCAGCACGCGGTGCTTGGTATCCAGGAGGATCGCCTGGAAGTGCTCCCGATCCAGCAGGCGCATCGCCGGCATGAGGAGCCGGGCGACGTCGTGGGGGGAACGGATCGCCGGGCGAGGAGCGGATTGGGCAGTGAGCAACCTTTTCCCCAGCTCCAGGGCTGCCACGAGCTGAACCGCTTTGGCCGGCCCGACCCCTTTCACGCCAAGGAGATCTTCGACCCTAGCCCTTGCAAGGCGGTCGAGCGATCCAAATCGGGAGAGCAATTCCTCAGCCACGTCAAGGGCCGTACGCTGTGGCGTTCCCGTCCGCAGCAGGATCGCCACAAGCTCGGCAGTGGAGAGTGCCTCAGGACCTGCGCGCAAAAGACGTTCCCGAGGTCGGATCTCCTCCGGAAGATCCTTCAGCGTTCCTTTCCCACGAGGTCCCAACTCCCACTCCCTCGATCGTCCCACCCTCGCCAAGCCTTCTCCAGCGGGTCCCCTCTCGTGCACGAGGAGTTCATCATCACAAAAGTCGATAGATCCAAATCGCAAGTATTATACCAACCAGCGTCGCCAGGTTCAATTGAACCGTGAACCCAACCGTGAGCGTGAGAATGCGGAGGTTCACCCTCAGGGGAGGATCCAGCCCCGCCTCCACGCTCCGTGCGAGGAACTGGAAGGCTGGGTACTGGCCCACTGCCTCGGCGATCACGCTGCCCAGGAACCCCCCGACCGCGACCACGAAGACCAAAACCCACCAGGGGCTCCTGTACCGTCTGGCCACGAAGCTCCTCCCACGTTCTCCCCCGTCACCGGAGCGGGCGCTCTCATGTGTTCGCGGGGAAGGTCGACGACCTCTTACGCGCTCGTTTCCGCTGCGAGTGGGATGACCCGCCGGGAAGTCTCCCGCGGAACCCTACGAAACGGCTCCACTACCAGTGGCGCCTGACGTCCCCTTCCTGAAGGGAGATGGCCGCGCGTTCAATAAACGGACAGAACGCATGTACCACCGTAGCGACCTGGAGCTTCCTCCGTGTCGGGGCCCACCAAAACCCGCCTGCGGGTTTTGGTGGGTTGACTTAGTGATCCCCCTCTTCACGGGATGCGCTCTTGAGCTCTTCCTCCGTCTCCTTGACCGCTCCCCGGAACTCCTTGATCGCCTTGCCCAGCGCACCCCCAATGCCGGCAAGGCGGGCAGGACCGAAAATCAGCAGGGCGATCACCAGGATGATAATGAGCTCCTGTGTACCCAATCCGAACATGGAGCCACCTCCTGCCCTATTATACCTCGTCACCTGGCCCCCTACCAGCAGGGAAACCAACACAGGGGAGGGATAGGGAACACCCGAACAACCGTTAACCATGAGAGCCGAGCGCCCATCGCAAGGTCTCTTCCAGAGGGCGGGGCACGAGGCCGAAGGTCTGATAAGCAGGCAAGGGATCACAGACGTTGTCCAGGAGGAGCGCCTCGAACTCCGAGGAGGTGATCGGAGGATTGGGGAGGATGCGCTCCCCCGCGCGCACGAGCGACCAGGAGAGGGGAAGGGGGATGTGGACCTTATACCGATGCTTCCCCAGGACCTGGAGGATCCGGTCGATCAGGGAATTGTATGTCACCGCCTCTGGCCCGCCGAGATCGTACTCTCTAGCCAGCACGTCCTCTCGTTCGACCGCCTGGATCACGCAGGCCACGACGTCCCGCAGGTCGATGGGCATGGACCGGTAGGTTCCGTCCCCGAGCACAGGGAGGAGAGGGAAAGTGTCGGCTAGCCGCTCCAGGAGCGGGCTTTCGCCAACCCTGGCGACGAACGGGGAGAAAGGACCGTACCGTGCGAGCATGACGAGCTGGGCGAGGGCACCCCCTCCGGGACCGAAGATGAACGACGGGCGAAAGATCGTGTAGGGAACCTCCCCCCTCCTCACGGCTTCCTCGCCGCGCCACTTCGAGGCCAGGTAACGGCTCGGGGTCGCTGGGGAAGCGCCCAAGGCGCTCAGGTGGACCAGCCTCCGCACCCCGCAGCGGCGCGCGGCGGACACTACATTGCTCGTCCCGAGATGGTTGATGGCCTCGAAGGTGGCGGGTCCTCGCTCCCGGATGATCGCCACGAGGTGGATGACGACGAGGCACCCCTGGAAGGCCTTCTCCAGGGAAGCCTCGTCCCGGACGTCCGCCTGCACTCCCTCAACCCCCAGGGAACGCGCCCAGGCCTCCCCCCGCGGCGAGTGCACCACGGCTCGGACGGGCATGCCGCGGTCCATGAGGGCGCGGAGGAGGTTCCTGCCCACAAATCCACTTGCCCCGGTGACGGCGATCATGGGAGGTTGCCTCCTGGGCGAACAGGAGGTTGATCTCACCTCACGCGGCTGGTGACGAACTCGGTCAGCTCGAGGAGGCTCCGCTTCGCCCGGCTCTCGGGAAGCACGCGGAGGGCAGTTGCAGCCCTCTCACTGTAGGAGCGGGCGATGTCCAATGCAGCCGAGATCGCGTTGTACCGGTCGAGGACCGCGCGGATCTCCTCGAACCTGCCCTCAGGCTCCTGGAGGAGCCGGCGGAGCCTCTCTTGGTCCGAAGGCGTTCCCTCCTTGAGGGCGATGATCATGGGGAGGGTGATCTTCCCTCCATGGATGTCGCTGGCAATCGGCTTCCCCAGGACCTCGGGCGAGCTTGTCAGGTCCAGGGTGTCATCCACGATCTGGAAAGCCATCCCCCAGTTCAGGCCGAAGGTCGCCAGGGCCTCCGCTTCCTCCAGGGCAGCGCCGGCGACAAGGGCACCTGCCTGACATGCAGCCGAAAACAGGCGGGCGGTCTTTCCCTCGATGATCTCGAAATAGGTCTCTTCGTTGGTATGGGGGGTGCTCCCCACCTTGATCTGCTTGATCTCCGCCTGGCTCATGCCTACTGTCGCGTGGGCCATCGCCGGCGCGACCAAAGGATGTCCCACCCGCGAGAGGAGGTGGAAGGACTTGGCGAAGAGGTAATCGCCGAGGAGGACGGCCACCTGGTTCCCCCAGCGGACATGCGCCGTTGCCTCACCACGGCGCATGTCCGACTGGTCGATGATATCGTCATGGATCAGGGAGGCAACGTGGATGAGTTCAACAGCCGCAGCGATGTACAGGCGTTCCTCCCCCGCCCCCCCGCATGCTTGGGCGCTGAGGAAGACGAGGGCCGGGCGTACCATCTTGCCGCGTGTTGAGAGCACGTGGTGGATGAGCTGCCCGATGAATGCATCATCCGACCGCAGTTCCTCCAAGAGGAGATGGTTCAGCCTCTCGAGATCGCCTGCAACAGGCTCGTAGATCGCCGCCAGATCCACTCTGTTCCCCCCTGGGAGCCCTTCCCATGACGGCCACCGCCTCCTGCCGCCCTCCAGGATTCACCGCATCCCTGCGTAGGACCCCTTCTCCGTCGGGCCAGGGCTCACTGCGAGACGGTGAGGGTTGCCTCCATGCCCGCTTCCTGATGGCCGGGGAGGTTGCAAACGACCTTGTAGGTTCCAGGCTGGAGGGTTACCTCCAGCTTCTTCGTCTCACCCGGTAAGATCTTGTCAACCTCTCCGACCCCTTCGATCACGAAGTTGTGCTCCACGGCCCCCTCGTTCTTGATCACGAAGGTGACTTTCCCCGCCTTAGCGGTGATCTCCTTCGGTTCGATCGCCCACTCCTTCTCCGAAATGGCAATCTCTCCCTCCGCCGCAGGTGCAGGAGCGGGAGGTTGGGCCTGCTGTCGCGCGCAGGCAGCAAGGATCAAGAGGGCGGCAGCAGCAAGGATCGCGGTACGTGCGAATCGCATGGACGTTCCCTCCTCCCTCGGTGATGAAGTCACCCCGAACCGGGGAAAGCTCCAGCTCCTACAGTGGAACAGGATCCCTGTCCGTTTCCTGAGGTGTCCCCGCCTCCTCAAGCTTCGGCGACTAGGCCAAACGACGCCACGAGCACGAGGAGAGCGAAGAACACGAGGTAAAACAGGGCATAGGCAAGGACCGTTCCCATGGACTTCCGTCTGACCATTCCCTTCACCCCGGCGCTCCTCTGTTCACCCGTTCTGCTGGGTGGCCTTCGTCGCCACTTGGCCACCTGGCCCGACCCGGCTGCGCAGATCGTCCAGGAAGGCTCTGATCGCCGAGAGGAACCCCTCCCGGTCGTGCAACCCGTATGCCAGCATCGCAACCCGCTCCGGATCGATCCTCTGGCGTTGGAGGCGTCGACGCATCTGCTGGATCCTGTCCCGGACGAGGAAGTTCCCCTCCCGGTTCAGGCAGTCCCCGTACGGGCATCCACAGACGAACACCCCATCGGCACCGTTCTTCAGGGCGAACTCCAACCATGATGGCCGGATGAACCCCGAGCAGGGCACCATGATGACATGGACGCCCGGGAACTCCCGGAGCCTTCCGTCCTCCGTGAGGGTCCCTTTGAGATCCACACTCCAGTCGCAGACGAACCCTACCACCTTCAAGTCCGGTCTTTCCTGGGGTTGCGCGAGGGGACTACGCTCTAACTCCGACATGCCGCCAACACCCTCTCGAGTACTTGGTTCTCCATCAGACGAGGGAGCTCGAGGGCCTGGAACGGACAGGCCCCAATGCAGATCCCGCACTCCACGCACCGTGATTCGATGACTACGGCAAGGAGCTTGCGGTTTTGCGCCGCCTTGGTCTGCCCTGGCCTGGGCGAGGGGACCATGATGATCGCGTTGTAGGGACAGTCGTAGTAGCAGAGCTCGCACCCCGTGCAGTTGGGTTCGATCACCTGGGCCACCCCGGCGTGGCGGACGCCCATCACCTCCGGTCCCTCCCGGAGCTGGTAGGGGATGTACATCCCGTAAGCGAACAGGACGACCCCGAGCGCAATCACCCAGAGCGGCCCGATGTACTTCAACAGCCAGTAGGGCCACATGTACAGCACGTCGAGGGGGATCGTCTGCGGCCGGGCCGTGGGCGAGGCGGGGGTGCCGCTCACCACGGGCACGAGGGAGCTGAGGAGGAAGACTGCTCCCAGGCTGAACAGCACCCACACCGCCGGCGGCCAGATCTTGGGGTGGCGGATGCGGATGTAGTGCCACCAGAGCAGGAGGTAGAGGGTCACGGCAGGGACCACGTGCAGGAAGAGGAAGCGCACAAGGGTTCCCTCACCGACCCCTTGCCCGCCCAGGAGGAGGCTGCTCAGCCACGGTCCGAGGAGCGGGATGGACCGGAGCGTATGGAGGGTCATCGCCAGGAGGGCCTGTGCCCGGTCATCCCAGGCCATGAAATAGCCTGTGATCCCCACGAACCCCGTGAAGCCGAGGAGGAACATGCCGGAGATCCAGGGGATGTCCCGGGAGAACAGGTAGCGCTCTGTAAACCAGTTCCGGAAGAGGTGGAGGAGGATCGCCACCATGAACCCGTCTGCGGCATAGCGATGCACTCCCCGGATGATCCTCCCGTAGGGCACGCGCTCGGTGATGAACGTGATGGAGCGATGAGCCTCGTTGGGGTCTGGCACGTAGTAGAAGAACAGGAAGATCCCTGAGAGGATCAGGATGGTCAAAAAGAGGTTCGACAGCCCTCCGGTGTAGTACCAGGGGTTCCAGTCTGAGGGGAGGATGCGGTTCAGCGCGACATCCACCTGGAGGGTGGTCCGCTGCAGGCTCCTCAGGATGCGCTTGTACAAGAGTCCTTTCCCTCCTCCCGCGTCACCCAACAGAGGGGGTGAACCGGTTCACTCCTGGATCCACCGGCCCTTCCGAAGCACGATCAGGATGAACCCATAGGCCACAAAGATGACCCCGAGGGAAGCCCCGACCAAGAGCTGCCGCCCAGAGAACTCCCCGTAGACGATCGCTCCCGCAGCGGCGGCAACGACCGCGGACAGCAACAGGACGAGGCGGAAGGTCTTCCCCTGCTCCATTTCTTACCCCTGTGGTCCCCGTGCCCGGATCCACCACTCGTACAGCCGGAAGGGACGCTTGACCCTCCCAGCCTTCCGGTCGACCTCATAGAGGGTGAACCCTAAGTACAGGAACGAAATGAGAAGGGCTACGAGGATACCCGTGGCACGGGCCCATGCCCCCAAAGTGCTCCTCGCCATGGCTGCCTCGATCGCCCCGACAATTCGGGAGAGGGCGAGGACGGCAATCAGGAAAGCTGTATAGAACCCGAGGCGCCGCCACACGTTCGCTCCCTCCACCTTACCCTTCCCCCATCATAGACACCTCTGCACCGTCGTTCAAGTGGTTTCTCTGAAGTCACCCCACCAAAACCCGCAGGCGGGTTTTGGTGGGGACAGGCGACCTACTCTGAAGCCGGGCTCTCCGCAGGCCTCGGCCGGGGTGTAGGCTGTCCCGCCTGCCGCCTGCGGTAGCGGATCTCCCAGAGGAGCCCGAGCGCCAGGACAACAAGGGTGACGGCGAGGATGATCGGCGGATCGCGCTCGATCACGGCGATGTTGAACATGATCAGGGCCGTGAACACGAGGAAGTAGACGAGCGCCATGATCCCGACCACCGTGAAGAAGGGGCGCTCCGAGGGCCGCCTCCCCTTGCTCCTGTCCAGGAAGGGGACGAGCATCCCGAAGGCGATGAGCAGCCCGGGCCCCAAGCCAGCCCATAGGGGCGGCGTGTACTTGACGAACTGGTAGAGGGCCAGGAAGTACCAGTCCGAGAGAATGGGAAGGGGTGTGCGGTCAGGGTTGGCCCTCCTCCCCATCTCCGCCGGGAGGAGGAAACTGACCACGGCGAGCATGAGGAAGAAGATCAGGACGCTCGTGAGCGACATGTTCAGGCGCCTGCGCCGGTTCCGCTGGAAGAAGATCTCCGTCAGGATGAGGGCGACCACGGAGATGCTGAAATGGATCATGTAGAACCTGGTGAGGGTCGCCGGGCCAATGGCAGGACCGCCGAGGAAGATGTAGGCGATGGCGGAGCCGAACCTCGTCTGGCCAATGAGGGGGAGCTCGTCGAAGTAGATCGGCACGGTGAGCACGACTTTGGCCGCCCAGAAAGCGCGCTGGTTCCAGATGAGGAGGTAGCCGGTGATCCCGGAGATCATCGCCAGGATCAGCGAAGCGAAGGCGATCATCCAGGAGAGCTCCCCTGGCTTCTTGTACTCCCCGAGGAAGTACATGCGGTAGATGCGCAGGGTGATGGCGATGATCAGGGCGTCGGCACCGTACTTGTGTAGGCCCCGGATCAGCCACCCAAGGGGGATCTCGCGCTGGATGCGCAGGATGGAGTTGTAGGCCCCGGCCGTCGTGGGCTCGTACCAGATCATCAGGAGGAGCCCGCTCACGATGGTGATGAGCCAGAAGTAGTACACCATCGGGCCGAGGAGGTAGAGAGGGTTCCCCTGTCTCTCGGCGTTCGTCTCGTCGAACAGGTCGAGGTGCGCCTTCCGGTCTTTGATCCACTCCCCAACGACACCCAACGCTTCGAACCCACCTCCCCTCAGGGGGACGACTCCTGCTCTACGCGATCCCCCCAGGCTCCACGTCGGTGATCACGATCTCCCCATCCTTCACATCGAACAGGAACGAGCGCGGAGGCCGCGGCGCCGGACCGGAGAGGACCCTCCCTGGGACGTCGGGATCGGCAGGATCGTAGATGCTAAGGTGGCAGGGGCAGGCCATGAGGGCATGGCGGCGGTCCGGCGGCGGGACGTACCCCCCATAGCCTGCCGTCACCTCCTTCCACTCGGGGACGTAGTTGAAGATGCACCCGAGATGGGGGCAGATGCGCGAGAAGGCGATGACGTCGCTCTCCTTCCTCCCGGCCCCCGCCCACTCCCAGGGGAGGACGATCTTCCGCGGAAGGCGGATGACAACCCCCGGAACGGTGGCGTTCTTGAACCCTTCCGGCGTGTACTGGGGATACTCCTGGACGAATGTGAAGTACTTGTAACTCCAGGGCTCCCGGAGCTCCGAGAGCGTCGCCGCCACGATAGGGGACCCCTGGGGCTTATCCCCGACGGTCAACGGGTTCAGCTTGTAGGGCGTGAGGTTGGGCTTGAGGTACCGCAGGAGCGGTGAGAGAGCAGCAGCGACGGCACCGAAGGCCGGTAGGCCCATGATCATCCTGAGAAACGTCCTCCGGTTGACGCGTTCCTCCATAGGCCTCACTTCACCTGTCCTTTCGGGTCGTAGAGGAAGGTGTAGACGTACTCCACGAGCATCCACATCTCGTCCTCGGAGAGTTTCCCCCCGTAGGAGGGCATCAGGCCGCTGGGACTCCCGTTCTTGATCACCTGGAAGAGGTCAGAGGGCTTGCGCTGGCCTAGGTGGTTGATGTCGGTGAAGATCCCTGGGCCCCTCCCCGCCGCCCACGTCCACAGCTTCCCAGCCATCTCCGCGCCTCTGGGGCCACGCCCGTCCCCGGCGATCCCGTGACAGGTGGCGCAGGTGTTCCCCTCGATGACCCGGCCCTCGTAGATCTCCTTGGCCCTGGACAGGCGCTCAGGGGAGGTCTGGAACTCCCACTCGAAGAAGACCACGTCCCAGCGCTCCTGGTCGGTGAGGGTCGTGCCCTTGTTGGCGCCATAGGGAACCCTGGGGCCGAATGCCGGCATCGCCGTGTGCGGCCGCCCGAGCGTGACCGTCTCATAGTTGAGGAAGGGAGAGTTGAGCCGCTGAGCATCGAGGTTGTGGAAGTTCGCCGGGCGGGAGGGCAACTGCTCGGCTTTGACCTTGATCCCGAAGAGCCCCAGGAAATCGGTGAGGAGGTTGCGCCCTGGTGTCACCAGCTTGCTCGCCGCAGGCCCGTCCCCGCGCCCTTCCGGGCCATGGCACAAAGCGCACTGTTTCTGGAAGACCTGCGCTCCGCGGATCGCCGAAGGCCTTCCGGGGACAAGTCGTTGCTCCTCCTTAGCCAGCGGGAGAGGGGTGTCGAGACCCACCTGGGCCCGGGAGAAATCCACGGTAGGGGGGAAGGCGACGAGGAGCAACACCCCGATCCCGAGAACCGCCACCACGAGAGGACCGATGTGGACGCGCATCCTTCCGCTCCCTCTTCCGCACTTATCCGTGGGAAGGTCTCAAAAACACTTTCATACATACCCCCAGGGAGATCCCATGTCAAGATTCCTGCTGCCGGGGTAGATTCGATCCCTGGGGAGATTTCCCTCCCCCTCATCCAGCTCCCTGGGACAGAACCATGGCATCTGGAGCTTCCCCCTCGGCGGGGGGACTTTAAGGATACTTCCTAGGTCCCTTTCCTACCCTCATCCAGGAATGCGAACACACCCTCATCGCACTCCACCATTGGGGAACATCCCCCACACCTAGGCGCCAGAAGCTATTTCGGGATTTCGGCGCCCGGTCAGCCAGGGATCACTCCGCTGGCTCATACTTCGTGGGGCACTTGGCCAGGAGGGTTGTGGCAACGAACTCCCCCGCTGCGTTCAGGCGGCCCTCCACGACAACCTCCCTGCCATCGCCGAAGATATCCGGGACGACGCCCTGGTAGCGCACAGGGAGGACCTTCTGCCCGTCGGTGATGCGAAAGCGGAGGGACTGCCGCAGTTGGTCCCACTGGATCGAGCCGGGGACGACTTTCCCGTTGACCCGAGCGGGAAGGTCCCTGCTCTGGCCCGCTTGGGCGAGGAGCTCGCTGACCGTGAGGTAGTACACGGAAGCCCTGCGGACCCCGGCGTAGACGAGATACGAGAGCACCAGCACGATGACCAGGACGACGACCAGGAACTTCCACTGTTTCCTCCGCATGACCGCCTCCTTAACGACCAGATGGCCTTCCCTCACCGGGCTTCCCCTCCCGAGGGTCTCCCCGGTTCCCCGCGGAGAGCGCCTCCTTCAGGGCTGCGATCTCCCTGGACAGGACGAGGCCCCGCTGGATGAGGAACAGCAGATACGCGAACAAGCCGATCCAGATGATCAAGTAGGCGAAGAAGAGCAGCGTCAGGTTCCTCACGGTATCAGCTCCTTGAGCGCTTCCACCTCGTCCTTCGCCAGCTCCAGGAAGAGCCTCTGGCGAAGCAGGAGAACGAAGAGGAGCGTGAAGGTGGCCAGGGAGACGAGAAGCGTCCACAGCATCGGCGGGGCAAGCCCTGCACCCTGGCGCGTGAACACCACAGGCGATAGTCCCCGCAGGAGGCGGGCCGAGAAGAAGACCAGGGGGACGTCCAGGAACCCCACGATCCCGACCACTGCGGCGAGCCTAGCCCTCCGCTCGTCATCGCCTGCAGCCGCACGCAGCAGGAGGTATCCGACGTAGATGAACCAGAGGATGAGGAAGGTCACGAGTCTCGGCTCCCACGTCCACCACGTCCCCCAGATGGGCTTCGCCCAGATCGACCCGGTGATGAGGACGAGGGTGCTGAAGAGCACCCCGATCTCGGCGGCGCTTGTCCCAAGCGCATCCCACCACCGGGACCGCTGTCGAAGGTACTGGACCCCCGCAACACACACGAGCAGGAAGGCCAGGAAGGAGATCCACGCGAGGGGCACGTGGAAATAGAAGATCCGCTGGATGATGCCCATCTCGCGCTCCGTGGGGACGTAGAGAAAGACCAGATACAGGGATGCGGCCATTGCCACGAAGAGGACCCAAGCAACGGCCCGATCGTCGAAAGCCTTGGCCATCACTCCTCCTCCACGACGTACTCGAAGACGACCAGCCCGATGGCCACGAAAAGTATATCAAAGGCCACCAGGAGTTGCAACTCAGACGCCGCAGCCTGGAGGGGGAGGCCATCCAGCACCTTCGCCGTCGCACCAACCGCCCCCACCAAGGCCGGCATCGCCACGGGGAACGCCAGGAGGGGGAGGAGGATCTCCCGAAGGCGGGTCTGCGCGGAGATCGCCGAGAACAAGGTCTCCACCGCGATAAACCCAACGGTGCCGAGGAGCAGGGGAAGGAGGAGGGGGCCAAGCCGCTCCCCGAGCGGGAAGTTGAACAGCACCACGAAGACCGGGAGGGCCACTGCCTCGACGAGGAGGACGAGGGTTGTGCTCCCGATCATCTTCCCCAGGAAGATCGCGCTCCTGTCCACGGGGGCGAGGAGGATGCCGCTGAGCTGGTCCCGTTCCTTCTCGACGAGGAAAACCCTGCTCAGGCCCAGGGTCGCAGCGAAAGTGAAGACCACCCAGAGGATGCCGGAGGCAGCCAGCTTGGTGGTCATGACGTTTTGCCCCAGGGCAACGTTCAGGATCACAAGGATGAGCAAGGCCAGGACCACCATCGAGGTCAGGATCTCCTTGGTCCTGAGCTCCACGCGGAGATCCTTCCACAGCAATGTCAGAATCGCCCTCCCCATGGAGACCTCCGTTCCCCTACCTCTCCAGCGCAGCCAGGAACGCCTCTCGCAGGCGCTCCCCGCGCATCCCGGGGCCTTCTATCACTTGGGCGACGCGCCCTTCTAAGAGGATCACCGCCCGGTCACAGGCCTCCAAGCCTTCCGTCAGGTTATGGGTCGCCATGATGATCGCCCTTCCCTCCCCCCGAAGCTGCGCCAGCAGCTCTCCAAAATTCTTGCTGGCCTGCGCGTCCAACCCTGTCAACGGCTCGTCTAGGAGGACCAGCTTGGGATCGTGGAGGAGTGCCCGCGCAATGGCGGCCCTCTGCTGGAGGCCACGGGAGAGGGTCCGGACGAGGTCGTGGGCACGGCGCTCGAGCCCCAACGCCTCCAGGACCTCTCTCGTGCGGGCGGGAATGTCACGGAGGCCGAAGAGGCTCGCGTAGAAATGGAGGTTCTCGACCACGGACAGGCTCCCGTAGAGGAAGGAGTCGTGCCCCACGAATCCCAGGAGCCTCCTACACGCCTCGCCCTCCCTACGCGGGTCGAGCCCGAAGATGCGAATGCTTCCCTCCGTGGGGCGGATGAGTGTGGCCAAGATGCGCAGGAGGGTCGTCTTCCCCGAACCGTTGGGCCCGAGCAGCGCCAGGCACTCCCCGGGGGCCACCTCGAGGTCCACCCCTCTCAGCGCCCAGGTCCGTCCGAAGCTCTTCTTCACCCCACGGGCCTCGATTGCCATGTGGTCCATCCGCGTCATTCCCCTGCTCCCCCGACAGGAGCCTGTTCACCCCCTCCCGGTGTCGGTGACGAACATGCGGTCCACCAGCGATTCCACCTCGCGGGGGGAGAACAGGAAGTAGGGATACCCGCGATAGGCCGCTGCCTGTACCTCCTCCAGCCGGGACCTGAGCTGCTTCAACCGTCCCTCCACAGCAGCGATCTCCTCCCGCAGGGCTTCGCTCAGGCGCAGGTTGATCTCCCGAATCCGCCTCGTCAGCTCCCTGCGCCTCTTGCGCGGGAGACCCCCCTCCTCCAGGGTCCGGATGCAGCGCCACTTCTCCTCGATGAGCGCGGTCTGCTCCGGGGTCGGGTTGGGGAGGTGACGGTCGGGGTTGTGGTGGAGGTCCAGGAGGCGCTTCTGGAGCTCCCTGCGCTCTTCCTCCACCTCCTCGTAGCCGTCGAGATCAGGCCAGAGTGTCGCCGACGCCACGATGTAGGGAGGGGGCGCGATCCCCCAGAAGTCACGGATGACAGCGTCGGTCACCTCATCGTAGCGACCTCCCCCGACCCCGTGGATGAACAGGTCCGCCAAGAAGAGGCGGCAGAACATCGTCAACGTGATGGCCCGAGGGCGGACCTTGAGGGCAGAGCGCACGAGGATCCCCAAGGCCTCCTCGGGTACGGCCGGGAGCGTGGCCAGCGGAGCATCATCGGCCACGAGCCTCAGCTCCCCAGCCGAGGGAACGACGAACAGCTCCCTCCGCCTTCCCTGGAGGATCACCCAGAAAGGGAGCTCCACGAGCCCTCCCCCATCGAGGAGGTCGGGGAAGGGGTGAGCTGGGGAACGCAAACTGTGACGGCGCCTGTACGCAGCGAGGTGTTCGTTCGTGATGTGTGCAAAGGTTCGCCCGCGAGCGGCGATGTGCAGGAAGAAGCGCAGGAACGGAGGTGTCTGGCAGATCCAGGAGAGGGGGACCTCCCCGTATCCCCTGGGGCTCCCCCCCTCTTCTTCGTAGCGCCTGCGTACCGCGGCGAGGAACTCTCCCAGGGTCTGATGCCGCTCCCACGCGAAGGAGGCGGCCTTCGCCAGCTGGTCCAAAAATTCCCGGAGGTGAGGCTTCCCCAGGGTGTCCAGGTGGGAGGCGATCCTCCCGAGGAACCCCTCCCACTCGTCCTTCGACGGGGGCCGGTAGGCCTCAAAGGGGACATCCCCTGGAGCGCGCACGAGCGTCTCCCGGACGATGCGCAGGCGTTCCCCCCGCGCAGGGATCTCCACGGCGACCTCCCCCACCTCGTCGGTATCGACGACCACGTTGAGGCCCGCTGCACCCAGGGAGGTCCTGAGACGGTCGAGGAGGAAGTGCTTGACCCAGACCCCGGGGTGGAAGAAGACGGGCTGGTGACCTGTGACGATGAGCCCAGCCCCTTTGCTGGAAAGAGCGGGGACCGTGCACCCTACGGACTCCGTGAACTTTCTGGCCATCCCCAGGACGGCCCCTTGGAGCTCCCTGCGCACCTCGGGGAGGCCCTTGCCCAGGACCTCCACGCCCTGGAGGGCAGGGGCGGTCCTCCGGAGGAGCTCGCCAGCCCGCCCTGCGGGAGGGACGCAGAGGACCCCCCCGCGTCCCTGCGGGATGCGGATTTCGTCGATCGAGGGAGCGCCGTTCATACCAACGCACCCATCCCCTTCAGGCCGATCTCCTCCTTGCACGCGAATGGCTCCCCGTAGGCGCACCCGATGAGGGACCCCCAGTAGCGATTCTCCTCCCGGACCTCCTCGAGGAGGCCGAGGTTCCCCCGCTCCACGTTGAACTGGCTCGTATAGCAGCGGATCGCCTCGAGCTTTCGTTCCATGTATGGGCTGATGTCCAGGATGAAGGAAGGTTCCAGGTGGAGACGGTAGTGGATGGCGGCGAAGTGGAAGACCTTCCGGGGGTACCATGGCTCCCCCGCGAGGCCAGCCTTGGTGAGCTTCGCGTAGAACCTCCCTGCCTCGGAGAGACGACAGGCCGCCACATGGTCGGGGTGCGCATCGTCCCAGTAGTGAATGAACAGGAACTCTGGGCGTACCTCGCGGATCACCTCCGCGACCATCCTCCGCGCCTCCACGGTGTCGGCCAGTTCTCGGTTCTTCAGGGGGAGGGTGATGCGTTTCGCCCCGAGGATCTCGGCAGCGGCCGCCGCCTCCTCCCTCCGTCGCTCCGGCGTCCCCATGGGAGTGGGCTCCCCATCGGTGAGGTCGAGGATCCACACCTCGTACCCCTCCTCGCGCATCGCCAGGACCGCGCCGCCCATCCCGATCTCCACGTCGTCGGGATGGGCGCCGATGGCGAGGACTCTGGGAAAGCGATTCATGGGTTCCCCCTCCCTCCCAGCGAACGGTTCAGCCACCGCATTGCCTCCTGCTCGAGGATGCGCAGGTAGTAAGCGCGCCGCACCGATGGGTCGTCCAACCCTCCCCAGAACCGGCGGTTCGGGTTCTTATAGATGCGTGCGACAGGGATCTCTTTGATCCGCAGGTTGTGGGCAGCGGCCTGAATCCACACTTGCAAGGGCATCCCGTAGCTCGGCTCGGTGAGCTCAAGCTTGCGGAGCGCCTCCACGCGGTACGCCTTGAACCCGCACCAAGCATCTGTCAACGGATAGCCGGTCAACTCCCGCAGGATCCGCGTGATCTCCGCGTTGAGCATCCGACGATCCGGCGGTGGGGGATCTCCCGGAGCGTCGGGGTCCAGGTAGCGGCTCCCCGAGACGATGTCGTAGCCGGCGATCTCGGCGATGAACCGGGGGATCATCTGGGGCTCGTGTTGGGCATCGCAGTCCATGGTGACGACGATTTCGTACCCGTTCTGGACGGCGAAGTGGAACCCGTCGATGAGCGATTGCCCGTACCCCAGGTTGGTGGGATGGCGGATCACCTTGACGTCGGGGAACCGCTCCAGGATCTGTGACGAACCGTCTATAGAGCCATCATCCACCACCAGGAGGTCCACCTCCACCTGCATCGTCGGTCCCAGGCTGGCGGCATACCGCCGGACCTCTTGAAGCACCAGCTCGAGGGTCTGCGCTTCATTGTACAAAGGCATGAGGATCAGCGCCTGAGCTCTGGACATCCTTCGCACACCCCGGCCGCTCAAACACGAGACTGGGCTTCCCTGCACTGGTGTGAGGAGGATCGCGGGGGCAGGGCCACCTAGAGGAGCTTGACCCCGTTGATCTGGAGCTTGAAGTCGCAGCCCAGGAACTGCGCAGCGCGCCTGCACATCACCATCCGCGAGAGGAAGATCTCGAAGTACTCCATCACCTTGGAGATCTCCGTGTTGATGACAAGCTCCAGGGTGATGGCACGGGCCACCTCGTCCACCCGCAGGAAAGAGTGCTCCACGGCGTAATTGACGCGATCGTGGATGTCGAAGGTCGTGGGGTCGGGATTGCGGACGCGGGTCCGGTGGACATCGGACTTATCCGCGAGGATCACGGCTGCACCCACGGGGCTCACAGGGTCCCCGGTATCCTCCTCGTGGTTGCCGATGGCCCCCATGATGATGGCCCGCTCTGCGGGATCCATGCCCAGTCGCTCCAGGATCCTCCCTGCAAGGATCGCCCCGGTATGCTCATGATTCACGCGCCCCACCACGTTGCCAATGTCGTGGAGGTACCCGGCGATGGCAGCGAGGTGCGCTTCGCGCTCCTCGTAGCCGAGGCGCTTGAGGATGTTCATAGCGATGCTGGCCACGAGGTTGGCGTGCCGGAAGCCATGCTCGGTATAGCCGATCGCAGCGGTGTAGGCGTCGGCCTTGGCAATGAACGCCTCGACCTCAGGATCCCGCCGGATCTCCTCGAGGGTGAGCAGCTTCACGCGGGTCGATGGATCCCTGACTTCACCGATGTGAACCTTGTCATCCATCGTCCTTCTCCTGCTTCGATCGGACGTAGCTGACCGCGCTCCGGTCTGCCTTGACCCGCACGTTCGGTGCGATCTCCAGGGTGAGGACCTCATCCTTCAGGTCCACGATCGTGGCGTGGAAACCGCCCAGGGTCACGACGCGGTCTCCCTTCTTGAGCTTGCTCAGCATCTCTTGGCGCCTCCTCCGCTGGACCTGCTGGGGTCGGATCAGCAGGAAGTAGAGGAGGGCGAACAGGATAACGTAGATCAGGATGATGTTGTACTGTTGTGGCAACGCGACACCTCCCCGCCTCGAGTCCGCCGTGTGCTTGGCCCGCGGTGGGAGTGTACCACAGAATCGCCCGACCTGCAACAGGCCCGACCAGCTGGATCCGCACGGTCTGGTGGGGGGAAGACGCTGGCGGGGACGCGGGATCACCAGGGAGTGGTGTAGGACCGCAGGAACTCCTCCTTCCATTCCTCGAAGGAATCCTCGGCGATTGCCCCCCGGATCTCTTCCGTCAATCGGGAGAGGAAGGAGAGGTTATGGTAGGTGGTCAACCTGGGGCCCAGCATGTCCTCTACCTTGAAAAGGTGCCGGAGGTAAGCCCGGGTGTAGGTGCGACAGACCTCACAGGTACACGAGGGATCGAGCGGGGAGAAATCCTCTCGGTACGCAGCGTTGCGCAGGTTGATGCGACCACGGCGGGTGAAGGCTACCCCTGTCCGGGCGACCCTTGTGGGGAGGACGCAGTCGAACAGATCCACGCCCCGTGCCACTGCCTCGACGATCCCTGGCGGGGACCCTACCCCCATGAGGTAGCGGGGGCGATGTGGGGGGAGAACCTCCGTCACCACCTCCGTGAGCGCATAGGTCAGCTCGTGTGGCTCCCCCACGCTCAGACCCCCGATGCCGTAGCCAGGGAAATCCATGGAGGCGACGGCCACCGCGGCCTCCCGACGGAGGGAGGGGGAGAACCCTCCCTGAACAATGGCAAAGAGGGCCTGCTTTCCTGCCCGGTGATGACGTCGGGAGCGCTCTGCCCACACCAGGGTCCTCCGCAACTCCTCCCTCGCTTGGTCCTCATCCGCAGGATACCCAAGGCAGACGTCCAAGGGCATGGCGATATCTGACCCCAAGGCCTCCTGAATCTCCACAACCCGCTCAGGGCTGAGGAAGTGCTCGCTCCCATCGATGGGGGAGCGGAAGAGGACCCCATCATCGCTCAGCCGACGGAGGTGGGCCAAGCTGAACACCTGGAACCCTCCACTGTCGGTCAGGATCGCCCCTTCCCAGTTCATGAAGCGATGGAGGCCCCCGGCGCGCTGGATCAGGTCGACGCCGGGACGGAGGTAGAGGTGAAGGGTGTTCCCAAGGAGGATCTGGACCCCCATCTCCTTGAGCTCCCGGGGCAACATCCCCCGTACCGCTCCCTGGGTTCCTACGGGCATGAAGGCAGGGGTCTCCACAGTCCCGTGGGGGGTGGTGAGACGGCCTCGTCGTGCCCCACTCCTTGAGGAAGTTTTCAGAAGCTCAAAGGAAATGGCCATCTGTCCGTGCTCCGATGCTGCGGAATCCATGGGGAAGTATACCAAAAAGCTGCGCCAAAATCCGTTCCCGGATCTCGTGGGATCCGTGGAGTTGCGCGGTCCTCCTCGGGCATGTAGAATGACTCCTGGATGCCCGTGAGAAGGGAGGAGGAATGGCGGATGGACGAGGAGCGCAAAGAGGAGCAACCACGGACACCTCCCACGAGGGCGGCACGCGGGGAGGGAGCGCAGCAACAGGGGATCGCCGTCCCCGTCTCCTCGATCAACCCCGGTGGCGCACCGGCATCTCCCCCACAGAACCCTAAGGTGACCGCCTTTGGCACCATCAACCAGGGAGTGGAGCTCCATTTCGCCGAGAGCGAGGAAGCGACGATGAAGAAGCTCTTGGGAGGCCTTGGCCTCTACCAGAACCCCCTCCGGGCCGGCGCATGGCAGATCGACTACCGCTACTTCGCTGAGGCCAAGCGCAGGCTCGAGGCGGCGGGGTATCAGGTGGAGGGGCGGGATTTCATGGGCCGCCCCCTTGACGAGTGGGCTCCAGAGAAGAGGGGCTGGACGCGCACGAGCTGAGTTCTCCCTCCCGACACGGAATGTGCTTCCACACCTACAGGATCAGCATGGCATCCCCAAAGCTCCCGAAGCGGTAGCGCTCCCAGATGGCCTCCTGGTAGGCGCGGAGGACGATTTCCCTCCCTGCAAAGGCGCACACCAGCATGAGGAGTGTTGATCGGGGGAGGTGGAAGTTGGTCACGAGGGCGTCTACGACCTTGAAGCGATAGCCCGGGAGGATGAACAGATCCGTCCAGCCTTTCCCGGGGTGGACCTTCCCCGTCTCATCGGCAACAGATTCCAGGGTCCTCACGGTGGAGGTCCCCACAGCAACGACCCTCCCTCCCGCGGCACGGGCCCCGTTGATCCTCTCCGCAGCTTCCTCGCTCACCTCGTAGGCCTCGGGCATGATGCGGTGACGGGTTACCTCCTCGACGCGCACAGGGAGGAACGTCCCCGGGCCGATGTGCAGGGTTACCGCGACGATCGTCACCCCGCGCGCCGTGATCTGGGAGAGGAGGCGCGGGGTGAAGTGCCGTCCAGCCGTGGGGGCAGCCACAGAGCCGTTCCGCCGGGCGTACACCGTCTGGTACTGCTCCGGATCCTCGACGGGGAGATGGATGTAGGGAGGGAGGGGAACTTCTCCGACCTCCTTCAGGAGGGAGAGGAGGGGGCGGGGAGTCTGGAACTCCACCGCCCACCCCTCCCCGACCCGTTCCCGGAACGTAGCGGTGATCCCTCCGGGGAGGGATACCCGGGTGCCCTCGCGCACCCTCCGGCCGCGGACCAGGGCCTTCCACACCTCCCCTCCCGGGGAGGTCCCGAGAGGCTGGAAGACCAGCACCTCTATCCGTCCCCCGGTGCCTTCCTTCTCCCCTCGCAAGCGGGCGGGGATCACCCGGGTGTCGTTGATCACCAGGACGTCCCCTGGGCGAAGGTAGTCCACCACCTGGGAGAAGGTCCGGTGCTCCAGCGAGCCGGTCTGTCGGTGGAGGACCAACAGCCTGGAGGCATCGCGGGGCTCCACAGGCTGCTGGGCGATCAGCTCCTCTGGAAGGGGATAGTCAAACTCCGACAGGGAAACCATCCCTTCCCCAGGGCCACCCCCTACTTCCTCCCTAGGAGGTTCTCCAGGAACTCCTCGTGGCGCACCTCGTCGGCGAGGAGCTCCGTGGCCAGGTGGTATGTGACAGGATCCTTCCCGAAAGTGAGCTTGGCGAGGCGGTTATAGGCCTCAATGGCCCCTGCCTCCGCCTTGATCTGGTCCTCCACCATCCCCTCGGCGTCCGTCCGGTCGGCGCGCGGGCTGGTGAAGGGAGCGTTCGCCCCGGCCTCCCAATCTTTGGGATGAACCACCGGATCGCCGCCGAGCTCGAGGATGCGGTTAGCCAGCTTCTCCGCGTGTCCCAGCTCCTCCATGGCTTCCTGCTTGAAGTGCTCGGTGAGCTCTTCCCCATGGAACCCTTCGGCGACGATGGCCGTGATCCAGTAGGAGTAGAAAGCCATCAACTCGTCCAGATAGGCCCTCTTGAGCTCGTTGAGCACCGTGTTCACGTCGACTTCCAGGATGGAGCGTCCCTTCGTTCCCATGGATTCTCCCTCCTCACTTGGTTGTTGGGGTTGCGCATCCTGCAGAACAGATGCGCACCACACGCTCTAGTATACCATGAGGAGGCCGCAGGTCACCTCTGCTGGGATGACAATCCGCGTAAGGGGAGGACGGAGACCCCCTGATAGTAGTAGGTGAGGATCTCCTCGAATGTGCGGCCCGAGAGGGCCATGTTCCGCGCGCTCCACTGGGGAAGCCCGACCCCATGGCCCCACCCGCTTCCGCGAAATTCCACCGCAGGCCGCACCCCCTCGGGGAGGGGAACGATGGTGAACTTCGTGCTCTTCAGGGCATCGTACCCCAGAGCTCTCCGCAACTGCTCCCCGGAGATCTCCCCGCCTCCCCCGGTGGCGACGATCCGCACGCGCATCACGCGGCCCGAGGGACTGCGCTGGACCGCATCGATCCGCTGGATCCCTTGGAAACTGAGGCCCTGGCGGCGCAGCAGTTCTTCGATCTCCTGGAGGCTCATGCGCAGCGACCACTGGCTGTAAGGGGAACCGCTGTAGGGATCAGGAACCCCGCGCAGGTAGGGATAGTACTTCCCCCAAACGTACTCGCTGTCCTCGGTGTGCCCTCCAGAGTCCGCGTGGTACACGGCATTGATGGGCCCTCCCTGAAAGGCCAGGATCAGGCCCCTCGTCGCCTCCACAGCCTGGGTCGTCACGGGATCCTCCGCGTTCACCCCGGCATACACCTGGCTCTCCACCGTGTCCCGTACGTCGTACCCTCCCTCCTTGTACCGCCCCTGCTGGATCAGGTAGACGGCGAGGGTCCTGGCCGCTACTGCCTGGGCCTTGAGGGCCTCCATGGGCCAGGCCGGGGAGATCTCCATCTTGAGGACACCGTACAAGTACTCCTCTAGGTCGACCTCGTTGATGAGGGTCAACCGGGAACCCTCGGGAGCACTGCGGACGAGGAAGTTCCCGCGATAGGCGCGGGACCCGAAAGACATCCTTGTCCCGGATAAGGGGACGAACCGCACCACGGGCCCGAACGCCCCGATCCCGGAGATCTCCACCCCCCCGCTGAGCGGCGTGAGAACCCAGCGGCCGCCTCCCAGGCGCCTTCGCTCCCCCGCCGTGACGTCCTCTACATCCACGGGCCCCCCTGCAGCCACCTCTACCACGGGTTGGTTGACTGCGAGGCCCACACGGACGATGAGGGGAGTCTCCTGCGCTGTACTGGGTGGGATCGCACCGGAGACAACCAGCAGGATGACCTGGGCCGTCCACGCCCTCCAGGCCGTGCGGGCGATCCTCCTTCCACCTTCAAGACCCATGGGCTCTACCTGCGGGCGAAGAAGAAGAGGTTGAGGAGGACGGTGAGGAGGACGCTCAGGAGGAGGCCGGTGGCCAGGGGGAAGTAGAACACGAAGTTCCCGCGCTGGATATAGATATCCCCCGGCAGCCTGGGAAGGTGGAGCCGTCCTGCAAAGGTTACAACCAGGCCCATCACCACAAGGAGAACGCCAAAGAGGATCAACATCCTCCCCAGAGGAGCAAGCTCCGTCACTTCGTCTCACCCCCCAAGTATTATACCGGGAATGGGCGGCACCCAACGAAAGGAATTGTGGCGCGGGGACTTTACCACAACTGCCCCTGCGCCTTCGCTTCCCCTTGCTTGGGGGAAGGGGCCAGACCGAGGTGCTCGTAGGCGAGCGTGGTTGCACGGCGCCCCGCGGGGGTCCTGGTGAGGAGGGCGATCTTCAACAGGTAGGGCTCCACCACCTCCACCAGGGTATCCACCTCTTCGTTGAGGGTGGCTGCGAGGGCGTCGATCCCTACGGGCCCACCCCCGTAGACCTCGATGACCGTCCGCAGGAGCTCCCTGTCCAGGCTGTCCAGGCCGAGATGGTCGACGCCTTCGAAGTCCAGTGCTTCCCGGGCGATCCGCTCTGTGATGACGCCGTTCCCCTTTACCTGGGCGTAGTCACGTACCCTGCGTAAGAGACGGTTGGCGATCCGCGGGGTCCCCCGCGACCTCCGGGCGATCTCCCAAGCGCCACCATCCTCGATGGGCACCTCAAGGATCGCCGCCGAGCGCTTGACGATGAGCATGAGCTCCTCCGGGGAGAAGAAGTCCAGGTGGTGGGTGATGCCGAAACGCTCCCGTAAGGGGGAGGAGAGGAGCCCTGCCCTCGTGGTCGCCCCGACGAGGGTAAACGGCTTGAGGGAGTACCGCAGGGTCCTAGCGTGGACTCCTTTGTCCAGGACGAAGTTGACGCAGAAATCCTCCATCGCCGGGTAAAGGAGCTCCTCTACGGCGCGCGGCAGGCGGTGGATCTCGTCGATGAACAGGATGTCTCCTTCCTCCAGGTTGGTCAGGATCCCCATCAAGTCGCCGCCGCGCTCCAAGGCAGGCCCGGAGGTGGTCACGATGTTCGTCCCCATCTCCGCGGAGATCACATTGGCCAGAGTGGTCTTCCCGAGGCCTGGTGGCCCGTGGAGGAGCACGTGGTCCAGGGGCTCGCCGCGTTGCTTCGCTGCCTGGATAGAGATACGCAGTCCCTCGATGACCTTCCTCTGCCCGATGCACTCGTCCAGCGTCCGCGGCCTGAGACTCCGGATAAACCGCTCCTCCTCACTGCCGGGGATCAGGGGCTGGCGTGCGGGGCTAGGACGGTCCTTCTGCATAGGCCTCGCCTCTTCTCCTCACCCTGTAGATCTCCTGGATGAGCTCCTCTGTGGTCTCGATGCGCGGGTTGCGGCTCAGCGCCTCTTCGACCATCTTCCGTGCCTCCTGAACGCGGTGGCCAAGCTGCTTGGTGAGGATCTCCAACGCCTCCTCCCGGATGTCCGTCGGGGCACGCTCGGCTGGCGCCTCTTCCTGGAGCAGGGCGAACTTCGCCATCTTCCCATGCAGGGCAGCCACGATCTTCTCCGCCGTCCTCCCCCCGATCCCAGGCAACCTGCGCAGGAAGTCCACATCCTTCCGCTCGACCGCGTCGGCGATCTCGTGGATGGGGCGTACGATCGCCCGCAGGGCCTTGACCGGGCCGAGGCCGTCCACGGTAATGAACCGCTCGAAGAACTCCTGCTCCGCCTCCCGCAGGAACCCCACGAGCAAGGGGCGGGGCTGGTTGGGGGTGACATGGTAGGAGATGAACAGCTCGACGGTCTCTCCCTCGGGGGTGGAGGCAGGTTGCAAGTGTTGGGCCACCACCGCCGGGAGGTGTACCTCGTACCCAACGCCGCCGGCCTCCACCACGACGGTCTCTTCAGTCCTGCGCACGAGCCGCCCACGGAGGTACGCGATCACCGCCGCACCTCCTCCCGGGAGAGGGTCAAGCGCGCGCCGCTACGGGAGAGGGCCGTCAGCGCAACGGCTATGGCGTCAGCGACGTGCGTTGGGGGAGGCTCCGGCAACCCCGCGAGCCTCTGCACCGCCCGCTGGACCTGGAGCTTGCTCGCCCTCCCGTTCCCTACGAGGGCCCTCTTGACCTCCGCAGGGGGGAGGGTCTCGACGCGCACACCCCGCTCTGCGCTCGCAAGGCAGATGACGCCACGCGCGTGCCCAAGGAGGAGCGCGGCCTTGGGATAATAGCGGTGGCTGAACACGTCCTCGAGGGCCACGAGATCGGGGGGAGCTTCCCAGAGGACCTGCTTGATCTCCCGGTAAAGGTCCCACAAGCGCCCTTCCAGGGTTTCCGGGTGCGGGCGGATGACCCCCTCCCGCAGCAGGTGGAATCCCCCCCTGTCCCCGGAAACCAGAGCATAGCCCGTTGCCTGCAAACCAGGATCGATGCCGAGAACAGTCAGCATCCGTTTACACCGTCGCTGGGGCACCCCACCGTCTCCCCATGCAAACCCACGATCGGGAGATGGAGACCGATATAGTGTTCGATAAAACTTCCCGCCTTCCTCCAGGGGGGGTCGAAGTCTCCCTGCCACGGGGGAAGGTCCCTCTGTTGCAGTGGAACATGATTCCTGTCCGTCCCCTCCGTCGTCCGGACCGTCTGGATTCGATGGGAGAGGGAAGAGGGAAAAGCGCGATGAACGAGGCAGGCGAGCGCGTGCGCTAGCTCATCCTCTGGAGGATCTCCTCGGGGATGTCGAAGTTCGAGTAGACCCGCTGGATGTCGTCATGGTCCTCCAGCGCCTCCAGGAGTTTGAGGACCCGGACAGCCTCCTGCCCTTCGACGTGGGTAGTCGATTTGGGGATCATGGTCAACTCCGCGGAGGTCACGGGCACACCCTTGGCCTGCAACGCGCCCTTCACCGCCTCGAATGCCTCGGGGGGCGTGACGATCTCATAGGAGTCATCGGAAACCCGCAGATCCTCGGCTCCTGCCTCCAGGATGAGGAGGAGCAGCTCGTCCTCCGGGACCGCCTCCCGCTCCACGGTGATGAGACCCTTCTTATCGAACAGCCAAGCAACCGCCCCTGCCTCGGCAAGGCTCCCCCCGTTCTTGGTGAAGAGGCTCCGGACTTCCGCGGCGGTCCTGTTGCGGTTGTCGGTGAGGGCCTCGATGAGGACGGCAACCCCCCCAGGGGCATAGCCTTCGTAGATCACCTGCTCGTACACCTCTGCTCCCCCACCGCCGACGCCCCTCTGGATTGCCCGCTGGATGTTCTCGTTAGGCATCCCTGCCTCTCGCGCCCGCTCGATCGCCGTGCGCAGCCGCGGGTTCATCTCGGGATCGCCGCCCCCCTCGCGCGCAGCCACGCTGATCTCCCGGGAAAGCTTGCTGAAGAGCTTCCCCCTGATCTGGTCCATCTTCTGCTTCTTGATCCGGATGTTGTGCCACTTGGAGTGTCCGGACATGGAGGAACCCCCTCAAACCGCCTGAATCCCACCATGATTGTACACGACCCTCCATCACCCTTCAACCACGGAGATTGTCTGGGAAAGGACTTCCCCACGCGCTCCCGCCATCCTCACGGTAATGACGTACCGGACTCCCGGGACCCGCAGCATGGGCTTGTACTCGTACTGGAACTTCCCATCGGATCCCACACGGAGCTCACGCTCCACACTCTTGACGCTCACCACACCTCCCTCCGCGTACACGATCAACAGGACTGTGCTCCCGGGGGTGGCCCTCCCCTGGATGAGGAACGGGCTCGTCACCCTTCCCCCGTCCGCAGGCGTCTCAATGCTCAGGAACGGAATCGGCTCGCCCGGTGAGGAGGGGCGGGTCTCTCTTGGGGAAGGAGGAGGGAGGGGAGACCGCGTCTCCCCTTGCTGGGTGGCGATTTCTCCAGATGGAGGCGGGGAAGCCACCCTCGCAGGCGGGCTCATCTGGGGAGTTCCAGGGAAGCGCGTGTCGTATTCCGTTGGCTCTGTCCCTTTGATGAAGATCTCCTTCTTCGGGTTCGGGCAGGCTCCCGTGGCCAGGAGGCCAGAGGACCCGCACACCGTGGCCTCCACGATACCTTCGGGAAGGGGCCAGTCCTCCGGCGGAGTGGCGGCGAGCGCCTCCTTCATGAACATCGCCCAGATCCTGGCAGGAACCGTCCCACCCACCACCCGGCGCATGGGGGTGTTGTCGTCGTTGCCCACCCACACACTCGCCACGAGCTGGGGCGTGTATCCCACGAACCAAGCGTTCCGGTAGTCATCGGTGGTCCCCGTCTTCCCCGCGGCCGGCCGTCCGATCTCCGCAGCCCTCCCCGTCCCCCGCAGGATGACCCCCTTGAGGATGTCCGTCATGAGGTAGGCGACCTCCCTCTTGAGGGCGACCTCCCGGCGCGGGATGAACTCCTCCAGGACCCTTCCCTGGCGGTCTTCCACCCTGGCGATGGCGAAGGGCTCTGCCCTGATCCCGTTCGCCGCGAGCACACCGAAGGCTGAAGCCATCTCCAGGGGGGTGACCTCTGCCGTCCCCAGGGCAAGGGAGAGCACAGGGGGGAGGGGGCTCTTGATCCCCATGCGGTGGGCGTAGGCGATCACCTGCTGGGGGCCAAGTTCGTTGAGGATCTTAATGGCGGGGATGTTGATGGATTGCTCCACAGCCTGCCGCAACGTTACCGGACCGCGGAACTTCAGGTCGTAGTTCTCGGGCTCCCACTTCTTGGGAACGCCGGGGATCTCCAGGGAAATAGGCTCGTCCACGATGACGCGCGTGGGGGGGATCCCGTTGGCCAGGGCCGTAACATAGATGAACGGCTTGAATGCGGATCCAGGTTGTCTCCTAGCTTGCCAAGCCCGGTTGAACTGGCTCTTCCGGAAGTCGTAGCCGCCGATCATGGCACGGATGGCCCCCGTCCGCGGATCGATGGCGACGAGGGCTCCTTGGGTGACGCGCAGGTTCGCCCGTTGCGCCGCATCGATCCCCAGACGCACCGCTTTCTCTGCTATGGCCTGCATGCGGACATCTAAGGTTGTGTACACCTGCAGCCCACCGCAGTACACGCCGTCCTCACCATAGCGCTCGAGGAGCTGAGGGAGGATATAGGAGACGAAGTAAGGAGCGCGGATCCCAATCAGTCCTGCATTGGCCCGCTCCGCCAGCTTCACGGGGGCCTGCTTGGCCTTCTCCGCCTCCTCCGCTGTGATGTATCCTAACTCCACCATCCGATCCAGGACGATGATCTGCCGCCGCTTGGCCAGCTGGAAATTCTCATAAGGAGAGTACAAGGAAGGCGCCCGGATGAGGCCCGCGAGCATGGCGCTCTCCGGCAGGGTGAGCTGGCTCACGCTCTTGCCGAAGTAGATGCGCGCCGCCATCTCCACCCCATACGCCCCCTGGCCGAAGTACACCTGGTTGAGGTAACGCTCGAGGATCTCCTCCTTGGTCAGCCTGCGTTCGATCTCGAGCGCGAGGAGGATCTCGGCAACCTTCCGGCTCACCGCCCGTTCCTGCGTGAGGAAGAGGGTCCTGGCGAGCTGCTGGGTGATGGTACTGCCCCCTTCGATGAGCTCCCTGGCCAGGAGGTTCCGCCACATCGCCCTGGCCATGCCCCGGAGAGAGATCCCCCGGTGCTGGTAGAACCCTGCGTCCTCAACGGCGATCACCGCCTGCTGGAGGTGGAGGGGGATCTGGGAGAGGGGGACGAAGAGACGGTTCTCCCGGTAGAGGCTGGCGACCAACTCCCCGTTGGAGGCGTAGACCCGCGTGGCCTCGCAGGGCGGCGCGTAGACGCGGGAGACATCGGGAAGCTGCCGGGTAATGGCCATGGCCATCCCCGCCAAAACCCCTATGCTCAACAGGAGGAGGGACGCCACGAGGAGGAGGGCTAGGCCTGCAAGGTGGAGGAGGGGCTGGCGCCGAGGCTTTCTCCTGCGCGGAGGCACAGGACTCTTCCGCAAGTTCCCCCCGCTTTTCGCCTCATCGCGTCGTCGCGTCATCGTCGGTTGGTCTGGACAAGCTCAATTTTAGCACGGTCGGCGAGGGAGGGTAAGGAGGGAGCGACGAGCAGGATCAGAACGAGAGGGACCGGAGGAACTTCTGGTGCTCGACCTTGATGCAACGGTCCATGACCACGAGGAGTCCGGCAGCGCGCGCCCGAGCGGCGGCTTCCTCATGGACGATGCCCAGCTGCATCCACACGGCCTTCGCACCAATGGCGATCGCGCTCTCCACAATGGGTGGCACGAATTCCGGGCGCCGGAAGATGTTCACGACATCCACAGGTTCTGGGACCTCCCGCAGATCGGGATAGCTCCGCTCGCCGAGGACCTCTGCAACATGCGGGTTCACAGGGATGATCCGGTACCCATGCTCCTGGAGGTAAGAGGCTACAGCGTAGCTGGGCCGATGGGGGCTCGGGGAGAGCCCGACCACAGCGATGACCTTCGCACTCCTCAGGATGTGCAGGATCACCTCGTCCATTGGATCGTCCCCCGGCGTGTCCTCAGGGAACGGACAGGAATCACGTTACACCGTAACAACGGGAGCTTCCCCCGTGTCGGTGTCCCCACCCAAACCCGTGTCCGGGTTTTGGTGGGGTGACTTCGATGAGCTTCTCAGTACGTCTCTCCGCTTGTCCCCCCACGCTCCGGGAGTCGGCCAGATGACCCGCCGCCGGCCCATGCGCTCTCGGAACTCGTGGTAGATGTGAGGGAAGTACCGCTTGTACAGCTCGATGTTGAACCCCGCCTCCACGGGGCTGGCCCGGCGGACCTCCTCCAGCAAGGTGTAGTCGATCTCGCCCACGAGGACCTCCTCCTGATCGAACGTCCTCGCCTGGTAGAGCACCCCGGTACGGTCCGGGGTGAGCTCCAGGGGGGCATACACGGCGCTCCTCCCGGTGATCGTCAGTCCCATGAACCGGCCCACCATACAGGCGTCCACCCCGTACACCTGAGCCTCTTGGACCCTGGGCCAGGTCCCCCGCCACTTCTTCCAGAAGTTGAACGGTTCGGGGTCTGCGCTGGGGACGACGATGAGGTCGGCCCCGAGGAGGCGCAGGATGCGCGTCGTCTCGAAGTAGGTCCGGTCCATGCAGATGGGGAAAGCCAGATTCCCCACAGGGGTCCGGTACACCCGCAGGTCTTCCCCGGGGACAAGGCCCCACTGTGCCTCAAGCTGAATGAGGTGGCACTTGGCATGCGTGCCAATCAGCTCCCCTTGGGGACCAAAGAAGTAGGCGACGTTCCGGACGTTCCCCTGCGCGTCGGGAAGTAAGGCGCTCCCGGTGACCACGTAGACGCCGAACGCCCGGGCGAGGAGAGAGAAGGTGGACGCGTAGATCCTCCTCACCGAAGGGCCGATGGTTCGGAAGATCTCCGCCACCTGGATCTCCGGGCCCCCGACCTGCGCAAGGACGGACTCCACAGGGACGTCGGGAGGGAGGTCGGCGATGCCTGGGAGCAACCCCACGAGGTGGGTCCCGCTGTCCTCGGGGAAGACCACAAGGTGCGCTCCCTGCTGGACAGCCTGGTCCATGAGCCCGTAGACCTTCTCCGCGTACTCCTCCGCAGACCGCAGAGCCTTCAACTCCATTTGGACCGCGGCAACGCGCACCCGGGAAGAGGGCAGATCGTCGCAGGCGCGGCTGCGGGAGATGCCCTTCCCCCGCAGCACCCTGCGAACACGCCACCCCGCTGACTTCCACCACAGCAGGGCTCCCAGCGCCCGTGCCAAGAGCGTTCCCTTCACGTCCATCCCATCACCCCGCCTCCGGCGGCGTCGCCACGAGGTAGATGCCTGGCAGGAATCGGTCGTACAGGGCAACGTGGAACTGTTCGAAGATGGAGTACTGGTCGATGGCCTCTTGCAGGCGGGCATAGGAGAGTTCCACGGTGAGGACCCCTGGCTGGGTGGGGTCCTCAAGAGCCCCGATCCACCCCGTCTCCCCGGGCGTCACCTCGCAGGGGCCGAAGGCCGCTGTCCGCCCCTCGAACTCCCTCCCAAAGGCGCTCCCCACGAGGCAGCTCTCCACCCCGAAGACCTGGTTCTGCTGAACCTCCTGCCAGAGACCGCGAACCTGGTGCCAGTACTCATAGGGCTTTGGGACGGCGTTCACGGCGAGGAGGAGCGCTGCCCCCTGCAGGGAGAGGATCCGGCTTGCCTCTGGATACCAGGCATCCGTGTTGACCAGGACCCCCAGGGGGCCGATCTCGGTGGGGAAGACGCGGAGTTCCACACCGGCGCTCCACCCGGCCTCCCGTTCCTCGGGGAGGAGGTGGGTCTGGGGCTGGGTCCCCACGACCTCCCCACTCGGGCCAAATAGGACCGCGGCGTGGGAGCGCTTCCCTGCTTCCAGGAGGGGGGCGGTTCCCGCAAGGATGTAGGATCCCCTGGCCTTGGCCAGGGAGGCCCAGCCTTCCGTGAAGAGCTGGAGCAGCCTCTCCCCGTAGGCGTCGACACGCTCCGCGAGGGAGCGGTCGAGGGTGAGCGGCTCCCCCACAACAGCTTCCAGCAACATCAGCCCAGTGTAGGCGGGGAAGACTGCAAGATCCACTTCCCCCGCTCGATCCAGGACAGCCGCCATCCCCCGAAAGTATTCCTCGGCATCCCGGTAGCGCCGCGCTTCCAGCTGGACTGCCGCGACCCGGACCCTCTCGCGCACGGCTCACCTCGCCCCCCGGATCTTCCACACCGTCGCTGCCCCCCCGGCGAAGTAGGCCGTGGTGATGGTGAAGAGCGCGATGTATCCCAGCGCCGGGGCGACGAGGTTAAACCGGTCGACGATGGGGCCCCCGATGACAGGCGCGAGCACCTGGGGGAGGGTGACGGCGATGCCCCAGATCCCCAGGTCCTTCGCGGCCGCGGCGGCAGATGGGAGGACGTCCGTGGCGAGGGCCCAATCCACGCTGATGAAGGCCCCGTAGCCGAGGCCGAAGACCACGGCGAACAGGAGGATGACCTGGAAGCTGGGGCGTGCCAGGAACACGAGCGGGGTAAGCCCCATCACGAGGCTGGAGAGGGAGACGATGCCCCGCCTGCCCACACGGTCCGAGAGCCACCCCGCCCAGAAGGAGCTGATCATGGCCCCCACGATCACCGCCGCGCTCACGATGCCCGTGGCCTCCTGGAAGTTGGGGAGCCCGATCGCGTCCTTGAGGAAGAACTGGAGGAAGTTCAGGAGGGTGTAAAACCCCATCATCACGAGGGCCCTCGAGAGGAACAGCCAGGCGAAGTCGGGATACAGGCGAGGGCTGACATAGAAGCTGCGGAGGAACCTGGCGAGGTGGAAGGGTTCCGCGCGCTGGAGCGGGGTCTCGCGCACGCCCCATACCGTCAGGACCATGCACACCACCATCACACTGGCGATGGCCACGTAGAGGACGAGGTTAAGACCGCGCTGCATGAGGAACCCCGCCAGGACGGCCGCGATGATCGTCCCCAGCATGGTCATGAGGCCCATGAGCCCCGACGCCGTCCCCCGCTGCTCCTTCGGGACCAGGTCCGGGATGAATCCCTGGTAGGCCGCTCCAGCAACGTTGTTGGAGAACTGCACGAGGAGGTAGGTTGCGGTGAACAAGGCCAGGGAGGGAGCGTAGGCCAGCCCAAGGAGGACGAAGCTATTGAGGAGCGCCCCGGCGAGGACGAAGGGCCTCCGCCGTCCCATGCGGAAGGTGGCCCTGTCGCTGAGGGCGCCGATTAGGGGGAGGGTCACCATGGCCACGAACGCGCCAGAGGCGAAGACTGTCGAGAGGGCGCGGCCTTTGTACGCGTCGGGGACGAACCGCAGGACCTCGGCAGGAATGGCCACTGTGAGGAGCGCGCCCCAGTGGAAGTTCAGGGCGAACCAGAAGACGCTCATGAGAACCAGTTCACGGAACGTGAGGGTTCGCACCCGGAGGACCCCCTCTCGTCAGGGGAGAGCTCACCCCCTCGTGGAGAGTTCGGTGCCTGCGCCGTTCTTCCTGTCTTCTGAGGAGGTCCAGGGGTCGTGGGACTCCGGTGCAGGAGGAGCTCTCCCGGTGGGGACGAATCGAGCCCCACCAACATCCGTTTCGGGCTTTCTGGTGGACGGTGGAGACCGTGTAGACTATAGTAGGGATGGGGAGAAGGGGGGAGTCGTGAAGATGCCCCAGGAGATCTATCTGGACAATGCCGCCACCACGCGTCCACACCCCGCGGTCGTGGAGGCCATGCGGGAGGTGATGACCGTGGACTACGGCAACCCGTCCTCCCTCCACCGCATGGGGGTGGAGGCTGAACGCCGGATCGAGGGGGCGCGTGCCGAAATCGCCGCCCTGCTCGGCGTGAACCCGAGGGAGATCGTCTTCACCTCGGGCGCTACCGAGGCCAATAACCTGGCTATCCGGGGAGTGGCCTCCGCCTACCGGAGGAAGGGAAAGCACCTCATCACGACGCAGATCGAGCACTCCTCCGTGATCGAGCCCTGCCGACGCCTCCAGGAGGAGGGGTTCGAGGTCACCTACCTGCCCGTCGACCGGTACGGTCTCGTCGATCCGGGATCTGTCGCCGAGGCCATTGGGCCGGAGACGATCCTGGTGAGTGTCATGGCGGTGAACAACGAGGTGGGGAGCATCCAGCCCATCGAGGAGATCGGGAAGATCGTCCGGGAGGCTGGGAGGAAGCTGGGACGGCGGATCCTCTTCCACGTGGACGCGGTCCAGGCGCTTGGCAAGGTCCCTCTCTCGCCCAACCGTGCAGGGATCGACCTCCTCTCCCTGAGCGGGCATAAGATCGCCGGACCAAAGGGTGTCGGAGCCCTGTTCATCCGCGAGGGAGTCCGGCTGACCCCCCTCCTCTACGGGGGCGACCAGGAGCGCGGGCTGCGTCCTGGGACGGAGAACGTCCCTGGTATCGTTGGGATGGGGGTTGCAGCCCGCCTCCTCGGCGAGACCCAGAACGCCGTCGTCCCTCGCATCCGGGGCCTGCGGGCCCGTCTCCTCTCCTTCCTCCGTGGCCACCCGCGGATCCAAGTCAACGGGCCGCCTGACGAGCAGGCGGCCCCGCACATCCTGAGCATCACCGCGAAGGGCGTCCTCGGCGAGCACCTCGTCCACCGCCTTGAGGTCGATGGGATCTACGTCTCCACGGGGTCGGCCTGCCACTCCCGCAGGGCCGAGCCCAGCCACGTCCTCCTGGCGATGGGGTTGACCAGGGAGGAGGCGCTCTCCACCATCCGGATCAGCTTCGGGTACGAGACAACGGAGGAAGACGTGGAGGTCGCCGGGCAAGCGATCCTCCAGGCCGTAGACGAGCTCGCAAGCTTGAAGATCCTATGAACCGCCTCTATCTCGCGAGCTACGGGGAGATCGCCCTCAAGGGCGGGAACCGGCCCTTCTTCCTCCGCCGCCTCCTGCGGAACATCGAGGAGGCCCTGGAGGGCCTCGGGGAGGTTTGGGTACGGGAACGGTTTGGCCGCATCCTCGTGCGCGCGGGGGCGGAGGAGGAAGAGGTCCTCGCCCGCCTTTGCCGTGTCTTCGGGATCACCAGCGTGAGCCCCGCCTGGGCCGTCCCCTGGGATGTCGAGGCGATCGCGCGCGCGGCCAGGAGCCTTGTGGAGGAGGCGATCACCAGGGACTCCCCCTCCACGTTCAAGGTGGAGACGCGCCGGGCCGACAAGCGCTTCCCCATGACCTCCATGGAGCTGAACGCCCGCATCGGAGCCTACCTGCGAGAGCAGTTCCCCCAGCTCCGGGTGCGCCTGGAGGACCCAGACCTCGTGATCTCCATCGAGATCCGTCAGGAGGCATACCTCTATTCCCGCCGCCTCCCCGGCCCTGGCGGGCTCCCAGTCGGCACGGGCGGCAGGGCCCTCGCCCTCATCTCCGGGGGGATCGATAGCCCCGTGGCGGCGTGGATGGCTGCCAAGCGGGGCCTCGAGGTGATCCCCGTCCACTTCCACGCCTTCCCCTTCACGAGCGAGCGCTCCAAGGAGAAGGTGCTGGAGATCTGCCGGATCCTCTCCGCGTGGACGGGCCCGCTCAAGGTCTGGGTCGTCCATTTCACCGAGATCCAGCGGGCGATCCAGCTCCATGCCCCCGAGGACCTTCGCGTCCTCCTCATGCGCCGGATGATGATGCGCCTCGCCGAACGGATTGCGCGACAGGAGGGTGCGCTGGCCATCGTCACGGGGGAGAGCCTCGGGCAGGTCGCCAGCCAGACCCTGGAGAGCATCGCCGCCATCGAGGCAGCGACAGGACTTCCCGTCCTCCGCCCGCTCATCGGCTTCGACAAGGCGGAGATCACAGCCCGGGCCCGGGAGATCGGCACCTACGCGGTCTCCATCCTGCCTTATGAAGACTGCTGCTCCCTCTTCCTCCCGGCCCACCCCCGCACCCGGCCGGATCTCCAGGAGGTGGTGGCTGGAGAAGCCTCCCTCCCCATTGAACGCCTCCTCGAGGAGGCGCTTGAACGGAGCCAGGTCGAGGTCATTCGCGCCCCCACCAGAACCCGTGCAGGCTAGCTCCCTCGTGCTCGGTCTTCGCCCACTCGATGCGGCCCGTCCAAAGGCTCCGCAAGTAGTGGTACAGGGCCAGTGGTGTCGCCACGATCTGATAGACCGTGAAGACGCCGAATCGGAGGAACGCGACGATCGCCCGGGGGAGATTCCGGATCTCCTGGAGCATGGACAGGAAGGCGCTCGCCGTGAACACAGCCGATCCCAAGGTGAGGGCGGGCTCGGGAAGAGTGACGGAGAGCGTCTCCCCTTCCAGGAAGCTCACCACCGCATAGAGGTAGCTGGTCAACAGGGCGAGGGGGAGGAGGAGAGCGCTGGAGTAGAAGAACAGGGCATCCAGGCGGCGCACCCAGGAGATCTCGTACCGGAAGAGCAGGTCGGGGAGGTACTGGAAGAAGCATTGCAGCGCTCCTTCCGTCCACCGCGCCCTCTGCAGGAAGAGGCTCCTCCACCTCCCCACCGCCTCCTCCCAGACCACCGCCTCCTCACAGTAGCGGATCTGCCAGCCATGGAGGGTCAGGCGCAGGGTCATGTCGAGGTCCTCCGTCAACGCCCGCTCGTTCCACCCCCCCATCGCCTCGAGGACCTCCCGACGGAGGACCATGCCGTTCCCTGCGAGGCTCACATATCCTCCCAGGAGGCTCCGGCTCCTCTGGAGGAGGACCTGGAAGATGGCGTACTCGTCCTCCTGGGTCCGGGTGAGGAGGTTGCGTCGGCCGTTGCTGACGAGCTTGCGGGCCTGAACAGCGCCCACCTCCGGCGCATTCAGGTAGGGAACGGTCCTCTTGAGGAAATCCCGCGGCACGATGGCGTCGGCGTCGAACACCGCCACGACCTGACCCCGGCAGGCGCGGAGTCCGACGTTCAGGGCGGCCGCCTTGCCGGGATTGGATCCCACGGGCGGGCGGACGACCTGGAAGGGGTACAACCTCTGCAACCCCTCTAGGACCGCACCGGTCCCATCGGTGGAGCGGTCCTCAATGACGATGACCTCGTAGTTCCGGGCTCCCTGGGCATCGTGGTAGTCGAGAGAGCAGAGGTGCTTGATCGCCTCCCCGATGACCTTCTCCTCGTTCTTGGCTGGGACGAGGATGCTGACGAAGGGCCAGGATGCGTTCGGGGATCCGCGCCTGGGGCTCCGCGCCCTGCGGCCCCCAGCGAGCCCCGCCAGGAGGAGCAGGCTTCCGTATACGGCAAAGATCAGGAAGAGGAGCTGGAGCCAACGGATGTCTCGCTCCCTCAAGGTGTGGACAGCGAGGTAGGCCCAACCGATTGCCAGGATACAGAGGGTGAAGATCTCACGCCTGCGCCGTTCCCGTTCCATCGATCCCTCCCGTGCACAAGGGATGGGCGGACCCGTGCTCAGGAGACCAACGCCCTGGACCGCAGCTCCTCGAGACTCTCCTCGAAGGGCGGGGTGGCGATCCCCCGCTCGGTGACAATTGCGGTCACCAGATCGGCGGGCGTGATGTCGAATGCCGGGTTGGCCGCCTGGATCCCCTCCGGGGCGATGCGCTGGCCAGCGAGATGGGTCACCTCCTCTGGCGGGCGTTCCTCGATGGGGATCGCACGCCCATCGGGGGCCTCGAAGTCCACGCTGGAGAGGGGCGCGGCCACGATGAAGGGGACGGCGTGGAAGCGCGCCAGGACCGCCAGCGTGTAGGTTCCGATCTTGTTGGCCACGTCCCCGTTCCTGGCGATCCGATCGGCCCCCACAATGACCCGGTCGATCTGCCCCCTGCTCATCAGGAACCCCGCGGCGTTGTCGGTGATGAGCGTGGCAGGGATCCCATACTGGAGGACCTCCCATGCTGTCAGCCGCGCCCCCTGGAGGACGGGCCTCGTCTCACAGACGTACACGTGCACGCCCTTCCCTTGCTCGTGGGCAGCCCGGATGATCCCCAATGCTGTCCCGTAGTCGACGGTGGCGAGGGAGCCGGTGTTGCAGTAGGTAAGGATGCGCTCCCCGGGTCGGATCAGCGCGCTCCCGTGACGGGCGATGGCACGGTTCGTCTCCACGTCTTCCCGGGCGATCCTCTCCGCCTCCTCGAGGAGGAGGGAAGGGAGTTCCTGGAAGTTCCCGGAGAAGTTCTGCGCCAAACGGAGGAGCCTCTGGATGGCCCAAGAGAGGTTGACCGCAGTTGGCCGCGTAGCCTGGATCTGGCGGGAGATCCTTCCAAGCGCCTCGAGGAACTCCTCCCGCGAGCGGACAGGGAGAGAACGAGCCGCCAGGGCCAAGGCGAAGGCGCCGGCCACGCCAATGGCCGGAGCTCCTCGGATCTTGAGGGTCCGGATGGCTTCAGCGACCTCTTCCCAGCGACTGCACGCGAGAACATGAACCCGATGGGGGAGCTGGGTTTGGTCTATGAGCTTCACCAGACCCCCTTCCCACCAAATCGTCCTCGTCATGGAACAATCCTCAAGACAAAGTCAACCCCTGGGCCCAAAGATGGCCCGCCCAATCCGCACGATGGTCGCTCCCTCTTCCACGGCAACCTCGAAGTCATCGGTCATCCCCATGGACAGCTCCAGCCTCTCCAGCTTGAGATCGGTCGCTGCACTCCGGATGACGTCCCCCAGCTGGCGGAGACGTCGAAAATATGGACGGGCCTGCTCTGGGTCTTCCACTATGGGCGCGATGGTCATCAGGCCGCGCAGTCGGAGCCCTGGCAAGGATGCCATATTCTCCACCAAGGCCTCGACTTCCTCCGGGGAAACGCCGTACTTCGTAGGTTCCCCGGAGACGTTCACCTGGACGAGGACATCCATGACTCTCCCGGCCTCCAGCGCACGGCGGTTGAGCTCCTCGGCAAGCCGGAGGGAATCCAGGGAATGGATGAGATCGAACAGGCGGACGGCCATCTTCGCCTTGTTGCGCTGGAGGTGCCCGACCATGTGCCGGACGACGCCAGGGGGGAGGTGGGGGAACTTAGCCGCTGCCTCTTGGACGCGGTTCTCCCCGATGTGGGTGACACCGCAGGCGACCGCCTCCAGGACCCTGTCGAGCCCGACCCCTTTGGTCACCGCGACAAGGGTCACCTCATCTGGGTTCCGGCCGGCTCGCCTGGCCGCGGCCGCGATCCGTTCGCGCACGCGGGCGAGGTTGCGGCTGATCTCCGTTATCTCGGGTCCGTGGGGTTCGCTGGGATCGTCGGGGCACCGCACGGACGTCCTCCGGGATCTCTCAGGGCGATGATCCCCGCCATCCGCCCCGTCACCCCGTCGCGCCGGTAGGAGAAAAAGAGGTCCGGTCGGCAGGCCGTGCACAGGCCACAGGTAGCGATGTGCCCGGGAGGTACGCCAGCGTCCGTCAGCTGGCGAGAGATGGCGCCCTGGAGATCGAGCTGCCAGCGCCCACGCCCGTTGGGCTGCACGACCTCCTCCCACCACGTCCACCGGCGCGTCTGGTCGAGGACCTCACGGCCTACCTCGTAGCAACACGCTCCGATGGCCGGGCCGATCGCCACGAGCAGGGCCTGGGGCCTGGAGCCGAAGCAAGCGCGCATCCCTTCCACAGCCTCCACCGCCATCCCCCCGGCAACACCCCTCCAGCCAATGTGCACCGCCGCAACCGCAGGATGCTCAGGATCCAGGAGGAGGACCGGGGCACAGTCGGCGGTATGGATGGCAAGGGAGATCCCAAAGTCCGATGTCATGAGGCCGTCACACCCCGGCAAGAGCTTCCCGGCATCCCCCTCCCCTACCCGGGCGAGGACAGTCCCGTGGACCTGCTCGGCTTCCACCTGCCCTCGCGAGTCGACCCCGATGGCCCTGTTGGCCCGCTTCCTGTTCTCCAGAACGTGCGGGAGCGCGTCCCCCACCCCCCTGCCGAGGTTGAGGGACGTAAAAGGGCCCCTGCTGACCCCGCCCAGACGCGTGGTGAAGCCATGGACGACGAGTCCAGAGGCTTCCAGGAGGTCGCAGGAGAGGTAGGGAAGCCCCTCCACCTCGTGCCAGCTGAAAGAGCGCGGCGTTGTCATAGGTGCTGCACGGATTTGAAACCTCGTCTTCTATACGACCTTCTCCCTGATGACTGCGCTGGCGTAGTCCATGAGTGCGACCACGAGGGTGATAGCCCACACCGCTGTGGCTGCTTGACGCCACTGGAGCAGGTTGATGTACTGCATGAGGATGAACCCGATCCCCCCTCCCCCTACGAACCCGATGACTGTGGACATGCGCACGTTGATATCCCAGCGGTAGATGGTGAAGGCGATGAACTGGGGAACGATCTGCGGGATCACCGCATACCGGACCACCTGGAGGGGCGTCGCGCCCGTGGCCGCCACGGCCTCGATCGGCCCGGGATCGATGGATTCGATCTGCTCTGAGTAGAGCTTCCCGAGCGCGGCGATGGAGTGGACCCCCAGCGCCAGGACGCCCGCGAACGGACCGATCCCGACCCAGACGGCGAAGACGGTGGCCATGATCAGGGGCTCGATGGACCGGGCGATGTTGAAGACAGTCCTCGTGATGAAGTAGACGGTGAACCCGACGGGGTTCCTCGCCATGAGGTTCCGGGCGCCCAGGAAGCTCAGGGGGACGGCCACGATCACGGCCATGGTGGTGCCCATCAGCGCGAGGAACACCGTCTCAATCATCCGCTCTGTGACGATCTTCAGCGTCTCGCTGGGCTTGAGGGGACCAACGGGCCAGCTCACCTCCGCGATGACCACATGCTCCAGCCCGGGAGTCTGGGGGACGGTGATCTCCAAGGTGAAGCGCCCCTGCTCGTCTGTCTTGAACCGCCGGAGGGGGAGGCGTTGGCCGATCTGATTCTCCCACCAGAGCACGCCCTCTGTGTTCGGCCGGAACCCCTGGCCCCTCACCACGAGGTGATCGCCGATCCTCCCGCGCTCTTGGGAGAGGCTCAACGAGGTCCCCTCGCTGGATGGGGGGAGCGCAGGAGGCGCGCCCGGACCGGTCAGGAACGGAGAACGGGCGATCTGGACCTGCCGGTCCCGCGTGAGGAGATCCGGACGGACCAGGGAGCTGAGGAGGGGACGGATGAGATGGGCTTTGGTGAAGAGCTCTCCCAGGTTGATCTGGGTAACCCGCCACCCATAGCCATAGACGAGGATGAGGGCCAGGAGCAGCATGAGGAACTGCCAAGAGCGGAGGAGGGACCGGCGTCCTGGGGGGATCTGCGGGATTGCCTGCGGGGTCACGGTCTGGTTCCTCATCGGATTTCTACCTCTACCGCTTCCTCCCCGTAGATCTCCCGGAAACGATGGTCATCGATCTCCTCCGGGTGGCCGTCAAAGACGATCCTCCCCTGCTTCAGGGCGATGATGCGCTTCCCGTACCGGCGGGCGAGGCTCAGGAAGTGGAGGCTGCACAGGATGGTGATCCCTTCCCGATTCAGGTCCTCGATATATTTCAGGACCGAATGGGAGGTGGCGGGATCGAGGGCGGACACAGGTTCATCGGCGAGGATGAGCTTCGGTTCCTGCATCAGGGCCCGGGCGATCCCGACCCGCTGCTGCTGGCCCCCGGAGAGCTGGTCCGCCCGCGTGAAGGCCTTGTCCGCAATCCCTACCCGCTCCAGGTTCTCCAGCGCGCGCCGCACCTCCTCGCGGGGCCAGTAGTTGACCACTGACCAGAGGGGAGGGACGTATCCCAATCGCCCGGAGAGGACGTTGGTGAGGACGGAGGCCCGCTTCACCAGGTTGAACTGCTGGAAGATCATCCCGATCTGGCGGCGCAGCCGGCGTAACTCGTCGGGGCCGAGGGCGGTCACGTCCACCCCATCGATGTAGATCTTCCCCGAGGTGGGCTCCACCAGGCGGTTGATGCAGCGTAACAGGGTAGACTTCCCCGACCCGGAGAGGCCGATGAGCACCACGAACTCGCCCCTCTCTACGGTGAAGGAGACGTCCTCAAGAGCCCGCGTCCCATCCTCGTAGACCTTGGTGAGGTGCTCTACCACGAGGAAAGGCAGAGGATCACCTCCCTTCTTTCGGGCAGGGGATTCCCCCCTCGGCACTCCGAAATCCCCAATTGGAATGAGCTACCGCGGCTTGATGAACTCCTCCAGGTCGATGCCCAGGTACTTGGCCACGTCCCGGATCGGCTGGAAGAAGGCGTCTAGGTTAGGAACCTTCTTCCTGTCGATGCGCAGGGGCTTCCCGTCCGGCTGTGTCCAAGTCGTGGTGACCAAGGTCTCGTAGTCGACCAGCTTCTGGATCTCGTAGAGCCTCTTGAGCTCCTCCTGGCCCGCCGGGGTGGCTGAGAGCCTGAGCAGGGCCTTGGTCATCTTCTGCTTGACCTCCTCTGGAACGTGCGCCCCAAAACTCACCGTGTCGTTGGGGATGGGATCTGTGTAGGCGATGACCTTGACCTTCTCGAGCACATCGGGGAACTGCCTCGCCACGGCGAGGCGGGCGTCCTCAAAGGAAGCTGCGCCATCCACCTGCCCCCGATAGACCGCCAGCACAGCGTTGGGGTGGGAGCCCACGAAGATCTTCTGGCTGAAGAAGCGGTCGGGATCGTAGCCGAGCTTCTTCAGCATCGCCGCAGGGAAGAGGTATCCGGAGGTGGATGCGGGATCGGTGAAGGCAAACCTCTTCCCCTTCAGCTGCTCGATCTTGGTGATGCCGGAGTCCGCCCGCACCATGATCTGGCTGCGGTAGTACGGGAGGTTGAAGCGAACGGTGATCAAGCGGACGTCAGCATTGCACTTCGCCTTGGCGATCACGTAGCTGAACGGAGCAAGCCAGGCGATGTCCACGCGCTTGGCACACAGCGCCTCAATGGTCGCGGCATAGCTCGTCGGCACCGTGGCTTCGATCTTGTAGCCGGTGGAGAGCTCCATCATCCGGGCGAGGGTAGCTCCAGTAGCCAGGACCTTCTGCGCCTCCATCGACGGCACAAAGGCCATCACGAGCTTGACCCCCTGGGCTGTCCCAACCCCAGGGGTCAGGCTGACCAGCACGAGCGCTACAGTAGCCAGGGAAAGAAGGAAGCGATACCGTCCGTACCTCACGCTCCACCTCCTCTAGGTTGAGGTGCTGACCATACATGCCCTCCCCTCGCTACAGTTCGCAGGGTGCGCAGGGAATTCCTGCACTCTCCTGCTCCCGGCCGTGAGGATGACCGGTTACCCAGTCGAGATCGGGGGGACCTCGGCCCTCCTATCCCCCAATCGAACCTACCACGGCGAGGGCATCGGACGTGGTGATGATGGCCCGGAACAGGAAGCTGGCCTGGCGAATGGCTGCCTGCATGTCGAACTCGTTCAGGGCCGAGATGGCGTCAATGGGCAGGATGACCTGGTACCCGTGGAGGGCTGCGCTCGCCGCCGTGTAGTGGACGCAGATGTTGGCTACGGTCCCGCACACGATGACGTTCTTGATCTGGCGCAATCGGAGCTCGTGATCGAGGGAGGTGCCAAAGAACCCGTCGTAGCGGAGCTTCCGGATCACCCTCTCCCCCTCCCGGGGGGCCAGCTCCTCCACGATCTGCCATCCCCAGGTGCCCTCAACGACGTGCTGCCCCCAGATGGCGAACTCCGGGTCGTCCTTCCCATGCGTATCCTGGGTGAAGAACACCGCCAGCCCATGCTCCCTGGCGAAATCCAGCAACCGCCGGATGGCCGGGATCGTCTTCGCGGCATCGGGGACCACGAGCTTACCGCCGGGCTTGACGAAGTCGTTCTGCATGTCCACCACGATGAGGGCAGTGGCCTTCGGGTCTACCTCCACCCGGCTTTGTACGGTGTACTCCGGAACCTCCACCTTCACCTGGAATCCCCCCTCTCCCGGCATCCCAGGAACCCCTTTGGGACCCCCGAACTACGGCGAGGCGGCAGCGCGCAGCGCAACCGCCCCCTTTAAGAGATTGTAGGGAGGCGACAGGCGCATTGTCAAAAGTCAAACTTCAGCACCGGGAGTACCCGCACAGGCGGCAGAGTGTGCACCCGTTCTCGTACACCAGCCGCGCCCCGCAGTCCGGGCAGACCCCGACGAACTCGAGGACATCGCCGTTCCTGGAGGTGCCCACCTCTTGCTCGAGCTGTATCGTTGGAGCCGGTTTTGCGGACACCCCACCAAAACCCGTTCCTGGTTTTGGCGGGGACCCCTGCATAGTCCCCTCCGCTCCCTCGCCTCGGCTCAGGACGGCATCGCCTTGGAACCGCAACATCTCCTGCTTGTACCTGGGGCCCGGCGCCGGTAGGGTGGACGCGAGGGGGAACTCCTTGTCGGGCCGGAACCCATCTCCGTAAAGGACTCGCCCGAGTGCCAGGGCGACCCCCTGGGCGATGGTGGTGATGCGTACCACGGTGCCATCGGTGCTCCGGTCCATGGCCACCTCCGTGCTCTGGACCCTCCAGAGTTGCTCGATGATCTCCCTTGGATCGACGCCTGCCCGCAGGGCCAGGGAGGCGAGCCGGCCAATCGCCTCCGCTTCGACGTCCAGGGACTTCACGAACACCTCGCAGATCCCCATCTCGTCCTCGTTGATGGTCACGTAGATGCGCCCGCGGGGCGTCTCGATGCGCTCTGTCCGCCCATGGGTCACTTTGGGGCGGGGACGCGGCGTGGCACGGGCTAGTTCACCCGCCTTCTCCGCTGGGGCCCCCACCAAAACCCGACTCGACGGAGCTTGCTCCTGAGGGATCGCAACCCGCTCGCGCGCCCGCCGCGCTTCCTCCTCTGTGAGCAGGATCCCCTCGCGGCTCCCTTCCCTGTACACCGTGATCCCCTTGCACCCCAGCTTCCACGCGAGGAAGTAGATGCGCTCCACCTCCTCCGGGGAGGTCTCCTTGGGGAGGTTCACTGTGCTACTGATGCTATGATCGATGTGCCGCTGGATCGTCGCCTGCATCTCGACGCGCATCTCCGGCTTAATCTGGTGCGCCGTCACGAAGTACTCAGGGAGCTCCTCCTCGGAGGCGACCCCGAAGCGTTCCATGTACTCTTTGACGAGGGGGTGGAAGACCTTGAAGTATTCCTTCGACAGCGACTCCGAGCGCCGGGTGTAGTACAGGTCGAACACGGGCTCGATGCCGCTCGTGACCCCTGCCAACGCCGCCCCGCTCCCAACTGGGGGGACGGTGAGCAGGGCCACGTTGCGCAGCCCGTGTTCCCGGATCCGTTCCAGAACTCCTGGGTCGAGGTTCTGGAGGAAGGGGCTCCGCAGGTGCTCCTTAGGGGAGAAGGCCGGGAAGACGCCCTTCTCAATGGCTAGGTTCACGCTCTCATCGTAGACGATGTTCTTGATCTGCTCAAACAGGCGATCCACAAAGTCGATCGCCTCCGGCGTATCGTACTTCAGGCGGAGCTTGATGAGCATGTCTCCCAGCCCCGTGAACCCCACGCCGATCCTGCGGCTCCGCAGGCTCGCCTCTCTCTGCTGGGGCAGGGGGTGCTTGTCCCTGTTGTAGTCGAGCACATCATCTAGGAAGCGCGTTGCGTACCGGAGGGCCTGTTCCAGCGCCCCCCAGTCGATGCGGGCCCTTGGGGTGAAGGGATCGAGGACGAAGGCCGAGAGGCACAAATTCCCCAGACAGCATGCGCCGTATGGTTCCAATGGGATCTCGCTGCACGGGTTCGTGGTGATCACCTGCATCCCATTGTACTCAGAGGTGCTGAAGCGCTTGACGGTATCCCAGAAGATCACCCCGGGCTCGGCATAGTCCCTGGCCCCCCGGATGAGCTCGTCCCAGATCTCCCGGGCCCTCACCTTCTTCCGGACGGAGACCCGTTCGTTCTGGAACCAGAGGTCCCACATCCCGTCCTCGCTCACAGCCTGCATGAAGGCATCGCTGACGCGCACGCTGATGTTGGCATAGCGGACGCTCGTGAGGTTTCGCTTGACTTTGATGAAGTCCAGGACGTCGGGGTGGTGGTCGGCGATGGTGATCATGAGCGCTCCCCGGCGCCCACTCTGGCCGATGGTCCCCGTCGTCAGGGAGAACAGCTCCATGAAGGAGACGGAGCCGGTGCTACTCCTCGCCGCGTTGTGGACCGGAGAGCCTTTCGGGCGGAGCACGCTGATGTCGGTGCCGACGCCGCCTCCAAAGGAATAGGTGCGCGCCGCCTCCTTCATCCAGTCGAAGATCGCCTCAATGGAATCCTCGCGGATGGGAATGACGTAGCAGTTCAGCAACGTCACCCTCCGCGGGTTCCCGGCTCCGTGCAGGATCCGGCCCCCTGGGATGAAACGGAAGTCCTCCAGGAGCCAGGTGAACTTCCTCTCCCACTCGGCCCGCCTGAGCTCGTCCGGCTCTACCGAGGCGATCTCCCGCGCCACCCGCCTCCACATCTCCTCCGGGGTCCGCTCGACCACTTGGCCCGCCTCGTTCCGCAAGGCGTACTTATCGTGGAAGATGCGCGCACGCAGCTCATCCCCCTCGAACGCGGAAAGGGTCTCCTGGGGGAGGTCGGGGAGTGCCGCCTCTCCCTTCGTCGTGATCCGGGGCTCATCCATCTCGCCGCTCCCTCCTTGCCCGAGAAATTTTCCCGAAACCTTACACGGGCCGCTCAAGGGACAAAGACGCCCGAAAGGGAGTCCCTCCCCTTCCGGGCGTTAAGGTTCGTTGTGGTCATCCCCCAGGGGCAGGAGGACCTGGGTACGCAACTCTTCCTCGCGCCGTTTGCGGGCGCGGAGCTCCTCGATGGCCTCGATCACGCTGTCGGCGTCGGCGAACCGGCGGTAAACCGAGGCGAACCGGACATAGGCGACCTCATCGAGCTTCCGGAGACGCTCCATGACTGCCTCCCCAATGGCCAGGGAGGTCACCTCCTGCTCCCCCTTGTCCCGGAACTCCCGCTCCACCTCGAAGGCGATCTGCTCCAGCGCCTCCATGGGGATGGGCCGCTTCTGGGCAGCTCGGATCAATCCCTGGAGGATCTTCTCCCTGTTAAACGGCTCCCGCCGGCCGTCCCGCTTGATCACCATCAGAGGGGTCCTCTCCACCCTCTCGTAGGTCGTGAACCGCCGGGAACACCGCTGGCACTCCCTCCGGCGGCGGATCACCGTCCCCTCCTCCACCGGGCGGGAGTCCAGCACCTTTGTTTCCTCGTAGTTGCAGAAGGGACAACGCACTTCTGGTCCTTTCCTGGAGGTCTACGGATGGACCGGTCTCCCTCGAGGCGATACAGGCCCTAGATCTTGAGCAAGCAAAGTGTAGCATAACAAGATTTAGTAGGCAAGGGGGAAGGGAGTCCGTTTTCCCCGGTTTTTAGGGTCTAAGCTCTGAAAACGACGTCCTCCCTGGAGAAGGCGTACCAAGCCAAGGCGAAAGCTCCGATTGCATAGAGCGCGCTGCTCAAGAGCATCAGCAGGAGGTGCTGCCCCTGGAGCACCTGGAGGAGAAGGGCCCTGGCCGCGAAGAGGGTGTTGAACACAGGGAGGAGGTACGCCCAGGACTCACGCTGCCAGCTGGCCAGGAATTGGACGGCCATTCCGGGGAGGGCCACCATGAAGTAGAGGGGGATGAGGTATTGCTGGGCCTCTCGGATGGACCGGCTGAGGAGGCTCAACGTCAGGGCGAGGGCACTCGTCAGGCTACTCAGGAAGATGGCGATGAGGAGCAACAACCCCAACGCCCCGATCCCGAATCCGGAAGAGGCGAGGGGAGGGGTAGTCCACCGGAGAGCCACCAGGGTAGCGACCAGGACCAAGAGGATGGCAAGGATGGTGGTCGTCAGGATGGCGAGGAACTTTCCCAGAACAAGATGGAGTCGTGAAGGGGGCGTCACCAGGAGGCTCTCCAGGGTCCCACGCTCCTTCTCCCCTGCTGCCGCGTCCACGGCGCTATGCATCCCCCCGAGCACGGCCCACACAGCAACGAGGAAGGGCAAGAGGTTGGCCAGGACCACGCTCCCTGCCTGGCGTTCCTCCGCGAGGTTCCGCTCCTGGACTGCCACAGGGGGAACGATCGGGGCTCCTGCGCGGGTGAGGAGGGATGCCGTCAGGACCCTGAGGAGCTTCTCCTTGGCCACGCTGGAGGCAGGCTCCAACCCGTCGAAGATGACCGTCACGGCTTCTTTCCCTGCACGAAGGCGCTCCCGGTAATCTGGAGGAACCACCAGGATCACGTCCACGTTCCCCCGCTGAATGTCCGCCTCGCGCACCCTCCCGGGCACCTCCTCGAGGAGCCCCGCCCGCAGGCCGTCGGCGATGAGCTCTCGCGCCTCCTCCCCCCCGACGATGCCCACCCTTGCCGGTCTCTCCCAGAGGGCCTTTTCCTGACGCCTTGCCAGCGCCGGGAACCCCAGGACGAGCAGGGGGACGAGGAGGATGGGCAAGAGGAAGGATGTCAGGAGCGTGCGGCGATCCCGGCTCGCCTCCCGCACCTCTTTCAGGAAGATCACCCAGAAGGGACGCATGGTCATCCCCCTGTCCTCTGGCCCGCCGGGTCGTCCCCTACAGCCCGCAGGAAGATCTCCTCGAGCCTCCCCAGGCCGCTGGAACGCCGCAGCTCCTCCAGGGTCCCCAGCGCGATGAGCCTCCCGTGGTTGAGGATGGCCACGCGGTCGCACAGGCGCTCCGCCTCCTCCATCAAGTGCGTGGAGAGGAGGACCGCTCGCCCCTCCTCCCGGAACTGGCGGATGAACTCCCTGACCTGCCGGGCGGCGAAGAGATCGAGACCGAAGGTGGGCTCGTCGAGGAGGAGGACCGGGGGGTCGTGGACGAGGGCCCGGGCCAGTGCGACTTTCTGCCTGGTCCCCCGGGAGAGCCCCTCGGCAGGCCTGTCCGCCGCGTCCCCGAGGTCCAGGGCCTCGAGGAGGGAAGAAACCCGCTTCGCCAGGAGGGAGTCGGGGAGGCCGTAGAGGCGGCCGAAGTACCAAAGGAGCTCGCGGGGGGTCAGGCGCCCGTACAGCCCGGAGTGCTCCGTGAGGACCCCGATGGACCTCCGTACCTTCCCTGCCTCGCGGACGACGTCGTAGCCGAGAACACGGGCGGTCCCACAGGTAGGACGCAGGACAGTGGAGAGCACGCGCAGCGTCGTCGTCTTGCCCGCCCCGTTCGGGCCGAGGAGACCCAGGACCTCCCCTCTCGCGCAGGTGAAGGTGAGGCCCTCGATGGCAGGGAACCTGCCGAAGCGCTTGGTCAGACCCTCAACGACGATCGCCTCTGACATCGGTGCACCTCGGCGATGGTGCCTTCCGTCACGCCGCCAAAATCCGTCTGCGAATGCTGGCGGGGTGACTCAGAACATCCGGATGGGGATGAGCGGGACTGCGCTCAGGATGAAGATCGCCACAAGGGCGAGGGCAACTACCCTCCTGAGCGGGCTGACCCCGGAGATGTCATCAAGGGGACCCGGGTGTCCACGGCGGATCATGAAGAGGATCAGCAGGCCCATGGGCCAGTACCCGAGCAGGATGGCCAGGGCAACGGCGCCATAAGAGACGATCATGTGGGCCCGGCTCCCCAGCAAAGACCGGGCAACGTGACCCCCGTCCAGCATGCTCGCCGGGAGGAGGTTCAACGCGGTGACGAGGAGCCCGATCCACCCAGCGAAGACCATGGGGTGGACGAGCACCACCGCGTTCTCCGGGGGGTTCAGGATCCAGCGGAGCATGAGGTCGATGAGCAGGGGAGTGGGGAGGGTAGGGCCAGGGACAGGTTGCGTGAGGACCACTGAGCGGGAGATCCCAATGGCCAGGATCGGGATCGTGACCAGGAACCCGGCAATGGGACCCGAGGCGCCCAGGTCGATGAGTGCGTCGCGGTTGGGGGCCGGGGTCCTCGTCACGATGACCGCTCCCAGGGTCCCGATGGAGAGCCCGCCCGGCAGCGGGGGTACGGGGATGAAGTAGGGAAGGCTCGCATCGATGCCGCGCCAAATGGAGATGACCTTGTGGCCCATCTCGTGGCAAACCAGGATGAGCATCAGGGAGAGGGAGAAGGTGAGCCCGCCGATGGCTGCGCTGGGGAGGTAGCCTGCGAGGGCGTCCTCCCGGAAGTTGAAGTACCCCGCGAAGAAGGTCGTCAGGAGGGTCCCCAGGAACAGGAGGAGGTTCACCTGCCAGCGCCACCGTCCCCGGGGCGGCCTGGGCATCAGCGCGATCACGGTCATCCCATCGCGGTGGCGGAGCAAGGGGAGGTAACCCAGGGATTCCAAGCGCTCCTTCAGCGCGAGGAAGCGGGCCTTGGTGTCCCCCACGAGGTGGACGGCGAAGATGGGCCTCCCCCCATCGAACCAGATCTCGGTAACAGGGAAGACCTGGTCGATGATCCCCCGGATCTCCTCTAGCCGCCACAGGTACTCCACGCTCATCTAACCCCTCCAGTTCCTCAAACCTCGGTGCGGCGGGTCCCTTCGCGTGCCCCAATCGCCCTTCACCGCTTCCGCAGGAAGGCAGGGATCTCCAGGTCCTCCAGGGCGATGTGGCTGTTCGTGGCCACCTGCTCGGCGATCGCCTGGATCTGCTCCTCCTTCGGCTTGCCGTGGTCGAATCCCGTGGCGATGACCGTGATCCGGACCTCCCCCTCGAGCTTCTCGTCGATCACCGCCCCGAAGATGATGTTGGCATCGGGGTCGGCAGCCTTCGCGATGATCTCCGCGGCCTCGCTCACTTCCAGGAGCCCTAGGTCGAGTCCGCCTGTGATGTTGAACAGCACGCCCCTCGCCCCGTCCATAGAGGTCTCCAGGAGGGGGCTGCTGATGGCAGCTTGGGCAGCCCGCACCGCCCGGTTCTCCCCGAAGGCAACGCCGATCCCAATGAGGGCAGCGCCGGCCTCGGCCATCACCGTGCGCACATCCGCGAAATCCAGGTTGATCAGCCCTGGCACGGTAATGAGGTCCGCAATGCCCTGGACGCCCTGGCGGAGCACGTCATCGGCGACCCGGAAGGCCTCGATCATGGTCACCGACTTATCCACGATCTGGAGGAGCCTGTCGTTGGGGATGGTGATGAGGGTGTTCACCTGCTGTTTGAGCGCCTGGATGCCTTCCTCTGCCGTAGCCATGCGCCGCCGGCCCTCAAAGGTGAACGGCTTCGTGACGACCCCGATGGTGAGCGCCCCGACCTCCCTGGCGATGGCTGCGATCACCGGAGCGCCCCCCGTCCCTGTCCCCCCGCCCATCCCACAGGTGATGAACACCATGTCGGAGCCTTGGAGGGCTTCGTAGAGGTCGTCCCGGCTCTCCTCCGCGGCCTGACGGCCGATCGCCGGATCCCCACCGGCGCCAAGACCCTTCGTGATCTTCGCCCCGATGTGGATCTTCCGGTCGGCATTGGAGAGGGCCAGGGCCTGGGCGTCGGTGTTGACGGCGATGAACTCGACCCCGCGCAGCCCGGCGTGGATCATCCTGTTCACCGCGTTGCTCCCTCCGCCACCGACTCCCACGACCTTGATGGTGGCATATCGGCCGAGATCATGCTCGGGACGGATCATCTCCTCGCCTCCCTTGTCGGTGAAATGGTTCGGATTCCCTTCCTCGCCAAACAGGCTGAGCTGTTCCCACCAGCCACCTCTCCCATTCCTTCGCTCCATCGCTTTCGATCTGGGTCTCGCTCCGAATCTTTCCACCCCTCACTCCTAACTCCTCACGCTTCACGCCTTTAGCCGACCTGGAAGAACTCCCGCAACCAGTTCCGCAGGCGCATCCAGACGCTGCCCCGGGTAGCAGCGCGGCTCATCCTCTTGATCCTGTGCGACCTGGCCCCGTATAGGACGAGCCCGACGCCCGTGGCGTAGACCGGGCTGTTGATGGCATCGATGAGGCCGATCACGTTCTCCGGGACCCCCACCCGCGCAGGCATATCCAGCTCGCGGGAGGCGAGCTCAGAGATCCCCTCGAGGAGCGCGGTGCCTCCCGTAAGGACGATGCCGCCGGCGAGGAATGCGCCATACCCGGATCGCTTGATCTGCCCCTTGATCAGGTCGAAGATCTCCACGAGCCTCGGCTCGATGATCTCGCAGAGGATCCGCCTGGGGAGGATCCGGGGCTTGGCATCCCCCACGTTGACGACCTCGATGAGCTCTCCCTCCGCGGCCATGGAGGACATGGCCGCGCCGTGCCGGATCTTCAGCTTCTCCGCCTCCGCCATGGGCGTGCGCAGTCCAACGGCGATATCGTTGGTCAGATGGTTCCCGCCGACGGGTAACACCGCCGTGTGGCAAAGCCCCCCGCCGAGGAAGATGCCCACGCTGCTCGTGCCCCCACCGATGTCCGCGAGGACCACGCCGAGGTCCTTCTCCGTAGGGGTCAGGACCGCTTCGCTCGATGCCAGGGGTTCGAGGACGAGCTCCTCCACTTCCAGCCCGGCCCGCTGCACGCACTTGACGAGGTTGGCCAGGAGGGTGCTCGTCCCTGTGACGATGTGCGCCTCTACCTCGAGACGGCTGCCATACATCCCTACAGGGTTCTTCACGCCATCCTGCCCATCGATGATGAAGTCCCTGGGGAGGAGGTGGATGATCTCCCGGTCCTGGGCGGGAAGTGCGGTCACACGCGCGGCCTCGATGACCCGGGCGACGTCGGCATCCCCGATCTCGCGGTCCCCGCGCGCCACAGCTACTACCCCTCGGGTGTTCTGGGAGCTGATGTGCTCCCCGCTCGCGGCCACGAACGCGGAGAGGATCTTGGTCCCCGACATGCGCTCCGCCCGCTCCACCGCCTCCTCAATGGCGTGGGTCGTGCTGTCCAAGTCCACCACGACCCCCTTACGGACTCCCCGTGAGGCTGCGGTCCCAACCCCTACGATGTGGGTCTCGCCGTCCTCGTCGATCTCGCCCACAACGGCGCACACCTTGGTGGTCCCAATATCCAACCCCACCACCGTCCGCGCCTTCGCCACAGGTCCACCTCCCGTCATCCCACCAAGATCCTGAGACGGATTCCGGTGGAGACCCCCTCCGCCCGCCAAAATCGTCTCGATGCGCGCGGGAGCCCTTTCGCTCCCTGAAACGCGCCCAACTGCGCGAACCAGGGAGTATTCTACGCGATTTCTCCTTCTTCCTTTTCTCCCCGCCTTACGGGTTCTCGAGCGGTTTGACCACCAGCGTATCCCCGAAGCGCAGGTCCACAGACTCAACCGGCACCTCCAGGGAGCGCACCGCCTCTAGCACCTGCAGCAGGCGGCTGATGCGCCGGGAGATCCCCTTCCAACTCCCCAGGCGCATCTGGATCCCATCCCGGGTCCCGAGGACGAATCCCTCCTGCGTCACCGCGAGCTCCGTGACCTCCCCTTCCACCTGCTCCGGAAGGGCGCGGAGGACTGTGAGGGCCTTCCGCACTTCGTCCGAAGGAACAGGTTTTCCTGGGGCGATCGCGGGGATGGAGAGGGACGAAGCCTGGAGGCGCACAGGGGAGCGCGGGAGTTCCTGGACATCCTCCGCACGACCTATGACCACCCCTTCCTCGTCCAGGACCCAGGTGCGCCCGCGGTATTCCATGGAGGCAAACGGCCGTCGCTCCTCCACGCGGACGACGAGGGCATGCGGAGGATCCGGGAAGACCAACGCCCTGCGGATCCTGGGATGTGCCAAGATTCGTTCCAGGAGGGCGTCCTGGTCGACCTGGAAGATGCTTCTTCCTCCTAGGATCCTCGCCATGAGACGGATCTCTTCTGCAGGGACCTGGGAGCTCCCCTCCACCCGGACCTCCCGCACCTCGAAGAAGCTAGAAAAGGGCAGGGAGGCAAGGGAGAGGAGGAGGGCCATGACCACGGAGAAGCGCCCGAGCTTCCAGAGGAGAGGCTCAAACTCGGCCCCTGCGGGCGGTTCCAGGCCCTTCTCTCCCACGGTCGTCCCCCTCTCGACCTGCATGGACCTCCGCCCCTGCGCCTCCTCACTCCTTCCCGCTCCCTCTTTCCTCATCATCAAAATCTCCCAACAGTTTGATCTCAGGCTCGAGGACCACCCCGAACCGGTCGCGGACCAAGCGGGCGACCTCTGTCATGAGGGCCAGGACATCGGCGGCAGTAGCATCGCCGACGTTGAGGATATAGTTCGCGTGGACCTCCGAAACCCTCGCCCCGCCGATCTGCAGACCCTTGGCACCGGCGAGATCGATCAGGCGGCCTGCGTGGTCGCCCGGGGGGTTGCGGAAGATGCACCCTGAGCTCGGCGGGCCGATGGGCTGCGTGGCGTTCCGCTGGCGAAGCCAGAGCTCGGTCCGCGCGCGCACCTCCTCGGGCGCGCGCGCGGTCAGCTCCAGCTCCGCCATGACCACGACTGCGATCTTCTCCTGCAGAACGCTCCTGCGGTAGCCATAGCCCAAGGCCTCTGCGGCAACCACCTCCTCGCCGGAGGGCGTGACCAGGTGCACCCTCCGGACCACCTCCGCCATACAGTGCCCGTGGGCTCCGGCGTTCATCACCACCGCGCCCCCGAGGGAAGCCGGGATCCCCGCGCAGAATTCCAGTCCAGACAGCCCGCGGCTCGCTGCGAGGTTGGCCAGGGTGGGGAGGAAAGCCCCCGCCTGTGCAACCACCGAGGTCCCAGAGAAGGAGACCCCATCCACTCCCCTCCCGATCTTGACCACCACCCCCCGGATCCCCCGGTCCGAGATCAGCACGTTGCTCCCCCTCCCCAGCACGGCCACGGGGACCTCTGCCCGGTAGAGGAACTCCATCACCCGGCGTAACTCCTCCACCGACCCGGGGACGACGAGGAGGTCGGCCGGCCCTCCAATGCGGAAGGAGACGTGCCGGGAAAGGGGCTCGTTCCGCCGCACGTCCCGGGTGATGGCCCTGAGCTCACGCTCCACCTCGTCCAAGCTCGCACGCCCTCTCATAGAAGCTCCGACCGTCTCTCCTCTACCGACCGACCAACCGCCTCGCCACATCCCGGGCAACCTTCCACACATCCCCTGCCCCCATGGTGAGGACAAGGTCCCCAGGCTGCAGGAGGCGCATCACCTCCTCCACCGCCTCTTCCAGGGTTGGGCAGTACCGGACGGGACGGTGGGCGCGCACGGCGTCGACGATGAGCCCTGCGGTCACGCCAGGAAGAGGGGGCTCGTCCGCTGGGTAGATGTCTGTGATGATGACCTCATCCGCGTCCCCGAAGACAGGCCCGAACTGGGCGAAGGTGGTCTTGGTCCGGCTGTACCGGTGGGGTTGGAAGACAGCGATGATCCGGCGCTCTGGCCACCCCTCCCGGGCTGTGCGGAGCACTGCCGTCACCTTCGTGGGGTTGTGGGCGTAGTCATCTACGACGAGGACCTCGCCACACTCCTGGATCTCGAACCGTCGCCGGACCCCGGAGAACGAGGCAAGCCCATCCGCTGCCTGGGCGAACGTGCTCCCCAGCTCCAGCCACGTCGCGAGTGCAGCAAGGGCGTTGGCCACGTTGTGCTTCCCGGGAACCTGGAGGGTGATCTCCCCAAGAGGGCGGCCTTCCCGCACCGCCAGGAACCTCGTTGACCGTCCCGAAAGGGCCACGGACGCCGCCGTGTAGGTTGCGGGGGCATCGAGGGCATAGGTCACCGCCCTGGCCTCGATCCCTGTGAGGACCTCCCGCACAGCTGGGCTGTCCGCGCATCCAACCACGAGGCCAGCGGGGTCCACGGCGGAGAGGAAGCGCCGGAACGCCTCCTGCAAGGTCGGGAGGTCCCCATAGGTATCCAGGTGGTCGGTCGCCTCGATGCTGGTGACCACGGCCACCGAGGGGGCAACGTGGAGGAATGACCCGTCGCTCTCATCCACCTCGGCGATGATCGTCGCCAGGCGCCCCACGCGTGCATTCCCCCCCAGGCCGGGAACGTCTCCCCCGATGAGGGCGGTTGGATCGTGCCCTGACGCGATGGCAACGGCCGTGATCATCGCCGCAGTTGTCGTCTTCCCGTGGGTCCCTGTCACGGCGATGCTGAACCCCCCGGCGAGGAGCCGGGCAAGCATCTCCGCCCGGGGGAGGATGGGGATCCCCCGGGAGGAGGCAGCCAGGACCTCTGGGTTGTCCTGGGGGATGGCCCTGGAGACCACGACCAGGTCGGGTTCCCCCAGGTTCTCCGGGCGGTGGCCGATGGCGATCCGCGCTCCCAGGGCCTCAAGACGCCTCGTCGTCTCCGATGCGCGGATGTCCGATCCAGAGACGCGGTAGCCCCAGGCGAGGAGGAGGCGGGCGATCGCGCTCATCCCGGATCCTCCAATGCCCACGAAGTGGATGGACGATCCCGGAGGGAGACGGATCTCGTCGTGCACAGAAACCCTCCTCTTCATCCCCTCCTCCCCCTCCGCGCAACCTCCAGGACGAGGTCGACCACCTGGCGCGTGGCATCGGGACGTCCGCAACGCCTGCTGGCCTCCGCCATGGCGCGCAGGCGGGGGCGATCCTGGAGGAGCCGGGAGATCTCCTCGGAGAGCCTACGGCCGTCGAGCTCCTCCTGCAGGAGGATCACTGCCGCCCCCGCCTCCGCCAGAACCTTGGCGTTCCGCTCCTGGTGGCCTTCGGCGGCATAAGGGTAGGGGACGAGGATCGCCGGGAGGCCCACGGCGGTGATCTCCGCGAGGGTGGTCGCGCCGGCGCGACAGACTACGAGATCGGCGGCCGCATATGCGTCCGCCATCTCCTCCATGTCGAGGTAGGGGAGGGGCATGTAGGGGACGCGGAGGCCTTCCCGCCCTAGCCTTTCCGCCTCCTCGCGCACCCAGCCGATGTGCGCCTTGCCGGTCTGGTGGAGGACCTGCACCCGAGCTCCGTCCAAGTAGGGGAGCGCGTCCAAGATGGCCCGGTTGAGGAGCTTCGCCCCCTGGCTCCCCCCCAGGACGAGGACTGTTGCCTGCGCCAGGCTGAGACCGAATCGGTCTCGCGCCCGCTCCCGCGATCCCATGAAGAGGGAGGAGCGCATGGGGATCCCCGTCGCCACGACCTTCCCAGGAGGGAAATGCCTCCCCGCCTCCTCGTGGGCCACGGCGATGCGCGCGGCCCACCGCGCCACCAGCCGGTTGGTGAGGCCAGGGAAGGCGTTCTGCTCCTGCAAGAGGATGGGGATTCCGAGGAGGGCCGCAGCGAAGGCGACGGGAGCGGAGGCATAGCCTCCCGTGGCCACGACGACTTGTGGGCGGAACTTCCGCAAAAAGCGCGCAGCCTGCGCGGCCCCTGCAGCCGTGCGGAGGAGCGCTCCGATGGAACGAATCCCCGGCGTGCGCGGGAGCTGAGCTGCGGGAACAGAAACGAACGGGATCCCCGCGCGGGGGACGATCTCCCTCTCCAAGCGATCCCCTCCCACGAACAGGACCTCCGCCCCCCAATCCTCCCTGAGCCGTTCCGCGATGGCGAGGCCCGGGTAGATGTGCCCTCCTGTTCCCCCTCCCGTCACGACAACCCTCATCTCTTGCTCCCCTGCTTCCTTGGCCCCCCGCGCCTCGGCTCGTTTGATCCTCTGCGCCAGAGCTCCCCTGCCCCCCTGCCCTCTCCTGCCTCCCTCTCCTTCCAAGGGGAAAGGGGGGCCGTAACGTACTGGGAGATGTTCATCAGGATCCCCACGGCGACCATGGCCATGAGGAGGGAGGAGCCCCCATAGCTGAGGAACGGCAGGGGCACGCCCGTGATGGGCAGGACCCCGGTCACGACCCCGATGTTCAGGAGCGCCTGGATCCCGATCGCCAGGGTGGTCCCTCCTGCGAGGAGGCTCGCATACCGGTTGGGGGCGAGGCGGGCGATGCGGAAGCCCCTATAGACGATCACGAGGAACAGGAACATCACGATGCCGGCACCGACAAGCCCCATCTCCTCGCCCAGGATGGAGAAGACGAAGTCGGTGTGGCGTTCAGGGAGGTAGAAGTACTTCTGGCGGCTCTCCCCTAGCCCCAGGCCCAGGATCCCTCCGGACCCGAACCCCAGGAGGGACTGGATGATCTGGTAACCCGCGCCGCGGGGGTCGGCCCCGGGGTCGAGGAAAGCGAGGAGACGGCGTCGGCTGTACTCCTTCTGGAGGATCAACAGGAAGGAAAGGGCCGAGGCCCCGGTCCCCAGCACGCCCAGGTGCACGAGCCGGGCACCCCCCATGCACAGCATCAACCCCGTCACAAGTCCCATCACGGCCGAAGAGCCGAGGTTCGGCTGCGCGAGAACTGGCATGATCATCGCCCCGAGCACGAGGAGCGGGGGAAGCAACCCACGGGTGAAACTCCTCACCTCTGGACCCCGCTCAGCTAGGAACCGCGCCAGGTACAGGATCAACGCGAGTTTGGCCAGCTCCACAGGCTGGAACCGCACCGGCCCCCACCCGATCCAACGGCTCGCCCCACCGGCAGCGTGACCGATCCGAGGGGCGAACACGAGGAGGAGCCCGACGAACGAAAGCACGAGCAGGGGCAGGGTGAGGCGCCGCAGAACCGTGTACGGGACGCGCATGACCACAAAGCACGCACAGACCGACGCCGCCAGCCAGAGAGCCTGGCGTTTGAGGAAGTATGCCGCGTCCCGGTATTGCTCCATTGCCACAATCGAGCTGGCGCTGTAGATGATCACAAGCCCGATCCCTGCCAGGACCATGGCTGTCCCGAAGAGGACGTAGTCCGGCGATCGCGCCCTGAGCGAAGCGAAGGATCTCACCTGCTCACCTCCAGGACGAGGGCCCGGAACCGATCTCCCCGCTGGCGGTAGTCCCTGAACTGGTCAAAACTCTCGCACCCCGGCGCGAGCAGGACCGCATCCCCTGGCCTGGCTTCGGCCCGTGCCGCCTCCACAGCGCGTTCCAGCGTCCCGCACGGGATGACCTTGGGCCGGTTCTCCCGCGGGAGCGCGGAGATCGCCTCCTCGAGCAGCGGGGCTGTAGCCCCGATGAGGAGCACGGCCTTGACGTGGCCCCTTCCCATCGCCTCGACCATGGGGGCGAAATCCTCTGGCGTCGCCTTAGGACGCGCACCACCGGCGATCACCACGAGGGGGCCGTCGAGGGAGGCGATGCTCGCCGCTGCGGCGGCTGGGTTGGTTGCCAAGGAGTCCTCGTAGTACCAGACGCCATCCAGCTGAGCGAACCGGTGCATCCGGTATGGCAGGCCGGAAAAGGAGCGCAGGGCCTCCCTGATGGACTCCAAGGAGGCTCCGGCGAGGTACCCGGCCATGCTCGCCGCCAGCGCGTTCTCGACGAAGTGGAGCGCGCGCACCTGGAGATCCCTGATAGGGAGGACGCGGTGCTCCTCTCCCACCGCCAGGACGAGATCCTCCCCGTCCAGGAAGGCGCCGCGGGGGAGCTTTTGGAGGCGGCTGAAGGGGAAGACAGAGGCCGCGCACCGCGGGATCATCGCCTGTGTATACGGGTTGTCGGCGTTCACAACGGCGAAATCCCCTGGGCCCTGGTGGCGGAGGATGGTCTCCTTGACCGCCGCGTACGCCTCCATGGTGCCGTGGTCGTCCAGGTGGTGGGGGGCGATGTTCGTGAGGACAGCGATGTGCGGGCTATAGGGAAGGTCGAGGAGCTGGCGGTTGCTCACTTCCAGGACGAGCCAGGAATCCGGGGTAAGCTCCTGAACCCGGTAGAGGATGGGCTCATGGGTCCGATCGTTCCCGCTGAAGAAGGCCCGGAGCCCCGAGCGCAACAACATCTGGTAGATCAGGAACGCCGTGGTGTACTTCCCGTTCGTCCCCGTCACCCCGATGATGGGGCACGGGCAGACTTCGAAGAAGAGACGGGTCATGCTGCTCGTGGGGATCCCCCGGCGCCTTGCCTCATGGAGGGGGGCGTTCTTGGGGTAGCGGAACCACCCCTGGGGGAGGAAAATGAGGTCCGCCTCGAGGATGTCACGGAGGTACTCCTCCCCGAGCCGGTAGGAGATGGGATAGCCCAGGAGCCTTGTCAGAGCCTCCTCCTGCTGTGCTGGGGACATCCAGGCGTGGTGGTAACGGAAGCTCTCGGCGAAGGCCTCCCCGCTGAGGAAGTCGTGGGCGGTGAGGGTGTCGATCCCAGAGGCCAGGAGGAAGTCCACGACGCTAGACCCTTCAGCCCCGGAGATCCCTACCACATGGATGTTCTTGCCCCGCAGTCCCCTCAACAAAGCAAACCCCTCTCCTACGGCGCCAAGGCGATCCCCACCAGGGCGAGGAGGGTCCCCGCCCCCCAGAACCGGCGGACGACTTGTGGTTCCGAAAGGCCCCCGAGCTCGAAGTGGTGGTGGAGCGGGCTCATCCGGAAGATCCTCCTCCCCCCCGTCGCTTTGAAGTAGGCGACCTGGAGGATCACCGAGAACGCCTCGGCCACGAACACGCCTCCCACCACCACGAGGAGGAGCTCCGTCTTCGTAACCATGGCGATGGTCGCAAGGGCAGCGCCCACCGCATTAGATCCCACGTCCCCCATGAACACCCGCGCCGGGAACGCATTGTAGCGCAGGAAGGCCAAGGACGCACCGGCGAGGGCTGCGCTCGCCACCGCCGCCTGGGGATCCCCCGCCCTCCAGGCGATCACCGCATAGGCCCCGGCGGCGAGGGCCGCGACCCCGCTGGCGAGGCCGTCGAGCCCATCGGTGAGGTTCGTCGCGTTCGTGAACCCCAGGAGGTAGCAGGCCGCAAACACCGGGTAGGCCCACCCGAGGTCCCAGCGCACCCTGAGAAGGGGGACGAACACCTCCGTGCCGAAGCGCCGCATGACCAGGATCCCGAGGAGGAGGGCGAGAGGGATCTGGACCGCCAGCCGCTCCCGCGCCCGCAGCCCGAGGTTCCTCCCCCTGCGGATGGCCAGGAGGTCATCCACTGCCCCGATCCCGCCGAACCCCACGATGGACAGGACGATGAGGGCGAGCGCGAAGGACCCCTGCCCTGCCCCGAGCATCCCCAACAGGGCCGCACCCACGATGAGGAGCCCGCCCATGGTCGGTGTCCCCGCCTTGGACCGGTGCCTCGCTGGCGCGTCCTCCCGGATCTGCTGCCTGTAGCCAACTCGCTTGAGCCAGGCGATCACCCGCGGCCCCCCTGCCAGCACAGCCAAGGCCGACAAGATGCCCGCAGCCAAAGCCCTAACCAACAATGGACCACCCACCTACCCCTTCGACTCCCCCAGCTCCCTCTGCAAGCCCTCCACCACCCGCTCCAGGCCTACCGCCCGCGATGCCTTGACGAGGATGACGTCAAGAGGCCTGATCTCCTCCAGGAGCGCGGAGAGCGCCTCCTCCCAAGTCTGGACCGGTCGGACCCGTCCTCCCCCCGCGGCCTGGGCGCCTGCCGCGATCTGACGCCCGAGCTCCCCGACGGTGATGAGCACCTCCACCCCGCGTAGCGACGCTTCCCGGCCGATCTCCTGGTGGAACTCCTCGGCCCTCTCCCCGAGCTCCAGCATCTCCCCGAGGACGGCGACCTTCCGCCTCCCCTTCCCTACGTCCTCGAGGACCGCGAGGGCTGCCCGCATGGACGCCGGGCTTGCGTTGTAGGTGTCGTCCAGGAGCATCACGCCCGGGGCCAATAGGACGGGCACGAGGCGCATCTTGGCGGGAGAGAACCTCCGCAGCCCCTCCCGGACCTCCTCCAACGTGAGGCCCAGGGTGATGCCGACTGCCGCCGCTGCCAGGGCGTTGAAGACGTTGTGCACCCCCAGCGCGTGGATCTCCACAGGGACGCTCCCCTGCATGGTATGGAGCACGAACGCGGTCCTCTCCCCCACCGTGGCGACCTCGGACGCTCTGACCATCGCCTCCTGGGAGAGGCCGAAGGTGATCACCTCGCCGCGGTGGAGGGTCCGGAGGAAGGGAGTGAACGCGTCGTCGCCGTTGAGGATGGCGACCCCATCGGGAGGAAGGCCTTCCAGGAGCTCCCCTTTGGCCCTGGCGATGTTCTCCCGCGATCCCAGAAGACCCAGGTGCGACTCGCCGACGTTGGTGACCACGCCGATTTCCGGGCGGGCGATCTCCACGAGCTCCCGGATCTGGCCAAGCCCGCGCATGGCCATCTCCAGGACGGCAACCTCCGTCCCCTCCTCGAGGCCAAGGAGGGCGAGGGGGACGCCGATCTCGGCGTTCCACTCCTCCCTGGTGGAGGAGACGCGGAAGCGCACGCCAAGCACCTCCTTAGCCATCTTCACCGTGGTGGTCTTCCCCACGCTGCCGGTCACTCCCACGACCGTGAGGCCCGGAGAGAGACGTTCGCGGTGTGCTCTGGCAATGGCCCCTAGGGCCCGGAGCGGATCCTCCACGGCAATCACCGCGCTCCCGTTGGGGATCCCCTCCAGGACCCCTTGCGCCGTGAGGGTCGCGACGGCGCCCCGCCGCAAGGCGTCCGCGATGAAGCGGTGCCCGTCGGTGCGCGGGCCGCGCAGGGGCACGAACAGCTCCCCTCCGCGAACGGTACGGCTGTCCGTGGAGACCCCGGCGATCACCCTTCCTGGGTCGCCTGCCAGGAGCTTCCCCCCTGTGGCCTCCACGATCTCTTGGACCGTCAAACGCACAGGCGACAACCCCCGCTTACCCTCCCTTGTCCCCACCCTTGACTCTCCTCAGGGCTTCCCGTGCCACCAACCGGTCATCAAACGGGGATCGTACCCCTTTGATCTCCTGGTAGGTCTCGTGGCCCTTTCCGGCGATGATGACGACGTCCCCGGGCCTCGCCAGGGAGACGGCCCGTTCAATCGCCCTGCGCCGGTCCACCTCCACCTCGTAGCGGGATCCCGCCCCGTCTGGAATCCCTGCGACGATCTCCTCGATGATGGCCATGGGATCCTCACTCCTCGGGTTGTCTGAGGTCACAATGGCGTAGTCGCTCAGCTCCACGGCGAGACGCCCCATGATCGGCCGCTTGGTGCGGTCGCGATCTCCGCCGCATCCAAAGACGACGATCCTCCGCCCCCGGGTGATCTCCGCAGCTGCGCGCAGGACGTTCTCCAAGCTATCGGGGGTGTGGGCGTAGTCCACGACTACCGTGACCTCCCCTCCGTCGTCCACGCGCTCGAACCTGCCGGGGATTCCAGGCATGGCCGCGAGGGCCTCCGACACCACCTCCAGGGGGATCCCCAGGGAGGTGGCCACGCCAACGGCCGCGAGGGCGTTGGAGACGTTGAACCGGCCGATCAAAGGGAGGAAGATGCGAATCCTGCCCGAGGGTGTGTACGCCGTGAACCTCGAACCTCCGGGGCCGAGGGAGATCTCCTCGGCCCGCACGTCGGCGGGAGATCCAATCCCGTAGGTGATCACAGGGGCCCGGCTCGCGGAAGCGATGGCACGGGAGTTGGGGTCGTCGGCGTTGACCACGCTGATCCCCTGCGGCTCCACCATCTCGAAGAGGCGTGCTTTGGCCGCCAGATAGTTCTGGAAATCCCCATGGAAATCCAGGTGGTCGCGGGTGAGGTTGGTGAACACAGCGGTCTGGAACCGACACCCGGCGACCCTGTGCAGGGCCAGGGCATGGGAAGCGACCTCCATGGCCACATGGGTGATGCCCCGCTCCGCCATCGCCAGGAGGAGGCGCTGGAGCTCAACGGCCTCGGGGGTGGTGAACTGCAGGGGGAGGTACTCCTCTCCCAGGCGCGCGCCCAGGGTCCCGATGATCCCGGCCTTTACGCCCGCGCGGGTGAGGATCGCCTCGATCATGAAAGCGGTCGTGCCCTTCCCGTTGGTTCCTGTGATCCCGATGAGGTGGAGGCGCCGGGAGGGGTGACCGTAGAAGGCGGCGCTGAGGAGCCCGAGGGCGAGGCGCGTGTCGGGGACGATGACTTGGGTGAGCCCGGGGAACCCCTCCACCCTGTGGTCCACGAGCACAGCCCTGGCGCCGTTCTGCACGGCCTCCGGGATGAACGCGTGGCCGTCGTGCCGGAACCCCCGGATGGCTGCGAACAGGAACCCAGGCTTGACCGCCTGGGAGTGGGAGGCGATGCCCTCGATCTCCACGTCCAGGGAGCCTTCGACGACCGCCGGAATCCCCTCCAGAAGGTCTCTCAAGCGCATCCTGCGCACCTCACAACGGAATGGAGCACCACCATTATAGCACCCTCAACCCCTCAGCTCCCGCGCCTCTCCCTCCCCAGTCCTTCCGCTCCCCGAGAAGGCACCTTCAGGTACCACAGCGCCTGCCTGGCCACCTCCCGGAACACCGGAGCCGCGACGGTTCCGCCCAGGTACTCCCCCTTTGGCTCATCGAGGACCACGAGGACCGCCAAGCGCGGGTCTTCCACAGGGACGATCCCAAGAAAGGAGGCCACGTACCGGTCTGGATCGTAACCTCCCCGCGGGCTCGGTTTCTGCGCTGTCCCCGTCTTTCCGGCAACCCGGTACCCCATCACCTGCGCGCCCTTTCCTGTCCCTTGCTCGACGACATCCTCCAGCATGGAGAGGACGAGGCCGGCCGTCTCCCTCGAGACCACCTGGCGAACCCGCTCAGGGCCAACGGCCTTGACCACCTTCCCCTCGGGATCCCGGATCACCCGCACGACGTGCGGGCGTACGAGGAACCCACCGTTGGCAAGGGCTGAGGCCGCTGCCAGGAGCTGTACAGGGGTCACGGAGATCCCCTGGCCGAAGGCAGCGGTCTGGAGGGTTGGCCCAAGCCACCTCTCGGGAGGGGGCAGGATCCCCCCTGCCTCTCCCGGGAGGTCGATCCCCGTGGGCTCTCCAAACCCGAACTTCCGGAGATAGGCGGAGTAGGTCTCCTTCCCCAGCTTGGTGGCCACCTGCGCTGCCCCTACGTTGCAGGAGTTCTTGAGGATGTCCCGGATCCTCTGCGCCCCGTGGCGCTTCCCCAGCGCATCCCGGATGACGTATCCTCCTTCCACGGGGAGGCTCCCCTGGCACACGAACACGCTCTCCGGCGTGATCGCCTTCGCCTCCAGGGCGCTCGCCGCGAGGATGGGTTTCAGCGTGGAGCCGGGTTCGTAGACCTCGGTCACCGGCCATGGGGCCCATACCTCTGGGGGTACGCGCTCGTAGGAGTTCGGATCGTACCGGGGCCACACTGCCATCGCCAGGATCTCCCCGCTCTGGGGATCCATGACGAGGATCGCCCCACGCTTCGCTCCCGTCCTCCTGACCGCCACGTCCAGCTCCCGCTCGCTGATGTACTGAATAACCTCGTCGATCGTCAGGATCAGGGTCGATCCGTCCACAGGCGCCTTGACGAGGCGCTGGGTCTCCACGAGAATCCGACCCCTCGCATCGCGCTCGGCGATGGCCTTCCCGGGCTCGCCGCGCAGAACCTGGTCGTAGAATAGCTCTACGCCGGAGAGACCCTGGTTGTCCACACCGGTGAAGCCGAGGACGTGGGCGGCAAGGCTCCCCTTGGGATAGATCCTCCGCGATTCCTGGAGGAACCCGATCTCATCCTTGAGTCCGAGGCGCTCCAAGCGCTCGGTGACCTCTGGGGACACCCGTCGGGCGAGCCAGACGAAGTACTCTCCTTGCCGCAGACGTTCGGCGATGGCCCCCGGGGGGATTTTCAGGATGGGGGCCACGGCCTCCGCGAACGCCTTTGGGTCCTCGATATTCTTGGGAACGGCGTACACCGACGGCGCCTCCCCATTGACCGCCAGCTCCCTCCCCTGACGGTCGAGGATCCGCCCGCGGCTGGCCTCGATCCGCATGGCGATGAGCTTCTGGCGGCTGGCCAGCTGTTGGAGCTCTCCTGCCCGGAGGACCTGGAGATCGACCAAGCGCGTGAAGACGCCCGCCCAGAGGATGAAGTAAAGACCAAACAGCCAGAGGAGCCGCCGCTTGATCAGCCGGTCATGATCCATTTCAGGCCTGCACAGTCTCCCCCGTCTTCACGGTCCCTGCAGACCGCTCTACCTCCTGTGCAGCGACGATCGGCCACGTGGACTGTCAAGCCCGTGAGACCGTTAGGGCACCCCACCAAAACCCGCCTGCGGGTTTTCGTGGGGATCTCCACACAGGGGAAGTTCCAGCCGCTCCGGTTGGACCATGATGCCTGTCGCTTCCTTAGGGTTGCTCAGAGGCCTGCGCCTCTGGATGCAGGAGCCACGCCTGGACCTGCTGCCACCACGTTGGCTCACGTGCCGCCACGGGCTTGGGCTGTAGAGCAAGCGGCGCCGTGACCTCGACGACGGCAACCTGGTGAGGCGCCGGGAACACCATCCCCAGCTGGTTCGTTGCAATCCGGGCGATCCGCTCGGGATCGGACAGGGAAGCCGCCTTGGCACGCAGCCGCTCGTTCTCCCTCTGGAGGAGCGCCACCTCCTCCTTGAGCCGGGCGATCTGGTATCCCGTCCGCGCCACCTCCACGTGCCCGGACACGTAGAAGAGGGCTGGAAGGAGGAGCAGGACGAGGAGGAGGACGAAGCGGACCTCCGGCCTCCGCCTCACCCTCCTGGAACGGGCGCGGCTTTGGTCTCGAGCCTCCGGGAGGAGGACGGGGTAAACCTGCTTGCGGCTTCCTACTGCGATCATCCCTCAGCCTCCGCTCCCCTGTTCACTCCCCCTCTCTCCTCGCGGAAGAGGGTCCGCCAAGCGTTCCGCCGCTCGCAACTTCGCGCTCCGCGCGCGGGGGTTCTGGCGGATCTCCTCTGGCGTGGGGGTGACGGGGTGCTTCGTCAGCACCCTCAGCCACCTCCGGCCACCACACTGGCACGGGGAGGTCCCGGGAGGGCAGGTGCACCCACGGGAGAGGCGCAGGAAGGTTTGTTTGACGACGCGATCCTCCAGGGAATGGAAGGTGATCACGCAGATCCTCCCGCCCTCCCGGAGAACCTCCACCGCGTCAGGAAGGCCTTTCTCCAAATTCTCCAGCTCCCGGTTCACCGCGATGCGCAGGGCCTGGAAGGTCCTCGTCGCAGGGTGGATCGCGCGCGGCCACGCACGTCGCGGGATGGCCTCCATCACCACCGCCGCCAGCTCCCGCGTCGTTGCGAGGGGGCGAGCCCGGACAATGGCGCTCGCGATGCGGCGCGCCCACCGCTCTTCCCCATACCTCCAGATGAGATCGGCCAGCGCATCCTCGGAGAGCTCGTTCACGAGGTCCGCCGCGCGCAAGGACTGGCGGCGGTCCATGCGCATGTCCAACGGCCCCTCCAGGTTGAAGCTGAACCCCCTTCCCGGTTCCTCCACCTGCATGGAGGAGAGCCCGAGGTCCATGAGGACGCCGTCGACGGCACGAACGCCCAGGCGTGCGAGGATCTCCTTGATCGACGCGAAGTTGCCCTGCACGAGGGTCACCGCTTCCCCGAACCGGGCCAGCCGGGCCGAGGCCAGCTCCAGGGCTGCGTCGTCCAGGTCGAGCCCGATCAGGCGACCTCCAGGGAGGATCCTCCCCAAAATGGCCTCCGCATGGCCTCCCCCGCCGACGGTAGCGTCCACGTAGATCCCGCCTGCGCGAGGCTGGAGCAGCTCAAGGACCTCCTCTCGAAGGACTGGGATGTGCGCCTGGATCACCTGAACCATTGTCTCCCTTTCACCGCATTCCCTCACAGAATCAGCTCCTGGAGCCGAACGAGGAGCTGTGAGGAATCGGCCTGGGTCTTCTCCAAATTCGCCCGCCAGTTCCCCTCGCTCCAGATCTCCACCCGGTTGATCACGCCGATGACGACCGCCTCCCGGTCGATCTGCGCGTACTCGCGGAGGTGCGCAGGGAGGACGATGCGTCCCTGCCGGTCCAGCTCGCACTCCACCACCCCAGAGGTGAGGAAGCGCACGAACTGCCGTTCAACCAGGGGAAGGGAAGCCAGCTTCTGCGCGACACGGCTCCACTCTTCCTGTGAAAAGACGAAAAGGCACGGGTCGAGCGGGTTCCGCGTCACCGTGACGACGTCCCCCAGGGCGCGCCGGAACTTCTGCGGGATGACTACCCGCCACTTCTCATCGAGCGTATAGTGGTACTCCCCCTGCAACATCGCCCATTCATGGTATGCCCAAATTTTCCCCACTTTTCCCCACTACTCCCCACCCCATTCTCCGCAGCTCCCTAAACTCCTCCTGGCGTAAGGAAGAAATATTTCCGGGAGATCGCCTCAGTTACGGCTTTTCGGAATTTCGAGTGTGCTTCAAGGAAGGGTACGGTGAAGCTCGTAGGAAGGTCGCTGGAAATCCAGCTTCGGTAGGTCTTCGTTCACAACAGGTGGATGATCGAGGCGAGGGCCTCCACGACTCTGGGATCGAACTGGCGGCCAGCGTTCTCGCGGAGGATCTGCATGGCCTCCTCTTTGGTGCGGCCCCGGCGGTAGGGGCGGTCGGAGACGAGGGCGTCGAGGGCATCTGCGACGAGGATGATCCGGGAACCCAGGGGGATCTCCTCTCCCCGCAGCCCATTGGGGTAGCCCGAACCATCCCAGTGTTCGTGGTGGTATCGGACCATCTCCGCGGCCTCGCCCAGGATGCGGATCGGCGCCATAATGTTGGCGCTGAGCGTGGAGTGCGTCTTCATGACCTGCATCTCCCGTTCCTCCAGGCGCGCGGGCTTCCGGATGATCCGCCCGCTCACGCCGATCTTGCCGATATCGTGGAGCAACGCGCCGATACGGATGCGCTCCACCTCATCCTCCGGGAGACCCAGCGCCCGGGCGAGGCGCACCGCATAATAGGCAACCCTCTGGGAGTGGCTGTAGGTGTACGGATCCTTTGCGTCAACGGCCGCGGCGATCATGCGCAGGCTGGTGAAGAGCACCCCCTTCTGCTCCCCGAGGAGCTTCCAGGGGTAGTAGGTTTCCACGATCGCCCCCGTCGCCAGGGCCAGGGTGAAATAGCCCAAATCCGCGTAGAGGTAAGCAACGGCGAGGGCGGCGAGGGTGATGATGAGGTGGTGGCCGCTGCTTTGAGCCAATAGCTTCCTCCACATCCAAGGGATGTTGATCCCTTCCAGGAAGTAGAACCGGAGGGCGGTGAGGGTGGTCCTCACCCCCAAATAGACCAGGGAGCCGGCGAGGAAAGGCAGGGTCCGCTCCACCCACCGGGTCTTCCCGGGTTCGCCTCCCAGGAGGGTGAAGGCTACCCAGAATGCGGCGGCGCTCAACACCTCCCTGGCAATGCTATCCACCATCTCCTGCCAACTCCCCTTTGCGGTGAACGTGGAGATCCCGAGGATCGCGCCCGTAGCCACGAGGATCGCCGGCTCCAGGCCCTCGAGCAGCAGGACCGTGAACAGGAGGATGGGGGTGAGGGTGAAGGAACCTGAAGGCTCCATGCGCACCTCGAGCCACTCTGTGAGGAAGGCGAGCGGGACGATCTTGAGGGCGGTGAGGAAGGCGGCTCCCGGATCCTTCGATCGCCACAGGACCAGTACGACGAGCCCCGCCGCGAGGACGAGGACGTTCAGGTAGTACCTGTACCCAAAACGGAACCGCCTCATGGATCCCTCCGTTCCTCAGCAGGCGGTGGATCCTGGCCCCTCACCGTATACAGACTCGGCCTCTCGCGATCTCCATCATTTGCTGGATCCTGCACGAATTGGAGGGCGGGAGATCCCACCTCCTCTCCGACCCCATCGGAGCTTTCCTCCTCCTCCGTTTCCCCCTCTCCCTTGAGGGGAGAGGGGGAAGGGGATAATGCAGCCTGTGGGATCCGTTCGTTCTCCCAAACTCGGAGGAACGCCTGGACGACCTCCGGGTCGAACAGCCTCCCCGCCTGATCCCGGATGAACTGCAAGGCTTCCTCGGGAGCGTGATTGCTCTGGTAGGGAGGGTAGCCCGAGGTCATGCTCTCATAGGTCTCGGCGACGGCGAGGATGCGCGCCCCCAGGGGGATCTCCTTCCCCTTGAGCCCGCGCGGATAGCCAGTCCCGTCGAAGTGCTCGTGGTGGCTGAGGACCATGTAGGCGATATCCCTGCGGGGCAGCTCCCGCGCGATCTCTGCCCCGACGAGGACGTGCTCCTTCAGGCGGTTGGACTCTTCCCTGGACAAGTTCGCAAACCTCTCCAGGAGGTCATCCAAGCCGATCATCCCCACGTCGTGGAGGAGGGCAGCGACCTGGACCGCCTCCACTGCCGGGTCGGCAAGGCGCATCTCCCGCGCGATGGCCACGCTGAGCTCGGCCACCCTCCGGGCATGCCCCTTCGCCTTGGGGAAATTGACGTCGGTGGCGATGACGAGGGCATCGACGACCTGGGCATAGAGTTGGCTGCGGCCGAAGTAAAGTTTAAGAGCCTGACGCTGGAAGGGGAGGGAGGCGAGGAAGCTCAACAGCATGAGGGGGTGCACTCGGATGAACAGGACGGCCAGGAGGACCGCAAGGGGGAAGGAAAGGAGGTTGCTCACCAGGACATCGAGTTCGAGAACCTCCGCGGCCAACGTGGCGAGGAAGCGCGTGCGCCTTACGCTGCTTCGGAAGCACGCCACGAGAAAATTGTTCCCGGTGTGCAACGCAAGGACAGCCCCGATGATCGCCGGGATGTGCGTTACGGAAAGCTCCGTCCCCGGTCTCCCTCCCAGGCCAAGGAAAGCGAGACCGGCGAAGAACACGCTCAGCCCATGCTGGGCGCTGTTCCCAAGCACCCTCCAGGGAGGCCACTCCTTGACGAGGAGGCGGCTGAGGAGCGCTCCAAAGGCCGCGACCAGCATCCCTACCCCAGGGCCGTAGAGGTAGATTGCAGCAAGGCAAAGGGTTGTCACGGGGCTTCTTGTAACCCCGCGGGGGTCCTCAACGGGGAAGCTCATCGCAAAGGTTATGAGGAACAACATCAAGAGGAGGCCTGGCCACTGTCCCCAAGGGACCTCAGGGAAAGAGAACGCAAGGAGGGCCGTTGCAGCGAGGACAATGCAGACGATGAAAGCCCCTGAGACCGAAGGGAACTGCCGTGACATTGTCTCTGTTCCTCGAAAAATTTGAAGGCCTCCCGTACAGCTAAAGATCCTTAAGGCTACCCAGGAACCCACGGAAGAGCACGGAGGAGAGGATGCGGGCCAGCTTCACAGGGGAACACCTGCTTGATCGATCTACCCCAACCTAATCGAAATTCTTTCGCGAGAGCCCGCCATTCCCTCGGCCATCCATTCTCTGCGAGAGGCGTTTCGCCTCTTCGTGTGAAATAAGCCGAAGGTACCTTCTCGCGGCGTGGATTGCCGCCCTTTTGAGCTGCCGGTCGGCCAGGTGTTCACCTTCGCCAAACTTACACCAATTCCTCCCTCCCCGCTCCTCACTCCTTACTCCTCACTGTTCCCTCTCTTCCCCCGCCTCTGGAGCGCCTTCCTCAGCCCCCATGCTCCCAGGATCAGGCCCCCCATTCCCAGACCGAAGGCAGGCTGCCGGAAGGTAAAGATAACCCATCCCACCAGCACGATGCTCATGGTGATCAGGTTGAGCCAGCGCTGCTGGTCCTCGTCGTACTCTGGGTCTACGGATCCTGTGATCCTCCGCCAGAGCACCTCCCACCATCCCCTGCTGTCCTGGGCCACCTCCGGGTTCCGCCAGACCCACAGGAGGAGCAGGGCCATGGTCAGTCCTGCCATGACCAGGATGGACTCCCTCACCCCTAGGAGATCGGCAAGAGCCCCGAATCCTAGAAGGGCAACAGTGTTCACGATCCCAAGGGCTACCTGGCGGTTCGCCAGGACTCGGCCTACCATCTCCTGGGGGGTGATCTCCATGATCAGCGTCACCAAGCTGATGAGGAAAACGATATTCCCAAATCCGAAGGAGAACATCGCAACGAGCAGGGCCTCGTAGGAGGGTGCAAGCCCGGCAGCTCCCGTGGCCAGCACGAGGAGGAGAGCCCCGGCAATGAGCAAAGCCCCCTTCGGGAATTTCGTCCCGAACCACCCCATGAGGAGGGAGGCTGTGAGAAATCCAGTCCCGTGGATCCCGTTCATGAAGCCGAACTGGGCATCGGAAATCCCAAGAACACCCTTCGCCAGCGGCGTCTGGAGGCTGTTTAACCCAGCAACCCAGAAAATGACGAAAATCGAGACGAAGAGGGCACGTTGCAGTCGGTCGGTCCAGATATACCGGAAACCCTCTGCCATGTCCCTCCTGATCCCCTGCCACCAGCCCTCGGCGATGCGTCTCAGTGGAGGAATGACCATCCCCAATACGAGGAGGCCACTCACCACGTAGCTCGCCGCATCCACGTAGAGGGCGGCAGCGTATCCCAAGCGCATGACGACCATCCCCGCAAGGATCGGCCCGATGACCTCTGTGCCCGTATCCATGGCAGAGAAGAAGCTGTTCGCCGGCATCAAGTCCTCTTTCCGCACCACCTGCGGGATCACCGCGAACATCGCCGGGCGGAAGAACACCGAGGCCGCAGAGATCAGGAAGATGGCCACGTAGACGTACCAGACGCTGTGGACGATGAGGGAGGGAATGGTCGCCACGACCACTGCCCGGACGAGGTCCGAGACGACCAGGACGGCCTTCCTGTTCAGGCGGTCCACCAGCACCCCGCTGAGGAGCCCCAGGGGGACCCGCCCCAGGGTCATCGCCGTCATGGCGATGGAGAGGTGGATGGCCGATCCGGTGAGGCTATAGACCCACAGTGAGATGGCGAGCCAGTGGAAGCGGTCGCCCATCTGGGAGATGAGCTGCCCCGTCCAGAGGAGGGCGTAGTTGCGGTTGCGCATGAGGGCGAGGAAGCCAGCGGGGGCAGGCTTAGTGGCTTCTCCAACGGAGTCGCCCACGGGTCACCTCGCTTGGCGAATGCAGTACCCAAAATCCCAACGCGGACTTTGGGGGGGTGACTCAGAAAATGACCTCCCGGGTGCCGTTGCGGTGGCGGACGATGATCACATCCCCGCTCTCCTGGAGACTCCTCAGCGCCTCCGTCACTTTGCTGACCCGGATGGACCGGAAGGCGTCACTTTCCTGCGCCTTGAACGTCTTCCCGCAGGCGGCGCAGTACTGGCCACGCTGGGAGAGGAAGGTGCCCCGCACGGCATGCCACCGGATGGTCACGTTGGAGATGACATACTCGCTCCCGCACTCCGGACACCGCATCGTCCATCGACCTCTTTCCCAACTGAATCGGCAGCCTTCCCCTTTCCTCCAAACCTCATTTCTCCGCCCTGCCCCAGCCTCCTCCTCACTCCTACCGGTCCACTCCTCTCCACTCCCGGGCCCCGCCAGCGCTTGGCTCTGGCCGGCATCCTGCTGCGTGAAAGGGAAAGGGGAGCAGGCCTGTAAGCCGGGTTCTGTACCCGCCTTCCCAGGGGAAGGCGGGCGGGTAGCCATCTATCTCGGGCGTGCAGTCGCCTGCAGCCTCAAGCGGCCTACCCGGGGATCAGCGGGCCACCTCATCTCCCCCTATTCGGCCTTGCTCCGGGTGGGGTTTACCTAGGTTCCCCGGGAAAACCGGGGACCCCCTGACGGGACAGCCAGTCGCCTGGCTGCTGGTGGGCTCTTACCCCGCCGTTGCACCCTTACCCCTGGAGGGAACTCCACCCATATCCTCCAGAGGCGGTTTACATTTCTGTGGCACTTTCCCTGAGGTCGCCCCCGCTGGGTGTTACCCAGCACCCTGCCCTGTGGAGCCCGGACTTTCCTCCCCTCCCCGGGAAATCCCCGGGAAGGAGCGGCTCCCCGGCCTGCTCCCTCCCTATGGTACCAGAGAGCAGCTCAGGTGTTCAACTTTTCGTCGATGGCACGGTTCGCCAGCCGGTCCGCCCGCGCGTTCCTCTCCCGCCCGATGTGGCGCACCGTGACCCTCCGAAACCTCCCCATGAGCTCGCGGGCCCTGCGGAAGAGGGGGAGGAGGTGCGCGCTGCGGACGCGGTACGTGCCAAGGAGCTGCCGGACCAGGAGCTCGCTATCGCTGTAGATGACGACTTCCTCGGCGCCCCTACGCAGAGCCTCCTCCAGCGCGGCCAAGATGGCCCGGTATTCGGCGACGTTGTTGGTGGTCTCTCCCAGGTACCTGGCGATCTCCCGCAGGACGGCCCCGTCCTGGTCTGTGATGATGACCCCGATCCCGGCCGGGCCAGGGTTCCCCCGGGCTGCGCCATCGATGTAACAGTACAGAACTCCTGACGCCACTAGTGGCCTGCCTCCGCGGTGAGCCGCTGCTCCAGGCGCTGCGTGAGCATGGAGAGAGGGTAGCAGATCAGGAAGTAGATGGCTGCCACGGTGATCCAGATCTCAAAGGAGGCGAGGGTCCTCTCAACGACCTCTCTTCCTGCCCTGGTCAGCTCGAACACGCCGATGATGGCGGCGAGGGAGGTATCCTTGATCAGCGTTGTGAACAACCCCATGAACGGGGGAACCATGCGGCGGAGGGCCTGAGGGAGGATCACCAGGGACATGGTCTGCCACCATGTGAAGGCGAGCGACCGTGCCGCCTCCACTTGCCCATGCGGGATCGATTGAATGGCCCCCCGCACGATCTCCGCCGCGTTCGCCGCCGCGAAGAAGGTCATGGCCAGGGACGCAGCCAGGAGGGGATTCAACCGGATCCCCAGGGCCGGGAGCCCGAAGAAGACGAAGAAGATCTGGAGGATGAGCGGCGTGTCCCGGAACAGCTCGACGAAGAGGAGGGAGACGGTCCGCAGGATCCACCAGCCGCTGATGCGCATGAACCCGATCACGAATCCCAGGACCGTGCCCGTGAGCATCACGGTAAGCCCGATCCCGGCCGTCACCTCCAGCCCCCGGGCGAGGTAGAAGAAGTTGTCCGCGACGACGTCCCACTTCATGCCACCCTCCGGATGTACACCAGCAGGCGCCCTTCCACCCGGCGCAGCACGAACACCAGCAGGAGGACCAGGAGGAGGTAGATGAGCGCCGTGGCACCGTAGATCTCGAAGCTGCGGAAGGTCCAAGCGTTCAGGTCGTTGGCCAGGAAGGTCAGCTCCACCACCCCAATGGTGGAGACGAGGGACGAGTTCTTGAGGAGGGCGACGAAGTTGTTCCCGAGGGCCGGGAGGCTGATCCGGACCGCCACCGGGAGGATGACGTGGCGGAAGCTCTGGAAAGAGGTCATGCCCAACGACGCTGCCGCCTCCCGGAGCCCCCTGGGGACGGCCTCAATCCCCGCCCGGAAGACCTCCACGTTGTAGGCCCCGGTGTACAGGCAGAGGGCCAGGAGGCCAGAGGTGAAAGCGGAAAGGCGGATGCCGATCCCAGGGAGGCCGAAGAAGAGGAAGAAGATCTGGATGAGCAGCGGGGTGTTGCGGAAGGCCTCCACATAGGCGGATGCGAGGAAGCGAGCGACCCGCCACCGGGAGAGGCGGCCCGCTGCCCCAATGACCCCCAGGACGGTGGCCAGGGCGATGGCCAGGAGGCTCAGCCCCATCGTGAGGGCCGCCCCCCGCAGCAAGACGGGGAGCGAGCGCACGATCACAGTGAAGTCGAACTGGTACGCCATCCCGTAACTCCATACAGAGAGGGGCGACGCGCGCGTCGCCCCACAGTCCTCTTTTCCGGAGGGCGCGTTTACGGCAGCACCAGGACAGGCTTGCAGTCCTTGGGCTTCAGGAGCTGCCCGGCGAGCTCGCCGAACCACTTCTTGTAAAGGCGGTCGTAGACCCCCTCCTGCCGGATCCGAACGAGCGCGAGGTTGATCCAGGCCAGGAGGTCCTTCTCCCCCTTGCGCACCCCGATGGCGTAAGGAGCGGGCATCTGGGGCGGCCAGCCGACGACCTTGAGGGAGGGATCCTGCTTGGCGAAGCTCAACAGGAGCACATCGTCCTGGACGAATGCCTCCGCCCGGCCTCCCTTGAGGGCGAGGAGCGCCTCGGAGTTCTGGGTGAAGGTGATCTTCTGGGCCTGCGGAGCCAGGACGCTGGTGACCCTGTCACCGGTGGAACCCTGGACGGTGGCCACGCGCCGTCCGTTGAGGTCCTGGAAGGTGCGGATGGTGCTGTTCTGCGGGACGAGGATCAGGTGGCCGCTGCAGAAGTACGGCTGGGAGAAGTCCACCACCTTGGCGCGGTCGAAGGTCACGGTCATCGTGGCCACGATGATGTCGATCTGCTTCGTCTGGAGGAAGGGGATCCGGTTGGCCGACGTCACGGTGACGAACCGGACCTTGGACGGGTCCCCAAAGAGGAGCCGGGCGAGTTCCTTCGCCAGGTCGAGGTCGAACCCCGCCCGCTCCCCACGCTCGTCAATGTACCCAAAGGGCGGGAAATCCGCCTTCACCCCTACGATGAGGTACCCGCGCTGCTTGATCTCATCGAGCGGGCCGGCAAAGCCGACGGAAGCCACAAGGGCGACCGCCGCGAGCGTCGCGAGGACGAGCCATACTCTTCTCTAACTCTCCCCTCCCCGAATCACAGCCCCAGATAGGCCTTCTTGACCTCAGGGTGGTCCAGGAGCTCTGCGCCGCTCCCTTCCAGGACCACACGCCCGTTCTCCAGGACGAATGCCCGGTCTGCGATGGCCAGGGCCTGTTGGACATTCTGTTCGACAAGGAGCACCGTAACCCCCTCCCGGTGGATCTGCTCGATAATGCGGAAGACCTCCTTGACGACGAGGGGCGCGAGGCCAAGGCTCGGCTCGTCGAGGAGGAGGACCTGGGGGTCACTCATGAGCGCTCGGGCGATGGCCAGCATCTGCTGCTCGCCCCCGCTGAGGGTCTCCGCAGGCTGGTGGAGGCGCTCGCGGAGGATGGGGAAGATCCCGAAGACCCGCTCCAGGTTCTGGGCGCGCCTCGCCCGGGCCCGGGGGAGGAACGACCCGAGGAGGAGGTGCTCCTCCACGGTCATGAGGGGGAAGAGCTGGCGCCCCTCGGGCACATGGGCAATGCCCAGCTCCACGATCCGGTGGGGAGAGAGGCCGGTGAGATCGCTCCCATTGAACAGGATCCTCCCGCTCCTGGGGCGCAGGAGGCCGGTGATGGCGCGGAGGGTGGTGGTCTTCCCTGCCCCGTTCGCCCCGATCAGCGCCACGAGCTCTCCCTTACGCACAGAGAGGGAGACATCCCAAAGGACCTGGAGGTCCCCGTAGGCGACGTTGATGGACTCCACGGCGAGCATGGCGTTCCCTCACTCCCCCAGGTACGCGGCAACGACCGCCGGGTTGGAAGCCACCTCCTGGGGCGTCCCCTCGGCGATCTTCCGACCGTAGTTGAGGACGACGACCCGATCGCTGAGGCCCATGATCACGCGCATCACGTGCTCCACGATGATGACGGTCACCCCGCGATCCCGGATCCTCCGGATGAGGTCCACGGTCGCGTCAGCCTCCGTGGGGTTGAGCCCGGCCACAACCTCGTCGAGGAGCAGCAGGCGCGGCCTCAGCGCCAAGGCGCGGGCGATCTCCAGACGCTTCCTCCCGGCGAGGTTCAAGCCGGCAGCGGGCCTGGAGGCGAAGGGCACAAGCCCTGTGAGCTCGAGCACTTCCCACGCCCGTTCCTCGGCCTCCCCCCGGGAGGAGGTCCGCAGGAAGGCCCCGATCAAGACGTTCTCCAGCACCGTCAGCTTGGGGAACGGCCGCACGATCTGGAACGTCCGCCCCATCCCCATGGCCGCAAGGCGGTACGGAGGGAGGCCGGTCACATCCTCCCCGAGGAAGCGCACGGAACCTGCCGTGGGCTTCAGGTAGCCGCTGATCACGTTGAACAACGTGGTCTTCCCGGCGCCGTTCGGGCCGATGAGGCCAAGGATCTCCCCTTCCTCCACGGAGAGGGAGACGTCCTGGAGGGCCAGGAGGCCCCCGAAGTTCTGATGGACGCGTTCCACCTCCAAGATCGGTCCAGCGCTCACGGGCGCTCCCCCCGCACTTCCACAGGTACTCCGGGAGCTGGGCGGATCAGCCGCCGCACCAGGGCATGCCACCCTCCGACGATCCCCTCAGGTGCGAACCGCACCACCAGGATGATGAGGATCCCGTAGATGAGCAAGTTCGCCTGCTGGAAGTAGTTCCGGAAGAGGTCCCCTGCGGCCAGCAGGACGACGGCTCCAATGGTGGGGCCGAACACGGTGCCCGCTCCACCGATGTAAGCGATGAGCGCCAGCTCCACGCTCAGCCCGATGTCCAGCACAATGTGGGGCTCGAAGAACGAAAGATAGATGGCATAGAGCGATCCCCCCATGGCGGTGAGGGCTGCGCTCACCATAAACGCCAGGATCTTGGTCCGGGTAGGGTTGATGCCCATGGCCATGGCGGAGTCCTGGTCCTCCCGGATGGCCTGGAGGGAGTAGCCGAAGCGACTCCAGCTCAGCCACCAGGCCACGAGGAGCGCGACCCCAAGGTAGGCCAAGGCGAGGTAGAACTCCACTGTCCGGTTGAACAGGTCTAGGCCGAAGGGACGCGGGAGCTCCCGCAGGAACAGGCCCTCCGCCCCGCCTGTGAGGTCCTTCCAGTTGATGGCAACGAGGCGGAGGATCTCGGCGACGGCAATGGTGGAGAGCACGAAGTACGGGCCTCTGAGGCGGAAGACGATCCACCCCCAGAACGCGGCCACGGCGCCTGTCAAAGCCATGCCAGCGAGCAGCCCCCACCACGGGGGAACCCCTGCCCGCAGGGAGAGGAGGGCCAGGGTGTACCCCCCGATCCCCACGAGGGCGGCGTGCCCCAGGGAAAGCTGACCAGCCCACCCTCCCAAGACGTCCCAGGCCGTAGCCATCCCGGCGAACAGGACGATGACCACCCCGAGGTTGAGCTTCGTGGGAAAGGCCCAAGGATACAGGGTGAACGCAACGAGAACCGCTCCCAACCACGCCAGGGTCTTCAGCCGGTCTCGCATGGAAGGATCCCCTCACACTCTGCTCTTGCCAAACAGACCCGCAGGCCGCAGCAACAGCACCGCCAGGAAGGCGATGAGGCCGAAGGCATCCCGGTAACCGCTGGAGATGTAGGCGGCGCCGAGGGATTCCGTCACTCCGAGGATCAGCCCGCCCCCGATGGCACCCAGGACGTTCCCCATGCCTCCCAGCACCGTGACCACGAACGCCTTCAGGGTGAACACCCCGCCGATGGTGGGGATCACATAGAGTACTGGGAGGAGCAGGGTCCCGCTTACGGCGGCCAGGGCGACGCCGATCCCAAAGGCGAGCATGCGGGCCACCCCCGTGTTGATCCCCTGTAACTCCGCGGCATCCCTGTTCTGGGCGGTCGCCCGCATGGCCCGGCCGATCTCGGTGCGCGTGAGCACCCAGTAGAGCCCCACGATGACCGCAAGAGTGATGAGGAAGGAAACGCTGAGGGGCCCGCTGAAGGTCACCCCGGCGATGCGCACCGTCTTTGTGGAGTACCACGTGAAGATGCTCTGGGGGTGGGCGCCGAACCCGAACAGGAGGAGGTTGCTGATCACCAGCCCCACCCCCACGGTCATCAAGATGGAAACGTGCTCAGGGGCCGCGATGATGGGCGCGATGAACACCCTCTCCACCACGGCCCCCAGGACGATGCCCCCAACGATGATCAAGGGGATCGCCAGGTAGGGGTCGATCCCCAGGGACTGGAAGAGGAGGAGGGATGCGTACATGCCCAGGGCGACGAATTCCCCGTGGGCGAAGTTCACAATACGCATCACGCCGAAGATCAGGCTGAGGCCGATGCCCACGAGGGCATAGACCCCTCCTGTTAGGATCCCCGTCATCAGAACCTGGAGGAACGTGGTCATGAGAATCCGGGAAGCTTATCTCTTATCCCATGGCGGGGTCGGGTACTTGGGCTTCCCCGGGGCGATGCTTGCCGGGAAGACCGTGACGAACTTCCCTCCCTGCACCTGCTCCACCACCATGGGGATGGGGTTCTGGTTCTTGAACCCGAGGAAGTCCTTGAATTCCACTGGCCCCACGGGCGTCATGAGCTTTGTCGCCTTGAGGGCATCCCGGACGTCCTCCTGGCTCAGGCTCTTCGCCCGGCGCAGGGCGTCGGCCGCGACGATCAGGGCCATGTAGGCCTCAGCAGCGTGGTAGGAGGGTTCCATCCCAGCCGCCTTCTTGAGCTTCTCGTAGAGCTGCCGGGCCCCAGGGTACTTCACGTCGGGAGTCCAGGAGGTTGCGCTGAACACCCACTCCGCCGCATCCCCGGCGCCCTTGATGAAGGGCTCGATGGCAAACCCGGCGGCCGCCCCGGCGAAGATCTTGGGGTTGATGTTCACCTCCTTGGCCTGGCGCATGATCGCGACGGCATCCTCCTCGTAGGAGACCATGAACAGGATGTCCGGGTTCAGCCCTCTGATCCGGTTGAGGATCGGGCGGAAATCAGTGAGGCCCCTGTCGTAGGCTTCGCGGGCGACAACCTGGTACTTCCGCGCCTTGGCGTAGACCACGGCCCCGTCGGCGACGGACGTCTCAAACGCGCCCGTCCCGTGCAGGATCGCCACGGTGTTCAGGGGGATCGCCGGATACTGCTCCCGGAGGTACTGGAACAGGTCGAACAGGGTGCTCGCGTAGGTGCTCGCGACGCTCTTCGCCCGGAACACCCACTCGGACCCGGGCTTGGTGATGCTGTCGTCGGCGCTCCCCGAGACCAGCAGCACCCTCTTCTGGCGGTCCATATACCCCGCGAGGGGCTTGCTGATCCCGCTCGAGTAGGTCCCCAGGATGATGGGGACCCCTTTGGCGATGAGCCTCTCGGCCGCGCTCAGCGCGGCCGGGACGGTGCTCGCATCGTCCTCCACGAGCAGCTCCACGGGACGGCCCTTGATGCCCCCTGTGCGGTTGATCTCCTCAAGGGCCACCTGGTATCCGGCCATCTGCATCTTCCCGAAGGTGGCGAACCGCCCTGTGAGGGAAGTGATGACGCCGATCCGAAGTGGTTCAACGGGTGCAGGAAACGCGGTCGAGACGAGACTCCCCGCGAGTACAACAACTAGGGCGACGAGCAAAGCCCTCCGCATGCTCCCCCTCCTCCCGCCATCCATGTCGTACAGCACCTCCGCCGCACTCCCTGACCTCTTCTCCCTTCATACCACGTGGACTTGGTAAGCCACAATCCGGCTGGGGCCCGATTGAGAATACAGCCCCCACCGGATAGCAAAGCACCCCCTCCCCCGATACACTTGCCGTGGGAGGGAAAGACGGAGCCGGAGGAGACGAAGTGAAATCCCCATCTTCCCATCGCCCCATACGTTCCCCATCGAACCCTCCGGCTCTGTCCCCCTTCCCTTCGCACGTTTTCCCTTATTCGCCTGGCGCGAGGACTCCTCCTCCCCGCGGGAATGGAGGGATTCATCGAGGGTTGCGGCCGGGGCGCTTGACAGGGATCGGTGAAGTCTCCCTCCAGTGGGGCACACGGCTTTGCAGGGTGAGGACGCGATGAACGAGTTCGGGAACACGGCTCTCCTCCTCGCCTTCGCCGTCTCCCTCTACGGATTCGTGGCCCCCCTCGTGGGGGTGCGCACCGGGCGGGAGGAGCTCATCCGGAGCGGCGAGAACGCCGTGACGGTCAACTTCCTCCTGCTGACCCTGGCCACGGCTGCCCTCCTCTATGCGCTCCTGACCCGGGACTTCCGCAACGCCTACGTCGCCTCCTACACCAGCAGGGACCTCTCCTTCTGGTACACTGTCTCGGCTCTTTGGGCGGGCCAGGCGGGATCCCTCCTCTTCTGGGCCTGGATCCTCTCGGCATTCGCAACGATCAGCGTGTGGATCAACCGGGAGGGGCTCCCCGACCTAATCCCCTACGCAATGTCCGTGATGATGGCCACCTCGTCATTCTTCCTCTTCCTCCTTTCGTCTGTCAGTAGCCCCTTCGAGCTCCTCCCCTTCCGCCCGGCCGACGGCCAGGGGCTCAACCCCCTCCTCCAGAACCCCGGGATGTTCTTCCACCCTCCCACCCTGTACCTCGGGTATGTAGGCTTCACCGTCCCCTACGCCTTCGCCATGGCGGCCCTCTTCACCGGGCACCTCGATGAGCGCTGGATCCGGGCGACGCGGCGGTGGACCCTGTTCGCCTGGTTCTTCCTGACCCTGGGGATCCTCTTCGGGATGCAGTGGGCCTACGTGGAGCTCGGGTGGGGAGGGTACTGGGCCTGGGATCCCGTGGAGAACGCAAGCCTCATGCCCTGGCTCACGGGAACCGCTTTCCTCCACTCGGTGATGATCCAGGAGAAGCGGGGGATGCTCAAAGTCTGGAATATGGTCCTGATCATCCTGACCTTCGCCCTGTCGATCTTCGGGACCTTCCTCACCCGGAGCGGCGTCCTCTCCTCTGTGCACTCGTTCGCCCTCTCCTCGCTGGGCCCGATGTTCTTCGCCTTCCTCGCAGTGACCCTGCTGGTCTCGTTCTGGCTGCTGACCGTCCGCTTGGACAGCCTGAAGAGCCCCCACGAGCTCGACTCCTTGATCTCCCGGGAGAGCAGCTTCCTGTTCAACAACTTGATCCTCGTGGGCGCGGCCTTCTCCGTGTTCCTGGGGACCATCTTCCCCCTCGTCTCTGAGGCTGTGCGGGGTGTGAAGATCTCCGTAGGCCCGCCGTACTTCAACCAGGTGAACGTGCCCATCGGGCTCGCCCTCCTCCTGCTCATGGGGCTGTGCCCCCTCCTCGCCTGGCGGAAGGCATCTTTGGAGAACCTGGCCAAGAACTTCCTCGGCCCTGCGATCTTTGCCATCGCAGGCGGGGTGATCCTGGCACTCCTGGGCCTCCGCCAGCCGGTGGCCCTCCTCGCCTTCACCCTCGGCCTGTTCGTCACCGCCACCATCCTCCAGGAGTTCCACCGGGGGGCGAAGGTGCGGGCGCGCCAGGGGAAGGAGAGCTATCCCCTCGCACTTGTCCGGCTCATCCTGCGGAACCGGAGGCGCTACGGCGGGTACGTCGTCCACCTCGGAGTGGTCCTCCTGTTCATAGGGATGGCGGGGTCGGCGTTCTCCGTGGAGAAGGAGGCGGTCCTCAAGCCCGGGCAGGCGGTGCAGATCAAGCAGTACACCCTGCGCTACGAGGGACTCTCCCAGTATCCCACGCGCAGCGCCCTCGTCAATGCTGCCCGATTGATGGTCTACAACTCCGGGGAGCCTGTCGGGATCCTTGTCCCCCAGAAGAACATCCACCGGGGCCACGAGGGACAGCCCATGACCGAGGTGGCCATCCGGTCCACCTGGAAGGAAGACCTCTATGTGATCCTTGCCGGATTCAGCGAGGACGGCACCGCCAGCTTCAAGGTGATCATCAACCCCCTGATGATGTGGATGTGGATCGGTGGGGTCCTGCTCGCCATCGGCACGATCATCGCCTTCTGGCCCGACCGCCGCGAGCAGAGGCGACCGGGGGCACGGTATGTCGTCGGGTAAAAACGGCGAGGGGTGGGGAGTGACAGGCGTGGGACGGCGCATTCTCAGGAAGCGGACATGGGGGGTCCCAGGAATGCTGGCGGTGACTTTCCTGGTCGCCGTGGGGGTCGCCCATGCGCTGACAGTGCGCGAGGTCGCAACGGAGTTCATCTGCCAGTGCGGGTGCGGCCTCACCCTGGCCAACTGCGCCCATGGGGAGTGCGGCCCCCGCGACCAGATGACCACGGCCATCGCCTCAATGATCGCCTCCGGGAAGTCGAAGCCAGAGATCATCGCCGCCTTCGTGGCACAGTACGGGGAGCAGGTCCTCGCGGCGCCCACGAAGCGGGGATTCAACCTTGTGGCGTGGGTCACCCCGTTCGCGAGCATCGCCATAGGGGCGGCGCTTCTCGGACTCCTGGCATGGTCGTGGGCGGCGCATCGCAATCCCCTGAAGCCGGCGGAGGAGAGGGCGATCCCTACCCTCTCCCCGCAGGAGCGGGAGCGGCTGGAGGAAGAGCTCAGGAGGTTGCAGGACTAAGGCGATGGAACTCCTCGTGACCCTTGCGCTCATCGTCCTCGTAGGGATCTACGTCGCCTGGCCCATTGTGACGGGATCTCCCCGGCCTGCCCCCTCGCGTCCTGTCGAGCGGAGCCCACTCGATGACCTCCTCCGGGAAAAGGAGGCCACGCTTGCGGCGATCCGCGAGCTGGAGTTCGACTACCAGACAGGTAAGCTCTCGGCCGAAGACTACCAGGACCTTCGCAGCCGGTATGAAGGGAAGGCCGTGGCGATCCTGCAAGCCCTCGATGCGGCGGGAAAAGGGACGAGCCTGGAAGATCCCCTCGAGGAGGAGATCCGGGCCTTCCGCCGGCGGAAGAAGGAGGCTGCCTGCGGTGGGTGCGGAGGGACGCTCCCTCCCGGGGCACGGTTCTGCCCGCACTGTGGAAGGGCGGTGGCGCAGGGATGAGGCTCCTGTGGGTCCTCCTCAGCCTCCTCGTCCTCCCCCTGGCAACCCTCCCGGCGGAGGCCGCCACGGGGACCATCCAGGGGCGCGTCGTCAACAGGACGGGCGGGACCAAGCCCGTGGCCAACCTCCCCGTCACCCTGACCTCCTCCGTCAACGAAGCCGAGGGCCAGAAGATCACGACTACCACAGACGCCGCAGGCCGCTTCGCCTTTAAGGGCGTCTCCGCCGACCCGGGGCGGTCCTACGTCCTCCAGGTGAGGTACAAGGGGGGAGAGTACGAGAGCCCCCGCATCTCCTTCAAGGGGAACGAAACCGTGAAAACCTTGGAGATGGTCGTCTATGAACCGACGACAGACCCTTCCGTGGTCCGCGCTGGGATGCACCACATCATCGTGGAGGTCCAGGAAGGGACCCTCCAGATCGTGGAGCTGGTGGTCCTGGTGAACGAGACAGATCGCACCTATATCGGCGCCACAGCCCTCCCGGACGGCCGGCGGGAGACCCTGCGCTTCTCCCTCCCAGGAGGGGCCAAGGAGGTACAGTACCTAGACGGGCTTATGGAGTGCTGCGTGCTCCTCAAAGGGAACACCCTCATCGACACCATGGACGTCAAACCGGGGACGAGGCAGATCGCCTACGGATACACGCTCCCGTTCTCCGGATCCCGCATCTCCTTGGAGCGCCCCCTTGACGTTCGTACGGATTCCCTGGAGTTCCTCGTCCCCGACATCGGCGTGACGGTCCAATCCACGCAACTTGCCAGCAAGGGGGTTCTGGAAACCTCCTCCGGGAGGTACCTCCGCTACTCGGGGGTGAGGCTGAAGCCCGGTGACCGGATCACCATCACCCTGGAAGGGCTCCCCGCGAGGCCCCGATCCCTTCGGGCCCTCGCCTTCGCCCTGATCCTGGCTTTCCTGGGGGCCGTCCTCACCTATCCGCTGCTCAGGCGCCGCTCCCAGGCGGAGAAACCTTCCATCCTCGGCGAGGAGAAGCGCCTTGAGCTCCTGCGGGAGATCGCCGACCTCGACGATCGCTTCGAGGCCGGGGAACTCCCCGAGGAGGAATACCGGACCCTTCGTGCACAGCGGAAAGCAGAGCTCATCGCGCTCAGCAAAACCACGCGCGTTGGCGTCCCGCACAACCCTACAAAGGAGGGAGAGCAATGAGAGGTGGCCGATTCACAGCAAGGCGGTTCCTTCCGCTCCTCGCAATCATGATCCTGGGAGCCCTCGTCTTCACCTATGGTTTGGCCTCGGCCAAGCCGGACCAGGGGAACGCCTTCAAGGCGCTCTACGCGCCCAAGGAGGACTCTGCCCTGGGGAAGGCCGGTTGCCTCGTCTGCCATGCCGAGATGAAGGACCTCAAGAAGCTCAACCCCTACGGGGCCGACCTCAAGAAGCAGCTGGAGAAGACCAAGGACATCACCGCTGCCCTGAAAGCCATCGAGGGCCTCGACTCCGACAAGGACGGCGTGAAGAACATCGACGAGATCAAGGCCGGGACGCTCCCGGGTGATCCCAAGTCCAAACCGTGAGGGGAAAGGAGGGATAGATCATCAATGAAACGGCTCACCCTTAGAGAGGGCGTGATCCTCCTCTCGGTGTTCCTCATCGTCCTGCTGAGCAGCTACTTCGTCGCCAGCGCGGCCAGCGCGGACAAGTGGGCCCAGTGGCGGAAATCTGGCCATGCCAATCGGGAGCTGTCCGTGGAGGAAGCGACGGTGGAGAACCGGCAGGCCACTGCCGCCCACTGTGCCCGCTGCCACGCCGAGCAGGGCTTCCTCGCCTGGCTTCCCCAGCTCCAGAAGGGGAACCCCGGTCTCATCCTGGGGCCTGGCGGGACGCCGGCCACCGTTGGCTACCTCTCCATGCTGGGCCTGAATAAGTTCACCGTCCGGCCCCAGACGTGCACCACCTGCCATAACCCGGACTTCACCCTGCGGGTGACGGGGAGCACCCCATTGCTCCCGGCAGGGTTCAAGGCCGAAGGGGTGGGGGCGGGGGCCCTCTGCATGACCTGCCACAACACCCGCAACGGGAAGATCGTCTGGAACGACCCAGACCCCAAGCGGTGGACAGCGCCCCACACAGCCTCCCAGGCGGACGTGATCATGTCCAAGAACGCCTACTTCCTCAACTATGAGGAGTGGGAGGCCTCCCCCCATGCGGCCTTCACGGGGGATGCCTGCGTCACCTGCCACGTGAAGCTGAACCCGGAGAGCCACACCTTCAAGGCCCAGAGGACGGTGTGCACCAACTGCCACGGACCGAACTTCACCGCCGATGCCGTGCAGAAGCCCATCAAGGCCCTCCTCCACGAGGTGGAAGAGGCCATCGCGCGGAAAGTCCTGGCCGCCAAGGAGAGGATTGCCACCATCCGCGCCTGGGATCCCAAGACCGACCAGTATACCCCGAACTTCGCCGTCCGGGGGGCGGACATCGTCAAGGTGGAACTTGTGGAGATCCACGGGCAACAGGGCCTGAAGTTCGTCCTCCGCGACGGGCGGGAGCTGTACAGCCAGCTCGGGGACGTCAAGGACGCAGCCGGTAAGCCCCTCTTCCCCACGAGCGATGTGATCGTGCGGGCGGGTTGGAACTACTACCTCATCGAGGGGGACGACAGCTTCGGCGTCCACAACCCCTCCTTTGCCCGAGCGGTCCTCCTGCGGACCCTGGAAGCGCTGAAGTGAAGGAGGGAGGGGGCGAGGGGGACCCTCGCCCCCTCCCTCCTTGGCATCCATTCCTCACCTGATGCCTGCTGCACACTTTCCCATCCCCGGTACAGCAGGTGCCGTAGAAGAAGATCGAGCTCCCGATGGGTACTCTTGCGGGGAGGCCGCGGCCTACAATAGCCGGGGAGGGCTAGGGCCGCATGAGCCTTCGCCAGAAGGGAGGAAAACCTATGAGGTCTGCCTACGCACTCACCTTCATCGCTCTACTGGTCGGGATCACCCTCTTCGCCTACGGACTCGCTTCCGCCAAGCCCGACAACTTGAACGCCTTCAAGGCGCTCTACGCGCCCAAGGAAGGCACCGCTCTGGCTAAGGCGGGGTGTCTCATCTGTCACGTGGAGATGAAGGACCTCAAGAAGCTCAACCCCTACGGGGCCGACCTCAAGAAGCAGCTGGAGAAGACCAAGGACATCACCGCTGCCCTGAAAGCCATCGAGGGCCTCGACTCCGACAAGGACGGCGTGAAGAACATCGACGAGATCAAGGCAGGCACGCTCCCGGAGGATCCCAAATCGAAGCCGTGAACAGTAAAACAGTAAGGAGTTAGGAGTAAGAGAGTTAGGTGTACTGATGCCAAGATGGGGTACCAGGGAACAGGGGTAGGCCGGGAGGCCTGAGCCCGTGAAGAAGGGCGACCCCGCATACCCGTCCAATTCTGGAGTGTGCTGAACACAACCAGGAGGAGGGGATTGCGAATGGCCGCCCATCCCATTGTAACCGCCAAGCGACGGCGCGTCATCGAAGCGCTGGCGGAAGGCAGGCCGAAGACGGAGATCGCGGAGGACGAACAGAT